>Ga0207695_10000040_pt1 | contig 452787 bp, 400 predicted proteins | sample KBSC54metaG_FD_184354 | JGI IMG/M metagenome (GOLD analysis project Ga0207695, IMG submission 184354) | Corn rhizosphere microbial communities from Kellogg Biological Station, Michigan, USA - KBS C5-4 metaG (SPAdes) (version 2) | ecosystem: Host-associated > Plants > Roots > Rhizosphere >...
GTGTGGTCCCACCCGTTCCCATCCCGAACACGGAAGTGAAACGCACCCGCGCCGATGGTAGTGTGGCTTAAGCCATGTGAGAGTAGGTCACTGCCAGGGGCTTCATCCAAAACCCTCGAGTCGAAAGGCTCGGGGGTTTTCTTTTGTCCGGCGATTTCTCATTTTCAGCCGACCCTGTAAGAAATAGCAGGTTGCGCAGTCCGTATTCGTGGTTAACATCAGTCACCTCGGCGCAATGATCAAACCTTTGATCTTGGACGACGAGCAACAGTGGCCCACGGACGGGCCCACTATTGCCTCTTTGCGAATCGCGCCCATCCCCCTCAAGACACGTTGATGATTTTTTCGACGGGCAGTCCCAGGGCGGCCAAGGTCTGATGATCCAATTCGATCCACAGAGCGAGTATGGGTTGCCCATCGATCATGCGCGGGGGACCGACGCGATGCGTGTGCAAGCCGATCGCGCGAAGGATTCGCTCGACGCCCATTGCCGTGAAAGTGATCAGACGTATCGCGCCATGATCGAGCGCGGTCCGAACCACCGCGGCGAATAGAACGCAAAAACGCCGACGCGCATCGTCCTTCGATAGAGGTGCGGAGATATCCGGCGCCTTCGTCGTAAATCGGGAAAGCTCCCACACTTCCGGCGAGCATGGCGGCGGCAGCCCGTTCATCAGCTCCGGAGACAGTTCCTTGAGCAGATACGTTTCCGTCGTGGGCAATAAGCGTGCGCAGCCGCAAATGAAGCCTCGATCATCCTTGGCGATGATGTACAGCGTATCCGGCCGATCGAATCGGTCGTACTCTTTTCCGTCTTCGACGTCAGGAATATCCCAACCGAGAGTTTCGACGAATACTTTGTGTCGATACGCGGCCAGCTCGTCATTTACGGCAACGCCCAGTTCCTCGGCGATTCCCGCGATCAGCGTCAACATTTGAATAACCCCCGTAAATAATCACGGGGATTGGAAGCCACTTTGCCGCTGCAAATAACTGTCGATGCCTACAGTTACGTTGATAGGCAAAGCTGTACCAAACTAGGCTTTTGATCGCAGGGTGATTTTTTCGTATCGAACGCAGCGCGTTCCGATCATCAGCGCCCGCTGCTAGCGGGTGCTGCGAAAAGAGGAATACAAAATTTTTCGTAATCGTCCGCTGCGTCAACGCTCTGCCAATGCTGGCTTGAGATCCAAGCCTGCAGCAGTTCGCTCGTTTTGATTGGGCCCATGTCGTACTGCGCTTCGGTCAGAAGCATCACGTTGCTGCTGATCCCACCCGGCACCAGGAACTTCCGTTCGTCCGTGAAACAAAACCATGCCCAACCTATGCTAACCTGGGCCAGGACGTTATCCGTCGCCCATTCGCAATAGCCGGCGCGAAACGCGGGAATATCTTCGAAGAGCAGCTCTTCACAGAGCGCGCGATCTTCCCAGGCCAGCTTGTGCGGAAAGGCGAGATGGATAAATTGGGAGAAAGTCAGCCTGACGTAGCCGTCTGGGGAATACTTCAGATTGCCTGCGCGAGAGTTGGCGGCCAAGCCCACGACAGTATCCAGGAAGAAAAAATGGACTTCCTGAACGGTACCTCGGAACGGAGCGCACCGTAAGCTGTCAAGTTTTTGTATTGACAGGAGTAACGGCCTGATGTACTGGCGTGAAGATTGGAGCCAACGACTTGCCGAATCCGCAACTTCGGTGGAGCGGATGGTCAAGGAGCTCTCCAACATCGCCGGCAACCTCGGCTTCGAATACTGCTCGTACGTCCTGCGCTCACCCTTTCCGGTATCCAATCCGGCAGTCGCCTGGTCGAGCACCTATCCCCAGCGCTGGCTGGATCATTACTTTTCCCACAACTATCTCGAAATCGATCCGCTTTTGCGGCGCGTCCAGCACGACCTTTCGCCGGTGGTATGGACGGCCGACGCCCACCAGGTCCAGCCTGCGTTTTGGGAAGAGGCGCGCGCCCATCACATCCGTCACGGCTGGGCGCTGGCGACCCACGGCAAGCACGGCATGATGGGAACCTTGTCTCTGGCGCGCTCGCGCGAAGTCCTGACTCCGACTGAGCTCGACAACATCGAAGCTCAACTGGTCTGGCTATCGCACGCAGCTTTCGGCGTGCTCAGCGCAGTCGAGATGCGAAAGTTTGCGTCGCACATTGATCAAGAGCTGACGTTGCGCGAGCGCGAGGTGTTGCGCTGGACCGCGATCGGCAAGACCGTCGCCGAAATCAGCATCATCCTCGGCATCTCCGAGCGCGCCGTCACTTTCCACATCACCAACTGTCTGGCGAAGCTCAACGCCACCAACAAGACGCAAGCGGTGATGATTGCGATGCTGTTGGGCTTGCTCTTTTAATTTGAACAACGGCTATCGGGCGCCTTCCGCTCCCGGCAGCGCAAACGCGACGAGAAAGTCGCCCCGAGTCGTACCGACTTTGGCATGGCCGCCCGCCGCGATCACGACGTACTGGCGACCGCCGATTTCGTAGCTCATTGGCGTTGCCTGACCGCCGGCCGGCAGTCGCGCCTTCCAGAGTTCGCTGCCATTGGCGGTGTCGAAGGCGCGCAGGAAATTGTCGGTCGTCGCGCCAATGAACGTCAGCCCGCTCGCCGTCGTCAACGGACCGCCGAAATTCGCTGACCCTTGGATGTCCCAGAACGGCCACGGCGCCGTATCGCGCGAGGTGCCGAGCGGTTTGCTCCAAGCGATAACGCCGCGTGTGAGATCGACCGCGACGAGCCGGCCCCACGGCGGCGCAGTGCATGGTGCACCGAGCGGAGACTTGAGCAATGTGCGCCGCATGCCGTATGGTGTGCCGCGCTGTGCCGCGAACTCCCAAACCTTGTACACGCCGGAATCGTATTCCGCGCCGAATTTATCGCGCGAGACCAACGCGACGACGAAGGCGAGATCCATGACGTTGGCGATCAGCAGATGACGTTGCGGATCCCAGGCACCGCTGCCCCAGTTCGACCCGCCGGCAAAGCCAGGGCGTTCGATCGTGCCGACGAGACTCGGCGGCGTGTAGATGCCCTCGCTGTGCAAGGCGGCGATCTGATCGCGGCAGGCGCCGCGGTCCCAGAACGTCATACCCCACGCGTCGTCGGGCGTCACCTTGGTGTGCGGGACGAGCGGTGGCAGCGACGAAAACGGTTGCGTCGGCGACGGCGTTTCGCCGGCAACCGCGTCCTGCGGCACCGCGCGCTCCTCGATCGGAAACAGCGGCTCGCCGGTTTCGCGCTGGAACACGAACACCTGCCCGGTCTTGTGCAACTGCACGACCGCGGGGATGGTCACGCCGTTGCGCTCGAGATCGATCAACATCGGCTGCGACGCGACGTCGTAATCCCAGAGATCGTGATGCACGAGTTGGCTGCCCCAGACGAATTCGCCGGTCGCGGCTCGCAACGCCACTATCGAATTCGCCCAATGATCGTCACCCGGGCGCATGCCGCCGAAGAAATCCGGGCTGGCCGAGCCGGTCGGAATGAAAACCAAGCCGCGGTCAGTATCGACCGCGAACGGCGCCCACGCGTTTGCCGCACCGGTCCAATGCGCCTGCTGATCCTCGATTTCGCCGAAGTCGGGGTTGGCGGCGTCGCGCGGCATCTTCGCTGTGCGCGGAATCGGGTCCCAATGCCAGAGCTCTTTGCCGCTGCGCACGTCGAACGCGCGCACGACGCCAAGCTCCAGATCGGTGCCGCGGTTGTCGCCGATCGACGAGCCGACAACTGCGACATCGCCTGCGATTGCCGGCGGCGAGGTCACCTGATAGTTGCCGAGCTGGCGCTCGACGAGGCGCACGCCTTTGGCCAGGTTGATTTCACCGTTCGTACCGAAGTCCGCGCAGCGCCGGCCGCTCTTCGCGTCGAGCGCGAACAGGCGCGCATCGGCAGTCGCGTAGAGAATGCGTTCGGCGCATGCGGATCCTTTGGTTGCCTGCGCATCGCGCCAATAGCTGACGCCGCGCGTGGCCAATTCGGAATAGTCGCGGCCGCGGTCCACTTCGGCATCGAAGCGCCAGCGCTGTGTGCCGCGCGCCGCGTCGAGGGCGAAGGCTACGCCGGTCGCCGTGGCGAAATACAGCGTGTCGCCGATCGCGAGCGGCGTAACTTCGAACGTCAGCGCATCCTTCGCGCGCGCAAACCCGTCGCCGAGTTCGCCGGTGCGGATGGTCCACGCCGGTTCCAACTGGCTGACATTCTTCGGTGTGATCTGGGTGAGCGCGACGTGGCGCTGGCCGAGGCCGTCGCCGCCGTAGGCGCTCCAATCTGCGGCCGCGGCCGACGTCGCGCACAGCAGAAATAGGGATGGGACGAATAGGTGCATGAGGCTTCCTCCTGTCGCGGCAATTGAAGGTCAAGGCGGCGTCAGCGGCAAGGAATTTGGGGTCGGCGGGACTCGTTCGGTGGCGAGCGGAGCCGTGCGCCATTCAAACGTCGCGGAAATCGGCGGGCAACAGTCCGCGGTAACGACGGCTCAGCAAGAGTTCGCTGCCGTCGTGCAACGTCAAGCGCAGGTCGCCGTGTGCCCACGGTGCGATCGCCGCAATGAAATCGGCGCGCACGAGATGCGAGCGATGCACACGCAAAAACTCGACCGGATCGAGACGCTGCGCGAGCCGCGCCAGCGTCGCGCGAATCAGATGACGTTTCGTCGCCGTGTGCACTTCGACGTAGTTGCCGGCGGCGCTGAAACGCTGCACATCGGCCAACGGCAGGATCAGCGAGCGCCCGCGTTCGTGCACGACGATGCGCCGCAGATGTGGCAGGCGCGTCAGCTCGCGGTCGAGCCGACGCAAGCGTTCTTCGGCCAACGACTCGCCGTCGTTCTCGCCCCGCTCGGTAAGACGTTCGGCAATGCGGTTCATCGTGTGCGCAAAACGCACGCGATCGAACGGTTTAAGAAGATAGTCGAGCGCGGCCACCTCGAATGCGCGCAATGCGTGCTCGTGGTACGCCGTTGTAAATACAAGCAGCGGCAACGGCGGTGTGGCGCGCGCAAGCAGGTCGAAGCCGCTTTCGGCGCCAAGGCGAATATCGAGAAACAGCAGGTCGGGTTTCGTCTCGCGCAGTGCGGCCAAGCCGCCGGCGACGTCTTCGGCCTCGGCGACGACGCGATAGTCGGCATGCTCGTCGAGCAACCGCCGCAGTTTCGCGCGCGCAGGCGGCTCGTCCTCGACGATGGCGACGCGAGTCTCAGCCATCGCGGCGCAGCGGCAGGTCGATCTCGACACGCGTGCCGCCGCCACTGCGCGGCGCGATCGCGAAACGATGATCGTGGGGATACATCAGCTCGAGCCGGCTGCGCACGTTGGCAAGACCGACGCCGGATTCAATGGGTGAGGCAATACCCACGCCATCGTCCTCGACCGTGCAAACCAGGCGATCGCCGTGTGCTCGGACCGCGACGTCCACGCGGCCGCGTCCGTCGGCGAGCCCATGTTCGAAGGCGTTCTCCACCAACGGTTGCAACAGCAAGCGCGGGATGCGCGCATCGCGCACGTCCGCGTCGACGGCGATGTGGGTAGATAGCTTACCGCGGAAGCGCTCGCGCATGAGTTCGAAATAGCGCTCGAGCCAGATCGCATCGTCGACCACGCGAACCTCCGTGTCGCCGGATTCGGTCAGCGCTGCGCGCAGGAGGTCGGCGAACGCGGCGATCATAGTGTCGGCGGCGTCGACGTCTTCGTGCATGCGGTTCGAAATCGCGTTCAAGGTATTGAAGATGAAGTGCGGTTCGATCTGTGCGGTCAGTTGGGCAAGGCGTGCTGCGCCCAGATCGCGCTCCAGCCGGATCACGGCGAGTTCATGTGCGCGCCGCTCACGCGCGATGCGCCAGGTCGCGCAAACGCCGACGATCAGGGCGTAGGTGATCACGTCCTTCTGAAATTCGTAGGTCAGACCGAGGCTCCAGTCGCCAAAGTCGTAGTGCCGGCCGCGAGCCAAGTAGACGAGTTCGCGAAGGCCGACCATGGCCGGCGTGTGCACAAGCGAAAACACGATGGCGGCGGGAATGTGGAAGACAATCCGCTGCGGCCAGCCGGGCCCGGACAGGGGAAAGCGTTTCTCGAAACGCGATATCGCGACAGCCAGCAACGCGACCACGGCGACGCTGCTCAACTCCCAGGTCATCGGTTGCCAATCCGGGACCGCGCGCCCCGCATTGCGGAAGCCGATGATGGAGTTGATGCCCTGCCAAACCCCGAGCGCGAGCCAGGCGACCGAGTAGATCAGCCAGAATCGCCAACTTCCAAGAGAGAACGAACCACGTAGCATCGATCACCCGTCCGATCGGATGCATCATTGGAGCGCAGCGCCTGCCCGCTGGCAACGGCGGCGTGATCAGCGGGACGCAAGCAGCGGCGGGAGGGAAGATGGTATGAGATGGGTGTCGGGCAATACGCGTCAACCGATCCTTGGTGTGGATTGTCCATGGACAGCCCACGACCAATGGGCAAATACCCAGTCAGTTGCACAGCCCAGAATTACTTCGAATGCTTGCCCCGCTTACGCCCAGTCCGTGCAGTGGTGGGCTTATGGTGCCGCAGCGTCGCCGTTCGGGGGGATTTGTAGCGGCCGCCGAAAACCTCCTCAAGGGTCAACCCGTCCGACTCGAGCATGGCGCGAACTTTATTGCGCACGCTCACGAGGTGTTCCTTGGAGGTTTCGAGTTTCCGCTGTTCGGCCTTCTTGATCAGGTCGGTGAGCTGGGCGTAATTCAGTGACTTCAGATCGATGGCCATACTCTTTTCTTGTGCAGGTATTGGTGAAAGAGATTGTTCAGTTCAATAGTACGGTATGGATTAATTCCTGTATCTATGCGTTGGGTTCTATGTTGCAAATTCGCGCCATGTGTTGGAATTCATGTGATCTATTTCTCTGATCGCGTGCACAAAAATGGGAATTTGCGCGGATGAATACGCCTGTCGGCTGAAATTGAAGTCAGCAATCGGCATGCCACGGCGAATGCGTTGCCCGCGACGATTGGCGCGGTAGCACGGAGATTGGATATCGGGATGATAGGAAAATAATCGCGTTACGCCAGAATGAGAGCGTTGTCTCAAAAATCCTGCTTTTCCGTCAAATAATTCGGGATTTTCTTGGTGGGTTTGTATTCCGCACAATAAATGTTCAGCTATCGCAATTTGGAACAGCGCACTTTGCAGTCTTCCATTTCCTGCGACGAATTCCTGCAAGGGTTTTGTGTGAGCAGAGCTCGGTGGCTCATGCGCGGATAAACTGCGCCACTTCTTGACGCATTGAGAGGGTCCTTCAACATGATCAGCTCCCCAGCCTCGTAGTGCGACTTATCAGCCGTGCGCCGGCTTGAGGGGTCTACTGAGTAACGGATTTGATCCGAGCGTTGTGCGTGTTTCTTTTTTTGGCACGAAACATGAAAGACATTTCGTGAAGAAAAGAGAAAGCAAACAGACGAAGTTTGAGTGAGCGAGGCGAGTAGCGAGTTGATGTCATTCGTCATCGCCAGCGAGGAGGGCCGCCGCCATGAATGAAACGACGCATGTCGAAACTCAGGCGTTCGAAGTCGAAGACGACGCTGGAAATCGTTCTGTGGTCATTCGCACCAAGCCAGTGAGCGAGGACGAAGAAGGGAAGACAAGAACGATTCGCCTCGGCGTGGATTTGCGCCTGCGAACCGGCGAGACCGTCATGCCGATTTCGGAGACGGAGTTCGAGGCGGCGGACGGCACGCGCTGGCACAAGGTCGGGTGAATGTGGTCGCGGGAAAGCTTCATTGCAATTCGCCGTCCCATCGAAGATCAAACTGCGCATCCTGCACGACCGCATGCACTCATCCATCGCTCACTCCATAACGTCGACGTTGTCCTAGTGGGAGAAGATCATGCCGGAACAAAAGGTCATCGAGCGCGCGAAGCGCGATAAGCGGGAAGGAAAGTCGCCGAGCACGCAGGCGGGCGAATTTGTGCGCGAGGAAATCGAGCACGTCCGCGCGGGCAAGCACGGGGCACGTTCTGCGGCGCAAGCCATTGCCATCGGTTTGGAGAAGGCGCGTGAAGCGGGTATCGATGTGCCGCCGCCGAGTAAGCGCAAGGCATCGGGTGCGAAGTCCGCCAAAGCTCACGGCAAGCCGAAGCGCAAGCAGACCGCGTCGCGCCGGCGCTCGCGTGCCACTACGCAGGCGCTTAAGCGCGAAGGCCGCTCGGCGACGACGCGGAATGCGCTTTCGACGCAGGCCAAGAAGGCGGCGCGAAAGCGCAGCGCAGCAGGGCGTTCCGCTGCCGCACGCAAGGCGGTGAAAACGAAGGGAGCCGCAGGGCGTTCCGCGGCAGCGCGCAAGGCCGCGCGCACGCGCAAACGGAACTCCCAATAGCGCGAATATCCGTCCAGTGCCGATCGCGAGGTGCCTCGCAATCATCCGGGGCAGTAGCGACCAATCGCGCGCTACTCGCCGCTTTTGCCGCTCGGCGGTGGGGGCGTTTTAGTTTTCGCCTTCGCCTGATCGATCGCTGAGTCATATAAGGACTTCGCCAGATCGCGACAGGTCTTGTTCGCATCGTCGACACGATCTTCGCAACGTGCGATCGCGACGTTGTAGCTTTGCTCGGCCTTCGCTTTGTCCAAATCGAACTGCGCATCGGCGAGGCGCTGAGCCGGATCGATAGCAATCGCGGTCGTGCCAGGCGCGTCTACGCCGCTCGGCGGCGTACCCGTTGTCGGCGCGGGAGAACCGGGCGTAGCCGGCACGCTGTTCAGCTCATTCTTGAGGCGGTCAAATTTGGCCTGCGCGGCGGCGATTTTCTCTTGGCCTTCCGCTTGGGCTTTGGCGACGTCGGCCTGCACCTTGGCAGGATCGACGCCCTGCTTTGTGCAGGCTTGAAGCGCCACGGTGGATGCGAATATCGCGATCACCCATGTCATGGATTTCATGGTTGAACCTCCTTCAATGGTAATTGCGGCGGTGCAATTTCAGGCGGCGAATGCGGGCCGGTCATGCTGCGCGGCATTGGCGCAGGCGTCGTGTCCGCAACCACAAGTGCGGATGTCGCCTTGTGCCATGTGCGCCGTTGCCGCGTCCTCGCAGGCGGGGCTGCAGTACGCTTTCCCGGCCTGCACATCGCAGGAACACGGTTTGTGTGCGCATTTTTGTCTGGATTGCTCGACAATCATTGCTATCTCCGTTTGAAGGGAAAGGGCAATCGATTCGTTGCAATCGCGATGCCAGTTACTGCTGATTCATCGACAACCGAAATTTCAAAAAGCTAGAACCGAATGGTTTTGATTCGGGACGGAGAAGGCAGCGATTGGCCGAGTTCGTCGATGCCTAGCCAGGGATCCTGTTTCAGTCGCGCCAGGCGGGTCGGAACGTTACGCAAATGGAAGAAGTCGCCGCGGTCGACTCGCGAGAGTTCACTCCAGCGGAGCGGTGTCGCGACTGGCGCGTGCGGCCGCGCGCGCAGCGAATAGTTCGAGATGCTTGTCGCGCCACGCGCGTTGCGCAGGTAATCGACGAAAATCCGGCCTTGTCGATGATGCTTTCCGGCGATGGAGACAAAACGGTCTGGCGCTTGCTCCGCCATGCTGCGCGCTACGGTCTGAGCGAAAGCGTGTGCGGCGCGCCAAGACGCGGCGGGTCGTATCGGCACGACCACGTGCAGCCCATTGCCACCCGTGGTCCGCAAAAAGGCTTGCAGACTAAGGCTTCGCAGGCCGGCACGAAGCCGACGCGCGCCTGCGGCAATTTCTTTCCAGCTGACACCCGCGCCGGGGTCGAGATCGAAGACCAGTCGATCGCAATGCGCCGTATCGTCGACGTGCGTGCCCCAGGTGTGCAGTTCGATTACGTTCTGTTGTGCCAGCTCGGTCAGGGCGATCGGCGTGTCGATATAAAAGTAAGCAGCGCGTTTGCCTGAGCGCTCCACTAGGCGAGTCTGGCGAACATGTTCGCCGAGTTCGCGGCCGACATGTTTTTGAAAGAAGCCCTCGTGACCGATGTCGATGGGATAGCGAACGAGGGATAACGGTCGCCGCTCGCCTTCACGCAGCCACCACGGAGCGATCGCGCCGTAGTAGTTGGCGACATCCACTTTGCGCAAACCGTCTTGCGGGTAAACAAGTCGATCGCCGTGCGTAATGCGGGCTGCGCTAGCATCCGCGTTCGCTGATCTGTCCAACCGCAGTTTTGAAGACGTCATTGGACATGCTCCATCCGCCGTCGGGAAACGCCGGGCAAACTGCATGGGGCGGCCCGGGCGGTCGTGCAAATCCCCCGGTCGTCTCCCGTAAAGACATGTTCTCACTCTCCCTGCCCATTCGCGAGCTCACCTCGCTTCCTTTCTCTTCTTTGCCTTTCGCGCTTCTTCGGCCAGTTCGCTGTAGCGCACGCGAATACGGTCCAACGCATCCTCGTCGAGTTCTTCGAGATTGAGCAGCGTGTTGTCGGCGAGCTTGATGGCACGGATCAATTCGTCAATCTTGATCTGCAGCGCTTCGGTATCGCGGTTCTGCGATCCTTGGATAAGGAAGACCATGATGAACGTGATGACGCTCGTTCCGGTGTTCACGACGAGCTGCCACGTATCGCTGTAGTGGAAGATCGGTCCCGTGGTCAGCCATACGATAATCACCGTAAACGCCAGCATCGTGGCGAGCGGTCGTCCACTCGCTCGCGCCACGCGTCGGTCCAGTTTCGCAAACCACGATTCGCTTCTCATGACCGGCTGTCCTTGACAATACGAATACGGCTCCGCCGTCCATCGGGCCGAGCGTCCTTGAGTTTTGCGCTACGCGACTTGCGAATCGCTTATGCGGCTCGTGCGTGTTTGAGGCTGCGCATCTGCGCATGACTGCGGGTCAGCGCAGCCAGATGCTTCTTGGCAATGGCCCGCACGCCGGGATCTTCGGAATTGACAATGGCATCGCCGAAGACGTGCAGGATGCGGTCCTCGCTTTCCTCGAGAGCGGCGATGTAGGTGTAGTCCTTGTCCGAGCTCAGCTTCGCGCGTACCTCCGCGTAGAGGATGTGCAGCATGCCCGTGAGGCTGCCGTGGTGGGGCGGGCTCTGATCGGCCTTTTCGGCGGCAGTCTTGAGGTCGTTGCAGATGATCTCCTTCGTCTTTGCGAGATCCTGAAACAGAGCCTTGAGATCGGCGCGACCGACTTTGGCGGCGGCTTCGGTGTAGAACTTGCGACCGTCTTCGAGCACTTCGATCATTTCATTTAACGTTACGTTGTCCATGTTCGTTCCTCGGTAATAACAGTGAACGGTGCCTATTGCACTTGTAGGCAGTTCAAGCCATTCCAGATTCGTGCCATGCGGAGATGCAATTCACCGAATCCGGTGCAGAGTAGTGGGCGTTTCGGCCGCTCTGCGATGCGTGCGCACCGAGACCTCACTTGCCCGAAACAAAATATTTGCGCTTTGTTCACAGACGCTTTGTCAAAATTTACCCGACAACAACGCTCCCGACGCCCATCCATAGGCGCCTCGGTTCACCCCGTGAAACCCTGAGGAGTTGGAGATGTCAGATCAGCATCAGGAAACGACGCGCATCCTGCTGATCGACGACGACCGCGCGGATTTGTGCCGGTTCGGCACCTGTCTGGAAGAAGCCGGTCATCGAGTGATCAGTACCGAGAGCGCCGAGCAGGCGGAAGCGCTATTACAAAGCAGCGTTTTCGACTTGTGCTTCCTCGCACTGGAGCAGAACGTTCGGACGAGCGAACACGTGCTGCCGGCCCTGCATCAAGCCGCGCCGTGGATGCGCATCGTCACGCTGGTTGCCCCCGACGAGGTCGATTGCGCGGTTGAGGCGCTGCGCGCGGGCGCTGTCGACTATCTCGTCATGCCGTGCTCGCCACAGCAGCTTCGCTCCACGGCGGAAAAGCAGATCCAAGTGCGCCGATTCGAGGAACGCTTGGAGGCGCTGGAAAACGATAACAGCCTCGTTGAGGCCGAGGACGCGGACAGCGAATGCCCGGCGATGAAGCGCGTGCTGCAGACGCTGCGCCAAGTGGCGGATACGGATGCGACGGTTCTGCTCCTCGGCGAAAGCGGCACGGGCAAGGGCACGGCGGCGCGCATGATCCATCACTACAGCGCGCGCGCGAAGAAGAACTTCGTCACTGTGAATTGTCCGTCGCTGTCCTCCGAACTGCTCGAAAGCGAGCTGTTCGGCCATAAGCGCGGTGCGTTTACCGGCGCGACGGAGAACAAACGCGGTCGCATCGATGAAGCCGACGGCGGCACCTTGTTCATGGACGAAATCGGCGATGTGCCATTGGACCTGCAGCCGAAACTGTTGCGATTCGTGGAGCATCGCGAATACGAAAGCATCGGCGACCCCGTCACTCGCCGGGCTGACGTGCGCATCGTCGCGGCGACCAATCACGATCTCGACAACTTGGTCCGACAAGGTCGGTTCCGCGAAGACCTGCTTTATCGCCTCAACGTCATCACCGTATGTCTGCCGCCATTGCGCGAGCGAGTGGAAGACATTCCCGCTCTGGCCGAACGTTTCCTTCTTCGTTATGCGCGCAACTATCGCCGTCCGGCGCACGCATTCACCCCAGCGGCGGCCGACGCCATCCTTCGCTATGCCTGGCCCGGCAATATCCGCGAGCTGCAGAATGTCGTCGAGCGCGCGGTCATTCTCGGCACCGACGAGTACATCGATGTCGAGGGGCTGTCGATTTCCGAAGGTGCCGAACACAGCCGGCGTGCACGCGTCGGCGATCCGATCAGTCTCGCCGAGCTCGCGCGCGAGCACATTCTCAATGTCACGGCCAACAGCACCTCGTACGAAGTCGCGGCAAAGACGCTGGGCATCGATGTGTCCACGCTGTACCGCAAGCGCAAAGAGTACGGCTTGTGAGTTCCGTGCAAGAGTTCCGCATCGTTTGAACGGTTCGGCCGCGCATTCTGCATGCGCTTCCAAACATCGCAATGCGAATTGCACGATCGCGCCGCGCGGCACCGCCTTGTGCGGAACAATCGAGTCTGAAGTCGAAGGCATCGTTTGTGGCAAACGGCGATCCTTCAATGGCCAAAGATAGGCCATTCACATGGTTTCAATTCGTTTAGGAAAGCGGGCAAAGGCGGCATGCATGTTGCAGCGCCGAACATGCCCGCAGGATTCTCGCCATTTCTGCAGGCTGCAAATGAGTCCGGCGAATTTTTGCAAGGAGAAGACCATGAAACATTCGATCCGCAAGACCTTGGGAGCCGCCCTGCTTCTTGCCATGCTGGGCACAGGTTCTGCTGTTTACGCGGCGAGCGCCGATGTCGACTGCAAGCTGCGTTTCTCTCTCTCCGGCTGGTCGGCGATTCTTCAGCATGCCGAAGGCTCGGGAGTCGTCACCTGCGAGAACGGCCAACACATGGCGGTGAAGATTTCTGCGAAAGGCGTCGGCCTGACGGCCGGCAAGTCGCGCATCGATAACGGCACCGGAAAATTCACCGATGTGCGTACCATCGAAGACGTGCTCGGCAGCTACGCCCGTGGCGAAGCGCATGCCGGCGCGGTGAAATCGGGAACGGCACAATTGTTGACCAAGGGCACCGTGTCGCTCGCGTTGGCGGGTTCCGGCGAAGGCATCGATCTCGGCATCGCCGTCGGCGGTTTCACGATCGAACGGCAATAGCGCGGACAACGCTTGGTCAGCTCCAGCGGACGGTGATCAGGGAATTGAGGCCGGGCAGCGGCAGTGACGCTGCTTCGGCCTCGGCGGCTTCTCGTTCGGCAGCAGAGAGGCGCCGCCAAGTCTCGATCACGACGACGGCTGCCGATCGGCGCCAGACGCCGACAATTTCGCCGTTGATGAGAAGAGCGCCAGGCCACACCCGCGTCGTCCACAGCGCTGCGCGATGCTTGGCGTCGGGCACGAGCAATTCCCGATCGGCTCCCCACAGAAGGTAGTAGGTATCGCCGCTGGGAAGCAGCCGCGCCGACGCCGGGGCGGTGGGCGCAGTTCGAAACGCCGCCTCGTCGTCGGCGAGGATCCAAGCGTCGCCGATCGGCGTGCGCACGGGCGTCAACTCGCCGGCGAGGGCCGCGAACGCCGTGTCGGCCTCCGTCGGTTGGATGCCGGCCCAGTCAGCGAACGCCGCTGCCGTGGTGGGGCCGAAGATGTGGAGGTAGCGGCGCGCGAGTTCGAGGCGCACCTGTCGTGGGTGCAGGTCGGGTGCTGGCACGGTCCAGATCACCGGTTGTTTTGCGCCATCCCAGCGCATGAGAACGGTGCCTGTCGGAGCAGCATAGCGAAGGCTGTTGTGCACGACGCCCATCGCATGTCCGGCCTGGCCGAACGGCATGCGTCGACCATCGAGCAGCGCATGCAGTTGAGTTGCGGTGTCCTGGGCTCGCTTGCGGCGGCGAACATCGTCGGGCAATCGCCCGAGCGAGAACACGGCCAAGTCTTTCGCCGCGACGACGTAGTTGTTGTAGCGCGGGCCCCAGAGCTGAACGAGCGAGGCGTGCTCCCAAGTCGTCGGGTCGATGCCGTCGACGCGCGCGTGGATCGAAAGCAATGCCGCGCGCGGCATGGAGTCCTGCAACCCCGCCCAGGCTGCGCGACGAAGTGACTTCGCGCCCGCCGGCAAACGTTCGTCGAGCGAGGCGACGCGCCTTCTGAAGTGGAGGATTTGTGCTCGTGAAAGCGCAAGTCGAGGATGTGCCACGCACTATCCCTCGCGCCGCAATGCTTGGTTGACCACCTTGCGGATCAAGCTCGGATAGGTGATGCCGGCTTTCAGCGCCGACTGCGCCAACTCATCGTCTTTCGCAATGCACGGATTGGCGTTGGGTTCGATCACGTAGACGTTGCCGGCGGCGGTGACGCGCAAGTCGAAGCGCGCATAGCTGCGGATATGCAAGGCGCGATAGGCGCGCTTGCAAACCTCGTCGATATGCTTTTGCAGTTCCGGTTCGAGTGTCTTCGCGAAGTGGTTCTTGATGCCCCAGCGCTTGCGATAGTTGTCGTCCCACTTGGCCTTGTAGGTGGCGATGCGCGGTTCGTCCTCGTCCATCTGGCCAAAGGTCATCTCGCGCGCGGGCAAGACACGCATCGCGCGATCGCCGATGATGCTGACATAGAGTTCGCGCCCGTCGATGTATTCCTCCGCGATCGCATCCAGGTTCATGCGCTCGTGGATCATCTGGATGCGGGCAAGGAAACCCGTTTCGTCATCGACGATCGATGCCTGCGAAATGCCTCGTGAGGCTTCTTCGGTCAGCGGTTTGACGATACACGGCAACTTCAATGTCTTCGGCAGCCACACTTTGTGGTTGCGGTAGTACGCATGAAATCGCGGCGTGCGCACGCGATGAAAGCGCAGGATCTTCTTGCACAGTCCTTTGTCGTTGCACAGAAACAGCGCGCTCGAATTCGCACCGGTGCAGGGGACGCCGAGCAACTCCATCGTCGCGACGATGTTCTTGTCCCAATGCGGCGCGTTGCGATACGTCTCGCAGAGGTTGAAGATCACATCGGGTTTGATGTTGCGCACGGCGTCGAGCAACAGTCTAATGTCGTCGAACAGACTGAGCCGGTGCACTTCGTAGCCGCATTCGAGCAACGCCTGATAAACATCGTTCTCGGTATAGCTGCCGTCCGGATCGGCGAATTCCTTGGCGAAGTCGTAGTCGGGCTTTACCGCATACGGCAGGTCGAACACCATCAACACGCGTGTGGCCATGCTCAGAGCTCCCCGCGTAAGCGTGTGGTGTAGCGGTAGTTCATCATCAGTGTCGTCAGATACGTCGCGAGTTGCAGCAGCGCCGCTGCATCCGCCTCTTCGCTGACCAGGCGTAGCGCGCGGCTGCGCTGGAGCACCGCCGTGTAGACTTCGTTGACCATGAAGCGCCGCTCGCCGGTCCAGTTCGCTACCGTGGTCACCAGCGCTTTGCGGTGCGATTGCAGCAGCTTGGCGACCGGGCGCCGCGTCTCGCCTTCGGTCTTGCCTTCGCTGAACATGCGCAGCAAGTTGGCGTCGTGGAATTCCGGGAAATCTTCGGCTTCGGTGATCCGGCGCTTCTGGTAGTAGCGTCGGAGCGTGCTGCGGATCGTCGTGGCCTTCCACAGCTGGCGACCGCTCGCGCGCAGCGGCGGTTTGCCGGCGATGCTCGCCATCAGCTTGTCGACGAACAGCAACTTGTCGAGCGCTTTCCATCCGGCATATTTGCTGCGCCAGTCGAGACCGGGCGTCAGCCAAACGGCGAAGGTCTCGACGAAGTCTTCGTCCGGGTGGTACTGCGCGTAGTAATAGTCGAGGTGACGGACGAAGCTCTTGCTGTACGGGCGGAAGCGATATGTCTCCCCGTACTCTTCGGACGGATGCCCGAACACGCGCTGCCAACTGCGCTTGCGATTGAGATCGTAGGCGTAGGTAAGCGCGTGGCCGCATTCGTGGCGCAGCAGCTTCATACACCACTCGTGATTGTCGCCTTCCGCCTCCAGCATCATCTTCTTCTGCAGCTTGATCAGCCGCGGATGCGCCAGATAAAACGGCACGCCGATCACCGGCTCGTTCTCCGGCGTCAGCCATTCGTCGGCCAGATAGCAGCGCGGTTGGAACAGGATGTTTCGTGCCGCAAGCTCCTCGTAGAGCTGCGCGATGCACGTCTCCAGCCACGTCCCTTCGATCCGCAACGGCAGTTCCGACAGACGCAGACCGAGCAGTTCCTCCTCGGGAATCATCGCCAGATCGATCGCCGGCTTCGCGGTCGGATCGCCTGGCACCTTCGCGGCATCCTTCTTTGTGGACATTCAGAGTCCAGTGGCGGAAGACGGGAGAAAGTGTACTCCGACCCTCACTCTTCCTCACGGATCGCAATCCTGGTTCGCGACTCGCGGGTTTCTGTCTTACCGAGGCTTGGGGATAACCCTCATCGTGGCTTGAAGCGCCTCGCGTTCGCCCGGGTTGGACAAGCTGGCGATAAGCGCCTCGGCTTGACGGTAGCTCGATTCGTGTAAGCCAGTGTTGCCGTAACAGTGCGCTGCATTGGCGCGAATGGCATGAACGAAGGCGAGTTCCCCCGGCGCTGTATCGTTTGCAGTGAAGTAATCGTGAGCAGCCGTGGCGTACTCATTGGCATACTTCGCATCGCCGAGAAGTGCGTGCACTTGGCCGAGCAGTAGTTGACCACGGGCGATGTTTAATGCCGTGCCGATCGTGCTCCAGAGATGCATCGCGGCGTGAGCCGCGTGGAGCATTTCCTCGTCCTCGGCGCCAGAGCGGTCGACTTTTTCAGCCAAGCTCCAGGCACGATTATTTGCGCCCGAGCCGAGGCGACGACGCCATACCGGCTCGTCTTCGGGGTTCACGGATGTCGACATGAGAAACTTCTCCCAGGCGGCCTGCCTTGTTTTACCAAGGTTCTTCTCGTCGACACAACGTTTTTCGTGTTAACGGCTTCCTTTGAGGCGTCCGCGTATCGGTCCGGTGTGGATTCCGCTCAGGCTGGGGATGCCGTCGCCGGAAGACCGAAGGTACCTTGAACGATCTCGACGAAGTTTCTCTCCTCGCGCAGGATGACGCGCTTGCTCTGCACCGCCGCGAAGTTCTCCCGCGCCTGCGGATCCGTTTTCAATTTCGACTTGTAACGTTCGTACGCGGCCAGGCTTTCGAAGGCGATAAGGCCCCAAGCAATATCGTTGGTGCCTTCGTGCGGAAGAAAGTAGCCAATCAAATGGCCGCCGCAGCGCGGAATGATATGGCCCCAGTTTTCGGCGTATTGCTTGAAGGCATCCCGTTGGAACGGGTCGATTTGATAACGGATCACGCAGGTAATGTTCAAGGGAATGCTTCCGTCGGAAGGTTTGGACTTGGCGTCGTCCTTCATTGCCAACGCTAAAGATATTCCTGCGACGCTCTCAATGGCGGTACGACGATCCATAGCAGAAGTCCATCGTGTTGGGATTCGTAAAAAGTGATGTCGAGGTCGAATGGTAGGCATTCCCACCATTGAATGGTTCGTCCGACATCGAAATGTGGTCTACAGCAATCCCAGCTGCGTCGCTTTCAACGTGGCTGCCGCACGCGTCGAGCACTCCAGTTTGCGAAACACGCTTTCGACGTGCGTGCGCACCGTGCTCGGACTGATCGACAGTTTCTGCGCCGTCGTCTTGTTGCTCGCGCCGAGACTGATCAAACGCAGCACATCGCGCTCACGTTCCGTAAGAAAGCTGGCCGACGGCGAGGACTGCACTTTGATTCTGCTTGGCCGATCTTTATTCAGTAGAGTGCGTACGATGTCGATGTCATAGCGTCCCGCCGTGGCTTCTGCCATCAGCATCGACTCCGCGATGGGATCCATAAACGCATCGCGCCAAGGCCGTTCCGCGACCAGTGCTGCCAGCGCCGACGAAGCGGCAAGGATGCATCCTTCCACGGGAATACTGCCTGCTCTCGCTTCACGGTGGTAACCGGATCCGTCGTGTCGTTCGTACACATAGGACGCGATTTCCGCTTCGCCCGCGAGCGAGCCGATTTGCCGTGCGGCGCGCCCAGTCCAGTACGGAACCAGCCGCACGCGTTCCCATGCGGATACCGATAGCTTGCCGGCGGTGCCCCAAATCATATTGGGCACGGCGGCACGGCCCATCCCGTGGATGAGTCCGGCGCGGTATACCTTCTGCTGAGCGGTCGCATCCAGGCCAAGGTCGAGCGCTGTTTTACTGGCCAGCTGCGCTACTCGCCGCGAGTAGCCGGTCATCCATGGCAACTTCAGATCAATGACGTCGGCGAGGATTTCCAGCGATGTCGTACGGCCAGCGAACGCCGCGTCGAGCGAACATGCGTCGGACATCGCCGGGTCGTCCTCGAGCGCGGCCAGCCAGCGCGACGCATTCGCCACGACCGTCTTGGCCAGATGGGATGGATACAAGACATTCGCACGCAGGCCGATGAGCTTGCGGGCCTGCTCCAAGCCGTACAAACGATGGAAGATGTCGAGATCGCCGGCCAACGATGCCAAGTACACCGAAGGCGGAACCTGCTCGCCGCGCAGACCCTCCGGCGCGCCGCTGCCGTCGTGACTTTCGAAGAGATGGCGCAAGGCGAACTGCGTCGCCTCGTCGAGGCCGAGCTGCGCGGCGATGTCTCCCGACACTTCGCAGTGGATGCGCGACAACGAGAGGAAGGCCGATCCCTTGCGCCGAGTGCTGGAACGAAACCCGCTATTGGAAGATTGGCTGGCGAGCAGCGCTTTTCGTCCGCTCACATCGTCGCCGAACAACTGCGCAAACTCGGGAGCATTGGCCGTGCACCCGGACCAGCGCAGCAATGCCACCGTGACGGCTTGCGTGCACGCGGCATCGTCGCCGCCGACGGCTTTGGTCAACTGCCCGGCCATCCAGGCGGCGCGTAGCGAATGATCGGTGGGCTGGCCCATGGACAGGTCGCCCACGAACGCGAGCGATCGGATCACATCCAGCAAGGGAACGGCGGAAATGTCCACGGCGGATCAAAGCCTTGTGAGGTGGCCGGGAATTCTAGCGCCGCCACTCCCGTGCTGGCCTCGGTCATTCAACCGATGGTGCGCACGACTCGCGGTGCGGAAGATGTGCTTCGAGGGTGAATGACGATAACCGCGTTCCCCCGAGACCTGTTGCAGAGCTCGTTTCACCCACCATTCTTTGGAGAATCCCATGAACCTCAAGACGCTCGTAGTCGCCACCGCCGCCGCCGTCAGCGTTGCTTCCACCGCCGATGCCGCCATCCAGAAAACCCCCGAAGCTGCGAAGAACGTCGTGCTTGTGCACGGCGGGTTTGTCGACGGCTCCGGTTGGCAGAAGGTGTACAACATCCTGAAGAAGGACGGCTACAACGTCACTATCGTGCAGAACCCGACCACCTCGCTTGCCGATGACGTCGCCGTCACCAAGCGCGCCATCGCGCAGCAGAACGGCCCCGTCGTTCTGGTCGGTCATTCTTATGGCGGTGCGGTGATTTCCGAAGCCGGCACCGATCCGAAGGTACAGAGCGTGGTCTACATTACCGCGTTCGCTCCCGATCAAGGCGAGTCGGTGCAGACTCTCATCGCCAATCCGCCGCCGGGTGCACCGGTGCCGCCGATTCTTCCGCCGCAGGATGGCTTCCTGTTCCTCGATCGCGCCAAGTTCGCAGCAGCGTTCGCCGGCGACGTCCCGGTCGACGAAGCGAATTTCATGGCGGATTCGCAGGTGCCGTGGGGTGTCCAGGCATTGGCCGGCACCATAACTGTGCCCGCCTGGAAGTCGAAGCCGAGCTGGTATCTGGTCGCGACGGAAGACCACATGATCCCGCCGCCGGCGCAGCGCACGATGGCCAAGCGCGCCGGCGCAACGGTGGTCGAGGTTCCCGGCAGCCATGCGATCTATGTCTCGAAGCCGCAAGCCGTCGCCAAGATCATCGAGCAGGCAGCGCAGGGAAATTAAGTAACCTCGCCGACGGCATCTGGATCAAAAAAAGGCCCCGCATAGACGGGGCCTTTTTTGTCGGTACCCGGCCGCAAGCAATCGCTCGTTGCTAACCGCTACCGCTTGCCTTTCAGCAGGCAAGCATCGCGGTCGATCTCGAAGCTCGAATTCATCATGCGCTGACACCGCTTTTGTGACCGGCGAGCACGAGTCATGAAATTTTTTTATAAAGGCAGTTGTGCTCTGTCGAATCTTCTTCATCAGAAGCTTGGTGAGGTTGGGTGAGATTAGGTGCGATTGAGTGCGAATAAGTGCGGTTCGGTGCGGATTGGTGAATGAATTGATGCGCTCGATTGTTTAAGTTCCGAGCGTCAGTGCGTTAGTGCGTTCGTTCACGCATTTCGTGCGAAAGGGAGGAGATGAGGGCAGTTGCTTTCGCTGCAGTGCCTGGCGGTTGATCTCGGGTATGCAGCGAATTCCGTTCGCGACAAAGCTTTCGTTGCCCGATTGCAATCGGGTGACGGTCAGTCGAGTCGCACGGCGGGCAGGGGGATGGTTCGATCGTGCCGCAATCGACGAACCAGTCGGCGTCGCTTTATTGGGTGGACGCGTTGATAGCGCTACCCGAGCCGACGATCGCCTTAGCGGGAGTTTCGCTGCAACCGCCCTAACTCAATCGCGATGTTGTCGCGATCTAGATTCGAGCGGCAGGTGGGAAGTATGTGCAAGGACGTTATGAAAATAAGTGCACATTCGACGCGCACGATGTGGCCGATGCCCCGCGTTGCGTCTGAACAAACTGCGCTGGCTGAAGAGCCCGAAGAATTCGCGCCGCCGCCTCGCCAATCACGTCCAGCGGCTCATCTTTTTTATTTTATTGGTGTTCCCAGCCACTCTGCGCCAGCGCGGCCGGTGTGGCGTGCGTTGTGTTCGATACAAGTGCTTCCGCGTCTTCCCGTTCTGTGATTCCACACATCAAGCAAGAAGAGGCAGCAATGTCGATGTCTGCGTTCAACAAAAACTCCGGGTGTGCTCCTTCCTTGAAGCCTGCAGATAAGCGGAATCGATCGGTCGGACGCTTCCAGCGCCTAATCGCAGCCATCGGATTCTTAGCGGCATTTGGCGTTGCGTCGACGGCATCGGCCGCCACATCCGCGGTTCACGAGATCACGACGAATTGGGCGGGATCGCCGGCAACGGCTCCTTACGGCAGCACGGTGATTGCCGAGTGGCATATCAACACGAACGACGCGAACAATCCGCAGGCGAACGATCCGGCAAACAATGTTCGCGTCACCATGACCGCGACCAACGGCGTGTTCCCAAGCCTGCCGTCCGTGTGCAAGACGAAGGGCGTGACTCCGGTGTCGGCGATCAGCGCCAACGGCACCCAACTGGTGTGCAACCTCGGCACGATCAACGAAGGCACCGCGACCGTCGTCCAGGTACCCATCAAGGCCAACGGCACGGTGGGATCGACGCTGTCCGTGTCGGGCAGCGCTACCTCGGACTCCGCCGTTGCTCCGACGGCGTCGGTCACCACGCCGGGTCTCACGATCACCGGCAGCCATGGCATGGACCTGGCGATTAGTGCCCCGAACCAGAACTATCAGCAGACCACCGTGGCCAGCCGCAGCGGCGGCAACCGCCCATCAGTGGTGGTCGACTACGGCGTGTCCATGACGGCCGGCAGCGTTCCGGGGCCATCGACGTATACGTTCACTGTGGACATCGCGGTCTCTGTCGCAGGCCAGTTGCCGGGCCTCCAGTGGGAGGGCTGCGCGCCGGTCGACAACTCGGCGCAAGCCACGGGGATTCCCTACTCCGCCTCCAGCTTCGCGAACCGTACGAATGCCCCGACGTGTTCGATCAGCGGCAGCGGCACGCACTACACGGTGACCTTGAGCGGCCTGGACTACTCGCTTCAGCACGTCCCCACCGCCGACAGCCTCAACAATGCGATTCCGTCGACGACGGATTTCATTGCTTCAGGGCAGCTTATCTTCAGCTACACGAGCGCGATTACGGCGAACACCGGCGTAACCTTCAGCGCGACTCCGAGCCAGTTCACCTTCATCGACAGCGTCACCCAGCCCGAGACCAACACGTCCAACGATAGCTCAGGCACCACCCTGGTTCTGCAGGGCGTGTTCGCGATCAGTTGGCAGGGCGGCCCCACTCTTGGCCGCTCGCCGTGGGACGCGAACCTGTGGGCCGCTCCCGGCACAGCCGCGAACCTGACTCTTCCCTGGCCGGCGGCGGGGACGTCGACCAATCCCGGCCCCTACACGGCCGCCAACCAGCCGCTAGTTAGCCAAGCCGACAGTGTGACGTGGTCCACCTACAGCGGCGCGGGGGGCGCCGACATGGCCGGTTCCTGCAGCATGGTGCAGAACCCCGCCGCATTCGCCCCCAGGTGGGCGGACTTCGTCGCCGCCGACGGGGCGTCCTACACGAACATGACGACCGCGCATCTCTGGTACCGCACGGATGCGATCAATACGAAAACCGAGACCTGCGGCGAGCCGGTCGGGGTCGCAGGCAGCCCATGGATCTCCGCGCCGCTCCCCGCCGGCTGTGCCACTCAAACGGCAGCGATTTCGCCGGCGTATTCGGACGACCAGTGCATCGTGAGCCTGCCCGCCGGTGTCACCGCCGTGAAGATGACCTGGAACCCGGCAGTGGACAAGCAGTTCCATCACTTCCTGCGGGTTTGGGGCTACGTCCCCACGACGGCGCCGATCGGCGCCGAATCGTGGACCGTCGGGGCATTCAACGCACCTTACAATCTGGCAACGGTCTACCCGGGCTACCCGACACTCAACAACTACATCAACATCAGCACCAGCCCCTCCGTTTACGCAAACATCCCCGGCAGCACCTATGGGCCAAACACGAACGGACAGCGCGATGCGATGCGCATCCAAGGCCCGAACGGCGTCATCACCAAGACGACACCGGGTACAACGGCTCTGCCGGGCGTGCCGGTGACCTTCAACCTCACCGCGGAATCGGACGTCTCCACCGCGAACCCGCCGAGCCAGACCTTCACCGTTACCGACACCCTGCCGACCGGCATGACCTACGTCACCGGGTCGGGAACGCCGACGCCGACTCTCTCAACCAACGGCTCGGGACAGCAGGTTCTCACCTACACGTTCACGAACGTGCCGGCGAACACCGCGCAGCCGATCACCTACCAAGCGCAGACCGCCGCGAACAGCGCGATCGCGCCCGGTACGGTTCTCACCAACACGGCGCAGATCGACGTTACCGGCGACAACCGACCCGCCTCCGCACGACAAGCCAGCGCCAGCGTCACCGTGCCGAACAACGGGGCGACCACGTTCGACAAATCGGTGGAATCGAGTCTGCTATCCTTCTACGGCGATTCGTCGGCGTGGGATCTGACCATCAATTCGCAGGACCCGTCGTCGAATCCGTATACCGATACGATCGATATCCTGCCGTACGCCGGCGACGGGCGCGGCACGAACATCAGCGGGACGTACACGATCGGCACCGTCACCGCGACCGGCGCGACGGTGTATTACACCACCGCCAATCCGTCCACGTTGAGCAACGATCCGCGCGCTGCGTCCAACGGTGGCACGCCGGGGAGCATCACCGGAAATACCGTCGGTTGGACGACGACCAAGCCGGCGGCGCCGACCGCGATTCGCGTGATCGGACCTGCGCTGGCTCCCGGCGCATCGCAAACCATCCGTATCGCGTTTACCACGCCCGCAGGAACGAGCTGCACCGCGCCGGCGCCCACGGACAACAAGCCCGGACAACTTTTGGTCAACTCGGCCAATTCGATTGCCGGGCATACCGGATTGCCGATGCTTTCGTCGGCAACGACGACGATCGGCAATTGCTATGCCCTCGGCATCGCCAAATACGTACTGGCCAAGGGCGGCAATCCGGCCAATCCTGCCGACTATCACGACGCGAATATCCCCTCCGACTATCAGCAGTACAACCTCGGCGACACGATTCCGTACAAGATCGTGATCACGAATCTGGGCACCGGCGCGTTGACCAATATCTCGGTCACCGACGCCATCGCGCCATCCTGCAATTTCATCGTCGCCTCACTCGCAATCGGTGTGTCGCAGACGCAAACGTGTACAACCACCGCGACGGCCGCAGGAACGCTCATCAACACGGCGACCGCATCGACGACGCCGCCAACCGGGCCGGCATTGAGTCCGAGTGATGTTGCGGGGGTCGTGGTGACTGCGCCGACGATCTCGCTGAAGAAGGCCTTGGCGGGCACTCGTTTTGCCGCGGCCGATCAATTCACCGTCGCGATTCGCACAGGCAGTGCGAGCGGCACCGTGGTGAATTCGACCGCGAATTCCACCACGACAGGCACGGGTTCGACGGTGACGGCCGGCTCGGGTACAACGGGCACTTACACGGCGACTGCAGGCACTACTTATTATCTGACCGAATCGATCTCCGGTTCGACGCCGCTGTCGAAATACAACGCCAATATTTCCTGCACGGATGCGAACAACCTGCAAACCGGCCTGCCGAGCGGCGCGTTCAGCGGATCGGCGACGATCACGCCGGTGAACGGCGCGGCGATTTCGTGCACGTTGACGAACGCGTCGGTCGGCGCCTCGACGCTGTTCAAGAACGCCAAGAATCTCGTCAACAACTCGACTTCGGATTCGCGTACGAGCACGACCGGCACCGCGGTGCCGGGCGACACGATCCAATGGGTGGTGAACTACTCCAACAATACGGGCGCGAACGCGACGGTCAATATCACTGACCTGATCACCAACGGACAGATCTACGTCCCCGGTTCGCTGAAAGTGCCGCCATCGTTGTCGATGCAGTACACGACCAACAGCGGTGGCACCTGGACGACGGGCACGCCGCCGGCCGGGGTGAACGGCGTCGGCGCGCTGACCACGGGCAGCAACCGTGTGGCTGGCGTGAACAGCGGTACCTCAGCGCTGGCGCCGCCGTTCCTGGCGAGCACGCTGACGTTCAATACGCCGGGCGGCGACGGTTACTCTGTCGAGGGTTTCGGCAACAACGTCTATACGGTGTTCCATCACAACAACAGCGCAACGGTGGTGTTCTGCTCGACGCTGAGCAACACGGTCTGCCCCGGCTGGCCAGCGTTTTCGACGTATGTCAGCCCAGTGGCGGGAACCCCGCTCGGTACAGGAGGCGCGGGACAAAGCCACACGGCCGGAGTCAATGGCTCGTTCATCAACAACGGCAAACTGTATTGGCCGGTGCATATGTCGACCGCCGTCGGCGGTGTCTACCCAGTTGGCCTGCAGTGCCTCAACTTGACCAGCCTCGTTAGCTGCGGCTTTATCCAGCTCGACACCGTCGCGCTGGGAAGTGGCGCCCTCGGTATCGCTGGCGACGGCATTCAGGCTGCCAATGGCAAGTACTACTACGCGGATATCAACGGCAGTCTGCTTTGTTTCGATCCGACGGTTGGTGCAAACGGGGCATCCTGCGGTGTCGTCAACGCTGGAACGGGCGCCGAGACAGCCACGTCTTATTCCGGTTACTTCGCCGAGTTCGGCACGTATGGCAACTATGTGTATTTCACGTATTCGTGGAACAACAACAACTATCTGTTCGGCTACAACGTCTCGGGCGCGACGCCGACCATTGCCACGGCGCAGCTAACCGGGCCCGTGCAGAACGGACCGAACCCCAGCGAAGTGCTTCCAGTCGTCTCGTCGACCGGCACCGTGCTGGGCGCTTGTGCGGTCTACAACTCGGTCTGCTACAGCACATCGAACACTGCGATTCCGAATCCGTGGACGGCGAGGCAGTATTCCTTCAGCCCCAGTCCGCCCGTGGCGGCTCCGGGACTTGGCTTCGGCACCGGCGTACTGATCGGCACGAAGTACTACGTTACGTTCGGCAGCGTCAGTACGAACTGCTATGACTTTGCGGCTCGTGTCGGCAATGGTCCAGTACCGGCCTGTGCCGGCTTCGCCGGTCCGGGCGATCTGAACAGCTATACCGTGCGTCCCCTCGCCAATTTGCCCGGCTGCATGGCGGCCAACGGTGACGGTGCTCAGATCATCGTATTCAGTCAGACCACGGGCGGCAGCTGCGTCAGCGCTTCGACCACGGTTACGAAGACGACCCCGACGAGCTACTACTGCGACGGCGGCACACATGTGTCGAACTGGGACAAGCTGACCTTGGTCGGACTGACCGGTTCCGAATATGCGTCGGCCACGGTGACTTTGTACGATGCCAACGGCACTGCTGTACCTGGCTTCATCAACGTGGTGATGAGTGGCACCACGCTCGATATTTCCTCACTGGCCGTATCCGGCAACTACACCTCGCTGGGCGCGTCAGTCACCCTGACCGGAGTCACCAACACAGCAGCGGTCAACGCGGCCTCCGCGGCGCTGTCGTGGACCGGCGATCCGATGCAGATGTGCTATCAGACGGTGGTACCGCCGGTCTCGTGTCTGACGACCGCGCCCGTATCCGACGTCGCGAAGGTGGTGACCACGGCGGGCAGCCTGACCGACGGTCCGGGCGGCACCTCGAGCGGTACAACCTCGTTCACGGCCGCGCCGACGGCGGCGCAATGCCAGCTCAATTTCGCCAAGACCTCGTCGGCGCCGGTGATCCAACCCGGAGGAGGGCTGACGTACACGATCTCGGTGACCAACACCGGCACGATGCCGTACTCGGCCGGCGCGCCCGCGTCCTTCACCGACGATCTGAGCAATGTGCTCGCCGGTGCGGCGTACAGCGACAATCTCAGCGCCTCGGTCGGTACCGCCTCGTACTCGGCGCCGGTGCTGTCGTGGAGCGGCCCGCTCGCTGCGGGCGCCTCGGCGACGATCAATTACACGGTGACGGCGAACGCGAATCCGCCGGCGACGATGACGAACACGGTGTTGTCGTCCGATCCGTCGAACTGCCCGGCGGGCTCGCCGGCGGCAGCTTGCACGGTGACGGTGGCGCCGACGCCGCAGGTAAGTATTCAGAAGAGTTCGCCGACGACGACGCTGACGCCGAACGGTCAGATCGTTTACACCATCGTGGCGAGCAACACGGGCAGTGTGAGTGCCGCGGGCACGACGGTGACCGATCCGGCGCCGACCGGCATCGCCAGCCAAACCTGGACCTGCGCGGCGAGCGGCGGTGCAGTGTGTCCGAACGCCAGCGGCAGCGGCGACTTGAACCAAACCCTTGCCACATTCCCGGCGGGCAGCGCGGTGACCTACACGGTGACGGCGACGGTGATCGCGACCCCACCATCGACGGTGACGAACACGGCGACGGCAACGCCGCCGAGCGGTGGCGTGTGCACGCCGAACAACACGCCCCCGCCGTGCAAGAGCACGGTGACGGTACCGCCGGTGCCGCAGGTCAGCGTGACGAAGACGACAAATGCGACGACGCTGACGCCGAACGGCCAGATCGTCTACACGATCGTGGCGAGCAACACAGGGTCGGTGAGCGCGGCGGGCACGACCGTGACCGATCCTGCGCCGACCGGCATCGCCAGCCAGACGTGGACATGCAGCGCGGCGGGTGGGGCGGCGTGTCCGAATGCCTCGGGCAGCGGCGACTTGAACGAAACGCTGGCCACGTTCCCGGCGGGCAGCACGGTCACGTACACCGTGACCGCGACAGTCATCGCAACGCCGCCGGCGACCGTGACGAACACGGCGACGGCCACACCGCCGAGCGGCGGTTTGTGCACGCCGAACAATACGCCGCCGCCGTGCAAGAGCACGGTGACGGTACCGCCGGTGCCGCAGGTGAGCATAGCGAAGAGCGCGAATACGACGACGGCAACCCCGAGCGGCACGGTCGTGTACACGATCGTGGTGAGCAACACCGGCTCGGTGAGCGCGGCGGGCACGGTGGTCGCCGATCCGATTGCGGCGGGCATTGCGAGCCAAGGCTGGAGCTGCGCGGCGAGCGGCGGTGCGGTGTGTCCGAACGCCTCGGGCACGGGTGCGTTGAGTGAAACGTTGGCGACGTTCCCGGCCGGCAGTTCGGCGACGTACACGGTGACCGCGACGGTGAGTGCGAACCCGCCGGCGCAAGTGGCGAACACGGCAACAGCGACGCCGCCGAGCGGTGGCGTGTGCACGCCGAACAATACCGCGCCGCCGTGCACGAGCACGGTGACGTTGTCGCCCGTCCCGCAGGTGAGCATCCAAAAGAGCACACCGGCGACGACGCTGACACCGAACGGACAGATCGTCTACACGATCGTGGCGAGCAATACCGGTTCGGTGAGTGCCGCGGGCACGGTGGTTTCCGACCCGGCGCCGACCGGCATCGCCAGTCAGACGTGGACGTGCAGTGCTACCGGCGGTGCGGCGTGTCCGAACGCTTCGGGCAGCGGTGATTTGAACGAAACCCTGGCGACGTTCCCCGCGGGCAGCACGGTGACCTACACGGTGACCGCGACGGTCATCGCGACCCCGCCGGCGACCGTGACCAACACGGCAACGGCAACGCCGCCGAGCGGTGGCGTGTGCACGCCGAACAACACGCCGCCGCCGTGCAAGAGCACGGTGACGGTACCGCCGGTGCCGCAGGTGAGCATCCAAAAGAGCACGCCAGCGACGACGCTGACGCCGAACGGTCAGATCGTCTATACGGTCGTGGCGAGCAACACGGGATCGGTGAGTGCCGCCGGCACGGTGGTGTCCGACCCGGCGCCAACCGGCATCGCCAGTCAGACCTGGACGTGTGCGACGAGCGGTGGTGCGATATGTCCCAACGCGAGCGGCGCGGGTGACTTGAACGAAACGCTGGCGACATTCCCCGCGGGCAGCACGGTGACCTACACCGTGACGGCGACAGTGATCGCCACGCCGCCGGCGACGGTGGCGAACACCGCGACGGCGACCCCGCCGAGCGGCGGCCTGTGTATGCCGAACAACACCCCGCCACCGTGCAAGAGCACGGTGACGGTACCGCCGGTGCCGCAGGTGAGCATCCAGAAGAGCACACCGGCAACGACGCTGACGCCGAACGGTCAGATCGTCTACACGATCGTGGCGAGCAACACCGGATCGGTGAGCGCCGCGGGTACGACGGTGACCGATCCGGCACCGACCGGCATCGCCAGTCAAACGTGGACTTGCAATGCGACGGGCGGCGCAGTGTGTCCAAACGCGAGCGGCACGGGTGACTTGAACGAAACCCTGGCCACGTTCCCTGCGGGAAGTACGGTGACGTACACGGTGACGGCGACGGTGATCGCCACTCCGCCGGCACAGGTGACCAACACCGCGACCGCCACTCCGCCGAGCGGCGGCGTGTGCACGCCGAACAACACGCCACCGCCGTGCAAGAGCACGGTGACAGTGCCGCCGGTACCGCAAGTGAGCATCCAAAAGAGCACGCCGGCGACGACGCTGACGCCGAACGGTCAGATCGTCTACACGATCGTAGCGAGCAACACCGGCAGTGTGAGCGCAGCGGGCACGACCGTGACCGATCCGGCGCCGACCGGCATTGCGAGCCAGACGTGGACGTGCAGCGCCACGGGCGGTGCGGTGTGTCCGAACGCTTCGGGTAGCGGCGACTTGAACGAGACCCTGGCCACGTTCCCGGCGGGCAGCACGGTGACGTACACGGTGACAGCGACGGTGATCGCCACGCCGCCAGCGACGGTAACGAATACCGCGACCGCGACGCCGCCGAGCGGCGGCGTGTGCACGCCGAACAACACCCCGCCGCCGTGCAAGAGCACGGTGACGGTGCCGCCGGTAGCGCAAGTAAATGTCACGAAGACCGCGAACGTGACGACGGCGACGCCGGGCGGCACGGTCGTCTACACGGTCGTGGCCAGCAACACCGGCGCGGTCGATGCGGCGGGCACGCAAGTGAGCGATCCAATTCCGACTGGTATCAGCGCGGTGAGCTGGACCTGTGCCGCCGCAGGTGGCGCGGCGTGTCCGAACGCCTCCGGCACAGGTGCGTTGAACGAAACACTGGCGACGTTCCCGGCGGGCAGCACAGTGACCTACACCTTGACCGCGACGGTGAGTGCGAACCCGCCAGCGACGGTGGCGAACACGGCAACGGCAACGCCCCCGGGCGGCGGCGTGTGCACGCCGAATAACACGGCGCCGCCATGCGGCTCGACCGTGGTTCTGCCACCGGTACCGCAAGTGAGCATACAGAAGAGCACGCCGGCGACGACGCTGACACCGAACGGTCAGATCGTCTACACGATCGTAGCGAGCAACACCGGCAGTGTGAGCGCCGCGGGCACGACCGTGACCGATCCGGCGCCGACCGGCATTGCGAGCCAGACGTGGACGTGCAGCGCCACGGGCGGTGCGGTGTGTCCGAACGCTTCGGGTAGCGGCGACTTGAACGAGACCCTGGCCACGTTCCCGGCGGGCAGCACGGTGACGTACACGGTGACAGCGACGGTGATCGCCACGCCGCCAGCGACGGTAACGAATACCGCGACCGCGACGCCGCCGAGCGGCGGCGTGTGCACGCCGAACAACACCCCGCCGCCGTGCAAGAGCACGGTGACGGTGCCGCCGGTAGCGCAAGTAAATGTCACGAAGACCGCGAACGTGACGACGGCGACGCCGGGCGGCACGGTCGTCTACACGGTCGTGGCGAGCAACACCGGCGCAGTCGATGCGGCGGGCACGCAAGTGAGCGATCCAATTCCGGCCGGTATCAGCGCGGTGAGCTGGACCTGTGCCGCCGCAGGTGGCGCGGCGTGTCCGAACGCCTCCGGCACGGGCGCATTGAACGAAACGCTGGCGACGTTCCCGGCGGGCAGTTCGGTAACCTACACCTTGACCGCGACAGTGAGTGCGAACCCGCCGGCGCAGGTGGTCAACACAGCGACGGCGACGCCGCCGGGCGGCGGCGTGTGCACGCCGAATAACACGGCGCCACCGTGCGGCTCGACCGTGATTCTGCCGCCGGAGCCGCAGGTGAGCGTGACGAAGACGACAAATGCAACGACGCTGACGCCGAACGGCCAGATCGTGTACACGATCGTGGCGAGCAACACCGGCAGTGTGAGTGCCGCGGGGACGGTCGTGTCCGATCCGGCCCCGACTGGCATCGCCAGTCAGACGTGGACGTGTGCGACAAGCGGCGGTGCGATCTGTCCGAACGCGAGCGGCGCGGGTGACTTGAACGAAACGCTCGTGATCTTCCCCGCCGGCAGCACGGTGACGTACACGGTGACGGCGACCGTCATCGCGACCCCGCCAGCGACGGTGACGAACACGGCGACGGTGACGCCGCCGAGCGGCGGCCTATGCACGCCGAACAACACCCCGCCGCCGTGCAAGAGCACGGTGACGGTGCCGCCGGTGCCGCAGGTGAGCATCCAGAAGAGCACACCGGCAACGACGCTGACGCCGAACGGCCAGATCGTCTACACGATCGTGGCGAGCAACACGGGCAGTGTGAGTGCAGCCGGTACGGTCGTGTCTGATCCAGCACCGACCGGCATCGCGAGCCAGACGTGGACGTGCAGCGCCGCGGGCGGTGCGGTGTGTCCGAATGCCTCCGGCAGCGGCGACTTGAACGAAACCCTGGCCACGTTCCCAGCGGGGAGCACGGTGACTTACACCGTGACGGCGACCGTCATTGCGAACCCGCCAGCGACGGTGACGAACACGGCGACCGCCACTCCGCCGAGCGGCGGCGTGTGTACGCCGAATAACACGCCACCGCCGTGCAAGAGCACGGTGACGGTGCCGCCGGTACCGCAGGTCAGCGTGACGAAGACGACGAATGCAACGACGCTGACGCCGAACGGCCAGATCGTCTACACGATCGTGGCGAGCAACACGGGCAGCGTGAGTGCGGCGGGTACGACGGTGTCTGATCCGGCACCGACCGGTATTGCCAGCCAGACGTGGGCGTGCAGTGCTACCGGCGGTGCCGCATGTCCGAACGTTTCGGGCAGCGGCGACGTGAACGAAACCCTGGCGACGTTCCCCGCCGGCAGCACTGTCACATACACGGTAACGGCGACGGTGATCACCACGCCGCCGTCCACAGTGACGAACACCGCAACGGTGACTCCGCCGAGCGGTGGCGTATGCACCCCGAACAACACGCCGCCGCCGTGTAAGAGCACGGTCACGGTACCGCCCGTGCCGCAGGTCAGCGTGACGAAGACAACGAATGCGACCACGCTGACACCGAACGGGCAGATCATCTACACGATCGTGGCAAGCAACACGGGATCGGTGAGTGCGGCCGGCACGATCGTGTCCGATCCAGCGCCGACCGGCATCGCCAGCCAGACCTGGACCTGTGCAGCCAGTGGCGGTGCCGTGTGTCCGAACGCTTCGGGCAGCGGCGACTTGAACGAAACCCTGGCCACGTTCCCCGCCGGCAGCACCGTCACATACTCGGTGACCGCGACGGTGATCGCGACTCCGCCAGCGACCGTGACGAACACCGCGACGGTGACCCCGCCGAGCGGCGGCCTGTGTATGCCGAACAACACCCCGCCGCCGTGCAAGAGCACGGTGACGGTGCCGCCGGTACCGCAGGTCAGCGTGACGAAGACAACGAATGCGACGACGCTGACGCCGAACGGCCAGATCGTCTACACGATCGTGGCCAGCAACACGGGCAGTGTGAGTGCGGCCGGTACGATCGTGTCCGATCCAGCCCCGACCGGCATTGCGAGCCAGACCTGGACTTGCGCAGCAGCCGGTGGTGCGGTGTGTCCGAACGCCTCGGGCAGTGGCGACGTGAACCAAACCCTGGCAACGTTCCCCGCGGGCAGCACGGTGACGTACACGGTGGCCGCGACGGTGATCGCCACGCCGCCGGCGACGGTGACGAACACGGCGACGGTGACCCCGCCGAGCGGCGGCCTGTGCTTGCCGAACAACACGCCGCCGCCGTGCACGAGCACAGTGACCGTGCCGCCGGTACCGCAGGTCAGCATCACGAAGACGACGAACGCGACCACGCTGACGCCGAACGGCCAGATCGTCTACACGATCGTGGCGAGCAACACCGGATCGGTGAGCGCCGCGGGTACGACGGTGACCGATCCGGCACCGACGGGTATCGCCAGCCAAACGTGGACGTGTGCAGCCAGCGGCGGTGCCGTGTGTCCGAACGCGAGCGGCACGGGCGACTTGAACCAAACCCTGGCCACGTTCCCGGGCGGCAGCACGGTGACCTACACGGTGACGGCGACGGTCATCGCGACGCCGCCAGCGAGCGTGACCAACACCGCGACCGCGACGCCGCCGAGCGGCGGCGTGTGCACGCCGAACAACACGCCGCCGCCGTGCAAGAGCACGGTGACCGTGCCGCCGGTGCCACAGGTCAGCGTAACGAAGACGGCGAACACACCGACCTTGATCCCGGGCGGCACGATCGTCTACACGGTGACCGTGGCCAACACCGGCACCGTGCCGGCGAGCAACACCCAGGTGTCCGATCCGATCGCGAGCGGCCTGACGGCGTACTCGACGACCTGCGCGGCGACGGGCGGGGCGGTGTGTCCGAACGGCGCCGGTCCCTACACCGGGGCGTTGAACGAAACGATCGCGACCTTGCCGGCCGGCGGCCGCGTGGTCTACACGATCACGGCCACGGTCAGCGCAACGCCGGCGGGCGCGGTGACGAACACGGTGAGCGTCACCCCGCCGCAAGGCGGGCTCTGCACGCCGGGCAACACCCCGCCGCCGTGCACGGGCACGACGACGAGCTCACCGCCGAACGCGTTCGATCCGCCGTTCATCACCAAGGCGGCGACGGTGGTGGATGCGCAGACCTTGTTGTGGTCGATCGTGGTCGACAACAACCAGAACGTGGCGGCGCAGAACCTGGAGATCCGCGATCCGATGCCGGCGAATATGACCTTCGTCAGCGGCACGCTGACCTGCACGACGTTCGGTGGCTCGACGATCAGCAACTGTGCGTTCGATGCGGCGAACAACCGCATCGTGGTGGATGCGCTGATGCAGTCCGACGTGGGCGTGACCAATGCGGCGGCGGGACCGAACCGGTTGTCGATCGTGTTCCAGGCGCGCTTCGTCAACGGCCCAGTGGCGGTGACGAACACGGCCTCGGCGTGCTGGGACACCCAGAACAACACGACGAACGTGACGGCGTGTGCGCAGGCGGTGCAGGGCAGTGCGCAGTACACCCCGGCGACCCCGCCGGTGCCGACACCGATCGATGCGCGATGGATGTTGTGGTTGATGGCCGGCTTGTTGGCATATCAAGCCACGCGCAAGCTGCGCGAACGAGATAGAAAGCCAATGTAGTGCGTGAGGATGTTCAAAAACCGAATGCCCTGGCTATGCCGGGGCATTCGATCTCGGCTAGAAGCGCTCGAGTAATTTCACGTCATCAACCAAGCGGCCGTCGCTAGGCCAAACGTTCCAACAGCGACAAAAAAAGCGTACTCGGCTGCGATGCCTTTCCATGTGCGAGGTGTTTCTCGAGGAGCATTTTCAGCGCTCGGCCAAAGCTTGTATTTGTCGAAATGGCGAATGGACACCGCCGTGAGATAGCAACAGAGAAGTGTCACGATGGTGCTCGCGCGGACCGTCGCCCTCGCAGGGTCTGACGCGAGAAAAGAACCTGCAAACGCAACGACGGCGCACGCGATACAGAGCGCTTCAATCCAGAGAGTATCTCGTCGGTTCAAGCGTGGGCCGCCAAACCAGAGCCGGTCGCTCAGAAGCCTCACCCATCTCGGAATCTCGACGAATTCATCGGTGGGATTGCTCACGGCGTAGAACTCCCGCTCCAAGAGATCAGCATCGGTTTGAAAGCCGCTGCCAGGGCACGGAGGGACGCATAACTGACTCTATCCCCCGCATCCAATCGTTGAACTGTCCTCAGACTCAGGCCGCTCATATCGGCAACCCGTTCTTGAGAGAGGAGCATTCGCTCCCTCCATGATCTAAACGACATGTCCACCTCCGATTGTCTGTCGGGCAGACTAGTATGGATCGAGATCTGGCGGTGACGCCAAACACCCGCCAATCCGCCGCCAGGCTTCAGGGAATGTGAGGCGGTAGGCAATACAGCAGAGCGGTCAGTAAGAAGCTATGGAAAAAGCGGACTCGACTGCGCATAAACTTCTTCAATCCGCTCTACGTTGAAACGAGATCGAGACGCCATGAAAAAACTGCACAGCCAAGAATCGGAATGGCGCGTCCGGCTCTTTCCCATGCTTCTGGCAGTTGGAGTTTTGATAGTCACCTGGGGGTACGCGGCGCTGTCCGCCTGGTCGACGCACAGGGACAATGAGAGACAGATCGCATCGCGATTGGATTCTCTGGCCGGCCAAATCGTAGAGGAGCTGCGCAGTCGATTTCGTTTATACGAATACGGATTGCGGGGTGCGCGCGGGGCGATAATTTCAGCAGGCGGCAACCGCGCCACGCACGACGATTTTGCTCGCTATATGCGATCAAGAGATCTCCCCAGCGAATTCCCAGGGGCGCGTGGCTTTGGTTATATCGAGCGTGTCTCCGCTGCCGACCTGAGTACGTTTGTGGCTGCGGCGGAGGCGGACAGAGGCAGCGCTTTTCGCGTCGTCGAACTGGGAGCGAATAGCGGTGCACATTTCATCATCAAGTATGTGGAGCCCGAGTCGCTCAATGCTTCCGCCGTCGGGCTCGATATTGCTTCAGAGCAGAACCGCCGCAATGCGGCCCTCGCTTCCATGCTTTCGGCACGAGCTACGCTCACCGCGCCGATCACGCTCGTTCAGGCGACGGGGGCGCGCGATCGCGGCATGCTGTTTCTCTTTCCCGTTTATGCGGATGACCAACAGCCTGCGGAGGAAAGCCGCGAACAGAACCTGATCGGCTGGGTGTACGCCCCTGTGGTCACAGACGAAATATTAAAGGACTTCGCTTCGTCTCATGCCAACATCGCCTTGACGATAAGCGACGTGAGCGCAGCCGGCAGCGCACAGGAAATCTATGCAAACCAGCTGGACGTAAGCGGACGCAATCCGGCCTACGAACGCAGCAGAGACGCGTCCATCTACGGTCGCAAGTGGAGGTTGGAGCTTTCGCCCAATCCGCTGTTCCTGTCCAAACTGGATCTTCCCGTTGTGTACATAGCCGCGGGTTGGATTGCGGCGGGTGGAGCGCTTTTGGCGTTGGTGAGCTACCTGCTGGCGACAACGGCTCGCAGACGACGAAGAGCCATGGCGCAGCGTGCACGGTTGGCAACGATCGTAGAGGATTCGCACGATGCCATCATCGGCACGTCGCTCGACGGTGTCATTACGGAATGGAACAATGCGGCGACGGACTTTTTTGGCTATGACGCGGATGAAGCGATCGGTCGCCCGATTGCGGATACGATCGTGCCGCCGCGCTACGTTGATGAAGACCGCACCATTCTTCGCCGGGTGTTGACAGGCGAGAGCCTGGAGGTCGGCGAATCGGTCAGGCGACGCAAAGATGGCTCGACCCTCTTCGTGCAGATATCCGCATCTCCCATACGGGACGGACATGGCCGCATCGTCGGCGCCGCTAAAACCCTGCGCAACATTACCGAACGAAAAGAAGCCGAACGCAAAATCCTCGAGCTCAATGCCTCGCTCGAAGAACAGGTGCAGCGGCGCACTGCCGAACTTCGGGCGTTTTCTGCACTCCACAAGGCCATACTGACCAACGCCGGCTACGCAATCATCGCCACGGATCCGGGTGGCACGATCACGCTGTTCAATCCCGCTGCTGAATCGATGCTTGGATATACCTCCGACGAAATGGTGGGTAAGCAGACGCCGGTACGATTCCACGACCGCGACGAGGTCATCGCTCGAGCGGACCGGCTTCGCGAGGAACTGGATCGGGATATCAAGCCGGGCTTCGACGTGTTCGTCGCCAAGGCTCAAGACGCCCCCGACGTCAACGAATGGACCTACATTCGCAGAAGCGGCGAGCGCATTCCGGTGTTGGTCAACGTGAGCACTCTGCGCGGGGACGACGGTGCGATCAGTGGCTACCTCGGCATCGCAGCCAGTCTGGCCGAACTCAAGCAACGCGAAATTGCGCTGGAAGTGAGCGAGCGCAAGCTCAGAGGCTTGTTCGAACTGTCGACCTTGGGCATTGCCCTCACCGATCAGTCCGGTCGGTTCGTGGAGTTCAACGAGTCTTATCGCGCATTGACCGGATACAGTGAGAAAGAACTTCACACCATGAATTTTTGGCAGCTAACGCCGCCCGAATATCTGCAGGAAGAACGCGCGGTGCTTGCCTCATTGGAAAATACTGGGCACTACGGCCCCTACAACAAGCATTACGTGCGCAAGGACGGCTTTCGGGTTTCGGTGAGATTGAATGGCGTCACTCTGCGTCTGGACGGCAAGCCCTACACCTGGTCGATCGTCGAAGACACCACCGAGCAGCGTTTGACCGAAGCAGCCATGTTGGATGCGGTCGAGGCGGCGGAAGCGGCCAGCATGGCCAAGAGCAACTTCCTGGCAAATATCAGCCATGAAATCCGCACGCCGATGAACGCCACTCTCGGAATGCTGCAGCTGCTGCGGCGCACAGCACTCGATGACAAGCAGCGCGACTATGCGTCGAAGGCCGAAATGGCCGCGACGACGCTGTTGGCGCTGCTCAATGATGTCCTCGATTTCTCCAAGATCGAAGCCGGGCGGCAGACTCTGGAGTCGCACGAATTCGACCTGGATCAATTGCTGAGAGAAATCTCGGTGATTGCAAGCGCCAACGTCGGCAACAAACGCATCGAACTCGTCTTCGACATCGACCGAGATATACCCGGGCGGCTGATTGGCGACTCGCTCCGCATTCGGCAGGTGTTGATCAACTTGGTCGGCAATGCGGTCAAGTTCACCGAAACGGGCGAGGTCAAGTTGATCGTTCGGCTGCTGTCGGCCGAGGATGGACATGTTTCGCTGCATTTTGAAGTGGCGGACACGGGCATTGGCATTGCCGCGGACAAACTGTCGAGCATTTTTGAAGGGTTCTCACAGGCGGAAGCCTCCACGACGCGCAGATACGGCGGCAGCGGCCTGGGCTTGGCCATTTGCCGCAAACTGGTCGCGCTGATGGGAGGCGAGTTGAAGGTGGAAAGCCAGCTCGGAGTGGGCAGCCGTTTCCACTTTGTCGTGGAATTGGATGCAACGGTATCCGAACAGGTACGAACCTCCGCGCAAGTCATGCATCGCTTGTGGAGTCTTCGCGTACTCGCGGTGGACGATAGCCATAGCACATTGGAGGCCGTCGCCGACATCGTGCACTCTCTGGGTTGGAGCTGCGATACAGTCGACAACGGACCGGCTGCGCTGCGCCGAATTCTGTCCGGTGAAGCGAACGATATTGCCTACGATGTGATCTTGCTGGATTGGAGCATGCCGGACATGGACGGCTGGGAGGTCGGCGAAGAGATACGACGGAATCTTCCCACCGACAAGTGCCCGTTGATCGTCATGGTCACGATGCACGAACGCGAGAAGGTGATCGAACGCTGCGCCACGTCGGGCAATTTGATCGATGGCTTCTTGGTCAAACCCATCACGGCTTCGATGCTTCTGGATGCCGTGGCAGACGCATTGGCAACCCACTCCTCGCTGTTGAGTTCAGCCAAGGCACATCCGACCCGGGCGAACGAAACAGCACGGCTCAAGGCCCTGCGCATCCTCGTCGTGGAAGACAATCCGACCAATCAACAAGTCGCCAAGGATCTTCTCGAACTGGAGGGGGCGATCGTCGAAGTTGCCGACAACGGCAATCAGGCGCTGCGCATGCTCGAGGAGAACAGTCTCCGTGCAGACCTCGTGTTGATGGACATTCAGATGCCGGACATGGACGGTTTCACCGTCACCCGCCTCATTCGCGATACTCCAAGCACGAAGGAACTGCCGATTATCGCCATGACCGCCAACGTTATGGAGTCGGACCGCCTAGCCTGCCTCGCCGCGGGCATGAACGACCATGTGGGAAAGCCTTTCGATCTGAACGTCCTCGTGGAAACCATCCACCATTGGGTGGGGACGAAAGAACCAACCGATCTCGCAGGCAGCACATCGGCAAACATTCCGACGTCGTCGACCGATAAGACACTGGACTACGCCGCGGCGCTGGCGCGGTTCGGGGGACATATCTCTGCCTATCAAGCAGCGCTTAACAGTTTTCTTTACTCCGCTCAGGATAATTTGGGGCAGCTGCAATCTGCTGTGACCGGCGGTGAAGTAAGCGAGACCTCCCGAATACTGCACACGCTCAAAGGCGTTGCGGCGACGGTGGGCGCAAACCAGTTGGTTCAGCTCATCGTTTCGACGGAGAAAGAAGTGGCTAGTCGACCGGCCGAATGGAAAAGAGTTGTTCCCCTCCAAGAGATTCGTGCAGCGGCAGAAACAGTCTTCGGTGCCATTCGTCAGCGCCTCGACGAAATGGAATCCGTCGGCACTGCCGCGCCGAAACAAGACATTTCGCGCAGTGACATCGAGAAACTTTTAGTGCTACTTCGCGCGTCCAGCATGAAGGCGGTGGACCACTACGAGACCATCAAGGACGATTTGGCCAGGTCATCGCCCGAGTTCGCCATGAAGTTGCAAGCCGCACTGGGCCGCTTCAATTTTAGGGAGGCCAGCGCCATCTGCGACTCGATACTTCACTCGCATCAGATCGAGCCATGACGGAAAGCGATCTGATGAACGCGGATTGGAGTATCGCCGGAGTGTCGCGCCCCCGGCTGCTGATAGTCGACGACCAGCCGGTCAACATACGCGTCTTGCACCAAGTGTTTTCTGAGGATTGCGACATCTTCATGGCGACGAGCGGCGCCGATGCTTTGGAGTTCTGCGCTACCAGTCCGCCCGATTTGGTACTCCTCGATGTCGTGATGCCGGGAATGGACGGCCTCGAGGTATGCCAGAGTCTCAAGGCCAATCCGCTGACTGCGAATATTCCGGTCATATTCGTCACCGGGCTGGACGATCCCAGAGAAGAGAATGCTTGTTGGGACGCCGGCGCCGTCGACTTCATCACCAAGCCCATCAATGTGCAAACCACCCGCAACCGGGTCCGCGCACACCTGATGCTGAAGAGGCAGGCCGACACGCTGCGCCGTCTCGCGTGGATAGACGGGTTGACCGGCATAGCAAATAAGCGGCAATTCGATCAGCGAATAAAGGAAGAGATAAGTCGCTGCCAGCGTGGATCGCTTTATCTGACCATCGTCGCCATCGATATCGATCACTTCAAGGCTTACAACGATGCTTATGGGCATCTTCAAGGCGACGATTGTCTGAAGAAAGTATCGCAGGGGATCCACGCGGCGATGCTGCGCTCCGGTGATCTCGTGGCTCGCACCGGAGGCGAAGAGTTCACTTGCATCCTGCCCCAACTGACCCCGCAAGACGCTCGCGACGTGGTCGCCAGAATTAAAAGCTCGGTCCAGGAGCTTGATTTGGTGCACAAGCATGGGATTGACGGAAAAGTCACTCTTTCCCTGGGCGTCAGCTGTTCCGTCCCTGACGTCGAAACTTTGCCTGAGGCGTTGATAGAAAGGGCGGATCAGGCCCTCTATCAAGCGAAAAAACTGGGCCGATCGCAAGCCGTCTTTAACGAGTAGGGCAGCTGCCGAACCGCGTCGAAGCGTCGTTTACTGATATTTCGAACAGGTGTCGCGCGGTGCCCTTTGTGATAAGTGTATGGCCTCGCGACAATGTCGCGATCGTTCGTTGATGCGAATCAACACAGGGGGAACGGCCTATGCAGCGTCGCGACTTTCTCGGCATCGTAGGATGGACATCCGCATCGCTCACGCTCGCCGGATGCGGTTGCAAACAGATGATCATCCCGGCGGATCGCTGCGCTGATTGGATAGCGCCGAGCGATCTCATGATCGACGCACACTGCCACGTGTTCAATGCGTCGGACCTGCTCGTCGCCGGTTTTCTACGCGATGTTGTCGCGCTGGAGAGCAAACATCCGTGGGCCGAGCTCATCCGCTTGTTCGCGCAGAATATCCAGGACATCGGCTGGGAGCTTGCCCCGACGATCGCCGAAGAACGTCAGGCGCTGGCGCAGACGACTCCGCCCCCGCCTTCGATCGATCAGCAGAAACTGTCCACGCACCTGGCCCAGGCGGCGGTGCTCGAGCATAAGCGCGAAAGCGAAAACCGTTATCGCGAAGGCGTCGATCGCTTGATGAGCATCCCCGCTTTCAAAGATCGCTATCGCAGACTTTACAAAGACAAGGCGGTGAAATCCGCGGCGAACCGACAACTGCTCTTGAGTCCCGCCGATGTCGTCGACGTGATCGAAAAACCGAAACGCACCATCGCCGACGTGCGCGCGCTGCAGGCTATCGAACGGCAAAGCGGCATGTCGGGGCCGTTCAGCTTTCTCGAGCCTTTTTTCAGCTTTCGCTATATCAATTGCAAGACCGTGTTCGACGCCTTCACGTGCCGCAGCTCGCGACTCGATCTGATCTGTCCGGCAATGGTTGATTTCGATCATTGGCTGCTGAAAAGTGAGGTGCATCCAAAATCGCCCATTGCCGATCAAATTGATCTGATGGCGCGCATTGCGCAGTTCTTCGGCGGCATGGTGCATTCCTATGCGCCGTTCAATCCGTGGTCCGCGTCAGTCGATCCGACGTATTTCGACACGGTAACCCGAGCGGTCACCGAACACGGCTTCATCGGTATCAAGATCTATCCGCCGATGGGATTTGCTCCGACCGAAAACGCGGGCATCAAGACGCCGCTCGACAATTGGCCACCCAACGAACCCAATTTCGGTGCGCGCATCGACGAGCAGCTCCTGCGCCTTTACCGGTTCGCCGCCGACCACAAAGTCGGCATCCTCTCGCATTGCAGCCCGTCGAATGTCACATCGTCTCGCGTCTACAACCTGTTCGCGCCCGACCGGTGGCAGACGATGCTCGACCTCAAGGACGCGAGCGGCGCTGCCTACTTCCGCGCTGACGCTGCGCATATTTGTTTCGGTCATTTCGGTGGCGACAATCCAAACAACGGCTCGCATTGGGCGACCGATCTCGGCCAAAAGATCACGACGAACCCCGCCGCCTACGCCGACCTGAGCTACTACGAAGACATTCTCTACGGTTGCGTCGATCACATGAAAGAGCGCCTCGGCGATTCGCTCAAACTGCCTCACATCAGCGAGCGCCTGCTTTACGGATCGGATTGGAACCTGCTAGGTCAAGAAACCGATTGGGAAGCGTACCTCGCCAAGTTCGCCGCGACATTGCCGGAGCTGTTTCCGAAGGATTCGCAGGCCGCGGTCAAGGCGATCATGGGTCGCAATGCGACCGGATTCTTCGGCCTCGGCGAGGGCATGGCAGCGCGACAGAGGTTGGATACGCTATACAAAGATGTTTGGCACGTTGCGCCGCCAGGATGGACTAGAAAAATCTAGATTCCCTAAGCGTGACGCCCTGCCGGGACGGCTTCGTCATTCCCGCAAAAGGATCGGCGGAGCTGCCACTTGCCCTGACTGAAGGCCCAGTGTTCTCCTCCGGCGCGGGGTGTTCGTGCCCACATTCGTTCCAAAATGCCACTTCACCGCATTCTCTTGGCTGTTTGGTCTTGCATTTAGCGTAGTGTGCAGTCACGCTGTAGTGCGTCTGTCCAAACACCACTAGAGGGAAAATCATGGCTACCAAGAAAGCTGCTAAGAAAGCCGCACCGAAAAAAACCGCTTCGAAGCCGGCCGCAAACAAGCCGATCAAGCAGGTCCTGAGCAAATCCGGATTGGTTGAGTACATTACAACTACTTGTGGTGTGATGACCAAGGACGTTCGCGCCGTGCTGGCTGCGCTTGAAGGCGCGGTCATCGGCTCGGTCAACAAGAATGGCGCGCGGACATTTACCTTGCCGGGCCTTCTGAAAGTCACCGTCGCCAGCATCCCGGCCAAACCCAAGCGTAAGGGCATCAACCCGTTCACTAAGCAGGAACAATGGTTTGCTGCCAAACCGGCTTCGGTGCGGGTCAAAGTGCGTCCGCTGAAGAAGCTCAAAGACGCCGCCGCTTGATTTAGGACCAAGAACTATGCCCAACATCGGTGCGCTGCTGAAGGACGAAATTTCGCGGCTCTGTAGACGCGAAATCCGCAAGACGGTGACGAGCGTAAAGAAGGCGTCGGCGTCTTACCGGCGCGACATTGCCGCGCTCAAACGCCAAGTGGCCGCACTGCAGAAAAAGTCCGCTTCCCTCGAGAAGCGGACCAACGTCTCAGGTGGCGCCAAAACCCCGGCGCTGCCGGATCGCCCCGTCAGATTCGTCGCGAAAGGATTGCGCTCGCTACGCTCGCGGTTGGGCTTGTCCGCGCCGCAGCTCGCGCTTCTACTCGGCGTCAGCGAGCAGTCGGTCTACAACTGGGAAACCAAGAAGGCGACGCCACGGAAGGAGCAACTGGCAGCGATCATTGCGATGCGCGGGATCGGAAAACGAGAGGCGCAGCAGCGCCTGGATGCCATCAAATCATCGCCTGCCCCACGCACCAGGAAGAAACGCGCGGCCAAGTAGAGCAGGATTTGAAGCCCAGCCAGTTCAACAACACACCCGTTGGCGTCATCGCTGTTGAAAGAAACGAGTTTGAACTGGCAAGAGTTTGCAATGCATTCCTCGCGGCCGCGGCCGCTCAGCTCAACCGTTAGGTGCGGTGCGCGAGTTGAAAACTCCAGCTAGGATCGCGCTGTATTCTTTGCCGCTACAGTTGGCGATAGCGTGCGTTGCTTTCCTTTTCTTCCGAGAAACTAGAAGTGAAATCGGAGCCTGGCTAATCGTAGCTTCTTGGCTTCTAGGTGTTGTCGCAATCATCTCAAGCATAGTCAGCACCGTCACCACGCGCCGCATTCGATGGTTGGGCCTGCCAATTGCGGCGATCGTTGTCGCATTCTTATCGGCATACTTTTTTGCTGGGTTTGGTCTGTGATCGCCTAAAACGGACCGCTAGCGATGGGCTGTGTTGCTACCACGCTCGACGCGGCAGCGGCCTCTTAAGAACAAAGTCACGTCTGCAAGCAAACATTGGAGATCGTTTTCATAACGCATCCGATGAGGATTGGTGGGTCACAACGCTGACGACGGTGATGTCGGCCGTGACGTTGCCCAAGGTCGCGATAGCGTCGGGCAGCGTATCCACGGCAAGCATCAGCGCCAGCGGCCCCACCGGCACCCCCATCGCCTGCGCTACCGGCAAATTGGTCGCCATGAAGCTCACCTGCCCCGGTAGGCCCACCGAACCCAAGCTGATCACGATCGCGAGTGCTGCGCCTGCGATAAGTTGTGTGGGGGCGAGATGGATATCGAGGGCCCATGCGATGAAACACGCGGATACAACATACTGCACCGGACTCGTAAGCCGGAACAGGCTCACCGCCATCGGCAACACCAGCGCCGCGATCCGCTGCGGATAGCCCAGACGCTGCACGGTACTTTCCAGCATCGCCGGCAGCGAGGCCAGCGACGACTGCGTGCTCGCCGCCACGATCTGCGCAGGCACCAGCGCCGGCACGTAGCGGCGCAGGCGCTCGCCACCCCACGTCCATGCCACCAGCAGCATCAGCAGCGTGACCACGAGATACATGATGCATTCCACGAGCACGTAGACGCCCAGCGCACCGATCATGTGTATGCCGGCCCGCGCGCACACCGCGAGGATCAGCGCAAACACGCCCAGCGGCGCCGCCCACAACACCCAGCGCACCGTGACGATCATGGCGTCGGCAATGGCTTGGAAAAACGTCACCACCAATTCACGCCGCGTCGCTTCGATATGCGAGAGCGAAAAACCGAAGAACAGCGCGAATACGACCAGCGGCAGCATCGCACTTTGCGCGGCCGCCATCAGCGCATTACTCGGTACGATGCCGTTGAGCCAATCCGCCCAGCCGACGGCCTGCGCAGCGGCCGGCGCTTGGGTTGCCACGGCGCTGCTCAGCGCCGCGGTCAATGAAGGGTGTCGGGTAAACAAGGCAAACAGCAACGGCGCCGCCACTGCGGTCACCGCGACGCCGATCGCCAGCAGCACGACGAACACCACGAGCGCGCGACGCGCAATACGTCCCGAGGCGGCCGCATCGCTGGCCGCATTCACGCCGACGACGACCAAGGCGAACACCAGCGGCACCACCGTCATCTGCAGCGCGTTGAGCCACAGCCGCCCGAATGGCTGAATCCAGTCCGCCGTGCTCACCGCCAGAGAGGGGTCGTAGGCATCGAGTGCCAGTCCCGCCAGCGCGCCCGCGACCAGTCCGATCAGCACCCGCGTGGTCGCGCTCATGGCTGCGCTTCCAGGGGCGGAAGGCCCCACTCGGCATACAGGTGCGCATATTCACGCGCTGGCAGCATCACGAAGATGGGAGCGTCTTCCCGCTTCAGCCACGCCAACAAATGTTCCATCGTGGCATCGCTCATCGCCGTGCAGCCCGTCGTGGCATCGGTCGGCGATTGCCACAGGTGGGCGAAAATACAACTGCCTGCACCGCGTTTGCCGGCCGCGTTATGCTCGATCACAAAGCCGAGGCGGTAGCGCTGGTCTCCGTTCAAGTGCAGATCGCGGCGCATCGGTTCGGTGGAGCCAGCCGCATCGGTCGTATTGGCATCCACGATTCGGTTGTATTGCGGCGAGCCATCGACATCGATGCAATAGTCGGATGCCTGCAAGGCGCGATACGCAAGTCCGGTGTCGGCGCGGCTGCCGTAGCCGAAGGCCTCGCCGATACGGAACACGCCTGCTGCACTGCGACCGTCGCCTTCGCGCTTGATTGGGCCGTCGGCGTGTGTTTCGTTCAATCCCAAACCCCAGGCAGCGCCGGCGTGTCCGATGGTGACGGGTCGTGCCGCATCCGCCGCGCGCCAGCGATCACCTTCGCGCGAATACGTACGCAGACTGCCGTGGTTCGCATTCCAATCCGGAATGATTACCAGCACGAGTTGGCGCGAGTCCCGCCAGGGGGATTTTGGTAGTGCGTTCCGCATCGAGTGTTGAGCACAGCCGGCGAAGCACAGGACAACGGCAAGAAAAAGGGCGAGTCGTGTTTTCAATTCGGCCTCGGCGTCAGGATTTTCCAGCTGAAGTTATAGTTCCACTTGTCGTAGTACAGGTTACCTCCCTCCCATTCGACTTCGCCGCGTTGCGAGTCGACGGTGTCGGAGCGAAAGAATTGCTTGGGCGGAACAAAATCCTGCGAAAAGTCATCGTTGAAGGCGATACGAAAATTGTCGAGGCCGCCCAGGTAAAACCACTTCAGCGAAGGGTCGCCCGAGTCGAGACGGCCGTAGGTCACGTCCACCGGCATCCAGCCGTACGGAGCCAAATAGATCTCGGCCCAATCGTGGATGTCTTCGTAATCGCCTTCGGTGAAGGTCCAGCCCGATTGCCAGCGCGCCGGGATGCCGTTCATGCGCATCAGCGCGATCAGCAGCATGGTCTGCTCGCCGCAATCGCCGTGGCCGGCGTGCAGCGTATAGCTGCTCAGGTCGGCGATGGTGGAGTATTCGCGCGCGCCCGCCCACGGAATCTCGTCCACCGCGGCGAAGATTTTCTGCGCGATTTGGTAAGGGTTGGTGGCGTCTCCCACCACCTGCCGTGAGAACACACGCAACGACTCGGTGAACACGATGTGCGGTGCACGTTCCGCGATATACGGTGCCAGTTCCGGCGTGATCTTGGCCGGCACCACCTTGTCCGTATCGATCGCGCGATACTGCGAATGAAGGGTCACCTCATAGGTCGCCGAAAACACAGTGGGCTTGCCGGCTTGCGCCGTGCGTTCGAGGTAAACCGTGCGTTGCAGCGTCGACTCGGGTGCAACGCGATGTTTGGAAGGTTCGCTGGAAACGAAACGGATATTTTCCTGCTGACCCGCAATGGCGCGCGGATACGGAATCCAGGCGCGGAGGACTTGCCCGGCGGGCACGGCATCGGCATCCACGGTCAACTTTTGCGTCACCTTGACCCGCTGCGGCAGCAGGCTGGAACGGCCCGTCGCGAGTGACTGTTGGATCGTCTTCCGGTCATAGTCGATGTAGTGGTCGTTGACCTCTTTCGGCAGACCGCTGTCAGCGAACGACGCAGCACCCTTGCTTCGCGCACGCGCTTCCGCGCTCAGACGAAACAGATTGGACGGCGAACGCTTGAAGTACACACGCTCGCCATCGATGACCACGTGCTCGAGCAGGCCTTGGGCTTCCCAGCGTGCGACATCGCTATCGGCGAGGTCCGTAATTTGTTCGCGCAGCTTCGATTTGACTTGCTCGGCAGTGAGGCTGAAGTCGTAGCGCATACGCACCATGCGCTCGCGCTGGAACTCGAATGCACGCCGTGTGTCCGTGGGCAACTCTGTTCGTTTCAGTTCGGCATCGATGCGAGTCTCGGCAGCTTGAAACTGCCCGGCAGTCACCAGGCCGACGACCGCGCTCAGATCGGCGTTGTCGGTGTCGACGGAAGTTAGTTCGGATGCTGCCGTTGGCAGTGCCATCGCCAGCAGCACGGTCAGCACAACGGCACATGGACGGGTTGTTCTTGTCGGCGGCAGGTTGCGGATCCTGTGCATCGTGTGAGCCTCTTTCTTCGCTGCACCTTGGCGGGAGCGATGGTACGGAGATTGTTCCGACAGTTTCAGGAACCCCTGGCGACCGGTTTCGGTGCAAGGATTTGTTGCAGATAGTCGGTTTTGCCCGGTGCGCGGATCAAATTAGGGTATTTCAATCCGCTATCGTAGTGGATCGCATGAAGCGTGCTGACGCCGTCGTTCTCCATGCGAAGCTGCAATGGTTTCTTGTTCTTCTGCGCGTGGATGATTTCTTCGCGCAATACGGATGCGCTGAAAGCACGATCGTTGATGGAGATAAGTTTCATGCCCGGCGCCAGACCGGCCTTGAAGGCCGGTCCTTCCCACAGAACGTCGACAACCTTGCCGTCGTTCTTGAGAAACACGCCGATCGTGAATATGGCGTTGATGCCTTTCCCTTCCAATTCTCCCATTCCGACGTTTTCGAGCGCATTCTGATATCCCGAAGGTTTGTCGGTGTAAACCAGGCGCCAGCCGCTGGCCTCGATGCCGGAGAGCAGCGGCACTTGTTCGTCCAGCCCGTTCACCCAGTCATTCAGAAAGTTCGCCCAGTGGTAGGGCTGCACTTTGTCGAGCGCAGTAACGACGTCGTCGAAAGTATAGGTATGGGTGACGAAGCTGCCATCGTCGACGCCGAAGAAATTTCGCGCGAAATCGTCAATCGAGTGTTGGTCGTGGCTCAAGTCGCGAATCTTCGCATCCACCGCCAGCCACAACAGTTCACCCTCGGGATAGAAATCATTTTCCCGGCGCCAGTTGACCCACGCATTGGGTCCGCCATAGTTCACGGCGGTGGTGGTGTCGATCAGCGGCCGCCATGCGCGGCCGGGGCGGTGGGCCATGGACGCCGCCCGATAGGCGAGCACTTCGCGCCAGGTATCCGCCGACCATAAGCCGCTGCGGGCCGTGAGAACGTCACCGAGATAAACCGTGAGTCCTTCGTAAACCCACAGCAGCTTGGTGTATTCGGGCTGCTCAAAATCCGGCTGCCACAAGCCTGCAGGACGCATGAACTTGCCGTTCCACGAGTGCGCGTATTCGTGCGGCAGCAACGAGCCGTCGAGCATGAAATGGCCGGCATCGGCGAGCATCTTCGAGCCGCTACGTGCGCGATCGTCGCTCGACTGGTGATGCTCCAGACCGCCGATCGAAGTGTAGTCGCTCAAGGTCAGCAGGAAGTGATAGCTGTCGTAGTGATGCGAGTGGAAAAGCATTTCTGCCTGTTCGATCAGATGGCGATAGCCGGCAACCTGGCTATCGGAGATAACGATTGCCGCTGCGCTATCGCCGACCATGTCGAGGTAACGATGCACCGACGAGCCCGCAGGCGTCAGGTCGATCGTGTGGAAATGTTTGCCGGCGATCACCGGCGAATCGACCAGGGTGTTGAACGGCACTGGCTTGAACGCGATGCGACCACCGTCGTGCGTCGCCGTCTCCAGTGCGCTGGCATATTGCCAATCGGCGGGAATGACGAGCGTGGGCTGAACCATCTGCGCCTTGGTCGGATCGCCCGCGCGATACAGCGCAACTTGATCCCAAGTGAGATCCATCAAATTCGGTGTCACCCGACTGCCTCCGGGAAACTGGAAGCGAATATCGACCTGATGCGCGCCTTGAGGCACGCTCAGATGAAATGCGAAGCGGTCGAGTTCATCGCGCTGCCAAGCGAGGGGTTGATCGTCGGCGGCGAATTGCAGGCCCATGACCTCTTCGATGCTGCCGTCCGGCGAGTGATCGCCGGGAATCCATTTCGGATAGTAGAGCGTCAGCGGTCCCGGTTTGGCGGGGATGACTTCGTGTACGTACAGTAGTTTTTGACCGGGGTCCGGGAGCCTTACCGTCAACGCGATCGTGTCGGCCGGAATTTCCTCATTCGCGCCGACCATGCAAGGTACGGACATCGTTAGGACAACGGCGCCGAGCAACTGTGTCAGTCGTTTCATTCCGCCCTCCGGATAACCCCAGGCCCGCAATGCCGGTGATCAGCTCGAGTTTGCGCGGCGGCTCGCGCTGTGCGATCGCCGACGGTCCGATCATGGCCGCGCATCCTACATCGCAGCTGCAGCCCTGTTGATACGAGTCACGCCTTGCAGGCCGCCCCCGCTTGCGCTGCGGTCGACACGCCTGCTTGCGCATCAGATGGCGGTTCTTAGCGAGATGGAACGCCGAGTCGGCCGGCAAAAACCATAACCCACAGCTATGCCGGGTGCTGGTCTTTTCATTGGTGGTTTTCGGCGGGCGCTGAGTATTCTCGAACGGTGCCGCAATAGGGCTGGGTTACAGCGGTCAGGGCCGTGGGGTTGCGCGCAATACTGACGCGGTGAAGCAACAAACAATGCGCGTCAAGGCGACTCCACTTGAATTTCAACGATTGGGGAGTACGAATCATGAAGGGCTCGTCCCTGCGCTCGCTGCATCGCAGAAATCTCTTCCGGCGCAAAGCGCTGGCACTCGCCATCGGATCGGTCACCTTGGGCTTTGCCGGCACGGTATGGGCGCAGGCGACCAACGGCACGATCTACGGCACCGTTCCGGCGGCGGCGGGCGAAACCATCCAGATCACCGGCGGCGCCGGTTTCAATCGCACGGTCGAAGTGGACGCAAACGGCAAGTACTCGGTGACGTTGCCGGTCGGCACCTATACTGTTTCGCTGCTCCAGAATGGCAAAGTCGTGGACTCGCGCAGTGGAGTGAGCCCGGTCGCGGCCGGCGCGGTCGCCGTGGATTTCGCCGCGAACGGAACAGCCGCGTCCGCGACCCTCGGCACCATCAAGGTCACGGGACAAGCGGCAACCATCGACGTGTCCACCACTAACCAAGTGACGACGATCACGGCGAAGCAGTTGCAGCAGTTGCCGATTGCGCGCACCTCCGAGGACATCGCCATGCTCGCGCCGGGTGTCAACATGGCATCGGCCGAGTTGGGCACCGGTCCATTGGGCACCGGAACATTGGTGTTCGGCGGAGCCTCCGCGGCGGAGAACGCCTACTACGTGGACGGCATGAATACCACGGAGCTGCTCAACAACATGGGCGGCGTCTCCCTGCCGTACGGCGCCATCGAGCAGCAGCAGACTTCCATCAGCGGTTACGACGCGCGCTACGGCCGCTCGATCGGCGGCGTAATCAACCAGATCGGCAAGAGCGGTTCGAACGAGTGGCATTTCGGCGCGCGCGCGCTATGGCAGCCGGGCAGCTTGCGCGAGGACCCGATCAACTACTACTACGCCAATCCGCTGGTGACGAACCCTAGCTACAAGGCCGGCAATCTGGCGGTCTTCCGCAAGGACAACAGTCACAGCGAAACTACATACGATGCCTATGTCAGCGGCCCGATCATCGAGGACAAGCTGTTCTTCTTCCTTGGCATCGAGCAGGACAACACGCATTACCGCACGACAGGGACATTCGCGAACGCCTACAGTGAAGACGTGAACGTGCATGATCCGAAGGTCTACGCCAAGATCAACTGGAACATCAACGACGCCAACGTCTTCAGCCTCACCGGCCTGCAGAACGAGCACAAGACCTGGGGAACGCTCTACGACTTCGACTACGGCACCCAGAAGCGTGGAGATTTCAGCAGTCTCGACCAGACCAACAAGACCGCGTTTCGCATGTGGGTGGCCAACTACACCTCGTACCTCACCGATAACCTGACCCTGAACGCCACGTTCGGCAAGATGCACGGCGAGTACTACACGCAACAGCCCGCCTATCCCGGCTTTAATCCGTCGCTGCCGCATATCGCCAGCGCTTCCAACCAGGATCCGGCGTTTGTTCCGCCCGGAGGCATCAGCAATTCGCAGACCAACTCATCGATCGCCGATCCGGGCCATCGCGAAACGGTCGCGAACTATCGCCTGAGCCTCGAGTGGAAGCGCGGTGACCACGACTTTCAGTTCGGTATCGACAACATCAACTCCTGGGACCTGAACGATGGCTCGGTGAATCCAGGCACCGGCTATCAATGGATGTACGGCGTAAGCACCCCCGGCCAACCGGTGTTCGGCGTCGATCCCAGTGTGCCGCCGTATGTCGCGCCGTCGACGCAGTGCCACCCCGATTCCGCCGGCAAGGTGCAGTGCTACTACGTGCAGAAGCATGTCGATATCTCGGCCGCCTCGATGCGCGTCGCCCAGCGTGCCGCCTACGTGATGGACAACTGGCAGGTCACCCCGAACCTGCTGTTGAACCTCGGCATCCGCGATGATTCGTTCGTCAACTACGACGCCTCGGGCGAACCCTACATCCGCGAGACCAAACCGCAGTGGGCGCCGCGCCTCGGCTTCAGCTGGGACGTGCACGGTGATGCCAGCCTGAAGGTGTTCGGCAATGCCGGTCGCTATTACCTCGCCCTGCCGTCGCAGGTGGCGCTGTCGATTGCCGCCCCGGTGACGAACGCGGGCGTCTACGGCACCTACACGGGTATCAATCCGACCACCGGCGAGCCGATCGGCTTCACGCCGTTGCCGCAGAATCCGACAACGGGTGTGTCGATCGACAGCGAATACGGCCAGGCCAAGGATCCGCGTATCTCCGCTGCGCAGAACATCAAAGCCGAGTATTCCGACAACTTCGTCTTCGGCATGCAGCAGCAGTTCGACATGCTCGGCACGAACTGGACGTTCGGCGCGACCGGTACCTACCAGCGCATGAACCGCATTATCGACGACTACGACGCCATCCAGAACGAATGCACGGCCGGGCGCGCGCAAGGCTATGCCTGGATGACGGCGGATACCTGCGACCAGTGGGCGCAGAGTCTCGTCCTGGTCAATCCGGGCGAAACCAACAACCTGCTAATGAAGTCGCCTAACGGTAGCCTCGTCCCGGTGAAATTCACCAAAGCGGACCAAGGTTTCACCGAGGGTCCGAAACGGCGCTACTACTCGATCGATTTGTCCTTGGAGCATGCCTGGGACAGCAAGTGGTTCGCCAAGATCGACTATGTGTTCTCGCGTACCTGGGGCAACACCGAAGGACCGGTGAGCACGTATTCCGCGCAGGGTGGTTCCTACGAATCGCTCACCACCGCCTGGGATTTTCCGGAAAGAATGGAGCATTCCAGCGGCGTCCTGCCGAACGACCGCAAACACCAGCTCAAGGTCTTCGGCGCCTATGCGCTCACCTCGGAATGGACGCTCGGCGGCAACCTCTACATCGCCTCCGGCACGCCGCGCATGTGTCGCGGCCGCTACGGCGTGGATCAGGTTGCCCTGCATGGTTCCAACACGTACTACTGGTGCGGCGGCAAGCCCGTCCCGCCGGGTTCGCTGGGCCGCCTGCCGTGGAACCATCAGCTCAACCTCAACGTGGACTACAGGCCGGACTGGGCCGATCACAAGCTCGACTTCAACCTGGCCGTGTTCAACGTGTTCAACAAACAAGTGCCGCTGTACTACGGCGACAGTTTCAGATCGACATCCAATCCGAACGTCGACTATGGCAGGATTTTTGACTCAACGCCGCCTCGCTATGTCCGGCTTTCTGTGGCGTACGACTTCTAAATGACGCAAGCCATGTCTCCGCGCCGGGCTGGATTAGCCCGGCGTCTTTTTTTTGGAGTTCGGGCGTCTTGTGTAGCCTGGTGTCTTGATTCAAAGATAGTGACGACATGACGCTTCAATCCGAGCCACGACTTGTGCAGAACGCGTCGCAACCACCGCTTTCGCGCACGGCCGCGCGCATGCTCGCGCGCGCACGCGAGGAATGGGAGCGCCGCGATTTCGCCGCCGCGGAGCACTCGCTGTCCAACGTGCTCGCGCTGGCGCCGAACGATCTGAGCGCCACGCGCATGCTCGGCATGGCGGTGCAGCGCCTCGGCGATCACGCGCGCGCGATCGACTGCTTCCGGCGTGTGCTGGCAGCGCATCCCGACGACGCCGACATCCACGTCTGCCTCGGCATCGCGCTGCACGAGCGCGGCGAAACCGCAGACGCGGTGAAGCATCTGCGCCACGCCTGTGCGCTGGAGCCGCGCTCCGCATCGGCATGGTTCAATCTCGGCGAAGCGCTCGTGCAGCAGGTGCATACCGTTGATGCCGTGGCCGCGCTGCGTCGTGCGCTCGAACTCGATCCTGCGCATATCTCCGCGAGGCTGTCGTTGGCCAAGGCGCAGGCGAGCCTTGGCGAAGTCGACGCGGCGATCGCGGGGTTCCGCGAAGTGCTGCGTCGCGATCCCGGCAACGCCGAAGGGTGGTTCGGCCTGTCGAATCTCAACACGGTGCGCTTCGATGCCGCGGACGCCGCGTCGCTCAAGAGCGCCTTGGCGCGCCCGAACTTGTCGCCACGCGACTGCGAACTGCTCGGCTTCACCTACGCGAAGGCGCTGGAAAACCGCGGCGATTATGCGCAGGCCTTCGAGGCGTTCCGCACCGCCAACGCCTCACGGCGCCGGCGCGTGAAATGGGATGCCGCGGGCGAGCGCAAGCGCGTGGACGAAATCCAGCGCGTGTTTGCCAATGGGACGCCGCGGCCCCTGGATGACGAGCTTGGCGGTGAGGTCATCTTCATCGTCAGCATTCCGCGCTCTGGTTCGACCCTGGTCGAGCAGATCCTCGCTTCGCATCCGCAGGTCGAAGGCGCCAACGAGATCAAGGACATCACCGAGGTCATCGACGCGGAAACCCGGCGTCGCAACTCGGCCTATCCGCTCTGGGCGGCCGATGCCACAGCGCAGGACTGGCAGCGTCTCGGCCGCGAATATCTCGAGCGCACCGCACGTTGGCGCGAAGCCAAGCCGCGCTTCACCGACAAGAGCCTGCTGAGCTGGTATCTCGTCGGCCCGGCACTGGCGATGCTGCCGGCGGCGCGCGTGGTGATCATCCGGCGCGATCCGGTGGAGACGTGCCTGGCGTGCTTCCGCCAGCTTTTCAGCGAGCGCAGCGCTTTTGCCTGCGATCTCGACGAACTGGCCGACTACTGCATCGACTTTCTGCGCCTCACGCGCTTCTGGCGCGAGCAGTATCCAGACCGAGTGCTCGATCTCGAGTACGAAAACCTGCAGGCCGATCCAGACGCCGAGATTCGCCGCCTGCTCGATTTCTGCAACCTGCCGTTCGACCGCGCCTGCCTCGAATTCCACAAGACCGAACGCGCGGTGCTCAGCGCCCCGAGCGCCGCACAGGTGCGCCAGCCGTTGCGCCGCGATACCGCGCGCAGCGCACGCTATGGCGACAAGCTGGATTCGTTGCGCCAGCGCTTGCGGGCTGCTGGGATTGAGTGGAACGAAAGTATTTGATGGACATTTCAAAAAGCTTCGTCATTCCGGCTTGACCAGCCATTCGGCTGTTAAAAACCGCCGGGATGACGAGCAAACTCTCAACGGTTGCTCAACATATGGCCGACGCACTTCCTCACTGTTTGCTCAATGGCGCCATCGCCGCCACGAGCGACGCTCGCATCTCACCCTTCGATCGCGGCTTCCTGTTCGGCGATGGCGTCTATGAGGTCCTGCCCGCCTACAAAGGCAAACCGTTTCGCCTGGAAGCCCACTTCGAACGACTGCAAGCCGGTCTGGATGCGCTCGAGATCGCCAATCCTTACTCGCGCGCACGTTGGGCCGAACTCGTGCAGGAACTGATCGCCGCCAACGGCAGCGGCGACATGGGCATCTATCTCCAAGTCACGCGCGGCGCCGGCACGAGCCGCGACTTTCTGCCCGAGCTGGGCATGACGCCGACGGTGTTCGGCTTCTGCTGGCGGCTCATGGCGCCGAAACCCGAGTTGCTTCGACGCGGCATCTCGGCGGCCACGCTGGAAGACATCCGTTGGCAGCGTTGCGATATCAAAACCGTGGCGTTGGTCGGCCCCGTGATGCTGAGGATCGAAGCCAAACGCCAGGGCGCGGACGAGGCCATCCTCGTGCGCGGCGATCGTCTCGCCGAAGGCAGTTCCAGCGCCGTGTTTGTCGTCAAGGACGGCCGTATCGCCACACCGCCCGCCAACCACGAGCGCCTGCCGAGCATCACGCGTCTTGTCGTCGGCGACGTGCTCGATGCATTGGGCCTGCCGTTGGACGTGCGTGACGTTCACCGCGATGAACTCTCCGCCGCAGACGAGATCTGGATTGCAAGCTCGACGCGCGAGGCGTTGCCGGTCGCGCAGCTCGACGGCACGGCGGTCGGCGAGGGCAAGCCGGGCCCGGTCTGGCGTCGCGTATTCGACGAATTTCAGAGACTGAAGCAACGCGAAGCCAACTGATCCGTCGCTTCGATCACACGTCGCTTACGTTGCGCTCACTCATCGATTGAACTGCGCTTGCGTGCATCTGCGTATTCGGAGAGCGCGAGATCACTTTCCGCGCGCAAAGGTTTCTTCCAAGCCGCTGAATCCGGAGCGTCCGCCCGTTCGTTGTTCCGGCATGCCCGTCGCGAACCACAACACGCCCAAGCCGTGTTCACGGTCCAGCCACATACCCGCCTGCACCCCGTAGGCCGTGCCCGAATGACCGATGCGCGCGACACGGTCGCCGAACGGATCATCGCGGCAACCTTCGGCGCGCGTGGCGAGGATTTGCATGCCCATGCCCCAGTGACAGAAGAAGCCCGGCTGATGGTCGTCGCTGTCTTCTTCGTAGGTCAGGCCGTTGCGGCCGTTGTATTCCCATAGCGGGGTGGCCATAGCGCGCACGGATTCAGGGCGCAACAAGTGCATGCCGTTGAGAGCGAGCGTGCCGTTGCCGAGCAGCATCATGCCGATGCGTGCGAGACCGGCGCCCGAAATGCGCAGACCGCCCTGCGGTCCGAACAACGCGCCGTTTTCGCCTGGGCGATAGCGCGACAGGTCGCAACTGCCGTCGCGCGCGGGCCTGACCGGGCAATCTGGTTTGCGCACATGATTGTCGTCCATCACCGCTTTGCCGTCGGCGTCGTACTGCACCACGGCGTGGGCAGCGCCCGCCTCGTTGCAGGTGGCCCAGCCGAAGCAACCATCAATGCCGAGCGGCTTGAGGACCAGATGCTGCATGAGTTGATCGAAACGCTCGCCGGTGGCGCGCTCCATCACCTGCGCCACCACAGGAAAATTGAGGTTGGTGTAGCGGAAGTACGTGCCCGGTGTGTGTTCGCCATCCCACGCGCGCGGATTGTCGAGGGTATCGCGCAAGCGTCCGTCCAGCGGCGTCTGCCAGTAACCGGCGTCGTCGGTAAGACTGGAGCGATGCGACGTCAGCATACGCAAGGTGATCGGGATGTTCGCAAACGCCGGATTGCGCAGTTTCCATCCCAGATACTTGGAGACATCGGTGTCCAGATCGAGTTTGCCGGCTTCGACCAGACGCATCATGCCCACGGTGGTGACCAGTTTGGAAATCGAGGCGACGCGCACCGGATCATTGGCGGTGATCTTGCGCGCGGCGGCCTTGTCGGCAAAGCCATCGGTTTGGATCGAGGTGATGCCGTTGCGATCGAAGGCGATGCGCACGCTGGCAACGGGACTGTCAGCCTGGGCCGCACCAGCTGCGAAAAGCAGACCCAACATGCCGACGGCCGCAACGAAAAGCCGACGCATCATTTCCAACCATTGATGAAGAATGTGATCACGATGGCGTTGGTGAAGTCGATCAGGAAGGCGCCGACCAGCGGTGCGACGAGGAACGCGCGCGGCGCCGGGCCGAAACGTTCGGTCAACGAATCCATCACCGCCATCGCGTTGGCCGTGATGCCGAGCATGAAGCCGGCGAAGCCGCCGGTCATCACGGCGGCATCGTAGTCGCGCCCCATTAGCCGCAGCAGCGGCCAGCAGCAGAACGCCACGACGATGATCGTCTGCACGGCGAGATCGACCAGCAGCGGCGTCGCCACGCCTGCGAGCTCCCACAGATGCAGGTCCATCAGCGCGACGGCGAGAAACAGCGAGAGGCAGACGCTGCCGATCGTGTCGATGCTCGGCAACGACACGCGGAACCAGCCGAACGCGTCGTCGAGATTGCGGATCAATGCGCCGACCAGCATCGCGCCGATGTAGCTCGGCATGGTCAGATTGAGTGCGTGCAGGCCGTCGCTGACCCAAGCGCCGAGGCCCATCGCCACGAGAAGCAGTACGAGGCTTTCGAGTCTGCGTTGAGTTCGTTCGGCATCGCTGCCGACGCCAATCGTTGCTGCGGGGCCGGCCGGCGCGATCGAGGCGGCGCTGCCCGTCGCGTCCGGCGCCGATCGAGGGCGCGCGAGGTGGTAGCGCTCGATCAACATCGTCGCCAGCGGCGCACCGACGATCGAGCCGATGACGATGCCCGCCATCGCCGACGCCAGCGCGATGCTCTTCGCGCCGACGACACCGGCTTGTTCGAGCAGCGGCGCGAATGCCAGTCCGGTAGCGGGCCCGCCGGCGAGGGTGGCCGATCCGGCGGCGACGCCGAACAACGGATGCAGACCGAAGGCTTTGGCAATGCCGATGCCGACGAAGTTTTGCACCACGGCAAGAAACGTCGCCAGACCCAGGAACAACGCGACCTGACGGCCGCTGATCCGAAGCAAACTCACGCTCGCGTTGAAACCGATGCTGGTAAAGAACGCGATCATCAACGGCCGTTCCAGCGCGGTGTCGAATTGCACGGGCGCAAAATCCCAATGCCGGCAGACCAGCAGCGCGAGCGCGACGACGAGGCCGCCGATCACCGAGGCCGGAATGTTGAAGCGCGCAAGCTGCGGCAGCCGCTGCCGAATGGCGTAACCGGCGAGCAGGCATAGCCCGCCGGCAGCCAAGGTCTGGATCGGATCGAGCGTCAGCACGCGTATCGTCAGCGAACGATTTGTACTTTGCCGAGGCCGTCCTTGTGGCGAGGATCGCTGGCCGCCGTCTTGGTATTCGTCGTCTTGTCCCAGACCACCACGTTCATATTGCCCCAGGTTTCCGTGTCGTCGATGTCGTAGCCCATGCTCTTGAGCTTTGCGACCACGTCGGCGGGGAGGCTGCCGGGCTCGATGTCGATGCGGTCGGGCAGGTATTGGTGATGGAAGCGCTTCTGCGCGGTGATCTCGGACGCACTCTTGCCGTCCATGAACGCGAGCATGCCTTCAAGCACCTGAGTCATGATCGTCGAGCCGCCCGGCGAACCGATGACGGCGAGGCGATCTTTACCGATGATGAAGCTCGGCGTCATCGACGACAGCATGCGCTTGCCCGAGACTGGCGCGTTGGCGGAGCCGCCGATCAAGCCGAACGCGTTGGGTTTGCCGGGTACGAGCGCGAAGTCGTCCATCTCATTGTTGAGCAGCACGCCGCTCTTGCCGGCAACGAAGGCGGAACCCAGCGTGGTGTTGACCGTGCAAGTCATCGCCACCATGTTGCCGTCCTTGTCGATGATCGAAAAATGCGTGGTATGCATGCCCGGTTCCGGCGCGTGCGCGGCCGGCAGCCACTCGGATTTCGTCGCCTGCTCCGGCAGGATACTTTGGCGCAACCCGTCGGCGTAGTAGGGCGACAGCAACATGTCCATCGGCATCTTCACGAAATCCGGATCGCCCAGATATTCGTTGTGATCGCGATAGGCGCGCCGCATCGCCTCGACTTCGTAGTGGATGCGATGAACCTGATCGAGATTCTTCAAATCGATGCCGGCGAGAATGTTCAGCACTTCGCCGACGACGACGCCCCCGGACGACGGCGGCGGCGCGGTGAGGATCTTGAAGCCATGGTAGGTCAGCTCGATCGGCGCGCGTTCTTTGGCCTGATAACTCGCGAGATCGGTGGTCGTCCACGTACCGCCGGCCGCTTTGACGGCGGCGACCATTTCCTGCGCGACCTCGCCTTTGTAGAAACCGTCGGCGCCTTTTTGCGCGAACGCCGTCAACGTGCGCGCCTGAGCTTCATCGCGGAAGATGTCGTTCGTCGTCGGCGCCTTGCCGTTCGGAAAAAATTTGCTTGTCGATGCAGGGTACCGGTGCAGCACATCGGCGCGGTAGGTGATTGATCTCGCCAGCGCCGAGGTCGGATGGAATCCCTTTTCCGCCAATTGGATGGCTGGTTGCACCGATTTCGTCAGCGGCAATTTACCGTACTTCGCCGCGATGTAAGCCAGGCCCGCGGGTGATCCCGGAATGCCCGCCGCCAACGGGCCGTTGAGCGAGGTATCGCGATTGGGCGTGCCGTCCGCGTTGAGATAGTCGGCCGACTTCACGGCCGCCGGTGCCATCTCACGCGCATCGATGAAGACGTCTTTTCCGCTGGCCGCGTCATGAATCAACGCAAGAAATCCGCCGCCGATGCCGGACGCTTCCGGCTGCACCACTGACAACGACGTGGCGACCGCCACCGCGGCATCCATTGCGTTGCCACCTTCGGCAAGGACGGTGAAGCCGGCTTCCGTGGCGTGCGCATTTGCGCTGGCGATCGCAGCCGTTTTCGACGTCGTTTCGGCCTCGCGCGCGAACGCCGGCGCACAGAGCGCGCAGACGGTTGCGATTAGAACGAGTCGATGCGGCCACGATCGGCTGCGCGGCGGCATCGTCCGGCAGGCGGATTTCGCGAGTGACTGCCGCACGATGCGGTGGCTCATATTCATGCTCCAATGGTTAAGCGTGGTCGACTCGGTCGGGCGGATTTTCGAGACTAAGCTTCGATGGCAGTAAGTCACCAATGAAAAGACCAGCACCTGGCATAACCCTGTGTTGTGGACGCTGTGCTGCGAACAGCCCGCCCACCGCCCGTCAGCGTTGTGCGAGTATTCGCTGAGCAAGCTGCCGCACCAGATCGAGGAATCGCTTCTGTATCGGATTCAAGGGGTTGTCCGGCCGATGCATCGCATACAGCACGACGTCGAGATGCGGTTTCAGCGGTCGGATCTGTACGCTATTCGTGCCGCCACAGCGTGCAGTGAAGGGATCGACCAGCGCCAGGCCTTCACCCTTTGCGACGAGAGAATGCGCCAACTGATAAGTCTGCACCGAGACGGCGATTCGCGGTGCCGGATCGACCTTGGCCAGGTGACTTTGCAGCATGCTGCCCAAGGCATCGCGCACGGTGATGCCGATCATTGGCTGATTGGCCAGCGCCTCGATCGGCAACGGTTGGCTCAATTCCGCTTCGGACCACCACCCCGGCGGAGCGATCACCATAACCTGCCCCCGACACAGCACTCGCTGACGCAGGTTCTGATGGCCGGTGTCCTGTAGCGTGAGTCCAATGTCGGTTTCGCGCAGCGACAGTGATTCGCACATCACCATCGAATGCTGCGTGGACAGTTCGGCTACCACGTCGGGAACGGCCTTGCGCAACAGTTCGGTTGCCCCGGCGAGCAGCGTCAGGGCCAGTGTCGGCGTGCAGGTGACACGCAGAGGACTACTTCCCGGCTGACCCATGTTTTTCGTCAAGCGTTCCAGGTCGTGCACGTCCTGGATGATCTTCTCGATTCGATCACGTATCAGCAGTGCTTGCGGGGTCGGCTGCAGGCGCCCGCGCACTCGACTGAACAGAGCAAAGCCCAACCGGTCTTCGGCGTGCTGCAGCGCTTTGCTGGCGGCCGGCTGCGAAATGTTCAGCAGCTTCGCCGCTCCAGTGATGCTGCCGGTGGTCAACACGGCATGAAAGAGTTCGATGTAACGCAAGTGCATGTCGATTACCCACCTGTCTTCGTCCAGCGGCGCTGCTGTCGGAGTCCAGCACAAATGACGGTTGCAAGGCAAACAGGTTACACGGGGATCTGGTCTGCGGCGCGCGACAAAGACGACCACAACCCTGAGTTATGCCACGTGCCTGTCTTTTCATTGGTGGCTGACGCGTGCCGATGGTTATGCTCCCCGCACGTTTCGATACTGGACGGATTCCGGTGGGGAGCCCCGATTTCATGACTAACTACGGCGACGCGGCCGGCCACACTCGTTGGGGACCGCCTTACCTGCTGTACCTTGGCGGACCGGCCGACGATTTGGCCATCAAGACGGCCCGAGGTCTGGCCTTTTGGCGGCCCGAGTGGTGTATCGGGCAGTATCGGCGCAACGATTGCAACCAGACGCTTGGGTTGCCCGACATGGCGCCGGCGCAGGCCAAGGCCGCCAGTGCGGACACGATGGTGATCGGCACGGCAAACGCCGGCGGTGTGATGGCGCCGGAAACCGTGGCCGATGTCGTCGCCGCTCTGGACGCCGGCCTCAACGTGATCGCCGGCCTGCACCAGAAGCTGCGCGACAACGCGGACATTGTGGCTGCGGCCAAGCGCAACGGCCGCGTGTTGTTCGATGCACGCGAGCCCAACCGTCGCGTCCCGGTCGGCAACGGCCGCAAACGTGGCGGCCACCGCCTGCTCACGGTAGGTACCGACTGCTCGGTCGGGAAAATGTATACCACGCTCGCGATCGAACGCAGCATGCGCCAACGCGGTCTCGCCGCGGACTTCCGCGCCACGGGGCAAACCGGCATTTTCATCGCGGGCGATGGTGTGCCCGTCGATGCCGTGATCGCCGATTTCATTTCCGGATCGGTCGAATCGATCTCTCCGTCCCGCGAAGACGCAGGGTGGGATCTCATCGAGGGACAGGGCTCGCTGTTTCATCCCTCGTATGCCGGCGTGTCGCTGGGCTTGCTGCATGGCGCCCAGGCCGACGCGCTCGTGCTCTGCCACGAGCCTACGCGCAGGCATATGCGTGGACTTCCTCACTATCCGATCCCCGATCTTCAGCTCTGTCTGGAAGCCAACCTCACCGCCGCCCGTCTGACGAATCCTACGGTCAAGGCGGTCGGCGTCGCGCTCAACACCTCGAACCTTCCCGAGCGGCAGGCGCTCGCGGCTTGCCGCGAAATCAGCGACCGTCTTGGCCTGCCTTGCCAGGATCCGGTCACCATGGGTGTCGAGGTCATCGTGGACAATTTGCTTTCATGCTGCGCGGACTGAGCATCCGCCATCGTACCTTTCCGCTGCGCTCGCCGTTCCGCATCTCGCGCGGAGTCAAGCATGCGGCGGACGTGGTGACGGTAGAGCTCGAGCAAGCGGGTTGCATCGGACGCGGCGAATCCGTTCCGTATGCTCGCTACGGCGAATCGGTGGCCGCGGTGATCGATGAAATCGAGACGCTGCGGCACGATCTTTGTGCCGGCATGGGCAGGGACGAATTGCAGGCGCGCTTAGGTCCGGGCGCGGCGCGCAATGCGCTGGACGCGGCATTGTGGGATCTGGAATCGCGACTGAGTCATGTCCCCGTGTCGAGCCAACTGGCACGGCCAGCGCATTCGCCGCTCGTGACTGCGCTCACGATCGTGATTGATACGCCGCAAGAGATGGAGAAGGCGGCTTCGCGCATCGCGGATGCGGGGCTGATCAAGATCAAGGTCGATGCCGACGACCCGGTTGCGCGAATCGAAGCCGTGCGACGCGCAGCGCCTTTGTCCAGACTCATTGTCGATCCCAACGAAAGCTGGACTATCGATATTCTGCGCGACGTACAACCGGCGCTCGAGCGTCTGTCCGTTAGCCTGCTGGAACAACCTCTGCCGGCCGATGCCGACGATGCCTTGCGGAATTTTTCGAGCCGAATTCCGATCTGTGCCGACGAGGCTTGCCACACGACATCGGATTTGCCGTCACTGCGCGATCGCTACCAGGCCGTCAATATCAAGTTGGACAAGACTGGCGGCCTGACCGAGGCCTGGCGTCTGCTGCGTACCGCCAAGGCCCAGGGTTTTCAAATCATGGTCGGCTGCATGGTGTGCTCTTCGTTGGGCATTGCACCGGTGTTGGAGATCGCACGCGAAGCGGATTTCATCGATCTCGATGGACCGCTCTGGCTGGCGGACGATTACCCGGACGGCGTCACTTTGCAGGGAGGTGTATTGATGCCACCATCGCCGGGATTCTGGGGCAGCTGAGTATGGACAGTGACATCGTAAGCCAGGATTTCAGCGAGCCTTCGACCGCCGACATCTCTTGGGACGGTGTCGACTTGCCGGCGTTGGCCCAACGGATGGGAACGCCGTGCCATGTGTATTCTGCCTCCGCGATCCGGCAGCGGATCGGCGCGCTGCAGATGGCGTTGCGCGGACTCGATGCGCTGGTGTGCTATGCGGCGAAGGCCAACAGCAATGTCGCGATCCTGCAATTGATGGCCGAGGCCGGGTTCGGCGCCGACATCGTCTCTACCGGTGAAATGCATCGTAGCCTGCGCGCCGGTATTCCCGCGCAACGCATCGTGTTTTCCGGCGTCGGTAAGAGCGCCGACGAGATCGTCGAAGCGCTGGCTGCCGGCGTAGCCCGCTTCAACGTGGAATCGGAAGACGAATTGCATCTGCTGCAACGGCTCGCCTCGGCGCGGAACGTCATCGCGCACGCCGCGGTACGCATCAACCCCGATGTCGATGCACTCACTCACGCGAAGATTTCCACCGGCAAGTCGGAAAACAAATTCGGCGTCGGCATCGACGAGGCACGCCGATGGTTTTCGGAAAGCGCAGCACTGACGCACGTGCGCCTGGACGGCCTGCACGTGCACATCGGTTCGCAGATGCTGACGCTCGATCCGATCCGCACGGCGTTGCAACGCGTTGCCGCGTTCTGGCGCGAACTGGAAACGGCCGGCCACGCGATCAACAGCATCGATGTCGGTGGTGGTCTTGGTGTGTGCTATCGCGCCGGTCGCGATCGGCCGATTGCGGTCGAGGACTACGTTGATGTTATTCGTCATGCGCTGGCCGATTTCGGCGGTCGCATTCTGCTCGAACCGGGACGCTGGCTGGTGGCCGAAGCTGGGGCGTTGCTGACGCGCGTGATCCGCATCAAGCAGGGCCGGCAGCGGTGTTTCCTCGTGGTCGATGCAGCGATGACTGAACTGCTGCGGCCGAGTCTGTACGACGCTTGGCACGAGATCGTGCCGGTGACGCAAGAGCCGCGTGCGCTGCAGATCTACGATATCGTAGGGCCCGTCTGCGAAACCGGTGATACCTTCGCGGTCAACCGCGAGCTGCCGCGCTGTGAGACCGGCGATCTGCTGATGATCAAGACCACAGGCGCTTACGGTGCATCGATGGCGTCGAATTACAACTCGCGGCCGCTCGCGACCGAAATCCTGCTGGACCAGGGGCGGTATGCCGTGGTGAAGCGACGTCAGACGTTTGAGGAGATGCTAGCCGGCGAGCAGCTCGTGCAGAATTGGGAAGACGCATGAACCGCTTCGCCAAATTCGTTGCGACGGCATCCGTGCTAGCCGCATGTGCTGGTGCGGTGCATGCCGACGTGGCGAAAACGGAGCGACCACAGTCCGATTACGATCGCATCGTCGCCGCCGTCGTCGCGCGCTACCATTTGCCTGGCCTCGCCGTTGGAGTCATCGATAACGGCAAGGTGGTCTATACGCATACGGTGGGCAAACTCGAATCCGGTAAGCCCATGGATGCGGACACGTTGTTCGAGATCGCCTCCAACACCAAGGCCATGACCTCGACGCTGCTGGCGCGCTTGGTGCAGCAGGGCAAACTGCGTTGGGACGATCCGGTGACGAAGTCGCTGCCGTCGTTCCGCATGCACGATCCGTGGGTTACGACGAACATGCAGGTCGGCGATCTGCTCGTGCATCGCAGCGGCCTGCCGGAAGGTGCCGGCGATTTGATGCTGTGGCCAACGCCGAATCATTTCACGCCAGACGATGTCGTCGCGGGCCTGCAATATCTCAAGCCGGCTTACAGTTTTCGTGCGGGCTACGCTTACGACAACACGTTGTATATCGTCGCCGGTCAGGTCGCGGCCGCGGTCGGCGGCGTGCCGTACCCGGAGTTGATGCGTCGCGAAATCTTCCAGCCGATGGGCATGAATCGCTGCCAGATTGGCACATGGAATCGTAGCGAGGTCGGCAACGTGGCGGCTGCGCACACTCTGCGCGAGGGCCGTTTCGTCGCTGAGACAGGCGATGGGGACGTCGTACACGCATCCACGATGGATCCGGCCGGTGGCGTGCGCTGCGGCCTCAACGACATGCTGACCTGGGCGAAGAACTGGCTGGTGCCGACGCCGCAGCAACTAGACTGGCTGTCGCCGGAACAGCGACAAAAAGAGTGGACTATCTACACGCCCATGCCGATCTCCAAGCGCCGACGCGCTTGGGACGGCACGCTGTTCTACGGCTATGGCTACGGTTGGCGCATCGCCGATGTCGACGGACAAATGACCGTCTCGCATACCGGCACGTTGTCGGGCATGTACTCCGCGATGATGCTGCTGCCGTTCCGCAAGAGCGGTTTCGTCGTTCTGATCAATGCCGATGCGGAAGATGCGCGCAGCGTTCTGATCGAGATGCTGACCAAACATTTCACCGCGCCGGACAAGGCCCGAAGCGTGGCCAGTTATGCCGACGAACTGGAGAGCGAGAAGCGGAAGCAGCAGATTTCCCATGTGCCGGACACGTCCTCGCGCAAGCCGGCGCTGGCGACGGACATCGGAGCGCAACTCGGCCTGTGGCGCGATCCGTGGTTTGGCGAGGCACGCATTTGCGCACAAGACGGCGGCGTGCGTTTCGTATCGCTGAAGTCGCCTCGGTTGACCGGGCAAGTCATGCGCGTCGGCGATCGCTATCTGGTCCATTGGGACCATGACGATATCGAAGCATGGTTGCGTTTTCCGGAACACGCCGACGGCACATTGCATATGGCCAAGGTCGACCCCGATGCGGATTTCAGCTCCGACTACGAGGATCTGGCCTTTACTCGCGAACATGCCTGTGATTGAGGGGCGGTGTCTATGACGAGCAAACGTTTTGTTCGGTTCGCTTTGCTATGGCTGGGGGCCATCGTTTGTGCGCACGCGCAATCGCCAGTACCGGCGGGTCGCGCGCAGATCGATATCCTGATGAGCCGTTACGCAGGCGACATACCAGGCGCCTCGCTGCTGGTCGTCAAAGACGGTAAGGCTATCGTGCGGCGCGGCTTCGGTTACGCTGATCTGGAAAAACATATCAAGGCGGATTCCACCACGAATTACCGCCTCGCCTCGATATCCAAGCAGTTCACCGCGGCCTGTATCCTGCTGTTGAAACAAGATGGCAAGTTGCGACTCGAGGATCCGGTGCGCAAATGGTTGCCCGAACTTCCGGCCAGCGACGACAAGATCACCGTCCGCCATCTGCTGACGCACACCAGCGGGTTGATCGATTACGAGGACCTGATCCCGTCGGATCGCACTGCCCAGATCGACGACAACGATGTGTTGCGCATGATTGCCGCGCAGCAACGGCTCTACTTCGAGCCCGGCAGTGCACACCGCTACAGCAATGGCGCCTTTGTCCTGCTCGGCCTGATCGTTCAGCGCATCTCGGGCATGGATCTCGCCGAGTTCATGAAAAAGCGCATCTTCCGGCCACTCGGCATGGAACACACGCTGATGTACGAGCACGGCCGAGGCCCGGAGGTGGCCAACCGTGCTTATGGCTACAATGAGAACGATGGCAAGTGGACCAAGACGGACCAGGACGTCACTAGCGCAACGCGCGGTGACGGAGGCATCTATTCATCGGTCGACGACTTGGCCAAATGGGATGCGGCTTTGTATACCGATAAGCTGTTGAACGCGGAGTCGCGCAAACTTGCGTTCACGCCTACGGAGCCAATCGCCGATCCCGACGTCGACTACGGATTCGGCTGGCGCCTCAGCGGCGACACGGTGTGGCATTCCGGCGAAAGCATCGGATTCCGCAATATCATCATCCGCTGGCCCAAACAGCATCTCGCGGTGATCCTCCTCAGTAATCGCAACGAATTCCAGCCGTATCCATTGGCGCTCACCATCGGACAGCTGTTTCTGGATCGGTGAGGAACGCATCGGCGTCGTTACGGTAAGGTCACGCCGATCGGACGAATCGCGGCGCCGGAGATTTGCATGAATGCGAAAACGGATTTCGCCGACTTCGAAGTCGGCTATGACATTCCCGCTCTGCCGGGCATGGACGAGGCGGATATCCAGACACCCTGTCTGATCCTCGATCTCGATGCGCTGGAGCGCAACATCCAAAAGATGGGCGAATACGCGAAGGCGCATGGCATGCATCATCGCAGCCACGGCAAGATGCACAAATCGGTCGACGTGCAGAAGCTGCAGGAGCGTCTGGGCGGCGCCGTCGGCGTCTGCTGTCAGAAAGTTTCCGAGGCTGAGGTCTTCGCGCGCGGCGGCATCAAGGACATCCTCGTTTCGAACGAGGTGCGCGATCTGGCCAAGATCGATCGGCTCGCGCGTCTGCCGAAATACGGAGCGCGGATCATCGTCTGCGTCGACGACGTGGAGAACGTGGCCGAGCTTTCGGCTGCAGCACAGAAGCACGGCACGACACTGGAGTGCCTCGTCGAGATCGACTGCGGCCAGGGCCGCTGCGGCGTCGGCACGGCCAGCGGTGCAGTCGAGATCGCCCAGGCCATCGACGCGGCACCGGGCTTGAAGTTTGCCGGCATCCAGGCCTATCAAGGCAGCATGCAGCACCTGGAAAACTATGCCGACCGCAAGGCCAAACTCAACGAAGCCATCGCGGCGACAAAAGCCGTGGTCGCGGCGCTGAAAGAAGCGGGCCTCAATCCCGAACTCGTCTCGGGTGGCGGTACGGGTTCCTACCACTTCGAATCGAATTCCGGCATTTACAACGAATTGCAGTGCGGCAGCTACGCCTTCATGGACGCAGACTACGGGCGCATCAAAGATCGGCATGGAAATCGCATCGATCGCGGCGAATGGGAAAACGCGCTCTTCATCCTGACCTCCGTGATGAGCCATGCCAAACCCGATCAGGCCGTCTGTGACGCAGGGCTCAAGGTGCAGTCGCTCGATAGCGGCCTTCCCATCGTCCACGGCCGCGATGATGTGAAATACCTCAGCGCCTCAGACGAACACGGCGTGATCGAAGACCGATCCGGCGCTCTGCGCATCAACGAAAAACTGAAGCTGATTCCCGGTCATTGCGATCCGACCTGCAGCATGCACGACTGGTATGTCGTCGTGCGCAAAGGCAAGGTCGAGGCGGTCTGGCCGGTGTCGGCACGTGGAAAGGCGTATTGAAACGTCTCAGCCCTGTTCAATATTCCGATTCGCAGCTTGAAGTGCAAACCCTTCCGTAGGTGCTGCGCAATTTGATAGCCCATGCGCAAGGCGCTTAGCGCGACCGCTTAGCTGCGCTTCGCGATATGCGATCGCAGCTTCATCATACGGCCTATCAAGTTCATGCACCCGCAAATCGAGCACGATTTCTTATTCGTTGGCGGAATGCCTAGTAGCGCAAGCACGATTCAATAATGAGTTTTGCCAAGACTGGGCTGACAGTTTTCTCATCGGCGCCGAAATTGCTACAGCGACCAACGACAGCTGCATCGTAGGCCTGTCTTAAAGGGCAATCAATTCTGATGTGCTTTGTGCGGTGCCGTACAGACCGCGTGCTGTCTTGCACATAGCTTAGCCGGGGAACGTCTGAAATCCATTCAACGTTCGCACAAGCCAGGAGAGCGTAATGAACAACGATCAGGTGAAAGGGCGAATCAAAGAAACGAAAGGTAAAGCCCAGCAAGTTGCCGGAAATATCGTCGGCAACAAGCGGCTGGAAGAGAAGGGCAGGATGCAGAAAAATCTGGGCAAGGTACAAGCCGCTTACGGTGACGCTAAGAATGATCTGAAGAAAGGCGCATAGCGCCAGGATACTGCGAGGCACGCGGCGTTTTGTGACGAAGGATGACGCACAGGTGATATAGGAGCATCGATATGACACTTGGCACAATATTGTTGATCGTTCTGGTATTGCTTCTCGTGGGCGCAATCCCAAGTTGGCCACATAGCAGAGGTTGGGGCTACGGCCCTAGTGGAGGCTTAGGCATCGTGCTTCTCATTGTGATCGCACTGATCGTTCTGGGGCGGATCTAGCGCGTTCGAATGCATTTCAGCGGGAAAGAAATAGACGTGTCGCGCAGGCGAGGTCTGGCTGAAATCACAGAACGCGAACCCCTTGCGCGAGTTGGATTCGACTAAACGCGCTGCCAGTGCGGCAGCTCTACGTTTCGAGATCGAGGCCCGTCAAAAAACACACTCTTCCATCGATTCTCTCTAGAAGGAATATTTATGCAGAACCAGAATCTGAGTTTGATCGCCGTCGTCTTCGCCGCGATTCTATTGCAAGGGTGCAGTCAGCAAGTGGATCCCGCCAAAGTTCAGGCGGATGTGACAAAAGCAGAAGCCGATGGTCAGAAAAAAATTATCGATGCCCAAGCGCAACTCGATCAGGTCGTTGCGCAAAACAACAAAGACTTGATCGGCATGCAGGCTGATGCACGAAAGGAAGCGGCAAACGATCCCAACGCACCAGCTGCGGCAGCCAGCGCAGATATAGCCAAGGCGCGAATCAACACCGAGACCAAGGTTGCCAACGCTCAATACAACGTCGACAAGGCCAAGGCGGAAGCCGCCGAAAAGGTCGCCGAGGCGCGTTGCGAGCTCCAGGTAGGCGATGCAAACAAAGCGTGCTTGGCGAGCGCAAAGGCCAGTTACGAATCAGCAGAGGCGGCGGCGAAATCCAAGCGGGACGCGGCGCGTCCTGCTCAATAGTGGATGTAGCATGGAATAAGAAGGTTTGCGCAAACACATCGGAGTGCTGGCGACTTTGAATGGTTTGCGATCCCCATCGTGGTTCCCGATGTTCGCTGTCGAGTCCACGATCACAAGACCGAAGGAGAATTTTATGCGCATATCCATTCTATTAACGCTCGGCACGCTTGCCGCTGCAAGTTCAGGCTGCATGAGCGACGTGAAGCCCTCCAGCGGCGCAAAGACGTTGAGCTTTGACTGTTCGGGACCAGGCAACGGGTGGGGTGATTGCGCCGAGAAAGCAGATGCGCAATGCGGAGCCCGCAGCTATACGATTGTGGCAAGAAATGGCGACGCAGAGGGAAAGAATCCCGGCGGCAATACCGAAATGAAGCGTACTTTGGTAGTTTCGTGTAAATAGAAGCTACGGAGCAATGGGTGGCGAGCCGGCAATGACATCCAAACCGAGATCCTCGCGCACTGTCGAGTCGCTCGAGGGTCTCAGCCGCCTCGGCCCCGGCCTCATCACCGGTGCGGCAGACGATGATCCTTCGGGCATCGCCACGTATTCTCAGGCCGGCGCGCTGGCGGGATTTGGCGTCCTGTGGACAGTAGTACTGACGTTGCCGCTGATGGTCGGTATCCAAACCGTCAGCGCCCGGGTTGGTTGCATCACTCACCGTGGATTGGCGGCGAACCTGATCAAGGTGTATCCGAAATCGTTGATCGGAATGGCCGTGGTCCTGCTGCTGCTAGCCAATATCTTCAACATCGCCGCAGATCTCAATGCGATGGGCGCATGCGCGCGGATGGTGCTCGGCGGTTCCACATATGTATACCTTGTCGCTTTCGGCATCCTTTCGCTGATCCTGCAAATATGGGTACCGTACAAGCAATACATCCGCGTGTTGAAGTGGCTGACGCTCTCGCTATTCGCGTACGTCGCGACGCTATTGACGATTAAAACTCCTTGGTGGGATGTGGCCCGTGCAGTCGCTCTTCCGCATCTGCATTGGTCTAAGGAATATCTCACTCTGATCGTTGCGATCTTCGGTACAACGATCAGTCCCTATTTGTTCTTTTGGCAATCCGCCAACGAAGTCGGCGAAGCAAAGGACCGAGGGGATACCAAGCGAGTGACGATTCCGGCGAAAGCAATGGCGAATTTTCGCAGAATCAACCTCGATACCTGGGTAGGCATGGGCCTATCCAATCTCATCGCGTTCTGCATCATGGTCACGACCGCCGTCGTACTGCACATGCACGGCGAGACTTCTATCCAGACAACCGAGCAAGCCGCCGCGGCGCTGAAGCCCATTGCCGGCGATCTCGCATTCGCACTGTTTTCCCTCGGGATCATCGGTGCCGGAATGCTTGCGCTTCCGGTCCTGGCTGGGTCTGCCGCATTCGCCGTTTCCGACGTGTTTGGTTGGCGTTCCGGACTGGACTATCTCTTGCATCAAGCACGAGCGTTTTATTTGGTTTTGGCTGCAGCAATGGTGGCAGGCATCGTCCTGTGCTTGACGAACCTCGACCCAATAAAGGCCCTGCTATGGAGCGCCGTGATCAATGGGGTCGTTGCGGTGCCGATGATGGCATTGATGATGGCTGTCTCCCAGCGGCACGACATCATGAAGAAATTCGTCGTCAGCGGGATCGTCGCCTGGTTTGGGTGGGGTGCAACTGGCGCGATGACGATCGTTGTAATTGGAATGATTTCGACCCTTTTCTGAGCCGGGCGAGGGAAGTACAGCGAGTAAATGATTGCAGACGCGTGTCATGACGCGTTTAGGACGATAACCGATTGGTATCTTCCGAGCTAGCGGTCGCCGAATGCGTCCGTCGTGTGAAAGAACATGTTTGCCTTTGCACCGGCAATGCCCGTTGATCCTCCATCGGCAAAGTGATCGACCTGATCGGGATGAACGGTAGCGGATCCTGCTTGAATAGCCGAAAGATCGGCGCCAATGAATTTTTCATATTCATTCCGTCGCGTTGATGAACGGACTCGTGATGGTAGTTGCGTCGTCGGCTATATACCAATGACACTACAATCAAAACGATGAATAAAAGAACCAAAACCTCTGCAATGCCGATCAAGGCGCCGGCGATTCCAGTGATACCCAGTACACCGGCGAACGACGCGATAACCAAAAGAATTGTTGCGTAACGCAACATGGTCTACCCCTTGGGTGGGCGAACTGCTCCCGCTACACGCTGATCGGCACACGAGGTTCGAAGGCGCACGCCGCAGCCTACCTGCAGGTCGAGTGCAAATCCGTACGCCAGCGCACATACGGGGCTGCATCGACAAATAATCATTCCGCTGCACGAAAAGGCACCCGGCTACACGCCGAGCCCGAGATCGCAAAAATCTCATCCGGAAGTGCAGTGTCGAATTCTTTGCGCCGACAAGAAAGCGAGACTTCGCCACCGCGCTTCGCGCCGGCACTTATTGTGTGCACCACCGCACTGAGCGATGTCTGCCAGAGGCGTAGGCTTGATCGCAGACTGCGTCTGTAGATATCCCAATGCGTAGCGTATCCGGTCAATCTAGACGCAAATGAATTTTACTGTGCAGTGGAATTCTTTCACACGGGAGTGCATGAAATGAGCGCGATGAGAATGGCGGCGATAGTTCTGATAGTTGCCGGCGTTTTGGGCTTGGCCTACGGCGGCTTCAGCTACACCAAGGAAACGCACGAGACAAAAATCGGTCCGGTTGAGATTACGGTCAAGGACAAGGAGACCGTGAATATCCCAATGTGGGCCGGTTTTGGCGCAATCGTCGTCGGCGGCCTTCTGTTGACGATTCGCGAAAGAAAACGCTAGCCGCGGACGCTATCGATCCGGCGCGGACTTGGATGCCATCTGCGCTGGAATCTGTGCAGCTGGAAAGAATTCGGAGGCTAAAGTGATCGTCAGCGGCCTCTGATTCACGTGAAGAGCGCGCGTGGCACCGCGAGATCGAACCACGTTGGCCTCAAGGTGCGGTATCGAACAGATGGAAGCAGCCTCTGTGTGGTCGAATGATCGCGCAGATAAAGCAATGGCCTTCACCAATCGGAAAGCTCGACCCATCGGGCACGTCCAGCGTCAAAAGGCGCAGACCCTACGCAAAAGTTGATCGATCCGAAAATTCGAGAGATTGCGATTGCCTCTTTTTTCTCGACGCCAGTGCATGAACCAGGGCAATTCGCACACTTTGGAGAAATCTCATGAAAACAATGGTTCCAGTACTCCTCGCTTCCGCATTTTTTATGGCGGGCGCATACGCGCAGGCGCCGACGGGCACCACTCACGCCAAAGACTCTTCGGCCCGAGCAATGATGTCGGATACTGAGCGCAATGCGGATGTTCAGCGACGCATCGTCGACCTGCATACGAAGCTTGGCATCACGCCTGCCGAGGAATCACTTTGGACTGCGGTGGCGCAAACGATGCGAGACAACGCCAATGAACTCGACAAGGCAATCGACAAACGTGAAAACGCAGACGCGACAGCCGTCGACGATTTGAAAGCCTATGGCAACGTCGTCCAGGCCCATGCGGATGGTATCAAGAAGCTCTCCGCGGTCTTTTCTCCGTTGTATGCCTCGATGTCTGATCAGCAGAAAGAGGTTGCCGACGAGGTATTTTCTCAAGCCGGGCATCATCAAGGGAAAGGCGAGCCACAGGCGATGAAATAGAACTCGGCAAAGCGGCGCGGCGACTTTCGCGGCGCGGCAATATTCCAAGGAGCTGTCATGAAACAACGAATTCTTCCACTGGTTCTAGGTGCTCTCGCGCTTACCGCCGCTTCGGCCGCAAGTGCTCGGGTTGTTGTCAGTATCGGTGTCAATCCATACGGCTATGGCACATATGCTCCCCCAGTTGTCTATCAGCCCGACCCGTACTACTCCGCTCCTCCCGTTGTTTATTACGGCAGCGGATATTGGGGCAACGGCCACGGTCGACGCTCGCGAGGGCATGACAATTATGGCAACAGTCGCGACCGTCGTGACGATCGCGGTCATCGCGATGATCATGGCCACTAACAATTATCCGGGGTAAAAAGATGCGGATCACCATCTTCGATAGCTAGCAATCTATCCAATGATGAAATGATCCGCATCGGGCATGGGCAGTAAGCTTGCGTCTAGTCGCTTATAACCGGCCGTTTCATGATGAGCCAATCCTTGCGGCGCTTTCCGTATATCTCTTTCCAGCATTCACGCTACGCGTAGAGATCGATTTGCGCTGCGTGCGCTGTCGTACAGAGACGTTTGAGCCTATGCGTGCATCCCGCGACAACGCATCGGATTGAGCATCTTGCAGATCTTGCATCACGAAGGATCATCCATGAACGTAATCACACGTCCGCCCGTTCTGCCGGTGATCTACGATCCCTCGTTTGAGGTCCCGGACGAAGACGAAGCGGAAACGCGCGACGAGCTGGTAAAAACGCTGCGCAGCATTTCCGAAACCACTTTCAAGGATTCCGGCCACGCCACGCGCAGCGTTCATGCAAAGAGTCACGGTTTGCTGCGCGCAGAACTTCGCGTGCTGGACGATCTGCCGCCTGTGCTGGCGCAGGGCATCTTCGCCAAACCGGGCAGTTGGCCCGTCGTCATGCGATTGTCCACTGTGCCCGGCGATATTCTCGACGACAGCATCTCGACGCCGCGCGGTCTTGCGATCAAGGTCATCGGCGTCGAAGGCAAGCGCCTGCAAGACAGCGAGGATGCTGTCACTCAAGACTTTGTCCTGGTCAATGGCCCGGCATTCTCGGCACCGGGTGCGAAGAAATTTCTGACCGTGCTGAAATTGCTGGCGTTCACCACCGACAAAGCGCCCGGGTTGAAGAAAGCACTATCCGCAATATTCCGCGGCACCGAGCGGGCGATCGAGGCCTTCGGCGGCAAGAGTGGAACTTTGAAAGCACTCGGCGGCCATCCCGAAACGCATATTCTCGGCGAAACATTCTTCAGCCAGGTGCCGATCCTGTTCGGCCCCTACATGGCGAAGGTATCGATCGCCCCGATATCGGCCGAGTTGAAGCAGCTCGTCAACGCATCGCTCGACGTCAACGATAGACCCAACGGCCTGCGTGAGGCGGTGGTCAATTTCTTCGCTGCAACCGCGGGCGAATGGGAACTTCGAATTCAACTTTGTACTGATCTGAACACGATGCCTGTCGAAGATGCCTCGGTTGCCTGGCCCGAAGAGCAAAGTCCCTACATCGCGATTGCTCGCATCACTGCGAAGCCGCAACTTGCATGGAGCGAGACACGTGCTCGCGCAATCGACGACAGCATGTCATTCAGTCCCTGGCACGGGATCGCTGCACATCGGCCGATCGGTTCGGTCATGCGCATCCGCAAGGTGGCCTACGAGATGTCGGCGAATTTCCGCGCCATGCATAACGGCCGTCGGATCGAAGAGCCGCGTGACCTCAATGACCTGCCTGCATGAACGCTAGTCAGGAAGTGATCTGCATGGCCGTGGGTATTTTCTCGCCATGCCATTTGTTCGGGCGACAATTGGTAATACTTTCGATTGTCCAGCAGCAGTTGATGCCTGAGTCGTGTGGGAGCATTGAATCACCCCGCGTTAATTCGCACTGCAGTGTAGAGAGAGCCCGAGTGCGGCGCGAATTCCAAGCTATCGATTCTGCGCGCCGCTTCCAAAATTCATATTGCTGCTTAGAGATTCGATTGGCGTGCTGCGCCGGGAAATCGAAGTCGTTGAACAATGGCAGATAGGCTTCGGCTTCGTCGCGGCTGATATAGCCGTCGTGGTTGGTATCCAGCTGACCAAAGTTCGGCGCCGGCCCGTAGTGATCTGGCGCCGGCTGGCCTGAGATCAACGTAACCTTGGTGCCGTCACTTGCCGTAAAGTGCGTCACGTTATCCTGCGCCCGGCCGCCAGTGGCAACCGTAAGCAGGCCTGTGAAAATGATGGCAAGGAGCAGACAATTCGTTTTCATATTCAGTCCTCCGGCAATTGAGTCTTCGCGTGTTGTCGCGATCCACTCGAACGAGTGCAGGCGCAAAACGCGGAAGTTGAAATATAGAAAGAAAATGCCGGCGTGTATGTACGGCGTCGCACGCAGCTGACCTGACTTGGAAATCCTGATTCAGATCGAAAATTCTTAGCTACCGCCTTGGCTTGGACCGCTGCGGTAGACTTCAATCGCTCGCGGCGGCGGCCGCTAACCTCCGGCGTTAGGCCTACAATCCTCAGATGGATCACCAACTTGTAATCAAGTTTTGGCGCCCCTCGCTAAAAGACGAAGATTTCCTTGCGCCAATTCAGGCCGAATTTCAGGAAGCTCTGGGTAACACGGCCGCTCTTGACGGTTATGACATCAGTGCCAAGGAGATCAACCTGTTTGTGATAACGCCGGACCCAAAACATTCTTTTCGCCGCATGAAGTCCGTATTGGAGAACCGGGGCATCGTGCAGGGAGTTTCAGCCGCATCGCGGCTGGTGGGCGGCGCTCATTTCACATCCCTGTGGCCGCCACGCGTCACGCGCAAGTTCAAACTTCCATAGGATCCAAGTAGGCCTAGCTCGCGCATGAAGTTAAGTGATAACCCAATCGTTCTGCCCAGTAGCTGCCATTCGCAGGACAAGGCGACGCCGGAGCAGATCTGGATTCGGCAATTGAGCCTGCGCATGCCGTTCGGACGACTGCTGGCGGCGGTGGCGAACAAGCATGCACGCCAGATTTGAGCGCATCATGGCGAACTCGCAGTGAGTAGCAGTCTACGGCAAGCCATCCGTAACGGTGCGTTTGAGCGAATCGTTGGGTCGCGCAAAGAAGACTATGCCGCACGCCAGTCCGGAAATAAAACCCGCTGCCGCAATGAGAGCAAGCGCCCGGCCCAGAGCATGGCTGCCGAACACAAGCAGGTAGTAGCCAACGGAACACACGGAACCCATTGCTGCAGCGACGACGGATCCCTGGAGCCGGGTGAGACGGGTCCGAACTGTGCCGGCAAGTAAACCGCAAATCGCCGCGGGTATTCCGCCAATGAAGTAGACCGCGGGAATCAGCGCCAAGAACGAACCCAATGACCAGCCGGTGAGTATCACCATGGCAGGCAATGCAATCACGAACATGCCGATGGCCGGGCCAAACAAGCCAAATAGGGCGATGCCCTTCAGTGCATTGACGAACATAGATGCTCGCATAGTAAACGGACAGGATAAGGACAATCTGTGAGCATCGGTGTGGTCTTCATCTGAAACCTCCGCGCCGGATTCAGTTCTCGTTGACGAGTTTCTCGAGCGTCAGCGTTCGCTTGATCAAGTCATCCAATTCGAATGCTTCCGACATTTCGAATGCGGCGTCGCCAATATCCGGCTGAGCAGCCAGACGGTGGGTCTCGCTCAGATGATGCTTGAGCCACGCCCTCTGTTCTTGCTGCAATTGAGCCCGCTCCTTGCCCTTGAACTTATGCAGAAGCGTCTGATACGCCGCATTCAGTCTGGGATCCCATCGCCCGATTTCCGCTTTATGGCATGCCAACATTTTCCAAGGAACGCCGCTGGCTTCATTCAGGCATGCGATGAACTCTGCGCTCTCCTGTGCGCTTGCGGGAAGCGCGGCGATACAGAGGATGGCGGAAAAAATGAAAAGTGACTTGCGGAACGTCATGATGATCCTTTTGAACTGCGTTGATGGCAAAGACGCGGGCAATCCGTCTTGCTCGATGTTTCCGTGTGCATATGTCGCGCCGCCTGACATTCAATTTTATTCGCAAAAGATTTATTCATGTTTTCCGGCCGAAGCTAGACAAAGCAATGTAGGCTAGCAATGTGGCTTCACAAGGCAACTAGGGACAACCCTACCTAGGAATCGTCTCCCGAGCGAAGAAAGTCTCTCGTTCTCGGCCTTTCTGATCTAGCCACTGAGGATGTCACAGTGGCCCCCCGCTGTGACGCGGATGCGGGCGCAGGACGCTCGCCTGGCCCGTGTGGCTACCGTTATCGAGTCATGCCCGAATGGGTTCGTAGCTGACAACCACCACCCCGTTCGCAAGCGTCTTGGACTCGATGAGCTTGAGCTCTGCCCGGAGATTGTCGCGGAAGGCCACCTTCCCCCGGCCGACAAGCACCGGGTGGATCCAGAAGTGGATTTCGTCGAGGAGGTTGTGTTCCAACAGCGTCTGGCCAAGCAGACCGTGGCCGTAGCTCATGATGTCCTTTCCCTCTTCGCGTTTGAGCTTCGCTACCTCTGTGGCGACGGCCCCGCGGACGAGCACGGAGTTTTTCCAGTTCGCCTGCTTCAGAGTGGAAGAAAAGACGTACTTCCGCATCGCGTTGATCTGACGGCCATAGGCATTGTCGGCTGCGCGCGAGCGCTCCTCCAACATTTCATAAGTGTTGCGGCCCAGAAGAAGCACATCGCATGCCTCGAGCGCCTGGGCATAGCTCTTCCACCAGGCCGGATCGAAATACTTTCGGCCCCACGAACTTACGTCTTCGATGACGCCGTCGAGGGAGATGAGGGTCGATTGAATCACTTTTCGCATGGCTGCTCCTTGGATGAGGCGGTTTCGTTATCAGGACGAAGGGCCGTTCGTCGTCCGGATAACGTGCGAGCAGTCCGTTTCCAGACATTTTTTATGTCCTGTCGTTCATATTTCATTCGCTTATCGGCGCAATGCTGTTTGCGGTAGCGTGCGGCAGTTGAGAGATTCAACGTGAACCCGAAGCCGCAATCGGATGTCCGTTTTGTATCGACTCGTACGTCATAGGTTGCAGTCCCCATCTTCTCAGGAGTTTCCAATGAGCGAGTACATCTTGGTATACCGCAATACGGATGAGGCCCATCGCGAAGCCATGGGATCGCCTGAAAGGGCTCAGCAGTCGATACGAAAATGGCAGGCGTGGTTCAAGGGCATGACCGAAAACGGCCAACTTGTGAACGTCGGGCAGCCGCTGGAACGTGTCGGGCGCGTCGTCAGCGGCAAGAAAGGGACTGTCACCGATGGGCCTTATGCGGAGGCGAAGGATGTCGTCGGTGGCTTCTCGATCATCGAAGCAAAGAATCTCGACGACGCTGCTCAGATCGCATCCGGCTGCCCGGTTCTGGAGGGCGGAGGTTCGGTCGAGGTCCGCCCGGTCATGCAACTCGATATGTAGATGGATCTCGAGGAGCACCTGTTTCGGCACGAATCGGGACGGCTCGTCTCGATCCTGACTCGCTTGTTCGGGATCCAGAACCTAAGCCTGGCGGAAGACGTAGTCCAAGACGCCTTCTGCCGGGCACTGGAGACCTGGAAATTGCATGGCGTGCCGAAGAATCCGACGGCCTGGCTCGTGACAACCGCCAAGCGGCGGGCTCTCGACGTGCTGCGCCGCGAAGGCACTGCGCGAAAATTCGAGCCGGAGGTGGCGCAAGTACTAGGATCGGAATGGACGCGGGCTACGGCAATAAATGACGCTTTCGAACCGGGCGGCCTCAACGACGCTCAGTTGCGCATGATGTTTTCTTGTGTCCATCCGACGCTTCCTGAGGAAACCCAGGTCGCGTTGATACTCAATCTCCTGTGCGGCTTCAGCGTGGCTGAAACCGCCGCGGCGTTCCTGAAGAGCTCCGTGGCGATGGAGAAACGAATCGTAAGGGCGAAGAAAACGCTCGCAGAGACGAAGAATCTCTTCGAATTGAAGAACGCCGCCGACGTGAAGATACGCCTACTCGCGGTTCAACGTGCGATCTACCTATTGTTCAACGAGGGCTACCACAGTGCATCGACGACGATGGTCGTGCGCGTCGATCTTTGCGAGGAGGCTCTGCGCCTGATCTACTTGTTGCTCGAACATTCGCTGACGAAGACACCGTCCGCGCATGCCCTCGCCGCACTGCTCAATTTCCATGCGGCGCGGTTGCCCGGGCGCGTGGATGCACAAGGCAATCTCACCTCGCTTTTCGAGCAGGACCGCACGCTGTGGAATCGCGACCATATTGCCGAGGGACACCGTCAGCTGGAGCTGTCGGCTGCCGGAGCCGAGTTGACGGCATTTCACGTGGAGTCCGCGATCGCTGCCGAGCATGCAAGCGCTGCACGCGCGGCGGATACGAACTGGGAGAACATCGCATCGTTGTACGACGTGCTGATGAGAATACAGCCCACGCCCGTGGTTGCGCTCAATCGCGCCATCGCAATCGCAGAAATCGAGGGTCCCGCGCGGGCACTTGAAGAAGTGGAAGGAATAGACGGCCGCGAGAAACTCGAATGCTATCCGTTCTATTTCGCCGCCCTGGGTGAATTCGAGTTTCGTCTCGGCCAAATGGCGAATGCATGCGGTCTGTTTGCAAAAGCTCAAGAATTGGCACGAAACGAAAGCGAAAGGCGCTTTCTTAGAGAACGTATGCACCGGTGCCGATGCGACTGTGCAGACGGCTCCTCTCGTATTAACTAGCACGATGACCGCCCAGCCTTCTCGGTATTGCGCTGGTGGAAGAGCAGGGAAGGATCGATCTCGGCGCGAACCCGGCCATCGCAGGGTATCCGCTTAGCTGACTGTCGCGAGTGTCCGCTTTGGGTCGAGGCTGTGTGAAAACCGAAGTGGCAGTTTCCACGTGTATAAATATTGACCAGATGTGAGCCTCCAGCGTCCGGTTTGGACACGTTCGATTGATCGAGGCTCTCATTAAATCGACGTACGACGGCCGACGTTACCAAGGGGCTGAGGTTTTCACACAGCCTCGGTCGCTTCTGGACAGCCGAGTTCGGCCGCGGAGCATTTTGAGCTGGTCAAGGGTGGCGCACATTGGGTGACCGCCAAGGGGTTGGACCCCGTTGTTCGCACCAGAAGCCCGATCGCCTGACTGCGATCGCTTTCAATCCAGACAGCACGATACGCAGCGAAACCGCCTATCATGTCGCGTGTGCCGACGGGGTACGGTCGTATATGCAAATTGACTTACCCGGCGTGACATAACACGATGAAGTCAGCCGCAAACTCAAGCCACACACATCCTTCCAGGAGCCGGTGAACCATGCCATTCAGCCGTCGCGGTTTTCTTTCCACAGGACTCATGACCACGGCCGGTGCCGTCCTGATCTCGAAGCCGTTTTACGCGAGCGCTGAGCCTGCGCCGTCGCGATCCTTTCTCGCGATCGAGCGCTTGCCGAACTTATCCGCACAAGCGCGACCGTTCACCAACGAGGAGCGGCTGGCGCGCATCGAAAAGGCGAAGCGACTGATGGCGGCGAACAGGATCGACGCCATTCTCATCACCAGCGGCACCTCGGGGCTCTACTTCGCCGATATGCGATTGGGTGGCAGCGGCGAGCGGTTGTGGGCGCTGGTGATTCCGGCGAAGGGAAAGCCATTCGTGGTGACGCCGGCGTTCGAGGAAGGGCGCGCAAGGGAAAAGCTGGACTCGGGACCGTTCGGCAAAGACGCCGAGGTGCTGACTTGGCAGGAGGACGAGAACCCGTTTGTCTTGGTGGGCAAGGGATTGCGCGACCGCGGGATGGCAACGGGCACGTTGGGCATCGACGAGAACACAAAGTTTGTTTTTGCCGATTCGATCCGGGCGGCGAATCCGCACTTGACGCTGAAGAGCGCCACGGCGGTGACGGCCGGTTGCCGCATGATCAAGGAGGCGCATGAGCTCGAGTGCATGCGCCTGGCGTCGAAGGCCACGCTGCTGGTTTATCGCGCCGTGGCGCAGTCCGTGCGCGCGGGAATGACGAATGCGGACGTCGAAAACCTGGTGCAGCTGGGCTACAAGCAGGTGGGCTTTCCGGGCGAGGCCTCGCTCAACATCGACGAGTTCACGGCGCTCCCGCACGGCTCGGCCAAGCCGCAGACCTTGCGCGAGGGTTCGATACTGATGCTGGACGACGGCTGCACGGTGGAGGGCTACCAGTCCGATATCACGCGCACGTTCGTGCTCGGCAAGCCGACCGACAAGATGAAGAAGGTCTTCGACATCGTCAAGGCCGCACAGACAGCCGCGTTGAGGACGGCCAAGCCGGGGATCGTGGCGGGAGAGGTGGACGCCGCGGCGCGCAAAGTGATCGAGGACGCGGGCTACGGGCCGGGTTTCACTTACTTCACCCATCGCCTCGGGCACGGCATTGGCATGGATGGACATGAGTGGCCGTACTTCGTGAAGAACGACATGTTCGGATGGGACTTGGCACCGAAGCTGAAGGCGGCCATGACGCTGAGCAACGAGCCGGGCGTGTATATCAAGGGCGAGTTCGGCGTGCGCCTCGAAGACGAATTGCTGGTGACGGAAAACGGTGCGGAGTTGCTGACGCCGCAGAGTCCTTCGATCGAAGATCCGTTCGGAGGGATGACTTACTAGGCTGCCGCGTGCGGTATGCGACGTCCGCGCCGGGTCGCCTGCAGACGAACGGCTTCGGCCAGAAGCAGACGTTGCCTAGCGCTCCGCGAACCGTGGCAAGTTGTCGTGCATCTCGTGCCACTCGGCCTTCGAGGCGACGAAATAATGCGCGGTCGGCGGCGCCGGCAGCGGGCACGGCTCGCCTCTGTACGGCAGCGCACACAAAGTATTTGCTACGAGGGTTGCAATCGCGCGTGTCAACGTGCCGGCCACAACGTCGGGCGAGCGCGGTGTTGGCTCAAATACTGTGTGCGCTGCCGTACGGAAACAGCCGCACATCCGGTGTATCTACTGTGTTGGGCAATTACGGGAGAAACATCATGCGCACTACAGTTATCGGAATTGGACTTATTTTCGCGGCGGCAACTCTTGCCGCATCTGCGAGTGTCAAGGCGCAAGATCGACGACATGACCGCGATGGCGCGGTCGAATGCACCAGCCAGGATTTTAAGCGCGAGCGTTGCATCGTGCCTTGGCGCGACGCCCGACTGGAGCGTCAGCTTTCGGACACGCAATGCGAGCGTGGGAAAAATTGGGGCATCGATCAGCGCGGCTTGTGGGTAGATCGCGGCTGTTCGGGCCGGTTCGTCTCGGCCGATGACCGCGGTTACGGCCGTGACCGACGTGACGACGGACGCGACTATGAACGCGATAGCGCAAGCGGTTGGCAGCCTGATTCGAGCTGGAATCACCGCTTCTCGGTCTCCTGCGAGAGCCGGGACGGACAAAACCACTTCTGTCAGGTCGATCTGGGCGGTGCTGGCCATGCAACGCTCAAGCGCCAACTCTCGAAGACGCGTTGCATCGAAGGTGAAAACTGGGGCTCAAACCGTGCCGGTGTGTGGGTGACGCAAGGCTGCCGCGGAGAGTTCACGATTGATCGCCGCTGGCGCTGACAGCTAAATCAGCGCAAATATGCTGACGTCGCACAGCGGCGTCAGCATCGCGAGCCCTGAACCAAAGGACGAGTTGCTTTATCTGTTGAACTTCCGCAATGGGTCGGTTGCTGGCAACTGACTTCGGCCACAAGCGGACGTCAGACTTTAGGCAGTTTGAATTTAGTAGCAACGATCGGCGGTTCTCGCCGCTTAGAATTCGCACTAGATCACCACGAGATGAGCGGGGCGCGGTGCAGCCAAGCATTCGAATACGCTTGATCCAATACGAAATGCGCGACGTCCTCTCGCGCTATGGTTCCGCCGTGGAACGTGGAGAGGTCCGTGAGCGCACGCGTCGTCCCGCGTCCGGGCTTATTGTTGAGAACCGACGGCCGCACGAGAACCCAGTCAAGCCCGCTGCTTCTGACGATTGCTTCCTGCCGATTCTTGTCTGAATACACCTTCCGCAAGAGCAGCGGGAAGATGACTTTATCGAACAGAAAGCCGCCGTGGCCCGCACTGTCCCCGGCTCCGAGTCCCGTGATGCAAATCAAACGGGAGACTCCTTCTGCCTTCATGGCGCTGACGAGCGCGCGGGTCGCGTCCGAGAGCAAAGTGACTTCGCGGAACGGACTGGCCGCTGTTCCCAGGGCACTGATGACGACATCCTGGCCGGCGACGGCGTTACGCAGCACTTGTTCGTCGCGAGCATCGCCGACGATGAGTTGCGCGCCGTCCAGACCTATAGCTTTCTCGGCAGACCGCACGAGCGCCGTGACGTCGTGTCCGCGAGCGAGCGCTTGCCGGACGATTAAACGACCGGTGCCGCCGGTTGACCCAAGTACCAGTATCTTTGAATGTTCGTTTTTTATGTTCATTGCGGATTGCCTCCAAACGGGGTGCCTCCGAGGAGGCACCCCGCGAATCGTCGGTCGTTGAGGAGTTCTTGATGCCGGGATGCGATCGTTGTTACACCGCGGCGGCGATCTCGGTTGCGAAATCGCGATAGGAGTGCAGCGGGCGTCCGAGCATCCCGGTCAGACGCTGCACGTCACCCGCCTCCGGAATCATTCCCTCGCTGAGGAAGCGCTCGCCCATCAGCCGCATATCGTAGGCCATCCACTTCGGCATGAATTGGCGAAGGTTCTGCTCGAACGCCGCCGTGTCGTCGCCGCCGTACGCGACCGGTCGACCCAGCACCTCGGACCAGATCCCGGCGATGTCGTTGCCGGTCAACATATCGGGACCGACGACGTTTATGCGCTCCAGCGAAAGCTGCCCTTTGGCTTGGTCGCGGCGGATCAGTTCGATCGCGGCGATTTCGGCGACATCGCGTGGGTCGACCATGGCGAGCCCTTTGCTGCCGATCGGCATCGGATAGACGCCGTAACCCGTCACTACGTCCTTGATGGTGAGATCGTTGCTGATGAAGTACGCCGGACGCAGGATGGTGGCGTTGAAACCCATCTGCTCGATCATCCGCTCGACGCCGAACTTGCCCGCAAAATGCGGAACGTTCACGTAAAGGTCGCTGTGGATCACCGACAAGTAGACGATCCGATTGACCCCGGCTTCGCGAGCAAGATTCAGCGCAATGAGCGCCTGTGTGAACTCGTCGGGTACGACGGCGTTGAGCAAGAACAAGGTGGAAACACCCGACAATGCGCTGCGCAGCGAGTCGACGTCGAGCAGGTCACCCTGGGCGACGCTGACGTTGTCCGGGAAGTTGGCCTTGCTGGGATCGCGGACGAGAGCGCGCACGTCGGCGCCGCGCTTGACGAGTTGTTCGACGACATTGCGGCCGATGGTGCCAGTGGCACCGGTAACGAGAATGGTCATGATGTTTCTCCACGTTGCGGTTGAGGTGGAGCGAATAATGGGTGGTTCACACGCGGTCCGATAGCCGCTATATTTGGACCGTCTGTCTCATTGGTGGAACAGAATGGACTTGCTCGCCCTAGCGGATTTCAATCTGGTCGCGCGGCATGGAGGATTTGGTCGGGCCGCACGCGCCGCCGGGCGTCCGAAAGCCACGCTGTCACGTCGCGTGGCAGAACTGGAAAACAGCCTGAAATTGCGCCTGTTCGAGCGGGGTGCGCATGCGTTGAAGCTCACGCAAGAAGGACGGGCGCTTCACGAGCGAACCGGCGCACTGCTCGCAGAACTCGATCAGGCCACGGTGGCCATCGCTTCGGGAGGCGAAACGCCGCGCGGAAAGCTGAAAATCAGCGCGCCGCTGCTGTTCGCGCAGACCGCAATGGGGAGACTCGCGGCCGAGTTTGCGTTGAACTACCCGGAGGTGCGGCTGGAAGTCACGACAGAAGATCGGATGGTCGACATGGTCGAAGAAGATTACGACCTGGTGATCCGCGTCAATCCCGATCCGGACGAAACCTTGGTCGGACGAGTCTTCCTGCGCGATCGGCTGATCGTCGTTGCAAGCCCGACCTTGGCCCGGCCAACAGCCAAACGAGTTATCCCGGCTGTCGTGCGTGCGATGGGCGACCAAGCCGTCAGTTGGGAGGTAACGACGTCAACCGGAAAGTCGCGCATCATGATCGACCCGGTTCTCCGGTTGTCTTCACTCATCATGATCCGTGACGCAGCACGCGCCGGCATCGGTGCCGCGCGGCTTCCCATCTCTCTCGTCAACCGCGACCTTGCTACGGGAAGGCTAGTGAAATGGGGCGATGTCGACGGGCGCGATATCGAGCTATGGACGTTGTACCCGTCGCGGCGGCTTCTCAGCGCACGCGTCTCCGCTTTCCTCGCGTTTTTCAAAAGAGCGTTCCCGCTGGGAAAGCCGGAGGAATTGGCGGCCTACATCGAAGGCTAGGCACGAAAGCTCCCAAAGTATCCATTCGTTGACAACGAGCCGCGACGGCACGACGTCTGCTTCGGTCGGAGCTGCCCCGATTGTATTAATTCCAACAGCAGCCCGCCGATTTCGTCTCGGCAGAGAGTCTGTCAGGTGGCGCTGGATTGGTGAATGGTGGGCCCGCCAGGATTCGAACCTGGAACCAAGAGATTATGAGTCTCCTGCACTAACCGTTGTGCTACAGGCCCCGGATTCATCAAGGCAGCAAACACGCCCGATGCCGCGAACGCGCCCTTGCTTGCGGCAATTATGAGCGCCGCTGCGTGGCCGCGAATTAAACCACGAAGCAGCGTCCGACGCGACGCTCAGGGCTTGGCGTAGCTCACACGCCAGATCGAGCCCGAGCCGTCGTCGGTGACGAGCAGCGAGCCGTCGGGCGCGACGGCGACGCCAACCGGGCGGCCCCACACCGTCCCGTCGTCGAGCACGAAACCGGTTAGGAAATCCTGGTATTCGCCGCTCGCGCGCGTACTGCCGTGGCGCGGCACGCGGATCACTTCGTAGCCGGCACGCGCCGCTTTGTTCCACGAGCCGTGCTCGGCGGCGAAGATGTCGCCGTGGTATTCGGCGGGGAATTGCTTGCCATCGTAGAACACCATACCGAGCGAGGCACTGTGCGGCTGGATCAGCACATCGGGCACGATGACTTTGTCCTTGAGATCGGCTCGCTTGCCGGCATGGCGCGGGTCCTGGTTTGCGCCGATGTACCACCATGGCCAACCGTAGAAACCGTCTTCCTGCACGTGGGTGATGTAGTCGGGGACGAGGTTGTCGCCGAGCATGTCGCGCTCGTTGATGCTGGTCCACAATTCGCCCGATTTCGGATCGACCGCCAAGCCGACCGGGTTGCGAATGCCGGAAGCGAACACTTTGCGCTCGCTGCCGTCGGGTTTGTATACAAGTATATTGGCGCGCAGTTTTTCCTCAGGCGTCGTGTCGGGATCGTCGACGTTCGAGCGCGAGCCGACGGCGACGAACAGGCGCTTGCCGTCGGCCGAAAACACAACATCGCGGGTCGAGTGGCCGCCGGTCGGCAAGTCGGCGAGCTTCGCCGGCTTGGCGCGCGCCCGGAGGTCGCCGTTGCGATAGGGCAGGCGCACCACTGCGTCGGTATTGCCGATATAAAGCCATTGTGGCTCCGCGCCCGGCGGGTAGAAGGCGATGCCGAACGGATCGTTCAGTCCGCTGGCGAAGACCTCCTGCCGCTGCGGCTTGCCGTCCGCACGGATGCCGCGGAATACGCGAATACGGCCCGCGGATGTTTCCGCGACGAAAATATCGCCGTTCGGCGCGATGCGAATCTGGCGCGGATTCTTCAGATCGGAAGCGAACAATTCGACCTTGAACCCGGTCGGCGCTTTCGGCCAGGCGTCTGCCGGTCGCGGCACCATGCGCGGACCGTTGCCGACGCCGCGCGTCGCATACGGCGCGGGCAGATCCGCCGGCGTGATCTTGCGCGTAGTGCCGGGCGACTCATAGCGGAAGTCGGTGAACGGCGGTGTCGGCGCGGGTGCATCGAACTTGCTCGTCGTCGGCTGTGCGCACAACGGCGCGGCGGCGAGGAATGATGCGGCGAGAATCATGGCGGATACATGGCGGATCATGGGAACTCCGTACAGCGGGGTGGCTTATGGCTGGATCGAAAATCGAACCGGTATTTTGCAACGATCCGACCCATTGGTGCCTGTGACTTTTCGTTATACATTGCTAACAGACTGCGTACTGTTTCTCGGTATACTCGCGACGTTTTCCCCACCGCAGACCGCAACGGTAATGTCGAACCCCAAGCCCGGGCGCCTGAAAAACCTGCTGATCGATCTTGCCTGGTTCGCCCCGGCCTTGGCCATATTTTCGCTTGCCGTCTTCGTTCGTCACCCCGCGATCGTGCTTGCATTGCTCGCCGGCAATGCGCTGATGATGGCGGCGGTCGTGCATGCATTGCGCGCCGGGCATCGGATGTCCGATGCCGCCGGCCTCGCGCGCGGCGCCGCGGGGTATTTCCTGTTGCTCGCGGCGTACACGGCGATCTTTGCACTCGTCGCATTCTTTCCTTCACGCCTGATCCTCACCAGTGCCTCGCTCGGCGCTGCGCTGCTGCTGTCGGCGGCGGTGTTCGTGCTGTTGCTGGCGCCGTGGCGCGCGTGGCCGGCGTTCGGCCTGGCGCCGCTGCTTGAAGAACTCAGCGCGCGGCGTCGGCCCGCGGCCGCGACGGTCGAGCGCAGCGTCGACCTCGCCCATCACCTCACCGCGCGCGACGACCTGTTCTTCCCACAAGGGCTGATCGTTTCGCTTGCGCTGTTCGCGCTCACGCTCGGCGCGTTTGCGATCGCCGAAGTCGGCGTCGAGTTGCCCGAAACCACGCGCTGGATCGCACTTGGCGTCTACGCTGCCGTCCTCGCGCCGCTCGCTCATTGGTTGATCGTACGCGCGAGCCTGCAGGTGGCGCTCGCGCAGCGCGACCTGTTGCGTTCGGACCGCAGACGCCGCGACGCGGCACCAAGACGCGAACCGGTGCTGAGCGAGCCGACGCCGACGGAAGCGGCGGCTCCGGCGGCAACGACCACAACGCCGTCGCCTCCGTCTGCGCCGGTCGTCGATCAGGCCGAACTCGATGCCAGCCTGCTGCGCCACGCGCGCAGCTGCCAGGGCGCGGCGGCACTGGCGGCGCTGGCGCGCGGTGCGAATCCGAATCTGGTGCCGACGGCGGGCGATCGCGACCAACGCTCGGTCGTCGTGCTCGCCTGCGTCGCCCAGGATCTCGCCCTGCTGCGAGCACTGATCGCGAAGGGCGCCGACATCAACCGCGTGCACGCCGGATTGACGCCGCTGATCGCCGCGACGCGCGACAGTTACCAGGGCCGCCCCGACGTCGTGATAACGCTGCTGACCAACGGCGCGCATCCGCAGTGTGTCGACGCCGAAGCCAACACGCCGCTGCACTTCGCCGTGCGCGCGGCCGAACCGACCGTCGCCGCGCTGCTCTGCGATGCCTCGGCGCCGATCGATGCGGTCAACCGCGAGGGCTACACCCCGCTCGCGATCGCCTGCGCGCTCGGCCGCAGCGACCTCGTCCGTTTCCTGCTAGAACGCCGCGCCGCTGTGGACGTCGACGGCGCCGTGCCCGCGCTGATCGCCGCCGCCGCGGCGCCGGACGACAACACCGACGTCGTCAAACTGTTGCTCAAGCGCGGCGCGCGCGTCGACATCACGGACAGCCATGGCCGCTCGCCACTCGCGATCGCCGCGCAGCACGACAATGCCCATATCGCCACACTATTGCTCAAGTCCGGCGCGGCGATCGACGCGACCGACACGCTCGGCGTCACCGCGTTGATGGAGGCCGCGCTTGCCGGCGCGTTCGACGCACTCGATGTGCTCGGTGTGAATACGCCCGCGCTCGAACAGGCGGACCACACCGGCCGCACCGCGTTGATGTTCGCCGCGGAATCAATGAATGCCGACGACGACTTCGTCGAACGCCTGCTCGCGCTCGGCGCCTCGCGCGACACGACGACGCCTGAAGGCAAGCGCGCGGTTGATTTCGCCGCCGCCGCTGGGCGCTGGAGCATCGTCGCCTTGCTCGATCCCGACTACGCACTGCCGGCCAACGTCGAAACGTCCGCCGCACCCGCGGCACTCTCCCACGAGGACTCGCCCGCGCACCTGCTCGATGCGCTGCGCTTCGGTCATTGGCAGATCGCGGAGAATTTCGCCGACACTCAGCGCGAGTGGCCGATGGCCCAACGCGCGCAGTTGTTCGTCGATCTCGCCACACACAACGATCCGGCGGCACGCACGTGGCTGATCGATCACGGTCTCGACGCGAACGCGCAGCTCGCCAGCGGCACAACCCTGGCCGCCGCGCTGCTCATGCAACTGCCGGCTGGCCTGACCGCACTGCGCGAGGCGGTCGACGCCGGCGCGCAGGTCACCGGTGTCGGCATGCTCGATCCCGTGTTCGATGCGCTTGTCCGTCATCCCGAACGACGCGAGGAACTGGAAGCGCTCGCGCTGACAATGATCGAACGCGGCGCCGACATCTTCGCCGCCGATGCCAGCCGGCAGACGCCCCTAGCGCGCAGCATCGCCAGCGGCAGCGTGCGCATCACGCAGGCGCTGCTCGATCGCGGCGTTGACGCGAACCTGCGCGACCGCCACGGCCGTTCGCCGCTGTTCGCCACGTTTGCGTTGCCCGCGTCGCTGGCCGATGCGATGGCGCGTGCGCTGATTCGCGCCGGCGCCGATCCGGAACTCGCCGCGGCCAACGGAGAAACTCCGCTCGGCCTCGCACTCGCCTCACCGCAGTCCGGCCTGCGGCCCTGGTTCGACTGGGCCGAGTGGAAGCTGCCCAAGCGCGCGCTGCGCGCCGCCGATCTGCCTGCCGCGGCGCAGCTCGGCGATGCCGCGGCGGTGGCGAAGCTTGTCGACCTCGGCCTGCCCGTTGACGCCCTGGATGCGAAGGGGGCGAGTGCTTTAATTCGCGCCGCCGGTGCGGGGCATGTCGACATCGTTAGCCTGTTGCTCGATCGCGGCGCCGATATCGGACAGAGCACCATAGGCGGTGCGACGCCGTTGTCCGCTGCCATCACCGCGCGTCGGCTGAACGTCGTCGAGGCGCTGCTCGATCGCGGTTTGTCCATCGATCAGCGCATGCCGGGCGGCGGCACCGCGTTGATGATCGCCGCGGCGCTGGGATATCCGGACATCGTCTCGGCCTTGCTCGCGCGCGGCGCCGACGTGAACGCGCAGGACGATCACGGCACGCGCCCACTGCACGCCGCTGCGCAGTTCGCCTTCGCCAATCGCGACACCGCGCGCGCGCGGCAGACACTCGAACTCCTGATCGGCAAAGGTGCGGAACTCGACGCCCACGACGACCGCGGCGACAGTGCGTTGCACGCGCTGCTCGGCGCGCGCGCCGAACCGCGCAGTGTCGGCGACCAGCAGCATCTGCAATCGTTGCTCTCGCTGTTCCTCGTCGGCCGCGCCGACGTCAATCTGCAGGACGATCGCGGCGTCTCGCCGCTGCACGCCTGCGCGATGCACGGACTCATCTTGCCCGCGCGCGCGCTGCTCGCCGCACGCGCCGATCCCGAAACCGTGGACTCTATGGGCCGCACGCCGCGCGAAGTCGCCAATCTGCTCGGCTTCATCGACGTCGCCGCCGAACTCACCGTGCGCCTGCCGACATCGATGCCGCTGCCGGGACGGCCGGCTGTGCAACGCTGATCGGGGTGGTTAGGTCACACAAGACTAAGAGTTGCCACGAAGACACGAAGACCACGAAGATAAAAAGACACGAAAAATAGCGTCTGAGAGTTTTCCGCTCTTTTTCGTGTCCTTCGCGTCTTCGTGGCAACTCTTTTGATCTTCCCACGCGGCAAGCGAATTTTGCCGAATCTCAGTCGCGGAAATTCTCGTACTGCAGCGGCATCTTCAAATCCGCTGAGCGCAGCAGCGCGATGGCTGTCTGCAGATCGTCGCGCTTCTTGCCGGTCACGCGCAGCTTGTCGCCCTGGATTTGCGCCTCGACCTTGAGCTTGGCGCCCTTGATCATCGATACGATTTCCTTCGCCAGCGGCTGTTCGATGCCTTGTTTCAGCGTCACCTTCTGTTTCGCGCTGGCGAGGTTGGTCTCGGGATCGTCCACGTCCATGCAGCGAATATCGATCTGCCGGCTTGTCAGGCGCTGCTTGAGGATGTCGAGCATCTGCTTGAGCTGAAATTCGGCCTGCGCCTTCATCGTGACGACGGTGTCATCGCGCTCGTAGACCGCACCCGTGCCCTTGAAGTCGAAGCGATTGGTCAGTTCGCGATTGGCCTGGTCGACCGCGTTGGTCAGTTCGTGCAGGTCGAGTTTGGAGACGATGTCGAAGGAGGGCATGGCGTTACCTTTTCACGGTCGACGTATTGTATCAAGCGATGCTTGACTAGTGTATCTCGTGGGATACAATAATCTCATGCGCGTTAGGATGACCGCGGTTTATCTCGATTGGATCAATTCCCTCAAGGACGCCATTGTCCGCGCGCGAATCCAGGTTCGGGTCGACAGACTTGTCCACGGCAATCCAGGTCAGTTTCGTCGGCTGACCCACGGCGTGTCGGAGATGAAAATCGACATCGGACCGGGTTATCGCGTGTACTACATCCAACGCGGCGACGAGCTGATTGTGCTGCTCGCCGGCGGCGACAAATCCAGCCAGCGGCGCGACATCGCGACTGCCATCGAACTCGCCGAAAATTTGTAGAGAGACGCTCATGCGCAAGCCCGCACTCAAAAACGCCCGCAAGACCAAGACCGTTCCCTATGACGTTGCCGGGCAGCTGCGCACGCCTAAAGAAATGGCTGCTTACCTCGATGCGTGGTTCATGGAGGCTCCCGATGACGCTGCCGGCATCGCGCGTGCATTGGGCGACATCGCTCGCGCCAAAGGCATGACGGAGGTGGCGCGCGCTTCCGGTCTGAGCCGCGAGAGCTTGTACAAAGCGTTGAGCGCGAATGGCAATCCCAGTTTTGCGACGGTGCTCAAAGTCGCGTCCGCGCTCGGCGTGCGTTTGCACGCGGAAGCGGCTTAGTTCTTCGGAGGCATCATGTGCCGCAACATCAAGACACTCTTCAACTTCGACCCGCCCGCGACCGATGCCGAGGTGCATGATGCCGCGTTGCAGTTCGTGCGCAAGCTCAGCGGCTTTAACGCACCGTCGAAGGTAAACCAAGCCGTGTTCGATCGGGCAGTCGAAGATGTTACGGCTGTTGCGCGAGCACTGATCGATTCGCTCGTCACCACGTCCGATCCGCGCAATCGCGAGATCGAGGCGGCGCGGGCACGGGAGCGCAACAAGCTTCGGTTCGCGTTGCCGCGCTGACGCTCAGGCTGCGATCACATCCTGCCAGCCGAAGTGTTCGGCCACGCGCTGCCAAACATCGTCGGGCGGCGCAATCAACGTTACGCGAACGCCCGACACCGGATGCGCAAATTCCAACCGCCACGAATGCAACAGCATGCGGTGCATGCCGAAATGGATGCGCCAGAGCCGGTTGTGATCGCCGCGGCCGTGGCTCGTGTCGCCGATGATGTGATGCGAGATGTGGTGGAAGTGCCGGCGGATCTGCCGATAACGCCCCGTTTCCGGCATCGCCTCGACGAGCGCGTAGCGCTGTTCGAGGTATCGGCCCATTTCGATCGGCACCGTCACCGTCGCGAGCGTGCGCCAGCGCGTCAACGCGGGTTTGCGCGGACCGCGCTCGCGCACGCCGGGCAGTGGATAATCGACCACGCCGTCGGCCGCCGGCCAGCCGCGCACGACGGCGAGATATTTTTTTGTCACCTCGCGCGCCATGAACAGGCGGCCGAGTTCGCCTGCGATCTCGCGCGATTTCGCCAGTAGCAGCACGCCCGAGGTCGCGCGGTCGAGGCGATGGGCGAGATACAGATTCGCGCCGGCCTGTTCCTTGATCCGGTCGAGCAGGAAATCGGTTTCGTCGTTGGCGATCTTGCTCTTGTGCACGAGCAGACCGGCGGGTTTGTTGACCGCCAGCAATTCACCGTCCTCATAAAGAACCTCGATCGCGTCGTTCAACGCGCGCGCCGCCATGCCACTGTGAAGGCGACGGCGCTGACCGCGAGCGCGATCCACGCCGACACGGGCATGTGCGCCCACAGCGCACCGCGTGTGTCGAACGCGTAGAGCAATGCGGCGCTGATCAGCGAAGCAGCGGCAAGTGGCAACACAGCCAGCTGGCGGCGCTGCGCACGCGCGAGGCGTTCGGCCTGTTCGCGCGCGGCCAGTTGCGTGTCGCGATCGAGCTCGCCGTTCGCGGCGCGTTCGAGTGCGGCATAAACGATCTCGGGCATCTTCGGCGCGACCGCGAGCCACTCGGGCAGGCGCTTGCGCACCTGCTTCCACGCGTGGCGTACACCGTAGCGCTTGCGCAGAATGTCGGCGAGCACCGGCCGCGCCACGGCCCAGATATCGATCTGCGGATGCAGCAGGCGACCGACGCCTTCGATGTTGAGCAGCGTTTTTTGCAGCAGGATCAGCTGCGGCTGCACGGTGAGCTGGTAGCGGCGCGCGACCGAGAACAATTTCGCCACGACTTCGCCGAGCGAGATTTCGCTGAGCGGCCGCGTGAAATACGGCTCGCACACCGTGCGCACAGCAGCTTCGAGTTCGTCGATGCGTGCGGTTTTCGGAATCCAGCCTGCAGCGACATGCAGCTCGGCGATGCGCCGATAGTCGCGGTCGAACAGCGCCATGAAATTCTCGGCGAGCCAGAACTGATCCTGGTCGGGCAGCGAACCGACAATGCCGAAGTCGAGCGCGATGAAGCGCGGATTCTCTTTACGTGCGGGATCGACCCAGATGTTGCCCGGATGCGCATCGGCATGAAAGAAGTTGTCGCGGAACACCTGCGTGTAAAACAGGCGCACGCCCTTCTCGGCGAGCGCAACGCGATCGATGCCGGCGGCGTCGAGCGCGGCGAGATTGTCGACGGCGATGCCGTGCACGCGTTCCAGCGTCAGCACGCCCTCGTGAGTGAAATCCCAATACACGCGCGGCACGTAGACGTCGTCGCCCGCGGCGAAATTGCGCCGGAGCAACGAGGCATTTGCCGCTTCGCGCTGCAGATCGAGCTCGTTCTCGAGCGTGGTTTCGATCTCGGCAACGATGTCGCGCGGGCGGATCTTGTCTGCGGCCGGATGCCAGCGCTGCGCGAGTTCACCGAGCGCGCGCAGCAGCGCGATGTCGGCGCGGATGCGCTGGTGGATGCCGGGGCGCAGCACCTTGACCACGACTTCCTCGCCGCTGAGCAAACGTGCGGCGTGCACCTGCGCGATCGAGGCGGAGGCGAGCGCCGTCGAGTCGAAGTTCGCAAAGGCCAAAGCTACCGGTGCGCCGAGCGCGGTCTCGACCGCCGCCCGCGCTTCGTCGCCCGGGAACGGCGGCACGCGATCCTGCAGCTGCGCGAGTTCGTTGGCGACATCGAGCGGCAGCAGGTCGCGCCGCGTGGACAGAATCTGGCCGAACTTGACGAAGATCGGGCCGGAATCGATCAGTGCGGCGCGCAGTCTCGCGCCGCGCGGCTGGTTTGCGATCTCCGCCGGCGGCTTCGGCAGCACGGCGCGCAACAAGCGCAGCGCGCGCGGCGGCTGGAATCCGTCGATGATCTCGTCAAGCCGATAACGTGCGATCGTCGCGACGATGCCGGCGAGGCGCGGCAACTGCCCCAGCGTCGTCATGCCGCGTCCTTTCCGCGGCGGGCAGCGAGATGCTGCACGCGCGCGGCGAGGCGATCGGCGCGTTCGCGCAGCGCATCGACGTCGTCGAGAAAGCCTTCCATTTCCGCGGGTGCGACGAGGTCGCGGCTTTCCTCGCGCAGGAATTCGGCCGTGTCCAGCGCCGCGGCCTGTGCGGAGTCGCGCGCGTACGCGAACGCGCGCTGCAGCGCGCGCGCGAGCGGCACGCCGACGATGTCGCCGAAGGTCTGCGCGAAGGCTTCTTCGATATCAGGGCGAAAGCCGCGCAGCAATTTCTCCATGCGCCGGGCGAGATCGGCGTCGCCGGAAATCTCGACCTTGCCAGGCGCGACCGCATCGTCGTCGCCGCGACGCAAGGCGAAGGCGAGCAGGCTTGCCGGCGCCGCGCGCAGGTTGAGATCGCCGCTCTGCTCCCAATGCGGGCCGACTTTCAACTTGCCGTCGGCGACCGAGATGGCGAGCGCCAATCCCGTGCCACGCAGGTCGACGCCGATGCGCTTGCCTTCGAGCGCGTTCAGACGCGTCCGCGTGTCGGCATCGAGCGCGAGCGCGCGATTGAGCGCGAATTCGAGTGCGGTGCCGAGGCGTTGCAGGATCGGATTGGGCGTGCGCGGGTCGGACATCGTGCGGCGGATCGAAGACAGGCCGCTATTGTAGCCGGGTCGCGCCGCGCTTTTCGCCGTGATCAACCGCGTGCGGCCGCGAGGTGCTGGGTCAATCGCCGCATGCCTTCGGCGAAATCGACCTGCGGCGCGTAGCCGAGATCGCGCTTGGCCGCGGAGATATCGAACCAATGCGAGGTGGAAAATTCCTCGACGATGAAGCGCGTCAGCGGCGGTTCGCTGCGGATGCCGAGCGTGCAGTACGCGCTTTCGAGCGAGGCACCGAGCCCATGCGCGAGCCAGGTCGGGATGCGCCGCGTTTCCGACGGCAGTCCTGCCGCGGCAAGCCAGGCATTGAACAGGCGCACGTGGGTGATCGGATCATCCTGGCTGATGAAATACGCCTTGCCGGCAATCGGCGAGCCGATCTCGAGCTTTTCGAGGGCAAGCACATGCGCACGCGCCGCATCGTCGACGTAGACGATGTCGACGCGCTTGTCGATTTTGCCGATCAGACGCAGCCGTCCCGCGCGGGCACGCGCGAGCACACGCGGCAGTAGATTCGGATCGCCCGGGCCCCAGATGAAGTGCGGGCGCAGCGCGACGGTGGCGAGATCGGCCCCGTTCGCCGCGAGTACACGTTGCTCGGCCAGCGCCTTCGTCTGCGCGTAGACCGAGGCGAAACGCGCGGGGTAGGGCAGCGACTCGTCGGCGCCCTCGATATCGCGGCCGTGCTGGACGACACTTGGGCTCGACGTGAGCACGAGCTTGCGGATGCCGTGGCGCGCGCAGGCGGCGAGCACGTTGTCGGTGCCGCGCACATTGATGTCGTGATATTCCTGCGGCGGTCCCCAGGCCCCAACCTTGCCCGCGCTGTGCACGATCGCGTCGACGCCTTCGGCCGCGGCGAGCACGGCGTCGCGGTCGGCGATATCGCCGCGGCGTTGTTCGAAGCCGCCTGCCGCGGCCGTCGCCATCGCGGAGCGGTTGAAGGCACGCACCGAATGGCCCCGCGCGGCAAGTTGCGCACAGACGGCGCTGCCGAGGAAACCGCCGCCGCCCGTCACCAGTATTTTCATCGCAACCTCCTCCGCAACGGATGCTAACAACGATGAACAGGTAAACGCGATGGATTAACTTGCGTTTCAGGCAGGTAGGCGGATTATCGCGTAGAGCGGAAACAGGGCGGAGGGGCGGAAGACATGTGCCATTATTTTGCAGTCGGGCTGGCGGCCATCGCCGGGCTGATCGCTTGCGCCGATCCGGCGCTGGCCGTGCAGACCTTGAACGGTCAAACCGCCTCCGGCGCCTATTACCAGATTCAGGTACCGGACGGCTGGAAGTCCGGCGGCAGTCTCGTGCTGTTCCAGCACGGATTGTCTTTCGACGGTCCGATGCCAAACCCCGACCTCGGCCCGCTCGCGAGCCTGCAACTGCAGGAAGGCTACGCAGTCGCCGCGTCGAGCTACAGCCAGCGCGCCTGGGCCTTGTTCAACGCGCCGGACGACAACGCGCAGCTGCTTGCCGTGTTCAAGCAGAAGGTCGGCACGCCCGGAGCGATCATTCCTTGGGGCGGCTCGCTCGGTGGATTGGTCTCGCTCAAGCTCGCCGAGGATGCGCGCTTCGCGCCGGTGCCCGGCGTGCTCTCGCTGTGCCCGCCTGCGGCCGGCTCGCGCACCTGGGATTTCGGCATCGACGCGCGCCTGGCCTACGACGTCGTCTGCAAGGACGTGAGCAGCGCCGGCCAGCTGCCGACGGGCGCCGCGCCGATGACCTGGGCGTACAACCTGTCCGACATCCCCAACGATCTGGCCGATCTTTCCGACAAGGTCAAACTGGCGCAGACGCTGCTGCCGGTCAATGTCTGCACCGGGGTCAACCTGCCGTCCGAACTGCGCAACGACGCGATGCAGCGCCGCCTCGATCAGCTCAAGACATTCGCGCACATCACCGACAACGATTTCTTCCTGACCGACATGGCCTACGCGACTTACGGTTTGTCGGACCTCGTGCGCGCGCCGGACAAACTGGGCGGCTTGAATCCGTTCACCACGACCGGTGTCGTCTATCCCGATCCCGCGATCAACGCGGGCATTGCGCGCATCGACCCCAACCCGTTCGCGCAGCTCTATCTGCGCTGGGCGTCGGATTTCCGCGGCCGCATCGATCCGACGACGAAAGTGATCTCGCTGCACACGAGCCGCGACGAGCTCGTGATTCCCGCGCACCAGTCCGTGCTGCGCGCGACGCTGCCGGCGACGCAGCTGACCAGCGCACTCGTCAACGAATCGACGCCGACCCATTGCGGCTTCACGACGGCCGAAGGCGTCGCCGCGTGGGAAGCGCTGCGCCAATGGATGGCCGGGGGCGCGCAGCCCACGATCACGAATTTGCAGAACGACTGTCAGGCGGTGGTCGCAGGCGGGACGACGCAGGGTCCATGCCGGATCGACCCGAGCCTGGTACCGCCGAGCTTCGACAGCCAAGTCGCGCCGCGTCCGGCGTCCACCGCACCGGGCGTCGACTCGACGTTCAGCGGCCTGTGGTACGACCCGGCGCGCAGCGGCGAAGGTATCGAGCTGGAGATTCTGCCGAACGACAAGGCGCTGGTATACTTTTTCACTTATCCGCCTCCCGGCGTCGCCGGCAAACAGACTTGGCTCTTCGGCATGGGCGACGTCGTCGGCAATGGCATCGAATTCGCCGACGTGCGGCTTGGTGCGCGTGATGCGCAGGGCAAAGTTACCTCGCAGCACTGGGGCCGCTTCGCGCTGACCTTCGATAGTTGCAGCAGCGGTGGCATGCGCTGGGACGGGCCGGCCGGCTGGGGTTCGATGGAAGTGCCGCTGTACCGGCTGACCGCGCTGCAAGGGCTCGGGTGTCTGCCGCCGGGCTACGGCACGCGAGTCATTCCTCCGCAGCAGGCGTCGGGCGCGTGGTACGACCCGGCGACGACCGGCAACGGTTTTCTCGTCGAGCAGTCCGATGCGAACACCCTGCAGGTGTTGTATTTCCAGTTGAACACCGACGGCACGCAAACCTGGCTGATCGGTACCGCCACCGCCAACACCGACGGCAGCTACTCGGCGCAAATGATCGAACCCTTCGGCACCCAATTCGGTTCCGCGTTCGACAAAACCAAGATCAACAAGCCGGTCGACTACCAGCTCCACCTGAGCTTCGCATGTGCGACCGGTACGGCGTCGTTGCAATCCAACGCCCAGTTCTTCGCCCCGCAGTTGTTCGCATTGCAGCGCTTGACCACGCCGGCCGGCGTTCCGGCCTGCCCGTGATCAGAATCGAGCGCTAAACGGTCCCGGTCAGGAGGACGGCGCCAGCCACCGCCGCGGCCGCACCGCCGAGGCGGCCGAGCAGCGGCGCACGATGCAGCGCGATCGCGCCAAAACCCAGGCCGAGCGCATGCAGCAGCCCTGTAGCGGCGAGAAAGCCGGATGCGTAACGCGTCGGATCGGCGAATGCAGGCAGTTCGCTGCCGTGTGCCGCGCCGTGGAACAAAGCGAAGGTGCCGACCAGCGCGAGCGCCGCGGAGAACGGCAGGCGCTGCGCGCGAAATACGAGCAAGCCAAGCACCAGCAGCGATGCAGCGATGCCGGACTCGATCGCGTTGGCATCGATGTGGATCGCATCTGTCATCGCAAGTACCGCGCCGAGCGCCATCGCCGCGACGAAAGCGAGCGGCACCGCCCAGCGCGCCCGTCCGCCGAGCTGCGCGGCCCAGACGCCGACGGCGAACATCGCCAGCAGATGATCAACGCCGGAAAACGGATGCATGAAACCGGCGAGCAGGTCACCGTAGGCTGTCGTATGACCGGGATGGGCATAACCGCTCGAGGCCGAGCCGGCGAGTGTCGCGGCGAGAAGGCAAAGCCAGGTTCTTTTCATCACACATGCTCCGGCAAAGGACGGGAAGGCAGGCCGCCGGTCTCGACGATGAAGCGCGCGACAGTGTCGAGGCCGTGGTTGATCTTGAGGTTGCTGAAGACGAACGGCCGCGCACCACGCATCTTGCGCGCATCGCGGTCCATCACTTCGAGCGACGCGCCGACGAGCGGCGCCAGGTCGATCTTGTTGATCACGAGCAGATCCGAGCGCGTGATGCCGGGGCCGCCCTTGCGCGGAATCTTGTCGCCGGCAGACACATCGATCACGTAGATCGTGAGGTCGGCGAGTTCGGGCGAGAACGTCGCCGCAAGATTGTCGCCGCCTGATTCGATGAAGATGATTTCCAAGCCCGGAAATTTCTTGTTCATCTCGGCGACGGCGGCGAGATTGATGCTCGCGTCCTCGCGGATCGCGGTGTGCGGGCAGCCGCCGGTCTCGACACCGGCGATGCGCTCGGGCGCGAGCGCACCGGCGCGCGTAAGGAATTCGGCGTCCTCTTTCGTGTAAATGTCGTTGGTGATCGCAGCGACGTTGTAGACCTCGCGCAGTAGTTTGCATAGGCGCTCGGTCAGCGCCGTCTTGCCCGAGCCGACCGGGCCGCCAATGCCCACGCGCAGCGGGCCGGTAGGGGAGTTTGTCGTAGTCATCAACTTCTAAATAATCTCGTGTATTGGGTTTCGTGGCGGATCGAGCAGAGTTCGAGCAGCGGTGCGGCCGTGCCGAGTTCGTCGAGAGACATGTCGAGCGCGTCGGCTGCGATCGCGCCGATGCGCGATGCGAGGCGCGCGGTGGCGATCTGTCCATCGGTCTGGCCGAGCGGGACCAGGCGCACGCCGGCGGAGACGAGATTCGCCGCGGTCGCGTGCAGCCATGCGGACAGTGCGACATCGCGTGGAATGCCATGCGCTGCGCAGGCGAGCGCCATCGCGATGCTGTGCGCCATGGGCGCGTCGCCGCGACGCTCGGCAAACGCTTCGAGCTGTGCGTGCGGCCATGCTCTGCGCGTGACGGCGAGAAACGCCGCGCCCTGCTGGTGGCTTTCGAGCGCCGTTTCGGCGCTGCCGCGAAAGGCGGCCGCATAATCGGCGATCTCGTCGAAGGCAAACGCATCATGCGCGCAGTCGTACGCGCGCGCGAACAGCACCGCATCGATCCAACCGCCGCCGCGTGCGAGCACGGCATCGATATAGTCGACCAGCGTGGCGACGTCGCGTACGTCGCCGACCTCTACCGCCCATTCGAGGCCGTGGCTGTAGCTGAAAGCGCCAGTGGGATACGACGGTGAGGTCCAGGTCAGCAGTTTGGATAACCCCGCGTCTTGCTTTTGCTCGTCATTCCGGCGGAAGCCGGAATCCAGGGGCTTTTCTTTTTTCGCAACAAAGACACTGGATTCCGGCTTCCGCCGGAATGACGGCAAGGAGCGATCTTCTTCAGTGCCCATGCACGGCTCCCGGGACAAACACAGATGGATGCGCCGCTGCCTGATGATCGCCGTGCGCATGCGAGTACGCCCCGCGCTCCGGCGTGAACGGCGCGACGATTTTTTCCACGCGGGCGCCAAGCCCGCGCAGCATGTCGACAATGACCGCATCGTCGCGGATCAAAATGCGATCGGCCGAGAGCTGCGCCGGCAGATGGCGGTTGCCGATATGCCAGGCGAGTTTGACCAATGCATCGACGCTGTCGGCGGCGACGGCGACCAGCGCCTCAGGCGCCGCTTGCACGAGAACGACGCGGCCGTCGTCGAGCGGCAGGCCGTCGCCATCGTGCAGCAGCGTCGTCTGCGCGAGATCGAGCACGAATTCCAGGCCGGTGTCGGCACGATAACGATAGCGGCGGCGATGGCGCCCTTCATAGTCGAGCGTGATGCAGTCGACCGCGCTCGCGACGTTCCACGTGCCGGCCGGAAGAATGTTGCGTGCGAACAAGTCGGTCATCGGCTGCTCAGAAAAGAAAATAACGCTGCGCCATCGGCAACACCTTGGCGGGCTCGCAGGTGAGCAGCTCGCCATCGGCGCGCACTTCGTAAGTTTCCGCATCGACTTCGATCGTCGGCATCGCGTCGTTGAGGAGCATGCTGCGCTTGCCGATGCCGCCGCGCGTGTTCTTCACCGCGGCAAGTGGTCGTGTGAGGCCGAGCTTGCGCGCCTGATCGCTGGCGGCGAACGCGCCGCTGACGAACAGCAGTGACGATTCGATGCGCGCGCGTCCGAACGCGCCGAACATCGGCCGGTAGTGGACGGGTTGCGGCGTGGGGATGCTTGCGTTTGGATCACCCATCGGTGCGGCGGCGATCGTGCCGGCCTTGAGTACGTAGTCGGGCTTCACTCCGAAGAACGCCGGTGACCAGATAACGAGATCGGCCAGCTTACCGACCTCGACCGAGCCGACGTGTTCGCTGATGCCGTGCGCGATCGCCGGGTTGATCGTGTACTTCGCGATGTAGCGCCGCGCACGGAAGTTGTCGCTGTGCGCATCGTCGCCGCCAAGCGCGCCGCGCTGACGCTTCATCTTATCCGCGGTCTGCCAGCAGCGGATGATGGTTTCGCCGACGCGGCCCATCGCCTGCGAGTCCGAACTCATCATCGAGAATGCGCCGAGGTCGTGAAGAATGTCTTCGGCCGCGATCGTCTCCTTGCGGATGCGGCTTTCGGCGAAGGCCACGTCTTCGGCGATCTTCGGATCGAGATGATGGCAGACCATAAGCATGTCGAGATGCTCGTCGAGCGTATTGACCGTGTACGGCCGCGTCGGATTCGTGCTCGACGGCAGCACGTTCGGCAATCCGGCGACCTTGATGATATCCGGCGCATGGCCGCCGCCCGCGCCCTCGGTGTGGAACGCGTGGATCGTGCGCCCCTTAAACGCGGCGATCGTGGATTCGACAAAACCCGACTCGTTGAGCGTGTCCGTGTGCAGCGTCGCCTGCACGTCGAGCGCATCGCAGACGGCAAGGCAGCAATCGATTGCCGCGGGCGTGGTGCCCCAATCTTCGTGCAGCTTCAATCCGCACGCGCCGGCAAGCACCATTTCTTCGAGTGCTTTCGGTTGGCTCGCGTTGCCTTTGCCGAAGAAGCCCAGGTTCATCGGAAAACTTTCCGCCGCCTGCAGCATGCGCGCCAGATGCCACGGCCCTGGCGTGCAGGTCGTCGCGAGCGTGCCGTGCGCGGGGCCGGTGCCACCGCCGAGCATCGTCGTCACGCCCGCGTACAACGCCTCTTCGATTTGCTGCGGGCAGATGAAATGGATGTGGGTGTCGATGCCGCCTGCGGTGACGATCTTGCCTTCGCCCGCGATGATCTCGGTGCCGGGGCCGATAACGATAGCGACGCCCGGCTGCACATCGGGATTGCCGGCCTTGCCGATCTTCGCGATGCGGCCGTCGCGCAGGCCGATATCGGCTTTGACGATGCCGCCGTGATCGAGAATCACCGCGTTGGTAATGACGGTGTCCATCGCGCCGTCCGCACGCGCGACCTGCGACTGACCCATACCGTCGCGGATTACTTTGCCGCCGCCGAATTTCACTTCTTCGCCGTAGACGGTGAAGTCCTTCTCGACGCGGATAAACAGCTCGGTGTCGGCGAGGCGGATGCGGTCGCCCGTGGTCGGGCCGTACATGCCGGCATAGGCGCGGCGCGAGAGCGTGTTGCTCATGGCTTCGCTGCTCCCAACGCGCCCATCACCTCGCCGCGGAAGCCGATCGCGACGCGCGCGCCAGCGTAGGGCACGAGGCGCACTTCGCGGCTCTGCCCCGGCTCGAAGCGGATCGCGGTGCCCGCGGGAATGTCGAGGCGCATCCCGCGCGCGCTCTCGCGGTCGAAGCGCAGCGCGGGATTAGTCTCGAAGAAGTGGTAGTGACTGCCGACCTGGATCGGGCGATCGCCGCTGTTCGCCACGGTCAGCGCGATCGCTTCGCGAGCAGCGTTGAGCGTGATGTCGCCTTCGAGGGTGAGAATTTCACCGGGAATCATATGGACTCACTCGCCGCAAGGACAACTACAATGGTGTCGTCATTCCCGCGAAAGCGGGAATCCATCTTGATCTTGTGGATGGAAGCAAAAATGGATTCCCGCTTTCGCGGGAATGACGGCAGAAAATGCTCTTCGCCGTGGCTCATGTCTTTCACCGAATGGGTTGATGCACTGTCACGAGTTTCGTGCCATCGGGGAACGTCGCTTCGACCTGAATTTCGTGGATCATCTCGGCCACACCCTCCATCACTTGCGCGCGCGCGAGCACCTTCGCACCGGCCTGCATCAGCTCGGCGACGCTGCGCCCGTCGCGCGCGCCTTCGACGACGGCGTCGGTGATCAGCGCGATCGCCTCGGGATAGTTCAATTTCACCCCGCGTTCGAGCCGTCTGCGCGCAACGATCGCGGCCATGGCGACGAGCAGCTTGTCTTTTTCGCGCGGAGTCAGATTCATGGTGAGGTTTATCGTCGGGATCAGATCCAGCGGTCGTTCTGCGCGGTGAGTTCGCCGCCCGCCTCGCCGGTGTTCACGACTCCGCGCGGCTCGATGATCAGCGCGTGACATTCGCGTGTCGCGCGCGTGATGTGCTCGACGCCGCGCGGCACGACGAACATCTCGCCTTCGCCGATCGTCACGTCGCGGTCGCGGAAACCCACCTGCATCTCGCCTTGGATAACGAGAAACACTTCGTCGGTGTCCTTGTGGTCGTGCCAGACGAACTCGCCCTGTAGTTTGACGAGCTTGAACTGATAGTCGTTCATTTCGGCGACGACGCGCGGCGACCAGTGTTCGGAGAACTTGGCGAGTTTTTCCGCGAGGTTGATAGCTTTGGAGGTAGTTGCGTGTGTCATGACGGCATTGGATTCTCAGCAGTACCAGACCTTGGGCAGTCGTTCCGGCAGCCCCGCGGCGAGCGAGCGCACGATGCCGGTGGCGTGAATGAGCGCCCGCCGCAGCACCGCTGCGTCGTCGGCGAGCAGGCGCAGGATCAGCAGATGCTCGCGCGTCGTTGCATGCACGATCGGCGGCGCGTCGCCCGCGCCGAGCCGATCGCGCACGGGTTGGAGTAGGGCCGGTGCATCGTCAGCCGCGTAGATCAGCGTCGCACAGGCGGTCGCCATGCCGAAGCCGAACGGCGCGGCGCGCAGGGCCGCCACGTCGCCGTCGAGATGCAAAGCATCAGCGAAGATGAGACGTCCATCGCGGCGGATGCGCCAAGCGTCGTGCACGTAGCCGCGTGAGTAGTGTTCGCCCATCGCGCGACGGCCGAAAACGAGGCTCTCGACGGCGAGCAGGCGCGCACCCGCGGCGAGATCGGCGTCGAGTTGGCGGCGCAGGCGCGCGCCGTCGAACAGGATCGTCTCCTGCGCGAGATATTCGACATAGCTGCCAGCGGCGACGGCGATGTGTGCTTCGATGCGCGCGGGCTCGGCGTCGGGCAGCGAGCGATAGATTTTTTCCGCGGCCTGCGAGGTGACGGTTGCCCGCGCGCCGGTTCCGGCGACGACGGCCACGCGCAGGCGATCACCGCCGGTCAGGCCGCCGCTGGTGGTCAGCAGCACCGCCTGCGTCGGCTCGCCGGCATCGATGTCGGGGAACAGCACGCGGCATGGTGCGCGCTGGTAGAGGTCGACCAGCCGGGTTTTGCCGTGCGTTGCCGCAAATTCGATCCGCGTTGCGCCGTCCACACGCTGGTGCGTGGAGACGGACGGCAGCAGCGCAGGCTCGGCGAGCAGCATCGCGATTCCTCGTGGGCGAGCCGACGCGGCTCGCTGCACTGCATCATTGCGAGAATGAGCGACGCCGTCAATCGTCGGCGAACGGCAGGTAAGGCGGCTTCAATGTTCCTTAATCGGGAAGGTTTGCACGCCATCCTTTGTCGTCGCCGGCGGCGTTTCCGGTTGGGAAACTTCGCCGCGCTGACGCAGCTGCGTCTTGCCGCACACGTAAGCCTGGAAGCGCTGCGCGCCGTCCTTCGGCTCGCTGCGCGGCACGATGGTGTCGGCGGGCAGGCTCGCCGCCTCATTGCGCGCCATCGTTTCGAGTTCGTCGGCGACTTTGTACTCGTTGCGATGGTAGAAGGCGACCTTGTCGGCGACGGTCACTGCGACCGTGCCCGCGTCGCGGCAGCCGGCGACCTTGCCGTCGTAGGCCACGCGCACGGCGTTGCCGCTCACGGTCGGTTCGACCCAGGTGCAGGCCGCCGGAAGCAGGCCGAGGGAAAGTATAAAAATAGAGGATGCAGCGTTTTTCATTTGGCTCCAAAACGACGATGGCCGGCATCGGCCGGCCATCGCGTGCAAGTGGGTGACGACCTTGCGTTACTTTACTACTTTACCGTCGGCATCGATCACCTTGGTGTCGCCGATCTTCAGCGCGCGCACCGGCTTTTCGATCTTGGCGAGATCGCCGACGATGACCCAGGTCAGCGAATTGGGTACAAACAGCGCCTTCGCCGCGCCGTCGACCTCGGCTTGCGTCTGCGCCTCGATCTGCTGCTTCAGCGTCGACACATAGTCGTCCGGACGGCCGTAGAGCTGGTTCGAAGCGAGCGCGCCGAGCACGGCGCCCGTGGTCTCGTAGCTGCCCGGCAGCGCACGCACGCGCTGCGCCTTGATCTTGTCGATCTCGGCTTCCGTCGGCGGATTCTTGCCGGCGATGCTGCGCACTTCCTTGAGCGCCTCGGTCACCGATTCGGCGGTCTTGTCGGTCTGCACCGGCGCCTGCAGGAGCAGCGGGCGTTGGCCGAGCGCGTCGGACAGGCTGCTGCGCGCGCCGTACGACCAGCGCTTGTTCTCGCGCAGGTTCATATTGAGGCGCGAGGTAAACGTGCCGCCGAACACCGAGTTCGCGGTCTGCATCGGCAGGTAGTCCGGCGCGGTCGTCGGCGCGGCGAGCGCACCGGCAAGGATCAGCGACTGCGGCGAATCCTTGCGGTCGATCAGGAACATGCGCGGCTTCTTCTGCGCGTCAACGTGGGCGATGTTCTTGGTCGGCATCGGCGCGGCGGGCGCGGACCAGTCGCCGAAGGCCTTGTCGAGCAGCGGCACGATCGTGGCGAGGTTCGTGTCGCCGGCGATGAGGATCTTGACGTTGTCCGGGCGGTACCAGGCCTGATGGAACGCGTTGAGATCGTCCGCCGTCAGCGCCGTGATCGCCGCTTCGGTGCCCGAACCAGTGAACGGAATGCCGTAGGCGTGATTCGCTCCGTAGAGCAGCGGCGGCAGCGTGCGCAGTGCCATGCCTTGCGGCTGCGTTTTCTCCTGGGCGATGCCGGCGAGCCACTGCGCGCGGATGCGCTCGATGTCAGCTTCGCGGAACGCGGGATTGCGCACGACGTCGGCGAACAGATCGATCGACGCCGGGAGGTTCGCGTTGAGCGCGTTGAGGCGCGCGCTCGACGTGTCGAGGCCGGTGTTGTTGCTGATGATCGCGCCGAGGCTTTCGCGGCGCTTGGCGATCTCGACCGAATCGAGCGACTTCGTGCCCTCATCGAGCATCGCGCTGACGAAGCTGGCGGTGCCGAGCTTACGGCCCTGGTCGGCGGCGTAACCGCCGTTGAACTGCAGTTGGATCTGCGTGACCGGAATCGTGTGACGCTCGGCGAGGATGACCTCGATGCCGTTCTTCAGCTTGCCACGTTGCACTGACGGGAAGGTCAGTTCGGGGAACTGGCTAACGTCAGGCACGCCCTTGCTGCGGTCGATGTCATTCTTGACGGTGCTGTAGTTTTTCGCCGTCGGCAGCACCGGCGTGGGCTTGCCATCGCGCGCGGCGAGCAATTTGACCGCCTTGTCTTCGGCGGCGAGGTCGGTGCCCGGTTTGGCCGGCACCACGGTCAACGTGTAGTCGCCCTTGCTGATCCACTTGCGCGCGGCGTCGAGCACCGACGCAGGCGTGGCCGCGGCGGCGCGCTCGAGATCTTTCTTGTACGCGGCGGGATCGCCGAGATAGACCTGGCTCTGCGCGAGGATCACTGCCTTGCCGCGGAAGCCACCGACTTCTTCGAGGCCGCGGATAAAGCCGGCGCGCACCGAGGTCTGCGCGCGCGCGAGTTCGTCGGCGGTCGGGCCGTCTTTGAGGAACTTCGCCCATTCGTCGGCGATTGCCGCTTCGACCTTGGCCGGATCGACGCCCTTCTTCACGTCGGCGCTGAGCACGAACTGGCTGGCAAGGGTGAAGGTCTGTACTTCGACGGAGACATCGTCGACGAGCTTGTCCTGATACACCAGGCGCTGGTACAGACGCGAAGTCTTGCCGCCGCCGAGCGCGTGTGCGGCGAGCTCGAGCAGCGGGTTGTCCGGCGCGCCGAGCTGCGGCACGTTCCATTCACGGTAGATACGCACCTGCGCAACGTGATCGGACTGCGTGCCGCGCGTGGACGAATCGCGTTCGGCGACCCAGGGCTGCTGACGTGGCACCGGCGGGCCGGCCGGAATATCGCCGAAATACTTCTGCGCTTTTTCTTTGGCAATGGCCGGCGTGATGTCGCCGGCGAGCACGAGCGTCGTGTTCGCCGCGCCGTAGTAATCGCGGAACCACTGCTTCACGTCGTCGAGCGAGGCGGCGTCGAGGTCTTCCATCGAGCCTATCGTGTCGTGCTGGTACGGATGGTTCCCGGGGAATGCGTTGGAAAGAATGTTCTGGTCGACACGGCCGTACGGGCGGTTCTCGCCCTGGCGCTTCTCGTTCTGCACGACGCCGCGCTGGGTGTCGAGTTCGGGCTTGCCGATCGCCGAAAGCAGATGGCCCATGCGGTCGGATTCCATCCACAGCGCCATGTCGAGTGCGGTCGTCGGCACGGTTTCGAAGTAATTGGTGCGGTCGAACCAGGTGGTGCCGTTCATCCCGGTCGCGCCGGCTTTTTCGAACGGCGCGAAATACGTGCCTTTGTGGTTTTCCGAGCCGGAAAACATCAGATGTTCGAACAGATGCGCGAAGCCGGTTTTGCCGGTCGGCTCGTCGGCGGAGCCGACGTGGTACCAGATCGACACGGCGACGACGGGCGCCTTGTGGTCCTCGTGCACGACCACGGTCAGGCCGTTGTCGAGCTGAAACTTTGTGAACGGGATATCGATCATCGGACTGGCCGTTGGAGTGGTTTTCGCGGATGTCGCGTCCTTCGCCGGCGGCGCACTTGCGCACCCGGCCGCGGCGATGGCGAGGGCCAGGGCGGCGGACTTGAATAGGCCCGAGGGGATCGGGGCGAGGGTTGAACGCGATAGTGCGGCAGGCATCGTTTCCTCCGGCTGGCGAAAAGTAGACGAGCCTAGCCGAGGCTGTGGGGCGGCGGCAATGGCCGGAAGTCAGGGCGGATTGTTCCCGTGTTAACCTGGTCATTGTCGCCTCAATTTCGACAAGATACTGATTTAACAAAAGAATTTCCTGAACAAATACTGTACCGAGAAGTTAGGTATTGGTTCAGACTTGCGCGCGTATGATGCACCGCAACAAATTGCAGATCAGCGCGGATCGCAAGCTGGCCTCGCCCCCGACCAGGGCACGCGACGAGACCCAAGCTCTTTGACGCGATCCTCCCTCCGCCCCCGCGGAAGACGACGACTCCTACCCGGAACCGGACGGCGCATAAACGTCGCGACGGCCGGGTATTCGCCGCTGATCGGCAGTTCCGTGACACAGATGAAGACACAAAAGAAGAGAAAGGAGAAAAACATGAACTTCGCTACTCAGATCAAATGCTCCGTCGCCGCCCTCGCGCTGTTCACCGCGCTCGGCTTCGCTGCCCTGACCCGCGCCGAAACGGTGAGCAAGCCGTCGCTGGACGATGTAGTGCACACGCGCATCGAAATCACCGCGCCGGTGTCGATCGACGCCGAGACGGCCAAGGTTGCACGCGTGCATGTCGGCACGCCGGTTATGGTCGATGCCAACCCGAGCGCCGAAGACGTCGCGCGCGCTTCGCGCTAAACGCCTCGGTGCCGGCACGCCGGCACGAAACAAATTTGTCGCAATCCTCGGCGAGCCTCGTGCTCGCCGAATCATTTTCGTGTCCGCGAATGACCGCTGCTCCGAGACCGGCGGACACAATCTGTCCGCGGACACGCGCGCCTCCCTGCCATTAGTCATGCCCGATGGCGTTGCAGATCGTGCGCGGCTGTGCCGGAAGTCACGATCGCGCACTTTCTTGCAACCCCCAAGGCCGATCGCGCATCGAATCCTTCGATAAAAACGCAAATTCCTACCGTTGGCACAGGGTTTGCTACTTGTACAAATACCAAAGTATACGAAGGAGCACATCATGAACCTCTCTACTCACATCCACCGCGGTTTCTTCGCCCTCGCGCTGTGCGCGGCGGCTAGCGCCTACGCGGCCACGCATACCGTTTCTTATTCTCCGTCGGTGATTCCGATGCTCGGCACGATCACCGTCACCGCATCGCAGGACGAGATGGACGGCAACGTCGTCTATTCCGAAGTGCAGGGCAAGGCGCGGGTCACGGTCGGCGAGCCGATCACGCTCGGCCCGAAGCCGGTGTTGTCGCAGATCGCGATGCGTTGAGCGCAGGGATGCGCCGCCGCGATCGCGCTTGTCGCCACAGCCGGCGACACGAAATAATCGCGGCATGTTGCATGTCGTCCTGTACCAGCCCGAGATTCCGCCGAACACCGGCAACGTCATTCGCCTCTGCGCGAATTCCGGCGCACGCCTGCATCTGATCCGCCCGCTCGGCTTCGAGCTCGACGATGCGAAGCTGCGCCGTGCCGGCCTCGACTATCACGAATTCGCCGCGCTCGAAGTGCACGAGGATCTCGATGCCTTCGTCGCACTAGCCCAACCCGATCGCCTGTTCGCGCTTTCCACGCGCGGGCGCACGCTGTACACAAACGTACATTTCGGCGGCAACGACGCGGTCGTGTTCGGTCCGGAAACGCGCGGGCTGCCGCAGGCCTTTCTCGATTCGCTGCCGGCAGCGCAGACCTTGCGCCTGCCGATGCGTCCGGACAACCGCAGCTTGAATCTCTCGAACGCGGTCGCGGTGGTCGTCTACGAAGCGTGGCGTCAGCAAGGATTTGCCGGCGGCGCGTAGCGCTTCTCCGCGTGAATGACTTCCGGCACTTCGGTGCCGTCATCGCGCGCACAAGAATGCCCGCTTCGACGAGGAGAGCAGGCATGACATCCTTTCGACCACTTCGTTTCATTCTTGCAGCCGCGGCAGCATCCGTATGTGCGAATGCGAATGCGGACGACGCATCGGCCGCGGCGCAAAAAGACATCATCGCCCTGACCCAGGCGGCGCTCGATGCGATTCCCGCCGGCAAGGCCGATGTCTGGCAGCGCGCGCTCACCGACGATGCGATGATCGTCGACGAATTCGGCCGCAAGCAGAACAAAAAGGAACTCGTCGACAGCATCCGGCCGTTCTCGCCGGGGTTGTCGGGCGCGATCGAGATCCGCGACCCGCAGCTGCGCATCTACGGCGACACGGCCGTGCTCCAATGCGAGTGGTACGAGACCGAGACCGTCTTCGATCAGCATCTCGTCGTGCGCTATCTGGCGATGAATACCTATGTGCGTCGCCAGGGCGAATGGAAGATCGCTGCGATGATGGACGTCACCCTGCCGACACCGCCGCCTTCGCTCGAGGTGCGCAACCTGCCGCTCGCGGACTATCCCGGCGTGTATCGCTACGGACCGGGGCGTGCGTTCACCGTCACGCAGGATCAGGGCAAGCTCGTTTATCGCACGCGCGCCGAGGGAGGCACAATCGCGCTCGATGCGGTGGCGCGCGATGTTTTCATGAGCGGCGACGACGAGAAGAATCTGATCATCTTCCGTCGCGACACGGCGGGAAAAATCGTCGAGTTGATCGAGCGGCGCAAGTTCAACGACCTGCACCTGACGCGCGAGCCGGCCAAACCGAGTTGATTTGAAATTTGCGGGCGGACTTACGCCGGGTATTCTGGCTTGCGCTCGCGCGCGAGCAGTTCGCGCATGCCTTCGGTGGGGGTGATTTCCTCGTGCAGCACGCGCTGCACGCCGTGCGAGATCGGCAGTTCGAGGCTGTGCCGGTTGGCGAGGCGCATCACGGTGTCGACGGTCTCGATGCTCTCGACGACTTGGCCGATTTGAGCGACCGCCTCTTTGAGCGAGACGCCGCGGCCCAGTGCGAGGCCGAGGCGGCGGTTGCGCGAGAGATCGCCCGTGCAGGTCAGCACGAGATCGCCGAGGCCGGCAAGGCCCATCAGCGTTTCCGGGCGCGCGCCGATCGCGGCGCCGAGGCGCAGCATTTCGTTGAGGCCGCGCGTGATCATGCCGGCGCGCGCGTTGAGGCCGAGTTGCATGCCGTCGGCCACGCCGGTGGCCACCGCGAGCACGTTCTTCATCGCGCCGCCGAGTTCCGCGCCGATCACATCGCTGCCGGTGTAGGCGCGAAAGCGCGTGCTGTGCAGCAGCTCCGCGACGGTGTGTGCGAATGCGCCGTTGGTTGAATGCACCGTCACGGCGGTCGGCAGGCCCTGCGCGACTTCGCGCGCGAACGAGGGACCGGTGACGATCGCCGCGGGCACGCCCGGCAAACGTTCGGCGACGATTTCGTGCAGGAAGCGGCCGGAGGCGGGATCGAATCCCTTCGTCGCCCAGGCGATGCCCGCACCGGGCGCGACATCCGCAGCGATGTGTTCGATCAACTCGGCGAACGCGTGGCTCGGCGTAACGATCAGCAGCACCTGCGCACCGCGCACCGCGGCATGAAGATCAGGCTGATAGGCGAGCGATTCCGGTAACTCCATTTCCGGCAGGTAGCGCGCATTGCGGTGGGTTGCCTGCATCGCCACGAGCGCTTGCGCGTCGCGACCCCAGAGCGTGGTCGGCACGCCGTTGCGGGCGAGCACGGCGGCGAGCGCCGTGCCCCAAGAACCCGCGCCGAGGACGGCAACGGAGGGTTTGTTATCGTCCACGGAAGACAAGGCTGACCAACGATGGCCGTGGCGTGGTTGTCGCGCTCATGGACGAGGACAAACCTTAGGCGTTGCCGCTGACGCCTTCGGTTTGACGGCGCTGCTGTTCGGCGTAGAGCGCGTCGAAGTTGATCGGCTGCAGGAGGAACGGGGGGAAGCCGCCGTTCTGGACCAGATCGGAAATGGCCTGGCGCGCGTACGGGAACAGCACATTCGGGCAGTACGTGGCGAGCACGGCATCGCGCGACGGTCCATCGAAGCCGACCACGCCGAACACGCCGGCCTGCTGCACTTCGGCGAGGTAGGCGGTCTTCTCTTCGAGCTTGCAGGTCACCGTCACGGTGAGCACGACTTCATAGACGTCCTGGCCGAGCGTGCCGACCTTGTGCTCGAGGTTGAGCTGCACTTGCGGCTGGCCCTGCTCCTGGAAGATGTGCGGCGCAGACGGAGCTTCGAACGAAGCGTCCTTGATGTAGACCTTCTGCAGCTGCAACTGGGCGCCGGTATCGCCGCCGTTCGCGGTGGGGGTGTTCTCTGCCATCTTGATTACTCCAAAAGATAAAAGTGAAAAGTGTCGCCGGGAGGGCCGCTATGAATGCCCGAACGTCAAAGGGTTTCGATTATCCCATGCGCGCGCGGCGCGTGCACTGGCGCGGTTCGCTCCGCTCAGCGGCCCTTGGCCACGGGCAGGTTCGCCTCGCGCCACGCGGCGAGGCCGCCGCCGAGCCAGAACACCTGCTTGAAGCCGGCCTTGGTCAGCCGTGCCGCGGCCTGCGCCGAGGTGGTGCCGGTGCGGCAGTAGACCGCGACAGGCTTGTCCTTGACCGGCGCCAAGTCCTTGTTCTCGGGGTCGAACTGGCTCATCTGCACATTGCGCGCGCCGGGAATGTGCGCCTTTTCGAAATCCGCCGCGGCCGAAAGATCCACGAGTAGCGGGTTTTCGCGATTGATCAGCTGAGTGAGCGCCGCAGGCGTCAGTTCGCGATAAGCGCGGAATAGACGCGTGACCTCGTTGCCGATCAAGGTCGCCAGGACGACCAGGAACAACATGGCGAGGACGAGATGATTGCCGATGAATTCCGGCAGACGATGAAGGATTTCGGACATGAGGGCGGGGCGCGACGCGAACAGCGGGCGCGGATTATCCGTCAGAGGCTGCCTTCAAGCCAAGTCAAGGTGAAAGATAAAGCGGGCTCAGTGGCAGCCGGCTGCGCGTCCAGTCCCCGCCGATCGCGCTGGGGAAAACCAGATTCGTGGAAATTTGCCTGCTATTGCCACCGATCGTGTAGCTCAGACTGCCTGCGCTTTGTTTGCCCGCGTTCGGGTCGAGCCAGACGCAACCCGGGCAGGTCGGGCGCGGTGCAACCATGTCGATCGTCACGCCGTCGGCATAGCCGTCGTGGCTGCCGACGACCCAGCGCGGCGTGCCGCTGGCGTCATAGAGATAAGTGAGGTTGAACAGCAGCGACGCGCCCGCGCCATCGGTCGGCACGAGCTGGTCGTACAGTCCCCAGCCGCTCTGCTTCGGGTCGTACCACAGGCGCACTTTCGACGGCAGGCCGGTGACCGCGGTGAACAGCGCGCCGCCGCTGTTGCCCTGAAGGTTCCAGCTGTAGATAAATTTATCCGTGTCGACGAGGGTGATCTGCGCGCTGCCGACCGTGCTGCTTTGGGCCGGCCAGGCGTCCGGCGCGGTCTGATGGCTGAGATAGATCGGCGCATTGGCCTGATTGCCTTGCAGCGGTGCTTGCACCGCGTACCAGGTCGGTTCGCGCGTGGCGTCGCCGGTGAACCAGAGACCAAAGAACGTCGGGCTGCCGTCGACTTGCGGGATATTCGCCACCGTCATGCCGTTGCCGCCACGCCGCGTGTCGTAGTAGCTGCCCGAATTCAGCTGCAGCGGCGTCGTTACGGCAGGGCAGGTGGTGACGGCCTGGCAATCTGTCGCGATCGCCGTATCGACCACCGTCGTCGCCACCGAAGCGAAGCTGCGCCCGTCGGTCGTGCCGACGAGATCGATCTTGACCGGTGCGCCGCAGCTGTTGTTCGCGTCGATGGCGTAGTCGAGATTGATCGTCGCGCTGTCGCCCGGCGCGAGCGCAGGCACGGCGGCCGCCGCTGTTTCCAGCGTGAGGTGGGTCTGGTTCAACACGGCCGCGTTCGGTGCGAAAACCGCGTAGCCTGCTTGCGAGGCGACATCGCCGCTGTTGGTCAGCGTCGCTGGCACGCGCCAGCGCTGACCGGGTTCGACCGCCGTTGCCGTTCCGCCACAAAGCGATTGAGGCGTGGATGTTGGCGTCGCGGCGAGCACGATTTTCGGCGACTGCACGATCAGCGCCTTCGATGCGGTGCCGACGCAGCCGACGCTGTCGGTGCCTTTCACGCGGACATTGCCCGACCACGCCGCCGGCCAGATGGCGCTGATACTTGCCTGCGTCGGGTCGGTGTTGTCGGGTTGGCCGTCGTCATCAACGTCGAAGGCATAGCTGTAAGGCGGTACGCCGCCGCTCGCCGTTGCGCTCAGCGCGACCTTGTCGCCGGCGACAGCGGGATTGGCGTTGAGATCAAGACTCACATTGTCCAACGCGCACGCCGCCACGCCCTCGATCTGCGTCGCGCCGGTTGCACCGGGATCGAGCCAGTCGACGAGTCGCGTCGCCGGCGTGCCGCCGCCTCGCCAGGCGGTGTTCAGACGGCCGTATTCGTCGTCGCCGTCGGTGCGGTCGCAGGAAGCGGCGCCGTTCGAAAGCACGCCGCGCAAATGATGGTTGCCGTCGAGCAGGCCCGAGCCGGACGAACCGGGCTGCGTCGTGCCGAGGCTGTACTGCGGCACGCGCCAGTGATGCGTGCCCTGGCCGGTGCTTGGGTCGTCGTTCGGCGCGATCGTACCCTCGGTCAGGCTGATGCGTTTGGCATCGGCCCACGGATGGTGGATGACGACGGCGCTGTCGAACGACGAATCGCTCAGATCCCAGCCGTTGAAGTAGACATTCGCCGCCGCCGGTGGCGTCGAGTTGAGGCGCAGCAGGCTGACGTCGGAATCGATGTGCGTTGCGAGCAATTCCGCGCCGCCGGTCTGCGCGATCGCCGAGGTGGTCGGCACCGGCTGCGCACTTTCGTCGCTGCCGGGCGGGCGGCAGACGGGGCTTTCGTATTTCCAGTAAAGGATCAAATTCGACGCGGCCCATTGCGTGGCCACGCAGTGCGCCGCTGTGGCGAGCAGCGGCGTGCGGTCGCCGCGCGTGTTGTTGATCAGTTGGCCGCTGCAATATTCCTCACCGAAGGCAAGCACGGCGACGGCGTTGATCTCGCGCCGCCAGGCGTCGCCCTGCGGGCAGATCGTGTCGACGTTGCAGGCGGCGCTGCCGAGGCCGGGATTGCGCAGCGATTCCGGCGAGAGGATGTCGCGGTAGCCGGCATGCACGGCATCGAGTTCGAGATCGATGTATGCCTTCATCGCTTTCGGCGCGAGCACTTCGATCGTCGCGTGATCGCCGTGGATCAGCGGCGTGGCGAAAGTGTGCGACTTCGGATTGTCCGCGTCGGTATACGGGCCGAGCGTCTGCGTCTCGCCGCGCACGACCATCTGCGCACCCGGCGGCAGGAAGAAGTGGCGGAAACCGAAGGCGAGGCTGAGCGCGTGATCGGCGGCGACCGGAATGCGCCACAGCGCCATGCCATCGGGCAGATCGCGCCACTCGCCGCCGGCCGCGTCGCCGCGGACGTAGCGCGCGTGGATCGAGCGCGTGACTGCATAGCGTGGCGCCTGCGTGCGTGGCCGATTCGTGTCGGCGGCGAGTTCCGCGGCGCGATCCACGCTTTGCGCGCGCAAGGTGAAGCGCGCGGCCGGCGCGGCCAGCGCATAACGCACGCTCGGCGCCGTGACGGCGCTGTTTTGTGCGGGCGCCGCGTCGATCGAGGCGGCGAAAACGAAGAGCGGCAGGACGTTGAGCAAGCGGAGGGGGAAATACATGCGGCAATGCGTCCTGCGGATCGGTCAGCGTTGGGTGATGTCCGGCAGCCCGGAAGTCAGCCACCAGCGCTTCTTCTTGTCGTCGTAGCGCCAGTGCTGGCGGTCGAGCACGCTGCGCACGGACTGCGTGTTGTTGTTGGTTACCACGATTTCGACAATCTGGCTGATCTCTTTGTCGCCGAGTGACCGCTGCGGCTGCGCGTTGTATCCGCTGATGCGCACCTGCCGGTAACGCTGCAGGTCGAGTTCGGTCAGGGGATGTTCTTTGAGCACGTCGGGGTCGACGAACGCGATGGCGTCCTCGACGTTGCCCCAGCGGATCGTCGCGGCGTAGGTTTCCAGCGTCGCGGTGAGCTGGTCGCCTTTCGCATTCGGCGTGGCGCAGCCGGCGAGGAGACTCAGCGAAATCAGCAAGGCAACATTACGCAGCATGGCGATCCCCGGTGATTGATGGCAGCCATTGTAATGTGCTCGACCGGCAAGATTGGGTTGCTGCGTCAACGTTTGTTGCCGATCGCGACGAAGCGGGCGTCGAGCGTGCACGCGTTCGTCTCCTCAGCTCCCGGCACGCGGCAGCCGATGCGCAGACGGCCGCGGCCGCGCGTGGTCAGCGAGGCGAGAAAAGCGTCCCACGATTCCGCGTTGGCGAGCGTCGCCGTCGCGATGAGATCACCCCACACGGGAGCGAGATAGCGGATCGTCGAGTCCTGCACATAGACGTCGCAGTCGAGGCCGAGCGATTTCAATTTCAACGCGATCAGCCCCCAGCCTGCGAGCGTCGCCACGCTGGCGAGACTGCCGCCGAACGCGCAACCCTTGTCGTTGACGTTCGGCGCGAGCGGCGCGGCGAGCGTCAGCGAGTCGCCATCGTAGTCGCGCAGCGCGATCTGCATCGTGCGGGTTAGTGGGATCGCGGCAAGGAGGCAATCGAAATGTGTGTGCGCAAAAGCGAGGTCGAGTACGGGTTTCATCACAACAAAAAAAGAAGGTGGCCGACGTAGTGTGCGCAGGCGCGCGGCGTCGATCAAGCACGCTTTGTAGAATAAGCTCTGTTAAAAATTTATTGCACCCGCGGCGATTTTTGACCAGGCTGCGAAGTCATGGCGAAGAAGCGAGCGAACGCGCAGACAAAGACGCAGCCTCTGGCGGGTGCGACCGTGGTCGTAACGCGCCCGTCCGCTTCGGCGTCGACGCTCAAGCGTCGGGTCGTGGCGCTCGGCGGCGCGGCGTTGGCGCTGCCCGGCGTCGGCGTGCGCGGCACGGACGATGCGGCGTCCGCACGCGCCGCGTTGCGCCAGGCGCGCACTGCGGACATCGCGATCTTCATCAGCCCCAATGCCGTGCGCTACGCGTTCGCCTTGCTGCCGGCGCAGCGCTTCGCGCGCACGACCCAGGTTTGCGCCGTCGGCCGCGCGACCGCACTTGCGCTCGCGCGGCGCGGCGTGTCCGGTGCGATCTGGCCCGCGCAACGGCAGGACAGCGAAGGCCTGCTCGCGCTGCCGCTGTTCGCGCGCGTTTCGCGCCGGCGCATCGTTTTGATCGGCGCGCCGGGTGGCCGCGACGTGTTGTCGAAGACGCTGCGCGCGCGCCGTGCGGCGCTGCAAAGTATTCATGTATACCGGCGCACGGCGCCGCGCTGGAATCGTCGCCATTTCGAAGCGCTCGATCGCGCCGCATCGCCGCTGTTGACCTTGCTGTCGAGCGCGGAGGTTCTTGCCCATTTGCAACGGGATTTGCCGTTGCCGCTGTTCGCAAAGCTCGCCGTGGGCGAATGCATCGTCAGCAGTCTGCGTCTCGCGCAAGCAGCGCGCGAAGCGGGATTCGTGCGCGTGCACATCGCTGCCTCCGCCGGTTCGGCCGACATGCTCGCGACCGCCGAAGCCGCGCTTGCGCAGCATCGTCTCTAATCGAGGCAGCGCCGCGGCGTGCACGCGGCGCGACGTTTGGATAGCATGCGGATATGAGCGAGAACGACGCCACCGAACCTCTCAACACTCTGCCGCCCCCGGCCACGCTTTCGCCGGTGCCGCCTCCGCCGCGGCGCAGCGCGGGCGGTTTCGGCTGGCTGCTGCTGGTTCTGGTCGTCGCGGCGGTGGCCTACGGTTACTGGCGTCTGCGCGGCATCGAGCAGGGTCACGAGGCGACCGTGCAGACCGAAGCGTCGGCCGCGGAGAAGCTGCGCGACGAAGTGGCCGCGCTGCGGCTCAGCGCGGACGGTGCGAAGCGCGAAGCGGAAACGCTGCGCACGCGCCTGGACGACACCGCGAAGATCAACGAGTCGCTGCGCGGGCAGATACTCGGCCTGTCCGAGCGCGCACGCCTGTCCGAGGACGCGATCGCGAACCTCGCCGACAAGCGTCTGTCGGGACACGACGCGTTGCTGCTCAACGAAGCTGAACTGCTGCTCGTCCTCGCCCAGGAGCGCTACCTGCTGTTCGCCGATCCGGCGCCCGCGCTCGCGGCCTATCGCTTGGCCGACGCGGCGCTGGCGCAGGCCAACGATGCCGCGTTTGCTTCGGTGCGGCAGAGCATTGGCGCCGAGATCAGCGCGCTGAGTGCACTCGAGCCGGCCAACCCGTCCTCGTTGCAGGCGTCGCTCGCCGAATTGCGCCAGGCGCTGCCCACGCTGCCCACGACGCAACGTGAAGAGAGCGCAGATGAGGCGAATCAGGCTTCGCGCTTCTCGCGCGTCTTCGGTCAGTTCATTCGCATCCGCCGTGATGACGATGCCAGCGGCCGTTTCGCGCACAACGATCCGCTGCTTGCGCGTGCGCTGCTCGATGCGAATCTGCGCGATGCGCAGGCGGCGCTGCTGATCCGCGATGCGGCGCGCTGGCAGCAGTCGCTGAACGCTGCGAAGTCGCAGCTCGCGCACGATTTTGATAGTGCGTCGCCCGAGGTGGCGAAAGCGCAGACAGAGGTCGACGCGCTCGCCAAGACCGCGATCGCTCCGCCCGCGCCGAACGTGCTCGGTTCGGCACTCAAGGAACTGCGCAATTTGCGCGCGACGCACAGCCTGCAGGCCGCGCCGCCCGCGCCGGCGAAACCCGCCGCTGGCGCGCAGCCGGAAGGTCAGTCGTGAGATCGTGGACCGCCGTACTGTTGCTGCTCATCATCGCCGTCGCGGCGGCATGGGGTTGGCATGCGCTCGCGCTCGATCCCGGCGAAGTGCGCCTGCGTTTCGGCGGCTGGCGCGTCGAGACCAGCTTTGTCTTCGGCGTGATTGCCGCGCTGCTGCTGTGGGCGATCCTGAGTCTGGTTCTGCGCGCACTATTCTGGCCGCGGCGCGCGTTGCGCCGGCATGCACTGCGGCGTGGTCACGAACGCATCGCCGACGGACTCGTCGCCGCGATCGAAGGCCGGCACACGCAAGCGGCGAAATCGCTCGAACGCGCGGCGCATGTCTCCACGTTGCAGGCGCCGGCGCTGCTCGCCCGCGCTCGCTCCGCGCAGGCGCAGGGTGACGACGCGCAGGCCATGGCCGCGCTCGATGCGGCGAGCGAAGTCGCGCCCGCGGCGGCGCTTGCGCTGCGCGCGCGGTTCCTGCTCGAACTAAATCGGAATGCGGAAGCGCTCGACTTGCTCAAGGGCGAGATAGCGAAATCATCCCTGCCGCCCGCCGCGCTACGCAGCCTGATCGAGGCGGCCTCGCGCTGTGGCGATGCCGGCGCGGCGCTGACCGGTCTGTCGGCGCTGGCGAAAACGCATTCGTTGTCCGCGGACGCGTTCGCGGAATTGGAAATGCAGACATCGGCGAGCGCGCTGTCGAACGCAGCGAACACCGACGCGCTGGCGACGATGTGGTCGGGACTCGGCCGCGCGCAACGCCAGCGCGAACGCGCGGTGATCGCCTACGCCCGGCGCGCGGCCGCGCTCGGTCAGCCGCTCGCCGCGATGAGCGAAATCGAAGCCGCACTGCGCCGCGACTGGTCGGAGAATCTCGTGCGCGCCTACGGCGAACTTGGCCCGGCGGAGGTCGCCGCGCGCTTGCGCCAGGCCGAAGTTTGGATCGCCGCGCAGCCGAACAGCGCGGGCTTGATGCTGACACTCGGCCGCCTGTGCAACCAGAGCGGCCTGTGGGGCAAGGCGCGCGACTATCTCGGTCGCGGCCTGGCGATCGCCGCCGACGCGCCGCTGTGGGAAGCGCTCGGCGACGCCTGCGTCGGTGTCGGCGACAACGACGTCGCACAGCGCGCCTACCGCAACGCCTTGCGCGTGGCGCGCGGCGAGAAAACCGAATCGCTGCCGGACGCGTTGCGCGGCGCGCTCGACACCCGTGCGAGTGTGGTCGAGCAGCGCAGCGAGCACGGCGTGCCGCGACTTGTCCTGCCGCGGCAATAAACAGCGCTAGAAGAAAGGAACCCGCATGCCTCTGTGGAAAACCCAACCCGATCTCGCCCGGATCAAGCAAGCCAACGCGCACACGCTCATGTCGACGCTCGGTATCGAGATCACCGAGATCGGCGAGGACTACGTGCGCGGCACGTTGCCGGTCGACGCGCGTACGCATCAACCCTACGGCATCCTGCACGGCGGCGCTTCGGTGGCGCTGGCGGAGACGCTTGGCAGCTACGCCGCGATGCTGTGCTGCGATCCGCAGTTCTACGCGGTTGGCCTCGACATCAACGCCAATCACGTGCGTGCGGTGGCGAAAGGCATCGTCACCGGCACGGCGCGGCCGCTGCATGTCGGCCGCTCGACCCAGGTGTGGGAGATCCGCATCGAGGACGAAGAGGGCAAGCTCGTCTGCATTGCGCGCCTGACCATGGCCGTGGTGCCGAAGCAGGCTCTGCCGCCCGACGCCGCGGCCACAAGCTGAATCCGTTCATCGATTGTTGCGTCGCAGCGGTAGCGGCGCGCGGCGCGCTTGGCTACCATCGCGACCGATGAACGTCGCGCTGGAAAACTCCGACCTGCCCCGCCGGGACTGGCTGCGGCCGTTGCGCTACCTCGTGCGCGTGCCGCTGCTGATCGTGCACATCGTGATTGCGCCGCCGCTGGCGATCTTCGTCTTCTCGCCGCTGGGCACGCGGCTTTCGGTGCGCGGCGAACGCCTTGACCATTGGGCGACGCGCTGGTGGTCCGGCGCGCTGATCCGCCGTTTCGGTTTTCGCATCCGCCGCATCGGCGAGCCGCTCGCGGGTGCGACGCTGTTCGTTGCCAACCACGTCTCGTGGATGGATATCGAACTAATGCACAGCCAGCGCATGATGAGTTTCGTCGCCAAGAGCGAGATCTCGCGCTGGCCGTTCGTCGGCTGGCTGGCGACGCGCGCGGGCACGATCTATCACCAGCGCGGCTCGACGCATTCGCTCGCCTCGGTGATGGAAGCGGTCGTCGTGCGGCTCAACGAAGGCGCGTCCGCCGGCGTGTTTCCCGAAGGCGGCACAGGATCGGGCGACAGGGTGCGCACGTTCCATGCGCGCATCTTCCAGGTCGCAGCCGACGCGCAGGTGCCGATCCAGCCCGTGGCGCTGTGCTACGGCAAGGATGGACAAATGAACCTGAGCGTGCCGTTCGGCGCGAAGGAAAGCTTCTTTGGCAACTTCCTGCGCTTGCTCGGCGGGCCGGGGATGGACGCGGAGGTGCATTTCCTCGCGCCGGTTGCGGTCACCGACGAAGGCCGCCGGCAGATTGCCGAGACGGCGCGCGCGCGCATCGCCAATGCGCTGGGCTACGAATGAGGCGGACTTCGGCGTGAATGCACGGCTGCAATCGTTTCGCCCCCGCGGCTGGCTGCGCAATCCGCACGTGCAGTCGGTGCTGGCGTCGAGCGGCGTGCGCCGGTTCTTCTTCCGCCACCGCCGCGCGCTGCTCGATCGCACCGCGAGCGAGCATATTCTCGACTGCGGCGACGGCGTGCGTCTGCAGGGTTTCCACACGCGGCAGACCGCGCTTCCCGCGCCGCGCGCCCTGGTCGTGCTGCTGCACGGTTGGGAAGGCAGCGTGCACTCGACCTACGTGCTCAACACCGGCGCGCGTCTGCTCGCCGAGGGTTGCGATGTGTTCCGCCTGAATTTCCGCGATCACGGCGGCACGCATCATCTCAACCGCGAGCTGTTCCATTCCTGCCGCATCGACGAGGTCGTCGGCGCGGTCCGCGCGATCGCGCAGCAGTTTCCCGAGCGCCCGCTCATCGTCGGCGGCTATTCGCTCGGCGGCAATTTCGCCCTGCGCGTCGGCTTGCGTGCGCGCCTGGCCGGCGCGCCGCTCGCCTGGGTGTTCGCGGTGTGTCCGCCGGTCAGCCCGATCGCCGCGATGAATGCGATCGAAGCCGCGCCGGCGGTGTATGAATACTATTTCTTGCGCAAATGGCGCAGCTCGCTCAAGCGCAAACAATCGCTGTTTCCGCAGGCACCGCTGTTCGCCGGCGAGGAATTGCACGGCAGTCTGCGCGAACTGACCCGCAGCCTGGTCCTGCGCCACACCGATTTCGGCACGCTGGAAAACTATCTCAACGGCTATGCGCTGACCGGCGACGCACTCGCCGCGCTTGATGTGCCGGCGACGATCCTCACCGCAGAGGACGATCCGATCATCCCGGTCGGCGATTTTCATCAACTGAAACTCGCGCCGACGACCGAACTCGACATCGTGCCGCACGGCGGCCATTGCGGCTTCATCCGCGACGCGAGCTTGCATAGCTGGGCCGAGGATTTTCTCGTCGAACGCCTGCACGCGCGCCTGCGCGATCTCGCCTGAATGCCGGCAAGCGCTCTCGGAGCGCGCTTTTCAAATATCATGGCGGTCTATCCGCAACGCATTTCCACGCAATGACTCTCGAAGAAATCCTGCAACTGCACCGCAGCGGCGAGCTCGATGCCGCTGAGCGAGCCTATCGCGACCACGTCGCCGCGAATCCGGACGACGTCGACGCCTGGCATCTGCTCGGCGTTCTCCTGCATCGGCGCGGCGACAGCGCGGCGGCGATGGAGCCGCTGCGGCGCGCCGTGCTACTCGCGCCGGACGCGGCGCGGCTGCATCTTTCGCTCGGCGGCGTGCTCATGCAGATCGGTCAGGACGAAGCGGCGCGCGGCGCGTTCCTGCGCGCGCTCGAGCTCGATCCGAACCTGGTCGAAGCGCACGGCGTGCTCGGCCATCTGCAATTGCGCGACGGCGAGGTCGACGCGGCCGAACACCGCTTCAAGACCGGGCGCCGCGCCACCGACATGTTTGAGAACGAGGATCCAACGATCCTGCTCGGCCTCGGCAACGTGCATCTGGCGCGCGGCGACGGTGTGACCGCGTCGAAGTTCCTTTCGCGCGCGGCCGAACTCAAGCCGGACGACGCCGCGATTCAGATGGCGCTCGGGCAGGCGTTCTTCGCCCAGGAAAGCTTCGCGTTCGCCGAACAGGCATTTTCCAACGCGCTGCGACTGCGGCCCGAATTGAGCGTGGCGAAACTGTTCCTGTCCCGCGCGCGCATGCGCCAGAACAAAGACGAGGCGGCGCGCGAAGGATTCACCGCGCTGATCGCCGAAGGCAAACAGGTTTTCGGCGCGAATGCGGGCCTCGGCGACATCGCGCGCAAGCTTGGGCAGACGGTCAAGGCATTGAAGTTCTACAAGCGTGCGCTCGAACTCGACCCCACGCACGCCGGCGCGGTGAATGCTTGCGCCTGGTGCATGGAAAAGCTCGGCGATCCCGAGGCCGCGGTGCGTTATCTCAGCGAAGGCGTGAAGCAGTCGTCCGAGGCCAACACGTTGCGGCCGCAGCTCGCCGTGCTGCTCGACCGCCTCGGCCGCGGCGAGGAAGCCGCGCAAGTGCGCGCCGCCCTCGGCCGCTGATACGACGATGACCGCGACCGATACCGAATTCGATGCGCAGCTGCAGCGCGCACGCGCCGCCGCTGCCGCTGCCAGTTACGCGGATGCGGATGAGGCATTCGGCCGCGTGCTCGCGCGCGATCCAGATCACGTCGAAGCGCTGAACTATCTGGCTCAACGCGCGCTGCTCGGCGGCCGCGCGGCCGAGGCCGTGGCGATGCTCGAACGCGCGACTGCGCGCGATGCCGGCAACGCGGAATTGTGGAAGAATTTGGGCTTCGCGCTTCTTGCGTCAGGCAACTCTGAAGCGGCGGCGCGGCGGTTGGCGAAGGCGATCGATCTCGATCCGCGTGCGTTTCGCGCGCGCCTGTTCCTCGCTCAGATCCACGAAGGCGCCGGCCGCGTGCGCGAGGCGACGATGCAGTACTTCGGTGCGATCATCGCTGCGCAGGCGCAGGGTCTGTGGCTGAGCGAAGCGACCACGGCGCCGGCGATGCGCGAGCGTGTGCTGGCGGCGATGAATTTCGTCGATCAGCATCGCCGCGCGATGTTCGCTGAGACGCTCGATCCGCTGCGCGCGAAATACGGCGATATGGAACTTGCGCGCGTGATGCGCTGCCTCGACATCTATCTCGATACCAAGCCTGTCGATTATCCCGATCCGCGCCAGCGTCCGAAATTCCTCTACTTCCCCGGCTTGCCGACGGCGCCGTACTTCGATCGCACGTTGTTTCCGTGGTACGCCGAGCTGGAAAAAAATGTCGAGGTGATCGGCACGGAGTTGCGCGATGTGTTGCGCGGCGCGGAGGGCATTGCGCCGTTTCTCGGCACCAATGCCCTCGATCGCGTCGGCGATCAGCTCGCCGGCGCCGACGCACCGCCGGCGTGGGATGCGTTTTTCTTCTACCGCCACGGCGAGCGTTTCGATGAGAACTGCGCGCTTTGTCCGCGCACCGCGGCCATCCTCGATGCGCTTCCACTGGTGCGCATCCGCGAGCACGCGCCCGAGATTTGTTTCTCGCTGCTGACGCCGGGCACGCACATCCTGCCGCATCGCGGCGTGACCAACACGCGCGTGGTCACGCATCTGCCGTTGATCGTGCCGGAGAATTGCGCGATCGTCGTCGGCGGCGAAAAGCGCGAGTGGCGCGAAGGCGAATGCTTCACCTTCGACGACACGTTCGAGCACGAGGCGTGGAATCGCGGCGCGTCGACGCGCGTGGTCATGCTGATGGACTGCTGGAATCCTTACCTTACTGAGGTCGAGCGTGAGGCGCTGACCTTACTCATTGGCGCGATCGGCGACTTCAACCGCGTCAGCGGCGTCCATACGATCTGATCGCGCTGTCGCGCAGCATTTCGGCAGGGCAGGGTTCCCGCCGGGGTCGCGGCCGCCGTTTATCGGTCCTGTGCACCGACTTTCGTCAAATTGGCCTGACCTGGGCATATCGCAACCCATTGGGGATAGCATGTGCGCTGTCCGTCCACCGGCACGGGCGGATTGGCCATTTTGGTGCATTGGAAGATGAAATATGCACAAAAATGGTTCTTATTTTGCTGCTATGCGCCAATTGGAAATATAACTCCATGTTCTTACGGGGGATTTTTCCGCTCTCTCTTTTGGCACACCGATTGCTTTATTCATCTCACTGAAATCTTTTTTCGAAGGAGCCAAGCATGTCCGCTGCTGTTCAGAAGCTGATCAAAGACAACAATGTCGAGTTCATCGACCTGCGTTTCGCCGACATGCTCGGCAAGCAGCACCACGTTACCTTCCCCGCCAAGGGCATCGATGAAAGCCTGTTCGAGGACGGCAAGATGTTCGACGGCTCGTCGATCTCAGGTTGGAAGGGCATCAACGATTCGGACATGGTGCTGATGCCCGATCCGGACAGCGCGATCCTCGATCCGTTCACCGAAGCGCCGACCCTGATCCTCACTTGCGACGTGCTCGAGCCGTCGACGATGCAGGCCTACACGCGCTGCCCGCGCTCGGTGGCGAAGCGCGCCGAAGCGTTTCTCAAGTCCTCGGGCATCGCCGACACAGCGTTCTTCGGCCCGGAGCCGGAATTCTTCATCTTCGACTCGGTGCGCTACAAGAACGACATGCAGGGCGCAAGCTTCGAGATTCAATCCGAAGAAGCGGCGTGGAGCACGAACGACAAGCTCGAAGGCAGCAACTCGGGCCATCGCCCGGGTGTGAAGGGCGGCTACTTTCCGGTTGCGCCGGTCGATTCGCTGCAGGACATCCGCGGCGAGATGTGCCAGATCCTCGAAGCCTGCGGCCTCACGGTCGAAGTGCACCACCATGAAGTCGCGACCGCCGGCCAGTGCGAAATCGGCACCAAGTTCAACACGCTGACGAAGAAGGGCGACGAGCTGCTCACGCTCAAGTACGTGATCAAGAACGTTGCGCACCGCAACGGCAAGACAGCGACGTTCCTGCCGAAGCCGATCGTCGGCGACAACGGTTCGGGCATGCACGTGCACCAGTCGCTGGCCAAGGGCGGCACCAACCTGTTCGCGGGCGACCTCTACGGCGGCCTGTCGCAGACCGCGCTGTACTACATCGGTGGCGTCTTCAAGCATGCGCGCGCGATCAACGCGTTCGCGAACTCGACGACGAACAGCTACAAGCGCCTCGTCCCTGGCTTTGAAGCGCCGGTGATGCTCGCGTACTCGGCGCGCAACCGTTCGGCTTCGTGCCGCATTCCGTTCGTGCATTCGCCGAAGGCGCGCCGCATCGAAGTGCGCTTCCCCGATCCGATGAACACGGGCTACCTCACCTTCACCGCGCTGATGATGGCGGGCCTCGACGGCATTCTCAACAAGATTGATCCGGGTGCGCCGGCGGACAAGGATCTCTACGACCTGCCGCCGGAAGAAGAGAAGTTGATCCCGACCGTGTGCCACAGCCTCGATCAGGCGCTCGACGCACTCGACAAGGATCGCGCGTTCCTCAAGGCCGGCGGTGTGTTCAGCGACGACTTCATCGATGCGTATATCGAATTGAAGATGGGCGAAGTCTCGCGGTTCCGCGCGGCGACGCATCCGATCGAGTACCAAATGTATTACTCGATCTGATCGAAACAAAAAGCGGTGGCCGCGTGGGGCGCGGCCACTGTCCGCAACAAATTACGAGTTACACAGGAGCGGCAAGGGCATTAACGACGGGTTCGACAAAAAGTCGTCTGCCGGGGAGGGACAGGAAAACGAAATCGCCGCACGGCATTGGCGCCGTGTGCGTGTGGATGCGCGATATGGCGTGTCCGCAGGTTTTTCCTCCCACAGCAGACCAGAGGTAAGCACAACATGAAGCGCACTGCCCTCGTATTCGCACTATCCGCGTTGCTCGCTTCTCCCATCGTCGCGCAGGCCGAAGACGCACCTGCCGCGGCGCCGACGCCGGATTGGACCTTCCCCGGCTCGGTCACGATCGCCAACGATTACATCTTCCGCGGCCTCACCCAAACGAATACCGATCCCGCGTTGCAGGCGGGCATCGAGATCGACCACGCTTCGGGTTTCTATGTCGGCACCTGGGGCAGCAACATCAATTGGCTGCACGATTATGTCCCCGCCGTTTCGTCGAGTTTGGAGATCGACATCTACGGCGGCTATCGGACCAAGATCGCCGACACTATCGGCGTCGACGTCGGCCTCTATGAGTACTACTACCCGGGCGACTATCCGAAGAACGTCGGCTACAAACTGCCGTATACGTTCGAAGGCTACGTCGCGCTGAGCTACAGCTTCCTCTCGCTGAAGTACTCGCACAGCTTCACCAATCTGTTCGGCTTCGCCGACACCAAGCATTCGCAGTATCTCGACCTGTCCGCCAACTACGAGTTCGTGCCGACCTGGGTCGTCAACGCGCACATCGGCCGGCAGAAAGTGAATCACTTCGGCGCCGCGAGCTACACCGACTACAAGCTTGGCGTGACCAAGAATTTCGACGGCGGCTGGGCGCTCGCCGTCGCCTGGTACGACACGAATGCGGACAAGGCCGTCTACACGTTTCCGGACGGCACGTTCCAGGGGCGTTCCACCGGCGTGGCGTCGCTCACCAAAACTTTTTGATCCCGTGGAGGAGGCAGTATGAAACTGATTACCGCAATCATCCGGCCGTTCAAGCTCGAGGAGGTGCGCGAAGCCTTGACCCAGGCCGGCGTATCGGGCCTTACCGTGACCGAGGTCAAGGGTTACGGCCGGCAGAAGGGCCACACCGAGCTGTACCGCGGCGCCGAATACGTCGTCGATCTGTTACCGAAGATCAAGATCGAAGCGGTCGTGCCGGAAGAATTGCTCGATCGCGCGCTCGATGCGGTGATCGCCGGAGCGCGCACCGACAAGATCGGCGACGGCAAGATTTTCGTCAGCCCTATTGAGCAGGCGCTGCGTATCCGTACCGGCGAGGCCGGAAAGGACGCGCTATGAAGTTTATTCGTGCGCTCATCCATGATCGCGAAGATCAAAAAGCGGCCATCCATAGCCGTACTTCTCAAAAAAAGCCGGGGCTCCCCATGACTATCTCGATTGACTACAAGCGTTATCTGCCGGCGCTGCTCGCGCTCGGCGGCGGCGCGCTCGCGCTGCTGCTCGCCCAGCACGGCTACGCACAGGACGCAGCGCAGGCGGCCGCGGCCGCACCCGCCGCAGTCCCCACGCCACCGGCACCGACGCCGAACAAAGGCGACGTTGCCTGGATGCTGACCTCCACCGCGTTCGTGCTGTTGATGAGCGTGCCCGCGCTGGCCTTGTTCTACGGCGGCCTCGTGCGCACGAAGAACATGCTCTCGGTGCTGATGCAGGTGTTCGTCGTGTTCTCGCTGATCACCGTGCTCTGGTGCATCTACGGCTACAGCGTGGCGTTCACCGAGGGCAACGCGTTCTTCGGCGGATTCAGCAAGCTGTTCCTCAACGGCACATTCATACCCGACGCAACCGGCGGAACGTTCTCGATGGCCGGCACCTTCTCGAAGGCAACGCCCCTCTATGAACTCGTCTACGTCGGGTTCCAGGCGACGTTCGCGGCGATCACGGTGTGTCTGATCCTCGGCTCGATCGTCGAGCGTGTGAAGTTTTCCGCGGTGCTGATCTTCGCGGTGATCTGGTTCACCTTCAGCTATCTGCCGGTCGCGCACATGGTTTGGTTCTTCCAAGGGCCGGATGCGTACACCGACGCGGCCAAGGCCGATGCGGTCACCGCGACCGCTGGTTTGATCTGGCAGTGGGGCGCGCTCGATTTCGCCGGCGGCACCGTCGTGCACATCAACGCGGGTATCGCCGGCCTGGTTGGCGCGGTCGTGCTCGGCAAGCGCATCGGTTATGGCCGTGAAGCACTCAAGCCGCATAGCCTGACGATGACGATGATCGGCGCCTCGCTGCTCTGGTTCGGCTGGTTCGGCTTCAACGCCGGCAGCGCGCTCGAGGCGAACGGCTCGGCGGCGCTCGCCTTCATCAACACGTATCTGGCGACCGCGTGCGCGGTGTTGTCGTGGACCTTTGCCGAGTGGCTACTGAAGAGCAAACCGTCGATGCTCGGCGCGGCGTCGGGTGCGGTCGCGGGTCTCGTCGCGATCACGCCGGCTGCGGGCAACGTCGGCATCCCGGGCGCGTTCGCGATCGGCCTAATCGCCGGCGTGGTCTGCCTGTGGGGCGTGACTGGATTGAAGAAGCTGATCAAGGCCGACGATTCGCTCGACGTATTCGGCGTACATGCGCTCGGCGGCATCAGCGGTGCGCTGCTCACCGGTATCTTCAACGCGCCCAGCCTCGGCGGCCCGGGCTCGGTGCAGGATTGGGTCAAGATGACCTACGGCTATCCGGGCATTGGCGCGCAATTGCTGATCCAGGCCAAGGCGGTTGGCGTGACGATCGTCTGGACCGCGGTCGTCGCCTTCATCGCGTTCAAGATCGCCGACCTGATCGTCGGGCTGCGCGTGACCGAAGAAGAGGAGCGCGAAGGCCTCGATATCAGCTCGCACGGCGAGTCCGCTTACGACATGTAACCCCGCGGAACGGAACCGGCGGCCTCGCGCCGCCGGTTTCCTCCTTGAAAACGCGGCCGAAGATCCGAATGCAGTCTGCGAAGATGCGCTTTTTGCAGTAGAACGGAATCATGCAGACCCAAACGATGTTTCCTCCGGCCGACCGGCGCAGCCCGCCAGCGGTTTGTTTCGCGGCACTGTTCGCCGGCCTCGCTATGGCGTCTGCGGCGCAGGCCTCGGCGCCTCTCGGCGCACGCACGTACACCAACCCGGTCGATGTCGACTACCGCTACAACTTCGAACAGCTCAACGAAAAGATTTCCTACCGCACCGGCGCTGATCCGGTCATCGTGCGGCACGACGACGCCTACTACCTGTTCATGACCTTGGCCGACGGCTACTGGCGCTCGACCAATCTGCTCGACTGGAGTTTCGTCACCCCGAACCGCTGGCCGTTCGACGGCATGGTCGCGCCCGCGGCTGTCTCCGACGGAAAACGCCTGCTGCTCATGCGCGCGACGATGTCGCCGGAACCGATTCTGGTGACGACCGATCCCGCGCACGGCCAGTTCGATTTCCTCACCCGGCTCACCCCCGAATTGCCGAACGCGGTCGGGCCGGGTCGCGATCGCGACTTGCCCGCGTGGCACAACGGCGATCCGCAGCCGGACAAGATCGCGCCCGGTCCCTGGGACCCCGCGTTGTTCAAGGATGACGACGGCCGTTGGTATCTGTACTGGGGCTCGTTCGAACATTTTCCGTTGTTCGGCATCGAGGTCGACCTGTCGCACGGCTTCGCCTACGTCGGCAAACCGCGCGCGCTGTTTACGCTCGATCCCGCACAGCACGGCTGGGAACGCTTTGGCCGCGACCATCGCGAAGAGAATCATCCTTCCTATATCGAAGGCGCGTGGATGACCAAGGTGCGCGGCCGCTATTATTTGCAGTACGGCGCGCCGGGCACCGAGTACAACGTCTACGCGACCGGCACCTACGTGGCGGACTCGCCGCTCGGGCCGTTCGAGTACGCGGCGTACAACCCGGTCGGTTATAAGCCCGGCGGCTTCGTCGAAGGCGCGGGTCACGGCAACACGTTCCAGGATCGCTACGGCAACTGGTGGAACACCGGTTCCGCGTGGGTCGGCGTCAATTGGCCGTTCGAGCGGCGCATTGCGCTGTTTCCCGCGGCCTTCGATGCTGATGGGCAGATGCGCGTTGACGCGCGCTTCGGCGATTTCCCACATTACATGCCGGAAGGGAAGGCCGACGATGCCGATGCGCTGTTCACCGGTTGGATGCTGCTTTCCTATCGCAAGCACGCGACGGCTTCGTCGACGCTGAAAAATTTTTCTGCCGACAACGTCACCGACGACAACCCGCACACGTTCTGGGTCGCTGCGAAAAATGCCGCGGGGCAGACGTTGACGCTTGATCTCGGCGCGGCGAAAACCGTGCGCGCCGTGCAGGTAAATTTCGCCGACTACGAATCCGGGCGCTATGGTGACGCCGCGGACATCTACACCGAGTTCCAGCTCGAATCCTCGCTCGATGGCAAACGCTGGAGCGCGCTCGCGCAGACCGAACCGCCGCGACGCGATCGCCCGAATGCGTATTTCCAACTGCCGAATCCGGTGCGCGCGCGCTATGTGCGCTACGTGCACGGCCACGTCGGCGCCGCGCATCTCGCGATCAGCGATCTGCGCGTATTCGGCGACGCCGGCGGCAACGCACCTGCGGTGCCGACGCAGGTGCAAGCGCGGCGCACCGACGCGCGCGCCGTGCGCGTCAGCTGGCAGCCGGTGCGCGGCGCGGTCGGCTACAACGTGCGCTGGGGCGTAAAGCCGGAGCGCTTGAACCTCTGCTACCAAGTGTTCGCCGATCGCGGCACGGCGCTCGATCTGCGCGCACTCAACGCCGGCGTGGCTTACAACGTCGCCGTCGAGGCGTTCGACGAGAACGGTGTGTCCAAACTGAGCGAGATCGTCCATGTGTCGCCCTAATTTGCACTAAACTGGTGCTATGTCCGCCCTACCGCCTTTGCAATTCGCATCCGCACGCACCATCGAGGTGGCCGACCAGCTCGAAACGGGCGTGGCGCTGCTCGATAACGAGGATGCGCTGATCTACACGAATCCGGCGTTCTGCGAGCTGTTCGCGGTCAGTCCCTCGCGATCGCGCAGCCTGCCGCTGATCGCGCTCGGCGAGGCGGCACGCGCGCTCGCCCCACTGATCGAGCGCGTGCGCCTCGGTGCGTCGACCCTGCATCGGCGCGACCAACGCATCGAGACGCGCGCCCAGCGCAGCCTGCATGCCGACGTGACGATCGGCCCCGCGCCGGGTGGCATGGTGCTGATCGAAGTGCATCAACTCGGCGGCGAGCTCGAAACGGCGGCGCCGACAAATTTGTCGGAAAGCCTGCGCGGCCTCGCCCACGAAGTGAAGAATCCGCTCGCCGGCGTGCGCGGCGCGGCGCAGCTGCTCGCGCGGCGCGTGGCCGATCCGGAATTGGCGCGGCTCGCCGACCTGATCGTAACGGAAGCCGACCGCCTCGCCGCGCTCACCAATCGCCTGCTCGAACCGGGCGGTAAGCCGCATCTGTCCGCGCTCAATCTGCACGAAGTCGCCGAGCGCGCGCGTGCATTGATCGCAGCCGAGGCGGAACCGAGCCTGCATCTGGATCGCGACTACGATCCGAGTCTGCCGCTGCTGCGCGGCCACGGCGATCGTCTGCTGCAGCTCGTGATCAACTTGATGCGCAACGCGCTGCAAGCCGGCGCCGCGCGTATCGGCCTGCGCACGCGCGTCGAACACAATGTGTTGATTGGCGAGCGTGTGTCGCGCCTGGCCGCGCGCCTCGACGTTATCGACGATGGCCGCGGCGTGCCCGAGGAGATGCGTGAGACGCTGTTTCTACCGTTCGTCTCCGGGCGCAGCAAAGGCACGGGTTTGGGCCTTGCGCTCGCTCAGGAAATCGCCATCGAGCATGGCGGCTTGTTGAACTATCGCAGCCGGCCGGGGCAGACGGTGTTCACCCTGCTGCTGCCGATTGCCTTACCGGTGCGCGGAGAAATGCATGGCTGAGCGCCGCCACGCGCAGGTCTGGATCGCCGACGACGACGAGTCGATCCGCTTCGTCCTCGCCGAGGCGCTGCGCGAGGCGGGCGTCGAGGTGCGCGCGTTCGCCGACGCCGACAGCCTGCGCAGCGCGCTGGCGCTCGGCCAGCCCGATGTCGTCGTCAGCGACATCCGCATGCCAGGCACGAACGGACTCGAGTTCCTCGCCGAACTGCGCGCCGGCGGCAGCCAGCTGCCGGTGATCGTGATGAGCGCGTTCACCGACATCGCTTCGACCGCCGCGGCATATCGCAACGGCGCGTTCGACTATCTGCCGAAACCTTTCGACCTCGACCAAGCCGTCGCCGCCGTGCAGCGCGCGCTCGGCGAAAGCCAGCAGGTGAGCGCCGCGCCGGCGAAGAACAACGGCGTCGAGGAAACCGACCTGATCGGCGCGTCGCTGGCGATGCGCGAGGTGTTCCGCGCAATCGGCCGCGTCGCCGCGAGTGATCTCAACGTACTCATCACCGGGCCGACCGGTACGGGCAAGGAGCTCGTCGCGCGCGCCCTGCATCGGCACAGCGCACGCGCGGCGCAACCGTTCGTCGCCCTGAACACGGCGGCGATTCCCGCCGAATTGCTCGAATCCGAACTGTTCGGCCACGAGGCGGGCGCGTTCACCGGCGCGGTGAAGCGCACTGCCGGCCGCTTCGAACAGGCCGAAGGCGGCACGCTATTTCTCGACGAAATCGGCGACATGCCGCTGCCGCTGCAGACGCGGCTGCTGCGCGTGCTCGCTGAGAACGAGTTCTACCGCGTCGGCGGCCGCGAATTGATCCGCGCCGACGTGCGTGTCGTCGCGGCCACGCACCAGGATCTCGAAGGCAAGGTCGAACGCGGCGAATTCCGCGCCGATCTGCTGCATCGCCTCGACGTCGTGCGCCTGCGTCTGCCACCACTCGACGATCGCGCCACCGATATCCCGCTGCTGGCGACGCATTTCCTCGCGCGCGCTGCGCAGGAAATGCGCCTGGAACCGAAACGCTTCACTGCGGCCGCGCTGGCCGAGCTCGGTCGTCGTTCCTGGCCCGGCAACGTGCGCCAGCTCGAAAACCTCTGCCGCCGCCTCGCCGTGATGACGCCGGGGCGCGAAATCCGGCCGCAGGATCTGCCATCCGCGGACAACGCCGCCGCCGCGCAGATCGGCGACGGTTGGCGCGAGAACCTGCTGCGCCTCGCGCGCACCCGGCTCGCGCGCGGCGAACAAGGCATTTACGACGAACTTCGGCGCGAATTCGACGCGACGCTGATCGACGCCGCCCTCGCCGAAAACGCCGGCCGCCGCGTGCGCGCCGCCGAGCAGCTCGGCCTCGGCCGCAATACGCTGACCCGGAAAGTCGGCGCGTCGCGCCAGCGCCGTCGAGAAAAATAAGCTTACTCCTAAGCCCGCAGATATTTTGTGCTCGACTGCGATGTCCAGTATAATGGACACATGGAGAGTGTTCGCACAACGGAAGTGTTTGACAACTGGTTCGATGCGTTGCGCGATCGGCAAGCTAAGCAACGCATTAGTGTGCGTATCCGCCGGCTTGGTATTGGTAATCCCGGACAACATCGCGTACTGGCTGGCGGCGTAGTGGAAATGAAGATCGACTACGGCCCCGGCTATCGCGTGTACTACGTCACACGTGCCGGAGTGACATATCTGTTGCTGTGTGGCGGCGACAAGACCACGCAAGCCGCCGATATCAAGACCGCAACCGAGCTTGCCAAAGAGATTTGAACCATGAGCAAGAGCAAAACCCGCGTCTGGGATTCCGTCGAACATCTGCGCGACGAAACCGATATCCGCCATTACATCGAAGCAGCGCTGGAGGAAGCGCCGGATGACGCTGCTTTCCTGGCTATCGTCCTGGGCGATGTTGCGCGGGCGCGCAACATCGCCGAATTGGCGCGAACGACCGGCATTGCCCGCGAAACGTTGTACAAAACGCTTCGCGGCGAAGGCAATCCGACCATGAGTACGATCAGCAAGCTGGCCAATGCCCTTGGCTTTCGCCTAAGCCTGACGCCGATCGGCGGCACCAAGCCGCCGCGAGCGGGTCGGGTACGCAAGGCTGCTTAATCGAGCAAGCAGTCGCTCGCAAGATTAATGTAGCGCTCCGACGGCAAAAAATAGCAGCGCAAACAAGGGGATTCGCGACGCCGTCGGTTTGCTCGCGAGGGGGCGCGACGGTATGATCCCGCGCCTCGCAACTCAAGCTGGACCACGAATGCTGCATCTGCCGAACTACAAGACCACCTGGGACGCCAAGTCCACCACGCCGACGCACGCGATGCTGTCGGTTGACGGCAGCGCAAACGAGGAGCGGCTGCGCACGAGCGGCGCGTACACCGCGCGCATGGTGACGGCCGCGCTCGACCTGAAACCGACCGACCGCGTGCTCGAGCTCGGCTGCGGCGTCGGCCGCATCGGCCACGAACTCGCGCCGCACGTCGCGCACTGGGAAGGCGCGGACATCTCCGCGAACATGCTCAAGGTCGCGCGCGACCGCCTCGCCGGCTTCAACAACGTCGGCCTCACCGAGCTGACCCGCAGCGACCTGAAGGCGCTGCCGGACGCGAGCTTCGACAAGGCGTACAGCATCGCCGTGTTCATCCACATGGACAAAGAGGACTTCTATCTCTACCTCGAAGAGCTCGCACGCGTGCTCAAACCCGGCGGCCTGGTGTTCTTCGACACATGGAACACCTCGCACCCGGTCGGCTGGCGCCGCTTCGCGGTCGAGCTCAACCCGTTTCGCGGGGTGACGCCGACCGAGCGCAAGGACGTGGCGCGCAATCAGTTCAGCAATCCCGAGGAAGTGAAGAGCTTCCTCGATCATGCCGGCTTCGAGACGGTCGAGTTGTTCACCGACTCGCCCTGGGTGCAGGCGGTGGCGATGCGTCGCGGTGGCGGCGATGCCGCGGCCGAACGCCGACGCGTTCAGGCGAATGCCAGCCGCATCGCCTACTCGCCGCTGTGGACGGAGCTGTTCGATTATTCGATCCGTTCACAGATCGAAGGCACGATGACGCTCAAGGACGCGCTCGAAGCGATGCAGGACGATTCGCGTGGCGAAGAGATGGCGATGTTCCGCGCCGCCTTCATCGATGTGTGGCGCTACAACGAGGAAGCCTGGGGGCCGATTCCGGCGCATCTGATCAAACCGTGATGCTCCCGACAACGCCTGCGCGTCAGGCGTTGTGGCCCTTGTACAGCGTGTTGTGCGCCGGCCGCTTTTCCTCGTCCGGCCGCTCACTGGTGTAATAGTATAAAGCTATACTCTGGCGGTAGATGCCGGCGGGCGCTGCCCACGGCTTCGGGTGGCCGTGAAACGTGTCGGAGCGGGTGGTAAACAGCACGGCGCGATTGAAAATCGGCTCAACGCGGCGCACGAGTTCGGTGCCGTCCGTGTTCCACAGTTCGAGCTCGCCGCCATATTCCGGCCGCCAGTCCGGCGTGAGGTAGAGCAGCAGGTTCAGGCGCCGGTGCGCGTGGATCTGCAGATGCCAGTTGAAGTCCGAATGGATGCCGAGCAGCCCGCCCTGGCGGGTCAGGTGCATGCCGCCGCCGAGCAGATGATGGTCGACGAGCAGGTGCGGGATGCCGGTGAGCTTCTCCAACCACAACACGAAGGCGGCCGAGTTCATGTCGCGGATCGCGGTGCGAATCGCGGGCGGGAATTTGGTCTCGTCGCCGCAGCCGAGTTTCACTTCGAGCCCGGGCGCCGCATAGTGGTCCCAGGCGACGTTGTCGTCCGGCCCCGGGAACACACTGGCCAGACGATGCGCCACGTCTTGCGGCAGAAAATCGTCGATGACGATATGCGGATACGGCTGCGCGTTGCGGAAGGCCTCGGCCTGCGTCTCGGCAAGGCGCATCAGCCGATCGGTGTCGAACACGTACATGGATGGTCGATTATTGGGCTCTGGGCGCATAATACCAGCCCGCTTCCAGCTCCTTCATTGATCCATGACAAAACGTGCAGCCATTCTCGGCGGAGTCCGCATCCCGTTCTGTCGCAATAACACCGCTTACGCCGACGTCGGCAATTTCGGCATGGCGGTGAAGACGCTCGGCTCGCTGGTCGAACGTTTCGACCTGCACGGCGTCGAGCTGGGTGAGGTCGCGTTCGGCGCGGTGATCAAACTCGCGGCCGACTGGAATCTCGCGCGCGAGGCCGTGCTGTCCTCAGGATTGTCGCCGTACACACCGGGAATCACGACCGCTCGCGCCTGCGGCACCTCGCTCGACAATGCCGTGCTGATCGCGAGCAAGATTGCGACCGGGCAGATCGAAGCCGGCATTGCCGGCGGTTCCGACACGACCAGCGATGTGCCGATCGTCTACAGCCGCGCGATGCAGCAGCGCCTGCTCGCGGTCAACCGCGCCAAGGATACCGGCGACAAGCTCAAGGCGGCGGTCAGCGGATTCTCGCTCGGCGAGCTCAAGCCGAGCTTCCCCGGCGTTGCCGAGCCACGCACCGGCATGTCGATGGGCGAACATTGCGAGCTGATGGCGCGCGAATGGAAGATCACGCGGCAGGAGCAGGACGAACTCGCACTGGCGAGTCACCTCAAGGCCGCCGCGGCCTACGAGCGCGGCTTCTTCAAGGATCTCGTCGTCTCGTTCCGCGGCTTGGAGCGCGACGGCTTCCTGCGCCCCGATTCGACCATCGAGAAACTCGCCGCGCTCAAACCCGCGTTCGACAAGACATCGGGCCAGGGCACGCTGACCGCGGGCAATTCGACCGGCTTGTCCGACGGCGCCTCGGCCGTGCTGATCTCGAGCGAGGAATGGGCGGCCAAACGCGGCCTCAAGCCGCAGGCGTTCCTCACTTATTCGCAGGTCGCCGCGGTCGATTTCGTTCACGGTGAAGGCCTGCTGATGGCACCGACCGTGGCCGTGCCGCGCATGCTCGACATGGCCGGCCTCACCCTTCAGGATTTCGATTTCTACGAAATTCACGAAGCCTTCGCCGCGCAGGTGCTGTGCACGCTGCGCGCGTGGGAAGACGCCGACTATTGCAAGAACCGCCTCGGCCGCGACAAGCCGCTCGGCAAGATCGATCCGGCCAAGCTCAACGTCAACGGTTCGAGCCTGGCGCTCGGCCATCCGTTCGCCGCAACCGGCACGCGCATCATCGCCACGCTGGCGAAGCTGCTCGAGGAAAAGGGTTCGGGGCGCGGACTGATTTCGATTTGTACGGCGGGTGGGATGGGTGTTACCGCCATCCTGGAGAGGCCGTAATCGCGTTCCGCGACGCCTGTGATTCGGTGTCGCTTTTTTGCTCGTCATTCCGGCGGAAGCCGTCTCCCGCTTGTCATTCCCGCGTGCTCTTAGCGGGGGCTTTCAACAGCCGGATGGCTGGTCATCCAGTGACTTCGCTCTTCTCTCGTCATTCCGGCGAAAGCCGGAATCCAGTGTCTTTGCTTTGCTTGTTTTTTAGGAGCAAAGGCTTCCACTCGTCCTTCGGCCGAGCGGCCTACTTTCTTTGCTTATGCAAAGAAGGTAGGCAAAGAAACACACCCCAGCGCCTTGCGCCGTTCGGGCTCCTGCCCGAACGGTCCGCGTCATCGGCCGGGTTCCGCTGATTGCACATCCTGTGCAACAGCGGAATGCGCGCGATCCCTCGCGCGCACCCTTCGGGCCTGATCGACCGCTGCCGCCGCAAGGCCATGGGTCCCCGGGAAGAGCCAGAGCGCGCGCGTCCTGCGCGCAGAAGCGAAAGGCAGAAGCAAAGCAGCTCTGGCCGTTGCTCTTGATCCTGGGCCCCGTCAGCCGCGGCGAGGGCAGGACGGATCCGCCCGAAGGGTCGCGCGCAGGGATGCGCGCGAGTTCGCGAATGGGCAGGAAGCCCATCGAGCGAACCCCGGCCTGACCTTGCGCACCCGCAGCGCGTAGCGCGAAGGGCGCGGCTCCCGGGGCGCATTTCTTTTGGTTACTTTTCTTTGTGCAAGCAAAGAAAAGTGACCCGCGCGCTGGACGCGCGCGGAAAACCGAAGGGACGCGGTCAGAGCAAATCAAGAGCAAAGACACTGGATTCCGGCTTCCGCCGGAATGACGAGCAAAAGCAAAAAAAGAACTGGATTCCCGCCTGCGCGGGAATGACGAGAAAGGGCGAAGACACTGGATTTCCGCTTAAGCGGAAAAAACGAGTGAAAGAGCCAGCTCAGAGCGCGACGAATCGCGCGCAGCGATCAAGTCACGCGGAACAGCGCCTGCGAAAAACTCGTCGGCACGTAAGACTCCGTACGGCGCGCCTGCATGCGCGCCTGCAGCTCCGCGCGGCGGTCTTCGAGCCAGTCCACGCGCTGCATCTTGATCGTGTTCACGTCGACCTTGCGATGCGCCGCTTCGGCGGCGCGGTGGGCGACGAAGTCCTCGTAGGCATCGATCTCGTGCTTCAGCTCGCGCTGGCACAGCTCGATCATGATCGCGTCGTCGAGAAAACCGAGCACGGGCACGTTGTCCGGGATCACGTCGTTCGGTTCGGCGAAATACGCCAGGGCCGACAGCACGCGCTTCTTGTCGTTCTCGGACAAGTCCCAACCGGCGTCGCGCACCATGTCGATCATCGCCTGCAATTTAGACAGGCGCTGAGCGATGAATTCCGGCACCGCGGTGCTCTTCGAATCGGCAAGCAGCTTGCTGGCGGCGTCGGTGATCTGTTTCGGGGAAAGGTCGCCCGCCTTCGCCTGGGCGCGTTTGGCCGCGTCGACGAAGAACTGAAGGTCGGAATCTTTGAGATCGATGGTGATTTGCAATGACATGGCGCTATTCCGTTAAATCCCCGTGGAAGCTCGTGAGCGTATCCAGCACATGCCCGCTCGTCAAATGGTTTTGCCGTGAATCGTGATCGGCAAAACAAGCATGCGCATGCCGCCGCGACCGGTGAACGGACGGCATCGGTGGCCGGGTGTGCGGCTGCGGTAGTTACATGATCGAGACCAGCCCCGCTCCGAACGCGGTGACGATGCGCGTATAGATCGTCTTCAGCGGCAGGTCGACCTCGGGAAAGTCGCCGACGTCGGTGTAGCAAGCGTAGAAGTCGGCCGCGCCGGGCGCTACGGGCTGGCAGGTGCCGTTCTTGCCGGCCGGATTGAACTCGAAGCTCGAGGCATAGCGGAACGGCCAGAGGTCAAAGATCGGCAGTGCCTCGGAGATATTCGCGATCGCGTTGTTGATGCCGCCGAGCACGCGCGTGCGTTGGCGCTTGCCGATCGTCCAGGCGTTCTCGGGCGAGGTATCGCGCAGAATAGACGCACGCAGCTGCGCTGCGAGCGCGGCGTCGCGGACGATGAAGCCCGATTCGGTGTTGTAGCGTTCCGAACGCGGGTCGAAATTATGCGAGCCGATCACGGCAATCTCGCCGTCGATGACCATCGATTTCGCATGCAGGCCCAGGCGCACGCCGGTGCGCTTCAGCGGCGCATTGCGGTACTTGCTGCGCGCGCGATCGCGGGTCGGGTTGGCGGCGGCGGTCGCCGCGGCGCCGAGCTCGGCGTAATTCTCGATCATGCTGGGCGCCTCCGCGGGAAACGGCTTGAACTCGTGGATCTCGAAACCGAGCTTGAGATAGCGCTTCTTGTACTTGTATGACAGCGCGTAGACATAAAACGCATCGGTCGCGGCGAGCGAGTTGGTCGAAACGACGACGCGCGGCGGCTGCGCGCGTTTGTGCAGATCGCGGAAGATGCGCCTCGCGGTCGAGCTGAGCACAAGGTAGGGCGTCTGCAGCACGATCTCGGATTTCGCCGCTTGCAGAAGCGCGCCGAGCGGCCGTGTGGATTCGCGTTTCGCTTCCGATGGTTTGCCCGGTATGTCGGAAAAATAATCGACCCGGCCGACGCGCAATGATGCGCCGACGAAGCGGTCGCGGATGAAATCCGCGTCGTCCGCGCGGCGCAGCAGCTCGGCCACGCGCGGCGCATTGCGGTAGGTGTGCGTCGCATAGCGCGGCGCGGCGATGCCGGCGTCGAGGATATCGCCGGCGACGTCGCGCAGACGGCTTAGCGCCGCGGTGTGCGGCGAATTCCAGAACGCATTGAACGAGTTGCGCATCGACGCGCCGACCGGCCCGGCGGCGAGCAAGTCGCGGTCGCGATAGTCGAACTCGCCGTCCCAGTCGTAATAGCGATTCTCGTAGTTGCGTCCGCCGACGATGCCGATCGTGCCGTCGACGAGCAGCATCTTGTCGTGCATGCGCTGGTTGAAACGCCAGAAGCAGCAGAGCAGGCCGGCGGCGAATTCGAGCGGCGGCGTCGAGGCTTTGTGGAACGTGGGGTTGTAGATGCGAAGCTCGAAGTTCTCATGCGCGCGTGCGAGGGCGGCGTAGAGCGTCGCGTCGTCGAGCGAGAACAACTGATCGGCGATCACGCGCACCTTGACCCCGCGGCGTGCGGCGTTCACCAGCTCGTCGAGTACGAGGTAGCCCGCGTCATCTTCGCTGAAGATAAAGGTCTGAATCTCGATGCTGCGCTGGGCGCTGCGGATCAGGTGAAGACGCAGCAGCAACGAATCTTCGCCGCGATCGAGCAGGTTGACGTAGTGCACCGGCGCGGCCGGCGTGGATTGCTGCAGCGTGTCGGCGACGAGCGCGCGGTAGGGCGAGGCGATCGCACACGCGTCGGTGCGTTCGAGCGGGCAGTCGAGGGTGTGGTCCTGCGCCGCGCTCGCGGTTGCCGCGGCGCGGCGCGCGTGGATCGGATCGAGCGCACAGCCTGCCAATCCGATCGCGGCCAGCGCGAACAGCATCGACGCGATGCGCCAGGGCGTCATGGCCGCGCGCCTACCCTTTCACCGCTCGTCATCGTCACGCATCGGTTTGGTCGCGATCGAAAAACTCAGGTCGACCCTGTCGGAAAGCGTGCCGCGGCGCGAGCTCATGCCGAAGTCGCTGCGGTGGATGCTGCCCTCCGCCTCGACCGGACAGTCGTCGGCGGCCGCGGCCGGGCAATCGGGCTTGATCAACTCGAATCGCACGTGTTTGCTCACGCCGCGCAGAGTCAGCGTGCCTTCGATCTCGCCGCCGCCCTGCAGGCGCTTGAGCGGAATCGAGTCGGAGACGAAAGCGATCTGCGGATAGTGCTGCGCATCGAAGAATTCGGGCGATTTGACCCATTCCTCGTGGCTGCGGTTGCGCATCGAGACGACATTGGCATCGATCTGCGCCTCGACCGTCACGGCGTTGCGGAAATGATCAACAGTGATCATGCCGTGCACGCTGCCGAAGCGGCCGTGCACGCCGACGAGCCAGAGCACCTTCACTTCGAAGTCGACGTACGACTTCGCGTTGTCGAGGACGAGGCGCTCGATGCGTTTTTCCGCGTGACCGGTCGTCGGCTGCAGCGACACGAGAATCGCCACGCCGAATCCAAAGAAAAACGCGACCGAAGAGCGCTGCTTCTTGTCTTTCATTGCCATCGCCGCGTAAACATAACGCAGCGAAGTTACGGCGCCCAAAACGCCTTGAGTCGGCCCGCGCCCGGCTCCGCGGCGCCCGCCAGTTCGATCCAGGCGATGCCACCCGGCGGCACGCCGCGAAAATCGCCGGACTGGCCGGTCGTCAGCAGCGCGACCAGCGTTTCGAAGCCCGGATTGTGCCCGACCAGGAGCAGGCGTTCGGTGTCGGTGTGCTCATCGATCAGCGCGATGAGTTCGCCAGCGGTCGCCTCGTAGATGCGCGGTTCCATTGTTGTCGGCACGTGGCCGAGGGCGTAGTCGAGCGTCTGCTTGGTGCGCCGCGACGGCGAACAGAGGATGCGCGCGGGCAGGGCGTGATGCTCCTGCAGCCAGTGCCCGGCGTCTTCGGCTTCGACGATGCCGCGCGTGGAAAGCACGCGCTGGGCGTCGTCTTCACCGGGCTTCGCGCCTTCGGCGTGGGCGTGGCGCAGGAGGATCAGTTCGCGGCTCATGCTCGTCCGTGGGATCAATGGAGTTTCTTCAGCCAGCGCAGCAGCTTGTTCCAGTCTTCCTGGTGCGAGCGCGCGGCTTCGGAGGCATAGTCGAAGATGCTCCTGCCGAGACCGGACATCAGCACATACGCCTGCGAGTCGCGAATCTGCGCGACGACCGGCAACGGCAGCGCCTTCATTTCCTCGATTGCCAGCTGCGAGGCCGTCGTCCACGGCTTGAGCCGGTTGGCGACGATGCCGACGGCGACCTTGCCGCGTTTGATCCGCGGCAGCGCGGCAATGCCTTCGATGAAATGCTGGCTGGCTTCCAGATCGAAGCGCGACGGCAGCACGGGCACGAGCACCGCGTCGATATCGTCGAGAAACGCGTCGACATCGGCCGGGCGGATGGCCGCAGGCGCGTCGACGATGATGCGCTGGGCGCCCTGGGGCACGTGCGAGCGCCAGTCCGAACGCGTACCGGACAGCGGCAGCACCGGTGTGGTGTAGCCGGCGCGCTTCTCGCACCAGCTCCGGCTCGAGCCCTGCCGGTCGGCGTCGACCAGCACCGTGTTCTTGCCGTCCTGCGCGTAGTGCGCGGCGAGGTTCGTCGCAATCGTGGACTTGCCGCAACCGCCTTTCGAGTTAGCCACCAGAATCTTCAGCATCGACGCTACTCCTGGGCAACATTCGTCGCGCAAGAGTACACGGCGGCCAAAACTCCGGCTAGGGCTGCTGCGGCGGGGAGGATTGCAGCGGGTCCGGCGCCTTCGGTGGCGGGGCGGGTTGCCAGTCGCCGGGGGGGTCGGTGTGCTGATTCTGTCCGCGCAGGAAGGCAATCACCGCCGAAGGCTCGTCCGGGGCGGCCTCGAGCGCCGCGATGTAGGCACGCGCCAGCTCCGGCTCGCGCGAGAAGCGCCCCGACAATTCGATGAATTTTTCCTTCTGCCACGCGCCGGAACGGCGGCGCGTGCCCATCACGTCCTTGTCGACGCCGGGTTGCAGCAGCGCTTGCTCGATCGCGTAGCCGATGCCCTGGGCGACGAAGGTGCCGCCGGCCTCGAGCTTGCGCGCAACGGCGATGCAGTCCGAGACGGTCGTCGGGTCTGCCGCCGGGTCGAGCTTGATGCAGAACTGGTGCAGTCGCTGCAGCGAGACCGGTAGGATCGAGCTGGCGATCGTCGTGGCGAAATTGATGCGTGCACTTTCCGAACTCATGCCGAGCGAGGTGATCTCCTTCGGCACCGGCAGGACTTCGAGCGCGTGATAGAGCGCGACCACATCGGCGCCCCAGTATTCGTTGTAGCGCTGCGCCTGCGCCATGCGCGCGACGCTGGCGCGCTGGAGTTCGGCGTTGCCTTCGGTCGGATACGACTGTAGCCAGACCGCGGCGTTGTCCGCGTCCACGGTCTGCAGTGTCTTGAGTGCGCTCGGATCGGTGCAGCCGGGTTGGGTCAGGCAGGGGTTCGACGTCGCCACCCAGAGCACGAGCGGATCCTGCGGACCGAGTTCGAGCGCGCGCTTGAGCAGCGCCGGCGTCTTCTTCACCGCCGAGCGCGACGCGTCTTTCTCGTCGGGCGCGGCGAGCTGCGCGGCGGCGACCTGCTTGCGCGCATCGCCGCTGAGGGCGAGCATGTTAATCAGGTCGTGACGGAACAGGGTCAGTGTCGGATCTTCGGCCGGAGCCGCCGGCGCGGCTTGCGGCGCCGGCGCGGGGGTTTTCGCGGCGGGGGCGGCGGGCTTGGCTTTCTTGCTCGGTGCCGCCGGCTTGGGCGGCGTGTCGGCCGTTTGTGCCGCCGCTGCGAACGCGAATCCGGCGCCGGCCACGGCGGCGCAGGCGCTAAGAATCAGAGTGGGGATGCGAGACATGGCCGTCCTCTTCGAAACAAACGTCGGTCAGTGTAACCGCTGCGGACCGCCGGGCGTGGCAGGCGATTCAGCTTCCGTCCATCGTCGCTGCGGCGATTTTTCTCAAATCATCGATCTCAATTGAAGTTTCGAGGCTTCGACCGCTTGAACTTTGTTCGCGGCGGCTGCATCCCTCTACCTGGGTTTGCAAAACGGGAGTGGCATGTTTGACTGGCTGCGCGCGCATTTTCGTCAGTTCCTCGCCTCGAGGAGCGGCACGCGCTTTCGACGCCAGCATCGGCGGCGGCAGGCGCGACCCCATCTTTTGCACACACTCCTCGCTCTCAGCGGCGGCATGCTGCTGGTCCTCGCCGGCATCGCCATGCTTGTGCTGCCAGGGCCGGGCTTGCTCGTCATGATGATCGGCGCGGCGCTGATCGCGGGCGAATCGCGGATCGTCGCGAGCGCCCTCGATCGGCTCGATTTTTGCGTCAGCGCGCGCTGGGCGCGTTGGCGAGCAAAGCGTCTACAGCGAGAATGAATCAGCCGCCGAAAGCGCGCTTGAGAAACTCCGGCTGCGCCAGCGCTGCCCTGTGGATATCGAGGTTGTAATACTGCGTCGCGAACGGCTTGGCGGCCACGTCGGCCTCGCGGAATGCGTCGAGCTTGCCGCGCTTGCGCGCCATCGTGCCGCTCCACCAGCCGGACGGATAGCACGGCTGCGGGAAGCAGATCGTGCGCAGTGATTCGAAGCCGGCCGTAGTCAGCGCGCTGCGGATGTCGGTAAGCAGGGGCAGATGCGCCAGCGGCGATTCGCTTTGCTGCACGATGATGCCGTCGGGGCGCAGCGCCTTCAGACAGGTCGCGTAGAACGCCGCGTTGAACAGGCCTTCGGCCGGGCCGATCGGGTCGGTCGAGTCGATGATGATCACATCGAGCGATTCCGGTTTGGCCTCGGCCATCCATTTAATGCCGTCGATGAACAGCAACTGTGCGCGCGGATCGTGGTTTGATTCGCACAGCTCGGGGAAATACTTCTCGGCCAGGCGCGTCACCTGTTCGTCGATCTCGACCTGGATCGCGCTTTCCACGCTCTTGTGGCGGAGAACCTCGCGCAGCGTGCCGCAGTCGCCGCCGCCGATGATGACGACGTTCTTCGGGTTCGCGTGCGTATACAACGCCGGGTGCGACATCATCTCGTGATAGAAGAAATTGTCGCGCGTGGTGACCATCATGCAGCCGTCGATGGTCATCAGCTTGCCCCAGTCGGTCGTGTCGTAGATGGCGATCGTCTGGAACGGCGTCTTTTCCTCGTGCAACTTCTTCGTCACCCGAAAACCGATCGACGAGCCGGAATAGTCGTGCTCTTCGTTGAACCAAAAGGGATGCTCGTTCGACATGGTCCTGAAATCCGCGAAATCGTGAAATGGTCGGCGATTGTAGCCACCGGCTCGCCGCCGCGGAACTGCCCGCGTGGCGAGTCCGAATAGCACCCGATCGTTGCTCTGGTGTTACAGCCGATTTCCTGCTAAGGATATTCTCTGGGGAAGGGAACATAACGAACTACTAACCTTGTTTACGGTTCCCGCGCAGGGGCCGTTCGTTGCTATTGCGCTACTACATTTGGGAGTGATCATGCACACGAAACAGAATTCCTTATCGCGCGCGGTGCGGTTGGCGCTGTCCATCGGACTGGTGTCGAGCGTGACCGTTGTCCATGCCCAGGACGCGAATCAGGACAACAAGCCCCCGCCGCCGAAAGAAACCAAAACCCTCCAAGCCATTGAAGTGACGGGCTCACTGATCCGTCGCGTCGATTCGGAAACGGCCAGCCCGGTGGTGACGCTGAATCGCGAAGCGCTGACCAACAGCGGCAATCCGACCCTCGGCAACGTGCTCCAGGCGTTACCAAGTTTCTCCGGCTTTGCCACCAACCCGCAGAACAACAGCAACGGCGGCGGCGTCGCCAGCCCGACGTTGGAGGGCGGTGACGGCGCCTCGCGCCTGTCGCTGCGCGGCATGGGAACCAACCGCACTCTGCTGCTCGTCGACGGCCATCGCATGGCCAACCCCGACATCAACATGCTGCCGGCGAACATGATCGAGCGCGTCGAAGTGCTGGCCAGCGGCGCGACCACGACCTACGGCTCGGATGCGATCGGCGGCGTCGCGAACTTCATCCTGCGCAAAGATTTTAGCGGTATGGAAGTCAGCGCCAACGGCGGCATCTCGGGCCACGGCGACGGGCAACGGCGCGGCATCAACCTGACGGTGGGCGCCAACGGCGACCAGGGCAATATCGTCGGCGGCCTCGACTACAACAAATACGATCCGGTGCTCGCGACGGCGCGCAAATGGTCCGCGCAGCAGATTTACCTCTACAGCTACGGCGCGGTGCCGGAAGGCTCGCACTCGATTCCGACCGGCCGTATCGTGCTGCCGTCGGGCAGCCCGCTGGTCGGCCAGTTCGGTTGCCAGCAACTCACGCGCGGCTCGGGCAGCGGTACGTCGTTGAACGACTATCGTTGCTTCAGCAACAGCAGCGATTTCTTCAACTACCAGGCCTACAACTATATCCAGACCAACCAGGAGCGCATCAACGCCTTCATCCTGGGCAACTACAAGATCAACGACTCGGTGACCTACTACGCCGACTTGTTCTACAACCACACCGATTCTTCCGGCCAGGACGGCCCGGCGCCGACCAACACCGGCGACGGCTGGAGCGTTCCCGCCAACAATCCGAACAACCCGTTCGGCGTCGCCTTCTGCAACAGCGCGTCGCCCAGTTGTCCGCCGGGTTCCGGCTCCTTGTACACGCGCCTGACCGGCGCCGGTCCGCGCCTGCACACCTTCTCCACCAGCAACATCGAGCTCATCACCGGACTGAAGGGTGCCATCGGCCAGACGTCTTGGACCTGGGACGTCGGCATTAACTACGGCCATTCCAGCCGCGACCAGAAGAACTACCACGAGTTGAACGTTGCCGGGTTCCAGGCTGCCATCGATGCCGGCGGCAATCCGTTCGATCAGTCCACCTTGCCGATCACGATCACCAACAATCCGACCTACAGCAAGACCGCCAGCACCAAGGAAGCGACAGCCAACATTTCCGGCGAACTGTTCAACCTGCCGGCCGGTCCGGCGCAGCTGTCGGCCGGCTTGCTGTACCGCAAGCAGTCGATGAACTACCAGGTCAGCAGCGACGCAATCCTGAACTTGGCCACGCTGAATTGCGCGATCGCCGCCGAGGGCTGCGGCTCGCCGGGCAGCGGCAGCATCACCGCCAAGGAGTTCTTCGCCGAAGCGCTGTTCCCGCTGCTCGCGGATGCGCCGCTGGCTAAGTCGCTGAACGTCGACGTCGGCGTGCGCACCTCCCATTACGACCTTACCGGCAGCACCACCAACTGGAAGCTCGCGCTCGAATGGAAGCCCATCGAAGACCTGCTCGTGCGCGGCACAGCCACGCAGGTGTTCCGCGCACCGAGCCCGGACGAGGCGTTCGACGGCCCGACCCTGCTTAACCCGACGATCAGCGACCCGTGCGTCAATCAGCCGGCGAGCTACCTTGCTGCGCATCCGAACCTCTGCCGCTACGTGCCGGCGAACTGGCAGCCGTTGAGCTACGGCCAGATCACCTCCATCTACGAGGGCGGTGCCCTGGGCGGCCTCAAGCTGCGTCCGGAACACGGCAAATCGTTCGACTTCGGCTTCGTCTATTCGCCGAGCTGGGCCGAGGGCCTGTCTGGCACGCTCGACTTCTGGCACATCACCCTGAACGATCTGCTTACGCCGCTGGCGTCGCAAACGGCACTGGACAATTGCGCGCTGGACGATGCCAGCCCGTATTGCGGGCTGATCACGCGCTACAGCGGCGGTGCCGAACCGGGCAGCATCTACTACATCACCACGCCGCAAGTGAATCTCGGCCAGCTCAGCACGAGTGGCTTCGACTTCAACATCGCCTACGCCCTGCCGCACTTCGACGTTGGCAGCATCGATCCGGGCGACTTCAAGGCGTCGTTCTTTACCACCTACACGAACAACTATAAGGTCAGCATTCCCGGCGGCACGAACGGCAACTACGTCGGCACCTACAGCGATCAGTACGGCAACCTTACGCGGCTTCGCGCCACGCTGACGCTCAATTGGAAGCTCGGCAACTGGTCGGCGCAATGGCAGACGCGCTACATCCACAGTCTGACCCTGTTGAACGCCTTTGCGGACGGTGCCCCTCCGGGAACCGCCAACATCTATCCCATGGCATCGGCGACCTACAATTCGATCAAGGTGGGCTATGCGATGCCGTCGATCAAGACCACGTTCGACATCGGCGTCGACAACATCGGCGATCGCCGGCCGCCGCTGATCTATCAGCACGGTGCGGGCGGCGGCGGCTCGCAGTACAACGCTGACGTGGCGACGTACGACACGCTGGGCCAATACATCTGGGCGCGTGCGACGGTCAAGTTCTGAGCGCGGTTTAGATCGCGGCCGCGGGTCCGCCCGCGGCCGCAATGCAGGCGATTCAAGTAAAAGCGGGGCAATGTCCCCGCTTTTTTGTTGCATGATGGAGGCTTCGAAAGACTGCGCGCGGCGAAACCCGCGATCGGGTTCTCTCCAAATTCTTTGCCGATGACCGATCAGATCACGAACCGCATCGCGGCGGCCTTTCAGGCGGGCGACATGGCGCAAGTCGTTGCGCTTGCCCAGGCGCTGCCCGCGCCGGCGCAAGCCGAGAACGAAATCGCGCTGCTCGCCCAGGGACTGGCCCTGCATGCCCTGCAGCGCCACAGCGAAGCCGCCGCGGTGCTGCGCCGCCTGGTGCAGTTGAAACCCGACGTGCCCGAATACTGGAACAATCTCGCGATTGCGGCGCGCGAGGCTGGCGAGTTCGACGAGGCGGAGAACGCATCGCAACAAGCCATCGCGCTTGCGCCGGACAATGCTCAGTTCCACCACAACCTGGGTCTGCTGTACGCGCAGCTGCGGCGCTGGCCGGAAGCGAGGCACAGTCAGTTCGAGGCGGTGCGGCTCGCGCCCGGGTTCGTCGAAGCGCGACTGCAGGCGGCGCTTGTTTGCCACGTCTGCGGCGACCTGTCCGGCGAGGACGCCGTGCTGAAAGGCGTTGCGCAATGGCCTGCCCAGCCGGCCGAGCAGGCGCTGACGCTGGCCAACATCCTCTCCGCGCGCGGCGAGCAGGACGCCGCGTTCGACGTGCTGGCCAAAGCCATTCCGCCGCAGGATACGCGCGCCGCGCGCATCATGACGTGGCGTTTCGCCGCGATGCGCGCCGCATTGCACGAACGCGGCAACCGGATCGCGCAGACTAAGGTCGAGCTGGCGGCGCTGCCGCTGGCCGAAATCGCCGCGCTGCCCGACGCGCAACGGCAGGTGCGGCAAGACGTGTGGCATCTGCGCGCGACTTTGCTCACGCGCGAAGGCGACCACGCAGGCGCGGCCGTGCTGTGGCAGGACATGCTTGACCGAGCGACGGCGTCGGACCAGCGCGCGGCAGCGGCGTTCGGCCTTGCCGCTGCGCTCGATAAGCTCAAGCGCCATGCCGAAGCCTGGCAAGCCATTCGGCTTGCGCATACCGAGCAAATGGAAAGCATGTGCCACATCGTGCCGCATCTGCTCGATGAAAATGCCCAATCCTGGCCCATCCTCGAGCAGCGGGTCAGCCATCGCGAGCACGACGCGTGGAGCACGCTGCCGCCGCCGCGTAGCGAGCAGAGCCCGATCTTCGTCGTCGGCTTTCCGCGCTCGGGCACCACGCTGCTCGAACAGATGATCGACGCCCATCCGGACTTCCGTTCGATGGACGAGCGACCCTTCATTTACGACCTGATCGAGCGCATGCGGCATGCCGGCCAGCCTTATCCCGAAGGATTGGCGAATCTCAAGGCCGAGCAGGCGCAACGGCTGCGGCAAATTTATGCCGAGATGGTCGCCGGAGTCGTACCCGATCTCGGCACGGCGCGGCTGGTCGACAAGAATCCGCTCAACATGTTCAGCCTGCCGATGATCATGCGGCTGTATCCCGAGGCGCGCATCATCCTGTGCCTGCGCCATCCCTGCGACGTGCTGCTGAGCTGCTACCTGCTGCCGTTCCGCTCGCCAGCATTCGCCACGCTGTGCTCGACACTGACGCGGCTGGCGCGCGGTTACGTGCAGGTCTTCGAACAGTGGTACGACCATGTCGAAGTATTCGCACCGCGCGTGCTCGAGTGGCGCTACGAATCGGTCGTTGAGCGCTTCGACGAGCACATCGAACGCCTCGGCCACTTTCTTGGCGTTGCGGACACCGCGGCGATGAAACGTTTCGACGAGCATGCCAGGAACAAGGGCTACATCAGCACGCCGAGCTACGCCCAGGTCACCCAAGGCATCAACCGCAAGGCGGTGAACCGCTGGCACGCGTATCGCGACGCCTTCGAGCCGGCGCTGCCTATCCTGCGTCCGATGCTGGAGCGGCTCGGCTACGAGGCTTGATCCCTTGTCATGCGTGCGGCAGCGGGCAGACCGTACAATACGCCCCCTTTGCCTTTTTCTGGAGCAACGCCCGTGACCTGGACCACCGACGACGCGCGTGCGCAATACGCGATCGCGCATTGGGGCGAAGGCTATTTCGACGTCGACGCGCGCGGCGATCTTCTCGTGCGTCCGCGCGGCGCCGACGGCCCGGCGTTCGCCTTGCCCGCGATCGTCGATGCGGCCCGCGCGAAGGGCTCGCGCCTGCCGTTGCTCGTGCGCTTCGCCGACATCCTGCGCCACCGCCTCTCGCGCCTGCAGGGCGCGTTCGCCCAGGCGATGAAGGAGTGGGATTACGCCGGCGGCTACAGCGCGGTCTATCCGGTCAAGGTCAACCAGCAGAAGGGCGTGGCCGGCGAGCTCGCGCAGGCGGGCGGCGAGGGCTTCGGCCTCGAAGCCGGGTCGAAGCCCGAGCTGATGGCCGTGCTCGCGCTCGCTGCGCCGGGCAGCATCGTCATCTGCAACGGTTACAAGGATCGTGAATACCTGCGCCTCGCGCTGATCGGACGCAAGCTTGGCCTGCGTGTGTTCATCGTCATCGAGAAGCCGTCGGAGTTGAAACCGGCGCTCGAGGAGGCGAAGGCGCTCGGCGTCGAGCCGCTGTTCGGTGTGCGCATGCGCCTGACCAGCCTCGGTGCGGGCAAGTGGCAGAACACCGGCGGCGAGAAATCCAAATTCGGCCTAACGCCGCGGCAGTTGCTGACTCTGATCGATGAGCTCAAGGCGACCGGGCTGACGAACTCGCTGCAACTGCTGCATGTGTTCATGGGCTCGCAGATTTCCAATGTGCGCGACATCGCCAGCGGTATGCGCGAGGCGTCGCGCTACTTTGTCGAACTGTGCAAGTTGGGCATCCCTATCCGCTACGTCGACGTCGGCGGCGGCCTCGGCGTCGACTACGAAGGCACGCGCTCGCGCTCGGCCTGTTCGATCAATTACGGCCTCGACCAGTACGCGTCGACCATCGTCGAGCCGCTCGCGCAGGCTTGCGCCGAGCACGGTTTCGCGCCACCGCACGTGATCTCCGAAACCGGCCGCGCGATGACCGCGCATCACGCCGTGCTCGTCACCAATGTCAGCGATATCGAGCGCGCGCCCGAAGGCCGCATTCCGCCCAGCGATCCGGATGAGCCCGTCGTCTTGCGTCGTCTGCGCGAGATCCACGGCGAGATCGGCGAGCGTTCAGTGATCGAGCTGTATCACGAAGCGCAACATCATTGGAGCGAAGGTCACAGCCTGTTCGCGCTCGGCCAACTCACCCTGCGCCAGCGCGCGCGCAGCGACGATCTCTACTACGCGATCGTCAACGCGCTGCGCCTGCGTCTGAAACCCGAGGAACGCGCGCATCGTCAGGCGCTCGACGAGCTCAACGAAAAACTCGTCGACAAGTATTTCGTCAATTTCTCGATCTTCGAATCAATTCCTGATTCGTGGGCGATCGACCAGATCTTCCCGATCGTGCCGATCGCCGGCCTCGACCGCGCGCCCGATCGCCGCGCCGTGATCGCCGACCTGACCTGCGACTCCGACGGCCGCATCGACGACTATGTCGACGCCGACGGCATCGACGTCAGCCTGCCCGTGCACGCGCCGGCCGCGGGTGAAACCTATCGCCTCGGCATCTTCCTCGTCGGCGCGTATCAGGAAGCGCTCGGCGACATCCACAACCTGTTCGGCGACACCGATGCGGTCAACGTGCGCATCGGCGCTGACGGCGGCTATGAGTTCTCGCATCTGCGCCGCGGCGATACGACCGACCTGATGCTCGACTACGTCGGCTACGATCTCAACGCCCTGCGCGCGGAATACCGCCACAAGATCGACAGCGCAGGCATCGCCGGCGACGAGGCCGAACGCCTGCGTATGGCGCTCGAAGCGGGCCTGACGGGTTACACTTACCTCCACGAAGCGCCCATGGAATGAGTTCAGGGGTCCGCAGCAGCGGGTGAAGCGGGGCGGTTCGATTATCCGGTCAAGCCCAGGGGGGCTCATGAACGGAGGCCTATCGTTTTTCGCTAAACCGCGTCTGGCAAGTGTCGGCCGATTCTTGTCCGCCGTAGTCTGCTGTCTCTGCACAGACGTGGCTTTCGGCTATACCTACCGCTTGTCGCCGACCACTCCGAACGCCGGGCAGCCAGTTCAAATCGTCGAGCAAGGCGCCGGCTATCTCGATAATCCCGGTGCGCCTGGCGTATCCGTGTCCGGAAATAGCATCAAGATCGTTTTTGGCCCGCTCAATGACGAAGTCATTCCGGGCAAACCGATGGTGCCTTACACCGCCGCGTTCAACATCGGTTCTTTTGCAGCCGGCACGTACACGATCGATTTTTATGGAACGATCGCTCCGGGCGGAGACTCCTATTTCATCGCCGCGCAGCAACTGGTCGTTGTCGGACAGACGCCGGCTGTGCCGAGCGGGACCGGTTTCGGAAACTTGCTCTTGGGCGCTCTTCTGATCGGAATTGCTATGCAGCGCATTGGCGAATTCGGCAAAATCCGACTTTGCCATCCTTCTGCTCAAGCACATGAATGAACTGAAAGCGGGATTTGTCGGCCTCGGCGCGATGGGTTGGGCCATGGCCGGACATTTGAAACGAGTCGGCCTGCTCGCCGGTGTCGCCAATCGCAGTCCGGCCAAGGCGCAGGCGTTCGCGCGGGAATACGGCGTGCTCGGCGCGGCGAGTCCTGGCGAGCTGGCGAAACATTGCAACGTCATCGCGTTGTGTGTGTCGGCCGATGCCGACGTGCTCGAGGTGACGCGCGCGATCGCCGCACAGGCGCCGCCGGGCACGATCGTGATCGATCATTCGACCGTGTCGTCGAAGACGGCGGTCGAGGGGCAGAAGATCATGCGCGCGGCCGGCGGCGATTTTCTCGACGCGCCCGTCTCGGGCGGCGTCGAGGGCGCGAAGAACGGCAAGCTCTCGATCATGGTCGGCGGCGATGCGGATGCGCTCGCGCGCGCGCGGCCTGCGCTCGAAGCTTACGCCGGGCGCATCGCGCATCTCGGCGGTATCGGCGCGGGACAGAACACGAAAGCGGTCAATCAGACGGTGATCGCCGGCATCATGCAGGGCATCGGCGAAGGACTGGCGTTGGCCGAAGCGCTCGGGCTCGATCCGGCCGTGCTGCTTCCCACCCTGTCGGGCGGCGCGGCGCAATCCTGGTATCTCGACAAGCGCGGAGCATCGGCCATGCGCAACGAATTCAATGTCGGCTTCAAGCTGGCCTTGATGCACAAAGACCTCGGCATTGCGCGCGATATCGCGGCATCAGCCGGCGTCGGCCACGAGATACTCGCCAAATCACTGGCCGACTACGCCGAACTGATGGCGCAGGGCTACGGCGACGAGGACGTTTCCGCGGTGATCCGTCTCAAGCGGCGCAAGAGCTGACCGAATCAGCTCTTCAGGAACGCACGCAGCGCGAGCGCTAGGCGCGTGAGGCCTTCGGTGATGTCGCGATCGGCGATATTGAGTGCCGGCACGAAACGCAGCACGTCCGGCCCGGCCTGCAACAGCAGCAGGCCCTGTTCTGCGGCGTGATCGAGGATTACACCCGCCTTGCCCTTGTGCGCATCCGCGAGCACGGCGCCGAGCATCAGGCCGCGGCCGCGTACGCCGTCAAATACGTTCAATTCGGCGTTGATCGATTGCAGGCCGGCGGTCAGCGCATCGCGCTGGCGCGTGACGTTCGCTGAAATTTCCGGCGACGCCAGCTTGCGCAGCGCGACGCGCGCGACGGCCGCGGCGAGCGGATTGCCGCCGAATGTCGTGCCGTGCGCGCCGAACTGCATCACCTCGGCGACCTGGGGGCCAGCGAGCATCCCGCCGATCGGGAAGCCACCGCCGAGCGCTTTCGCCAGCGTCACGATGTCGGGCTTGATGTCGTCGTGCCAGTGCGCAAACAACTGGCCCGTGCGGCCCATGCCGCATTGGATTTCATCGAGCAGCAGCAGCGCGCCGTGGGCGTCGCAGAGTTTGCGCAGGCCGCGCAAGAAGCCGGGCGCGGCCGGCATCACGCCGCCCTCGCCCTGGATCGGCTCGACGAGCACCGCGGCTACATCACCGTCAGCAAGCGCCGCTTCGGCCTGGGCAAGATCGTTGAAGTCGAGATAGCGAAAACCGCCCGGCAGCGGTTCGTAGCCTTCCTGATATTTCGGTTGCGCAGTCGCGGTGACCGCGGCGAGAGTGCGGCCGTGGAAGCTGCCGCGGAAGGTTACGATCACGCGCTTCTCGGGCGGGCGTCCCTGCGCCGTCGCCCATTTGCGCGCGAGTTTGATCGCCGCCTCGTTTGCCTCGGCGCCGGAGTTGCACAGAAACACGCGCTCGGCGAAGCGCGATGCTTCGACCAGTTCTTCCGCGAGCCGCAGCGGCGGCTCCGAGTAGAACACGTTGCTCGTATGCCAAAGCTTGCCGGCCTGCTCGGTCAGCGCTTTGACCAGATCCGGATCGCAATGGCCGAGGCCGCACACGGCGATGCCCGCGCCGAAATCGACGTACTCCTTGCCGTCGCGATCCCAGACGCGCGCGCCGAGTCCGCGTTCGAGAATGGTCTCGCGCGGCTTGTAGATCGGGACGTAGAAACGTTTGCCTGCGGCGAGCAGGTCAGCGGTGCTGTGCATGTGGGACTCGATCCAATTCAAGGCGACGTCATTCCCGCGCAGGCGGGAATCCAGTTCTGTCTTTTAATGCGTTTGCTTGCATCAAAAGCAAAAAGTTGGATTCCGGCTTTTGCCGGAATGACGAGCAAAAGCAAGAACGCGCGAGGCTACCATGTTCCCACGTTCGGCATCGACGCCCACGGCTCCTGCGGCGGCAGATGGCCATCCTGCAGCAGTTCGATCGAGATCAGATCGGGCGAGCGTACGAAAGCCATGTGGCCGTCGCGCGGCGGGCGGTTGATCGTGACGCCCATTGCCTGCAGACGCGCGCAAGTGGCATAGATGTTTTCGACGCGGAAAGCGAGATGGCCGAAGTTGCGCGCGGAGCCGTAGTCCTCGGTCGGACCGTCCGCGGTGGGCCAGTTGTAGGTCAACTCGATCTCGGCATCGGGCGACTCCTTCGCTGCGAGGAAGACGAGAGTGAAGCGGCCCTTCTCGTTTTCCACGCGGCGCGTTTCGATCAGCCCCAGACCGTCGCAGAAAAACTTCAGCGACGCATCGAGGTCGCGGACGCGGATCATCGTGTGCAGGTATTTCATGGCGTGCTCACATCCACGGAAATTCAGTCGAGAAATAGATCGGGCAGCAGCCGTTTCGACGGATCGACCGCATAGCCGGAAAAATCCGAAACACCGGCCGCGCGCAGCACCTCGTCGTCGATGAAGAACTGGCCGGTGGCTTCGCCTGCGGGCCGCGTGAGGATCGCATGCGCCGCATCGGCCATGATTTCCGGTTTGCGGCCGTTGCCGGACTCGACGCCGGGAATCATGTTGAGCGCGTCGGTGGCGATCAGCGTGCGCGGCCACAGCGCGTTGATCGCCACGCCCCGGCTCGCAAACTCCGCGGCAAGGCCGAGGGTGACGAAGCTCATGCCCATCTTCGCCAGCGTGTAACCCGTGTGCGGCCCCCACCATTTCGGATCGAGCGAAGGCGGCGGCGCCAGCGTGAGGATGTGCGGATTCTCGCCCTTGAGCAGATGCGGCAGGCAGGCCTGCGCGCAGAGAAAGGTGCCGCGCGAATTCACCTGGTTCATCAGGTCGAAGCGCTTCATCGGAGTATCGAGCGCGCCGCGCAGCCAGATCGCGCTGGCGTTGTTGATGAGGATGTCGATGCCGCCGAAACGTGCGACGGCGGTTTCGACGGCCGCCTGCACTTCGGCTTCCTCGCGGATGTCGCATTTGATCGCCAGGCCTTTGCCGCCGGCGTCCTCGACCGCGGCGGCCGCGGTGTGGATCGTGCCGGGCAGCTTCGGATTCGGCACGCTCGATTTTGCCGCGATGACGACGTTGGCGCCGTCGCGTGCCGCGCGCAGCGCGATCGCGAGGCCGATGCCGCGCGACGCGCCGGTGATGAACAGGGTCTTGCCTTGCAGTGTGCTCATGTTTGGTCTGTGGGTCAGTGTCAGCCGGTTTGGAATCGCGGCAGGGCGTGCATCAATTGTCCTAAGCGTTCGAGCGGATCGGTCGCCTGCAACATTTTCTGGCGCTCGCGGTTTTCGAGCGGCAGCAGCTCGGCGAGACGGAAGCCGACCCAGCTCGCATCATCGAAGTTCTCGCGCGGCGCGCTCGAATACATGCCGCCGATCTTCTCGAGCAGGCGCTCGAGAATCGTCGCGAGCAGATGAAATTCGACCGGCATTTCTACATGCGCTTCGTCAGGCCACGGCTCGACGAAGCCGTGTGCAAGGCCGCTGTCGCGCACGCGCGAGTGCGACAGGCGAAAACGCCGGCTGCCCTGCGCGCGGATGCCGAGCAGGCCGTCGGGCGTCGTCGAGAAATCGACGATATGAGCGAGCGTGCCGATCGCCGCGGGCGTTGCCGGCTCGCCGGCCTCGGTGCCGGAGAGAATCAGGCAGACGCCGAACGGCGAGTTCCCGCGCGTGCAGTCGCGCACCATGTCGAGATAGCGCGGTTCGAAGATGCGCAGGCTGATCTCGCCGCCCGGAAACAACACGGTGTTGAGCGGGAACAGCGGGATGTCGATGCGTGGTGCAAGGGAGGTCACGCGGCCACTTTATCACTCCGCGTTTTGGCCAGCATGACGATGCGCGCGTCGCCCGTTACAGCTCGAAGCCGACGCCGACGAGCACGGCCGTCTCGCCCCAGTTCGGCTTGCGCAGGCCGCCGTTGGAGATGTGCCGCAGTTGCAGGCTCAGGTGATGCCAGGTGTAGCCGAACGTGCTGACAAATTCGTAGCCGCTGCTGAGCGCGCGCGTGCGGCCGTCCTGCGCGGCAACCTGGAACGAGAAGAAAAGATGGCGATACCAGTCGTCGACGCCGCCGTAGCGGAAGCGCGCGCCGCCGGCGAGCAACAGCACGCGGTCCTCGGTGTCGTAGCGAGGGTTGCGGCCGCGGGGCAGGTCGCGGCCGTCGATCCAACCGAGGCTCACGTCGGGCGCCCAGGTGAAGCGGCTGTCGCTCAGCGCGTGTTCGTCGAACACCGTCTCGACGAAGGCGGCGTTCGTGCCGTCGCGAGATGCCATGAAGCTGCGGCCGGCCTCCACGCTCACTTCAGCGGCGGTGGCGGGAAGAGCGATAAAGCAGAGAAGTGCTGCGGCGAGCGTGCGCAGCCGATAACGAAGGGCAAGCATGCGAAATCTCGATTCCGGAACAAGTGCTGTCGAAAATAGATTCCGCTGCGCGAAATTCAACCCGGACACCGGGAAAACGCAGTGTTCCGTAGGGTGAACAATGGCGCGCCGCGGCCCCGCGCCGCGCGGGTTATTTTGCGGCGGGCGAGAGCGCGCTCACGAACCGCCGCGGGGCGTTTTCGAAACCGCCGTTCGACATGAAGACGACGTGGTCTCCTGGTTTCGCCTGCTCGCGCAGCGTTGCGATCAGCGCGCCGACCGTTGGCGCGGTGCGGCCCCGGCCATGCAGAGCGTCGATGACTTTTTGTGCATCCCACGCCAGCTCGGCGCGTTGCAGAAAGACGACCGCATCGGCGTCGGCGAGGCTCGGCGCGAGCTCGTCGGCGTGTGCGCCCAGGCGCATCGAGTTCGAGCGCGGCTCCATGCCGACGAGGATGCGCGCCTTGCCGACTTTCGCGCGCAGACCTGCGAGCGTCGTTGCGATCGCGGTCGGATGATGGGCGAAATCGTCGTAGACGCGGATGCCCTGCGCTTCGCCGACCAATTCCATGCGCCGCTTCGCGCTGCGGAAATCGCCGAGGCTGGTGATCGCCAGGCCGATGTCGATGCCGCCCGCGTCGGCCGCGGCGAGTGCCGCGAGCGCATTGGTCACGTTGTGGCGGCCGATCAGCGGCCAGCGCACGACGCCGAGTTCTTTGCCCTCCCGCAGCACGGCAAACTCGCTGCCGTCGGCGGCGATCAGGCGCGCGCGCCAATCACCCGCGTCGATGCCGAACGTCGTCACTGGCGACCACGCGCCCATCGCGAGCACTTCGGCGAGATGTTTGTCTTCGGCATTGACGATCAGACGGCCGTTGCCGGGCACCGTGCGCACGAGATGATGGAACTGGCGCTGGATCGCAGCCACGTCGGGAAAGATGTCGGCGTGGTCGAATTCGAGATTGTTGAGAATCGCGATCTGCGCGTGGTAGTGGACGAACTTCGAGCGCTTGTCGAAAAACGCGGTGTCGTATTCGTCGGCTTCGATAACGAAATCTTCGCTCGAACCCAGCCGCGCCGAGACGCCGAAATTCTCCGGCACGCCGCCGACGAGAAAGCCCGGCGCGCGGCCGCTCGCCTCAAGGATCCAGGCGAGCATCGCCGTCGTTGTCGTCTTGCCGTGCGTGCCGGCGACGGCGAACACGCGGCGCTCGCGCAGCAGTGCCTCGCCGATCCATTGCGGCCCGGAGACATACGGCAGGCGCGCGTTCAAAAGATATTCGACCGCGGGATTGCCGCGCGACAGCGCGTTGCCGACGATGACGAGATCGCTTTTTTGCGCCGGATCGCCGCCGCCTAAATGTTCGGCGCGATAGCCCTGCTTGAGCGCGATGCCGAGCGCAGCGAGCTGATCGCTCATCGGCGGGTAGATGTTCTGGTCGGAACCCTCGACGTCGTGGCCAAGCTCGCGCGCCAAGGCGGCGACGCCCCCCATGAACGTACCGGCGATGCCGAGGATATGCAGCTTCACCGCTTAACCTCCCTGGGGGCCGGCGATGAGGCTCAGCAGCAGCGACAATAGCGCGATCCAGCCGAAGATCACTGCGATGCCGCCGGCGAAACTCAGGTTGAGACTGTGCCGCAGCACATTCGCGGTTGCTGCGAGCTGCCAAATGCCGAGCGCGAGAATCAGCGGGCTCAGCAGCATCTGCGTCGGTGTCACTTGCTCAGGGACGATGCGGCCCGCTTCAAGCGGAATCTTGCCGAATGCGAGCGCGACCGGAAGATTGATCAGGGTGAAAATCAGATTGCAGCCGAGCAGGCCGCTCGCCGACTGCACGAAGCGGTTGCCCACGTCGCGCGCGCGCAGGCCCACGCGCAGCGTGGCGAGAATCAGCAGGGTTTCGATGATCGCGGACAGGAACGACTCGCCGAGTCCAACCGGTGTCGGAATCGTGCGTGCGACCGCCTGCGCGACGATGCAGGCGACGGCGAGCACTGCCAGCAGTTGCGTCGAATACGGCAGGTCCTGCGGTCCGCGGCGCAGCAGCACGAGATCGCGGAAGATTTCTACAACGGGAGGCATGGACGCAGAGGAATTCAGAACGAGATCAGCGAGTGTATCAGCTCATCTTCGCTGCCCATTCGTTCGCACCGCAACGACGCGACACGGTATGGGTTTGCTCAACGCGGCAACACCGCGAGGATGCGCTGGAACACATCCTGCACCTCGCCCACGCCGTCGACGGTCTTGAGCTTGCCGATCTGCTCGAAGTGATCGGCAACCGGCGCGGTTTGTGCGCGGTAGACCTCCAGGCGCTTGCGCACCACGGCCGGGTCGTCGTCCGGGCGGTGCTCGGCGGCGAAGCGGATCTCGCAGCGGGCGAGGATCGCGCTGTCGGGCACGTCGAGCTTGATCGCCACGTCGAGCGGCTGGCCAATGCGCGCGAGCAGGTCCTCGAGCGCGGCGCACTGGGCAAGATTGCGCGGATAGCCGTCGAGGATAAAACCACCCTTCGCATCGGGCTGGGCGATGCGTTCTTCGAGCATGCCGAGCACGATATCGTCGGAGACGAGGTGGCCGGCTTCCATCACGGCTTTGGCCTTGAGGCCGAGCGGCGTGCCGGCTTTGACCGCGGCGCGCAGCAGGTCGCCGGTGGAGATATGCGGGATTCCTAATTCGCTCTTGAGCAGTGTCGCCTGGGTGCCCTTGCCCGATCCGTTCGGGCCGAAGAAAACGATGCGCATATCTGATCCAGTGAGGATGCGGTAGTGGGTGCAATGGAAGTTGCGACAGGCTAACCTAACGGCAGTGCCGCGTTGAGTCAACGAGACCTTTTTCTAGGCGATGGTCCGGTTGAAATCCGTTCGCCCTGAGCGTAGCGCCGAAGGCGCGAAGTCGAAGGGTAAATGGCGTTTCGACTCCGCTCGCAGGGCGAGCTACGCTCAACGCGAACGGTCTGGATTCAAATCAAACGAGTACCTCTTTCCAAGCGGGGATTCCATGAGCAAGAAGCAGGGCAAATCGGGCAAGGGCGCATTGTTTTACGCGCAGTCGGGCGGGGTCACCGCGGTGATCAATGCGAGCGCCTGCGGCGTCATCGAAACCTGCCGCAAACACGGTGTGCCGGTGTACGCCGGCCGCAACGGCATCCTCGGCGCGCTGCGCGAGGAACTGATCGATTTGTCGAAGGAAGATCGCGCCTCGGTTGCGGCATTACGCCACACCCCTGGCGGCGCGTTCGGCTCGTGCCGGTTCAAGCTCAAGTCGATCGAGGCCGACCGGCCGCGCTACGAGCGCCTGATCGAGGTGATGCGTGCTCACGACATCCGCTATTTCCTCTACAACGGCGGCAACGACTCGGCCGACACCTCGCTAAAGATTTCCCGGCTCAGTGCCGAGCTTGGCTACGACCTCAAAGTGGTCGGCGTGCCGAAGACGGTCGACAACGACCTGCCGGTCACCGATACCTGCCCGGGCTTCGGCTCGGTGGCGAAGTACACGGCCGTGTCGATCGCCGAGGCCAGCCTCGACGTCGAGTCGATGAGCGAGTCGTCGACCAAGGTCTTCGTGATGGAAGTGATGGGCCGCCACGCCGGCTGGATCGCGGCCGCGGCCGGCCTTGCCGGCCAGGGCAAGGATGCGCCGCCGCACGTGATTCTGTTTCCCGAGGTGCCGTTCGAGCAGGAGAAATTCCTCGCGCGCGTGAAAGAAGTCGTCGGCAAGGTCGGCTACTGCTCGGTAATTGTTTCCGAGGGCGTGAAGACGGCGGACGGAAAATTCCTCACCGATTCGGGCGTGGTCGACGCCTTCGGCCACACTCAGCTCGGCGGCGGCGCGGCGCCGATCATCGCGGGCCTGGTCAAGGACAAGCTCGGCTACAAGATTCACTGGGCGGTGCCGGACTATCTGCAGCGCTCGGCGCGGCATATCGCCTCGAAGGTCGATCTCGACCAGGCTTACGCGGTCGGCAAGGCCGCGGTCGAATACGCGCTCGCCGGTCAGAACGCGGTGATGCCGGTGATCAAACGCGTGTCGTCGAAGCCGTTCAAGTGGAAGATCGAGGCGGCGCCGATCACCAAGATCGCGAACATCGAAAAGAAGCTGCCGGCGAATTTCATCACGAAGGACGGTTTCCACATCACCGCCGCTGCGCGCAACTACTTCGAGCCGCTGATCCGCGGCGAGGCCTACCCGCCGTACGACGCGAAGACGGGCCTGCCGAAGTATGTGCGTCTGAAGCGCGTGCTGGCGAAGAAGAAGCTGCCGAAGTACGAGATCGCGGACAAGTAATCCGCCACCGAGGTCGACGATTCCGTGCTGCCCATTCCCGAAAGCGAGCTGATCGAAAGCTTCGTGCGCGCCTCCGGGCCGGGCGGGCAGAACGTCAACAAAGTTGCCTCGGCCGTCGAGTTGCGTTTCGATGTGGCGAATTCGCCGTCGCTGTCCGACGCGTTGCGCACGCGCGTGCTCGCGCGGCGCGACCGGCGCCTGACCGCCGACGGCGTACTCGTCATCCAAGCCAATCGTTTTCGCGATCAGGCGAAGAACCGCGAGGATGCGCGCGCGCGCCTCGCCGAGATTCTCCAAGCGGCGGCGCACGTGCCGAAAAAGCGGGTCGCGACCAAGCCGACGCGCGCATCCAAGGAACGCCGGCTCGACGCCAAGCGCGTGCGCAGCGGGCATAAACAGCAGCGGTCGAAGCGCAACTGGAGCGAGGATTGAACCGGGAGGCGAACGAGCCGATTTTCCCGACGGTACCGCTGCAGGCGCCGCAGCTTCCGCCATCTTTTCGCGGTTGGCTGTGCCGCACGTTGTTGCGTCTGAGCGGCTGGCGCATCGCCGGCACATTGCCCAATGTGCCCAAACTCGTGATCATCGGCGCACCGCATTCCTCCAATTGGGATGGCGTCTGGTCGCTCGCGTTCAAGGTCGCGTTGCGCCTCAATGTCCACTTCATCATTAAGAACGACTACACGAAGGGCCTGCTCGGCCCGCTTGTGCGCGGTCTCGGCGGCATCGGCATCGACCGCAACGCGGCGCACGATGTGGTTTCGCAGATGCGCCAGCAGTTCGCCAAGCGCGACAAACTCTGGCTCGGCATCACGCCCGAAGGTACGCGCAAGAAAGTGAAGAAGTGGAAAAGCGGCTTCTGGCACATCGCGCGCGCCGCGAACGTGCCGGTGCAGTTGCTCTACTTCCACTATCCCGAGAAGACGATCGGCCTGGGGCCGCTGATTGATCTGAGCGACGATCTCGACGCCGACATGGCGCGCATCCGCGAATACTACGTGCCGTTCCAGGGCAAGAACCGCGGCACCGTATGAGCACGCCGGTATTGATGGCGTGGAGCGGCGGCAAGGATTCGACGCTCGCACTTGAACGGCTGCTCGGCGATGCGGATTACCGCGTGGTCGGGCTCGTTACCACGGTCACTGCCGGCTATAACCGCATCGCGATCCACGGTGTGCGCCGCTCGATTCTGCGTCGCCAGGTCGCCGGATTGGATCTGCCGCTGATCGAAGCGGAGATTCCACCGCAGGCGTCGAATGAGATCTACGAGACAGCCTTTGCGCAAGCCCTGGAACGCGCCCGCGAACACGAGCCCGCGCTCGACACGATTGCGTTCGGTGATCTCTATCTCGCCGACGTGCGCGCGTATCGCGAGGTTCTGCTTCAGCGTCTCGGCTGGAAGGGGCTATATCCGCTCTGGGGCGAAAACACGGATGGCCTCGCACGTTATTTCATCGAGCGCGGCTATCGCGCGATTCTGAGTTGCGTCGACACGCAGCAGCTCGACGCCGGTTTCTGCGGGCGCGACTTCGACGCGACGCTGCTTGCCGATCTGCCAGCGAATTGCGATCCCTGCGGCGAAAACGGCGAGTTCCATACCTGCGTTTGCGCCGGGCCGCTGTGGCGCGAGCCGCTCACGCTCGCGCGTGGCGAGCGCGTGCTACGCGAAGGCCGGTTTCAGTACGTTGATCTCGTCGAAGACTGAGCCGCGCTCGTCGGATTGCTTGGCGGCGTGCCCGATCTCGTAGTACGCGAGCGTCTCGCGGTCATGCTCGCGCTGCAGATCGACGAGGGTTCGCCGGCCGGCGCTGCCGATGCGTCGACGCAGGTCCGGATCGGCGCGCAGGCGCTCAATGACAGCAAACGCTTCGGCTTCGGTGGAGACGAGGAAGCCGTTCTCCCCATGCACGATCAACTCCGCGCAGCCGCAGTGTTCGGGGAAGACGACGACGGGTACTTCCATCGCCATCGCCTCGAGGATCACCGATCCGCCAGTTTCCACCCACAGCGGATGCTTGCGGTAGACGAAGACGTCGAGTGTCTGCAGAAAATCTCGCGCATCGAGCGCGCCGGTTTCGATCCATTCCGGCGTTGCGCCCGAATCGCGCGCAAAGGCAGGGGCGATCACCGATCCGCCGATGATCTTCACGCGATGCCCGAGGCCGAGCAGTTGACGGAAGAACGCGGCATCGTTCGGATGAAATTTCCATGCGTACGCGCGCCCGTGCCGGCCGATAGCCAGGCCCGACGTGGATTCGGAATGAGGCTGCCGCCGCAGGAAATGCGCGAGATCGACAGGCGAGTATTCGACCGTGCCCGGAAGATCGAGCAGGTCGCGGAACATCTTCGACGGGAAGGTGAGTCGCACCGGCGGATGCGAGGGGTTGTCTTCAATTTCCTGCAGGCGCCGCACCAGGTTCTGGTTTTGGCCGACGAGGTTGTGGCAGATGACGACGCGCTCGAAGCGGTTCTCCTGCAGCCAGTTGCCACAGGGGAAAAAGGTGCCGATCAACACGAGGGTGCCGTTCGCCGGCGCGGACCCGGGCGCAATCATGCGGATATTCGCGGCCCGCGAATGCGCCGGGTGCGGGGGCATCGTCGACCAGAGCGTGGTCGGCGCATGCGCCGACAGCAGGCGCTGCAGGTTGAGCGCACGGCGTTCACTGCCGCCGATGCTCTCCAGATTGCAGACGATGTGGATGGGTGCGTTCGCGGCCAGCGGTCGGGCGGATGCTCTCGCGTTGAGGCGTTCGAGCCGGGTGCGGATGTCGTCGCTTTCGGTCCGCCAGATCGCCGGCAGATCGATGCGGTAGCGGCATTCCATCAGCAGCTCCTGCGCCTCGGAATGCTGCGGGTCGAGTTCGTTGGCGCGCTTCGCCGCGGCCAACGCGGCATCGAGCTCGTGCACGTCGAGAAACATCTCGGTCGCGATGATCGCTTCCTGCACGGTGCCGATCTGCGCGGGTCGCAATGCGCTCAGTATTTGCTTGCCGCGGTCCCCCTCGCCGGCTTCGAGGAGGGTGACCGCGCGCGCAAGGATGTCGCGTTGCGAGAAGCTGAAGTCGAAATTCGCGCGCAGGTTCATGGCGACACCCGCGCGACGGTGAATCGATTCTGGTGTGCCGACGGCCCATGCCCGGCATTTGCGCCAGGGAATTCCGCGAAGAGAACCGTGTGGACAACGGCGATATAGGATGGCTGCGGTGCAAAGCCTGGCGCGCGTGTTGCGTACGACGTCACCGCGCCGCCGCGTAGCGGCAGCGAACTGAAAAAGAAACTCAAGAATCCCCCTTAAACGATCGCAGCGTTCCTCGCCTTACGAACGTCTCCTCTGAATATTATGCGATCAACGTCACCTTCTATTTTGTGAAGTAAAGCACATTTCTCTGCGCCGCTAGGCGGCGCAGAGATCGCATCGGTCGGGTCAGAGGGTTCGCTTCTTCGCGAACCGCTCGTTCTTTACGCAGCGATCGCGGCCGGCCGGTTGTTGCGCCAGGCGTCGAGCAGTTGCTCGCGCTTCGCCGCCGCCTTGGCGAAGTTCGCTTCCTTGATGTGGCCGTAGCCGCGAATGATTTCCGGAATCTCGGCGATATCGACGGCGAGCTTCAGGTTGTTGCGGTCGAGTTTCGACAGCAGTTCGTCGACCGTGGCGAAGTAGTCGGCAATCAGCTGACGCTCCATCTTGCGTTCGGCCGTCTTGCCGAAGAAGTCGAGTGCGCCGCCGCGCAGTCCCTTGAATTTGGCCAGCAGCTTGAACGCGCGGAACATCCACGGACCGAACTCGCGCTTGATCAGATGGCCGTCGGCGTCCTTCTTGGCGAAGGTCGGCGGAGCGAGATTGAAGTGAATCTTGTAGTCGCCGTCGAAGGTACTCTTGATCTGCTTTTCGAATTCACCGCTCGTGTACAGGCGCGCGACTTCGTATTCATCCTTGTACGCCATGAGCTTGAACGCGTAGCGCGCGACCGCGGCGGTCAGCGCTGTCTGCCCGGGCGCCTTCGTCTGTTCGGCGCTGCGCACCTTGTCGACGAGCGCCTTGTACTTCGCCGCGTAGGCCGCGTCCTGATAGTCGGTGAGGAAGGCGACGCGACGCGCGATCTGGTCGTCGAGCGTGGCGCTGATCTGCGCATCCTCCAGCGGCGCGGCGGCGGCGACGGGTTTCACTTCGCCGTTGGCCGCTTCCTTCACCTTCGCCATATCGACGGCGGCGAGGCGGCCCCAGTTGAACGCACTCTTGTTCATTTCGATCGCGGCGCCGTTGAGTTCGATCGCGCGCATCAGCGCAGCTTCGGAGATCGGCACCCAGCCCTTCTGCCAGGCGTAGCCGAGCATGAACAGGTTGCTCGCGATCGAGTCGCCGAGCAGCTTGGTGGCGAGATCGGTCGCGGCGACGAGCTCGGGCTCGTCGCCGTCGAGCGCGGTGCCGACCGCTTTGACGATCTGCAGCGACGGGAACTGCATATCCGGCTTGGTCGTGAACGTGCCGGGCATCGCTTCGTAGGTGTTGAGCACGACGTGCGAGCGCTTAGCGCGGATCTTCGACAGCGCCCAGTAGTCGTTGACCACGACCATATCGCAGCCGAGGACGAGATCGGCCTCACCTGCGGCGATACGCACGGCATGGATGTCGGCCGGCGTCTTCGCGATGCGCAGATGGCAAGTCACCGCGCCACCCTTCTGCGCGAGGCCGGTCTGGTCGAGCACGGTCGCGCCCTTCGATTCCAGATGCGCGGCCATGCCGATCAGCGCGCCGATCGTGACGACGCCGGTGCCGCCGATGCCGGTGACGAGGATGTTCCAAGGCTGGGCAAGGTCGCTGGCGAAGCTCGGTTGCGGCAAAGTGGAAAAATCCACTTTGCCGCTTCCCGGCTTGCGCTTCTTCAGTCCGCCGCCGTGGATCGTGACGAAGCTCGGGCAGAAGCCTTTCACGCAGGAATAGTCCTTGTTGCAGTTCGACTGGTCGATCTCGCGCTTGCGGCCGTATTCGGTCTCCTTCGGCAGCACCGAGACGCAGAACGACTTCTCGCCGCAGTCGCCGCAACCTTCGCAGACGAGCGAGTTGATGAACACGCGCTTCTTCGGATCTTCGAGCTTGCCACGCTTGCGCCGGCGGCGTTTCTCGGTCGCGCAGGTCTGGTCGTAGATCAGCACCGATACGCCGGGCACTTCGCGTAGGCGCTTTGACACGGCATCGAACTCGGCACGATCGAAGAACTCGACATCGCGCGGGAACAGCTCGCGTTTCGACCACTTTTCGATCTCGTCGCTCATCACCACGATCGTCTGCACGCCTTCGGCGCGCATCTGGTTGGCGATGCCGGGCACGGTCAATGTGCCATCGACCGGCTGGCCGCCGGTCATCGCGACCGCGTCGTTGTAGAGAATCTTGTAGGTGATGTTGACCTTGGCTGCGATCGCCTGGCGTATCGCCAGCGAGCCCGAGTGGAAATAGGTGCCGTCGCCGAGATTCTGGAATACGTGCTGGGTTTCGGTGAACGGCGCCTGGCCGCACCAGGTCGCGCCTTCGCCACCCATTTGGGTGAAGGTGTCGGTGCGCCGGTCCATCCACGTCACCATGTAATGGCAGCCGATGCCGCCGAGCGCGCGCGAGCCCTCGGGCACCGCGGTCGAGGTGTTGTGCGGGCAGCCGGAACAATAGTGCGCGGCGCGCGGGAAATTCGCGCGCGGCAGGGTGAGTTCCTGTTCCTTCGCCTCGATCCAGGCGACGCGCGACTTGATCGTGTCGTTGGAGAAGAAGCGCGACAGGCGCTTGGCGATCACGAGCGCGATCATGGCCGGCGTCAGCTCGGACGTGGACGGCAGGATCCAGTTGCCTTCCTCATCGTACTTGCCGACCACGCTCGGCCGCGTCGGCCAGTTGTACATGTATTCCTTCATCTGCGATTCGATGAACGAGCGCTTCTCTTCGGCAACGATGATGTCTTCGAGGCCGTTGGCGAACTCGCGAATGCCGACCGGCTCGAGCGGCCAGGTCATGCCGACCTTGTACACACGGATGCCGATGTCGGCCGCCATCTTCTCGTCAATGCCGAGGTATTCGAGCGCCTGCAGCACGTCGAGATAGCTCTTGCCCGTGGTGACGATGCCAAGGCGCGCGCGCGGCGAGTCGATGACGACGCGATCGATCTTGTTCGCACGCGCGAACGCCTGCGAAGCCTGCACGGCGTACTGGTGCAGACGCATTTCCTGATTGAGCGGCGGATCAGGCCAGCGGATGCTGAGGCCGCCGGCCGGCATCGTGAAATCGGTCGGAATCACGATGTCGAGCTGATGCGGATTGACGTTGACGCTGGCCGAGGATTCCACGGTTTCCGCGATCGTTTTGAAGCCGACCCAGCGTCCGGTGAAGCGTGACATGGCCCAGCCGAGCATGCCCATGTCGAGGATGTCCTGCACGCCGGCCGGATTGAGGATCGGCATCATCGCGCTGACGAATTCGAGTTCCGAGCCGTGCGGCAGCGTCGACGAGCGACAGGCATGATCATCAGCAGCAAGCGCCAGCACGCCACCGTTCTTCGAGGTACCCGCGGCGTTGCCGTGCTTGAACACGTCGCCCGATCGATCGACGCCCGGGCCCTTGCCGTACCACATCGCGAACACGCCGTCGTACTTGGCGCCGGGGAACAGGTTAGCCTGCTGCGTGCCCCACACCATCGTCGCGCCGAGGTCTTCGTTGAGGCCCGGTTGGAATTCGATGTTCGACGACTTGAGGTGCTTCTTCGCCTTCCACAATTCCAGGTCGAAACCGCCGAGTGGCGAGCCGCGATAGCCGGAAATGAAGCCGGCGGTATTCAGGCCGGCGGCGCGGTCGCGCATCTGCTGCATCAGCGGCAGACGCACGAGCGCCTGCACACCGGAAAGATAGATGCGGCCTTGCTTGCGCGTGTACTTGTCCTCGAGCGTGTAGCCGAGGTCGAGCTGGGTTGCAGGAACGGACATGTGAGCCTTGCTCGCGACGAGTTTTGAACGCGCAAGTTTACCATCCGCCGCTGGTGCAGCAGTGTGAACGCTTGTTCGAGCGGCCGAAGGCTATTGCGTTTGTGTGATTAATCCGACCAGCGAATACACGGCGATCCGCTCGCCCTGGATTTGCGCGGGATAGTCTGCGCTCGCGTCGAAGCGCACCGCTGTGGCCAGCGCGCGCAGCTCGTCGGTGCACGATTTTGCCGCCTTCGCGTCCGCGCCGACGATGCTGAATTCGAGTACGCCCTTGCGCGCCAGGCGCAGCGCGTGACAGTCGAAGACGCTCGTGGAGGCGCCTTCGGGCTGGCGTTCTTCGCTCCAGACGATCGTCGAGCCTTGGCGTTCCGGCGCGACCTCGTAACCGAGCAGAGTGCCGCCGCTGCCGGACAGGCGCGGCACGCGCGGCTGCGCCTGCGCGGCGGCAAGCAGCACGGCCGGATCGAGCGGCGCGGAATCCGTGGCGACGAGGCCGTCGTGGCGCCAGCGGATGCGGACGGCATGCGGGTTCGGGTCGGTCAGGGTTTTGTCCGCGGCGATCATCCAGGCGATCAGATGGGTGTCGTTTTCTCCGCTCAACGCCGTGTCCGCCCGGCGGGCGTCGGCGCCGACGAGCAGGTGCTGGCCGCGCGGGATGTCGAAGTTCATGCCGACCGCCTCGCGCACGAAGCGGCCACGCTGGAACGAGAGGATTTCGGCGAGCCGGCGCAGTTCGGCGGGGGTCGCGCGGCGCGGGGGCTCTTCGGCCGCCGGCTCCGGCGCGTGCGGCGCTCTGGGGCTCGCCGCCGCCTGGTTCGGCGTCGCGGCCGGTGCGGAACTGGCGGAATGGCTTACCGCGGCGCCGTCGTCCGCCTGATCGTCGTCGTCCGTGCCCTGTTCCTGCGCTACGGCGGGATAGTTTGCGTCGAGCTTCGCCGGCGTAACGTGCATGATCACCCAGAAAAGCATGCAAGCAGCAATGACCTGGGCGAACAGCGGCCAGCGGATATCGTGGTCCTTGTCGCCCCAGTACTTGTACAGCGCGTAGAGGACATAGAACGGGATGAACAGGGTCAGCACGCCGTCGAGCGCGCTCGCGCGCCAGACGCGCACGATGATGACGATCCCCAGGACGAAGGAGACCACGTAAAGAATCATTAACTCCTGCAGCATTGCGCAGCCTCTCCCCAAGCAACGAATCTATACCAGTGTAGACGAGTACGCTTTACAAAACAGGGCAACCGGCCGCGATTTTTGTCGGCCGGTCTTACGGCGATGCGTCGGACTTGACCATCGCCTTGAACGGAAACAGCTGCTGGTTGATGAAGCCGTCGGGCATGTAGTCGCCGACCACGCCGTAGTGCTCGGGGAATTTCCGCTCCGATTTCACCGCGGTGCCGAACAGATAGTCGAGGAATGAATAGTGCGCGGCGTAGTTCTTGTCGATCGCCTCGTCGTCCTGCGAGTGGTGCCAGTGGTGGAAGTCCGGGGTCACGATCAGATACCGCAGCGGACCCCACGGCAGATGCACGTTGGCGTGATTGAACACGGCCTGGAAGCCGACGATGATGATGTAGGCATTGATCACGCCTTCGGAAAAGCCGACCACGAACAGCGGTGCGAGCACGGCGACGCGCGTGGCGATGATCTCGAGCATGTGCTGGCGCGAACCTGCGAGCCAATCCATTGTCTTCGTCGAGTGATGCACCGAGTGGAATTTCCACAGGAACGGCACCTCGTGATACGCGCGGTGGGTGAAGTACTGCGCGAGATCGGCGACGAGAATGCACAGCAGCAATTGCGGCACGAACCAGATGCGCTGCACGGCGAGCTGGAAATCGTGGTTGACCAGCCAGCCGAACACGTGATGAATCAGAAAGTTCACCGTGAGCAGAATCACGCCGACGAGAAAATGGTTGACCGCAAAGTGCTTGAGATCGGTCTGCCATTCGCGGCGGAAGATCGGCTGACCTTTGTACAGCGGGAACAGCTTCTCGAGCACGACGAAGATCACGGTGGAACCGAGCAGGTCGAGGATGAACCAGTCCAGGCCGATGTACGGCGTGTTGTCCGGGAAATCACCGACCGGCACGCGCGAGCCGCCGAGCGCTACCGCGACGATGACGCAGGCGAACGCGACGAGATTGAGATTGCGCCGGCGGTTGAAGATCAGATTGGTCAGCGACAGCGCGCCGGCGACGAGCAGCCCGCCGAACAGCAGCTGGCGCAGCACGTCGACCGAGTATTTATGCCGCAGCTCAGGCATCGTCAGGTACTGCGGAAAATGGAACGCGAGCACGGCGAGCAGACTGAGGATGCCGAGCAGCAGCGCGATCACCGTCGTGATCAGCGCCTTGCCTTCGCGCAGATCGCCGCTGCGATGGAGCAGATCGTCGGTGTCTTCGACCACTTCGCCGACGCGGCGCGCGGTGGCAGTGAACGGGGCGACGAGGATGCGGCGTGAAATCGCGCGCTTGGACCCGGGCGGCAGGGACGATCCGAACATGACGATTCCGTGACCTGATGGCGTTACGCTCACTATAGCTGCGGATTCAGGCACTTGCGCAAGCGCGTGTCGCCGCTTGAAAAAACCGGCCCACGCCCCATCTCGTGGCTAAGGAAAGCAGTCGTGCTTACCGTCACCGCCAGGGGTTTCTCCCATCCGCCGTCCGTCGCGTCTGCCGCGACCGTCACCCGGCCGAGCGGACTTTTCGCGCGATATCCCATGTTCGATGCGTCCTGCGCATCGACGCCGGCGCGCGTCCGGTTTTCTTCCTGCCTGGAGTGGTCGATGCCGTCCATGTAGCTCGTTCGTGCGTGTTCTCTGTTTGTATACCTTTCCACTTTTCTTTCAATCTATCTGAGGATGGAACGTCATGTCGTGGCTTAATTTGGAATTGAGTCTTGGCAATATCTTCGTCATCGTCGGCGTGCTCGTCGCGCTGATCCTGTTGTATTCCTCGATCGTGTATGTACCGAACAATCGCGTCGGCGTGCTCGAACGTCTGTGGTCCGGCAAGGGCTCGGTGATGAGCGGCCTCGTCGCGCTCGGCGGCGAGGCGGGCTATGTGCCCGAACTGCTGCGCGGTGGTTTTCACGTGCTGTTTCCGTTTCAGTACCGCGTGCACAAAGTCGATCTCGTGACCGTGCCGCAAGGCGAAATCGGCTACGTGTTCGCACGCGACGGCAAGCCGCTGGAAGCCGGCCAGTCGCTGGCGGGCAACGCGAAGGCCGACGACTTTGAAAACGTGCGCGACTTCGTCGCCGCCGGCGGCCAGAAAGGGCCGCAGCGCAAGGTACTGCGCGAAGGTGTCTACGCGATCAATATCGCACAGTTCATCGTGCTCACGCGCGCGAACACGTATGCGGTCGCGCTGGCCAAGTCCGACGCCGATACGATCGAAGCGATGCGCGCGCAGATCGAGGCGCGCGGTGGTTTCCATCCGGTCGTGATCGGTGAACAGTCGGCGCAAGGATTGCGCGTCACCGATCCCGGCACCAAGGAAGCGCGCGTCGTCAACGACGTCATCGGCATCGTCACCGTGCACGACGGCCCCGGCCTGCCGGCGGGCGAACTGATTGCGCCTGCGGTCGGCGCGGACCGCAGCGTCGCCGCGGCTTACCACAACAACTTCCAGGACGCAGATCGCTTCCTTGCCGCTGGCGGCTTTCGCGGGCGCCAGTACCAGGTGCTCGTCGACGGCACCTACTACGTCAACCGCCTGTTCGCGAGCGTGGAATTCATTGAGAAGACCCTGGTGCCGATGGGCACAGTCGGCGTGGTCGTCTCGTTCATCGGCAAGCGCGGCGCCGACCGCTCCGGCGCGGAATACCAGCACGGCGAACTCGTCGGCGACGGCGAGCGCGGTGTCTGGGAAGCGCCGATGCTGCCAGGCAAGTACGCGTTCAACCGCTTCGCCGGCTCGATCGTGAAAGTGCCGACGACGAACTTCATCCTCAAATGGGAATCGGGCCAATCGGGCTCGGACTTCGACCGCAACCTCAAGGAAATCTCGCTGATCACCAAGGACGCGTTCGAGCCGACGCTGCCGCTGTCCGTCGTCGTGCACATCGACTACAAGAAGGCGGCGAAGGTGATTCAGCGCTTCGGCGACGTGCAGAAGCTCGTTGAGCAGACGCTCGATCCGATGGTCTCCGCGTATTTCAAGAACACGGCGCAGACCAAGACGCTGATCGAGCTGCTGCAACAGCGTGCGGACATCCAGGGCCAGGCGCTTGCCGACATGAAGGGCAAGTTCGCGGCCTACAATCTCGAGCTGCAGGAAGTGCTGATCGGCACGCCCAAGTCGCCGGCCGGCAACAGCCAGATCGAGAACATCCTCGCCCAGCTGCGTGATCGCCAGGTCGCGCGCGAGCAGATCGAAACCTACGAGCAGCAGGAAGCCGCCGCGGTCAAGGAACGCACGCTGCGCGAAGCGGCGGCGGTCGCCGCACAGCAGAAGGGCCTGACTGAGTCGCGCATCGCGATCGAGATCGCCGAGAACAAAGGTCTCGCCGAGGTGAAGACGCAGACGCGCCAGGGCGAGGCGGATGCAGCGAAGATCCGCAACGTCGCGCTGGCCGACGCCGAACGCATCAAGGCGATCGGTGCGGCGAACGCGAACCGCATCGAGCTCGAAGGCGAGGCGACGGCGCGCGCCGCGCACAAGCAGGTCGAAGCTTACGGTGGTCCCGAGATCCGTCTCGCTCAGGAGATTTCCGCGCAGATCACGCGCGCGATCGCCGAGGGCAAGCTGCCGGTCGTGCCGCAGATTCTCGTCGGCGGCGACGGCAAGGGTAGCAATGCAATCGAGGCGATTACCGCGATGATCCTCGCGGCGGGACAACAGTTCCGTCAGGCGAAGACCACGACGGTGCAGTAAGGAAGCAAGGCAGCCGGTGCACTGCGCCGGCTGCCGCTCGTTTCAAGCGTTATGCGTGGCGCCGATGCAGGTTCGGCAGGAACGCCGTGAGCAAGCCGATCGCCGGCAGATAGGCGCAGATCTGATACACGTATTCGATACCTTTGTGATCGGCGATTTCGCCGAGCACCGCCGCGGCGATGCCGCCCATGCCGAAGGCGAAGCCGAAGAACATGCCGGCGATCATGCCGACATTGCCGGGCACCAGTTCGGTCGCGTAGACGAGGATCGCCGAGAACGCGCTCGACAGGATCAGGCCGATCACCACGCTGAGAATGCTCGTCCAGAACAGATCCACGTGCGGTAGCAGCAGCGAGAACGGCAGCACGCCGAGGATCGACACCCAGATCACCCATTTGCGCCCGACCCGGTCGCCGATCGGGCCTCCGACGAGCGTGCCAAGCGCGACCGCGCCGAGGAAATAGAACAGGTGAATCTGCGCGCTCTGCGTCGAAACGTGGAATTTTTCGATCAGATAGAACGTGTAGTAGTTCGACAGGCTGATCAAATAGAAGTACTTCGAGAAGATCAGCGCGAGCAATACGCTGATGGCGATGACAACCTGCCGCTTCGGCAGCGTCGACGTCGCCGCGACGATTTTCGCCGCCTTTGGTTTGGCACGCTGCGCGTACCACAGGCCGACGCGCGTCAGCAGCACGATGCCGGCGAGCGCGAGCAGCGACACCCAGGCGAGCGCGCCCTGGCCGTGCGGCAGGATGACGAACGCGGCGAGCAGCGGGCCGAGCGCCGAGCCGGCGTTGCCGCCGACCTGGAAGAACGACTGCGCGAAACCGTGGCGTCCGCCCGAAGCGAGACGCGCGATGCGCGAGGATTCCGGATGGAAGATCGACGACCCCGTGCCGACCAGCGCCGCGGCGAGCAGCAGGAACGGGAACGACGCCGCTTGCGACAGCAGGAGCAGGCCGCAGAGGGTGAAGCCCATGCCGACCGGCAGCGAGAACGGCAGCGGGCGGCGGTCGGTGTACGCGCCGACCAGCGGCTGCAGCAGCGAGGCGGTGATTTGGTAGGTGAAAGTAAGCAGGCCGATCTGGCCGAAGTCGAGCGCGTAGTTGTTCTTCAGGATCGGGTAGATCGACGGCAGCAGCGACTGGATCAGATCGTTGAGGAAATGCGAGGCGCTGACCGCGCCGAGCACGCTGAGCACCGTGCCGGTATCGGTCGGGGCGGATGGGATTTTCTCAGCTACTGCGGCGGAATTGGCGCTCACGATCTGTTCTCGAAGACGAATTTGATCGGCATGCAGGTTAGAATCGTTCGCGTTAGCCCGCAGCCGCCGGCAGGTCAACGATCTACGAGATTGGGCCAATGCGTAACGCCAACGTCGACGACTACGAAGCGATCCCGCGGCCGATCATCTCGGTCGGCAACGATTACGCGCCCGGCATTGCGCGTGGCTCGCATCAGCACCGGCGCAACCAACTTCTTTACGGCGCCACCGGGCTGATGATCGTCACCACGCCGCAGGGCCGCTGGGTGGTGCCGCCACAGCGCGCACTGTGGATTCCGGCCGGCGTTTATCACGACGTCTACGCGGTCGGCCCGGTGACCACACGCAGCATCTTCCTCGAACCGGCGGTGAGCAAGAAACTGCCGGACGAATGCCGCGTGCTCGGCATCACCCCGCTCGCGCGTGCGCTGCTGCTCGAGGCGGTCGATCTGCCGGCGAAATACGACGTGCATGCGCGCGCCGGCCTGATCATGCGCCTGTTGATCGCCGAGATCGAAACGCTGCCGACGCTGCCGCTCAATATCAGCCTGCCGACCTCGCCGAAACTCGCCGCGCGCTGCCGCGCATTTCTCGACCGGCCGACGCCGCACGAGACGATCGACGACTGGTGCGCGACGTTGAACATGTCGCGGCGTTCGTTCACGCGCCTGTTCCGCGAGCAGACCGGCACAAGTTTCGCCGCCTGGTGCCGCCAGGCCTGCGTCGTCGCCGCGTTGCCGCGCCTGGCCGCCGGCGACTCGATCACCGCGATCGCGCTCGATTTCGGTTACGCGAATCCATCGGCGTTCACGCAGATGTTTCGCAGTCAGACCGGCGTCGCACCGAGTGCCTACGCAGGGGTATCGCCGGCGGTCTGAATCTTCGCTCCTCAACACAACATTCAGGAACTATGCCGTTCGGCATCGTGTCTTTCGACACTGTCGGCCGGCGGGTCGGTCGAAGACACTGCCCCTGCTGCGACGCCATCCAAGGAGAGAACGATGCGAGGAAGTTTCGGAAAACGAATTCTGTGCGTGGCACTGGCCATGCTGGCCCTGGGCTCGGCGGCCTACGCGGACGACGATCCGATGAACGACCCGGGCGTGCAGAAGACCCTGCGCGCGATGGCCAGTGTGTCGACCTGGTTTCACCCCGACTTGTTCGGCATGACCGTCGGCATGCGCCGCTACGCGCACAAGGACTACAAAGGCGCCCTGAAATATTTCGAGATCGGCGCCTTCTACGCCGACAAGCTGTCTCAGCTGAGCACCGGGCTGATGTACATGAACGGCGAAGGCGTGAAGAAGGACCTCGTCACCGCCTATGCCTGGCTCGATCTCGCCGCCGAACGCGACTACCCCGACTTCGTTGCCACGCGCGACAGCGTGAAGGCGCAGCTCACTCCCGAGCAGCTCGCGCAGGCCGTCGCCTTGCGCAAGACGCTCGGCGAACGTTACGGCGATGCCGTCGCCAAACAGCGCATGGTGCAGCAGCTGCATTTCGGCCAGATGCAGATGACCGGCTCGCGCACCGGTTTCGATGCCGGCGCGAACCACATGCGTACGAAAGACGATTGCGGGCCGTCCCTCGTTGTCGGCGGACGCGCGGTGGCGCAGGCTGGCTGCGGCAGCGCAGACGTCTACGCAAAGGACAATTGGGACCCGAAAGCGTATTTCGCCAAGCGCGACAGCGAGTGGAAAGCCACTGTCACCGTCGGCGCCGTTGAGGAGCAGGGCAAAGCGATCGACACGCCGGCGCAGCCCGCCGCACCGTCCGCGCCGACCGAGAAACCGACCCAACAGCCTTAGCGGAGAAGCTTTCGCGGCCAGCGCCATGGACTGTTGGGTTTCGGGCAACGGGGCGCACGTTATACTCGTGTCTCGTATTGTCACGGTCGCATCGTCATGTCGCGCAAGCTATTTCTGATTCTGTTCGTCACCACCATCGCGCTCGCGCTTGCCGCGTGCGGCAACAAGGGCCCATTGATCTTGCCCGACAAGCCGCAAGAGCAGCAAGACAAGGACAAGAAGAAAGACGCTCCCACGAACACCGCGCAACCCGCCGCTAAGGCGGGCGACGCGGCACAGCACTGACGTCCGTCGCGCATCGATGGGTCTGCACTTCACCAAGATGCACGGCATCGGCAACGACTTCGTCGTGCTCGATTGCCGCACGCAGCCGTTCGCGCTCGATGCCGGGCAGATCGCGCGCATCGCCGATCGGCACAGAGGCGTCGGCTTCGATCAGCTGCTGACGATCGAGCCAGCGCGCGATCCGTCCTGCCTGTTCTATTACGGCATCTACAACGCCGACGGTTCCTCGTCCGGGCAGTGCGGCAACGGCGTGCGCTGCGTCGCCGCGTGGCTCAAGCGCGCGGGCGTTCTCGACACGGGCGCCACGCGTCTGGAAAGCCCGTCGGGGCCGGTGGCGGTCGAATTGCTCGACGACGGCCGCGTGCGCGTCGACATGGGCGAGCCGCGTTTCGCTCCGGACAACATCCCGCTGACCCTGGCCGCCGCGGATCCTTACGTTCTGACCATCGACAGCAAGCCGGTCGAATTCGGCGCGGTGTCGATGGGCAATCCGCATGCGGTGATCGAAGTCGCCGACGTGGCTTCCGCGCAGCTCGCAGAGCTCGGTGCGGCATTGTCCACAAACGCGCATTTTCCACAAAGCTGCAACGTCGGCACGGTGCAGATCGTCGATCGCACGCACGTGAAGCTGCGCGTGCGCGAGCGCGGCGTCGGTGAGACGCTGGCCTGCGGTACCGGCGCGTGCGCAGCGGTCGCCGTGCTGCGCCGGCGCGCGAAAGTCGACGCCACAGCCACGGTCGACCTGCCGGGCGGGCGGCTCGAAATTCGTTGGGACGGTCCCGGACACACCTTGTGGATGACCGGGCCGGCCGCGTTCGTTTACGAAGGAGATTGGAATGAATGACGCCTCATCGACGGCCCCGGGCAGTAAGGACGGCGTGACGCCGGCCGAAGTGGCAAGCTATTTGCGTCGGCATCCGGCCTTCCTGCACGACTATCCCGATCTCGCCCTGACCCTGCTGCCTCCGCGCGAGGAAGGCAAGACGACCTCGCTCGCGAGCTACCAGCTCGACGTGCTGCGCGACAAGAATCGCGAACTGGGCCGACGTTTGACCGAACTCGTCAACATCGCCAGCGAGAACGAGCAGCTCGTGCAGCGCGTGCACGCGCTCAACGTTTCGCTGATGCGCGAGTCGACGCTCGCCGGTAGCGTGCGCCGTGTTGTTGCCGGCCTGCGCGAGGATTTCAACACCGAGTTCGTGCGCCTCGTCCTGCTGCGCGCTGATGCCGAATTGCCCGCCGCCGACTGGCTGATCGTGCAGCCGCAAGGCGTGCAAGCGCTGCCGGAGTTCGCCGAGTTCTTCAACAATGGCGAAGCGCTGTGCGGCCGCCTGCAGCAGGAGAAGCTGGATTTTCTCTTCGGCAAGCGCGCCGACGATGTGCGCTCCTCCGCGCTGCTGCCGCTGAGCGACAACGGCGTGTCGCTCGGCATACTCGCGATCGGCAGCATCGATGCGAACCGCTTCCACCCCGGCATGGGCACGGCGTTCCTCAAGTTGATCGCCGAAACCGTGGCCGCGGCGATCGCGAGATTTCCGGCACGCGGATGAGCGAGACGCTCACCGCAGCGGTCGAGCGGTTTCTCGATTATCTGAAGGTCGAGAAGAATTATTCGCCGCAAACGCTGATTCGCTATCGCCACGATCTGAGGCGACTGGTGGAATACGCCGGTGCGCGCGACATTGCCGAGTGGTCCGCACTGCGCGCCGATGCGATGCGCAATTTCATTGCGAGCGAGCATCGCGCAGGTATCGCGCCGAAGACGTTGCAAGCGCGACTCTCCGCCTGCCGCAGCCTGTTCAAATTCCTCCTGCGCGGCGGCGAGCTCAAGCACGATCCCGCCGCCGGCGTGCGTGCGCCGAAGGCGCCGCGCAAACTGCCGCAGGTGCTCGATGTCGATGAGATGAGCAAGCTCGTCGAGATTCCGACCGACGGCGCGGAAGCGAAGCGCGATCGCGCGATCCTCGAGCTGCTCTATTCGAGCGGCTTGCGTATTTCCGAATTGACCGGGTTGACCTGGCGCGACCTCGATCTCGCCGATGCGAGCGTGCGTGTCACCGGCAAAGGCCGCAAGACGCGCATCGTGCCGGTCGGATCGAAGGCGCTCGAAGCGTTGCGCATCCTGCACGACCTCGAACAGGTGCAAAGTCCCGACGAGCCGGTATTCCGCGGCCGCAACGGCGCGCCGATCAGCGCGCAGAAAGTGCGCGAGCGGCTCAAACAATGGGCAAAAGTGCAGGGCATCGACCGTCGCGTCTATCCGCATCTGCTGCGCCATTCGTTCGCCAGCCATATGCTCGAATCCTCCGGCGATTTGCGCGCAGTGCAGGAATTGCTCGGCCACGCCGACATCGCCACGACACAGATCTACACACACCTCGATTTCCAGCATCTTGCGCGCGTCTACGACGCAGCACATCCACGCGCGCGGCGCCGGAAGTGACACCTCGCCCAAGCAGGGAGGGGCAGTCGGGAAACTTGGATTTACCGTTGCTGTCCCCATAATTGCCACTCCAAGCGATTTATCGGGTGTCCCATGCAGGAAAGCTTCCACGCCACAACCATCGTCTCCGTGCGCCGCGACGGCAAAGTCGTGATCGGCGGCGACGGCCAGGTCACGCTCGGCGCGACCGTGGTCAAGGCCAACGCGCGCAAGGTGCGCCGGCTCGGTGTCAAGGGCGAAGTGCTCGCCGGATTCGCTGGTGCGACGGCTGACGCGTTCACCCTGTTCGAGCTGTTCGAGCAGAAGCTCGACAAGTACGGCAACAATCTGACCCGCGCGGCGGTCGAACTGGCGAAGGACTGGCGCACCGATCGCCGCCTCGGCCGACTCGAAGCGATGCTCGCCGTTGCCGACAAGGATGTCTCGCTGTTGATCTCCGGCAACGGCGACGTGCTCGAACCTGAGCAAGGCTTGATCGCCATAGGCTCCGGCGGTCCGTACGCGCAGGCCGCGGCGCGGGCATTGCTGCAGCATTCCACGCTCGGCGCGCGCGAGATCGTCGAGAAGGCGCTCGGCATTGCGGGCGATATCTGCATTTATACGAATCACAACATCACGATCGAAGAGCTGTGATTCTTGGCTCGTCATTCCCGCCGACGCGGGAATGACGACAAGGTAAGTTTTCCGAGTCTCAAATCCCCAATCTCGAATCCCGGTTCCACCATGTCCGAACTCACTCCCCGCGAAATTGTCAACGAACTCGATCGCTTCATCATCGGCCAGAACGCGGCCAAGCGCGCGGTCGCGATCGCGCTGCGCAACCGCTGGCGCCGCATGCAGCTCGAGCCGGCACTGCGCAACGAAGTCACGCCGAAGAACATCCTGATGATCGGCCCGACCGGTGTCGGCAAAACGGAAATCGCGCGTCGGCTCGCGGCGCTCGCCAACGCTCCGTTCATCAAGGTCGAGGCGACCAAGTTCACCGAGGTCGGCTATGTCGGCAAGGACGTTGAGCAGATCGTCCGCGACCTCGCCGACGCCGCGGTGAAGATGGCGCGCGAAGCGGCGAAAAATCAGGTGAAATCGCAGGCCGAGGACCGCGCCGAGGAGCGCATTCTCGACGCGCTGATTCCGCGCCGCGCCTCGAGCTGGGACCAGCCGCCGCCGGAGTCGCTCGACACCGAGACGCGGCAGAAGCTGCGCAAGCAACTGCGCGAAGGTGCGCTCGAGGATCGCGAGATCGATATCGAAACTCAGCTCAACGTCGGTGTCGAGATCATGGCGCCACCGGGCATGGAAGAGATGACCAACCAGTTGCGCGGCATGTTCTCGCAGATGGCGGGGCAGAAGACGCAGAAGCGCAAGCTCGCGATCCGCGCCGCGCGCCCGCTGTTGATCGAAGAGGAAGCCGGGCAACTCGTCAACGACGAGGAGATCAAGCAGAAGGCGATCGACTCGTGCGAGCAGAACGGCATCGTCTTCATCGACGAGATCGACAAGGTCGCGCAGCGCGGCGAGTGGGGCGGCGCGGGCGTGAGCCGCGAGGGCGTGCAGCGCGACTTGCTGCCGCTGGTCGAGGGCTCGACCGTGTCGACCAAGCATGGCCTGGTCAAGACGGATCACATTCTGTTCATCGCCTCGGGTGCGTTCTCGCTGGCCAAACCGTCGGACCTGATTCCCGAGCTGCAGGGCCGTTTCCCGATCCGCGTCGAGCTGTCGGCGCTGTCGGCGAACGACTTCGAGCGCATCCTGCGCGAACCGCACAGCGCGCTGACCAAGCAGTACAGCGCCCTGCTCGCGACTGAGAACGTCACCCTCGAATTCACCGACGACGGCGTGCGCCGCCTCGCGGAAATTGCCTTCCAGGTCAATGAACGCACCGAGAACATCGGTGCACGGCGGCTGCACACGGTACTCGAACGTCTGCTCGATACGATATCCTATGAGGCTCCCGATCGCGGCGGGCAGAAGTTCAGCGTCGATGCGAAGTACGTCGACGACCATCTGGCGATGCTCGTGCAGGATCAGGATTTGAGTCGCTACATCTTGTAGCCCCTGCTTGTCATTCCCGCGAAGGCGGCAATCCAGTTCTTTCTTTACGCGCTTTGATTTGCCGCTTACTCGGGAAGAAACGAGAGCAGGAACTGTACTCCCGCCTTCGCCGGAATGACGGCAAAAGCATGAATTGGTAAAAGTATAGAAATGGTCACGATCAACCATCACCGCGAAGGCGGAAGCAACGTCGTCCAGTTCCGCGGCCGCGGTGCGCGTGCGCAACTGCGCGAGGCGATGGACGCGCACGTGCCCGTGCGCGTGATGCGCGAGAAGATTTCCGCGGGCTGGACGCACGGCTACGTGATCGGCATGTCGAGCGAATTCTGCCTGGTCGCCGAAGTATCGGATGCGATGCGCTTCGACGGATTTCTCGCGATCGCGCTCTCCGACGTCAGCCACGTCGAGGAAGATCCCGGCCGCGAGTTCGTCGAGCGTGCGCTCAAGCTCAACGAGCAAACAATTCCGGAGCTGCCGGAAATTGATCTGACCGACTGGCAGACCATCGCGCAGTCGGCGTCGTCGGTGACGCCGATGATTTCGCTCAATATGCTCGACGACGAGACCGGCGAAGTCAGCTATGTCGGCCGCCTCACCGGCGCGGAGCCCGACGCGTTGCTGCTGCAGGAAGTCGACCCGAACGCACACTGGTACCCGGACACGGGCGCCTACGAGTTCCCCGCGATCGGCTCGATCGCATTCGGCACGGCGTACATGTTGCTGCTCGCGCGCCTCGCGGGCGTGCCGCCGATTCCGCTGCCGCCGGAAGCGTTGCCGGCGTCGTAGAAGAATTTCGGCCGGTCAGCGCGGATTTTTCTTGATGGTGATTTCCACCCGTCGGTTCTTTTGACGACCGACGGGATCGTCGCGGCCATCCGGTTGGGTATTGGGCGCAACGGGATTCGACGCGCCTCGCCCCGCCGTTGAAATAGTTGCTGATTCCAGCCGTCCGTTCCGCACCAGCCATCGATGCACCGATTCGGCTCGCGCCAGAGACAACTTGCCGTTGTAGTCGTCGCTGCCTTTGGAATCGGTGTAGCCCTCTATCAGAACATCCCGTTTATCCCTGGCGGCGATGAACTCGGCGATTTTTCTGAGACTCTGCTCTGCGCCGGGGCGAAGGTCCGCGCGATCGAAATCGAAAAGGATGTCGGAAGACAATTCGATGACGATCGACTGCGCCGTTTCTCTTGTGTTGATTCCGAAAGCCTTGTTGGCCAGCTCGTTCAGTGTCGGGGCGACATGGGCCGCCTTGCCCTCGGCGAGATCGACGACCTTCGGATCTATCGTCGCGACGCGAAGGGAGATGTCCAGCACTCTGAACTGCGTGCCCTGCGGCAGAGGGTCGTCGTCGGTCGCGGCAAAAGCGAGGCCGCCCGAGGACAACAATAGGAATAGCAGCTTGACCCGCATGGCGCCCGCTCAGTTCGTAATCGGCACGTCGTCGATCGGCTCGGCATGCGGCAATTCCACCACAATGCTTTTGACGCTGTCCGGTGGCGCCGGAAACTTGATGTTGATATCGCGCGGCTTACCCGAATTCAGCTCGGAGATTTCTTCGGCGGTCAAATGTGTGCACAAGCAATTTCCGTTGCTGTCTTCGAGCATGAAATAGCGCTTCTTGTTGGCCAAATCGAGTAACTTATAGTCTTCGTGCCACGGCGTTTCACCGCTGAAGCCGATGCCCTTGCTCGTTACCGCCTTCCCTGAGGTTCCTTGAAGCTTGACGCTCAAAGTAACCGTTCCATTTGTGTTGCGTTTCAGGCGGGTGACGGTGAAAGTCACCCCTTCGAGCGATCCTTGGCTCGAGTAAGCGGCCGTCGAGGATGCGGTTGGAGCAGCTTCCTGCATCTGCGCGAACAGAGCGCTGCTGGCAAGCGCACCATACGCAAGGAAGCACGCTGCGGACAGGGAGGAAGATCGGTGCATGGGAGTTTCCGGCAGTAGGAGTTAACGGCAACACGGTTGTGCCGCTCGGCTGATTTGGAACAATAATTCGCTGCGACAAAACATGCCGGACATAATGGCGACAGTAAACGGACAACAAATGGACAACGCGGAACACTGCCAATGGCTGCCAACTCGTCTAAGTGGCGGCCTTCGAGTCGAGAACGTGAAAACCGCATTCCGACAGAAACGCATGCCATGAGAACAGCGCAGCCCACCGACATCACCCTGCACCGCGCCTCGCGCGTGCTCGAAGTCGCCTTTGATACGGGCGAAACGTTTCGCCTGCCTTGCGAGTATCTACGCGTGCATTCGCCGAGCGCCGAAGTGCAGGGCCACGGTCCGAGTCAGCGCGTACTCCAGTACGGCAAACAGAACGTCAACATCGCCGAGATCGCACCGGTCGGGCAGTACGGTGTGCTGCTCCGGTTCGACGACGGCCATGACACCGGCATCTATTCGTGGAGCGTGCTCTACGATCTCGGCAAACATCAGGCAGAGAAGTGGCAGGCCTATCTCGATGAGCTGGCCGCGGCGGGCAAGTCGCGCGAGCCGCAGCGTTGATCAGCGTCGCGCAGGAATGACTGGCAGCAGCACGTGTGAGGGCCGCGTGCGGTCGAGATAGACGCGATTTGTCGGGGGGGAAATCGTGTGTCGCGCTAGACTAGCTGAGGGGAAGTATTCGAAGAATCGGGGTTGAACCGGCCAAGCTCATCACTGGAAGAGGACTCGTCATGCCCGAAGAAATTGAAATCGACACCGACAAACTGCACGAAGCGATTCACGAAGAAGTGGAAAAAGAAGGCGGTGCGCTGCTGCGTACGATCGCGTTGACCACGGCGCTGTTCGCGGCATTCGCCGCCGTGGCCTCGCTGCTCGCCGGCGGCACGGTCAATGAGGCACTGGCGCTGAAGACCGAGGCGACGCAGTTGCAGGCGCAGGCCTCCGATCAGTGGGCCTACTATCAGGCGAAGGGCATCAAAGCCGTGGTGTTCGAAGCGCAGAAGGGCGTGCTTGCCGCCGCAGACAAGCCCATATCGCCGGATATCGAAAAGAATATCGCGCGCTACAAGGACGAGCAGCAGGAGGCGAAAAAGAAAGCCGAGGAGTTCGAGCACGGGCGCGATGAGAAGGGCAAGGAAGCCGACCATCTGATCCATCAGCATCACTATTTCGCCTACTCGGTGGCGATGCTGCAGGTGGCGATCGCGCTCGGCGCCGTCGCTGCGCTGACGCGCAAGCGCTGGGCCTGGCTCGGGTCGACGGCGCTCGGTCTGATCGGCGCGGTAATTTTCCTCTGGGCGCTGCTCGCGCACTGATTCGCGCTGGTACGCGGGCTTCGCCGATCGACCGGTGGCAATCCACGCCGGTCGATCGGCGAGTGAACGGACTCAGTTTTTCTTTGCCGCCGCCTTGGCTTTCTCCGCGGCTTCCTCTTCGGCCTGTTTTTTCAGATATTCGGCGTAGCTCTTCGCTTCCGCGGCCTCGGTGGTGATCTCGACGCGGATCTCGTCGCTGACTTGCGGCACGAAACGGCCGAGGCCGAAATCCGAGCGCTTCAGCGTGGTCATCGCATCGAAGCCGATCGTCGCCAGGCTGTTGCGCGGATTCACGCCGATCTTGTTGAGTTTGACGTCGAGTACCACGGGCTTGCGCACGCCGTGCAGCTCGAGTTCGCCGCTGACTTTGTAGTGCTCGGCCATCGCACCCTTTTCGACCCGGGTGCTCTTGAACGTGGCGGTCGGGTACTTCGCCGTCTCGAAGAAATCGGCCGAGCGCAGGTGGTCGTCGAGGTCGGGCACGCTGGTGGTGAATTTGTCGAGCGGGATCGTGACCGCGACGGAAGCCTTGGTGGGATCGGCCGAATCGAATTCGAGCATGCCTTCGCCCTGACCGAACTGCAGACTCGGATTGGCGAAGCCGAGATGCACCCAGCGGGCGACGCCCTGGGTGTAGTTCGACTCGAAGGTGTAAGTCGCGGCTTGCGCGGATAACGAAACGAGCGCGAGGGCGGCGGCGAGAATGAAACGGTGCGGCATGGGAACTCCTGGTTGGCTAATGAAACGCACGCCGACTCTGCCGGCAGCGCCTTGCGCAAGTCCTGAGCCCTGCCTGAAAAACCCTGAAAGTGTCTGAAAACGAGGGCGGTACGCCGGTGCGGGCGTTGCGGGGGTCTCGCTATACTTCGCCTCCGCTCCTGGTCCTGGCAGCATGAACGAATCGGCGAAATTTCCGCTGCGCATCGGCGCCTGGCGTGTAGACGCCCTCGCCGGCGAGATTTCGCGTGCCGGAAGCGAGCCCGTGCGTCTCGAAGCGCGCACGATGCGCCTGCTTCTGCATCTCGCCTCGCGCGCGGGCGAGGTGGTCAGCATCGACGAGTTGCTCGACCGCGTTTGGGCAGGTGTGATCGTCACGCCGGATTCGGTCTATCAGGCCGTCACTTCGCTGCGCCGCCAGCTCGGCGACGATCCGAAACGGCCGGCCTACATCGCGACCGTGCCGCGGCTCGGCTATCGCATGATTGCGGCAGTCGGTGCGTGGACGGAGGACGATGCCGAATCTACCGAAACGACGCCGAAGATGTTCCCAGCTGTCGCGCCCGACCTGACCAAACCGGCGAGGCGTTGGATTCCACTTGCCGCGGTCGTCGCCTTGATCGTGATCCTCGGCACGGTTTGGCTGTTCGCCAACCGCCACCCCGCGGGCGAGACCGTGGCCGCGCACCCCGCGCCGCCGTCGATCGGTGTACTGCCGTTTCTCGATCTCACCGAAGGCATGGTGCAGGAAGAGTTCGCCGACGGCATCACCGAGGAATTGATCGGCAAGTTGAGCAAAATTCCCGGCGTGCGCGTGCCTGCGCCGACCGCGTCGTTCTATCTCAAAGGCAAGCAACTCGCGGTGGCCGACGTTGGCAGGCAGCTCGGCGTCGTTTACGTGCTCGACGGCAGCGTGCGCAAGTCGGCGTCGACGCTGCGCGTGGCTGCACGCCTGATGCGCGCCGACGACGGCTACGTGCTCTGGTCGGAAACCTACGACCGGCCGACGGACGATCTGCTGATGATCCAGGACGACATCGCCAGCGAAGTGCAGAAGGCGTTGGCAAAAACCTTGCGCTGAGCGCGGTGCGTTAAGATAGGCACATGAGCGAAACGAAACCAAACCCGGCCAACATCACCCACTTCGGCTATCGCGACGTGCCCGTCGCGGAGAAGGAAAAGCTCGTCGGCAAGGTGTTCACTTCGGTCGCGGCGAAATACGACGTGATGAACGATGCGATGTCGTTCGGCATCCATCGCCTGTGGAAGCGCTGGTTCGCGGCCACGAGCGGCGTGCGCACGGGCGATCGCGTGCTCGACCTCGCCGGCGGCACCGGCGACGTCGCCGCGCTGCTGCTGCCGCGCGTCGGCGAGAGCGGCAGCGTGGTGCTCGGCGACATCAACGCGGCGATGCTGCACGAAGGCCGCGATCGCCTGCTCAACGAAGGCCATGTGCGCAACCTGCACTACACGCAGGTCAACGCGCAGGCGTTGCCGTTTCCCGATGCGAGCTTCGACGCGGTGACGATCGCGTTCGGCCTGCGCAACGTCACCGACAAAGACGCTGCGCTGCGCGAGATGCAGCGTGTGCTGCGCGTCGGCGGGCGTGCGCTGATCCTCGAATTCTCGGCGGTGCGCGATCCGCTGCTGAAGAAACTCTACGATTTCCATTCGTTCCAGGTATTGCCACGCATGGGCGCCTTGATCGCCGGCGATGCGGAAAGCTACCAGTACCTCGCCGAGTCGATCCGCAAGCATCCCGACCAGGCCACGCTCAAGGCGATGATGGAAACCGCGGGCTTCGCGCGCGTCGACGTGCGCAACCTCACCGGCGGCATCGTCGCGATCCATCGCGGTTACAAGATTTAACACCTGCGCTTGTTCGTCTAGGGCTTTTGGCAGGGTGCGCGCATTTTTCGCTGCGGCACAATGGCCGAATTTCGCCCGAGGAGTTGCCATGCGCAAAAGCCTGAGTTGTGCCCTGTCCATCCTGTTGATTGCGAGTGGCGTGACGATGGCCGCCGAGCATGACGAGGCAGAGAAGCCGGAGGCGAAATCTGCGGCGGCCAAGGAGAAAGAAAAAGCCAAAGCCGCCGAGGAGAAATCGGTGGTCACCAACCATAGCGTGTCGGTCAACGGCCGCAGCTACGCATACAAGGCGACCGCGGGCACGCTGACGATCCGCGACGACAAAGACGTGGCCGACGCGAACATCTTCTACGTGGCCTATACCGTGGGCGAGGGCAGGGACTCCGAGAAGCGCCCGGTGACCTTCTTCTACAACGGCGGCCCCGGCTCGGCGAGCCTGTGGCTGCACATGGGCTCGTTCGGCCCGGTGCGCGTGGCCACGTCGAGCCCCGAGGCGACGGCGCCCGCGCCGTACGAGCTCGTGGCGAATGCGGACAGTCTGCTCGACAAGAGCGATCTCGTTTTCATCGACGCGGTCGGCACCGGCTTCTCGAAAGGCTTGCCGAAAGAGAAGGACGGCAAGCCCGCGGACAAAGACGAGAATCCCAACAAGCGCTTCTGGGGCACGGACCAAGACATCGAGGCGTTCGGCCGCTTCATCGTTCGCTACATCACGGTCAACAAGCGCTGGAATTCGCCGAAATTCCTGTTCGGCGAGTCCTACGGCACGCCGCGTTCGGCCGGTCTGGCGCGTTATCTGGAAAACCAGGGCGTGTCGCTCAACGGCGTCGTGCTGCTGTCTTCGATCCTGAATTACGGCTCGCGCATCCCGGGCCTCGACAACGACTACGTCAATCTGCTGCCGACGTTCGCGGCGATCGCCTGGTATCACAACAAGATTCCGAACAAGCCGGCGGCGATGGAACCGTTCGTCGAGGAAGTGCGCCAGTTTGCGCGCGGCGAATACGCGGTGGCGCTGGCGAAGGGCCAGGACCTAGGCCCGACCGAGCGCGACGCGATCGCGCAGAAGCTCAGCCGCTACACCGGTCTGTCGCCGCAGTATCTGAAAGACGCCAACCTGCGCGTCAGCCAACCGCGCTTCCGCAAAGAGCTGTTGCGCGACCAGCGCCGCACGCTCGGCCGTTTCGACGGCCGTTTCGAAGGCATCGACACCGATGCCGCCGGCGAGTCGCCCGAATTCGATCCGTCGAGCACGGCGATCAGCGGCGCGTTCATCTCCGCGCTCAACGACTATCTGACGCGCGAACTGAAGTACACGAGCGACGTCGCCTACAAAACCTCGGCCGGCTCGGCGATCGGCGATTGGGACTGGCGCCACGCGCTGCCGGGTTCCTCGCGCAAGGTGCAGCTGCCGGCGATGGTCGGCGACTTGTCCGAGGCGATGCGCACCAATCCGCATCTGAAGGTGTTGTCGGCGAACGGCTGGTTCGATCTCGCCACGCCGTTCTTCGCGACCGAGTACGATCTGGCCCACCTCGACATCGACCCGAGCCTGCGCAAGAACCTGAGCTTCGCCTACTATCCGTCGGGACACATGGTGTATCTCAATCTCGATGCGCTCAAACAGATGAAGATGGATCTGAACAAGTTCTACGACGGCGCGCTGGCGCATTGAAGTTAAATCCGGAGAGCCGATGAAACCTTTTTTTGCTACCGTCGCCACTGGTCTTTTGAGCTTCACCGCGATGCCATTCGTTCACGCCAACGCACCGATCAAGAGCGGCGATCCGCATTCCTACGCGCAGCCCGACAAGGTGCGCGTGACCGCGCTCGACGTCGACCTCTTCGTCTCGTTCGATAAGCATGTGCTGTCCGGCAGTGCGACGTTGAGCCTGGATTGGATCGACAAGTCGGCGCGTGAACTCGTCCTCGACACCAACGGCTTGAAGATCGACAAGATCGAAGCCGAGGGTCAGGCCGGCAAGTGGGACGCGGCGAAATTCACCCTCGACCCGGCCGACCCGATGCTCGGTTCGGCGCTGCGCATCAAGATGCCGCAGCAGGCGAAGCGCGTGTACATCGCCTACTCGACCAGCCCCGACGCGGCCGGCCTGCAGTGGCTCGATCCGAGCCAGACCGCAGGCAAGAAGCATCCGTTCGTCTACTCGCAGTCCGAATCGATCGCCGGACGCAGCTGGATTCCGTTGCAGGACACGCCGTCGGTGCGCTTTTCCTACACCGCGCATGTCAGCACGCCGAAGGACCTGCGCGCGGTGATGAGCGCGAACAATGACGCGAAGCATGCGCTGGACGGCGACTACCGTTTCGCGATGCCGCAGAAGATTCCGTCGTACCTGCTCGCGCTCGCGATCGGCGATATCGCCGTGAAGGAAATCGGCCCGCGCAGCGCCGTCTACGCCGAACCCGAAACCGTCGCCGCGGCGGCAAAGGAATTCGACGACATCGAGAAGATGATCGTCACGACCGAAAAACTCTACGGCCCGTATCGCTGGGACCGCTACGACATCCTCGTGCTGCCGCCGTCGTTCCCGTTCGGCGGCATGGAGAATCCGCGCCTGACCTTCGTCACGCCGACGATCATCGCCGGCGACAAGTCCTTGGTTAGCGTGATCGCGCACGAACTCGCGCATTCGTGGTCGGGCAATCTCGTCACCAACGCGGCGTGGAAGCATGTCTGGCTCAACGAAGGGTTCACCACCTACGTGCAGGGCCGCATCGTCGAGGCCGTTTACGGCAAACAGCAAGCCGACGAAGAATTCCTCGTTGCTGCGAACGAGCTGCGCAAGGCGTTCGCCACGGCCAAACCCAGCGAGCAGCTGCTCGTGCCCGACCTCAACGGCAAGGACGCGGACGATTCGCTCAGCGACGTGCCGTACACCAAGGGCTCGTGGTTCCTGCAGTATCTCGAGGGCAAGTTCGGCCGCGACACGTTTGATGCCTTCCTGCGCGGCTACTTCGATCATTTCGCTTTCCAAAGCATCACGACGAACCAGTTCGTCGACTATCTGAAGGCAAATTTGCTCGACAAGTACCCGGGCAAGGTGGGCATGGACGAAGTCAATGCCTGGCTGCATCAGCCCGGCATTCCGGCCGATGCGCCGCTGCCTGCATCGAGCGCGTTTGCTGCGCAGGACAAGCTGCGCGAGCAGTTCGTCGCTGGCAAGGTCGACGCGAAAGGTCTCGGCGCGAAATCCTGGCGCACGCAGGAATGGCAGTATTTTCTCGACCAGTTGCCGCCGAAGCTCAGTCTCGCGCAAATGAAGGCGCTCGACGACGCGTATCACCTGACCGGCACGCACAATGCTGAGATCGCCTTCCGTTGGTACCGTCTCGCGATCGGCAGCGACTACCAGACTGCGTATCCAGCGATGCGCGAGCATATGTTGCTTATCGGTCGACGCATTCTTGTCGTGCCGCTCTATGCAGCGCTGGCGAAGACGCCACAGGGCAACGCGCTTGCGGAAAAGATCTATGCCGAAGCTAAGCCTGGCTACCACCCGATGACGCGCGGGGCGGTGGAAAAGGCGCTGCAGAACCCGGAAAGGCGGCGCTAAGGTAAGGCGTCATTCCGGCGGAAGCCGGAATGACGATGCTCTTTATCGGGTGCGCGTATCCCGTCCCGCCGTCAATCCAGCGCGTAGCCGAACTGCTGCTTGAACTGATCGGCAAACTCGGCGTAATTGAAGCGCTGATTCTGCGTACCGGGATGCTCAATCTTGAGCGTGCCCATCAGCGAGGCGATGCGGCCCGTGGTCGGCCAATCCATGCCGCGCATTAGGCCGAAGATCAGGCCGGCGCGGTACGCGTCGCCGCAGCCGGTCGGATCGACGATGCGGCGCTCGTGGCCCGGCGGGATCACGTGCTGCTTCTTGCCTTCGTGCACGATCGAGCCCTTCGGGCCCTGGGTCACGATGTAGGCCTTTACGCGCGCGGCGATGTCGTCGGCGCTCCAGCCGGTGCGTGCCTGCAGCAGCTCCGACTCGTAGTCGTTGACGATCGCGTAGTCGGCCTGATCGATCATCGTGCGAAATTCTTCGCCGTTGAACAGCGGCATCGCCTGGCCCGGATCGAAGATGAAGGGCGTGCCTTTCTCGGCGAATTCGCGCGCGTGCTGCAGCATGCCATCGCGGCTGTCGGGCGCGACGATGCCGAAGGTGACGCCTTCGACGTCTTTCACATGGTGTTCGTGCGAGTTCAGCATCGCGCCCGGATGGAAGGCGGTGATCTGGTTGTTGTCCATGTCCGTCGTGATGAAACACTGCGGCGTGAACAGTTCATCGTAGACGAGCACGTGGTCGAGGCGGATGCCGCAGCGCTGCAGATGCTCGCGGTACGGGCCGAAGTCTTGGCCGACGGCGCCAAACGGAATCGGATCGTCGCCGAGCAGCTTCAAGTTGTAGGCGATGTTGCCCGCGCAGCCGCCGAACTCGCGGCGCATGCGCGGCACGAGGAACGACACGTTCAGGATGTGCACCTTGTCGGGCAGGATGTGGTTCCGGAACTGGTCCTGGAACACCATGATGGTGTCGTAAGCGAGCGAACCGCAGATCAGTGCAGACATGTAGCAACTCCCAAGAAAATCGAAATCGTTTCTGTTGTCTTTCCCGCAGCCTGCGGGAATTGACCTATTTTAGTTTTTCCCGCAGCAGCGCGTTGAGCTGCTGCGGATTGGCCTGGCCGCGCGTGCGCTTCATCACCTGGCCGACGAAGAACTGCAGCAGTTTTTCGTTGCCACCGCGGAAATCGGCGAGCTGGGTCGGATATTCGGCAAGCACCGCGTCGATCGCCGCGGCGAGCGCACCGGAATCAGAGATCTGCTTGAGGCCGCGCTTCTCGATCACCTCGTCGGCGCTGCCTTCGCCGGCCCACATCGCGGCGAACACGTCCTTGGCGATCTTGCCGGAGATGACGCCTTCGCGCACGCGCGCGAGCAGTTGTGCAAGCGCGGAGGCGGACACGCGCGATGCCTCGATAGTCAGCGTCGCTTCGTTGAGAGCGGCGGAGACTTCGCCAAGCGTCCAGTTCGCCGCGAGCTTCGCCTCGCCAGGCAGCGCGGCGAGCACGGCTTCGAAATAGTCCGCGGTCGCGCGATCGGTGCAGAGCTGCACCGCATCGGCTTCCGGCAGCCCGAGCGAATCGACGTAGCGCGTGCGCCGCGCCTCGGGCAGTTCGGGCATCGTCGCCTTCACGGCGGCGATATTGTCGGCCGTCACCGCCAGCGGCGGCAGGTCGGGGTCGGGAAAGTAGCGGTAGTCGTTCGCGTCTTCCTTGCCGCGCATCGGCCGCGTCTGGTGGCGCGTGGGATCGTAGAGGCGCGTTTCCTGCACGATCTTCTCGCCGTTTTCGAGCGCGCGAATCTGGCGTTCGATTTCGTATTCGATCGCCTTCTCGACGAAACGAAAGCTGTTGACGTTCTTGATCTCGGTGCGCGTGCCAAGTTTTTCGGAACTGACCGGGCGCACCGACACGTTCGCATCGCAGCGGAACGAGCCTTCCTGCATATTGCCGTCGCAAACGCTGAGCCAGCGCACCAGCGTATGCACGGTGCGCATGTAGGCGACCGCTTCGGCGGCCGAATACAGCACGGGCTTGGAGACAATTTCGAGCAGCGGTGTGCCAGCACGATTCAAATCGATGCCAGTCGCGCCGTGGAATTCCTCGTGCAGCGACTTGCCCGCGTCCTCTTCCAGATGCGCACGCTCGATCGCCACCTCGATCGTGCGGCCGTCCTCGAGACGCACCGCAAGCTTGCCCTCGGCGACCACCGGCAGCTCGTACTGGCTGATCTGGTAGCCCTTGGGCAGGTCGGGATAGAAATAGTTCTTGCGCGCGAACACGCTGTGCGGCGCGATGCGCGCGTCGATCGCGAGGCCGAAGCGAATCGCCTTGTCGAGCGCGGCGCGGTTCGGCACCGGCAGCGTGCCGGGCAGGGCAATATCGACGAGACCGGTGTGCGTATTCGGTTCCGCGCCATACGCGGTCGATGCGCCCGAGAACAGTTTGGACTGCGTCGACAGCTGCGCGTGAATTTCCAGGCCGATGACCGGCTGCCAAGACCCGTACGCGCTCATGCCACGCCCTCCGGCTTGCGCGCATGCCAATCGCTGGCGAGCTGGAATTGGTGCGCGGCGTTGAGCAGACGCGCTTCCTCGAACGCCGGCGCGATCAACTGCAGGCCGACGGGAAGATTCTCGCTGAAACCCGCCGGCAACGAGATCGCCGGCAGGCCGGCGAGGTTGACCGCGACGGTGTTGACGTCCTCGGCATACATCGCGAGCGGATCGGAGTTCTTTTCGCCGAGCTTGAACGCAACTGTCGGTGTCGTTGGTCCGGCGATCAGATCGACCGATTTGAACGCGTCGGCGAAATCGTTCGCGATCAAACGGCGCACGCGCTGCGCGCGCAGGTAGTAGGCGTCGTAATAGCCGGCCGACAACGCGTAGGTGCCGACGAGGATGCGGCGCTTCACTTCCGCGCCGAAGCCTTCGGCGCGCGTGCGCGTGTACAGGTCTTCGAGCGATTTCGGTTCTTTCGCGGCATAGCCGTAGCGCACTCCGTCGTAGCGCGCGAGATTGCTCGACGCTTCGGCCGGTGCGATCACGTAGTAGGCCGGAATCGCCAGCGCGGCATTCGGCAGCGAGACGTCGACGAGCGTCGCGCCAAGTTTTTCGTATTCCTTGAGCGCGGCCTGCACGGCTGCGGCGACGCCCGCATCGATCCCGGCGCCGAAATATTCGCGCGCGATGCCGATGCGCAGACCTTGCAGCGGCTTCGCCAATGCGCCGACGTAATCGTCGACCGCGCGATTCGCGCTCGTCGCGTCGCGTCCATCGTGGCCGGCCATCGCAGCGAGCACGTGTGCGCAGTCTTCGGCGCTGCGCGCGAGCACGCTGGCCGTGTCGAGGCTCGACGCGAACGCGATCATGCCGAAACGTGAGACGCGGCCATAGGTGGGTTTGAGGCCGGTGATGCCGCAGAACGCGGCGGGTTGGCGGATCGAGCCGCCCGTGTCGGTGCCGGTCGCGAATGGCACGACGCCGGCGGCGACGAGCGCGGCCGAGCCGCCCGACGAGCCGCCGGGTACGCGCGCGGCGTCCCACGGGTTCTTCACCGGGCCGTAGAACGAATTCTCGTTCGACGAGCCCATCGCAAACTCGTCCATGTTCGCCTTGCCGATCGCCACGGCCTGCGCGCCGGCGAGCTTGTCGACGACGGTGGCGTCGTACGGCGGTACGAAATTGTCGAGCATGCGCGAGGCGCAGGTCGTGCGCAGCCCATTCGTGCAGAAGATGTCCTTGTGCGCGAATGGAATACCGGCCAGCGCGGACGCGGGATTCTTCGCCAGCGCGACATCTGCGCGTTCGGCGGCGGCGAGTGCGCCGGTCTCGTCGAGCGTGATCAGCGCATTCAAATCGGTGCGATTCTTCGCGGCGGCGATCGCCTGCCGGGTCAATTCAGTTGCCGATGTTTTCCGCTCACGCAGGGCCTGCGCGAGTTGCGTGATCGAGAGACTCATTGCCGCTTATTCGAGAACTTTGGGGACGAGATAGAGACCGCCGCGCGCATCGGGTGCGAGCGCCAGAAACGCGTCGGCACGGTCGGGTTCGGTCACCGCGTCGGGCCGCCAAGCGAGCGTCTGCTCGTGCGGATGCGCGAGCGGCGCCACGCCGTCGATCTGCGCCGCACCGAGCTGGTCGGCGAGGTCGAGCACGCGGCTTAGCTCACCGGCAATCGGCGCCAGCTCATTCTCGCCGACAGCGAGACGGGCAAGGCGGGCGATGTGGCGCACGGTGGCGGCGTCGATGGACATGCGGAAAACCCTGGGGAGAAGCGCGAAGATAGCATATCGATCGCTGCTGTTCAGGCCGGCGGCCGCGTTTCCGTCACTGTCCGTGCAAGCACGGCCTGGATGTCTTCGAGGCGATGGCCGCGTGTGTCGATGCCCCGGCGCAGCAGCACCGCGCCGGACACCGCCAGCGGCACCGCGATCAGCACGGCCGAGAGGACGAAATGCTCGAAGAAGCCGGCGACGCCGAGGCCGGCACCGACGATGCCGCCGAACTTCGAGCTGGCCGCGATCAGGCCCGCGCCGGTGCCGCGGTAGTGCACGGGATAGATTTCCGCGGCGTACGGAATCAGCATCGCGATCACGCCGCTCGTGCTGATGAGAAGGGCGACCGTCGCTATCGTCACCGCGGCGGCGGAGTGCAGTTCGAGTGCCGCGAGCGCGCAGAACGTGAGCAGAGACAACGCGGACAGCGCGATGAACAGCACGAGGGTCTTGATTGCGCTCCAGCGATGGTAGAGCCAGACGACGAGGCCGATTCCCGGCAGCGCGAGCACGGCTGACCAGGCGAGCAGCGTACTCGTCGCCTTCGCCGCGATGCCGAGCTTGACCAAGTTGACCGGCAGCCAGAGCACGAAGCCGAAATTCGCCAGCCCCCAGCCGAGGCCGCAGCCGATCAGTCCCCAGGTGATGCTGGCCTGGCGGCCGTGCAGCAGCGCGCGCAGGCCGCCGACGCCGATCGGTGCGTCGATTTCCGGCGCGCCAGGCGTGGTGTCGGCATCGCGCTCGATCGCTGCGCGCGCTTGCGCGGGCGTGTGCGCGCCGGAAAATTTGAGCAGCACCGCGCGCGCTTCGTTTTCCAGGCCGTGGCTGGCGAGGAAGCGCGGCGACTCGGGAATCCAGCGGTTAAGCAGCAGGATGATCGCGCCGGTCGGCAGATTCAGCAGCCACAGCGAGCGCCAACTGAATATCGGCTCGAGCAGCGCGGCCGCGCCCGCGGCGGCGAGGTAGCCCGCCGAGGTGCCGACCCCGCCGAGCGCGACGAGCAGCCAGCCGCGGTGCGCCGCCGGAATCGCCTCGGCCATCAGTGTGAACGCGATCGGCAGCAGGCCGCCGGCCGACGCGCCCATCAGGAAGCACATTGCCAGATTCCACTGGAACGACGGCATCGCGCCGCAGATTGCGGTCGCCATGAACATCAACGCGGACAGCAGGATGGCGGCGCGGCGGCCGAACAGGTCGCCGAGGCGGCCCCAGACGATCGAACCGACCGTCGTGCCGACCAGCGCCCACAGCGCGAGCTGGGCCGCGGTCTGCTTGGTGATGTCGTATTCGACCGTCATGCCCGGGATGACGAAGCCGAGCGTCGCCGGTTTCATCACATCGATCGTGAGCGCGACGATCAGCACGATCACCAGCGTCCAATGTTCGCGGTTCAGCGGCACGCGGTCGGCGATATGGAAATAAGCGTGGTCGCGTGCGGCCTGCAGCGACTCGCGCATCAGCGCCAGACGCGGCATCAGGCCGTAGATCGACAGGGCGAGGCCGAGCGGAATCAGGGCCATGCCGACCAGCATTGTCGTGTCCATCGGCATGCCGGCGAGGTGGTAGTGCATGTGCGCGCCCATCGCCAGCATCGGCCCGTGCGAGAACACACCCGCGGCAACGAGCACGCAGCCGATCCAGAACGCGATCGGGTGATGGAAGGAAATGCCGCTGGTTTTCACCGCTGTGGTCATGCGCTCGTGTTGTCCGTTTGTACTCTGCTTATCGCAAAACGCCCAATAAAGCCCGATATTTAACAGCTTTTTTCCTTGCTTCGCTCGGGGGGGCTTAATACACTGGCGCGCTTTTCTTTTCTGCAAGACGCGACGCAACAGCAGTACGAGCGAAAACAAGAATGTTCAAAGGTTTACGCGGGCTCTTTTCCAACGATCTGTCGATCGATCTCGGCACGGCGAATACGCTGATCTACGTTCGCGGCCAGGGCATCGTGCTGAACGAGCCGTCGGTCGTCGCGATTCGTCAGGACCGCGGTCCCGGCGGCCCTCGCTCCGTCGCCGCGGTCGGTGCCGACGCCAAGCGCATGCTCGGCCGCACGCCGGGCAACATCGTTACGATCCGGCCGATGAAGGACGGCGTCATTGCCGACTTCACGATGACCGAGGAGATGCTCAAGCAGTTCATCAAGAAGGTGCACCGCGCGCGCATGTTCCGCCCGAGCCCGCGCGTGCTCGTTTGCGTGCCCTGCGGTTCGACCCAGGTCGAGCGCCGCGCGATCAAGGAATCGGCCGAGTCGGCCGGCGCGCGCGACGTCTATCTGATCGAAGAACCGATGGCCGCGGCGATCGGCGCCGGCATTCCGGTGCATGAGGCGCGCGGTTCGATGGTGCTCGACATCGGCGGCGGTACCTCCGAAGTCGCGGTCATCTCGCTCAACGGCATCGTCTACTCGCAGTCGGTGCGCATTGGCGGTGACCGTTTCGACGAAGCGATCATCAACTATGTGCGCCGCAATCACGGCACGCTGATCGGCGAATCGACCGCGGAGCGCATCAAGGTCGAGATCGGCTGCGCGTTCAAGCAGGAGGACGCGCGCGAGATCGAAGTCTCCGGCCGCAACTTGGCCGAAGGCGTGCCGCGCATGATCCGAATTCGTTCGAACGAGGTGCTCGAAGCGCTGCACGAGCCGCTCACCGGCATCGTCGCCGCGGTGCGCACCGCGCTCGAACAGACGCCGCCCGAGCTGTGTTCCGACGTCGCCGAGCGCGGCATCGTGCTGACCGGCGGCGGCGCTCTGCTCAAGGATCTCGACCGCCTGATCGCCGAGGAAACCGGCCTGCACGTGCATGTGGCCGACGACCCGCTGACCTGCGTCGCCCGTGGTGGCGGTCGTGCGCTCGAGCTCGTTGACCAGCACGGCAGCGATTTCTTCGCGTCGGAATAAGACCGGAAATAGGAAATCGGGAGTAGTTAGGAGCAAGAGCCGGGCGCTTTTCCGATTCCCCATTCCCGAATCCCGATTCGCGAACAATGGCCATCGCTCCCAACAACACGGCTCCCCTGTTCGGCGAAGGCGCATCGAGTACGTTGCGCCTCGTGGTCTATCTGGTCATCGCGATCGCGCTGATGATCGCCGATCGCCGCGGCGACTGGCTGGAACATTTACGCGCGAACGCCAGCCTGGTCACCGAACCGGTCTACCGCTTGGCCGCATTGCCGTCGGAAGTCGCACGCGATGCGCGCGTTGCGCTCGCCGACCGCCGCGTGCTCACCGAACAGAACTCCGAACTGAGCCGCCAGCTGCTGCTCGCGCAGACGCGGTTGCGCCGGGTTGAAGCGGTGCAGGAACAGAACCAGCGCTTGCAGGAATTGCTTGCGGTGCAGAAGAGCCTCGGTCTCTCCGTGCAGCTCGCAAAAGTGGTCGACGTCGACTTTGGTCCGTACAAGCGGCACACGATCATGCTCGATCTCGGCAGCGACAACGGCATCAAGGTTGGCCAGCCGGTGATCGACGCGCGCGGCCTGGTCGGCCAGATCGTCGAGGTGCGCCCGCGCAGTTGCACCGTGCTGCTGATCTCGGATAAGTCGCACGCCGTGCCGGTGCGCATCGAACGCACCGGCCTGCGCACAATCGCGCGCGGCACCGGCGCGCTCGACACGTTGGAACTGCCGAACATTCCGACCAGCGCTGACGTGAAGGCGGGCGACAAACTCGTCACCTCAGGCCTCGGCGGGCGCTTTCCGGCGGATTTCCCGGTCGGGGTGATTCGCTCGGTCGGCAACGACCCCACCGGCATGTTCGCCGCGGCGAAGGCGACGCCCGACGCCGCGCTTGACCGCAGCGTGGAAGTGCTGGTGCTGCACGAACTCGCCAACCCGGTCGGCCCGCCCGCGCCGGCCGAGGAGATCGGCCCGCCCGCATCGCTCGCCGAGCCGGTGCAGCCGGTGCCCGGAACTGCTCCGATGCCGGCGCCGGTGCCGACCGCAGCGGACGCCGATCCAGCGAAGCAGGAGGGGCACTGATGCGCATCCGGGGCCTCAACTGGCTGTTCTGGGGCGGCATCGTCGCCAGCTTTCTGCTCCAGCTCACGCCGCTGCCGGCGGTGCTGTTGCCGTTCAAGCCGTACTGGCTCGCCCTCGTGCTGATTTACTGGATGATCGAATTGCCGGAGCGCGTGCCGTTGGGCCTGTGCTTCACGCTCGGCCTCGTCGGCGACGTGCTCGGCGGCGAGGTGCTCGGCGAGCAGGCGCTGCGGCTTTGTATACTTTGCTTCATCGTGCTGCGCTTCCGTTCGCGCCTGCGTTTCTTTCCGATGTGGCAGCAGACGCTCGCCGTGTTCGCGCTGCTGCTCAACGACCGTGTCGTCTACTTGATGGTGCATGCGGTCGCCGGCGATCCGCCGCCCGATCTTGATTTCTGGTTCGCGCCGGTGGCCGGCATGCTTGCGTGGCCCTGGCTTTTCCTGCTATTCGACGATTTACGAGCGCGCTTGCGCGCGGGCGAAACCTGAAATGAACCTGCCCGGTCCGCGTACCCAAATCCGGAATGCGCGCGTGGACGCGGAGACGTTCCGCACGCGCGCGATCGTCGGCTTCCTCATCATCGTACTGTGCCTGTCTGCGCTCGTCTCGCGCTATGTGTTTCTGCAGATGTACCGCGGCGATGAATTCACCCAGACCTCGGACAAGCAGCGCATTTCCGTGCGCAGCGTCGCGCCGAGCCGTGGTTTGGTCTACGACCGCAATGGCGTGCTGCTCGCAGACAATGTCGCCGCGTTCCGTCTTGAAGTCGTGCCCGAGGCGGTGCACGGCGGGTCCAAGCGTCTGGAGAAGTTGCTTGCCGAGCTCGGCGACGTGATCGCGATCAGCGACGACGACATCGAGCGCTTCAAGAACGCGCGCGCGAAGAAGAAGGCGTTCGAAAGCGTGCCGCTGCGGCTTAAGCTCACTGAAGACGAGATCGCGCGCTTCTCGGTCAACCGTTGGCGTTTCCCCGGCGTAGAGGTCGTGCCATACCTGACCCGCTCGTATCCGTTCGGCATGCTGTTCGCGCACGCGATCGGCTACGTCAGCCGCATCGACTTGAAGGAACTCGAGCGCCTCGATCCGAACGAATACACCGGCACCACACACATCGGCAAGACCGGCGTCGAGCGCTGGTACGAAAGCGAGTTGCACGGCGCGCCGGGCAGCGAGACGGTCGAGGTCAACGTCGACGGCCGCGTGGTGCGCACGCTGGACCGCGTCCCCCCGACGCCGGGCAAGAATCTCTACCTGTCGATCGACGCCCGTTTGCAGCGCGCGGCCGAAGAGGCCATCGGCTCGCGCCTCGGCGCGGTGGTGGCGATCGATCCGCGCAACGGCGAAGTGCTCGCGATGGTCAGCGAGCCGGGGTTCGACGGCAACCTGTTCGTCAACGGCATCGGCAAAACCGACTACACGACGTTGACCCAGGACCCGCGCAAGCCGCTGCTCAACCGCGCGATCGCGGGCGGCTTCATTCCCGGCTCGACGATCAAACCCTACATCGCCGCGGCGGGGCTGGAGCTGGGTGTGCGCACGCCGTCGGATACGGTCGTCTCGACCGGCGAATATCACATCCCGGGGCAGGCGCGCGGCTATCGCGACGATTTTGCCGCCGGCCGCGTCGATCTGAAGCTCGCGCTGGCGTGGTCGGTCAACACGTATTTCTATTCGCTCGCCTACGAAATGGGCATCGACCGTCTCAGTGGCTTCCTCGCCAAGTTCGGTTTCGGGGCGAAGACCGGCATCGACATCGCCGGCGAAGGCGTCGGCGTGCTGCCGTCCGCCGAATGGCTGCGCGCCACGCGCAACGAGTCCTGGTACGCCGGCTATACCGTCAACGCCGGCTTCGGCCAGGGCTTCTGGGTGGTCACGCCGATCCAGCTGGCGCATGCGCTGTCGATCGTCGCGGCGAAAGGCGCGAACCGGCCTCCGCATCTGCTGCGCGCGACCCAATCGGGCATCGGTGCGCGCGTGGAGACGGCATCGCTGCCGCTGCCCGGGCCGACCGTGGGTTCGCACCCGAATACCTGGAAGGCGATCGAAGAAGGCATGTGGCTCGCGGTGAACGGGCCGCCGCCAAGCACGGTGAGTGGCCTCGGTAAAGATTTTCCCTACGCGATCGCCGGCAAGACCGGTACCGCGGAGCGTTTTTCGCGTTTCGATGAAACCTGGACGTTCATCGCGACCTCGTCCGCCGATCGCCACCAGGTGCTGTTCGAATGCTTCACGCCGGCGGAGGATCCGCGCATCGCCGTCGTCGTCGCACTCGAAGCGGGCAAGAGCGGCGCTTCCGACGCCGCGCCGATCGCACGCAAAGTACTCGACGCCTGGTTGAAATACGACGACGACGCGCCCTTGCCGCGTGTCGCGGAGATGGCGCGATGATGTTCGCTTTCGACCATCTCGGTCTGCGTCTGCGCCTGTTGGCGCGCCGCTGGCTGCATGCGCCGGCGCTCGATTGGCCGCTCACCTGCGCGCTGGTGCTGCTCGCCTGCGTCGGTCTCGCCAACCTGTACAGCGCGGGCGGCCCGGAGACGAACGTCGCGCTCAATCAGGGCGCGCGCTTCGTGCTCGGCGCGATCCTGATGGTGCTGCTCTCGCGCGTCTCGCCGCAGACGCTGCGCAAGTGGACGCCGTGGTTGTACGCGGGCAGCGTGCTGTTGCTACTCGTCGTCGCCGTGCTTGGCGAGGGCCGCGGCGCGCATCGCTGGCTTGACTTGAAAGTGTTTCGTTTCCAGCCGTCCGAATTGTCCAAGCTGACGATGCCGATGATGGCGGCATGGGTGCTGAGCCGGCGCGAGCTGCCGCCGAAATTTTTCTCGCTCGTCGTTGTTGGGGCGCTGATTGCCGTTCCGGCCGCATTGATCGCCAAGCAGCCCGATCTCGGTACGGCGCTGCTCGTCGTCGCCAGCGGCATGTTCGTGATCTTCCTCGCCGGTATGGCGTGGTGGCGCATCGGCCTCGTGCTGGCCGCGGCGGCGGCGGCGGCGCCGGTGGCCTGGCATTTCATGCACGACTACCAGAAGAAACGCCTGTTCACGTTTCTCGATCCGGCGGCCGACCGGCTCGGCGACGGCTGGCACATCATGCAGAGCGAGATCGCCGTCGGCTCGGGCGGCCTTTGGGGCAAGGGCTGGCATCACGGCACGCAGTCCGCACTCGAATTCCTGCCCGAGCACACGACCGACTTCGCTTTCGCGGTGTTTTCCGAGGAGTGGGGCCTGGTCGGCGTCGTCGCCGTGATCCTTCTCTACATCTTCATCGTCGGCCGCGGCCTGATGATCGCAGCAAACGCGCGCGACACGTATTCGCGCCTGCTCGCCGGCTCGATCAGCATGTCGTTCTTCGTCTATGTGATGGTCAACGGCGGCATGGTATCCGGCATCCTGCCCGTCGTCGGCGTGCCGATGCCGCTGATCAGCTATGGCGGCACCTCGGTTGTTGCCTTGCTTGCGGGATTCGGCATGCTGATGTCCATCCACAACTACCGACGCTCGCCGCATTGAATCAAGGCGCATAGAAATTTACGCTAGTGTCATGAGCAAAACGACCGTCACCGCCGAAGCCAAGCAGTGGATCCTCAATCGCGCGCTCTCGGGAGCAGGCAGCGATCAGGTGATCGCCGAATTGATGGCCGCGGGCTGGCAGCGCCGCGCGGCCGGCGACGCGCTCGCCGTCGTCCTCGCCGAGAACCCGCGGGCGCGCGTCGCGTTGGCGGCGAACGACCAGCCCGCCGAAGGCATGCCCGAACCCGACATCGCGAAGATGCCGCTTTCGCTCGACGCGGGCGACCGTCAGGTGAACGTGCTGGTCGAGATGAAGTCGCCGCGCGTGATCGTGTTCGGCGATTTGCTCAGCGCCGAGGAATGCGAGGCGCTCATCGCCGCCGCGCAGCCGCGCATGGCGCGCTCGGAAACGGTCAATCGGCAGACCGGCGAATACCAGGTCGACGCCGCGCGCACGAGCCGCGGTATGTTCTTCCAGCGCGGCGAGAGCGAGCTGCATCTGCGCATCGAAGAACGCATCGCCAGGCTGCTCAATTGGCCGGCGGAAAACGGCGAGGGCCTGCAGGTACTGAACTACGAGCCCGGCGCCGAATACGAACCGCATTACGATTACTTCGATCCGGCCGATCCTGGCACGCCGGCGCTGACGCGCCGCGGCGGACAGCGCGTGGCGAGCTTGATCATGTACCTGAACACGCCCGAGCTTGGCGGCGCGACCACGTTCCCCGACATCGGCCTGTCGGTGCTGCCGCAGCGTGGCAACGCGGTGTTCTTCAGCTATCCGCAACCGCATCCGTCGACGAAGACCCTGCATGCCGGCGCGCCGGTGGCGGGCGGCGAGAAATGGATTGCGACGAAGTGGCTGCGCCAGCGAGTTTTCGCCTGACGACAGACTATTCTTTCGGCGCGTAGCGGCGTCCGCCGCGACCGACGTTTGAGGTCACGAACTGTGACCTCAAAGCGGCGAACTCTTCGGCGTTGAGCCGGAACATGAAGTCGGCAGGAAAACGCGCCGCGTGGCGCCTGACCGCCTGCAGCAGCACCTTGGTCGGTACGGCATAAAGCGTGGCAAGCGTGCTGTCGAGCAGCATCTTGTGTCCACGCACGATAAGAATCTGCGCACCGAGCGAATCGGCGGAAACCATTTCCTTGGTCATGTTCAGTGCCCATCCCAGGCAAATTGGAAGTTCAGCGCGCCGACCTTAACAGGAAATATCGCCTGGGGCGACGCTGGCGGCGCGGCATGTTAACCTCGCCGCACTCCCTTCCGTTGTTCCTGCGCTATCGATGACTTACCGCGTTTTTTGCTGGTGCGTGTGCCTCGCGCTCGTCTCGTTCGCCGCCCATGCGCGCGCCTACGACCCGCCCACGCCCGCGCAAGTGACTGCGGCGCAGAAGCAGTTTGCTGCCGATCTCGAGCGCGACACTGATCTGTCCACCGCCGATGTCCTCGCGACACTGGCCAAGGCGCACTATCAGCAGTCGATCATCGATGCGATCTCGCGCCCCGCGGAGTCGAAGACCTGGCGCGAATACCGGCCGATTTTTCTGACCACGATGCGCATCGAGGGCGGTGCCGCGTTCTATCGCCTGAATGAAACACTGTTGAAGCGCGTCGAGCGGGAAACCGGCGTGCCGGCGACGCTGGTCACCGCGATCCTCGGCGTGGAGACCGCCTACGGCCGTATCTCGGGCCGCTACAAGGTGCTCGATGCGCTGACGACCCTGGCTTTCTACTATCCGCCGCGCGCGGATTTTTTCCGCAGTGAGCTGCGCCAATTGTTCCTGCTGCACGGCTCCAATTTTCCGACGCCGATCGAGAATCTCATGGGCTCGTATGCCGGCGCGATGGGCTGGGGCCAGTTCATGCCGTCGAGCATCGCCAAGTTCGCGCGCGACGAGGACGGCGACGGCGTGATCGACCTGTGGAATTCCGTGCCCGACATCGTCGCGAGCGTGGCCAACTATTTCGTCGGCAACGGCTGGCAGACCGGCGGACCGGTCGCGGTGCGCGCCAAGGTCAGTGCAAACGCGCGCGCGGTGACGCCGGAGAATCTCAAACCGGCGTACTCGCTGCAGCAGCTCGCCGAATGGGGCTATGTGCCGACGACGAAGGTCAACGTCGGCGACGACACGCTGGCGACGCTGGTGAAGCTCGAAGGCGAAGACGGCCCCGAGGTCTGGATCGCATTCCAGAATTTCTACGCAATCTCGCGCTACAACCGCAGCCCGCTGTACAGCCTCGCGGTGTATCAGCTCAGTGAAGAAATCGCCGCACAAGTCGGCGACAAGCCCGCGGCGAAATGAATGCAGGCACGGCAGGCGGACTGCTGCGCGCGGGCGCCGTAGCCGCACTGCTCCTGCTCGCCGCCTGCGGCGGCCATCGTGCGGTGAAGCGCACGTCCTCGACGCCGTCGCGGCAGGACGACACCTCGCGCTCGCAATCGAGCCGCTATGCGCAGTCCGACGACTCCGGCCCCGGCGGCGCGCTTCCCGACATCAGCAAGATTCCCGAACCCGTGCCGAAGGCCGAGTCGCGCTCGGTCTACGGCAACAAGTCGCCGTACGAAGTGCTCGGTAAAACCTATTCGGTGCTGCCGAATGCGTCGGGTTATGTCGAGCGCGGCATCGCCTCGTGGTACGGCAACAAGTTCCACGGCTACACCACGTCGAACTTCGAGAAGTACGACATGTACGCGTACAGCGCCGCGCACAAGACGCTGCCGCTGCCGAGCTATGCGCGCGTGACCAATCTCGACAACGGCGCGAGCGTGATCGTGCGCATCAACGATCGCGGACCATTCGCCGAAAACCGCGTCATCGATCTGTCCTATGTCGCCGCGATCAAGCTCGGCATCTGGCAGAAGGGTACCGGGCTCGTCGAAGTGCGCGCGATCGATCCGGAGCATCCCGAGCGCGATCCGATCGCACGCGCGCCGACGGCGCCGGTGGCGGCTCCGCGTGCGGCCCCGCCCGTCGCGTCGCCGCGCAGCGAAACGCGCGTCGCTTCTGCCGCCCCGCCCGTCGCGTCGCCGCGCAGCGAAACGCGCGTCGCTTCTGCCGCCCCGCCGCCCGAAAAAATCCACAAACCTGAGCTATTCCTGCAAGTCGGCGCGTATGCGGATCAGGTCAACGCCGAGCGCGCCGCGGCAACGGTGCGCAATGCCCAGCTTGGTGCCGTGCGCGTGGTCGAAGGGACATCGAACGGCCGTGCGGTGCGGCGTGTGCGCATCGGCCCGCTGCGCGACGTCGACGAGGCCGATGCGCTGACGCCGAAGGTGCGTGCGCTCGGCCTCGGCGAGCCGCGCGTAGCGATTGATGACTGAAAGTGATGATCAAAAACGGTTTTTCGGGTGTGAAGGTCGTCGCATTCCGCCTTGACGTGTAAAATTCCCTGCTTCAAAGCCGGTTTTGTTGGCGTTTCGGCTCCCGCGACGACGCGGCGGCCCGCCTGAATGGAATATTTCGAGAAATGAAGAATCTGCAATTGCTACAAAAAGCGGCACTGTGTATTGGCGTTTCGGCGGCATTGATCGTGGCGGCGCCGGGCGAGGCGCGCACCAAGCACCGGCAGACGCAGCAGCAGAAGGCGCAGGACAACAAACAGGCCGAGCAGAAGCCCGACGACGCGGCCGCACAGAATCTGCCCGTGCAGCCGGCCACGCCGATGCCGGGAGCGAACTCGCTCAACGTACCCGTGCCGCCGCAGCCGCAGCTGAACGCGAAGAGCTGGGTGCTGATGGACTACACGAGCGGCCAGATTCTCGCCGGCGACAACATCGACGCGCGCGTCGAGCCCGCCTCGATCACCAAGGTGATGACTTCCTACGTCGTCGCGGCGCAGCTCGCCGCGGGCAAGATCAAGATGGAGGACGAGGTCTACATCAGCGAGAACGCCTGGCGCGGCGGCGGCGCGAGCACCGACGGCTCGACCAGCTTTCTCAAGCTCGACTCCAAGGTGCAGCTCAAAGACCTGCTTTACGGCATGATCATCCAGTCGGGCAACGACGCGGCGATCGCGCTGGCCGAACATGTCGCCGGCTCCGAACAGACCTTCGCCGCGCTGATGAATCAATACGCGCAGCAGCTCGGCATGACCGGCACGCACTACGTCAATCCCTCGGGTCTGCCCGCGCCGGACGAGTACACGACGGCGCACGACATCGCGCTGCTGTCGCGCGCGCTGATCCACAACTATCCCGAGGAATACAAGATCTACGCGATCAAGGAATTCGAGTGGAACGGCATCACCCAGCACAACCGCAATTCGCTGCTGTGGCGTGATTCGACGGTCGACGGGATCAAGACCGGCCACACGAAAGAAGCCGGTTTCTGCCTCGCCACGTCGGCCAAGCGCGGCGACCAGCGTCTGATCGCGGTCGTCATGGGCACGGGCAGCGAGAAAGAGCGCGCCGACGCGAACCAGACCGTACTCAACTACGGCTTTCGCTTCTTCGAGACGCACAAGCTGTTCGACACCGGCAAGGCGCTGACCACGCCGGCGCTGTGGCGCGGTGCAAACGACAGCGCCGCGCTCGGCCTCGCCGATGAATTGCTCATCACCCTGCCGCGCGGCCGTTACAACGATCTCAAGGCGACGATGGACATGCCGAGCCGCCTGATCGCGCCGTACACCAAAGGCCAGCAGGTCGGCACGCTGCGCGTGAAGCTCGACGACAAAGTCCTCGTCGAGCGCCCGCTCGTCGTGCTCGAGGAGCAGCCTGAAGGCAGCTGGTGGCGCCGTTTCGTCGACGGCATCATGCTGTACTTCAAGAGCGCGCCGACGACGGAGACCGCGACGGTCGGCACCACCGCCGTCGGCAATCCGCAACCGGTGAAGTGATGAAGAAATTCGACCAGCACGAACTCGACAAGATTCACGCCGAAAATCCCGGCCAGGGTTTCCAGTTTCCCGGTGCGTTCGAGATCACTGCGGTCGGCAAGGCCGACGCGGGGCTCGAACAGCGTGTGCCGGAACTCATCGTCGGCCTCGGCATGGCCGTGCTCAACGGCTCCGAGCGCGTGCGCCCGTCGAGCAACGGCAATTTCGTTTCGATCAGCGTCACCTTCACTTGTCCCTCGCGCGAGATGTACGAAGCCGCGCACGCGGCGCTGCGCGAGGACCCGGCGGTGAAGTGGACGTTGTGAGCGCCCGGATTGGAATATCGCCAGAGAACTCGATACCGAGATTTTCCGGATTGATAGTTCGCACTGCGGCCTCCATTTTCCCAGTTCCAACGAGTTAAAGGTTGCGTCGTGTCCGCGGTCTGCGAGTCTCAAACCCTACCTCCGTCGTCCTGGCCGCTGATTACGCGCCGTTTTCCAGGGTTGTCGCCGTACGAACCCATCTGGCGCGCGATGCAGGCCTTTACCGACGCCCGCGACGCAGAAACCGCAGACGAGCTCTGGATCGTCGAGCACCCGCCGGTATTCACCCTCGGCCAGGCCGGCAAGTGGGAACACGTGCTGATGCCGGGCGACATCCCCGTCGTGCCGGTCGACCGCGGTGGTCAGGTGACCTACCACGGCCCGGGCCAGATCGTTGCCTATCCGCTGATCGACCTGCGCCGGCTCAAGCTCGGCATCCGCGAGTTGGTCTGTCGGATCGAGCAGGCGATCATCGACACACTTGCGACCTGGAACGTCGAGGCCGTGCGCAAAGAGGGCGCGCCGGGCGTTTACGTCGGCGGCGCCAAGATCGCTGCGCTCGGCCTGCGCGTGCGCCGCGGCTGCACATTCCACGGCCTCGCCTTCAACGTAAACATGGACCTGTCCCCGTTCCACCGCATTAACCCCTGCGGCTACGAAGGCCTGGCCGTCACCCAGCTGATGGACCTCGGCGGCCCGTCGCAGCTGGCCGACGTGGAAGCCGAGCTCGTCGCCCAGCTGGCGCGGCAGCTGGGCCTGACCGTTCAGATTGCGCCGCCGGCCGTGACATTCGGCGCTGGCGCGGCCCCCGCCGTGGATGTTAGCGTGCACCCCCTATGACCACCCCTGACAAGACCATTCCCATCGCGCTGATGAACGACGCGGTTGTCGCCGACGCCGCATCGGCGAATCCGATCCGCACCGGCGAAAAGCTGCTCGGCGAGAACAAGATCGCGCGCAATCGCGCCGGCTTCGATGCAGGCGCGCCGATGCTGCGCAAGCCCGATTGGATCCGCGTGCGTATTCCGCCCGGCAACGCCGTGGCCAAGCTCAAGTCCAAGCTGCGTGCGAATCGCCTCGTGACCGTGTGCGAGGAAGCGTCTTGCCCGAACATCCACGAGTGTTTCGGCAAGGGCACGGCCACGTTCATGATCCTCGGCGAAGTCTGCACGCGCCGCTGCTCGTTCTGCGACGTTGCCCACGGTCGGCCGAAGCCGCCCGACGCCGAGGAGCCGCGTCACCTCGCCGAGACGATCCGCGACATGGGCCTGCGCTACGTCGTCGTCACCTCGGTCGATCGCGATGATCTGCGCGACGGCGGCGCCCAGCACTTCTCTGACTGCATCCGCGAGATTCGCGCGCTGAATCCGACGATCAAGCTCGAAATTCTCACCCCGGATTTCCGCGGCAAGGGCCGCATGGAACGCGCGCTCGAGGTGTTCAAGGACGCGCCGCCCGACGTGTTCAACCACAATCTGGAAACCGTGCGCGAGCTGTACCCGAACGTGCGCCCTGGCGCCGATTACGACTGGTCGTTAACTCTATTGCAACGCTTCAAGGCGCAGCATGCCGAGGTGCCGACGAAGTCGGGCATCATGCTCGGCCTGGGCGAAACTGAAGCGCAGGTGCACAGCGCATTGAACGATCTGCGCGCGCACGATGTCGATATGGTGACGATTGGCCAATACTTGCAGCCGACGCCACACCATCATCCTGTCTTGCGTTACTGGACGCCGGCCGAATTCGACGCCCTGGCCGAGTACGGCCACAAGCTCGGTTTCGAGCACGTCGCGTCGGGGCCGTTGGTGCGGTCCTCGTACCACGCCGATCAGATGGCGCATGCGGCGGGATTCGTGCAGGAAGTGGCGTGAAGCGTGAAAATGGCTTGTCTGTAAAAGTATACTTGCGGAGAAAGAAGATGGTGGTGCGTAACAAGCGTTTGTGGATGGCACCGACTCTGCTCGCGGCGGCGCTCGTCGCGACGCTGGCGTTTGCCAAACCCGGTGGCGATGCGGCGACCGCGATCACGCTCAAGCCGACCGCCGATCAGGCCGACGCGGCGGTGATGGCGACGCGCATTCTGACGCGCATGCATTACAAGCCCGAAGCGTTCGACACCAAAATGTCGCAACAGGTGTTCGATCGCTATCTCGACCAGCTCGACGCCGATCGCCTGTTCTTCACCCAGGCTGACGTCGACCGCTTCACGCCCGCGCGCGACAAACTCGGCGATGCGATCCGCAACAAGGACTTGTCCGTCCCGTTCGCCATCTTCAATCTCTACGTCGAGCGCGTCGGCGAGCGCACCGCGTACGCGCGCGCCGAGCTGAAGAAGGGCTTCGATTTCACCAAGGACGAAAGCTACCAATACCAGCGCGAAAAGGCGCCGTGGGCGAAGACCGACGCCGAAGCGAACGACCTCTGGCGCAAGCGCGTGAAGAACGACTGGCTGCGCCTGAAGCTCGCCGGCAAGGACGATGCGAAGATCCGTGAGACGCTCGACAAGCGCTACGCAAACTACGTCGACCGCATGCGCCAGCTCACGAGCGAGGACGCGTTCCAGGTCTTCGTTAATGCCTACGCGATGGCGATCGAACCGCACACCAACTACCTCGGCCCACGCCAGGCAGAGAATTTCGAAATCGCGATGAAGCTCTCGCTCGAGGGCATCGGCGCGGTGCTGCAGCGCGAGGACGACTACACCGCGATCCGCGAAATCGTGCCGGGCGGCCCGGCGTCGCTGTCGGGCAAGGTCAAAGTTGGCGACCGCATCGTCGGCGTCGCCCAGGGCGAACACGGGCCGATGACCGACGTGATCGGCTGGCGCCTCGACGACGTCGTCGAGAAGATTCGCGGCGCGAAAGATACGGTTGTGCGTCTGGAAATTCTGCCGGCCGACACCGGCCCCGACGGCAAACACGTGACGATTGCGCTCGTGCGCAAGAAGGTCGCGGTCGAGGAACAGGCGGCGAAAAGCTCGATCATCGAAACCAAGGACGGCGACATCACCCACAAGATCGGCGTGATCACGCTGCCGACCTTCTACCAGGATTTCGAAGCGCGCCGCCGCGGCGACGAGAACTACAAGAGCGCCACGCGCGATGTCGCCAAGCTGCTCACCGACCTGAAGAAGCAGAACGTCGAGGGTGTCCTCATCGACCTGCGCAACAACGGCGGCGGCTCGCTCAACGAAGCCACCGACCTCACCGGCTTGTTTATCGACAAGGGCCCGGTTGTGCAGGTGCGCAGCGCGAACGGCCGCATCGATGCCGAGGAAGATCGCAACGGCGGCATGACCTGGAGTGGTCCGCTCGCCGTGCTCGTCAACCGCAACTCGGCGTCGGCTTCGGAGATTTTCGCCGCGGCGATTCAGGACTACGGCCGCGGCCTGATCCTCGGTGAGCCCACCTTCGGCAAGGGCACCGTGCAGAACCTGCTCGATCTCGACCAGATGCATGGCAACGAGAAGCCGACCTACGGCGAACTCAAGATGACGATCGCGCAGTTCTTCCGCATCAACGGCGGTTCGACTCAGCTGCGCGGCGTGACGCCGGACATCCAGTTCCCGGTCACCGGCGATTTCGCCCAGAACGGCGAGCAGTCCTACGACAACGCGCTGCCGTGGACCTCGATTCCGGCCGCCGACTATGCGCCGACGGGCGATCTGAAATCGCTCGCCCCGCTGCTTGCCACGCGCCACGACCAGCGTACCGCCTCCGACAAGGAATGGCAGGCGCTGCAGGCCGACATCACCGACGTGCGCAAGCTGCGCGACGAAAAGACGATCTCGCTCAACGAGGCCGCGCGCCGCAAAGAGCGCGACGAGCAAGAGGCCAAGCGCCACGAGCGTCATCCCGATCAGTTCGCCGACGCGTCCAGCGATGCAGCGAAAGCGGACGACAAGGCCGCCACCCAGGCGAACGCGAAGCCCGCGCCGAACAAGCGCGCCTCGATCGACAACCCGAACCAGGACGACGGCCTGCAGGCCGACGAGCGCAGCCTCAAATCCGACCTCGACGAGGAAAAGCGTCGCAAGGCGCTCAAGGACGTCATCCTCAACGAAGCCGCCCACATCGTCGCCGACGAAGTCGGCCTGCTGCGTTCCGACACCAAGCTCGCAGCGCAGGTGCTGCCGCATGGGCCGATGACGAAGGATGCGGTCAACTGACCGACCTCACGTGTGCGGCGCGTCGCACCTTTTTGCAAACAACAATCCCGGCGAGAGCCGGGATTTGTTTTTTTTTGTCCGTGAATTGTCCGTGAATTGTCCGGCAAGCGAATCCGTGACCTAGGAGAGTAAGCGAGCTCGGATATCCGCGCTGTGCGCTGTGCGCGTTGCGTTTTGTGTCGTCGTTGCGCTGAACCCGACGGCCGTACGTCATCCATGATTTCCAAGCGCGGTCTTTCATCGCTTGCTTTCTTTCGGAGACTCGCCATGTCCGCCTCACTTCACTCGTTTCTCTCGCTTGTGCGGCTCGCTCCAGCTGCTATTGGGCTGTTCACGGCTCCGGCTTATGCCGATCAACTCATCTACGTGCCGCTCGGCCAGCCGTGCCGATTGCTCGATACGCGCACCTCGACAGGGGGCGCAGGCCCCCTGACTGCCGCTCATGGTGTTTATTCATTCGGCACTTTCGATGCGGACATCCAAAGCGCTGCCCAGCATGGCAATTCAGCCGGCTGTGGTATTCCTGGGTACACCGCTGCGGTGAGCGTCAACATGAACCTGCTCAACACCACTGCCTCCGGCAACATCACCACTTGGTCGGTCGATGCGGGCGCAATGCCACCCAATGTCGGCACGGCGGTGTACAACCCCTCGGTTAGCAGTGCCGCTCCGGGCCAAGTGCAGTACAACACGGGTTACACGAGCATTCCGGTGGGCGTTTCCTCACCGGGAAGATTTTATCTGCAAGTAGCCAACGGCCAGACCGATATGACAATCAACCTGGTTGGCTATTGGTTGCCGATTTCCTGGTGGGAGACACGCAGCGGCTATCACGCGACTGCATTCGGCGACGTTACCACCGCCAGCGGTACTTACTCCACGGCAATGGGAAGTGGCACGTCAGCGAGTGGAGATACCTCAACAACCATGGGCTATTCAACTATTGCGAGCAGCCCCTTCTCGACTGCAATGGGATATCACACAACTGCTGCAGGGTATGTCTCAACTGTGATGGGTTATAACACTAGGGCCGATGGTGAGGTATCAACGGCAATGGGCATCGGCACGACCGCCAGCGGCGATTACTCGACGGCGATGGGCAACAACACTGCAGCCAATGCTGCCAACTCAACCGCGATGGGCACCGTTGTAAGTACGGGCGGACATATTGGATCGTTCATTTATGGTGATTCTTCCCATATAGGCATTCCCGCCAACGACGCAGATAACCAGTTCATGGTCGTTGCCTCCGGCGGATTGAAGTTTTATACGAATACCGTAGCCACCATTGGTGCCGAACTGCCCAAGGGTAGCGGCTCTTGGATGACGTTATCGGACCGCAACGCGAAAACGGCAGTGCAGCCGGTGGATGCGCGCGAGGTGCTCAAGAAGGTTACTGCGCTGCCGCTAAATACCTGGCAATACAAGGCACAGGAAGCGAAGTACAGGCATGTAGGCCCGATGGCGCAGGATTTTTATGCGGCGTTTCAGTTAGGTGAATCCGACAAGGGCATCGACACAGTCGATGCGGACGGCGTTGCGCTCGCGGCAATTCAGGGACTCAATGCATTGCTCGTAGAAAACGACGCAAAAGTCGCAGCGCGGCTGGATGAAAAAGAGCACGAGATAACAGCATTGCGCAGCGAGGCCGCAGCGCAAGCTAAGGACAACGCGTTGCTGCGCGCGGAGATGAAAAATAAGAATGTGCAACTTACCACGTTGCAAGCACGCGTCGACTCGCTCGAATTCATTGCTGCCGATATAATCGAGATGAAAACGCAACTTGCCGTGTTGCGCCGATCTTCACCGATGCCCGTGTCGGTCGCACTAGTGCAACCCTAATGTATTTTTTAAAGCATCTCGAAAACCGAAGCAAAAGAGCCTTTCATGATCAGGCTCTTGATTTGGCTCGTTACGCTCGGGCCCCGTCAGCCGCGGCGAGGGCAAGCCGGATAAGCCCATAGGGTCGCGCGCAGGATGCGCGCGAGTTCGCGAATGGGGAGGAGGCCATCGAGCGAATCCCGCCTGACCTTGCGCACCCGCAGCGCGTAGCGCGGACGGCGCGGCTCCCGGGGTGCATTTCTTTTGGTCACTTTTCTTTGTGCAAGCAAAGAAAAGTGACCCGCTCGCACGGATGCGAGCGGAAAAACGAAGGGACGCGGTCAGAGCAGAATCAAGAGCTACAACAAAAGCTGGATTCCAGCTTCCGCTGGAATGACGAGCTAAGAGCAAACACACTGAATTCCGGCTTCCGCCGGAATGACGAGCTGGAGCAGAGCAAGAGCGGGATAACCAGCCTTCGGCTGTTGAAAGCCCCGCCTCCGCGGGAATGACAGAACTCAGAGCACCGCCACAATCGCCCGAGCAACATCGTCAAGACGATCATCCGGCAAGCCAGCGATATTGATCCGACTGTCATCCACCATATAGATGGCATGCTCGGCGCGTAGGCGATGCACCTGTTCGACGCTGAGTCCCAGGCGCGAGAACATGCCGCGATGTTGGGCGACGAAATCGAAGCGGTTCGAGCCCGAGTGCGTGCGCAAAGCCGCGGCCAAGCCCTCGCGCAGGACGATCATGCGCTGGCGAATCGCCTCAACTTCGCTCACCCATGCAGCGCGCCGGACCGGGTCGGTAAGGATGATGCGCACAGCCGCCGCGCCGTGATCCGGCGGCATCGAGTAGTTGACGCGCGCGACCGAACAAAGTTGGCTGTAGGCGACGTCGGCTTCCGCGGCGGTCGGTGCGAGGAGGATCGAGCAGCCGACGCGGTCGCGGTATACCGAGAAGTTCTTTGAGCAGCTCGCCGCCACGGCCATCGACGGAACGACCGAAGCGAGCGCGCGCACGCCGGCGGCGTCGGCCTCGAGTCCTTCGCCGAATCCCTGATAGGCGATGTCGACGAACGGAAAGAGATTCTTATCGACGATGAGCTTGCCCACCTCGCGCCACTGATCGAGCGTCAGATTCGCGCCGGTCGGGTTGTGGCAGCAGCCGTGCAGCAGAACGACATCGTCCGCCGGCGCTTGCGCGAGCGCGGCCATCATCGCATCGAAGCGCACCGTGCCCGTGGCGCCATCGAAGTACGGATACGAGGCGCTCTTCAGGCCCGACGCTTCGATCATCGGAATATGGTTGGGCCAGGTCGGGTCGGATACCCACACCGTGGTTTTCGGCCGAGCCCGACGCAGCAGCTCGAACAGAATGCGCAAGGCGCCGGAGCCGCCTGGCGCCTGGATCGCGCGCACGCGCGGCGCAGGCGCGGAAGCGCCCATGACCAAGTCGATCATGGCAGCGTTGAAGACGGTGTCGCCGGCGAGGCCGAGATAGGTTTTCGTCGTCTGCTCGGCGAACAGCACCTGCTCGGCGTCGCGCACCGACTGCATGATCGACGTGCGTCCTTCGCGATCCTTGTACACGCCGACGCCGAGATCGACTTTGTTCGGGCGAGGGTCGTCGCGCAGTAGCGCAATGAGGGCGAGGATTTTGTCGGGCGCAGGTAACGTCAGAGTTTCGAACATAGGTATTTGCGATCGAATAGGAGGATGGCGATGTTTCTGCGATCAGGCGACTTCCGCTTCCGCGGTCGCTGCCTGTTCGGCGAACATCTGCTTGATCTGTTTCGCCGCCTCGCGGCCGTCGAGTACGGCACGGACGACGAGATCGGCGCCGCGCCACATGTCGCCGCCGGCGAAGACTTTCGGATTCGTGGTCTGCAGCGGATGGCGTTCGCCGCCGCCGAGGACGACCTTGCCGTTCGGCTCGAACTCGATGCCGCTCGCGGTCGCCCATGGCAGCGGTTCCGGTAGGAAGCCGAAGGCGAGGATGACGACATCGGCCGGCAGCACTTCTTCGCTGCCCGGAATGATTTCGGAGCGCGCACGGCCGCTGCCGTCCTCGACGAGACGCGTCTCAGCGACGCGCACGCCGGTAACACCATTGGCATCGCCGAGGATTTCCAGCGGCTGACGCTGGAACAGGAAATCGACGCCTTCGTCGCGGCTGTACTTCACTTCGCGGCGCGAACCCGGCATGTTGGCTTCGTCGCGGCGATAGACGAGGGTGACGCTTTCAGCGTCGTGACGCACGCTGGTGCGCACACAATCCATCGACGTGTCGCCGCCGCCGAGCACGACGACGCGCTTGCCAAGCAGCTCGGGCATCACATCAGCGGCCGTGGCGGTGCCGAGCAGGCGGCGCATGTTCGCGATCAGGAACGGCAGCGCCGCGTGCACGCCGGGTTGTGTCTGCCCGGGCAGCTTGCCGTCGACGAACTTGTACGCACCGGTGGCGAGGAAGACGGCGTCGTAGTCTTTCACCAAGGTGGAAAAATCCACATCGCGGCCGACGTCGGTATTGAGGTGGAATTTCACGCCCATGCCTTCGAGCACGCTGCGGCGTGTGTCGACGATCTTCTTGTCGAGCTTGAATGGCGGAATGCCGAACGTCAGCAGACCGCCGATCTCTTCATAGCGATCGAACACGTCGACGGCGATGCCCGAGCGTGCGAGCACGTCGGCCGCGGCCAATCCGCCGGGGCCCGCGCCGACGACGGCGACGCGCTTGCCCGACGGCTCGACGTCGTCGAGCTTCGGCCGCCAGCCGCGTTTGAATGCCTCGTCGGTGATCGAGCGCTCGATCGCGCCGATCGTCACCGCGCCGAAGCCAGTCTCCAGCGTGCAGGCCTGCTCGCAGAGACGGTCCTGCGGACAGATGCGGCCGCAAATCTCGGGCAGCGGATTGGTCTCGTGCATCAGCGCGGCGGCGTCCTCGACACGGCCTTCGCGTGCGAGTTCAAGCCAGCGCGGAATGTGATTGTGCAACGGGCAGCCCCACGAGCAATACGGATTGCCGCAATCGATGCAGCGCGAGGCTTGCTCAGTGACCTGCTCACCGGTGAACGCAGTGTGGATCTCGCCGTAGCCGAGCACGCGCACGGGCACGTTGAGCTCGCGCGGCAGCTCACGGGGAAAGCGCAAAAATGGAAAATTATCTTTTTTCACTTCAAATCCGAATCGCCAAAGCGTAAAGATTGAACCACGAAGAACGCAGAGAACACGAAGAAAGCAAAATCATTCATTCGCTTCTCTTCGTTATCTCTTCTTCGTGTACTTCGTGTACTTCGTGTTCTTCGTGGTGACATCTCTTGATCTTGTTTTGCGAGGCTAGGATTACGCCGCGCGGCGCAGTTCGTCGGCAAGGGTGTCGAGGCTGGCGGCCTTCGGTTTGACCAGCCAGAACTTGTGCACGAGCTCGCGGAACTCGTCGACGATGCGGCGACCCCAGGCGCTCTCGGTCGCTTCGACATAGCGCAGCAACAGGCTGCGCAGGTGCTGCCAATAATTCTCCATGCCTTCGTGCGAGATGCGCGTAATGTCGACGAGCTCGTGGTTGTAGCGGTCGACGAAATCGCGCGCCTCATCGAGGACGAAGGCGTAGCCGCCGGTCATGCCCGCGCCGAAGTTGACACCGCAGCGGCCGAGCACGACGACGGTGCCGCCAGTCATGTATTCGCAACAGTGGTCGCCGACGCCTTCGACGACGGCAAGCGCGCCCGAGTTGCGCACGGCGAAGCGCTCGCCCGCGCGGCCCGCGGCGTAGAACTCGCCGCCGGTCGCGCCGTACAGACAGGTGTTGCCGACGATCGACGATTCGTGACTCGGGAATCCCGCATCGCGCGGCGGACGCACGACGATGCGGCCGCCGGCCATGCCCTTGCCGACGCCGTCATTCGCTTCGCCATCGAGCACGATGTGCACGCCGCCCGCGTTCCACGCACCCAGGCTCTGGCCCGCCGCGCCGGAAAGACGCAGCGTGATCGGATTCGCCGCCATGCCCGCATCGCCGTGCTTGCGCGCGACTTCGCCGGAGATGCGCGCGCCGATCGCGCGGTCGGTGTTCACCACCGTGTAGTGGAATTCGCCGCCCGTGGCGTTCTCGATCGCGGCCTTCGTGTCCGCGGCGATGCGTTTGGCCAAGTCGCTCTGCGGAATCGGCGCCGCGGCGCAGGCCGGTGCGTCCTTGCTCAAGCCGGTGCCGAGCAGCGGCGTGAGATCGAGCTTGTTCTGCTTCACCGTCGCGCCTTTGCGCTGGGTGAGCAAATCGGTGCGACCGATGATTTCGTCAAGCCGGCGCGCACCGAGCTGCGCCAGATGGGCACGCACGTCCTCGGCGACGAAGCGGAAGAAATTGACGACCTGCTCGGGTGGGCCGTCGTAGTGTTTCTTGCGCAACTCGTCGTTCTGCGTCGCCACGCCCGTGGCGCAGGAATTCAGATGGCAGATGCGTAGATATTTGCAGCCGAGCGCGACCATCGGCGCGGTGCCGAAACCGAACGACTCGGCCCCGAGCATCGCTGCCTTGATCACGTCGAGGCCAGTTTTCAGACCACCGTCGGTCTGCACGATCACGCGCTGACGCAGGCCGTTGCGCACGAGCGTCTGCTGCGTTTCGGAGAGGCCCAATTCCCACGGCGAACCGGCGTAACGGATCGACGTCAGCGGGCTCGCGCCCGTGCCGCCGTCGTGGCCGGAAATCGTGATCAGGTCGGCGTTGGCCTTGGCCACACCCGCGGCGATCGTGCCGACGCCGGCGTTGGCGACAAGCTTGACCGAGACGAGTGCGGACGGATTGACCTCCTTCAAATCGTAGATCAGCTGCGCCAGATCCTCGATCGAATAAATGTCGTGATGCGGCGGCGGCGAAATCAGACCGATGCCGGGGCGCGCGTAACGCAGGCGTGCGATCAGGGCGGTGACCTTGTGGCCCGGCAACTGGCCGCCTTCGCCGGGCTTCGCGCCCTGCGCCACCTTGATCTGCAGCACCTCGGCATTGACCAGATAGGCCGGGGTCACGCCGAAGCGGCCCGAGGCGACCTGCTTGATCTTCGACATCTTCTCGGTGCCATAGCGCACCGGGTCTTCGCCGCCTTCGCCGGAGTTACTGCGCGCGCCTAGGCGATTCATCGCGATCGCGAGCGATTCGTGCGCTTCGGGCGAGAGCGCGCCGAGCGACATACCGGCGGAGTCGAAGCGCTTCAGAATCGCCTCGACCGACTCAACCTCTTCGAGCGGCACCGGCGCGCCGACACTCTGCACAGCAAGCAGATCACGCAGCGCAGCCGGCACGCGTTTGTCGACCGCATCGGCATAGCGTCGATACAGTTTCGCATCGCCCGTGCGCACGGCGAGTTGCAGGCTGCCGACGACTTCGGGGTTGTACATGTGGAACTCGCCGCCCGGCAGCGCCTTCATCAGGCCGCCCGGCGGCAGCGCGTAGTTCGGGTCGCGCGCGGCGATCGACTGCGCCTTGTATTCGTTCTGGATGTCGACGAAGCCGGCACCGCCGATGCGCGAGGGCGTGCCCGGGAAGCACAGGTCGACGACTTCTGCATCGAGGCCGACGATTTCGAACAACTGCGCGCCGCGATAACCCGCGATCGTGGCAATGCCCATCTTCGAGATGATTTTGAGCAGGCCCTTCTGGATGCCGCGACGGTAACTGCGGCCGATCTCGCTCGGCGGTTCGCCCTGGCGGCCCTTGAGTTCGCCGCGGCGGTTCATGTCGAACAGCGTCTGGTACGACAGGTACGGATACACCGCGGTCGCGCCGAAGCCGATCAGGCAGGCGAAGTGGTGCGCGTCGCGCGCGTTGCCGGTCTCGACGAGGATGTTGCAGTCGCAGCGCAGCTGCTTCTGCGTGAGGCGCGCGTGCACGGCGCCGGTGGCCAGAAGGGCGTGAATTGGCAGCAGGCCGGGCACCGGATAGCGGTCGGACAGGAGGATCAGCAGCGTGCCATTGCGCACGGCATCTTCGGCGCGGTCGCAGAGGTCTTCGATCGCGGCCTTGAGGCCGATCTTCTCGTCGTAATACAGATCGAGCTTGATGTTCGCCGGCGCGATGTGCGGCAGCGCGAGGACCTGACGCAGTTTGCGTTGCGAGAGGATCGGCGAGTTGAGCAGCACCTGTTTGGCGTTGTCGGGCGCCATGTCGAACACGTTGCCTTCGAGACCGATCTGCGTGGTCAGCGACATGACCAGGCGCTCGCGCAGCGGATCGATCGGCGGGTTGGTCACCTGCGCGAACGACTGGCGGAAGTATTCGTACAACGGGCGCGACTGGCTCGAGAGCACGGCGATCGGCGTATCGTCGCCCATCGAACCGGTCGCTTCGGCTTCGTCCTCGGCCAGCGTCTTCAGAATGACATCGCGCTCCTCACGCGTCAGCGCGAACTGCTTCTGATAGCGTGCGAGCACTTCGGGCGAGAACGGCTCGGCGGCGAGCGCCGGGTCGATCAGATGCGATTCGAGATAAGTCATCTCCTGGCGCAGCCATTTCTTATACGGTGCGCGTGAACGGTTGACCGCGTCGATCGCCGTGCTGTCGAGCAGTTTGTGCTCGACCAGATCGACTGCGATCATCTCGCCGGGCCCCAAGCGGCCTTTGGCGACGATGCGCGAATCCGGCACGTCCCACAGCCCCGCTTCCGAGGCGACGATGACGTGGTTATCGTCCGAACGCGCCCAGCGCGCCGGGCGCAGGCCGTTGCGGTCGAGCGCACAGGCCGCGTGGCGGCCATCGCACAGCACGATGCCGGCGGGGCCGTCCCACGGCTCGGTGTGCAGCGCGTAATACTCGTAGAACGCCTCGAGGTCTTCGTCGATATCTTCGCGTGACGACCACGCCGGCGGAATCAGCACGCGCATGGCGAGCAACACGTCGAGGCCGCCGGCGACCAGCACTTCGAGCATGTTGTCGAGGCTTTGCGAGTCGGAGCCCTGAGTTGTCACCAGATCGCCGAGATCGGAAAAATCCACGAGCTTCGACTTGTACTTCCCCGCGCGTGCGGTCGCCCAATTGCGGTTGGCCTTGATCGTGTTGATCTCGCCGTTGTGCGCGAGCAGGCGGAACGGCTGCGCCAGGCGCCAGTGCGGCATCGTGTTGGTCGAGTAGCGCTGGTGGAACACCGCGGCGCTCGCTTCCAAATTCGGATGCGAGAAGTCCGGGAACGCCGTGCGCAGCTCGCCTGGCGCGACCATGGCCTTGGCCGCGAACGTCGCCGCCGACAGGGTGACGACGTAGAAATGCACGTCGTCCACGAAGGTCTTCTCGGCGAGGCGGCGGGCACGGAACAGGGCGCGGTCGAACCTGCCCTCATCCATCCCGGCCGGCGCGTCGACGAAAATCTGCTCGACGCGCGGACGGTGCGATTCGCCGATCGGCCCGCAGGCACGGGCGTCGACCGGCACGTCGCGCCAGCCGGCGACGCTCAAGCCTTCGGCGCGCAGATGCTTTTCGAGTTCAGCTTTCTGCAGCGCGGCGCGCGCCGCATCGTTGCGATCGAGAAATACATGGCCCGAGGCGAAACGCTCGCCGAGCGCGATGCCGGCCTCGGCCGCGAGCGCGCGCAGCCAGCCGAAGGGGCGGTACAGCAGGATGCCGCAGCCGTCGCCGGTGATGCCATCGGCGCCGATGCCGCCGCGATGCGACATCTTCGCCAGCGTCGCAAACGCCTGGTCGATCACCCATTTGCTCGCTTTGCCATCGATGTTCGCGATCAGCCCGAAACCGCAACTGTCGTGTTCAAACGAAGGATGGTAGAGCGTATTGGCGAGCTGCTGCGACATGAAGATTTCCGAACTGGCTTGATGCGACGGAAACCTCCGGTCCGCCGGCATCTGGCGACGACAAAGGCGGCGCATCCCTGGCGCCGCTTTCGTAATGACGTTATTCCATGCGTGCGACTACAGCACAAATGCTGCGTCGCGTCAAAGGCGCTGAAAAATAGCCGCCTAAACGTCTAGATGGACAAACACCCTGGAGCGCGATTCAGCTGGGAAGCATGGCCGCAACGGCCTGCTTCCCGACGTCAGCGATCGCGTTCACAATGCATCCGCGCCCGTCTCGCCGGTGCGGATACGGATCACCTGTTCCAGATCGTGAACGAAGATCTTGCCGTCGCCGATCTTGCCGCTGTTCGCGGAGGCAAGAATCGTTTCGACGACGCGTTCGACGAGGTTCTCGGCGACCGCGATCTCGATCTTGATCTTGGGCAGGAAATCGACGACGTATTCCGCGCCGCGATACAGCTCGGTGTGTCCTTTTTGCCGGCCGAAACCCTTGACCTCGGTCACCGTGATGCCTTGCACGCCCACCTCGGCGAGCGCCTGGCGCACGTCGTCGAGTTTGAACGGCTTGATGATGGCTGTGACCAATTTCATAGTTTGGTGCAGGGGTTTCGTGTAGCTCGACTATACCGAAAAAGCCGCCGTCGCGCTCTTGTCCTTTTCTTGTCCTACTTTTGTCCGCTTATGTAGGAATTTTCCTACACGCGAATCAGTAAACTTCCACTGTCGCGTCGAAGCAGTTCGTCTAGGCTGTGCTTCGTCCGTTGCATGTCATTTCAATTGAGAGGTTCGCCGTGATAGCCGTTTCCTCGCTTGACGACCTGGCCCGCCGCCTGGTCGAGCTCGTTCCCCCCGATTTCAAGGATGCCCGCGACGACTTGTCCGCGAATTTCAAGGACACGCTGCGCTCGGGGCTGCGCCGACTCGATCTCGTCACGCGCGAGGAGTTCGACGTCCAACGCTGCGTGCTGCTGCGCACGCGCGAGATCGTCGAATCGCTCGAGCACCGCGTCGCCGAACTCGAGGCCCTGCTCGTCGGAAAGGCGACACCCCACTGAATTGCGGTCGTCGGCATCGCCGATGAGACCCAGGTTTTCCGCGGACGGTCGTGAACCGAACTCGGCGCTACGCGTCGAAGGTTGCGGCGATCACGGCTCGTCGTCCGGGTGGCATGCAATGCATCCCTTGTTGCACGGACAGCAATTTGAACCGGCACGACCGCACGCGGAATCTCGGATGAACGCCCTACCTCGGAAGGGCGCTCGGGGACACTGCCAGGATCGGCAGCGGGACACGGATGTCCATTGTTTTTGCGATCGTCCATGATCGCGGAGATCAAGAAGCGGCCATCCACGGCCGCACTTCTCAAATTTTGCCCGCCCGCCACGGTGGCCGTTCTATGAGCCTCGCCGTCGTGCATAGCCGTGCCCAGGACGGCGTGGCGGCGCCCGCGGTCACGGTCGAAGTGCATCTTTCCGGCGGCTTGCCCGGGACGTCGATCGTCGGCCTGCCCGAAGCGGCGGTCAAAGAGGCGCGCGACCGCGTGCGCGTTGCCATACAGAACGCGCAGATCGAATATCCGGCGCGGCGGGTAACGGTCAGTCTGGCGCCGGCGGATTTGCCGAAGGACGGCGGTCGATTCGACCTCCCCATCGCGCTCGGCATCCTTGCGGCTGCGGGCCACGTGCCGAAAGAGGCGCTGGCACGCTACGAATTCCTGGGCGAACTTGCGCTGTCGGGCGAATTGCGCGCGGTAACCGGCGTACTGCCGGCGGCGTTGAAGACCGCGCACGCCGGCCGCGGCCTGATCGTGCCGCGTCTCAATGCCGCCGAGGCGGCGTTGGTTTCTGCGGCCGACGTGCGCGGCGCGGATACCTTGCTCGACGTGCTCGCCTTTCTGCGCGGAGTGGGCGATCTGCCCGACGCCGTGCCGACACTGAGCGAAGGGCTGGATGAACACGACTATCCCGACCTCGCCGACGTGCGCGGCCAGACCCAGGCGCGGCGGGCCTTGGAGATCGCCGCCGCCGGCGCGCATCACCTGCTTTTCGTCGGGCCGCCGGGAACCGGCAAGACCATGCTCGCGAGCCGGCTGCCGGGCATTCTGCCGCCGTTGGGTGAGGCGGAGGCGCTGGAGTCGGCGGCGGTGCGCTCCGTCGCCGGCCAATGTATCAATTTCCACAAGTGGAAATTGCGTCCGTTCCGCTCGCCGCATCACACCGCGTCCGCGGTAGCTCTCGTTGGCTGTCAATTCTCAAAGTCAATGCGACTTCACAAAAGAGAATGCGACCGGTTTAGGCGCAACCAAAACGGAAATCGGCTCATAACGGACATTTCAGAACGGCCGAGTTGCCTGATATCCAAGGTATTTATATTTGGGGTCACCTCAGAGAGCCGAAAGAGCAAGCCAGCGTCCTCTCGATCGAGAGGTAATCAAAATTGACAAATACCTTCGTAGCGGGCTGCCAGCACGACCTGCCGCAGGTTCTCCGTTCGCCCGTAGCGAATCATGTCTCGTGGCGACAATTCGCCGAGCAAAGATTTCTTTGTTCGGAACCACAGCCCTGTCTTGACTGGGTCACCGGCAAAGAATGCTGCAACGAGCGAGCAAATGATGGCGAACATCTCGGCCGCTTCGGTTTCATGTGGCTCTCGGAATATGCGTTGATGGCGTGGAATATTTTAGTTCACCAGTGGCGAGTTCGTCGCTTACACTCGTAGAGGCAAGGTCAAAATCTGTCGATGGAATTCTATGGGGCAGCTAAATAAGGGGGATGGAATGAGCTTAGCATCGCAATTGGTAGATCCCGATGTGCGCGCGGAGCAAATCGCACTGCGCGCCACTGAGGCTCAGAAAAATGGCCGTGTCCGGAAGGAGTACAAGTTCAGGAACGGTGAGAATTTACCTCTGATCTCATTACCAATCGGCACACTGATTTACCGCTTGGAGAACTATAGGACCCGTGACCGGCAACTCAGCCTAACAGCGCAAGGGCGAGTGGCGCCCGACTTCTTCAATCCTACTCGCCGGGAAGACAGCTCGGTCCAGAACGAGCAGCACAAGATTCTGTTGGCCCAGGCGAAAACGGGGAGCGGCGAGACGATAAAACCGATCTATGAGGAACTCAGGCGTGTTCGTCAGCAGACCGACGATCTGATTATTTCAGCCGAGGGCGTGGTCGTGAATGGCAATCGCCGTTTGGCAGCAATGCGTCAGTTGCTCGAGGACGACGGCATTGCATTTGCATCTTTCGCCAATGTAATTTGCGCGGTGCTACCGCAGTCGGCCACTGCGGAAGAAATTCGCAGTCTAGAAATTGCACTGCAGATGCAGCCTGAAACCAAACTGCCGTATGAGTGGACGGCGTTGGGGCGCGCGGTGCGGGACTTGCGTGACTCTGGGCAGTCCGACGATCAGATCGCGTTGCAGATGAATCGCAATCGGTCGGAGATATTGCGGGCGGTGAAAATGGTCGACGCCGCGGAACTATACCTAGACAGCTGGTTGGAAAAGCCGCAGGATTTCGACAAGCTCGAGGGAACCGAGCAAGCGTTTATTCAGATCGCGACCCGCAACTACGGCAAGCAAGACAGTGCGGCGCAGCGGGAAGCTACGCGCAAATTTGATTTCTTCCTGGTCGAGCAACGTCAGTTCCTCAGTGAAAGCGCCTATACGCTGATCAACATCATTGAAACTAATCCAGATGCGTTCCTGAATGCCGCAGCGGCCGAATTCGATCTGACACTTTCGCCAGCAACGACCTCTGCTCCTAATTCGCAACCAAAAATTAGTTTCGACGATGATACCGCTACTGGTGCGGTCGACTATCAGCCGCTAGTTGACGCACTAATTGCTGTGCGCGTGGACAAAGGAAAAGCCGAAAGCACGGTAAAAGCCATTGAGGATATTTGTGAGGTTGTCGCTGAGCAGGGTAAGAACCGCGATAAAGCTGCGCTCAAGTTCGCCATTAAGGCCGAGAAGTCGCTATCGCTCATCGACATGCAGACTGCCGCCCCATCTACTTATGCAGAAATCACCATAGTGCTAAGTCGTTGTATCGAGCGCGCGGAGAAGTTGCAGGAGAATATTAAACAACGCAGCGCGACAGGAAAGTAAGCCGTGGTGACGCCGACGATTACGTTGTCGTACCTAAATCAGACGGCACGCGGGTTGTTTACGCGCGATCCTGCAATTCCGTTGGGCGTATGGTCTCGACTGACCAGTGCGGCGCGAGAACTGGACGACACCACCGTCAACACTCAACAACGGCTGGAGGTGGTTTGGCCTACTGCATTGACGCTGCTACGGACGTTGTCGAGCTTGCAGGTGGGGCTGGGGTTTGCATTTGATACAGATGTCTCATCGGACGCCCGAGTGCGCCAGTTCATGCACGACTACCGGGCTGTACGTCAGGCAAAGGACCGTGTTGAGACGGTCACAACCGCTGAGATTCAGACCGAGCTGCGATCGCTGGGGTGGGATGACCGGCGCCACGAACTCAAGCCGTATCAGCTGGCGAACTTGGCCAGTTTATTAGCGCTGCGAAACGGTGCGAATTTCTCAGTTCCGGGTGCCGGCAAGACTACGGTCACGTTCGCGTTGCATTTGCTGTGCAGGCAGCATAGCGATTGCATCTTGGTGGCTGCGCCAAAGAATGCGTTTCCTGCATGGGAAGGCATCATTGGCGAGTGCTTGCTACCTGGCGCAGCTGTCGAGCTGCGCGAGCCCTTTCAACCGTTGACCGGGGGCGAAGGAAGGATCGAAGCCCTATTGGAGAATGGAGGCAAGCGCTTCATCATTTCGTATGACCAGCTGGTCCGGGCGGATCAGATAATTGAGCACTATTTGGCGACGCATCCTGTGCATTTGGTCCTAGACGAGTCGCACCGCATGAAGGCGGGTTATACCTCGTTGCGGGGGGCAAGCTTACTTCGAATGGGGCATCTAGCGGTTCGGCGCGACATTCTTACGGGTACGCCGATGCCGCAGGCCAGTAGCGACATGCAGTCCCAGCTGGACTTTCTCTGGCCCGGCGCTGGCCTAGGTTACCGCGTCGGCCGCGGCGAAGAGCCGCGCAAGGTCATGGAAGGGTTATACGTGCGTACCACGAAGACTGACCTAGGATTGCCCGAACGTAAACGCGAGTTCGTGCCGGTGCGCATTTCGCACGCGCACTGTGCGTTCTACGCCGTGCTGCGCGATGATTTGCGAGGGCAAGCCAGTGTGCTGCAACACGGCAGTTCGGCAAAAGTCTTGATCGCCGCGCGCCGGTCGGTCGTGCGGTTATTGCAGGCAGCGGTGAACCCGGCGCTAGTGGCCGAGAGCCTAGAAGAGGTGATCCATCCGAATAAAGCCGGTCTACTTCGAGCCGTCCTGGAGGAAGGCGTCACCGAGCGCGTTCGGGAAAGCGCCGCATTGGCCGAAAGACTTGCTGCGCAAGGCAAGAAGGTGCTGTTGTGGACCATCTTTACCTCGACCGTCCACCAGCTCAAGGATCTACTGGCCCATCTCAATCCTGCGCTGATCTATGGCCAGATCGGCCTTGGAAATGAGGATGACGATGAAAGCAGGCAAGGGCAATTGCGACGCTTCAAGACCGACCCAACTTGTCAGGTTATGATTGCCAATCCAGCAGCCGCCGCCGAGGGGATTAGTCTGCACCTTGAGTGTCATGATGCCATCTACGTGGATCGCAGTTACAACGCCACTCATTTCCTACAATCCATCGACCGAATTCATCGCTTAGGCCTGCCGGCGGATGTGGAAACGACTGTATATGTTATGCAGAATCGCTTGCCGTCGGGGCTCGGTTCGATCGACATCTCCGTCAGTCGCCGGCTTGGGCAGAAGATTCGAAATATGGAGCGGCTGTTGGCCGATGCAGATCTGCATGAGTTGGCGTTGGACGAAGAAAATGCGCCACTTGCGTTGGCCGATGAACTCGACGCACGCGACATAGATGACATCGTGGCCGAAATCGAGAATCGCGCGCCAACATTGTCCGACGAGGACGCGATCTAGTCATGACAAAGGAAGCTTTTCCGCTATTGCGCCCTTCGGCAATCAGCGGACTAGTGCGGTTGCGTAGTCGCCTGAGAGCGGCGCCGGAGCTGTCCCTCCATGATGTGTGCAAGCTACTCGCGGCTACGTATGACGGAGGTGGCTTGGATCTAGAGCATGCTTGCGTGTTGCACAATCTAATCGCACCGGAGGTCACAGAGCGTCAAGCGTTATATCAGCATGTGATACGGCTTGCGGTCACTCAAACCACTCCTGGTTGGAGTGTATTGCTGCGTTCAGGACGAGAGGCGTTGCTATCCGTTGATGCTGATGTACTGATGTGCTTTCAGCGCGCAGGCGCTTTTGAAGCGACACCTTCGGCAGCGGTCACCCAATGGTGGGACGAGCTGGCAGCGTTGGCCTATGCCAATACCGATGCCGGCCGCATAGCTATTGGACGACAAGCGGAGCGCTTGTCTCTGGACTACGAGCGCGCATGTCTAGCCGGTAGTTGTGACGCGCCCGCGCTTATTTGGAAGGCATTGGATACGAATGCAGCAGGTTACGACATACAGTCCTGGTGGCGGCCATTTGGCGGAGATTGGAGTCCCAAATACATCGAAGTCAAAGGATCGCAGCGTGACCCACCGACGTTGTTTCTTACTCGGCATGAGTGGAGCACCGCTATTCGCCTCGCAGGATCATATGTATTTCAGGTTTGGGACCTGACGAGTGGCCGCATGGCCGAACTGTCGGTGGCGCAGATGAGTTCCCACGTTCCAAGCGATAACGGTCAGGGTTTGTGGCAAGAAGCGAAGGTCCAGCTAGATGGCATAGATTGGAGCTTTATAGGCTGAGCCGGCGCACGGCGCCTACTCGTTTGGATGCCTCTGTGGTCCAGTAGCTCTAGCTGAGGCCAGTCCTCGTCTAAGATCCCCCGCCCATGCGTCCATCGTAGTTCTCTGTCGCGGACGTTGCGACGCATGCACCCGAAGATCGAGGGGCGGGCATCTGGCAGAACGTGCGGGCGCCACTTTTGCCAACCTCCGTATAAAGAGCTGCATCCAGCCCTTGCCAGCTGCTGCAGAGGATCTATAATCCTGGAAGATCCAGCGAGACGACGACAATGATGTATCAGCGCGCCTCTTACGCTTGGGAGCACATAGCCGCCAGAGGCGGTCGTGCTTCGCTCTTGAATGGTGATTGTCGCAAGCTACTTGCCTCCATCCCAGATAACTCTATTTCGCTCACCATAACGTCACCGCCCTACTGCATGGGCAAGGCGTATGAGCCGGGCTACACGGTCGAAGATTTTATCTCTGCGCACGACGAAATCTTGCCTGAGATCATGCGTGTCACTCGCCCTGGCGGCAGCATTTGTTGGCAGGTGGGTTATCACGTAAATCGTAACGCCGTCACGCCGCTGGATTATCTGGTCTTTGATGCAATGCGTAAGCTCGAATCCCCCCCGATATTGCGCAATCGAATTATTTGGACTTTTGGCCATGGGCATCACTGTCCACGCCGTTTTAGCGGACGCCATGAGACGCTGCTGTGGTTCACCAAGGGCGATGACTATTTGTTTAACCTAGATGCTGTCCGCGTACCACAGAAGTATCCGGGAAAACGTGCGAATAAGGGCCCTAAGAAAGGTGAATTAAGTAGCAATCCGTTGGGAAAGAATCCTGAGGATGTGTGGGACATTCCAAACGTCAAGGCCAATCACATCGAAAAACTCGATCATCCTTGTCAATTTCCTGTCGCACTTGCGCGAAGATTAGTTCGCGCACTCAGCAACAAGGGCGACATCGTCCTGGATCCATACTCGGGGGTGGCTAGCGCGGGCGTGGCAGTGCTCCTGGAAGAAAGGCGCTTTATCGGATCCGAGTTGGATCCCGATTACGCCCAGTTGGGGGCTGAGCGGTTGGTGCAGGCGATTGATGGCACGATCCGGATACGCGACGACAAGCCGATCTATGTTCCCGATCCGAATAGTGCCGTGGCACGCCGTCCCGATCACTTTTGGCCTTTCAATTCCGTGCCCCGTCAGGGATGGGCCGACGACTCTAAAAACATTGCGGCTACCGGTGACTCTGATTCATTCTCGCTGCGAGCGGTTTGACTTCGCGGCGGACACGATCGCCGAGATCGGACTCGACCACTTCCAGATCATGGTGCGTTTGAAGGTTGATCCAGAACTGCGGGCTGTTGCCGAAGTAGCGGCCGAGCCGCAATGCGAGCTGCGCTGTAATCGAACGCCTGCCGCCGATCAACTCGTAAATCATCGGCCGCCGCCGCAGACCCGTACCCGAGGCGGACGACGTTCTGCGTCGGATGCTTCAAACGCCGCCAACACCGCACAAGCCGAAGGCGGAGAAGTCGGCGGCCAAGGGGTCCAAGACGAACAAGAAAAAGCCCGCGTAAAGCGGGCTTCTCTTCATCTGGAGATAACTATTGACCCTAAAACAATGGCAACTCCAAGTCTCACCATTCTGGCCGGGAAAGTTCAGCTCTTCATGGGCAATGTGGAAGGCTAAGCAGATTGTTTGGGACGTAACCGTCTGGCTTGGTTTTCAGAAACTTTCGTTTCTTGCCCTGAACAACTTCGATGTCCGCTCTACGTCCACCTTGGTTGACGTAGTAGGTATTAACTCTGCCCTCGATTTCCCTGATCGCCTGATCTTCAGTGATCTTTCCCCACGTTCCGCCGATGTGGGTAATGAACGTTTCATTCGGGTGTTGATGCAACCCCGCTTTGGTGGTGCAGGTAACTTGTCTATCAGCCATAACACGTCCCCTTAGTTGATGGATTGCCCATCACGGCTAGGCCGGGGAACGCTACGCCCTATATTCAACGAGCGTCAAGTGTAAATTCTTCCAGGGGCAGCAGGAGATCGCGATGATCAGTCAATAGGGCGAACGGTTGGATGCTGGAATACGGCGGCGACTTCTGGAGGCTGGTCAGCTGGAAAGTCGTCTCGCAGTGATCGCAATAGATCGGTTGCACCAGCAGGGACCGCCATATTTTGTACAGGCTTCAAAAGCATTAACCGAATGGTCTCAGCTACCTGCTGCCGCAAGCGATCATCTGACTGAACTATGACATTTAAGACTGTCGTCAATGCGAAGTATTGATCAGTCTGCGCCTGAATCAGTGTCGCTTGCAGCATTTCCACTGCTTTCACGATACTGTCCAGTGGGTTTTGCGTTTCTCAGGTATTTAACAGCCAACCTCTTGGGTAATCTGGACACATTGCGATCACGAGTACACACCAGTTTCAATTTTTGACAAGAGGCGGCTGATGATCGCGCGGCCTTCCGTGGTGTCGAGGAAGTCTTCAGGTTTCTTCCCGTCGAGCGCGTTCTGCGGTTCGGCGAGCCAGTTTGCGATCCAGCGCGACGCGGAGAATTCCTCGTCTCTGCTATAGGGGATCATGGCGCGCACCGTTTTGACCAAGCCGGCAACGAACACCGCGCGCTCGGAGGCCTTGAGGCCCAAGTTTGCGCCTTCGCGCAGCTTTCGCATCGCTGTTGCTTTTGACACACCTAAGATCGAAAACACCCGTGCTTGAGTCATCTTGAACTCGATCGAAAACGTCTCAATCGTCGATGCGGGTAACCCAAGCCGAACCAGTTCGATCCTTGCCATCGCGTCTTCGGGATACAGTGATGCAAAGACAGGCTTCCCGCCTTGCATGCGGAAAAGTGTGCGTAACTTGCGTTTGACTGGCGCGACCTTGCTCATTTGCATGTGCGACATGGCGCCATCTGATTATTCAATATGCTACCGCAAAGCGCCGGGCACGTCGCGACCAACAGCTCTCAGAGAATGCGAGCCTAGTTTACTACTCGCCAAGGCGTGATATCGCCTACGGCCGCGGAACGCCTGGCCGGTCGTGTAGTGTGCCTGGAGCAGTTGATTTTGAGCGCAGCGAATCTTTTTGGTGTCGATGCGGTGATTGCTGGGATAGCTCTGCATCGTGCTCTAGACACGGCCGTTCATTGCATTGTTGGTGCGGATGGTTGCACGGAAGCCAATTTTCGCGAAGGATACCAGTAGCCTTTGCCTTCGATAGCCCCGACTTGGTGTAACTATTCCGACTCCCTTGGCTCAAACACGACGCATCACCATCCCCGAATTTCCCAAGGGCGCCTGGCGCGTTCAATGGCTTGGCCATTTGCGAAGGGCAAACCTCGCTAAGAATCCGGCCGGATACGAGGTGCAAGTGCTGTTTTCTTCGGCCAGAGAAGGCCGCGGAAATAAAACAAGTGCTTGGGTGTCGCTCACCCATCTACATTACTTGCGCACTCAATCTCGATGGGACGACGGGACGTTCATTGAGCACTGCGATGCCGAAGCCAAAACCTTCGATGTTCTTGCCGAAGGCGCCATAAACCGAGGCGTGCATAAGCAGTACGAAAACTATTACATCAAGTTCGACGACTACGACCTGAAGGGATTCGACTCACTCGCTTCCTGCTGGATTTTCCATACGGCACAGAACGAAGACATAGTCGTTCCGTCGTGGGAAATACTTCGCGCTTGGTATCTGTTCGACGATGGAGTGATGCCTGCCGTTTTGGCCGGGGCCATTTCCGACGTGGCGAGCTTGCCCATGCGGCACCAACCTTGGATGGACGGAACGGGTCTTACGCTGGACGGCAAGCTTCAGTACGTCTACCCGAATTGGTTGGGCGAACTCGGAGCTCGGAAATTCGCGCGGTTGTATTTCGACGCCTTCGCAAATTCGGAAGCGCGAAAAATCTATACACAACTCATGCTGCCACCCATCTTCGTGGAAGATGGCCAGTCCGAACATTGGATGCCGGCCGTGCTACCACCATTCGAAGGACATTCTCGTTGGACCGTCAAATGCATACCCCTTCAGCCCCTGGCCAGAGGTGGAAACAAGCGATGGCTGGTCCTCGATTTACAAAAGTCGGATGCGCCGCTTCCATTTTCTGATTTGGTGGCACTCCCCTACATTGATACTCGTCAAGGGCAGAACGCAGGTGATCCCTCATTGCCGATCCGTGAAGTCCTCGGCAAGGCGCGTGTATTGTTACCCACTGGAACGGTGGACCTAGTCCCGGTCGCGGCCGATCCGCTGACGGAGGATTTGGAAATCCAAGGATTTGGTTTCGACGACAACATAACAAGGGACTTAATCGTCCATACACCTGAGAAGGCCGCTCAGGTTTCTCATGTTATCCACGTGCCGCGCGCAAGCGTTACGGTAACGGGTGGGGCAACGGATCCCGCAGGACCAAAGAACTTGAGCACCGCCAGAGTATGGATCAAAGATGGTGATGCGCCGTTCGCCGAAGACACGCTTCTTCGCCAAACGATTCGCGCCTTTAGATTGATAATCGACAAATACCCGCAGTCGCGGTTGATCCGAACGACGGAATCGGTGTTCTTGGCAACAAACGCTCATTCGCGGATAAAACGCCAATTCGCGATCTTGGAGATGTCCGCGTCGAATCGGGTCGCATACGTTCTCGATGCGCAACGCTTCGGCAGCGAAGAATTCCCTTTTTTCGTTTGCCGGCATCCATTCAAGGATCGCTATCCCCTGTCGGTCTTTCAAACCTGGCTGAGCGAATTTCCCGCGCCTCGTGGCTTGCCGTGGCAAGTCGAAAGAGGTCTGCCGCGCGGTTTGTTCTGGAATCCGCGTCGGCTAAAACATCAACCTAGAGACGATGCCAATATCGAGCGTCGAATCCGCCGCCTGGCGGAACGCATCGCGGAGGCGATGAACAATATGCTGGTGGATGATACATGATGTCGTCGGATCCAGCGTGGCGTTGGGCTGCGGCCAAGCGCAGGCTATTGCTGATCGCTTTGGCTTCAAAGCGACACGCGTGTCGGCTTGCGAAATCCTGACATCTCTCGCGGCAGCCATTCCAACGTCTGTCGAGCTGCTTCAGGAACCAACGCATTGCTCGTTGGTCTTCGCATCCCACAGCGCAGGATGCAACCACTCGGCAAGAGCTGAAAGGTTTGTCTAAAAAACTTTCGCCGGGTGGCGGAATTTCAGGCACATCGAGAGTTGATTGCGCCCGTAATGCGGAGAGGCCGAGCAGCGTAAGAAAAGAAGCAGCAAGGATTGTGTTGGCTCGCATGCTGACATCTAACGCCTCAGTTAACGCGCCGCGCGAGGCGCTCGGTTAGCTTCGTCGAAATCGCACGCCAAGCGCGCTCGGCGTTCTCCGGGGCGACGCCCGCGGCAATGATGAGCACGAAGCTTTCGCGGTCGTGCGGCCGAATCATTCCGCAATGTATGCCGTTTCGATATAGGGCACCCGCGTCATCGAACACCGCCGAGCATTGCTGGGGCCACCATTGGCATCGCAAAGTCCCCGGCATTCCCGTGCGGAACAGCCAAATATGTGCAGTTCTGAACTACTCGTTCTATACTGCAACAGTGGCTAGGCGAGGATCCCTATGAAAGCAAACTCCCGTAGGACTAAGACACCAACTGTCAGTGCTAAGCGCTTCAAGCAGGGCGATCGACTGCCTGTGCAGGCTCAGCGTATCTGGCAAATTTTGACGGCTTTCGTCATGTTCGCCCCGCACGGCTCCCGACCGAGAAAAGTGATGCCTTACGGCGACTTAGCCGTCCTTATGGGCTATGCAGACCGTCGAGCGGGTCACATGCTTGGCCGTCAATTAGGCATCGTCGGGCACTTCTGCGTTGCCAACGACCTGCCACCGCTCAACACGATCGTGATCAACGAAGCGACTGGCATGCCGGGCGACGAAGTGGTCGTGAGGCCAGGGCGTACGGTGAAGGAAGAACAAAAAGCCGTAGCGAGCCAGGATTGGTTCGAGATTCGCCCCCCAACCACCGGGACGTTGCGTCAGATTTATGAAACGTATTGAGCAGCAGCGCCGGCTAGACGATTAACAACGAATCATCAACGCGACGAAACCCGCCAACTCGAAAGTTGTGGTGCTGCTTCAGGGCTTCGAATTTTTTTCGGACGTCAGCGACCGAGTGCTTCAGCCCAATCGTCACGAAATCCCGGTGCCAGGCGATATAGGCTTTCTGGTTCTCCTCATGGGTCTTGTTTAGAAACTCTTGGCGCTCTTCCTCGTCAGCTATGGATCGAGACTGACGGATTTGCGCGTCGCTCAGATCGATGTTCCCCAATACCGCCATGAAGTAGTCCAACGCGGGGACTTGGTTCGTGTACTCACAAGGGGTAATGAAAAGCGTGGGCGTGGGGTCCGCATCCTTCGAGTAGAAGTCACGGCCAGGGTGTTTCAGATAGTGCTGGTAAAGGAAATCCTCGACACCGATGAAAGGATTTTCGATGCGCTTCTGGATGCGCGCGGCACTGACGAGCGCTTCGCCTACCACGCTCGTACCTTGTTCGAGGAACCAGCCGCTGCCTATGCCGCCGCGCGAGGTCTGTCCGTCCGTCCACATGATGTAGCCTTGGGCCAATGCGATACTCGACAACTGATCGAGTTGGGCGTCGAACTCGGTCATGACGGTCTCCGCTTGAGACCCTCTATACCAGCGCACTACGATGCCGTCGGAAAACACCCAATACTTCTTCGAATAGAAGTCCTGAATTTCTGCCGATTCGTAGCCCACGCCGGAAAACTCATTCGCGAACCGGTCTAACCGCTCGATCAAGTCGTTCGGACCGTGCGGCAAGGTCGCGGCATCAACCATCGAACTGAATCCCAAGAGATCTGCTACCAAGACCAACGCGTTCTGCAGTGAAGCCGTTTTTTCAGGCTCAAGATGTGCGTCGTCCATGAACCCTCTGCTTTTTTGTGTCACGAGTTCTACATGTCCGGCAAGTGTAAGCGCTGCACCACTTTTCGATTCGCATTACTGCTGTGCTCTGAGTCGATTCTTTTCGCCACCCGAATTCTAGCGATTGTTCGACCGGGTTAGATTTTTGTCAGCGCGTGCCTATATGGGTAGTGGGGCAATCCGCTTGAATGCTTCTATCAACCGCAGCGCGGACGCTGCACCAATGTGTGCAGCAAGTGCTGGTTCGGTCATTGCGCCGACCGTCCCAGTGTCTAGCACGCCCGCCGTTACGAGCGCGAGGTATTGACCTCGGCTCAGCGAAACTGGGAGAGACAACAGCGGGAGTGCCCTCGCAGGAAGGCCGATCTCCAGCCGGATCAAGAGTTCGTCGATCGCAGCGAGATACTCCGGGTGCCCGGGAAACAAGGCGACCAGGATTCGATGCGCCGATCGCAAATGAAAGCGCGTCGACTCGACGATGCTGGTGATGTCGCCGTAACTGACCGAACCCTGATATGGATTCGTTGTGTAATGACGCTCGATTTCCTGGAGCGGCACCCCTTCAATCCAGTCGTGAAGAATCGCCGCGCGTTTGCACCGCCGCCAATACTCATGCTCGTCCGCGCCGTAGCGCTGTAGCAAACGCGGCAACTGATGGCCGTATCGTTGAATTGCGTCGTTGATCCGCGAAGCCTCACTGCGCCCGCGCTTCATGATGGGCGTGTAGACCGAACCCATTTCCTCAAGCACCTGCACGAGGCCGAGAACGTAGGCCGGCGGAGTCCCGGCGACGTCGATGCCGCGAAGAAGCTCCACGAGGCGAAGGCCCGATTCGAACGAAAGCGACGACGCGCCCACGGCCTGCCCCAACAGGGTGAGATGAATGGCCCCGGCCTCATCGTGAGCGAGGCCCGCCTGCAGTAGGCGCGTGACCAGTTGAGCGATGCGTTGTTTGACCATCGGCACCCACGCGGGGTTCGCGCGAGACGCAGCGTAGCCACCGAACGTGTTGACGAGCAGGCTCGGTATCTCGACCGCTGGCACGCCCCGCACCTGCGTCAAGAGCCGTAAGATCCACGTTGGAAGGTCGTCCACTTTGAAGGAGGAAACAACATCCTCCGGAACGCCTTGCACGTAACGGCGGAAGAGTTGCGCACGTTCGATCGGCGTGTCCGCAAGGATGATGGCTTTGCCGGTTTCGTTGAACCCGAGTCGACCCGCGCGGCCGGCCATGTTCTTGTACTCGGCGATTGTGAAGGGTCGCCCGTCTTCGCCGAGAAACTCTTTCTCGGCCAGGATGACTGTCGACGCCGGCGTGTTGATCCCCGCGGCAAGCGTCGTCGTCGACGCCAGGATGTGGATGCCGCCGTCACGTTTGCGAAAACCTCGCTCCACCGCTTCGCGCTCTGCACGAAGTAAGTTGGTATTGTGAAAGGCCATGCCGCCCCGCAAGCACGTCCTCAAGTCCTCGGACGCGTTCGTCAACCCTTGCTCGGGAAGCGCCGCCAGGGTTTCATCGGCGGCCGCCTTGCCCAGCTCGGCCGCCAGGTACCGTGCACAACCCTGAGCTTTGCCACGAACGTTTCGAAAGATGATGAGCTTTTCGTCGTTGGCTACAAGTTGCCGTGCCAGCGGCACGATGACGTCTTGCGACGAAGGTGCGTCGCGCCGCTGGACAATGGCGCCGCGAGGCAAGAGCTGCTCAGTCTTCGTGGTGCCGTCCGCGTCGACAAACTGAAACGTGCCGTGTCGATCGAGGACGCCCTCGACGAGCGGCACCGGTCGTTCGCGGGAAAGCAGCACCGGAATATCTAGCCAACGATCGAAACCGTTGAACTGACCGATGACCGCGGAGAGCAGCACGAGCTGCGGGTTGATCCCGCGCTGCCGCACTCGGAGCAGCATCGCCAGGATGAGTTCCACCGTGATGCCGCGCCGCGGATCGGTGATGAACTGGCCTTCGTCGACCACCACGAGTCCGAGGCGACTGAGCAACTGCGGCGCGCCAAGGGCGAGGTTCAAAAACATCTCGAACGTAAAAAATGCCAGATCGTAGCGGCCTGTCATCACCGTGCCGACGCTATCGGTCGCATCGCCGGTGCAGCGAACGATCCGCAACCCCGTTGGTGCGTAGCGTTCGGAGAACTCTTCGAACTTCTCCGCCACGATGGCGCGATACGGCAGCAGAAACACCGCTTTCTTGCCGCTCAATACAGCTTGGACGGCGGCCAGCTCGCCAATCATCGTCTTGCCCGAGCTCGTCGGTGCAACGACCAACAGCGAGTGGCCGGCAAGAACACCGAACTCGTTCACAGCGCGCAGCTGCAGCGGGTTGAGACCGTCCGTGAAGCGTGCCGCCCATTGCTCGATGACTGCATCTGGAAACCCGTGCGCGTGTAGTTCGGAGAAATCTTTCTCGATGCGAACGACGTTGGTTGCGGGAAACGACGCTTGAAAGTTTGGGCCGCGCACAAGCCGCGAAAAAACCAGACCTCCGGTTACAGTGCCGAGAAATACCGGCGTCTGCGTCAGGCCCATCCTCTCCGCTTCGACGCGCGTCAGCTGGATGATTTCGTCGGCGATCGCGGGAAAGCTTACGTGGTCCGCGGCCGCACCGGTCATGGCTTGAATGACCGCACCGGTGAGCAGGCCGTGTCCGGTTCCGGGCTGCTCCCACGCCGCTTGGGTCGACGTGCACGCGGCAAGAAGGATCCGGCCTTCCCCGTACACGCCTTCGAACGTGAAAGCTGCTCGTGGCTTGGCGTCGATGCCAAGCACTCTTGCCGGAGCATGCCCGCTGAAGCACGAGTCGAGAATGAAGAGAACTGCCCGTGCTCGCGTCGCTTTGAAGGCGTCGGCGAGAACGGACATCGGCAACGTCGTATTGGAAATGTCTGAGGTGGACGTGTCGTAAAACGCCAAGCTTCCATCCGGCGACCCGTGCCCCGCGAAACTGATGACCACGACGTCGTCGGCTGCTGCGCTGTCCAGCGTTTGCAAGATCGCCTGCGTGACAGCTTCCATCGTGCCATCCGCATCAATGAGCAGTCGCGCGCTGAGGTCTGGAAGCGTGTCGGTGAAAAGCGCCCACAGGGCCAAGGCGTCGCGCATCGCACCGGTGAGTTCGTCAATCGCCGGGTCGAGTTGTTTGTTGATGCCAACGAATACCGCTTTGGTTGCCATTGGCTGCTTCCCTCGCTCTGGGTTCTCGGTTCCGTGGCAGATCGCGCCCTGGCATGGGCGAGCCTCATCATCGTCCTTCCCATCCCGAGCGTAAAGGCGAGCGCGCGGTGCCCGTGCTTAGAGGGCCGGCCGGCGGCGCCGTTTTGGCTGCAGCGCCTGTGTCGGGTGCGTCCGCCCCGGCAATGAGGGCGGGTTGTGCAACCATTAATGAAACGAATTTCTCGTACGGTGAGCTTCGCACGCACTACCGCACGAGGCGTGGTGGGGTTGGAGAGATTCGAACTCTCACGCTCCTTTCGGAGCCAGAACGTTGCTAACGCCTGCTGTCTACCAATTCCAAGCACAACACGAGCAGTTTTGTACGCTGGCTTATAATTATCAAGCCCTCCGAAGCGACGACAATACTGCGACTTCCTAGCGAACTGCCAGAAGCGGTCGTGGAGCGCCTGGGTTCGCCACGGGTGGGGTAGTCTGGATAGCCCCAGGGATGAAAATCTGACTGCACCTCGCGCATCATCGCGCCACGCAACGATTGCTTCAAGCACGTCGAGCCACGATTCGACCGTATCACTCATTCTATCGACGCTCGCCAGGATGTATTGCTGCACATGGAAGGAATCGTCGAGCACCGGTATCTCTTCAGACCGCAATAAGGCGAGACGACGGCGAAGAGCTGGTGGCAAAAAGCGGCTTTCTGCGGACGCTCGAGCTGAAGTCCAGGCAATACAAGTACGTCATACAATTCAATGAGAAGTACAAGCGCTCAGGAACCAATCGATTGGGTTGTGTGGAGAGCTGCAAACCGCCAGCGAGTTAGCCGATCTCGCCAAGTGAACCGACTACCTTCGCCAAGAAATTTGCCCACACGCCGCGAGGCTGGTGAACGGCGGGTTTCGACCAAAAACGGACGATGTTCCTGACATGTCGTTTGATCGGAACCTTGCTCCTGGCACACGCTTCCAGCATGCTGAACGCAGAACTTTGCGCAGAGTGCCTCATGAACTGGCCCTCGATGTTGGATGTGAGATCACACCATTTGCCCAGACCTCTGGCTCGGAGCGCTTACGAAGTGTTCTCGCGAATTCCGATGCCGCCCAGCTGCATCTACATTGGGATTCGAAGACTGCAGGACGAGACAGCGGCTTCGAGATTGACCGCGATCCTCCCGGAGGTCGCAGCGAACTTCGTTTGTTGGCATGTGTCCGCCGTGGTGAAGCTTGCCAAGCACGCCGGGATCTCGGACGTCGACGGCGCCGAGTGCTGGTCGGGCATCACCGGCGATAGCTCACGAGGCGCTCGCTATCTTCACGTCGACAACGACGAGCACGCGCGAGTCCAGGAGAACGATCTTCGCATGCCGCTGCTCGGATCGATTCTTTACCTTGGTCCGCATAGGGGTATGCAGGGCGGCGGCACATTGTTCCTGACGGGTGACGAACCTCCGCCAAGGTTGTTCCGACGGCATCCATGGCCCCGTCTACTCGCGTTAAGCGGGGCGCAGTTGGTGAAGCCAACGGCGGGAACACTCGTACTCTTCCCGGGACACACCCCGCACGCAGTGGAGCCGGCTCGCATGGACGATTCAGATCGTCCCAGAGTGACCCTCCTGGTGAACTTATGGGCGCGGCGCATCAGCAGTGTTCCTCGAGGAGTCGTGTGTGCGTCCATGCTGCCGCGCAGAGATTTCCGATGAGCGATGGTGATGACGGCGAACTTGTCGTCAATCCGCAACTGGTCGTCTGGCCGGGCGAACAGCTCCACTACTTTATGGCGATCAATGGGCGCTTCGGTCAACTCGCTCCGCTTGACGCCGCAGTGATCCCGATTCTGCGGGCATTCCTCAAACCGAGAACTGCGCAGGATGTATTCGGGAGACTTAGTCGAGGTCTTCGTTCTTCACTCGAAGTGCTTCGTTCCGCGCATATCCTTGTTTCCGCTCGACGTTCCATGGGCAAGCACTGGGCCGGTTTCCGCTTTCACGATCACCGGCGACTGATTGACTTCAGCTCAATCGTGCTCACACGTAACCACGAGATGAATGGTCGCGCGATCAAAGTGTTCGACGAAACCATCTCAACCGACACCACACACTCTCTCGCCGCTTGGTTCCATGCCAGCCCGTTTCGTCGTTTGGACATCGACCAGCAGGAAACCCTGGCGATCAAGCACTGGTTCCTGCCGATCGGAACAGCTCGATCGAGCGTCGCTGCTGTCCCCTTGCTGGCTCAACTGGACAGGGTCGCGCGCAGTGCCTTTCCATCGATGAGTCTTGAAGTGCTCGAGACGAAAGCGTACTCGACTCCCTACGGGGACCTTCCCTCGCGCCATAGGGACAACGATTCGACAGCCACCGTCACAGCCGTGCTGTTCGGCAACGATCGATGGGAAGATATCTGGGGTGGAGAACTGCTCTTCGACAATGGCTCTGAGCCAATTTACGCGGTGCAGCCGAGGCCGGCGCGCATGGTCGTGTTCCGCGGCGACATTTGGCATCGTGCCGGGGCGCCGACGCGCGCTGCGATGCTGCCGCGCTACTCACTCGTGATCCGCTACGACGTGCTATGAGCTCGAGCGGTAGCGCTGGTGAGTAGTTCGGTGGCCCGGGCTTGCAACCACTGCGCGGGCGGCCTGGCACCGAGGGCGTGCAACTCGGCCGCTGCAAATTCGGTCCATGCATTGATCAGCGACTTTCGTCGACTTCGATCAGGAAGCAGAAGTGCGGCAATAGTGTCTGGGAGGGAAGAAGCGACTGATCCGAGGAGATGCCCGAGGCTCCAGCCTCGCCACGCCACCGATAGTGAAATCGATTCGCGCAGCGTGTAGCCGTCGTGAGGACAGAAAGGCGGGATGTAGAGTACGTCGCCGGCGTTCAGCTTGCAATCCAGAATCGGCGCCTCGCTCGTGGGCTCTAGCGCGCCAGGAGCGTCGACCTTCAGAGACAACAGCGCAAGTCGGTGAGAGGAAGGCGTGTAGTCGCTGGACCAAACGCGCCATCGTCTCGCGCCGCTGAGCTGAATGATGAAGCCATCTTCATGGCCAGCGTGATAGCCGATGCCCGAAGATGGCGCTGAAAGCGTCGCGGCAACATCGTCACGTCGAAAACTGTACGGAACACCGAGAGCGTTTCGCAGTACGTCGATCGCGGCGTCTACCACGTCGACTCCATTCATCAACAGCGTAACGGGCTCCCCGCGATCCTTGCAGTGCGTGTAGATCTCGATGGACTCGCTAGGCGATCGAACTAGCACCGACCGGGCGGCCGCCGGCGTTGCGGAGTCAGGACGAATGAACAAACGGATCGTGCTCGACGTAGTCTCCGTCCATCCAAAGAATCGCGCCTTGCTGAACTGCCGACGCCACGCATTCGGAATGACGTTTCGAGCGACATATGGTTGGCGGCGCCATGCTTGGCGCCGCCACACGTGCGAAAAGTCGGGGCTCAACGCTACACTCACACTTTGCGCGGAGTCTTCTTACCGATCTTCTTCGCCGGTTTCTTCGTTAACTTCTGCGTCGACTTCTTCGCGGCAGCCGTCTTTGCGGTTTTGACCGTAGACACCTTCTTAGTCGTGATAGCCTTCTGTCCGCCGATCTTCTTGCCGATATGCTTGGAGAGGGCCTTCTCGAGGCGAGTGGCTGCCTTCCCTAGGCCACTCTTCGGGTCTCGAGCGTTGATCAGATTGGCGAGATCCTTGGAAACGGCAAACGGATCGTCGCGAGTCGTTTTTCCTGCCACGAGCTCGCTGAAAAGATCCGACAACGGGCGGTTCTGCTCCTTGAGCTTCTTCGCGTCGATCTTTCCTTCTGGATCTAGCGACTGCTCCAACTGCTTCTGCAACTCCGCCTTCAAATCAACGGGGGGGCGCTTGGCCATGTCTTTGCTCCTTAGGCTATGGACGCGCGAGACTCGCGCGCTGACGATCTAGTTCAGCCGAAACCGGATGTGCATCGTTTAGTTACACCCGCATGTTCGATCTCTTCACATACTCCTCCCACGTATCTACAAGGCGACGCTTTGAGCTTCGACTCTGGCCCAACGCGTCGTCATAGAAATTTCATTGCCGGGGCCTGTCTGTGCTGGCCGAGGGATTGACCAGAATGGTCGGCGGTGCTCTTCGCGTCGTTTTTGGCACCACGACTGGATCCTTGGGGTTTGGGTTTTGCTGTTTGAAGGCATCAACGGCGGATTTAAATTTCGTGTTGCTCAATAGCAGAGGATGAAGCACGCCCCCGATTTGCTTTATTGCGGCTGTTGTCTTTTGTTTTTCGGTCGCAGTTGTGTAAGGGAGTTTCGCCTTCACATCCGGAGAGAGTGCATCAATATATTTTTGCGATGGAACCGTCTCCTCTGAGGCGACTTCCAAAATCACGTAGTCTTCATCTTTAAATGCCGAACTAGGTAGCTTTAGTGTCATTTGAATGGTTGAGAGAACTCCCGAACGATCGGCATCCGAGAAAATTGTCTCAGCTGGCGCATCTGCAGGGATGGTGACCGACTTCGCGAGCGCTTGTTCGGCAAGATTTGCGATACCGGAATAGGAACAGAGGCGAGCATAAGCAGAAACGCGTTCGTCTGCGTCAAGAATATCTACCGCATCTTGAGGAGGATAGGCTTGTCGGTAGGTAGTGAGGGCACCCAGAACAAGATTTCGCGTCTGAACCGGGTAAGGTGTCATGAGATAGTATTTTTGCCAGTTGTCCAACAATGCTGTGCTTAAGCCGAATAACGCTGCGGTATTCCCGATAGTTCTGGTTGTTTTTTTTGACAGCGCAAGGATGGTGGCAGCCGCAGTACTAGCGGCTAAAGCATCCGCCTTGGTCATTTGAATGTTGTTGCTCGAGGCTACGAGGGCGTCGAAGAAGTCGCTGCATGCTTCTTCGGTGAGTATGTAGCCAACCTCTGCGTAAGCTTGGACACAAGGACCATAATTGCAAAGGGATTTTTGGTTGTCTAAACAACTTTCGTTAGTTGGGATTTTGCTAGTTGGGTCGATCCCTTTGCGAATTTCGCAAAGCTCTTTCAGTCGCTGCTGAATACCATGCATGTCCGGTTTAGCCTTGCGTGTATTGAGGGGGTTATCAAAGCACCCTCCGAGGAGCAACACGCAAATAAGCGATAACGCCATGCTGAGAATTCTGTTCGGTTTCTTCACGACGATTCCCCTGTAAGCGAGATTTTTCGAACTCTTCGTGTTATTTCGGAACGGCGAACACTCCTACGATGTGATGTTTTTACTAACCCAATTCTCCGCGGCTTGCGCAGTTTCAGCTCCAAATAGCCCGTCGGGGCAATCTGTCGTCCCTTCGTTACCCGGGGCAAACTGATGCCCTAGTATTCTTTGAAGAGGGATGTCGTAAGTCGAGACAAGCCACTGTACGAGCGCGATGCTCGCCACTTGCTGTTGTGAACTCATACCCCAACCAGGCATCGAAACATGCTCGATACCAATCGAGGTCCGATTCGCAGCTTTGGCATGCCAAGCATTGTCCGAATCGCTGACCATCTGATAGATCGACCCGTCTCTGTCAACGATGTAGTGTGCTGAGACTTGTGATGCGGGATTCAAAAACCAATTTATGGCAGCTTGCGCCGTCGGACTGTCGGTGAAGTGCATGACGATCATGTCGATCGCAGCACCATTTCTGGAGCTGAAATTTGGACTTTGAATGAACTGACGAATAATAGGCTTTTCATTCGTGTGACCGTGAGTATCGTTCGACGCGAGCAGCCGCACTCTGTTGGCACTGAATTTTTCGGACGATTTGATCGAGCGGCTAACTGGCGCTCCGGAAAACGCGTAGCGCGCGCCGTCGACAACGACGAAGTTGACTTTCATAGTGCCAGCGATTGGATCTCCTCCCAGCGCCCGGAAAGCCGCTTCGGTCAAGTCAATGGCCGCATGCGAACTCGCGAACTTTGAGGGGCCAAGGTCGATCAAGGGCAACGCCTCTACCGACTGGTTGGATTGGTTCGTCACTTTCACTATGGTTTTCCAGGGGATCTTTGGAATGGGGCTGCCGTTTGTTTTTGAAAATTGAAATCCATCCATTGGCAGGGCGCAGCCCAAAATGTTTGGATTCTGCGTTATCGAAACACCACTTGCTGTTTCGCCATTGTCTTGGGAATCATTCGGCCCGCCGAACCAGGTTGCGATGACGCCACTGGCCTCGATGTCATTTCCAACGATCTCCGCGATGAAAGGAAAACTTCCATCACCAAGTAGCAACGTACTCATATGCAAACGCCCCCTATGATTCGTCAAATTGCTACGAGGGAAACCCTTAGGACGTATTAAAGAACGGTGAGCGCGCAACTTGTCACATACGAAGCAATCGGCAGAAATGGAGGCCGGAACGGTTAGGTAATTGAAAAGAGTTGCAGCCTCGAAGAAAGTCGCGAGCAATTACAGATGCCAGTGCGAACCAGCTTACCGATCGACGCGAGTTTCCCGAGAAATTCTGGATTGCAATCTGGATGCTTCCCGGCACGCCCCCGCGCCCTCTGGACCGCCTACATATACAGTAGTTGGCCTGCTGCGTAACCTGTATGAATTGACAGACGTGTCGTCCCATGCTGAGTTCTGGCGAACGAAACTAACCCATCGTGATAAGCCATGCTTTGTGACGCCTAACGCGAGCCGCCTATGAAGAGAAGGTGGGGTTGCTGTTCTGCGCCGCCAAAAGGCTCGCGCTTTGGAGCTTTTTTCAAGCAAACGGCGTAACATTTTTCATTCATGTGGCTTACGGGGAGGCCGCAATGATTTACCGTCTCAATTGCTCCACCGGCAACACGATCGGCATAGAAGAGTACATCTCGTATTCCGAGATCGACGACACCGGCGCTTGGCATCGGTACCTCGAGATTCGTGCCGACGGCAAAACACTTCGTTACACCGTCAGCCATCTCGAAGACCCCTGGGGGATGCTGCCGGATGGCGTATGGGTCGAGTCCGAGGCGATAAAACCGCACTGTGGGGTGAACCTGCCCATCTCTAAAGAGTTATTCGAGTCGGCATGGTTGTCAGCGCGATGCGTCAACGAGCTGGGTTGATCTTTTGTCCCGACGCGCGACGCCAGGATACATGATGTCGTCGAATGCCGTTCGGATCCAGCGTGGCGCACGATCCACGTCCTCCGATCGAGATTCGAAACGCGCCCGCAAGATCCTATTGGCGCGGCACAGGTGCCGGAAACTTGTCGGCCAGTCGTCCAATGCGACGGCGAGCGCCCGCATAGCGAAAATTCTATGCGGGAGCCGCCAACGTTCGATGCTGAATTTGGGTCGGCTAGCTTCCTTTGCATCGAATGCGGCTTGCATCCCGCGCAAGCGCGCTTTGTCGTACGTTCCCCGTACCAGTACCCGAAGACCGCCGAATAGCTCGCGAACCGTAACGCGCTGCTCGCCTATGTTTGCGGACTGTTCGGTCAATGCCGTCTCAAGCCACGCCTGTAGGCGCAAAGTCTCCTCGACTGCCGGCACGCGCCCATCGTAGCCCGACACGTCTGCACCGCAGCGATGACAGCGAAGGCGGCTGGCTAGATCCGGGGCGGCTCGATGAAATATCAGCGGCGAGTCGCACTTTGGACAAGCGTCGCGCAATATTGATCTGTGCTCGAGGCAGCATGTGACCCATGCGAGTCTCCAATGGAGCCGAAGCCAGGGTTCGTTTTGTCGTAAGCATTCAGAACAAAACTGCTGTCCGTGCCTTCTCCTCAGGCGATGATAGATCCCGAGAGACAAGACCCACGGCATTTGAGCTTCACCCAGGCTTTCGTACAAGACGCCTTCATATTTGCGTAACGTCGCTGCTCGAAGTCGGGGTACGGCCTCTCCGGTCGCTTTCGATGCCCTTTCGAGCATCGCCTCGTCGGCGAAATGGTCGACGTCGCGATTCCAAACAGGCCGTTCGCCGAATACGTACCGACAGTACGTGTGGTCCGACATTCCATTGGCAAACGCGGAACGGTGCAGCCACGACGAAAAAGCCTCGCCATCCTTCAGCCGCGGATGTGCGCACCATAGAGAGGCTCGCGAGTACGCCGGAGCCATCGGGTGGTCACGCTATCGCTGGTACGCGGCGCTCCCTGCGTTTCGACGGCTTGGTCCATGAGACTTCGCGCAGCAGGTCGAGGTCAATTCGTTCTCGGCCTGTGCGCAGCGCTAGTTCGACGGCTGCGCACAGCATGTCGCGAATCTCGCCAAGCAGACCTTCGCTCAATTCCAAAATAAGCGCCGCCGTTTGTCTGTCCTGCAGCCGAGAGGATTCCTGCAGCGGCATCGTCACTTCGAAGCTGGCCAAAAGCCTCCGGTATTCTTTGTCCATTGTCCAGGTCGGCATCCATACCGGGTGCAGGCGATTCGCGAGCTGTTCGTCTTTGCTGACGGCGACTTGCGCGTCCGCCGTACCGATCACGACGATGGGAATTTTGAGCGTGTTTCCCAAGTGCTTGATCACGTCCATCACCACGCGGCGCCTATCGTTGCGCGGGCCGAGGACATGTTGGAACTCGTCCAACATGAGCATCCGTGTCCCTACTGCGCTCAAAATGGCGCGAACCTGCCTGGATTTTTCGCTCAGCGCATCCTTGGCTCGGAACGGCTGCCTCAAAGTCATTAGTATTTCGTCGTAGATTCGCGATTCGTCCGGATTGGGCGGGACTTCGATTCGCACGACGGGCACCACGATCGCGTCTCCAGTTTCGTTCGGATCGACGGGGTGGCGCTCTAAAAACTCGAGCCCGATAGCCGTTTTACCGCTATTGGATTCCCCGAGCAGTTGAAGTCCCGGCATTCGGTGGCTGGGCGGATGGCGAAGAAGATCTTCGAGTCGACGAAATATCTCTTCGGCGGCACCATACTCGAACCACTTAGGCTGCCGCATGAAACGAATGCGTTCAGGTACCGCCGCCTGAGCAATCGGCCTGATTTCCGATAGCAGATGCTCCAACGTCACGCTCCCACCTTGAGCAACGAGAAGGGCTTCACTTCTTCATCCTCCCAATCGTCATCGACAGTCGTCTGAGGTGTGCGTTGGACGGAGTGACCTATTTGGGCGGCCTCCATGTTGGACTTGTACTCGCGCGTTCGTTTCTTCTGCGATGCCTTACGAGCTCGTACAGTTTTATCGGATGCTTGTTCGACAAGCTTCGATAGACGATCGAACGTCTCGAATATCAAGGATTCGTCTACCTCGCTTTGCCCTTCGCGCCGCAACTGCGTCCGAACTTCGCGCAGTTCCCAAACGCTCATCGGCGGATGTTCGAGGTTTCGATAGGGAATGGGGTAGTACCGCTTCGTGTCGGGGTCCAGGAATTGGACGACGCTGATGTCCCTCGGGTCCCGACGAACCACAAAAACGCGTCGCGATTTGTTGCGCCCGGGTTCTGATGCTCGAATCCAAGGTTCGAGAACGGGGTCGTAGTAAGTGATGCCGTCGATACGCAGACCGTATGGCTGCACGGTCCGTTCCAGAAATGGCATGAAATCCAGTCGAAGCCTTTTGGCGTCTGACGGAGGCCGCGGCAAACCTCTGCCGGTCGAGTTGCCCTCACCAAGCAGGCCGGCCTCGTATTTTCGTATCGGGGGACGTGCTATTGCTGAATGCTTTTGCTGGTGGTACACGCCGCAAATGAAGTCTGCCAGATACGTCTCGAGCTCCGTCAACGTCAAAACGGCTTCCTTGTGCGGAAGATATTCGCCTCGTGCTATCGGATTGGAAAACGTCGTACCGGGAAGGGCGTGAACCTCGGTGTTGACGGTTCCCATCAACCTCTCGATGTGGCCGCCCTAATTGGGCGTCTTGACCTTTCTCCACTCGATGCGAAATCGATACTGCTCCGCCGCACGGGAAATCATCGTTCCGCGAAACTCTTTGCCGTTGTCGGCATGCACGGTTGCTGGTATGCCATACACAGGCCAAGACGTTGGCAGGCCAAGCGCTGCCATCCATCCCTCCTTCGGCAGCATTGCATGGACTAGGCACATGCCGACCGATACTTCACTGGGTGGGTCAAGAGAGAGATAAAAGCCGGCGATACACCTCGAGTAGACGTCGATCGCTATCGTCGCCCAAGGTCGCCCGATGTGCCTTCGGTGCACGTCGTCCACGATTACTACGTCGAGCGGCGTGTGATCGATTTGCCATACCGCTCCCGGCCAATCCGCACCGGGAAATCGATCTGGGCGCGGTGCAAACTTATCTTCAGCCTGTTTGCGACCGTACCGCCGCTCGGTGACTTTGCGCTCCGAAAGTTCCGCAACGCGACGACGTACTGTATTCGGGTGCGGAACTGGAACGCCTGCACGACGGCAACGCATTGCAACGTCGCGCATCAAGCGCGCGACGCTCGGACGTTGGATTGTGAGATATCGCTCATCAATCAACTCAGCAACGATCGCGTCCGCCAGCTGATCTATGCGATGTTTTCCGCGCCCTCCGTTCGGGCGTTTCGGCGCAAGGTCTGCGACCTTTCCGGAATCGCGAAACGATTTCATCCACCGGTAGACGGTCGAGACGTCGACCTGAAGCTCGCCTGCCACTCGTCGCGCGTCCGCCTTCGTGCCTCGCTCGCTGCCGATCAGTGGGACAAGTAAAGCTGCCCGTTTCTGCGCTACGGTCCAGTCGGCTTCGGAGAGATTTTCGAATTCCGAGCTTGTGCCGATATCTTCGCCATCATTCTTCGAAGCGGTAAGCTCTTCGAGGATTTTGGCCACGCTTACGCGCTTGCGAACGCCGTCTGCGTTGACGGCCAACACCGATGCCAAGTCGATGTAGCGCGTCAATGTCAGTCTCTCGCCATCGACGACGAACTCCGATCCTATGGCGAGCGTAGTGTCGAGGCCAATGTCATTCATCGACCCAAATCTCCGATGTCATCGTGAGTTTGCGGGTGAGGTCGGCACCGATGCGTCTGTTCGCTACAAGATGCCAAAGAACGCTCAGCAGCTTGGCCTGGATCAGCCGATCCGCGGTGCATAGTTCGAGCAACGATCGTGGCGTTGACACCCCTAATATTCTGAGTTGCTCCAGCAGACGCACGCTATCGTCGTCGCAGACCTCGTCGCGCCCATAGGGGAGGAGAAATTTCGCGTTCCACAGTAGTTCGGTGCGAATTTCTCGTTCGGTGACGAGCTTGAAGCGCCAACCATTGCTTCGTGCGAACCGCCAGGCCGCCCGGTATCTACTCCGCAGCCGATGCCAATCGCGTTTCAGTTCTTCCCGGTACTTGACCTCGTAAAGCACCTGGTGCGTTCGAGCGATGTTGCGGCTTTCATCGACAAACGTGACTAAGACGTCTGGGACGTAGGTACGTTTGTGCGGCGCTACCTCGATCTTGAAAGGCTGCGCTTCCCATTTCACCACGTCAATGTTGAATTCGAGCAACACGAAGAAATCGCGCTCGAGAGAGGATTCGAATTGGGCGCGGCCATGCTCACTGCCCTTGCCGCTGGGCATTATTCCAGAGAGCGCACGTCGCCCTAAACCGATTTTCCGAGCCGGTGGCAAGAGACGAGGAAATCCATTTGCGTCATTGTGGTGGAAACAATAACCCGTCTCCACGTCTTCTGTCATCGGTCGCACTGACTGTGTGCTTTTCATGCCGTCTCTCGTGAGAAAAGACGACACCTATAGTCTCACCCAGTTTGGGAATGGTCATTGGCGGCGGCTCGATTCCGCGCCCCGGCGAGATCTCGCTCGCGCATCGCGGCATTTTGTTCCTCGACGAACTCGCCGAATTCGACCGCCATGTGCTCGAGGTGTTGCGCGAGCCACTTGAATCGGGGCGCGTTTCGATCTCGCGCGCCGCACGCGCCGCCGAATTCCCGGCGGCGTTTCAGCTGGTCGCGGCGATGAACCCGTGCCCGTGCGGTTATTCGGGCGATCCATCAGGGCGTTGCGCATGCACGCCCGAGGTTGTCCGTCGTTATCGCGCCCGGATTTCCGGTCCGTTGCTCGACCGCATCGACCTGCAAATCGAAGTGCCGCGTGTGCCACTGGCCGAACTCGGCGACGCCATGCCGGCCGGCGAGGCGAGCGCAATCGTGCGCGAGCGCGTCGTCGCCGCGCGTGCGCGCCAGATTGCGCGCGCGGGCAAGCCGAATGCGGCACTCGGCATGCGCGAACTTCGTCGCGATTGCGCGTTGGCGGTGGCGGATCGTTCGCTGCTGGAACGTGCACTCGACCGGCTCGGCCTTTCCGCGCGCGCCTACCACCGCATCCTGCGCGTGGCGCGCACGATCGCCGATCTCGCCGGCAGCGAGGCGATCGAGACACCGCATCTCAGCGAAGCGATCCAACTGCGCCGCATCGCAGTGCGTGCTTAAAACGCACTTTCTTTCCTGCGATGACGCGGCAACCTTGAAATTCGACTCGAACCGCGTCAGATGATTTGTTCCGCTTCCGCTACCATTCGGCCATGGCGACCAACGATGCGAATACACCGGCCGGCGGTCTGCGCGGCCTGCTCGATACCCTGTGGCGCATTCACGCACGCAACGAGAATGCGGTGCTCGGCATCGTGGTCGCGACCGAGGGTTCGACTTACCAGAAGCGTGGCGCGATGGTGCTGCTCGACGGCGAAGGCCTGCGCCACGGTGTGATCAGCGGCGGCTGCCTGGAGCCCGCGCTCGAAGACGCAGCGCGCAGTGTGTACGCGTCTGGGCGCGCGGCCACGGTCGAATTCGATACGCGCAGCGACGAGGATCTTCTGTTCGGCAGCGGCATTGGCTGCCGCGGGCATCTGCAGCTCCTGCTGTTGCCTCTGCCGCCGCAGGCGCCGCTCGCTCGCGCGCTGTATGCGGGGCTGGACCAGGGCAGCGATTTGCAACTGGCCTTCGCCATCGGTGAGACCGATCTCGGTGCCGGCGTCGCTCGTTTTGTCACCGAACCAGCATCCCCGCTCGTCGCCCAATGGAATCGCGAAGGACGTACGGACGACGCGCCGGCCACCACGTCATTACACTTCGGCATCGTCACGCCGCCGCGCTTGCTGCTTCTCGGCGCAGGACCGGAAACCGCGCCGCTGGCGTCCTTTGCCCGTCGACTGGGCTGGTTCGTCGACGTGGTTGAGCATCGCGGACGCTGGTCGGTGTTCGCGCAGCGGGCGCTGATCGACCGGTTGATCGATCTTCCGCCGGAAGCGGCGATCGCCGCTCTCGCGGACGAGGCGTACGACGCCATGCTCGTGATGAGCCACAACTACACGATCGACCTGACCTGGCTGCGTTTCGGTGCCGCGAGCGACGTGGGATACATCGGCCTGCTTGGTCCGGCCGCGCGCCGCGATGCGCTGCTGGCCGAGGTCGACGCCGACACGCGCGCGCGCCTGAGTCCGCGCCTGCACGCGCCGGTCGGGCTCGACCTTGGTGGCCATGGCGGCGAAGCCGTAGCGCTCGCCATCGCGGCGGAGTTGCAGCAGTATTTTTCCGCGAAGAAGAGCATCGTGCACACGCCAGTGGCAACGCGTGTCGATGCCTGAGCACGGGCCCGCATACGGAGTTGTCGTGCTCGCTGCGGGCGCCTCGACGCGATTGGGGCAGCCGAAACAGCTGCTTCTCCATCACGGCGAAACACTCGTGCACCGCGCGGCGCGCTTGGCGCTGGAAACGGCTCCGAGCGACGCGGTGATCGTGTTCGGTTTCGACGCCGATGTGATGGCATCCCGCACCGCCGACTTGTCGATACGCCGTATCGATTGTGCCGACTGGCAGCTCGGGCTCGGCGCTTCGTTGCGCGCCGGGGTGGATGCACTGTCGCAGGTATGCACCGGCGTTCTTGTTGTGCTCTGCGATCAGCCTGGGCTCGAAGCGAGTCATTTGCTGTCGCTGCGCGATACGTGGCTACGCGCACCCAGTCGCGGTGTGGCCTCGCACTACGCCGGTCGGTTCGGCGTGCCGGCGTTGCTGCCGCGCGAGTGGCTTCAGGCGCTCGATGCGCATTCCGATCGTGGCATGCGCGATCTGTTGGGACAGCGCGCCGAACATATGGACTTGATCGCCAATCCCGCCTTGGCGTTCGACGTGGATCGTCTCGAGGATTTGCATCACTTGTCGTGATGGCGCACTTTGCGGCGTTTGTTAGCCGAACTTATCAAATTGTTCACCCTGTCTTGCTGGATTTCTGTACTGTCGGGTAGTAGTTTTGCCGGACCGCAGCCGACGCTACGAGGTGTCCGATGAAACTCACTATCAACGGGCAGGAACACGAGGTCGACGCTCCTGCCGACATGCCTTTGCTTTGGGTGTTGCGCGACCTGATCGGCCTGACCGGCACCAAGTTCGGCTGCGGCATGGCGCAGTGCGGCGCCTGTACGGTGCATGTCGACGGCGTGGCGATGCGTTCCTGCATCACGCCGGCCGTCGCGCTGGCCGGCAAGAAGATCACCACGATCGAAGGCATCGGCAAGGACGGCGATCATCCCGTGCAGCGCGCATGGATCGAGGCCGATGTCGTGCAATGCGGCTACTGCCAATCCGGTCAGATCATGGCTGCGGTGGCACTGCTCAAGCAAAAGCCGCAGCCGACCGATGCCGACATCGATGCTGCAATGAGCGGAAACATCTGCCGCTGCGGCACCTATCAGCGCATTCGCGCCGCCGTGCATCGCGCCGCGGAGTTGAATGCCACTTCCAAGTGAAAGATGTTTATTGAGAAGTGCGGTCAGGATGACCGCTTTTTGATTCTCGCGATCAAGGATGATCGCAAAAATAAATGAGGTGCCCAATGTGGCGTGATCACAATGATCTTTCCGGGGTTGTCGAGGAATTGACCCGCGCCGTTCCGCTCAAACGCGAGCCGGCCGGGGCGAGCCGCCGTGCGTTTCTCAAGGCCGGCGCCGCGGCGTCGGCGGGTCTCGTCGTCGCGTGCTTCATGCCGCTCGGCATGCGCAGGGTGTTCGCCGAGGACGTGGCGAAAAACCCCGCGCAGATTCCGCCGAACGCCTTCGTGCGCATCGCGCCGGACAACAGCGTCACCGTGCTGCTCAAGCATTCGGAAATGGGTCAAGGCGTGTGGACCTCGATCCCGATGGTCGTCGCCGACGAGCTTGATTGCGACTGGTCGAAGGTTAAGGTCGAACACGCGCCGGCGGCGCCCGAGTACAAGCACACGGTATTCCACAGCCAGATGACCGGCGGCTCGACGAGCACGTGGGAATCGTTCGCGCAGTTGCGCGAGGCCGGCGCGACGGCACGTGCGCTGCTGATCGCCGCGGCGGCGAAGAAATGGAATCTCGCCAGCACGGCCGATTGCCGCACCGAAAACGGCTACGTCATCTGCGCCGACAAGAAGGCAAGCTACGGCGAGCTCGCCGACGCGGCATCCAAGCTGCCGTTGCCGACGAATGTCGCGTTGAAGAAGCCCGAGGAATTCCGTCTGATCGGCAAGCCGACCCGCCGCCTCGACAGCAAGGCCAAGGTCACCGGCACGGCCGAGTTCGGCATCGACGTGAAGCGGCCGAACATGTTGATTGCCACCGTCGCGCGCGGACCCGTGTTCGGGGCGAAAGTGAAATCCTTCGATGCGACCAAGGCGAAAGCGGTGCCCGGCGTCGTTGACGTCGTGCAGGTGCCGTCAGGCGTCGCCGTGCTCGGTAAACATTTCTGGGCGGCAAAACAAGGCCGCGATGCGCTCGTGATCGATTGGGATCTCGGTGCGGGCGCCAAGATTTCGACCGACGGTTTGCGCGCCGACTATCGCAAGCTCGCGCAAACGCCGGGTGCGGTCGCGAAAAAGGCCGGCGATGTCGATGCGGCATTGAAGAGCGGCAAGGCCATCGAAGCCGAGTATGAAGTGCCGTTCCTCGCGCATGCGCCGATGGAGCCGGAAAACTGCACCGTCGAGATCGGCAAGGACGGTGCGGACATCTACACGGGTACGCAGTTCCAGACGTTCGATCAAGAGCTGTCCGCGCAGATTCTCGGCCTCAAGCCCGAGCAGGTGCGCATACATACGATGTTCCTCGGCGGCGGCTTCGGCCGGCGCGCAAATCCGACCTGCGACTACGTGACCGAGGCGGTGCAGGTGGCGAAGGCGTCGGGCAAGACGGTCAAGGTCGTGTGGACGCGCGAGGATGACATTCACGGCGGCTACTACCGGCCGATGTGGCTGTCGCGTATGCGCGCGACGCTGGGCAAGGACGGTAAACCCGCCGCGTGGGCGCATACGATCGTCGGTCAATCCATCCTGCAGGGCACACCGTTCGCAGCGTTGATGGTCAAGGACGGCATCGATGCCGCGTCTGTGGAGGGCGCGTCCGATTCGCCGTACCTTGATGCCGTGCCGGCGCATCAGGTCGATCTGCATTCGCCGACAAGCCCGATTTCGGTGTTGTGGTGGCGCTCAGTCGGGCATTCGCATACGGGCTTCGTCGTCGAGAGTTTTGTCGACGAACTCAGCGTAGCGGCGAAGAAGGATCCGCTCGAATATCGGCGCGCGCTGCTGCCGGAGAAATCGCGCGAACGTCTGGCGCTCGATCTTGCCGCCGAGAAGTTCGGCTGGGGCAAGCCGTTGCCGAAGGGACATGCCGCAGGCATCGCCGTGCATCAGTCGTTCGGCAGTTATGTCGCGCAGATCGCGGAAGTGTCGGTGGCCGACAAGAAGATCACCGTGCATCGCGTTGTCTGCGCAATCGACTGCGGGCCGGTGGTCAATCCGCTCACGGTCGAGGCGCAGATGCAATCCGGCATCGCTTTCGGCCTCGGCGCGGCGCTGCACAGCGAGCTGACCTTCAAGGACGGCAAAGTAGAGCAGTCGAACTTCCACAACTACCTTGTGCTGCGCTCGAACGAGATGCCCAAGGTCGAAGTGCACATCGTGCCGAGCACCGATAAGATGGGCGGCGTCGGTGAACCCGGCACGCCGCCGATTGCGCCGGCTGTCGCCAACGCGGTTTTCGCCGCAACCGGCCAGCGTCTGCGCAAGCTGCCGCTCAAGCTTGCATAGTCCGCCGCGCGGTCGGCGGCTCAGCCGTCGGCCGCCGCGCGCACGCCGAAGCCGCACACGGCCAGCGGACCCTCGTCGTACGGATCGAGTCCGAACGCGTTCTCGATGTCGACCTCGTTGATGACCGCGGTGACGAAGGCGCCGAGGCCCAGTTCGGTCGCGGCGAGGTATTGCGTCTGCGACAGATGGCCGACGTCGAGGATCAGGGCGCGATATGCCTTGGCATGGTTGCGGTAACGCCAGAAATTGCGCTCGAAGCGACTCGCCAGGACGACCATCGCCTGCGCATCGGCCAGGTAGCTTTGCCCGGAGACAAAGCGGTTGGCCAGCGCGTCGGCCTGTTCTGCGTCCAACGCCGCGATCGGTTCCAGCGCGTGCTCGACTGGATGGTAGTGATACAGCCCCGGTTCGACACTTTCGACCCGGCGCACCAGTAAGTAGGCCTCGGTTGGATGCAGACCGCCGGCCGACGGTACGCCTTTCTTCAGCAGTGTGATACCGGGCGCGGGCTCCTCGACCGTGTGCGCGCCGTACACGCGGAACAGCAGCGCGGAGAACTCGGCCAGGCCGAGGCTGCGCGAGGCGTTGAATTCGCGGCAGGTGGTGCGCCGGTGCAACAGTTCCTGCAGCGGCGACGGCGCCACCTTCGGCAACGACCTGCGCGCGCCTGCCTTGACGCGCTCGCGAACCGGCGGCGGTGGCGCGCCCAGCCAGTCGACGAATTCGCCGCCGAGCGTGCCGGACACGTCTTCGTTGTTGTCGTCGGAGCCGATGCCGCGCCAGCGCGATGCGTAGTGGGTGACCGCCGACACGGGCCGCCAGTGGCGCGCGCGCAGCTTGCGGTCGCGCCGGTCCGCCTCGCCGTCCTCGGCGGCGAGCAGGTGCTTGTCGAGCAGCGCATCGAGTATCTCGGGCGCGTGGTGCGCTTTCAGCTCATCCAGTTCGACCCATTCCGACGCGGAAATCGCACCCAGTGTTTCCATCTCGGCGATGTCGACCAGCGTTTCGGTATCCGCATGCGGCACGAGCGCGGTCCACTCGGCTGTTCTATCGACTCCCGAGCCGCCGGACAGGATCGAATCGAGGCTGAACTGCACTCGTTCGCGCGGTTCGAACATCACGGCGGCGCAACGACGGACGCGCACGACTCCCCCTATTCCCAGATGCAAGTTCGATGAACGTGGTGGGCAATTCCGTTGCCTTCATTGACAATTTGGGATAGATATCACACTAGGTGTAATCGTGCCCAAAGAAAAAATTACATCCTGATTTTCCACAGTCCAGGGGGACTCGATGATTCGCAAAAAGCCGCAACCGCAAGAATTCGCGAAACTGCCGCGCGACCAAGCGCTGGTGCTGTTGCGTAAGCTGGCCGACGACGATCTTTACCGTCATCACTTCGAGCTCGACCCCGCGCAGGCGCTGCGCGATATCGGCGTGCCCGACGGACTGATCAAGAAGGCCAAGGGCCTCAAACCGATGAAGCTCGCCGACAAGAGCGTGTTCCTGCAGGCTCTGTTGTTACTGATCGACGAAGTTCTGTGCGTCTATCTGACGATGGTTTTTCCGTGCATGCAGGTGTCTTCGTCGGTCAACGGTCAGACGCGGACTAACGAAGTGTTGTTCGAAGCGCCGTGATGCGTGCTCCCAGTGCGTCGCGCTGGGGCGCCTGCGGCCAGATCCCCAGCAACGCGTCGAGCGCAGCGCGCGCACCCGCGGGGTCGGCGAGATTCCGGCTGTACTCGGCCGCATCGAGCCAAGCCAGGTCGGAAAGTACAACGTTATAGGGCAGCAGCAGTTCCTGCGGGCTGACTTCCGCATAGGCGCGGCCGCGGTGTGCGGTCAGCCATTGCGCTTCGCCGCGCGCGGCCTGCCAGTCCTGATCCGCGGCGTGGGCCTGCATCAGGACGAAGTGAGTCAGGTACAGCTCCGTGCCGTTCAACTCAGGTTTGAGCAGCGCGACCGCATCGGCGGGCCTGCCCAGCACGCGCGCGCGTTCCGCCCGCACGATTGCTTGCATCTTGGTCAGCATCGGATAGTCGCCGCTGCCCGGCTCCGGCCCCACTGAGTCGAGCACCTGCGATGCGAGCTTCGTATCGCCGTCGCGCGCGGCCAGATAGCCGAGGAACAGCAGCGCAAACTGCCGGTGCGTGCGGGCGATGCCCGACGTGCCAGCGAGCCCGTCCTGTAGTGCTGCGACCTGCACCCGCAAGCCTTCTTCAGGCACGGTCGGCGCGCCCAATGCGCGCAGCGAATACGCGACGGCGCCGATATAGCGACGCTCCGAGCCGGCGTTCACGAAGCGCGCCCGCGCATCGTCGATCTGCTTCCAGGCGTCGGGCCAGTCACCGCGGTCAAGAGCGATCGCGAACGCTGAGCGCCAATGGTCGAAGTCGAAGACGGCATCTTGCGGCAAGCGGCGCGCGCCGAGCAGCGCTTCCGCCTTCTCGAACTGCCGCTGCGCGGCGAATGCACGGGCGTGGTCGCCCGCTAGGCGGCTGCCGACGGCGGCTTCGACCGCGGCAAAATGGTGCACGGCTTCGTCGTAGCGCTCGTTGCCCAGATAAAGTTCGCCCAGCAAGTGTTCACTGATATTGGCTTGCGGATTCTTCGGCGAGGCCGACACCTGCGCGAACTGGATAACGTCCTGTCCATAATTGTTCGCGTACATCCAGTTCGAAGTTGCGGCGGCGCGACTGGCGAAAAAGAAGTCCGGATATAAGCGCGCAAGGTTTTTCCACTTTTCTATCGCGGCGAGCTGCGGACCGGCCATCGTGGCCTGCCAGGCTTCCGCGAAAAGCGTGTCGCGCGGCATAAGACGGTTGCGTTGACGCAAGGCCGACTCAAGTGTCTTGCTCGCATCGTCGAACAGGCCGACGTTGTAGTTCGTGATCGACAGCCAGAGCTTAGCGCGCGCGAAATCAGGATCGAGCTTGATTGCCTGCCGATAAAACCCGGCGGCCTCTTTCAAGTTGCCGAGCTCGTAGGATTTGTCGCCGAGCGAATAGGCGCGCAAGGCATCCAGGCTCTTGGTCGCGACTTTTTCGAGTGGCTGCGATTCTTGCGTGACCATCGCCAGCGCTTCGCCGAGGCGCACGCGCAACTGCGCGTTGATCTTGTCGAGCGAAGGCAGCACCGAGGTTTCGCCGGCACCGTCGGCCGATTCGGAATAGACCGTGGTCTGCGTACGCGGATCGACCACTTCGACGGTGACGCGCACGCGGCCGCCGATTTCGGCAACGGTCGGCAAAATCAGCGCGCGCACGCCGTCGCGGATCGCGATTTCGCTGCCGATATTGCGGTCGATCGGCGTCTTCTCCGGATCGTGCTGCATCAGCTTGAGCGTGTCGCGTGCCTTGAGGTCGGACAAGACGTTGACGTACTGTGACTGTTCGAGGCCGATGCGGAACGCGCTCTGCAGCGAGCCGTTGAAATTGGCGTCGCCGGTGAGATTCTTCAGGTCGCCGACGACGACCCAGTCGCGCGCGGCGAAGGCGATCGCGGGCGGACTGCGCAGCAAGAAGTACGTCGGCACCGCGACGGCCGCGATCGCGATCGCGGCCTCAGCGAATAGCATGCCGGGACGGCGCCACCACGGTATTTCACGATGTGCCTTGCCGGCCCACGCTGGCGCCTTGAACGGGGCGATGCCGTCTTCGCCGACTTCGTGCACCTGTACTGGGTCGGGCAGGCCCTTGAAACGATAGTTGCCGTGCGCCTTCCAGCGTGCTCCGGTGCCGAGCTCCGCGCGCGCGCGCTGCGCGAGTGCGCCGGCCATGCCCGAGAGTAAGGTCTGGCGGGGCCGCGCAATGCTCATGATGCGCGCCGCGATCGGTTTGACCAAGCCCTCGACCTCGACCAGTTTGGCGCCGCGCGCAACATCGTGCGCTTCGTTGTCCCAGATTACGACATCGCCGACGTGGATGCCGATGCGCGCGGTGAGCGGCAGTGCCTCCCTCGCGCCGAGTGAGCGCAGTTCGCGCTGGTAGTCGAGTGCGAACGCGACCGCCTGAATCGGCCGTTCGAACAGGATCAAGAAGCCATCGGTCTTATCGATCTCGCGGCCGCCGTGGCGTGCGACGAGGTCACGGGTGAGGCGATCGTGCTGGCGCATGACTTCGGCGCTACGCCGGTCGCCGAGTTTCTCGACGAGTGCTGTGCTGTCGACGAGGTCGCAAATTGCGAGCGTACGCAATACAGGCGCGGGAATGGGGCGGTCCGGGTGTGCGTCCGACAACTCGTTTGCAATCGCGTTCATACGTGCGCCGTACAAATGCGGGAGCCGGTCACCCCGACAGCCTGGAGACCCAGCAATTCCCCTGAACTTGGAATTTTGCGCGGAAAAGCTGGTCTTGGCCAGCGTTCGTTACAGTAGCGCGAGCCACCGGCTAGGGCGCGGTGCCCGCGACGTGCCAGGTGCCGCCGCCCTCGCCTTTGGCGGCATAGAGCGCGCGGTCGGCCTCCCTGCACCAGGTCGACCAGTCGGCGCGCTCGTCGCAGAGGCCCGCGCCAACGCTGACGGTGAGCGGGACTAGGTCGTACGGTGGCGGCAGCCGTAGCACGCGCATGGTGGCGACGAGACCGGCGGCGCGCTGTTCGAGATCGCGCACTCGGTCGAGCTGTACAAGCAATGCGAACTCGTCACCGCCGAGGCGGCAGCACAATTCGGCTTCGTCAATGTGGCGGCGCAACTCGTTGGCGACCAGGCAAAGCGCATGATCGCCAATGAGATGGCCGAACTGGTCGTTGATCGCTTTGAAGCGGTCGAGGTCGACGAGAAACAGCGCAAGGTGAGTGTCCGGCTTGCGCCGCTCGGCGAGCTTTGCCAGGTATTGGTAGAGTCCGTGCCGATTGGCGAGTCCGGTCAGTTCGTCGGTTCGGATGAGGCTATTCGCACTGGCCAGCGCGGTCTGCGCCTGGCGCAGCGAGTGCAGGATCGAAACCAGATCCTCGTTGCGTTGCCTGAGGTCCCCGATCAGCTGCTGTTCGCTCGCGACGAGATAGGTGAACGAACGGCGCATAAAGCGTGCGAGCAGCAGAGGTTGGTCCGCGAGCATCTTCTCGAACGCGGCATGGTCGATCTCGAGCAACTGGCTGTCCGTCGTCGCGACCGCGCGCCCAATGCGCTGGTGGTCCCCGATGAACATTGCTAGTTCACCAAAGAATTCGCGTTGGCCGATGAGCTTGGCGGCGAGGTCGTCGCCGAATTCGATGCGGATCTCGCCGCTCTCGATCACAAACATGCTACGGCCGAGATCGCCCTTGTGAAAGAGCGTTTCGCCGACAGCGTAGCGCCGCGTGCGGCTGCCGCTACGGAACAGGTTCAACTCAGCATCCGAGAGCTGCAGCGGCAGACCAATCGCGCTCGAAGGTTTTCTGCTCTCGCCGGTCGCATCTGCAACGTCGAGCACATTGGACAACGGCACATTGCCCCCTGACAAGTTACGTTTCCAGCGTGCGATTCTATGCGATTTTCAAGCGATTCGCGTTGGCCGCATCGATGCCGGATCGTTGAAAACGCTTTCGGTTCGGCGTTTTCCAGTGGGCAGTACGAGCCGAGCGCCGTGAGCGCGCAGCGCGCCGATCCGTCGCGGGCGGGCGCTGCGCCCCCGCAACGGATCAGCAGTGTTGTCGCGTTCAGGCGGCTTTTTCGCCGTGGAACTGCTCTTCCTCGGTCGAACCCTTCAGCGCGGTGGTCGACGACTGGCCTTGCTGTATCGTCTGCGTGACGGTGTCGAAATAGCCCGTGCCGACCTCGCGCTGATGCTTGACCGCGGTGAAGCCGCGCTCGGCCGCAGCAAACTCGGCTTCCTGCAGTTCGACGAAGGCGCTCATCTGGCGGCGCGCGTAGCCGTGCGCGAGGTTGAACATCGAGTAGTTCAGCGCGTGGAAGCCGGCCAGGGTGATGAACTGGAACTTGTAGCCGTAGCTGGCGATTTCGCGCTGGAACTTGGCGATCGTTGCGTCGTCGAGGTTCTTCTTCCAGTTGAACGACGGCGAGCAGTTGTAGGCGAGCAGCTTGCCCGGGAACTTCGCATGGATCGCATCGGCAAAGGCCTTGGCGAAGGCGAGATCGGGCTTGCCGGTTTCGCACCAGACCAGATCCGCGTACGGCGCATAGGCGAGGCCGCGCGAGATCGCCTGATCCAGGCCGTTCTTCGTCTTGTAGAAACCTTCGACGGTGCGCTCGCCGACGACGAAGGGCTTGTCGTTCGCGTCGACGTCGCTGGTGAGCAGATCAGCGGCTTCGGCGTCGGTGCGCGCGACGAGGATCGTCGGCACGCCGAGCACGTCGGCGGCGAGGCGGGCGGCGTTGAGTTTCTCGACCGCTTCGCGCGTCGGCACGAGCACCTTGCCGCCCATGTGGCCGCACTTTTTCACCGAAGCGAGCTGGTCTTCGAAGTGCACGCCCGCGGCGCCAGCTTCGATCATCGCCTTCATTAGTTCGAACGCATTGAGCACGCCGCCGAAGCCGGCTTCCGCATCGGCCACGATCGGCTGCAGGAAGTCGATGCTGTCGTCGCCTTCGGCATGCTGGAGCTGGTCGGCGCGCAGCAGCGTGTTATTGATGCGCTTGACCACCGCCGGCACGGAGTCGGCGGGATACAGCGACTGGTCCGGGTACATCTGCCCCGCGAGGTTCGCATCGGCGGCGACTTGCCAGCCCGAAAGATAAATCGCCTTGAGGCCGGCCTTGACCTGTTGCATGGCCTGGTTGCCGGTCAGTGCGCCGAGCGCGTTGACGAAGTCTTCGGTGTGCAGCGATTTCCACAGCTTCTCGGCGCCGAGGCGGGCGATCGAGTGCTCGACGTGCACGGTGCCGCGAAGGCGTACGACATCCTCGGCCGTGTAATTGCGCTTGATGCCGGCCCAGCGTGGGTTGTTGGCCCAGTCGAGCTTGATCTGTTCGGCGGAGGGAAGGGTCGGTTTCATGTTGCGGTCCTCAGATCGGAGGTTGGGTGGGGGCGGCGAGGGTTTGCGCCACGGGATGGTCCGTCCGCTCGCGCGGGTCAGGATTTCGTGTAGATCGATTCGGCGAGCCGTCGCGCCGCACGCAGCAATTGCGCGAGGGTGCCCGTGCTCGTGGACGCAATGCGCTCATTCACGCTCAGGATCGTTTCGTCGAACAGAGCGAAGTCGACCGGCGTGCCGTCGGCGAGAGTGAGGCCGTCATCGTGCAGCCAGCGCTGCAATTGCGCGAACGCGCCATCGGCGGGATGGATCGGCCGTGCCGTTGCGAGCAGTGCGCGCACGCAGCGGTCGACGCAGGCGCTGAAGTCCGAGCGCGTAGCGGGCGCGTCGGCAAACTGCCCACCGGCCCAGGCCGGGGTGGTCGGCCATTCGATCGTTACTGCTGCGCTGTAAGCCATGAACCTTGCTCCGGTCGACTTTGTTGCGTAGCAGCACACTAGGCTCGATCAATTCATTTGACAAATCAAATGTTTCAACATAACAATTTGAAATTGTCAAATATTCAGTAATTTATTGATTCACAGAGAAATGACGCCCAGTAATACCAAGGTAACCGGCACGAAACGCAGTGGTTCTGGACGCCGCCGGGGCAAGCCGCGCGCGGTAGCCAAACGCGAGGCGGCCGCGGACGCGGCGCGCTTCTACTACAAGGGCAGCCGCCTCAAGCAGCTGCGCGCGTTCTGTTACGCGGTCAAGTTCGGCACGGTGGTGCGTGCGGCGGAGTCGTTGTTTCTGTCGCCGTCGTCGGTCAGCCTGCAGTTGTCGGCGCTCGAGTCGGAGTTTGGCGCGCGCCTGCTCGAACGCACGCGCCCGCGTCTGGCGCTGACGGCCGACGGGCAACTGCTCTACGATCTGGCGCGGCCGCTCGTCGAGGGCATGGAGAACCTTGATCACCAGTTCCGCAATCGGCGCACCGGCGAGCCCGCGCGCGAGATCCACATCGCCTGCGGCAATTCGACGATCCAGTACCTGCTGCCCGAATGGGTGCGCGCGTATCGCGAGAAATTTCCCGATGTGCGTCTGGAGCTGGCCAACGTCACCGGTATCGACGGCCTCGCTCTGCTGCGCTCTGACAAGGTCGATTTCGCGGTCGGCTCAATGCTCGACGTGCCGCACGATCTCGAATACGAAGCGGTGCGCTGGTTCGATCCGATGTTGATCCTGCCGCACGGCCATGCGCTCGCCGACAAGTCCGAGATCACGCTCGAGGACATTTCCCCGTACGGATTGATCCTGCCGCCGCAGCGCCTGACGACGTATCGCATGGTCGACCTCGTGTTCCAGCAGCGCAAGGTGCCGTATCACGTGGCGATCGAAGTCGGCGGCTGGGAAGTGATCAAGCAGTATGTCGGCATGGGGCAGGGCATCTCGATCGTCACCGGCATCTGCATCACGCCGGCGGACCACGAGCGCCTGGTCGTGCGCAACATGCGGCGCTATTTCCCGCAGCGCAGCTACGGTGTGGTTATGCGCAAGGGCAAATATTTGTCGGAGCAATCGCGCGGGTTCATCGACCTGATCAAGCCGGATCTGTTCGGCCGCCGCGACTACTACGACTCGGGCCACTCCGAGCGTTGACGACGAATTGAACGGTGCGAGCGCGGCTCGGGGCGCGCCCAGGCAAGTATGGAGAAATGGTGAAAACACCCGCCCCGGTATTTCGTACGCGCCGGACGCGCGCTATCGTGAACGCCATTTTTACACTTTTCTGATCTGATGCGTCTGCGTCTCTGGCATCGCCTGTTCCTCGCCTTCGCCGTATTGAGCGTGGCGATCATTGTCGGCTTCGTCGCCTGGCAACAGCGTAATTTCCGTACCGGCTTCTCGGCCTATCTCAACGAGGTTGCGCAGCAGAAGCTGCAAACCGCCGGCGAGCGTTTGGCCGACGCCTATGTCGAGCACGGCTCTTGGGATTTTCTGCGTCACGACATGCGCGTGTTCGAGACTCTCGTCGATCCGTTTCGCACGCGTCGCGGCGGAGCGCCCGAAATTCCACCGCCGGCCCCGGCCTCGCCGCCGCCAAACAATATCGAACCGCCCCCCGGCGAGCCGGGACCGCCGGGTGCGGATCGGCCGCCACGCGGCGAACCTCCGATGCACAGTGGGCCGGCGAATCGCCTGCTGCTCGTCGATGCCGCAGGCACGCCTGTCGTCGGCGATCCGCGCCTGCTCGACAGCGACGATGTCTTGCGGGTGTCCGTTCAACCGGCCGGCAAAGCGGTCATCGGCAGTCTTCTCGCGCGCAAGATTCCGACGCGCGCATTCGGCGGACCCGATCTCGCCTTCACTCTGGCGCAGCGCCACGCGGCGATCGTCGCCGCGGTGGTCGCTCTGCTCGTCGCGCTCGGGTTTGCATTCGGCATCGCACGTTGGCTGCTCGCGCCGGTGCGCGCACTCACGGCAGGCGTGCATGCTTTGACCGCAGGCGACTACGCGCAGCGCATCGCGCCGACCGGCAGCGCCGAGCTCGGCGCGCTCGCGCGCGATTTCAATCGCCTCGCGCAAACGCTCGAAGCGCACCGTGAAGCGCGCCGCCGCTGGGGCGCGGATATCGCTCACGAATTGCGCACGCCGCTTTCCGTGTTGCGCGGTGAAATTTCGGCGTTACAGGACGGCGTGCGCGCGCCGACGCCGGCCGCGTTCGACTCGCTCGCAGCCGAGGGCGAGCGTCTGTCCGGGTTGATCGAAGATCTCTACCAACTCGCCCTGGCCGATGCCGGTGCGCTCGAATACCGTTTCGAAACGCTCGATCTCGCCGAAGTCGTGCGTGATGCCGCGCAGCTGCAGAAGCGCGCCTGCGCCGATGCGAACTTGGCGCTCGAGTTGAATTTGCCGGGCGACCCATTGCCGGTGCGCGGCGATGCGCGCCGGCTTGGCCAATTGCTCGACAACCTGATCGCCAATGCACGGCGCTACACCGATGCACCGGGGCGCATCCGCATCGAACTGGCGCGGATGAAGGAGGGGCTGCGCCTGACTCTCGACGACACCCCGCCCGGCGTGCCGGCGGAATCGCTGCCCATGCTGTTCGAACGGTTGTATCGTGTCGACGCGGCGCGTGGACGCGCCAGCGGCGGCGCGGGCCTGGGCCTGGCGATCTGTCGCGCGATCGTCGAGGCGCACAGCGGGGTGATTCGCGCCGAAGCCTCGCCGCTCGGCGGCTTGCGTATCCTTGTGGACCTGCCCCACGGCACGGAGACCCTGGCATGACGACCCTCGCCAATGACGTGACGAGATTCGATCCGGTCAAGCACGTGCTCGTCGTCGAAGACGAGCCGAAAATCGCCGCGCTGCTGCGCGATTACCTGGCCGCCTCGGCGTTCCAGGTCAGCGTGCGCGAAACGGGTGAGGGGGCGATCGACTGGATTCGCGAACATCAACCCGACGCGGTGGTGCTCGACCTGATGTTGCCGGGTGTCGATGGCCTGACGATCTGCCGCACGCTGCGTGCGCTGCCGGACAAGCGCATTGCCGATGTGCCGATTCTGATGCTCACCGCGCGTGTCGAGGAGATCGATCGCCTGCTCGGTCTGGAACTCGGCGCCGACGATTACATCTGCAAGCCGTTCAGTCCGCGCGAGGTCGTCGCCCGGGTCAAGGCCGTGTTGCGGCGCGTGTCGACGGGAGTCGATGCGTCGCCGCCGCCGATCGACCTCGACGAGGACCGCTTCGAAGCGCGCATCCGCGGTCACGCGCTCGCGTTGACGCCGGTCGAATTCCGTCTGCTGCGCAAGCTTGCCACGCAGCCCGGTCGCGTTTATTCGCGCCAGCAGCTGATGGATGCGTTGTACAGCGACCACCGCGTGGTCAGCGATCGCACTGTCGACAGCCACGTCAAGAATCTGCGGCGCAAACTCGCCGATGTTGGCGTCGATCCGATCGCCTCGATCTACGGTCTCGGCTATCGCTTCGAGTGGAGCGAGGAAGCGCTGTCGAATTGAGCCCCGTGCGAAGCGCTATGCTTGGGCGATGCTCAACAAACTCTGGCTCGGATTTTTTCTCGCCGCCGCGCTAGCCGCGCTCGCGCGTTGGGCGATCGGCGGCGACGCGGCCGTATTTGCGGCGATGATCGCGGCGCTGTTCGACATGGCCCGGCTTTCGGTCGAGGTCATGATCCTGCTGTTCGGCACGCTGACGTTGTGGCTCGGCTTTCTGCGCATCGCCGAGGCGGCCGGCTTGATCGACCTGCTCGCACGCGCACTCGGGCCGTTGTTCGCGCGGCTGATGCCCGAGGTGCCGCGCGGACATCCGGCGATCGGCCTGATCACGCTCAACTTTGCCGCGAACATGCTTGGCCTCGACAACGCGGCGACGCCGATGGGTCTGCGCGCAATGCGCGAGCTGCAGACGCTCAACCCGACCCCGGCGACAGCGAGCAATGCGCAGATCCTGTTCCTCGTGTTGCACTCGTCTTCGCTCGTGCTGCTGCCGGTGACGATCTTCATGTATCGCGCGCAGCAGGGCGCGCACGATCCGACGCTGGTGTTCCTGCCGATTCTGCTCGCGACCTGCGCCTCGGCGGTGACTGGTTTGCTCACGGTCGCGTTCGTGCAGAAGTTGAAATTGTTCGACCGTGTCGTGCTCGCCTATCTGGGCAGCTTTGCTGTACTGATGGCGATTTTCATTACTGTGCTCGCATCCCTCGCGCCAGCGGCGCTGTCAGCGTTCTCCTCACTCGCCGGCAATCTGGCGATGTTCGTGATCATTCTCGGGTTTCTGATCGCGGGTGCGCTGAGGAAAGTGCCGGTGTACGAGAGTTTCATCGAAGGCGCCAAACAGGGCTTCGATGTGGCGAAAGAGGTGCTGCCCTATCTCGTTGCGATGCTCTGCGCGATCGGCGTGCTGCGCGCTTCGGGCGCGATGGATTTTCTGCTCGAAGGCATTCGCCTCGCCGTACAGGGCGCAGGGCTCGACACGCGCTTCGTCGACGCGCTGCCGACCGCGCTGGCCAAGCCGTTTTCCGGCAGCGCCGCGCGTGCGCTGTTGATCGACACGATGAAAACGCACGGTGTCGACAGCTTCCCCGCACTGGTCGCCGCGACCGTGCAGGGCAGCACCGAGACGACGTTCTACGTACTCGCGGTCTATTTCGGCTCGGTCGGCATCCAGCGCGCGCGCCATGCGGTCGGCTGCGCGGTCATCGCCGACCTTGCCGGCATCGTCGCTTCGATTCTGGTCTGCTACTGGTTCTTCGGTTGAGGGACTGGCGGCGATGTTAATACTTTTGTTATAATGGTGAAAAGCATCGCGGAGTCTCGCCATGAATATGAAGCTCAAAATCACCACCGTAGGCAATTCGGCCGGTGTCGTGCTGCCGAAGGAACTGCTCGCGCGTCTGCGCGTCGAGAAGGGCGACGAATTGTTCGTCACCGAAACGCCCGACGGCATCAAGCTGATGGCTTACGATCCGGTGTTCGAGAAGCAGATGGCGGTGGCTGAGCGCATCATGCGCGAGAATCGCGACGTGCTGCGCAAGCTCGCGGATAGTTGATGTTCGAATGGATCGACAAGAAACTGGTGCTGGCAATCCATGATCGCCAGCTTGCCGAGCACGGAGGCAGTCCCGGACTACGCGAGGAGAGTTTGCTCGAATCCGCTCTCGCGCGGCCGGAGCAGCTTTTTGCCTACGGCGATCCCGAGCCGGATGTCGCCGATCTGACAGCGAGCTTGGCATGTGGCATCGTGCGAAATCATCCCTTCATCGACGGCAATAAGCGAACTGCCTTCGTTGCCTATCTGACGTTTCTCGCTCTCAACGATTACACCTTCGACGCAGGACCCGAAGACCGGTATCTCACGATGCTCGCCCTTGCCGAAGGCAAGCTCAAGGAAAAAGAATTCGCCGCCTGGCTGCGGGTTCATATCCGCAGCCGTTCGCTGAGCGTGCAGGAAACTCCAGCGGACTACGCGGTCAAACCGCGCCGCGGCCGGAAGAAGAAAGCCTAGGCTGCAGCCAAGACGTCAGCGCGTCGCCGGCCGACCGCCGAGCACGCGCGCGGGCAGAAGCAATAGCGCGCGCAGGAATTCGAACACGCCTTCAACGGCGATGCCGACGAGGCGGAACGGCAGTAGCAGCAACCAGAAGATCGGGTAGAGGATCAGGGCGAGCAGCGCGATCGGCCAGCAAAACACGAACAGCAGCAGCCACAGGATGAAAGTCAGCATCGTCGACCTCGCGACAACCGTGGGACACGGCCTACGTGGGGTCCACTCTACGCCGGCGCAAGTCCGCAAGGGAGTGCCGAACGGCACAGTCACGCCTGGTCGCGGCGTTCGTTCAGCGGCGGGATAGCGTCACGGCGTGCCTGGAATCATCGCCTTGTCTTCGTCGTTCTCGTCGTTTTCGATTTGGATCGGGCGCTCGTCGGCCTCGAATAGCCGGTCGAGGTCCTTCAGCGCTTCCTGCGCCGACTGCAGCAGCGCGGCGTCATCGTCGTAGACAAGATGCTGGTCGCGCAGCAGCTGCTCGTCGCGTTTGCGGAAGATGTCGATGCGCGCCTTCGCGATCTCCGGCGCGATGCCGAGATCGACGAGCACGCCCTTGGCCATGGCCAGGCTCGAATAGAATGTGTCGCGTACGATGCCGTCGATGCTCAGGTCCATTAAGCGCCATACGTGTTGGCGGTTGCGCGCACGCGCGATGATCTTGATGTGCGGGTACAGACGCTTGACGATGCGCGCGGTGCGGATGTTCAGCTCCGGATCGTCGGTGGTCAGCACGAAGACTTCGGCCTTCTCAATGCCGGCCGCGCGCAGCAGTTCCGGCCGACTCGAATCGCCGAAATAAATGTTCTGGTTGAAGCGGCGCACGAGCTCGACCTGTTCGACCGAGCTTTCCAGCGCGGTGAACGGAATCTTCTGCGCGCGCAGCACGCGCGCGACGATCTGGCCGACGCGGCCGTAGCCGGCAATGATGACGCGCGGATGTTCGTCGGGGATGACGTCGAACTCGGGCTGCGGTTTTTTCTTCCGCTCGGCGAGCCACTTGCCGCCGCCGACCACGAGCAGCGGGGTGAGCGCCATCGACAGCGTGATCGCGACGGCGAGCAGGCTGTGCTGCGCGCCTTCGAGCAAATCATGATCGCGTGCGAGATTGAGCACGACGAAGGCGAATTCGCCGCCGCCAGCGAGCACGAGCGCGAGCCGCGCCGACTCGTTGAGGTCGAGTTTGCCCGACAGCTTGCCGATCGCAAGCAACACCGCGGCCTTGACCGCGAGAATGCAGAGCACGATCAGGCCGATCGCCACGGGCTCCTGCTTGACGAGCTGCAGATTGAGCGAGACGCCGACGCCGACGAAGAACAGGCCGAGCAGGATGCCCTTGAACGGCTCGATCTGCGCTTCGATCTCGTGGCGGAATTCCGAGTCGGCGAGCAGCACGCCGGCGAGGAAAGCGCCGAGCGACATCTGCATGTTGGCCAGTTCCATGAGCCAGGCGGCGCCGAACACCACGAGCAGGGCCATCGCGGTGAATACTTCGGGAATCTGTGTCGCCGCGACCGCGCGGAACACCGGGCGCAGCAGATAGCGGCCGCCGACAGCGACGACCGCGATCATGCCGATGGCTTTTCCGGCCGCGAGCCAAACGTTGCCGCTCGCTTCCGCCGCGCCGTGCATGCCGAGTAACGGGACGAGGGCGAGGATAGGGATCGCGGCCAAGTCCTGGAACAACAGAATCGCGAACGCGAGGCGTCCATGCGGCTCGCCGATCTCCTTGCGCTCGGCGAGGATCTGCAGGCCGATTGCGGTCGACGACAGCGCGAGCGCAAGGCCGATGATGACGGCGCCCGACATCGCCACGCCGACCGCGATCGCGATGCCGGCGAGAATCAGCGCCGAGAGCACGACCTGGATCAGGCCCGCGCCGAACACGGCGCGGCGCATCAGCCACAGGCGCGCGGGCGACAGTTCGAGGCCGATCACGAACAGCAGCAGGATCACGCCGAGCTCGGACAGCTCGTTGGCCTGGCTCATGTCCGGCGCGAGATTGAGGAAACTCGGCCCGATCAAGGCACCGGCGCCGAGATAGCCGAGCACCGCGCCCAAACCCGCGCGCTTGGACAACGCCACCGCGATCACTGCGGCGGCGAGAAACATCACCATGTATTGCAGGAAGTGTGAGCCTTCCATCGCCGACCCTCGGGATTTCGTTTGCATTATAAGCACCGGTCGCGCCGATGCCGATGACGATTTGCGCGATCTCAGTCCTTGAGATAGTTGCGCTGCATGCTCACCCGCAACGAGGCGAGGAGTGGATGGAGTAAATCATGCGTGCAACCGTTCTGTATTCAAGTGTGGTGCCCTCATTCGGTGCGAAAGAGCCGGCCATCGCCGTGCGCATCGCGCAGGCGTGGCTCGTACTCGGCTGCCTGGCGGTGGTGTGTCTGCCGGCGTTGCGCGGGCACAGCGAATGGCTGGGCTGGCTGCCGCTCTGGCTCGTGATCGTGCCGGCCGCGCAGCTGGCGATCCTGCAATGGCGCACGCTGTTCGCCGCGTCAGGCAAGGCGTTGGGCCACCTGCGTCGTCATCGCGCGCGGCCGACGCCGCGCCGCGCGCGCCGCTTGCGCAAGCCGTCGCCGCCGCACCAGATCAGCGAGCGCCACGGTGCGCTGCTCGCCGCGTTTTTGCTCCGTTAGTTGTGGGCCAGGGAAGGCCCCTTTTTTCAGCGGACGCGCTGACGGGGCCAATCAATCGACGATGCCGAGCCGCTTGCGTTCGAGGCGGCGCAGGAATTCCTCCATGATGCGTCGGTACAGATCCTCGCCGAGATAGTCGTCCTCGACGCCGGCATCGATCGACGGGTTGTCGTTGATCTCGATGACGACGGTGCGGTCGCCGTTCTGCTTGAGATCGACGCCGTAGAGGCCGTCACCGATCGAGGCGGTGGCCTTGAGCGCGAGCTTGACCACCTCGCTCGGCGCGTCGCGCACCGGCAGAGTCTTGAAGCCGCCGGATTTCTGCGCCGCGTTCGCGCCATGGTTGTAGATCTGCCAATGGCCGCGCGACATGAAGTATTGGCAGGCGTAGAGCGCCTGGCCGTCGAGCACGCCGACGCGCCAGTCGAACTCGGTGAACATGAATTCCTGCGCGAGCACGAGGGCGGTGTGCTGGAACAGATCGTCCGCGGCCTTCTTCAGTTCCTCGACCGTTTCCACCTTGACGATACCGCGTGAGAACGACCCGTCCGGGATCTTCAGCACGATCGGAAAGCCAAGCTGGTCGGGCAGCTCGGCGAGCTTCTTCGCGTCGTCGCGGTAGAGAATTTCCGTCTTTGGCGTGGCCAGTTTGCGCGACTTGAGCAGGTCGTGCAGGTAGATCTTGTTCGTGCACTTCAGGATCGAGCTCGGATCGTCGATCACGACCATGCCTTCCTTCTCCGCCTTGTTGGCGAAGCGGTAGGTATGATTGTCGATCGCGGTGGTTTCGCGGATGAACAGCCCGTCGTACTCGGCCAGACGTGAGTAGTCGTTCTTGCCGATGATCTCGACCTCGATGCCGATTTCCTTGCCGGCTTCGACGAAGGATTTCAGCGCACGCTTGTTCGACGGCGGCATCGCCTCGTTCGGATCGGCGAGCATGGCGATGTCATAGCGGTAGGCCTTGCGCGCGCGCGGTTTGCGCCAGAGCTTCTTCGAGAACTTGTCGAGCGAAGCGGCGAACGAGTCTTCCTGCTGATCGGTCAGTGTGTGCAGACCGGCCGGTTTGATCGCGGCGATCTGCCAGACCTTCTCGCGCTCGAACTCTAGGCGCAGGATCGGGCACGGGAACGTGTCGAATACTTGGCGCGCGAGATCGGACAGCGCCGCATAGCTGGTCTCGCCGAAATAGACGAGGACGCCGAAATCGGTGGCGTCGCGTCCACCCTCAGGCAGGAACTTAATCAGCTTCTGGTTAAGATCCTCGATGTCGAGGCCGTACAGCGCGCGCTTGCGCAGATCGTTGATCGTGCGCACCGATGGAATCACTTTGTGCCCGCGCGCCTCGGCGAGCAGCGAGACGTAGTAGCCGATGCCCAGATATTTGTAGCTGCGGCAGAGATTGATCACCTGCACGCGCTCGTCGTCCGCGGCGATCGGCTCCTTCAGGTAGTCCTGAGCGGCGACGACGTTGTCGGAAGGATAGTACGAACCCCAGTCCGAGGCCCTTTCCACGACGATGACAAGTCTGCTCATGCGTGGTCAGTACGCAAAATTGAAAAGTGCGGCCGAGATGGCCGCTTGAGAGCGGGCAGGGAATCCCGCTGAGAATACACTCGGAGGTTCGGACATGGCGGTACGCGCCGTAGCGGGAAGGCGCGCAGTTTGACACAGTCGCAGCGCGCTGCCATACGGAAAAAATCCAGGGTCGGCCTGGAGGTTTACGCCAAATTCATCGATGCCGGCCGTTGCCTCGGCGCGCGCCGGTGACTTAGGCTCGGCGCATGTCCGCCACGCCTCCCGGTTTTTCCATCCGCCCCGCCGTCGAAGGCGATCTTCCGGCCTTGCTCGCGCTCGAGCGCGCCGCGTTCACGACCGACCATCTGTCGCCGCGGCAATATCGGCAACATCTGCACAGCGCAAGCGCAACGGTGCTCGCCGCCGTCGACAGCGGCGGCCTGCTCGGCAAGGCTGTCGTCTTCTACCGCGCGGGCAGCGACATCGCCCGGTTGTATTCGATCGCCGTCGCCGAAGCCGCGCGCGGCCGCGGCGTAGCCAAAGCGCTGCTGGCGGCCGTCGAGGCGGCGGCGCGCGCGCATGGCGGCGCGCGTCTGCGTCTGGAAGTGCGCAAGGACAATGCCGGCGCGATCGCCCTGTACGAGCGCCTCGGCTTTCATCGCTTCGGCGAAAAGCGTGGCTTCTACGAAGACGGGGCCGATGCCTGGCGCTACGAGAAGTCGCTGGAGCAAAGGCCGTAGCAGCCCGGCCGCTATCAGTGTGCCGGCGCGTTTTTACGCGCGATCGCGCCATTCATCATGCGATCGGTGAGCGCGATGCCCATCGCGGACAGAATGAAGACGCAATGGATGATCGTCTGCCACATCACGCCGATCGGAGTGATCGTGCTGCACCGTGGCGCCGCGGTCGTGGTGCTCTTGATCAGTTCGAAATCCTCGGCCGTGCACATCGGCAGACCGCCGAGCGCGCCCGAAGCGATGAAGGTTTTGAGCAGATGGATCGACGAGATGCCGATAATCGCCATCGCCAGTTTCACCTTGAGCACCGAGGCATTGACGTGGCTGAGCCACTCGGGCTGGTCGGGATGGTCTTCCAGGCGCAGGCGCGAAACAAACGTCTCGTAGCCGCCGACGATCACCATGACGAGCAGGTTCGAAATCATCACCACGTCGATCAGGCCGAGCACGATCAGCATGATTTCCTGCTCGCCGAAGTTCACCGCGCCAGTGATCAGGTGCCAGAGTTCCTTGAGGAATAGCACGACATAGACGCCCTGCGCGACGATCAGGCCGAGATACAGCGGCAACTGCAGCCAGCGCGAGGAAAAGATCAGGAACGGCAGCGGCTGCATGCTTTGCCGCGGCGACGATGACGACATGGACTACCCCGATGGTTCAAAGCGCCCGATTCTATCGATTCGATGTTTGGATTGCGTTAGCGCGTGATGACGTGATTGTTTCGCGTGGCGCCTGTGTCTACCATCGCGCTTCACATCGAACCCGGTAGGGCTGGATATGTCGGCGAATACACTTTTCAGGATTCGTGTCTTGGCCGCGGCGGCGCTGGCCGGCCTTCTTCTCGTGGGCTGCGCGACGCAGCCGCACGAAGCGGCACCGCCACCGCCGCAACCGCCGGTCGCGGCGGTGCACCCGTATCCGGTGTCCGCGCCGAGCGGTACGCGCATCGACAATTACTATTGGCTGCGCGACGACACGCGCAGCAAACCCGAAGTGCTCAACTATCTCAAGGCGGAAAACGCCTACTACGAGCAGATGACGCAGCACACGCAGGCGCTGCAGGAGACGCTATACAAGGAGATCACCGCGCGCCTGGCCCCGGATGACGACAGCGTGCCGGTGAAATACCGCCATTGCTGGTATCAGACGCGCTTCGCCGCGGGCGCCGAATATCCGCTGTATCTGCGCCGCTGCGGCAATTCGGAGGCGCACGAGCAGGCGCTGTTCGACGGACCCGCGCTGGCGAAAGGGCACGACTTCTATCAGATCGGCCAGTACGAGGTGAGCCCGAACGAACAGCTCGTCGCCTACGCCGAGGACACGGCCGGGCGGCAGCAATTCACGATCCGCTTCAAGGATGTGGCCAAGGGCAAACTGCTGCCCGACGAGCTGAAGAACACGCCGGGCGCGATGGCCTGGGCTGACGACAACCGCACGCTGTTCTACGTCGAGAACGACCCGGTCACTCTGCTCACCGTGCGCGTGAAAAAGCACACGCTCGGCACCGATCCGAAGAAGGATCCGGTGGTGTATGAGGAACGCGATCACAGCTACTACCTCGATGTGGCGCGCACGGGCGACGACAAGTTCGTTGCGATCGATTCGCAGTCAACGCTGTCGAGCGAGATCCGCTACATTCCGGCAAGCCAGCCGAAGGCGCGGTTCAAGGTGCTCGCACCGCGCGAGCACGACTTCAAGTACGACGCCGAGCACATCGACCGGCGCTGGGTGATCCGCACGAACTGGGAGGCGAAGAATTTCCGCGTGATGCAGGTCGACGATGCCCAGGTCGGCGACAAGAAACGCTGGCGCGAGATCGTGGCGGCGCGCAACGATGCGACGATCGACCACATCGCGCTGTTTCGTAACTATCTCGTCGTCGGCGAGCACAGCGAGGGCCTGGCCCGTGTGCATATCAAGCCCTGGCGTGACGGCGCGGCGCGCTACGTCGACGTCGACGAGGCCGACTACACGGCGACGATCGGCGACAACCGCGAGCAGAACACCGACGTGCTGCGCTACAACGTCACCTCGCTGGTGACCCCGAACACGGTCTACGATCTCGACATGCGCACCGGCAAGCGCGAAATGCGCAAGCGCGATCCGGTGGTCGGATTCGACGGCGCAAATTACGCGGCCGATCGTGTGTGGGCGCTGGCGCGCGACGGAGTGAAGGTTCCGGTCTCGCTTGCCTACCGCAAAGACACCAAACGTGACGGCACCGCGCCGATGCTGCAGATCGGCTATGGCTCCTACGGCGCGCCGAACGATCCGCGCTTCAGCCCTGCTTATGTCTCGCTGCTCGACCGTGGCTTCGTCGTCGCGATCGCGCACGTGCGCGGCGGCGGCGAGCTCGGCCGCGGCTGGTACGAGGACGGCAAGCTGCTGAAGAAGAACCACACGTTCACCGATTTCATCGACGCGACCGAGTATCTCGTCGCGCAGAAAGTCGCGGCCAAGGACAAAGTATTCGCCTTCGGCCGCAGCGCGGGCGGCCTGCTCATGGGCGCGATCGCGAATATGGCGCCGCAGGACTATCGCGGCATCTTCACCCAGGTGCCGTTCGTCGATGTGGTGACGACGATGCTCGACGACTCGATCCCGTTGACCACGAACGAATTCGACGAATGGGGCAACCCGCAGGACACGAAGTTCTACGAAACCATGCTCGCCTATTCGCCGTACGACAACGTCAAGGCGCAGGCCTATCCGGCGATGTTCGTCAGCACCGGCCTCAACGACTCGCAGGTGCAGTACTACGAGCCGAGCAAGTGGGTGGCCAAGCTGCGCGCGCTGAAGACCGACAAGAATCCGCTGCTGTTCAAGATCAACATGGAAGCCGGCCACGGCGGCAAGAGCGGCCGCTACACGCATTGGCGCGAGACGGCCGAGGCCTATGCCTTCATGCTCGATCAGCTCGCGCCGCCGACGGGCAAGGCGAAGAAGTAGGGAACGCTCGGCGCGGTCAGTTTGCCGCGGCGCGTGAGGTTCCGCGCCGGCCGGCGTCGGTGGTTTCGTCGAGCACGTCCACGAGTTCGGCGAGATCGCGCACGATCAAGTCCGGGTAGATTTCGGATTGCGCCGAGGCATCGTGCCAGCTCAGCGAGCCGCGGTGCAGCCACACGCTGCGCAGGCCCGCGCGAGTCGCGCCGATCACGTCGAGTTCGGGATCATCGCCCACATGCAGCACTTCCTCCGGGGCGAGCTCGAGTTTTTCGCAGGCAGCGTGGAAGATGTCCGCGGCGGGTTTGCTCATGCCGAACGCACTCGCGTGCAGGACGAAGCGGAAGTGCCCCGCGAGGCCGATCGCGGCGAGGTCGGCGTTGCCATTGGTGATCGCGGCGAGCGGGTAGCGGGCGCCGAGGCGTTCCAGCGCGGGCAGCGCGTCGGCGTAGCACTCCACGCGGTTGCGCTCGGCGTAGAACGCGGCGAATGCGCCGTCGACGTGATCGTCATGGTAGCCGTGCGGCAGCAGCGCCGCGCGCAGCGACAAACGCCGTTGCGCGCTGAAATCGTGGGAAAGATGCGGGTTCTCGTCGGCGACGCGGTTGCGCAGCGCGCGCATCGCGTCGACCGGATAGGCGTCGGCGGTGCGCGGACAGTGCGTGCGCAGCCAGGCGTCGAGCTGCCGTTCCGCGCGCAGCATCACCGGCTCGATCGGCCACAGCGTGTCGTCGAGATCGAACGTGATCGCGCGGATGTGCAAAGTGCCCATGCGCATGGACTACGGCTTGTCGGTGGCTTTCGCCGCCTTCTTTTGCGCGGTGACTTCGGCCGCGCGCTGCTTGGCCTGCTGCGCCTCGAGCGAATTGGGCTGCGTGCGCAGCAGATAATCGGCCGTCGCGATCGGCGCGGAGATCGGGCGCGGTTCGCCTCTGCCCAGCGCGCGTTCGGCGACCCAGGCCGAGTTCTTCTCCAGTTCGTCCGTCAGCGCGGGCGCGTCGTCGATCGGCACGAGCTGATGCTTGCGGATGATCGCCTTGCCCGCGTCGGAGCTCGCGTATTTGATGAACTTCTCGGTCGCCTCGAAATTCTTGCTGTCCTTGCGCACGGCGAGATAAAGCGGTGCATACAGCGGATAGCTGCCGTCCTTGATCGTGGCGGTGTTGGCCGAAACGCCTTCGACCTTGAGCATCTTGATCGCTTTGTTGTCCCACACCGAGGACAGCGTGGTGAAGCCGAGGCCGTGCGGATCGATCGTCACGCCTTCTTCGAGCTTGGCCGTGTTCATGTACTGACGCTGCGCCCACACCGGCTGGTCGCCCTTGTTGTAGATGTATTTACGCAGCACGTAGTCGACGCCGTCGAGCGGTGCGGCGATCGCGTAGAGATTGATCGGCTCATCCGGGCCGCCCAGATCTTTCCAGGTTTTCAATTGGCCGCCGTAGATGTCATAGAGCTGCTTGAGGGTGACGCTGTCGGCCGGATTCTTCGGCGAGGTGATCGGCACCATCGCTTCCCAGGCGATCGGATAGAAAGTCAGGTTCGCCTCTTCGGCGCGCCCCGGCATCGCCGGGCGTGCGCTGCCGGCGACGTCGGCCGTGCCCGAGTTGACCGCGTCGATGCCCGAGATCGTGCTGAACGGCTGCATCGTGACCTTGCCGAGCTTCGACAGTTCGTATTGCTTGGCGAGGTCGGCAACGAAGGCGCGCTCGGTGGCGCGATCACCGCGCCAGACGATGCCCGGCGGCAGCTTGACCTTGGTCGCGGCGGCCGGAGCGGCCTTCTTCGCCGCCGGCTTCGCCGGTGCGGATTTCGCCGCGGTCTGCGCCGATGCCACGTTGCAAGCGATGGCGAGCCCGAAGGAGCAGGCAAGAAGGGTAAAAGTATATTTTCGTGCGTTTTTCACGTAGCGACGGCCCGCATGTTCAGAATCAAACGCAGATTATCGCCCAACTTACGCCAACGGAACATTACTGCAGCGTAACGACGAACGTATCACCGCCGCGTGCGACGACAAGCTGAACCTGGCGCAGGCCACGCTTGAGCACTTGGGTCAAATCCGCCAGCGTGTTCACGCGCTGCCGGCCGACACCGAAAATGATGTCGCCGGCCTTGAGGCCGATCTCCGCGGCACGGCTTCCCGGCGCGACGCTGATCACGCTGACGCCGCTCTTGCCCTCTGCGCGCGTGCGTTCGCTCACGTCGGCGAGCGTGGCGCCGGTGAGGCGCGCATCGAGTTTGGCGCCTTCACTCGAGGCCACGCGCTCAGCTTCGATGCGTGCGCTCACCGTCACCGGTTTGCCTTCGCGCAGCAGTTTCAGTTCGATCGTCGAACCGATAGCGGCGAGACCCTCGGCATTGTAGAGATCGCCTTCGTTCTGTACCGGGCGGCCGTTCGCGGCGACGATCACGTCGCCCGTCTGCAGGCCGGCGTTCGCGGCGGGCGAGCCATCGCGTACCTGGGTGACGACGGCGCCCTGCTGTTCCTCCTTGATGCCGAGCATGCGCGCGATTTCCGCATTCACGCTCTGCACCTGCGCGCCGAGCGAGCCATGGCGCACGCTGCCGGTCGAAATGATCTGGCCCATCACGTTGCTGGCAAGATTCGACGGAATCGCAAAGCCGATGCCGACATTGCCGCCCGACGGTGAATAGATCGCCGAGTTGATGCCGACGAGCTCGCCCTTGAGATTGACCAGCGCGCCGCCCGAGTTGCCCGGGTTGATCGATGCGTCGGTCTGGATGAAATTCTGGATGCCGAGGCCGCGCAGGCCGGTGCGGTTGAGGCCGGAGACGATGCCGGAGGTCGCCGTCTGACCGACGCCGAACGGGTTGCCGAGCGCGACGACGAAATCGCCGACGCGCAGCTGGTTCGAATCGGCGAGCGGCAGCGCGGTCAGTTTCTCTGCGGGAATCTGGATCACCGCAACGTCGGTGTCGGGGTCGTTGCCGATCAATTTCGCTTTGAGCGTGCGCCCGTCGTGTAACGTCACCGAAATATCGTCGGCGCCGTCGATCACGTGATTGTTGGTCAGCACGTAGCCTTTGCCCGCGTCGATGATCACGCCTGAGCCGAGCGATTGTTCGACGCGTTCGCGCGGCATGTTCTGCATGCCGAAGAACTGGCGGAAGAACGGATCGTTCATGAACGGGTTGTTCACCCGCACGTGGGTCTTCGAATTGATGTTGACCACCGCGGGCACCACGCGCTCGAGCATCGGCGCGAGCGAAGGCACCGCCTGGCCGTCGACCGCGGCGGGCAGGGTGGCGTGAGCGCGGGGGCTGCCGGCAAGCGCGGCGAGAACGAAGACGGAAGCGAGCGTGGAGACCATCGTTTTGCGCGCAGCGGAAGTGCGGCGATCGGTGCGGAAGAAGTGGCGCATGGATTCCTTCGAGTGGTTGCGTTCGTCCCTAAGCGCGAAGATGACAAAGGGGCCGTCCTGGCAACCCATTTCAATTAAAAGTCGGACGCCAGACAGACCGCAAATGCGCCCGGCTGTTCCCCGCTTCAATGCGACGGAGTTGGCGAAAACCGCATTCTGGCGCGGTTTCTCGGCCATGCAAATGGCGATCTCATGCTTTGTAACAATAGCGCGTTATAAACTATTGATTCTTCGATATTAAAAAAATCCTTTGACAAGCAAATTTCGGAGGCGTACGTTTGCAATCACCTCGCAGCCACAACATCTTGTGTACTTTGCGACAAAGTATCCCCAAGAGATTGGGTTCGGGGTGGTGGTAACAGAAATGTAAGACAGCGCCTCCAAGCGCTGGACGGGGTTACAGACGCGACAATTTAAAATTTACAACAAGGAGTGCCCAGGCCGGGATGACCGGAAAGGCGCCATAGGGGAAGTTTTCCCCGAAAGAACGGTTGGGAAAAGCCGTTCGGCACACGGAGGTGCCACCGAATCGAACGCGCGAGCGTTTGCTTGCAAACCGCGACAGGATGCACGGTTTGCAATACAAGAGCTTGGCAATGAAAGCGCGGTGGTGTGGTCAATAATTTCGGACACGTCGCCGCCGTGCAGGATGCCGCAACCATAACAAGCCGGAGAGAAACCACGATGAGTACCGTACGAGTTGAAGCCTTGGATCGCGCCGACGCGACGATCCCGCTGCAACCGGCTTCCTACGACATCTGGGACAAGAAATACCGCCTGAAGTCGAAGAAAGGCGAGGCGGTCGACGCGAGCATCGACCACACCTACCAGCGCGTCGCGCGCGCCCTGGCCGAGCCGGAGGCGACACCGGAGAAGCAGAAGTACTGGTACGAACGCTTCCTCTGGGCGCTGCGCCGCGGCGCGATCCCGGCCGGACGCGTCACCTCGAACGCCGGCGCGCTCGAGCACAAGCCGGCCACGTCCACGATCAACTGCACCGTCTCGGGCACGATTGAGGACTCGATGGACGGCATCCTCGAAAAAGTCCACGAGGCGGGCCTCACCTTGAAGGCTGGCTGCGGCATCGGCTACGAATTCTCGACCCTGCGCCCGCGCGGCGCCTATGTGTCGGGCGCGGGCGCGTACACGTCCGGTCCGATGTCGTTCATGGATATCTACGACAAGATGTGCTTCACCGTGTCCAGCGCCGGCGGCCGCCGCGGCGCGCAGATGGGCACGTTCGAGATCGGCCATCCCGACGTCAAGGATTTCATCCGCGCCAAGCGCGAGGACGGGCGCCTGCGCCAGTTCAACCTGTCGCTGCTGATCACCGACGGCTTCATGCAGGCGGTCGAGAACGATGCCGACTGGCCGCTCGTGTTTCCGGTCAACATCAAGGAAAAGGACGAGATCGATCTCAACGATCCCGCCGTAGCGATCTGGCGCGATTGGCCGACGACGAAGAATTACGTCACGCGCGAGGACGGCCTGGTCGCGTGCAAGATCTACGGCCACATCCGCGCGAAGCACCTGTGGGACATGATCATGACCTCGACGTACGACTACGCCGAGCCGGGTTTCATCCTGATCGATCGCGTCAACGAGATGAACAACAATTGGTGGTGCGAGAACATCCGCGCGACCAATCCCTGCGGTGAGCAGCCGCTGCCGCCGTACGGCTCCTGCCTGCTCGGCTCGATCAACTTGACCACCTTCGTGCGCGACCCGTTCGGCCCGAAGGCGCGTTTCGACTGGGACGAATACAAAGAAGTCGTACGCGTGTTCACGCGCATGCTCGACAACGTGGTCGAGATCAACGGCCTGCCGCTGGCGCAGCAGCGCGAGGAGATTCTGTCCAAGCGCCGCCACGGCATGGGCTTCCTCGGCCTGGGCTCGACGATCACGATGTTGAAGATGAAGTACGGCTCGAAGGATTCGTGCGAATTCACCGAGCAGATCGCGCGTGAGATGGCCGTCGCCGGTTGGGAAGTCGCCGCCTCGCTGGCCAAAGAAAAAGGCCCGGCGCCGATCATGACCCAGGAATTCGAGGTCACCGCGAAGATGCTGCGCCAGCGCCCGGAGATGGCGCGCGACGGCTACAAAGTAGGTGACAAAATTGCGGGCAAGGTGCTGCACGCCAAGTACAGCCGCTACATGCAGCGCGTGGCCGAAGTGGCGCCGGAACTGGTCAACGAGCTGGCCGAGGTTGGGGCGCGCTTCACCCACCATTCCTCGATCGCGCCGACCGGCACGATCTCGTTGTCGCTGGCGAACAATGCCTCGAACGGCATCGAGCCGTCGTTTGCGCATCACTACAGCCGCAACGTGATCCGCGAAGGCAAGAAGAGCAAGGAAAAGGTCGAGGTGTTCAGCTACGAGCTGCTCGCCTACCGCGAGCTGATCAACGCCAAAGCGATGCCGTTCACGGACGATGTCGAAGCCAAGCTGCCGGACTATTTCATTGCCGCGGACCAAGTGACGCCGACCGAGCATGTCGATATCCAGGCCGCGGCGCAGAAATGGGTCGATTCGTCGATCTCGAAGACCGCGAACGTGCCGACCGACTATCCGTACGAGGACTTCAAGGACATCTACCGCTACGCGCATAAGCAGGGCCTGAAGGGCTGCACGACGTTCCGCTTCAACCCGGCCGCGTTCCAGGGCGTGCTCGTCAAGGAATCCGACCTGGAGAACACGCTGTACCGCTTCGAGCTCGAAGACGGCACGGTCGTGGAGGTCAAGGGCAACGAGGAAATCGAATACGACGGCGAAACCCATACCGCCGCGAATCTGTTCGACGCACTGAAAGAGGGTTACTACGGCAAGTTCTGAAATTAGGCCGATGCGATGTTGAGGGATCGCGGCAAGTTCTGAGCGGGCGGCATCTCGGCTCGATGAATCGGGCCCCTTGGAACTCAAAAAGCACTTGCACGCCGCCGCGCAACGGGTAAATTCGCAAAACCGAATCGCGTCTCGTCGTTCGGGTGGTTGCCGTTGAATCTTCTGGTCTAGTGCTTACGTAACTCGGAGGGATTTATGCAGATCGAACAGTCCATCGGCGAAGCCGCGAGCAACGCGGTCGAAGCCGTTGTAGAGAAAGCGCAGGAAGTCGGACAAGCCGCGGTCGAGAGAACCGGCGCGGTCGTGGCCGAGGTGAGAACCGCAGTGGTCAACACGGCGACCGCGGCGAGCAATACCGCGGCGGCGGCGAAGGACGCGGTGGTGAAGAAAGCGGCTGCGGTGAAGAAGGTCGTGGCGAAGAAAGCCGCAGCGGCCGTGAAGACGGTCAAGGCGGCGGCGAAGAAGGCCGCGAAGAAGGTGGCTCCGAAAAAAGCAGCCAAGAAAGCAGCCAAGAAAGCGGCAAAGAAGGCAGCGAAAAAAGTAGCGAAGAAGGCGGCTCCGAAGAAAGCCGCAAAGAAGGTCGCGAAGAAAGCCGCGCCGAAGAAAGCCGCGAAGAAGGTGGCAAAGAAAGTAGCGAAGAAGGTCGCGAAGAAGGTCGCGAAGAAGGTCGCGAAGAAGAAGGGCCGCCGCACAACGCTGTATTCGAGCAAGGGCAAGAAGCTCTATGCAGTGCGCGATGCGAAAGGGCACTTCAAGGACATCCAGACCTACAAGCGCGCCCACACGATGGACATGAAGCGCAAATCCAAGTCCGAAATCGCCGCCAAGGCGAAGAAGGCCGCGAAAGCGAAGAAGAAGTAGTCACGACCCACGAAGTCGCACGGGCGGCTTCGTGGCGTCCCGTTGAGGAAATACGAAATATCATGGCGATCAAGATCTCGAAAAAAATAAAAGGCTACAGCGTCGGCAAGCCCGAAGACGGCACGATTCCCACCGTCGCTCCGGATCCGCGCGATGTGATCGTGGTGCAGCCGAAGGCTGAAGTGATCCAGATGCACGAGAAGGTCGAGCGTCCGGACACGCTGATCGGCGCGACCTACAAGATCAAATCGCCGCTGTTCGAGCACGCGCTGTACGTGACGATCAACGACATCGTGCTCAACGCCGACACCGAGCACGAGCTGCGCCGTCCGTTCGAGATCTTCATCAACTCGAAGAACATGGACCACTTCCAGTGGATCGTCGCACTGACCCGCATCATGTCGGCGGTGTTCCGCAAGGGCGGCGACGTCACTTTCCTGGTCGAGGAGCTGAAGGCTGTGTTCGATCCGCGCGGCGGCTACTTCAAGGCCGGCGGCGTCTACATGCCCTCGATCGTGGCCGAGCTCGGCGCGATCGTCGAGCAGCACCTGAAGATGATTGGCCTGCTGCACGACCCGGATCTCGATCCCGAACAGCGCCGCCTCATCGCCGAGAAGCGCGCCGCGTACGAAGCGCGCGCAACCGGCAAGGACGCAAAAAAAAAGTCTGACGTAGGCACCGCACCGGCCAAAGCCGAAGCAAAGTCCGCGCCGCAGGATTTGAGCGCCGACCTCGCCGGCGTTGGCGGTGAATCGGCACGCAAGCAAGGTGAAGTCGAATTCGCCGAACCGGCGACGAGCGCGTTCCCGCCCGGCGCGACGATGTGCAACAAATGCAATACGCAGGCCGTCATCCTGATGGACGGTTGCCAGACCTGCCTCAATTGCGGCTATTCGAAGTGCGGGTGATTTTGGAACAAGCCTGCTCGCTGAATCTTCTTCTTCCAGCATAGGCAACGGCCTTCACGGCCGTTGCGTCAGCTCGCTGCTCCGGAGGACGACCATCGAGCAAGGCTTCCGCCTTACTTTTTGTCATCGGTCGGGGCAGCTACTTGTTCGATAGGCCCGACCTCTACTTTCCCGAACATGGTACTCGCGTAGTCGGCGTACTCTTCATTCATTTGCGCATAGAACTGCGATCCGACGATGACCGTTCCGTCCATCTGGCAGACAAAACCACCACCGGCTATTTCCGTCATTGCTTTCCCGCGCTCGCGCATGAACTTAAGTCGGACACGTCGTTGCGTCGTCGACACCGAGTAGTCGTCCGCGAGCTTTAACAAAATGCTGTCCGCCGTCTGACGCTGTTCGTCGGTAATTGCAGAGCCCATTTTTTGCAGAGCTATTTTTGCATCGGACTGGTGGTACTCCGATGCCAGTCTCATCCATGCCAGGCCTCTTGGAACATCCACAGAAACCTTCGTTGCGCCGCGCAGATACATCATCGCCATTTCGTATAACGCGTCCTTGTTTCCGTAATATGCAGCGTGCTCAAACATGCTCAAGGCGCCTTTCGCATCTCCTTTGTCAAGGTACGCATGTGCTTTGATTTGGTAATACTTCCCAGGCAAAGAATTACCGCCGCGCGGATCACCGTAGAGGTCGCCGACATGAACGCATTTCTCGAAAACGGAGCTTCCGGGGTGTAAACCCGACTGTGCAAATGTGTCCTGCAATGCTCCGAATAGAAGACAAACGCAGCCCATTCCGGTGGTTAGGTGCTTCTTACCCATATTTGGAACCTAACCGCAGAAGGACCGTAGAACCGGATAATTCGCGGACAATTACTGGAGCACAATCGGACATGACTATATTTGTGAGGAACTTGATGTGATGGCGAGCCCAATCGCAGTGATCGATGTCACTTTTAATACTGAAGTCGAGAAATCCGACGTGCCGGTCCTCGTCGAGTTTTGGGGCGAGTGGTGTGCCCCCTGCAAGATGATCGCGCCGATGCTCGAGGACCTCGCGCGCGACTACGCCGGCCGGATGAAGATCGTGAAGGTCAACATTGACGAGAATCAGCGCACCGCGATGGCCTGGCGTGTGCGTTCGGCGCCGACGCTGATGCTGTTCAAGAACGGTGCGGTCGCGGCAACACAGATCGGCGCTGTGTCGAAAGCGCAGCTCGTGCAGATGGTGGAACGTGCGCTGTAACCGCGTCGCGCTCGCTCGTTCACCGCTTTTCTCCCGCAAACGCTCGTCGATATTCGCTTATCGGCCCCGCGCGCTGGCACACTGCAACAACCTCGCGAGACCCTGAAGCGCCGCTTCGCAGCCGTGCTGCAGACCGCATTTTTGCTGCTTTGCATCGATCTAATTCACAGAAATTTATGAATTCATCTGCTACATCTTGCGGCGCAGGGGCAACCGTCGCCGTGGGGGCATCATGTTTTCTGTATATCGTTCGCGGATTCTTCTTTCCGCCGCATTAATCGTGTCACTCGCCGGGCCGACCTTGGCTCAGGCGCAGGCCTTGACCATCGGGTCGAGGAATGTGGCCACTGCCGATCCGCTCGTTCCACGGCCGCCGACCACGCCTTGCACGGTCACATTGTTCAGCGGTCAGCAGTTCGCCGATTTCAACAACAAGCCGTTCGACTACACGCCCGCCGCGGGTTGCGCGGGGCCGTGGGAAAAAGTCGTGCTCGCGGTGGACTTCAGCATCACCGGCACGCGCCAGTACGATCGCACCGCGAGAATCTGGCTCGGCAATAGCGTCATTTATTTCGGCACCACACAGGAACCGTCGATTCCAGGCGGCGGTACGACGTCCTGGCACGTCGAGCGCGATCTGACCGACTACAGCACGCTGCTGGCGCAGGCGCAGAGCGGCTATGCCGAGCTCGGCAATTTCGTCGGTACTTACAACGGCGTGGTCTACGACGGCATCATCACCGGCACGGCGACGCTGTATTTCTATTCAGGCGGCGATGGCAACGACGGCAAGCGGCCCGACCAGGTGCTGTCGCTGAACCAGAACGGCGGCATCGCCTCGCTCGCGCAGCCGAGCGATCAGCTATCGGCCTCGTTCAGCGCGCTGCCGAAGAACATCGAGCGCGCCTACCTCGACGTCTTCACACAGAGCCAAAGCGCGGACGAGTTCTGGTTCTTCGACCTGCCGGACGACATCGCGCCGCTGTTCCAGGACACCGGCAGCACCGCGTTCAAGGAAGCGCTGGTGACGATCGACGGCCAGCCCGCGGGCATCTCGCCGATTTATCCGTGGATCTACACGGGCGGTGCGGATCCGATCCTGTGGCGCCCGATTCCCGGCGTGCAGACGCTCTCGTTCGAACCGTACCGCCTCGACCTGACGCCGTTCGTCGGCGTGCTCGGCGACGGCAGCGCGCACACCGTGGCGATCAGCGTCTACAACGCGGCCAACTACTTCGCCACCGCGGCGAATCTGTTGCTGTATCTGGATGCAGGTGCGAGCACGGTCAGCGGCAGCGTGACGACGAATACGCTGAGCGCGACGCCGGTCGTCGACGTCGTCAACAACGTCACCAGCGCGCCCGACGGTTCCGCATCCGGTTCCGTCTCGGTGACGTCCAACCGCAGCTACACGATCGCCGGCACGGCGAACACCTCGCACGGCGCGGTGACCACGCAGATCGATTCGAAGATCGCGTTCTCGAGCGTGCAGCAGCTGGCGACCTCGAATACGGTCTACCAGCAGGACACCGTGCAACGCACCGACATCGATACGCTCACCATGCGCACGCAGGGCAACAGAAAAGGCAAGGGCGGCACGCAAACGCTGCATGAAGTGCGCAGCTATCCGTTGACGTTCGACTATGACTACAACACGGCCGAGGACGGCTCGGCGACGCTACATAGCTTCGCCGATCAAGAGTTCCAGCAGCGGATCGACGCGAGCGTAAACGGCAACGCGATCAAGACGGCGACGCGCGACAACCATGTCGTCAGCACGGTCACGCGCAACTACGACGCCAGCGGCGCGCTCGTCACCACCCCGGCGACGGCCTCGCAGACGTACACCTATGCCGATCCGTTCGGTGCCTGCTACAGCCGCAAGGTCGAAGCGCAGGATCGCCTGCTGACGGCCGTGACCGACGGCGCCGGCTGCCCGGGCGGCCACAACCACCTCAGCTGGCATGACCAGTTCGCCAAGTTCGTCTCCGACGCGTGGGGCGTCACGGTGAAACTGCTGCCTTAATCGTTCGTTGCACCCGGACAGGACTTGCGCCTGTCCGGGCTGCGCTTGTGCTAGCCCGAACGGGCACCATATCGGCAAAGCATAAAATCCCGGCTGTAAGGTTTGCCGCGCTCGCCGCGTCTAATGGGCAGACCGAGCCAGTGGATTTCCTTATGTTCTATCGATTCCTTACCGTTCTGGGGCTTCTCATGTCGACACTTTTCGCGGCCGGCGCGAATGCCGCGCCCTCATCCTCGTCCACCGAGACGATCACGCTCGGCGGTGGCTGTTTCTGGTGCCTGGAAGCCGTGTTCACCGAGCTGAAAGGCGTGACGAAAGTCGAATCCGGCTACGCCGGCGGCCACGTGCCCAATCCGACGTACACGCAAGTGTCGGACGGCAACACCGGCCACGCCGAAGTCGTGCAGATCACGTTCGATCCGAACGTGGTGATGCTCGACACGGTCCTGCGCGCGTATTTCACCATCCACGATCCGACCACGCTGAACCGCCAGGGCAACGATGTCGGCACGCAATACCGCTCGATCGCGTTCTACCGCAATGACGTGCAGAAGGCGGCGATCGAGAAGGTGATCAAAGAGACCGCCGACAGTCACGAGTGGAACGGCACCATTGTCACCGAGGTGAAGCCGTTCACCATGTTCTATCGCGCCGAGAACTACCACCAGGAATACTTCAAGCTGCACGGCGAGCAGCCGTACTGCCAACTGGTCATTGCGCCGAAAGTGGCGAAATTCCGTAAGAAGTTCCACGACTTCCTGAAGTAGGGCGTGCTGCTTCGGCTGGCCGCGCCAAGCGTGGTCATGCTTTTTTCCCGATGCCGGGTAATCCGGGCCAACTCTTTTCCCGAAGATGGCCGCGCTTAGCCGTGGCCGTTCCTTTGCTCGCCGCCGGACTTCTCGTGTTGCGGCGCTTTTGCAATATCCGATGAAAACGTTTACATTCCGGCCGCGAGACCGCGTGACCGTGCGTAAAACACAAACCTAAAAGTGGTACGGCGGATCGCAACGTCATAGTGCATGACGCGGGAGGGCGGAGGGCATGGCGGTAACCATACGAGACGTCGCGCGCGAGGCACGGGTATCCGTGGCTTCGGTGTCGCGCGCGCTCAACGGTTCACCCTCGGTCACGGACGAGACGCGCGCGCGCATCGCGAGCATCGCCGCGCGCCTGCGCTACGTGCCGCACAGCGCCGCGCGCAGCCTCATCACCAAGCGCACCCAGACCGTCGGCGCGCTGCTTCCCGACCTGTACGGCGAATTCTTCTCCGAGCTGATCCGCGGCATCGACTTGGCCGCGCGTGCGAAAGGACTGCATCTGCTCGTTTCCTCCTCGCACGGCGATGCCGACGAGGCTGCCGCGGCGCTGCGCGCGATGCAGGGCCGCGTTGACGGCATGCTCATTCTCTCGCCGCACGTCGATGCGGCGTTTCTGCGCGCGAATCTGCCCGAATCCACGCCTGCGGTGCTGCTCAACTCCGCGCTCAAGAGCACGCAATTCGACGTGCTCAACATCGACAACTACGGCGGTGCCTACGCGATGACGCGGCATCTGCTCGATGCCGGCCATGCGAGCGTGGCCTTCGTCAGCGGCCCCGAAGACAACTTCGACGCGCAGCAGCGCGAGCGCGGTTATCGCGAGGCGATGGCGGCATTCGCGCCGAAGGCCGCGGTCAAGGTCGTGCCGGGCGACTTCAGCGAAGAGTCCGGCTACCGCGCCGCGCGTACATTGGCGAAAGCCGCGAAGCCGCCGCACGCCGTGTTCGCCGCAAACGACATGATGGCCGTGGGCTGCCTGCGCGCGTTTGCGGAAGCAGAACTCGGCGTGCCACGCGACGTGGCCCTGGCCGGTTTCGACGACATTCCGATCGCGCGCTACGTCACACCGGCGCTGACCACGGTGCGCGTGCGCATCGCTGACCTCGGCCGCAGCGCGCTCGAGCGCGTCGCCGCGGCGATCGAAAAGCCGGGCCGCGTGCGCCCCTCGGCACAAACTCTCGGCTGTGAAATCGTCGTGCGCGCGAGCAGCGGCGGCGACGGAGGCAAATCATCGAAACGTGGTTGAAAGCGGGACCGACATTCACGAGCAAGTCATACCAACAAGCACAAATCGCCTTAAATTCCTTTGGGAGGAGAACATGAGAAAACCACTGCCCTTGAAGAAAAAAATCCTCGCCACACTCATTCGCAGCGCCGTCGTCGCCACGGTGGCGCTGCCGGCGATGAGTTGGGCGCAATCGTCGGATGCGGGGCTGCGCGGTAAAGCACAGCCGCAGATGCAGATCACTGCGAAGAACATCGACACTGGACTGCGCCGCACGACGACCAGCGCGGCCGACGGCAGCTACGCCTTGGTGGGTCTGCCGCCAGGCCGCTATCAAGTCGATGCAGGACCGGGGACGGAAAAGACCGTGACCCTAGCCGTGGCAACCACAGGCACGCTTGATTTCGTTGCGCCGGCCGGCGCGACCACTGGAGCGGCGACGCTCGAAGGAATCACCGTCACCGGAACAGCGTTGACTGAGGTGAAGACCTCGGAAATCGGCACCAACGTGTCGCTGGAGCAGATCCGCCGAATTCCACAGATTACGCGCAACTTCCTCGAATTCGCCGACACGGTGCCGGGCATGAAATTCCAAGTCGGCAGCGACGGGCACACGCAGTTGCGCGGCGGCGCGCAAACGACGAGCGCGATCAACGTCTATATCGACGGCGTCGGGCAGAAGGGTTACGTTCTGACCGGCGGCGTGTCGGGCCAGGATCAGAGCCAGGGTAATCCGTTCCCGCAGCTCGCGATCGGCGAGTACAAGGTCATCACCTCGAACTACAAGGCTGAGTTTGATCAGATCGGCAGTGCTGCGGTCGTAGCGCAGACGAAGTCCGGCACGAACGAGTTCCACGGCGAGGTGTTTGGCACGCACAGTGATCAGGATTGGCGCGCGCGTACGCCGGCCGAGGCCAATGCTGGCGGCAAGATTCCCACGTACACGGACGAGTTCGGCCTGTCTATCGGCGGACCGATCATCCAGGACACGATGCATTTCTTCTTTGCCTACGAAGGCAAGAACTTCTCCACGCCGCAAACCGTCAAGCCAGGCGACTTGGTCGGCCTGGATCAGTACCTTCCCGCAGCGGCGCGTGCGCAGCTCGGCCCGACCAGCAAGCCCTTTGCCGAGGATCTGTACTTCGGCAAGATCGATTGGGAGATCGCCGATCGCGATCGTTTGGAGGCGAGCGTCAAATATCGCGACGAAGCCGGGCGCGATGACGTAGGCAATCAGACGGCGGCATCAGCATCGAAGAAGATCGCCAACGACGACAAGCGCTACGATTTGCGTTGGGAGCATACGGCCGACTCCTGGTACAACGACCTTAAGCTCACCTACGAAAGCGCGTTCTACAACCCGACTGCGTATACCTTCGGAAACCAGAACAATTACACCAACGGTACCGACCAGAACAAACTGGTCCTGAGGACGGACGCCACCTCGGGCCTCTCCATCCAGGACAAAGGGCAGAAGGGCCCATCGATCCAGGACGACCTGACCTTCAACAACCTCAACTGGATGGGCGACCACACGGTCAAGATGGGCTTCAAGATCAAGCATGTCGAGCTGACTCAGTCGGAAAATGCGGCGATCAATCCTCAGTTCTTCTACGCCATCGGCCCGGGTTTTTCGGCCGACGCACCGCCGTACCTGGTGAAGTTCAGTACTCCGTTCCCCGGAACCTCGCCGATCGTAACGTCCAAGAACAAGCAGTACGGTGTCTATATCCAGGACGACTGGGACGTCAACGACAAGCTGCAGCTGAACCTCGGCGTGCGCTGGGACTACGAGAAGATTCCCTCGTACGAGAATTTCGTCACCTTCCCCGAAGCGATCGCAGCCTTTAACGCCCAGGATCCGAGCGCGCCGGCCGGCCAGACGTACGCGCAAACGCTGGCGAAGGGCGGCATCAACATCAACGACTACATCAGCAACGGGCACAATCGCAAGACGCCGAAGGACTCGTGGGCGCCACGCCTGGGCTTCTCTTATGATCTCAATGGCGATCAGGAGCACGTGATCTACGGCGGCGCCGGGCGCAGCTACGACCGCAACCTGTTCGACTACATGGGCCTGGAGCCGGTCAAGGGCGCGCTGACGGAGACCGACGTCTTCTTCAATCCGACGGCGGGCTGCAGTCCGTCGAACACCTGCGTGAATTGGGATCCGAAATATCTCGGCGGCATGGGTGCGCTGACATCACTCGTCACGGCGAAGGGCCGCAATTCGGAAATCGACCTGCTCAACAACAACCTGAAAGTGCCCTACACGGACCAGTTCAGCATCGGCATGCGCAACAAGGTCGGCGACTGGAACACGAGTGCGACGGTGGCCTACCTCCACAGCAAGGATGGATTCGTCTTTACCCTCGGCAACCGCTTCCCGGACGGCGCGTTCTTCAAGGACGGCGGGCAGCCGTGGGGCAATTCGCCGCCGGGCTTGGGCGCACTGATCCTCGGCGACAACGGCATCGAAACGAAGACCACACAGTTGTTGCTGTCGGCCGAAAAACCTTACACCAAGGATGCGGGGTGGGGTGCAACCTTTGCGTACACCTATTCGCATGCGCGCGGCAATCGCGGCGGCGACGAGCACTACGCGTTCGATGGAGCAACGATTCACGACTATCCCTTCATTCCACTCGCAGCCGTACCCAAGCATCGCTTTGTGGCGACCGGTACCTACGACGGTTGGTGGGATATGACCTTTACCGGCAAGTTGACGCTGGAGACGACTTCTCCGTTCAACGACGTCAAGAGTCAAGGCGATATCGGTGGGCCTGCCGACGGAAGCCCTGCCCGATTCTATGCGGCGGTCAATCCGCCCGGAAAGAGCTTCCTGTTCGGGGGACCGATATTCGGCGTACGCCAGATCGATCTTTCAGTAAACAAGAATTTCGACCTGACCCGCGGCATGACGTTCTATGTCCGCCTCGACGCGATCAATATTTTCAACTTCATCAACTACAAGGATTACCTGATCAACTGGGGCAGCAACGGTGTGTACCATCCCGTCACGGTGTTCAACACCAGTGGCGACACATGGGCCCCGGTGCGCACGGTCAAGCTGACTGCAGGTTTCCGCTTCTGACAGTGTGCTCGTTGTTTTGTGCAAAGCCCGCTTCGGCGGGCTTTGTTTTGATCGGCGCCGGAGAATTCCCGGGCCATGCGATTGCATGCAAAATGGCGCATCGAACCGGGACTGAAATCGAGGGTGCATGAACGACAACCGCATCAAGAACATCGTTATCGTCGGCGGGGGCAGCGCGGGCTGGATGGCCGCGGCGGCGTTCGCGAAAATATTCGACGGCGCCTATTCGATCCGCTTGATCGAGTCCGAGGAGATCGGCACGATCGGTGTGGGCGAGGCGACGGTGCCGCATCTCAAGCTGTTCAACCATACGCTCGGCATCGTCGAAGTCGACTTCATCAAGCAGACCCAGGGTACGTTCAAGCTCGGCATCGAATTTGTCGATTGGGCACGCATCGGCGACAAGTACATCCACGGCTTTGGCCAGATCGGCCACGACTACGGCTTGCTGCCGTTCCACCAGTACTGGGTCAAGGCGTACAGGCAAGGCAAAACCAGCAGCCTGGACGACTACTCGCTTAACGCCGCAGCGGCGCTGAAGGGCAAGTTCATGACGTCGGCGAACGACGTCAAGGAGAACTCGCCGCTCGCGAACATCGCCTACGCGTATCACTTCGATGCCGGCCTCTACGCAAAGTATCTGCGCGGCTTCGCCGAGAAACGCGGCGTGCGCCGCACCGAGGGCAAGGTCACGCAGGTGATCCAGCGGCCCGAGGATGGCTACGTCGAGGCGGTTGTCATGGAGAACGGCGAGAAGATCGCCGGCGACCTTTTCATCGACTGCTCCGGTTTCCGCGGTTTGCTGATCGAGCAGACGCTGAAGGCCGGCTACGAGGATTGGTCGCACTGGCTGCCGTGCGATCGCGCGGTGGCGGCACCGTGCGAGAACGTCGGGCCGCCCACACCGTTCGTGCGTTGCACCGCGCGCGAAGCCGGCTGGACTTGGCGCATCCCGCTGCAGCACCGCACCGGCAACGGCTACGTGTATGCCAGCAAATACATCAGCGACGACGAGGCCGCGGCGAACCTGCTGAAGTGGCTCGACGGCCGCCCGCTCGGCGATCCGCGCGTGCTGCGCTTCACCCCGGGGCAGCGCAAGAAGTGCTGGGACAAGAACGTCGTCGCGATCGGCTTGGCGAGCGGCTTCCTCGAACCGCTGGAATCAACCAGCATCTTCCTGATTCAGTCGGCGATTGCGCGCCTGATCAACCTGTTCCCTGATCAGGGCTTCAGCCAGGTGGTTCGCGACCGCTACAACGCACAGGCTTCGTTCGAAATCGAACGCATCCGGGATTTCATCATCCTGCACTACTACGCCACCGAACGCGACGACACGCCGTTCTGGAATTATTGCCGCACGATGTCCGTTCCCGAACCGCTGGCCGACAACATCCGTCTGTTCCGCGATTCCGGTCGCTTCTATCGCAATGCCGAAGAGATGTTCGCCCAGCCGAGCTGGGTCGAAGTGATGATCGGCCAGCGCATCGTGCCCGAGCGCTACCATCCGCTCGTCGACCAGATGCCGCAGGCCGACCTCGAAGACCTGGTCAACGGAGTGAAGAAGGTGCTCGCGAACTGCGTCGAAGTGATGCCGCCGCACCAGGCCTTCATCGACCGCTACTGCAAGGCGCCGAAACCGTGAGGCGGGAACGTTTGCGCGTTTCCGCGGTCAGATGCCTGTTGCCGCGCCGGTTCCAAGGCTGCGCGCGCACTTTCCTTCCATCGTTCCCCTTTTAATCGAGATGCCATCGTGAGTCTGAGCACGCTGTTCCGTCGTCTGAATGTAAACGTTTTCATCGTCCTGCTCGTGTTCGCCGCGGGTTGGCAAGGCACCGCGCTGGCGAAGGCGCCCGAGGGCGGATTCTCCGCGCTGCCGAAGGCGCAGCAGGCGATGCTCGACGATGTCGAAAAGCGCACGTTTCAATACTTCGTCGACAGCACGAATGAAAAGAACGGCCTCATGCCCGACCACTGGCCGCAGGTGCCGGGCAACGACTATTTCTCCTCGATCGCCTCGGTCGGCTTCGGCCTCACCGCCTACGGGATCGGCGTCGAGCGCGGCTGGATGAAGCGCGACGAGGCGGTCAAGCGCACGCTGACGACGCTGCGTTTCTTCCACGGCGCGCCACAAAGCGAGGCGATCGACGCCACCGGCTACCGCGGCTTCTTCTACCACTTCATCGACATAGATACGGGCAAACGCTTCAACTCCTCGCCGTGGGTGGAGCTGTCGACGATTGACACGACCCTGCTGCTCGGCGGCGTGCTGTTCGCACAGTCATACTACGACCGCAACACGAAGGACGAAAAAGAAATTCGTCGTCTCGCCGATGAAATCTACCGCCGTGTCGATTGGCAGTGGGCCGCCGCGCGCCCGCCGCTCGTGGCGATGGGCTGGACGCCGGAAAATCAGTTCATCCGCGTCGACTGGGCCGGCTACAACGAGGCGATGCTGCTGTATGTGCTTGCGCTCGCGTCGCCCACGCATCCGCTCGGTGCCTCGGCGTGGGGTGCGTGGACGGCGAGCTATCCGAAGTATTGGGGCACGTTCCAGGGCCAGGAGCATCTCGGTTTCCACGCAACACTCACCCATCAGTACAGCCATGTCTGGATCGACTTCCGCGGCATCCAGGACGACTACATGAAGCAGCGCGGCATCGACTACTTCATCAACAGCCAGCGCGCGGCGCTGGCGCAGCACGAGTACGCGATCCACAATCCGCTGCAATGGAAGGACTACAGTTCGACCGTTTGGGGGATAACCGCGAGCAACGGCCCGCGCGGTCACGGCAAGCCAGGCGAACCCGACCGTTACGCCAGCGATCCGAAAATGTTCTACGGCTACATCGCGCGCGGCGCCGGTATCGATGAGATCGTCGACGATGGCACGCTTGCGCCGACCGCGGCGATCGGTTCGATCGCGTTCGCGCCCGAGATCGTCATCCCGGCGATCGCGGAAATGCAGAAGCGCTACGGCGAAGACCTCTACACCAAATACGGTTTCGTCGACGCGTTCAACCCGAGTTTCACCTTCACCGACCGCCCGCTGCGCACCGGCCGCGTCGTGCCGGATAAAGGCTGGTTCGATACGCTCTATATCGGCATCGACCAGGGCCCGATCATTGCGATGATCGAAAACTATCGCAGCGATTTCGTCTGGAAAACGATGCGCAAGAATCCGTATATTCGCGAAGGCCTCAAACGTGCCGGATTCACCGGCGGCTGGCTCGACAAGCCGGCACAGAAATAGCGAGACAGAGCCCTCTCCCCCGATGGTTTTTTCATCGGGGGAAAGGGTGGGGCGAGGGGGCTTTGTGCGCGGTATGCCGCAGCGGGCATACTAGCTTTGCATGATGTTGAAGCTGGGGTCGACTGGTGAGTTTGCTGTATTCGATCAAAAGCACTCCCTCACCCAAACCCTCTCTCCCGAGCGCGGCTTGGGGGAGAGGGTTTCGATTTGTATCGACGCTGTTTTGCCTGCTGCTGATTTCGTGCGCAAACCCAGATAACCGCACGACACTTAAGTTCTGGACCTTCGGCCGCGAAGGCGAGGTGGTCGGCGAGCTGCTCGCCGAGTTCGAGCGCGCGCATCCGGGTGTGCATGTCGAAGTGCAGAACATGCCGCTGCTCGCCGCGCACGAAAAGCTGCTGACCGCATTCGCTGGCGACGCGTTGCCGGACCTCTGCCAGCTCGGCAACACCTGGATTCCCGAATTCGCCACGCTCGGCGCGCTCGAACCGCTGCAGCCTTATGTCGATGCTTCGAACGTCGTCCGCAGCGACGACTACTTCGCCGGCATCTGGGACACGAACGTCATCAACGGCGCGCTGTACGGCGTCTCCTGGTACGTCGACACGCGCCTGCTGTTCTACCGCAAGGATCTGCTCGCGCAAGCCGGATTCGACCACGCGCCGCGCGACTGGGCCGAGTGGCGCCGCGCGATGGCGGCGATCAAGAAGAATCAGGGCGCGGATAAGTACGCAATCTACCTGCCGCTCAACGAGTTCGAACCACTGCTCAACCTCGCCATCCAACAGAGTGATCCGCTGCTCATCGACAACGGCACACGCGGCAATTTCGAAAGCCCGGGATTCCGGCACACGCTCGATTTCTATGTCGAGGCCTTTCGCGAACAATGGGCGCCGCCGTTGAGCAACATCCAGCTGCCGAACGTCTGGGACGAGTTCGGCAAGGGTTACATCGCGTTCTACATCACCGGGCCGTGGAACATCGGCGAATTCAAGCGGCGCTTGCCGGCGTCGGTGCAAGGAAAGTGGGGCACCGCGCCGCTGCCGGGCACGAATGGTCCGGGCGGCGGCGCTGCGGGCGGGTCGAGCTTGGCGATTTTCCAATCGTCGAAGCACAAGCGGCTCGCCTGGGAGTTGATTGAATTTCTTTCCGAAGTGAAGCAGCAGCAGCGTTTCTACGTGCTGACCGGTGACTTGCCTTCGCGCCGCGGCGCGTGGGATTTCACTGCGCTCGAAGAGGACGACTACACGCACGCGTTCCGCGCCCAGCTCGAACTCGTCAAGCCGACACCGAAAGTGCCTGAGTGGGAGCGCATCGCCAGCGAAATGCAGCTCACCGCCGAACGCGTCGTGCGCGGCGGCGAGAGCACCGACGCGGCGCTGCGCGCGCTCGATGCGAAGATCGACGAGGTGATCCTGGCCAAGCGCCGCACACTGCTCGCGCGCGAGGAACGGCAATGAATCGCGAACGCGCCGCCTGGACCTTCGTTGCGCCGGCGCTGTTCGTGCTCGGCGTGTTTCTCGTTCTGCCAATTTGTGCGGCGTTGCTGCTGAGCTTCACCGATTTCGACATCTACGCGCTGGCGAATCTCGACAATCTGCGTTTTGTCGCCCTGAGCAACTACGTCGATGTACTGAAGACGCCGTTGTTCTGGAAATCACTCGGCAACACGGTGTGGTTCGTCGCGCTGGCATTGCCGCTCTCGCTGGCGACCTCGCTCGGCGCGGCGCTGCTGCTCAACTCGCCGCTCGCGCGCTTCAGGGGACTGTACCGCACCGCGCTGTTCGCGCCGGTGGTGACGACTGTCGTCGCGGTCGCGATCATCTGGCGCTACCTGTTCCATACGCGCTACGGCCTGATCAACTACGCGCTCGGTTTCATCGGCATTGGTCCGATCGACTGGCTTGGCGATCCGCACTGGGCGATGCCCGCGCTCGTGCTGTTCGCGGTGTGGAAGAATTTCGGCTACAACATGATCATCCTGCTCGCCGGACTGCAGGCGATTCCGCAGGATTTGTACGAAGCCGCGCGCATCGACGGAGCCTCGCGCTGGCGCCAGTTCTGGCACATCACTTTGCCAGGACTGCGGCCGGTGCTGCTGCTCGTTGCGGTCATCACCATCGCCGGTTATTTCCAGTTGTTTGCCGAGCCCTACGTGATGACGCGCGGCGAGCCGTTGCAGTCCACGGTCAGCGTGCTGTACTTCATGTACGAGGAAGGCTTCAAGTGGTGGAACCTCGGCCGTGCCTGCGCGATCGCCTTCCTCCTGTTCGCGCTGATCCTCGTCATCACGCGCCTGCTGCTGCGCTTCGTGCGTACGAAGGAAGACGCGACATGAGCGTCGGTACGAATTCGCGCGCGGCGCGGTGGACCGTCAACGGCCTGCTTCTCGCGGGCGCGGTGTTCACTCTGCTGCCGTTGCTGTGGATGTTTTCTGTGTCGTTCATGCAGCCGGGCGAGGCGAGCCACAATCCGCCGCCGCTGTGGCCGGCGCATGCCACGCTCGCCAACTATCGCGAGCTGTTCGAACGTGCCGGCATGGGGCGCTATTTGTTCAACAGCTTTCTGATTGCGAGTGCGATCACGCTGTGCTCGCTCGCATTCAATCTGAGTGCCGGCTACGCCTTCGCCAAGCTGCATTTCGCCGGGCGCGAGCGTTGGTTCCAGATCGTTCTCGCCGCGCTGCTGATTCCGCTGCAGGTGGCGATGATGCCGCTGTTCCTGCTGATGAAGTGGCTGCACCTGGTCAACAGCTACGGCGGCGTGATCGTGCCGGCGCTGGCCACGGCACTCGGCATCTATCTCGTGCGTCAGTACACGCGCTCGATTCCCGACGAGCTGATCGAAGCCGCACGTATCGACGGCGCAGGCGAATGGACGATCTTTCTGCGCATCGTCCTGCCGCTGCTCAAGCCGATGATCATCACCCTCGCCGTGCTGACCTTCCTTGCGAGCTGGAACGATTTCATGTGGCCGCTGATCGTGTTGAGCGATCAGACCTGGCAGACCGCGCCCGTCGCGCTCGCCGGCCTCTCGCGCGAGCACGTGCAGGACAACGAATTGATGATGGCGGGTTCGGTCGTAACGATCCTGCCCGTGCTGCTGCTCTTTCTCGTGCTGCAGCGCCAGTATCTGCAGGGTTTGCTGCTTGGGAGCGTGAAGGGATGAAATTCGGGATTCTTAGCTCGTCATTCCGGCGAAAGCCGGAATCCAGTGTCTTTGCTTTTCCATCTCTACCAAAGAAAAAAAGCCACTGGATTCCGGCTTTCGCCGGAATGACGAGCAAGACGTTGATTGCGCTTATCGGTCTCTTTCCCATTTTGACCGCGCACGGCGAAACCAAAGCCGTCGCTGAAATCGGCACACTCTCCGGCGCCGCGTATCGCATCGATGTTCCGGCCGACTGGAACCAACGCGTCGTCGTGTTCTTCCATGGCACGACGGAGAAGCCGGTGACTTTTGCGCAGAACGAAGCGCTGTCGCCGATGCTCTCGCGACTGGTGCAGCGCAAGTACGCAGTGATCCAGTCGGGCTATTCCGCCGGTGGCTGGGCGCTGGAGGAAGCGGCCGCGGACACCGAGCGCCTGCGCCAGTTCTTCGTCAGCAAGCACGGCAAGGCGACGCAGTTCCTCGTCGCCGGCATGTCGATGGGCGGTACGCTCACGGCGATGACGATCGAGCAGCGGCCGGACATCTACGCCGGTGCGTTGTCGCTGTGCGGCGCGATCGAGCCGAGTGATGCGCTGTTCCAGCGCGACTTCGCCCTCGCGGCCGCATTCGATTTCTATTTCCCTGGCGTGCTTCCGCCGCTCGTGCCGGTGCCGGCGAGCTACGTTGCCGACAAAGCAATGACGGACAAGATCACCGCCGCGCTCACCTCGAAGCCCGCGGCGGCGGAGTCGCTGATGCGTTGGTACGGCGCGGGCGATCTCGCCGCGCTGCCCGACGTGATCGCCGACACGCTGACCGATTTTCGCGACCTACAGCGCCGCACGGGTGGCAATCCGCTCGGCAATGCGGACCTGATTTATACCGACACCGGTGACGATACGGCACTCAACGCCGGCGTGCGCCGCTATCGCGCCGACGCGAAGGCGGCCGCGTGGCTGGCGCGCTGGTACACGCCGAGCGGCAAGCTCACTCGGCCGATGCTTGCGCTGCACGACGTCGGCGATCCACTCGTGCCTGCGGCGGGTGCATTCACGTACGCGATGACCGCGCAGCGCGCCGGCCAGGGCGACCGGTTCGTACAGCAATATGTCGATCGCTCCGGCCATTGTGTATTCGAGCCCGAGGAAGTTGCGCGTGCGTTCGACCAGCTTGTCGATTGGATTGATGCGGGCAAGCGGCCCGTATCGGGCAAGCTGCGCGGGGCTGCGTCGAGGCCCTGACCGTCGTTCGATTTACTGAAAAGAAATCCTGTCCCGGAGACGATGTGATGAGAGTGTTTGCGATATCCCGTATCGCTGCCGTCAGCGTGATATGCGCTGCCGTGTTTCTCGGCGGCTGCGCGGAAGCGGCGCGCAAAGCGCCAACATTGCCGGTCAGCATGATCGGCACGCGCGATGGCGCGGCGTACAAGATCGACATTCCGGCCAACTGGAATCACGAGCTGATCGTCTACTACCACGGCTATTCGCACAAACCGGTCGCGTATGAGCAAGGCAAACCGAACTGGCCCGTGCTCGATGCTTTGCTCGCCAAGGGCTACGCGATGATTCGGTCGGGCTATTCGAGCGGCGGCTGGGCGGTGGAGCAGGCCTATGTGGAAACAGAGATTTTGCGCCGCGACTTCATTGCAAGCTACGGCCGGCCGACGCGGAGCTGGGTGATCGGCGAGTCGATGGGCGGTGCGTTGACCGCGCTCACGATCGAAACGCGGCCTGAAATCTACGACGGCGCGTTGGCTCTGTGCGGCGCGATCGAGCCGACCAATCGCATCATGACGCGGGCATTCGCGATGCGTGCCGCGTTCGATTACTACTTTCCCGATCTACTCGGGCCGCTGGTGCCGGTGCCGGACACGCTGCCGGACTACGACACGATGAAGAAACGCGTCGTCGCCGCGCTCGACGCGAAGCCGGCGGCGCGCGAGGCGTTGTTGCGGCTGTATGGCGCCGCATCGGCGCAAAGCTTCCCGGATATCGTCGCGTTCGTGACGCAGGTGCTGCGCGAACTGCAGCGGCGCACGCACGGCAATCCATTTGGCAATGCCGACATGATTTATATGGGTTCCGGCGACGATTTCGCACTCAACGACGGAGTCAAGCGCTATCGCGCCGATGCGCAGGCCGCGGCGTATCTCGCACGCTGGTACACACCAACCGGCAAATTGCTGCGGCCGCTGCTTGCGCTGCACACGACCGCCGATCCGCTCGTGCCTTCGGCAGACGCGTTCGAATACGCGCTGATCGCAGAGCGCGCCGGACACTCGGCCAACTTCGTACAGCAGTACATCAATAGCGAAGGCCATTGCGTGTTCAAGCCCGATGAAGTCGCTCGCGCGTTCGACGAGCTTGTTGATTGGGTCAACGAGGGCAAGCGGCCGGTATCCGGAAGGCTGCCTTAGCAAAATCTCGTCATTCCCGCGCAGGCGGGAATCCAGTTCTTGATATTTTCTTTGCCGAAAGCATTAAAAGAAGAAACTGGATTCCGGCTTTCGCCGGAATGACGGACAAAACTAGGACTCGTTCAACACCGCGCCATTCGTCGCAATCACATCGGCATAGAGCTTGCCGCTGGCTTTGATCGTGCGCGCCTGCGTGGCGAAGTCCACGTGCACGATGCCGAAGCGCTTGGCAAAGCCGAGCGACCATTCGAGATTGTCGAATAGCGACCACGCCATGTAGCCGCGGATATCGCAGCCTTGCGCGATCGCATCGGACACGGCCGCGATGTGCTTCTTGAAATAACTCACGCGCAGCGGGTCGTCGACCACGCCGTTCTCCGCCTGCGGCGGATCATAGAACGCCGCGCCGTTCTCCGTGACGCTCACGGGCGGATTGCCGTAGCGCTGCTTGATCCAGGTCAGCGTGTCGGTAAGCCCTTGCGGGTACACCTCCCAGCCCGTCTCGGTATAGGTCGCGTTCTGTTTGACCGGCGCGGCCTGCAGCGGATAGTTGTTCGCGTCGAAGCGGGTCACGTTGCGTGTGTAGTAGTTCACCCCGAGCCAATCGATTGGCTGCTTGATCAGCGCCATGTCTTCGGCCGGCCACGACGGCCACGCTTCGCCGAAGATTTCCTGCATTTCTTCCGGATAGCTGCCGAGAAACACCGGATCGAGGTACTGCCGGTTCATGTAGGCGTCGGCGCGACGCATGGCGGCGAGATCTTCCGCACTCTGGCTCGCTGCATATTTCGGCTCGATGTTGACGACGATGCCGATGCGGTTGCGTCCCGCCGCGCGGTACGCCTGCACCGCCATGCCGTGCGCGAGAAGTAGATGGTGGGCGGCGATCGGCGCCTCGAATTTGTTGCGATGGCCCGGGGCGAGGGCGCCGTGCAAATAGCCGCCGTCGGTCACGACCCAAGGTTCGTTCAACGTCGCCCATTGCTCAACGCGGCTGTCGAGCTTGGCGAACATGACGCTGGCGTAGTCGGCGAACCAATGCGCGCTGTCCGGATTGAGCCAGCCGCCGCGGTCGTCGAGGGCCGCCGGCATGTCCCAGTGGAACAGCGTCGGCAGCGGCACGATATCGTTGCGCAGTAGCTCGTCGACGAGGCGGTCGTAGAATTCCAGGCCCTTCACGTTGATCCGGCCGCGCCCCTCGGGCAGCACGCGCCCCCAGGCGATGCTGAAACGGTAGGCCTTGAGACCGAGCCGTTTCATCAGCGCGATATCGTCCTTCCAGCGGCGGTAGTGGTCGCAGGCCACGTCGCCCGTGTCGCCGTTCGCCATCATCCCGGGAGTGCGCGTGAAGCGCTGCCAAATGCTCGGCCCCGCGCCGTCGGCGAGCGGTGAGCCCTCGATTTGATACGCACTCGTCGCGGCGCCCCAGAGAAAGTTCGCGGGAAACTGCACGCGTTGGGACATTCCGGACATTCCTTGCGTCGGCGCAACAGAAAACGATTACATCGAGAATAACGCAAGCGCCAAGTGATTTGTAGGACGAATGGGTCCGCATGCACCATCAAATGCAAAGGACGCGGCGTAGCGTTCTCCGCGGCGCGACATCGCGAATCATCTGCCCAAAATTTGATTGTCCTGATCCGTTGGCATGTTGAAGGAGCCTGCTCCGGCGCTCCGACTGTTTTCGCACAGACGGGCAAGACCGACGAATTGCGGTTGACTGCTTTCCGTCGCTTTTTGCGTCTGCTCGTTCCGTGCCTAGGTCGAAAGTCATATTGACAGCGGATTCGGTTACACGTAACGTTACTTGTAACAACGATGTCCACTAAATCCCCCATCAAAGGCCGATCCGCCGAATCCAAACGCCAGCAGGCTTTCCGTGAGCGGATGCGGGCCAAGGGGTTGGTTGCGCGCCAGGTTTATATCCGCCCCGAACATGCCACCGTGTTGGCTCAGATCGAACTTTCGCTCCGCGAACCCCCGCTCCCCCAGTCCCTCGTAACCATCAAGGATTACGCTGCCATGACGCACCCCTGGACCACCTCGACCCTGTATGACGCGCTCGAAACCTACGTCGCCCGCGAGCGCCTACCGATGCATCTGCGCCTGGAGGCTGGCGCGGAACCGACGATCGCGATTTCGCTACCCGAGCACGGCGATCTCGATATCCACCTGGCCGCGTCCGGCCAGCAGTTGTTCGTATCGACGCCGCTGTGCCTCGGCTCGCAGGTACGCGACCGCGCCACGTTCAACGACGCCTGCCTGCGCCTGAATCCGCTCAATCCGCTGTCGAACATCGGCCTGCAGACGCTCGACGGCGAAGACGTCTATACGGTATTCGGCGAACTGTCGACACGTTCGCCGATCGCGAATATCGTCGAGGAAGTTTCGACGTTGGCCGACAATACGCTGCAAGCCGCGCATGCCCTGCGCAACTACATCCATCGCGCTTGATCGAAGGAGAATCCCATGAGCATCCTGGAAAAAATCCTCACCCTGTTCCGCGGCGCGGCGACCGAAGCCGGCCAATCCATCGTCGACAAGAACGCCGTGCGCATCCTCGATCAGGAAATACGCGACGCGCAGAATGAAAGTGTGCGCGCGAAAGACGAGCTGGCGCGTCTGATGGCGCAGCAGAAGCTCGCCGGCGACAAGCTCGCCGCGAAGCAGGCGAAAAAATCCGAGTACGAGGCGCATATCTCGCGCTTGCTCGCCGGCAACGATCAAAATCTTGCGCGCGACGTCGCCACGAAAGTCGCACAACTGGAAAGCGAGTTGGCCGGTGAACAGAAGGACTACGACTCGCTCGCCGCCGCCGTCGACAAGATGCACGGCGCGATCAAGACCGCCGACCGCCGCATTACCGGATTGCAGCAGCAGGTCGACCAGATCAAGGTGAACGAGAGCGTGCTGCGCTCGCAGTCGGTGATCGCCGCGCGTCACAGCGGCCAGAACGCGAAGCTGCGCACCGCGCTCGACTCGCTCGACCGCGTCAAGGCCCAGCAGGCCGAGCGCAGCGCGCAGATCGATGCGGCGGATATGCTCGCCAAGAGTGATGGCGATGGCGAGCTCGAAGCGCGCCTCGCGCAGGCCGGTCTCGTTGCCGGCAGTGTCACCGCCGACGATGTGCTCGCGCGCTATCAGAAAGTGACCGCGACCGTGCAAGCGCCCGCACAGCTCGGCGCGCCGGTAGCGACGCCAGCGCAGGCGGTGCCGGCTGACAAGGTGAAGGCGAACTGATCGGCGCGCTTCATGTTCGTCATCCCGGCGCAAGCCGGGATCCATCTTGATTTCAACGATAGAAAATGGATTCCGGCTTGCGCCGGAATGACGAGAAAGGTCAACAAGGGAAATCGCAGATGGATTGGTTCGGCAACAAACAAAACGGCAACGAGGCCGAAGCGAAGCTGCCCTACGGTGCGCGCTTGCGCGGCGCGGTGACGTTCGACGACTTGCTCGGCAAGCTCGACGCGAAAGCGTTCAATTTCGACTGGCCGACGAGTCCGCAGACGATCGAGGCGATCGGCGACATCGATCTGGGCGCGGGCAATCGCCTGTATCGGTTGTATCTGACCGACGATGCTTTTCTGCAGATTGCTACGGTCAACGGCGAGCCCGGCGACGTCAACTTGTTCGTCTATGCCGAGTCGATCAACCCTTCGAGCAAGGACGCGTTCGAGCGTTGGTGTACCGCCGGACGTCTGCCCGACTACACGCTCGGCGACTTCAGCTATCGCCGCGTCTGGGGCGACGGCGAAGGCATGGCGCAGCCGGTGCCGCTCGAGGAGCGCGTCTACAAGAAGAATCTGACGACGTCCGAGTACGATCTGACCCTGTACTCGATGCTCTACTCGCGCGAGTTGCCGGGAATGGACCGCAACGAACTATTGCTCGTCGCGGGCGAGGATTCCGGCCCGGAAGATTTCGTCATCAGCCAGGCCGTCGGTATTCCCCTGTCCACGGCTGAATTCGACATTACCTGAGGAATTGCCATGCCGACCGATATCGCCCATTCGCTGAGCACATTGCCTGCCTTCTTCGCCTATTTCGGCCTGGCGATCGCCGTCACCGCCGTCTTCGTCGTGATCTATTTGTGGATCACGCCGCACGACGAGATGCGTCTGATCCGCGAAAACAAGGAGGCCGCCTCGATCTCGTTCGTCGGTGCATTGCTCGGTTTCATCATTCCGGTGGCGACGGCGACGGCGCAGTCGGTGAGCTGGCTCGACTGCCTGATCTGGAGTTTCGTCGCGCTGGTCGTGCAGGCGCTGACGTTCCTCGTCGTGCACTGGTTCATGCCGCACATCTCCGAGGAGATCACCAACAACGAACGCGCGCCGGCGCTGTTCCTCGCGGGCATTTCGCTCGGCGTCGGCATCCTCAACGCGGCGAGCATGACGTACTGAAAGAGCCAAGATTGAACCACGAAGACACGAAGGACACGAAGAACATCTTCTTCAATGGCTTTGCTTCGTGGTCTTCGCGCCTTCGTGGCAACTCTCTTGATCTTTTCATCCAACGGATAAAGCAATGAAACGTTCCCGTACGCTCACTCTGGTGCTGATGGCTCCCGCGCCGTTGATGCTCGCCGGTTGCGACAACGCGCCCGAGGAGCAGTTGCGCAAGGGCTTCTACACCGATGTCGCTGCCTGCGTCGCCGACGGCAACGCGGCCGATGTCTGCCAGCGCGCCCACGACGCGGCCGACAAGACGAATACGACCAACGCGCCGAAGTTCAAGACCAAGGAAGAATGCATCGCCGAGTTCGGCGACCTCTGCCGCGAACGCGCCGTAGCGACGAGCGGCAGCGAAGCCGGTTTCTGGTCGCCGCTGATGACCGGCTTCCTGATCTCGCAATTGCTCTCGTCGGGGCGGCCGAGTTATCTCGACGCGTCGCCGATCTACCGCTTGCGCTCGGGTCAATACGCGCAATACGACGACAATCGCGGCGGTTACGGCGGTGGCGGCTACGGCTCATATTCCTCCGGCGGCAGCACGTCGACCGCACGTTCGTACCATCCGGTCGACGTCACCCCGAACCGCGCCGTCACCGTGTCGCGCTCGGGCTTCGGTTCGGTCGCGGCGGCACGCAGCGGCTGGGGCGGATCGAGCAGCGCGCGCGGTTCGTCGTCGGGCGGCTGATCCGTGAAGCGCGTCGAGATTGCCGAGCGGCCCGACTGGCGCGCCAGCGCCGAAGCGCTCGGCTTTCGCTTTCACACGATCGACGGCGAGGTGTATTGGGACGAGCGCGCCTACTACGCGTTCACCCTCGAAGAAATCGAGCGCGATCTCGAAGCACCGACCGGCGAGCTGCACGAGATGGCGATGGATCTCGTCGCAGACTGCGTGCGCGACGAAGCCCTCCTCAAACAACTCGCGATTCCGGAAGCGTATTGGGACTGGATCGCCGACTCTTGGCGCAAGGCGGCGCCGCACGTCTACGGTCGCATGGACCTGGCCTACGACGGCACCGGTCCGGCCAAGCTCTACGAATTCAACTACGACACGCCGACTTCATTGTACGAAGCGGCGTTCTTCCAGTGGCACTGGCTCGAAGAACAGCGCAAGCGCGGCGTGCTGCCCGCGAATGTCGATCAATACAACCTCATCCAGGAAAATCTCATCGAGGTGTTCGGCGCGATCGCGAAGCGGCTGCCGCGGCCGTTCTATTTCTCCGCGGTGCGTGAGTCAGTCGAGGATCAGGCCACGATCACTTACCTGCGCGACTGCGCCGAACAGGCGGGCGTCGCGACGAAGGCCATCGCGGTCGAAGACCTCGGATTGTCGAAAGACGGGCGCTTCACCGATCTCGACGATTACGTCATCGGCACGCTGTTCAAGCTGTATCCGCTCGAATTCATGTTCGCGGAAGAATTCGGCAGTGCCTTGCCAACGTCGGGCATCCATCTGATCGAGCCGCCGTGGAAGGCGATCCTGTCGAACAAGGGCGTGCTGCCATTGCTTTGGCAGCGGCACGAGAATCATCCCAATCTGCTGCCCGCGTATTTTGAGGACGATGCGCATACACTGCTGCCCGCGGGCTGGGTACGCAAGCCGTATTTCTCGCGCGAAGGCGCGAACATCGAACTGCATCTCGCCGACGGCTCGGTCAACGCAAGCGATGGTCCGTACGACGACGCGCCGACGATCCGCCAGGCGCTGCATCCGCTGCCGCGCTTCGCCGACGCCTATCCGCTGATCGGCAGCTGGGTGATCGGCGACCGCCCGTCGGGCATCGGCATCCGCGAAGATGCCACGCTGATCACGCGCGACACCGCACGCTTCGTGCCGCACATCATCGAGTGATGCGGAGCGAGCAACGGCCCGCCCCGCCGTTTCTCATCGACTGAGTTCAGAAGCCCGGCCCGCCGTGTTTGCCGTCGGGGCCGCCCGGTCCGCGGGGGCCGCCGCCGCAATGCGGCAGCGCGCCGGCGTTCGCCAGTGCGAGATGGTCGGCTTCGAGCTGCGCGTGCGCGGTCTGCAGCGTTGCCGCGTCGGTCGTGATCTTGGTCTGATCCGCAGCGATGTTGCTGCTGTTGCCGGCGGTGACATTGGCCTTCAACTGCACGAAATCATCGTCGAGCTGGGTGTGCGCGGTCTTCACCGCGGACTCCTCCGTGGCGAGATACGACTGCACCGCCGTGTGCAGCGTCTGCTGCGCGGTTTGCATCGCGGTGTGATCGCTGTCGAGCGTCGCCTTCGATGTTGCGACAGCGCTGGCATCGCCCAGCGTGACGTCGATCTTGTACTGCAGCTCGTCTGATTGGAGTTGCGTGCACGCGATATTCACCGCGCTGGCGGCGGTCGTGACTGCCGAAGGCACGGCTGTGGCGGTTTGAGCCGAGGTCTGCCCGACCATGACGACGGAGAGTGCGAGGGGGAGTGAGAGCAGTTTGGTTTTCATGATGAACCTCGAAAGGAAGTAAAGAGGTCGCCGCACCGATGCGTTTGTGCCACCGACTTTTTTGCAGACCGCGCGAGCTCGCTGTCGTGCATGAAAATCGGCGCATGTCGAACCCGAGCATCGGTGCGACGATTGCCTCGCAACCCGGTGACGGCTCCGCGTTGCTCGGCGCGAGCAGAGTAGCGAGCGTGTGGCAGCCGCGCCGTTATCGCGACCTGAATCCATGAAGAATCCACATTTATACATCGCACGGAATGGATGCGTTTCGCATCCCGCGCCGCACCGCGTTTTAGGGTCGCGAGCGCATTGCGTTAGCAAACCGTGAATCCACCAAAAATCCGCATTTGTGCACGGCAGGCAACGAAATAATCGGGTTGCGGGTCGTGTGCCCGCACGTTCGCGCCCTCATCCACGATGCCAAGAAATTCAGGAGTCCACCATGCCTTCCTTCATCAAAAAAAAGTCGCCGCCGCTGGCGTCGATAGCTTCGCAAGTAAAATCGTCCACCGCGCCGAAACGCATCGAGACGGAAGTACGCACGTCGCGCCGTCGCCTGCTCGGGGCCTTCGGAGCGCTGTCGACACTGCCTTTGCTCGGCGAGGTCGTGCCGCGTTTGCAAGGCGCGGTCGCGCATGCCGCGTCGACCACCACGGCGCCGAATATCGATCAGCAGGGATTGAGCGGAACCTGGTACGACCCGACCACGTCGGGGCAGGGTTTCGTGATCGAAGTGATTCCTGGACAAACATATCTGTTCGGCGCCTGGTACACCTACGACACGACCGCCGGCGATGTCACCACGCAGCGCTGGTACACGTTCGGCGGCACGATCAGCGACGGCGCGAGCAGCGCGACGGTGACGATCTGGCAATCCAGCGGCGGCAATTTCAACGCATCGCCGAAGCCTTACGCCGTCGAAGTCGGCAGCGCGACGTTGAGTTTTGATTCGTGCACGTCAGGCAGCTTCGCCTTCACTTTGAGCGACGGCCGCAGCGGCACGATTCCGCTTACGCGTCTGATGCCGAATGTCGCGTGCGCGTCCTCGACTACGACAGCGTCGAGCACCAGCGCCGATTTCGCCTTGTCCGGTGCGTGGTACAACGCCGACACGAGCGGGCAGGGCTTTCTCGTCGAGGTCAATTCCGCGCTGCCTTACGTGTTCCTGACCTGGTTCACTTACGCGGAAAACGGCGAGAGCAGCGGCGCTTCCGGACTGCGCTGGCTGACCGCACAAAGCACGGACTACGCCGCGGGCGATCACACGATCAAGCTGACCCTCTACGTCGGCACCAACGGCACATTCAATTCCGCGGCGACGAAGATCACGGTGACCGAAGTCGGCACGGCCACGCTCACGTATTCGAGTTGCGGCTCGGCCGTGTTCAGCTACAACTTCACTGCGGGCGAATTCTCCGGCAAGTCCGGCGATATTCTGTTGACGCGCACCGGCTCAACGCCGGCGGCCTGCGTGTTCGGCAGCACCTGCGCGCTGATTCCGAGCGAGACCGACGGGCCATATCCGCTGTATTCGATCCTCTCGAACACGACCATCCAGCGCCGTGACATCACCGAGAGCAAAACCGGTGTGCCGCTCAGGTTGATCCTGCGTCTGGTCAATGCCAACAACAGCTGCGCGCCGATTTCCAACGCGGCGATCTACATCTGGCATTGCGACAAGGACGGCGTGTACTCGGGCTACGCCAATCAGACCGGCGGTGTGAACGCGACGGGGCAGACCTTCCTGCGCGGCATTCAGGTCACCGACGCGAGCGGCCAGGTCGTGTTCGACACGATTTATCCGGGCTGGTACAGCGGTCGCATCACGCATATCCACATGCAGGCCTATCTCAACGACGCGGTCACGCAGGGCACGGCGATCATCACTTCGCAAATGGCGTTTCCGCAGGACGTGACCACGGCGGTCTACAACTCCACCTTGTACGCGGCGCACGGGCAGAACACCTCGGTGACGAGCTTCGCTCAGGACAATGTCTTCAGCGACGGCACCACGTATGAGATGGCAACGATCGCGGGCGACGTCAGCAATGGCTATGTCGCCACACTGACGCTCGGCATTGCGGCCTAGCGATGATGTTCGGACTCGTCGTCGGACCCCGATCCGGCGCCGAGTCCCATGCCGAGTCCGAGGCCGCCGGCACCTACAGCCATGCCGCCGCCTTTGCCGCCGCCCTTCTGTGTATCGTCCTTCGTGCCGCCGTCGCCTTTGCCGCGTCCTGCCGAGGCGGACGGGCGTGCCGGGCCCTGCTTCGGTATCGCCAGATCGCCCGGCACATCGAGATCGAGTACGTTGCGCACGAAGTCGCGTAGCGAGACGACGAGTTCGTGCGTGTGCACCGGGCGGCCCGCAGCCAATTCGCTCGCCGCCTTCGCGGCAAGCCGTACTTGTTCTTCCGTGCCGAGCAGGATGATGTCCGACAGCGCGGCCTCGACCGCGTCGCGCACGCGCCGCGTGCGATCAGAATTCGGTGTTAGTTCGCCGGGCGCGTCGGCATCCGTCACGCCGTCCGATGCGGCGCGCCGACGCAAGTCGCGCAAATGCGTGGGATCGACTTCAAGATTGCCGGTGAATGACCCACCGAGTGTCTTGTATGCCGCAATCAGCGTGCGTAGGCGCTCGTTGATCTGGCGATTCTCACGTTCGCGCCGCTGCTGGATGGTCTGCATCGCGGCGATGCGGACACCGACGCCGATCAGCGTGATCAGCGCGAGCCCGAGCAGTGTCGAGAGCAGGGCCTGCCAGGAACTGAAATCGAGATTGCGCATGCTGCGGCCTTGGTTGCGAAGTTTCGATGCTAGAACAATTCCGACTGTGCGAGCGATTCGTCGGCATCGATGAAATTGCTCAAGCCGACGCCGACGAGGCGATAGCGCGTGCGCGGCGGCAGGTCGACGCGCTCGCGCAGTGCGACGGCGAGCGCAACGAAGGCCTCCTCGGTCTGCGGCGGCGCGGGTGGCGTGTGGCTGCGCGTGAGGATGTGGAAGTCGGCAGTCTTGAGCTTGAGCACGACGGTGCGGCCGATGCGGTCGGTTTTGCGCGTCGCTGACCACGTCTTCGCCGCGAGTTCGCGGATCATCGGCTCGATCTCGCTCAGCAGCACGTCGTGCGCGAACGTGTCTTCGGACGAGATCGACTGTACGCTTTGGTCGGGATTTACACGGCGCTCGTCGATGCCGAGACTCAGTTCGCGCAGGCGCAGGCCGTAGCGGCCGAAACGGCGTTCGAGTTCGCGAACGTCGAACGCACGCACGTCGGCACAGGTATGCACGCCGAGCGCCTCGAGTTTCGCGTTCATTACCTTGCCCACGCCGGGGATCTTCCCCACGTCGAGCGGCGCGAGAAAAGCTTCGGCCTGTTCGGGCTTGATCACGAACAAGCCGTTTGGCTTGCGCCAGTCGGAGGCGATCTTGGCGAGGAACTTGTTCGGCGCCACGCCGGCGGACGCGGTCAGCTGCGTGGTTTCGAAAATTTCGGTGCGGATGGCCTTCGCGATCGCCGTGGCCGACGCGTAGTTGGTCTTCGGTTCGGTCACATCGAGATAGGCTTCGTCGAGCGACAATGGTTCGACGAGATCGGTGTGCTTGTGGAAAATCTCGCGCACTTGCTTCGACGCCGCGCGATAACGCGAAAAATCGGGCGGCACGAAGATCGCGTTGGGACACAGCCGCGCCGCGCGCAGCGCCGGCATCGCCGAACGCACGCCGAACTTGCGTGCCTCATACGACGCTGCGCACACGACCGAACGCGCGCCGCGCCAGGCAACGACGACGGGCTTGCCGCGGAGGCTCGCGTCGTCGCGTTGTTCGACCGAGGCGTAGAACGCATCCATATCGATGTGCACGATTTTGCGCATGCGCACATTGTGCCATCGCGCTGCAATGGCAATGACACACAGCCTGCCTAGCATTTCGACGATGGTGCAGCGCGACATGCTGGGAACGGCGCGCGCCCTTTTTATACCAACCTAAGGACGATCCATGTCGAATAAGAATTCATCGCGCGCCGGTGCGCGAGGCCAGCGAGTGTGCGTGTTGTCGGCAGCCGTGCTCTGCGCGCTCGTCGCAGTGCAGGCCGGCGCGGCCGAGGCTCCAACACCGGCGGCGGATGCGCCGGATGCGGCGGTGTCTGCCGACGGTGCCAACCAGCTCGATTCCGTCGTTGTCAGCGCGAAGAACTCAACGCGCTCGGCCGTGTCGCTGAGCGGTACCGAAATCCAGAAAATCCAGCCGGGCGCGAGCCCGCTCAAGGCGATCCAGACGCTGCCCGGCGTGCTTTATCTGACCGCCGATCCGTGGGGTAACAACGAACAGAACACGTTGCTCTTCATCCACGGCTTCTCCACCCAGCAGCTCGGCTACACGCTCGACGGCGTGCCGCTCGGCGATCAGCAGTACGGCAACTACAACGGCCTCTCGCCGCAGCGCGCGGTGATCAGCGAGAACGTCTCGGCGGTGACGCTGTCGTCCGGTGCGGGCGATCTGTCGACCGCGTCGACCTCGAACCTCGGCGGCACGGTGGCAACGTTCTCGTCGGATCCGACCAAGACGAGTGGCGCGCAGATCAACCAGACCTTCGGTAGCAATGCGACGACGCGCACGTTCCTGCGCTACGACACGGGCGATTTGGGCGGCGGCAATTCGGCGTATGCCTCGGTCATGCACCAGGATCAGCGCGCGTGGGATTTCGCCGGTCATCAACGCGGCTGGCAGGCGAACGGCAAGTTCGTCCACGACGACGAGCACGGCAAGCTCACCGTGTATATGGCCTACTCGGACAAGATCGAGCCGAACGAAGACGCCATCTATCGTTCGGCCACCGGCGCGGGCGAAGGCGCGCCGCGGCCGGACAACCGTCCGTTCATGTATCCGAACTTCGCGCAGGCGCTGGCCTACCTCGGCGCGAACGGCGCACCGCCCGCGTCGGCCGGCAACAACTATCGCAATTACTACAGTGACGCGCAGCGCACCGACTATCTCACTTATGCCAAGTACGAGTGGCGATTAAACGATGCGATGACTTGGTCGAACCAGGTCTACTATCATCACGACGACGGCGTCGGCGTCGTCGCCGGCCCGATCCAGGTCGCCGGTCTGCCGAAACTGTTCAGCGCGTACTTTCCGGGACAGGACTTGAAGACCGTGTTCGGCGGTTCCGGCTACGCCACGCGCACGACCGAGTACGACATCAACCGCCGCGGCTGGCTGTCGAGTTTCGATTGGCAGCTTGGCGATCACCAGCTCGACGCCGGTCTCTGGTACGAAATGAACCGCTCCTCGACCAACCGCCGCTGGTACGCGCTCGACGTCAATCATCCGACGAGCCCATACCAGCGGCCGGGCGATTCGCTCACGCCGCTGATCACGCAATACAACAGCGAGATCAAGAATGAAGTCGTGCAGCCCTACGCGCAGGACCAATGGAAATTGAGCGACAGCATCCGTCTGCAGGCCGGCTTCAAGGCCAGTTACCAATTCGCACACGGCTGGGCGCCGATCTCGCCACTACCGAATTCGACCGTGGGCTTTCTCCAATTGCCGAGCGGACGCATCTACACGCGCGAGAAATTCCTGCCGCAGGTCGGCGCGTTGTGGGATGTCACCGCCGAAGACCAGCTCTTCGTCAACGTGCAGAAGAACATGCGCCAGTTCATCACCTACGGCGCAGGCGGCCTGTCGCCGTGGAGCCTCGGCAGCCAGGATCTGTTCAACGCGTTCAAGCAGAACGTCGCGCCGGAAACGGCATGGACCTACGAGGCGGGCTGGCGTTTCCAGCACGAATTCCAGTTCGGGCCGGTCAGTGGCATCGACGGCCAGGTCAGCGCCTATCACGTGGATTTCTCCAACCGCCTGCTGGCCGTGGGCGCCTCGGCGGGGTTTACCACGATCAACCCGGGCGCGGTCGTGATCAACAACGTCGGCGACGTGAAGACTGACGGCATGGACATCGCCGCAACCCTGCATTTCGGCGAGCACTTCAGCTTCTACGACGCGGTGTCGTACAACCGCTCGCAATATCAGGACAACTACATCACCGGCGGTACGACCGTAGTGCCGACCGCCGGCAAGAACGTGCCGGCCAGCCCCGACTGGATGAACAAATTCGTCGCTAGCGCGAGCTTCGGCGCGTTCAACGCGCAACTCGTCGGCGACTACGTCGGCAAGCGCTACGCGACCTATACAAACGATCTCTCGGTGCCGAGCTATTTCCTGCTCGGCCTGCAGGCGAGCTATGCGCTGCCGAACGATCTGGGCTGGGCACACGACGCCAAAGTCAGTCTCAACGTCAGCAACCTCGCCAACAGGAAGGGCACCTACGAAGTCATCGTCGGTGCGCCGTCGGGCACGTACAACACGTATCCGATTCCGCCGCGGCAGTATTTCGTGACGTTTTCGACCAAGCTATAAGGCGGCCGGCGATCCGTTCACTCGCCTTGCTTTAAGATGCCTCCCACGTTTCCTCGTTCTTGGTTTTCGGATTCGTTGGGAGGATTGCGATGAAATACGCCTTGCTGCTGTTGCCCGTCGTGGCGTCGTGTGCGGCGACGCCGCCGACACCCGCGTCCGCCGAGACGACCACGCTGACCGCCTATCACTGGCAATTGCGCGACGCGACCGACCGCAGCGGCAAGCGCATCGATGCGCTGTTCGCGCGTCCGCAATTGCCGCTGCAGCTTGATTTTCGCGATGGCCGGCTCGGCGTGGCGAACGCGTGCAATCGCCTCGGCGGGGGCTATCGCATCGAGAACGGACGGCTCCGGCTCGGGCCGATGGCGCAGACCTTGATGGCCTGCAGCGACCCGGCGCTGGCGAAGCTCGACGAAGCGATCGGCCAGCGTCTGCAGAGCAATCCGCGCTTGGATATGCAGAGCAGCAGCGGCGATCCGCATCTGCGCCTGGCCACCGACGCGGGCGACACGCTCGATTTCGTCGGCCAGCCGACCGCGGAAACACGCTACGGCGGTGCCGGCGAAACGATCTTCCTCGAAGTCGACGCGCAGACGCAGCCGTGTTCGCGTCCTCTGATCCGTGACAAGCGCTGCCTCAAGGTGCGCGAGCGTCGTTACGATGCGAACGGATTGCCGGCCGGCGTGCCCGGTGAATGGCACCCGCTGTACCAGGATATCGAGGGCTACACCCACGAAGCCGGCGTGCGCAACGTGCTGCGCGTCAAGCGTTACGCGATCAAGAATCCGCCGGCCGATGCGCCGTCGCAGGCTTATGTGCTCGACATGGTGGTCGAGTCGGAGATCGTCAAACCTTAGTCGGCTGCGGCGATCAGGCTTTCACGATCGCCTTCAACTTCGCCGCGGCCTCGGGAAACCACGGTCCGTTCGCTTCAAGCGCATCGGCGACGACTTTCTCCGCGTCGGCGCGGCGGTTGAGCGCGATCAATGCCTTCGCGCGCAGGCCGGCGACCGTGAGGCGATTGACACCGAACGCCTTCGCCGCCGCCTGTTCGAGATAAGGCAGCGCCTCGGCGGCCTTGCCGCGTTCGAGCAGACTGCGACCGAAGCGATACGGATAGACGTAGTCGTCGGGATAGGCCGCGATCAGTTTTGGCATCAGCGCGTCGACATCGGCGATGCGCCCAGCGCGCACGAGATAGACGCGCAGATTGTCGGCGGCGTTGCGGTCGCGTTTGAGGTCGAGGCGATCGGCTCCGCCGAGCGCGTTCTGCGTTGCGGCGATGCCGCGTTCGAGCACGGCCTGTTCCGCGGCGCTGTCGCCGATCGCTTTGTTGAGATCGGCTGCGGCGAACACGGCACTGCGCTGGTCGGCACAGGTCGGCGCGGCGACGAAGACCTGTTTGTCGAGCAGCGTGTTCAACGCCGGGCGCTGCGCGGACAACACCGACTTGCGCTCGGCTGCGGGCAATGGCTCGCTGCAGCCGTCGAGCGTTTCGACGACGTAGTAGCGGTCGCAACCCGGGTCGCCCGCGAGCACACGCTGCGCAGCGGCAACGCACTGTGGAGTGTTCTTCTCCTTCGCGGCTTTCTCCATCTGCAGACGCGACACCCACAGCGACGATTTCGCATCCGCCTCAGCGGCCCTGCGCTGCGCCGGCGATAGACCTTCATACCAGGCGAGGCCGTCGTTGACCTGGCCGCGCGCGTAGTAGCTGGCGAGCGCATCGGCCAATGTGGCCGTGGAGCCTTTTTTCGCTTGCGCCTTGAGCGTGTCGAGCACGTCACTGCCGCCGAGAATGCGATTCAGTGCGGGATAGAACTTCTCGCGCGGCTGTTCGGCGAGGATGCGCCCTTGCTCGACGCCGTCGGGATTGAGCACGACATAGCTCGGCAGCGCTTTGACGCCGAGTCTCTCCATCCACGCCGCGCCGTCGGGCGAGTCGGCATCGGTTTCGACGAAGACGAAGCGCTTCTCGGCCGCCTCCCACTCCTTGCCGGTCAGCACATGCGAGGCCATGAAATAGCACGAGTAGCACCACTGCGCCTGGAAATCGATGAAGACGGGCAGATGCTGCTCTTTCGCGAGTTTGAGTGCAGCGTCGATCGTCGGCGGATTGTCGTGCGCTTGGGCGGTGCAGGCGGCGGTCAGCAGGCCGAACAGAGCGGTGCGCAGCGCGATCGAGCGATTCATGCGGATCTCCGGGCGAAAGAGGACCGCATTGTAGACCCACCGCGCGGGCGCGTCGCCGCCGTCGGCGATTTCCTACATGACATCGCGTTGTTTGCACATGGCCGCGTGGCAGTGTGCGGCTCAACATGGCGGCATTCAAAGGAAGGAGATCATCATGTTCGATTCGCATCCCGTACCGCGGCCGCTGCGTTGGTACGAATGGCTGGCCATTTTGCTGTTGGCCTTCGGCGCCGTCCGTGCTCAGGCGGGCACGGTATACAAATGCGTGGACGAACGCGGCATGGCGACGTATCAGGATCGGTCTTGCACGGCGGCGACGGATCAATCCGCCGTCACCCTCGCGCCGATGCCGGCATATGCGGAATCTCCGCACTATGCGGTCGACCGTGAAGAGACGACGAAAGTGGCGCCTCGCCTATCGCGTTCACGTGCAACTTCGCGTCGCACGGCATCGACGGTGGAAAGTTCCTACGAATGCCGCACCGCCGACGGCCAGGTGTTCTATCGCCACAGCGCTTGCCCGCATTCGGTTCCCGCTCTCGATCACGGCAATGCGACGCATCGAGGGCGCAGCACGGCGGCGAAGTCCGTCGCCGTGACTGCGACACGCGTCTCACGCGAAGACGCATGCTACGAACTGCGTCGCGGCGGTGCGGCCGGACGCAGCGGGCGCAATCACGATCAAGATGTGTCGACCTACGACAAGAATCTCGGCCGCGATCCCTGCCGCTGATCCGGCGGACGCAAGAAAAATGCGCGTATCCCGGTCGAAAGTGTAAGCTGCCGTCCGCAGCGCATCGACCGACAGGGGGATTCCGATGACAGGCATCAACAGATTCGTGGCCGCAGCATTGATAGCGGGGGCGGCGACGCCGAACGCTCTTGCCGCACCCGCTCAGCGTATAGAAACGATCACCGCGCAGGTGCACTCCGAGATGGCGCGCGCATCCGACCGCCTATCCAGCGCGCACTCGCATTTCCACCACGTGATCAATTGCCTCGTCGATCCGGACAACAAACTCTTCGATGTGCGTGCCGACAATCCCTGTGCCGGCATGGGCTCGGGTGGCGGCGCGCTGCACGACGAAGCATCGACGCCAGCGCAAAAAGAGCAACTGCAGCATGCGCTTGATATCGCCACGCGCGGCGCGCGCAGCGGGTCGCTCGAAGCGGCGCGCGTTTATGCCGAATGGCTGTCCGAAGTCCTGAAGCGCGACGCCCAGTAGCAACGCGCGCGGTCGGAATGCGCGGGGAAATCGGGTATCGTTGCCTTCCGTCCGGCAACGAGATCCGTCATGACACTGCGGCCGTTTTTCAAGATCGTCCCGCTCGGCGCGATGCTCATCGCGGCCTGCTCGTCGGAATCGAATCCTCCTGCTCCGGCCGTGCCCGCGCAGGATGCCGCCGCGGCCGCGAAGGCCGCTGCCGAAGCGCAGGCCGACAAGAACCTGAAACTCTATGAGCAGATGCGCGCGACCGGCAGCCTCGACATCGCTGCGCAGATCGGCGCTGAAGTCGTCGCGAAATATCCCGATAGTACGGCGGCGGCGAAGATCAAGGAAACGCTGGCCGACGTCACGGCGAAGGCGAAGGAGGAAGGCGAGGCGCGCCGCCTTGCGCGGCTGTGGTCGTACACGGTGGCGTCGGTGAAGGGTGGCACGCAGTACGCCGCGTCGATCGAGAATACGCCGCCGCTGTCATCGCCCGGGCTGACCGGCAAGGATTCGCAGCACGTGCATCTGATCCTGCGCCAGCATCCCGAGTGGGGGCAGACGGTGTACATGATGCTCGACAACGAGAAGTTCAATTGCAAGTCGGGCTGCAAGACCTTGCCGGTGAGCTTCGACGGCGAACCGGCGAAACCATGGAAGGCGACGATTCCGCCGACCGGCGAGCCGGCGCTGTTCATCGACGACGATAAGACGTTTATCGCGCGCGCGCTCAAGGCGAAGAAGGTCGCGATCGACGTCGTGCTCATCGAGAATGGCAAGAAGACGCTCGTGTTCGAAACGGGCGGTCTCGACATGTCGCATCTGCCGAACACGACGAAGAAGAAATGACGATGCGCAAAATCGGTGCCGTCAGCGTGGTCGTGCGTGATTACGACGAGGCAATCGCGTGGTACGCGCGTTGCCTGAACTTCGCCGTGCTCGCTGACACCGATCTGGGTGGCGGCAAGCGCTGGGTGCTCGTCGCGCCGGCGCACGACGCGGCGACACCGTTGTTGCTCGCGCAGGCGTCGGCGCCGGAACAGTCCGCGCGCATCGGCGATCAGACCGGCGGCCGCGTGTTCCTGTTCCTGCACACCGACGACTTCGCGCGCGATCACGCGCATATGCTCGCGCAAGGCGTGAAGTTCCACGAGGCGCCACGGCACGAGGCGTACGGCACGGTCGCTGTGTTCGAGGATCTCTACGGCAACAAGTGGGATTTGCTGCAGTTGAAATAGCGCGCAAGGAATCGTCCGCTGCTCCGGTCTCGTTTGAACCACTCACCCGGGAGACAAGACATGAAAATCGGTTTGCGTTTCGCCATGTTGGTCGCCGCCACCGCGATCACGTTCCAGATTCACGCGCAGGATTCAGCACCTGGCGTCGGTAGTTCGGCGCCTGGGTTCAAGCTGCAGGATCAGAAGGGCGACTGGCGCACGCTCGACCAGTATCGCGGCAAGTGGGTCGTGCTCTATTTCTATCCGAAGGACGACACGCCGGGCTGCACGACCGAAGTCTGCACGTTCCGCGACGATGTGCTCAAGCTGCGTAAGGAAGGGGCCGAAGTGCTCGGCGTCAGCCTCGACGACATCAAGTCGCATGCGGCGTTCGCCGAGAAATATCACGTGCCGTTCCCGCTGCTGTCGGACAACAGTCAGGCGACAGCGAAGGCTTACGGCGTGCTGACCTACAGCGAAAAGTACAAGATGAGTTTCGCCAAGCGCGAAACCTTCCTCATCGATCCGACCGGCAAGGTCGCTAAGCACTACGTCGACGTCGATCCGAAAGAAAACTCCGGTCAGGTGCTGGCCGATCTGGCGACGTTGAAGAAAGGCGCCTAACACGCGCCGAAATGCGGAAACCGCACAAGCCCTGGTAGCGCGGTTTCCGCATCGTTGATTTCAGATGGTTGCAAAGATGTCTGCGCGGTCAGGCAGCATGCCGCCGCTTCGGTGTGCTCTTGATGCCCTGCTCGAAGATCGAGCATTCCTGTTCAGCCTTGTCCTTCTGCCAGCCGTAGCGCTCCTGCAGCTTGTCGACGAGGTAGCGATGATCGCCGGAGGCGGGCGCCAGATCGGCGGCGGTCAGCCGGTTCCAATTCTCCTGCATGGGGCCCCTAAGCTGGGTCCAGTTGTCCCGGATGATGTCTTGATTCACGATGTTTCTCCGCTGGAGGGTGGGATTGCGCCGATGTCCTCTGACCACATCGGCACTCGTGGCATGCTACGCCGATGAAGTGAAGGTCCGATTAGATCGGCGTTAATGCGAAGTTATCGCTGCATCGCGTTCGTCTCGGGTTCATTAACATGACTGAGTTCGGTGACAGGAAAAAATATAACTGTATACAAATGTAAATTTCCTATGCCGAAAAGCGCGCTGCACAAAGTTGCCAGTTTCCCGCCCCAGGTCGGCGCGGATTGCCGTCTGCTCGTGCTCGGCACGGTGCCGTCGAAACGTTCGCTCGAATTGCGCCAGTCGTACGGTCACAGCCAGAACCTGTTCTGGACCTTCATGGGCGAGCTGTTCGATGCCGGCCGCGAGCTTCCCTATGCGGAACGCATCGCCCGCCTGCATGCGCGGGGCATCGGCATCTGGGACGTTTACAAGCAGGTCGAACGCCCGGGCAGTCTCGACAGCAGCATCGTCAAGGAGAGCGAAGTGCCGAATGCGATCCCCGGATTGCTTGCGCGCCACCCGACGATCCGCGCGATCGCGCTGAACGGCGGCAAGGCCGCCGAGGGATTCCGGCGGCATATCGAACCGAAGCTGCAACCGGCGCTGCGCGAGCGCGTCGATGTGCTCGCGCTGCCCTCGACCAGCCCGGCGAATGCGTCGATCTCGCGCGCCGCGAAGTTTGAGCGCTGGAGCGTGTTGCTGCGCTACGCGAAGAACGGTTGAGCCGCCGTTGGGAAAATCCAACGGTGGTTGCGCGAAACTGAGTGAATTGGTTTGCTTACTCCTGACGGAAGGCCTTTTATGCGTATCCCTGCAGTTAGTCTTCTTTGCGCGCTCGCTCTCGTCGTGGCCCGCCAGCCGCTTAGCGCGGCGGCACCGGCGCCCACCTATTCCGTCGTTAAGCGATACGGTATCGGTGGCCCAGGCGGCTGGGATTACCTCGTCGCCGATCCGCAGTCCGGCCATCTCTTCATCAGCCGCTCCGATCGCGCGCTCGTGATCAACATGGCCGACGGTTCGCTTGCTGCCACGATTCCGGATACCGCCGGCGTACACGGCTTTGCCATCGTGCACGAACTCGGCCGCGGCTACACGAGCAACGGACGTACGGACAATCTCACAGTGTTTGATCTGGCCACGCTCAAGCCCACGGGCACGATCGCGGTGAGCGGACACAATCCGGACGCGATTCTCTACGACAAGGCGAGCAAACATCTCTTCACGTTCAACGGTCGCAGTAAAGACGTGAGCGTGATCGATCCGCAGACCGAGAAGGTCGTCGCCACAATTCCGGTCGGCGGCAAGCCGGAATTCGCGGTGACGGATGACGTCGGCCATATCTTCGTCAACATCGAGGACACGAGCGAAGTCGTTCAGATCGATTCGCATAGCTCGGCAGTGGTCGCGCGCTGGAAACTCAAGGACTGCGAAGAACCCACCGGCCTCGCGTTCGACGCGGCGCGTCATCGCCTGTTCTCCGTTTGCCAAAACGAGCGCATGATCGTCACCGACAGCGCGTCCGGAAAATTCGTCGCGAGCGTGGCGATCGGCAAAGGTCCCGATGCGGCCGCCTACGACGCGCAGCGCGGCCTCGTCTTCAGTTCCAACGGCGAGGACGGCACGCTGACGGTCGTCAAACAGGTCGATCCCGATCACTACACCGTCGCAGCAAATGTGCCGACACAGCCGAGTGCGCGCACACTATCGCTCGATCCCGACAGCCATCTCATTTATCTCGTCGGCGCGAAGTTCGGACCAAAGCCCGCGCCGACCAAGGACCAGCCGCGTCCGCGCGCGCCGGTGCTCGAAGGCAGCTTCGAGGTACTCGTCGTTGGAAGCGACGCGGACGCTGGCAAGTCTTAACGCTGCGTGGCCTAAATTTCGCGAAACGACAGAAGGGGACGTTGATGAAAGCGAAAATCACGGGTACGACGATGCCGGTGCTGGAAGTCGGCCTCGAGGGCAACGACAAAATCGTCGCCGAACCGGGCGAGTTTTCCTGGATGACCGACGCCGTGCAGATGCGCACGACGGCCTTCACCGCCGGGGCAAAGGGCATCTGGGGTGCGCTCGGCCGCGCGTTCTCGGGCGGCGGCTTGTTCATGACCGAATATTCCGCGCCGGGCGGGCAGGGCGTCATCGCGTTCGCGGCGAAGGTGCCGGGCACAATCCAGCAGGTCGACGTGCGTGCGGGCGAGTCCTATCTGATTCATCGGCACGGATTTCTCTGCGCCACCGAAGGCGTCACGCTCGCGACCGGATTCCAGCGCTCGCTCGGCGCCGGCATCTTCGGCGGCAACGGCTTCGTCATGCAGAAATTGACTGGGCCATGCACCGCCTGGGTCGAACTCGGCGGCGAAGCGGTCGTCTACGATCTCGCGCCGGGCGAAAGCATCAAAGTTCATCCCGGCCACGTCGGAATGATCGCGGGCACGGTCAATTTTGACGTGACCCTGATGCGCGGATTCGCCAACGCGGTTTTCGGCGGCGACGGCCTGTTCATCGCCCGCCTTACCGGCCCGGGCAAGGTCTGGTTGCAGACGCTGACGGTGCCCAACCTCGCGCACGCGCTGCAGCCGTACATCGGTAGCGGCGAAGCCGTTGAGAATGTCGAGACCGGCATCGCCGGCGGCATTGCCGGTGCCGTGCTGCGCGGCATGTTCAAGAATTGAACAGCCGCCGGGCGCCCTAAACTAACTTGAGATCGCTTGCCTTGGTGTCAGGAAACACCTTGGCGAGCTGCGCCGGCGACAAGCCCCACATGCGCACGTACATGCCGGCGAGCAGGCTGCGATAGTTGTTGAGCACCGGATAGTCGCGGTTCTGCAACAGCGTGGATTGCTGCACTTTGACCTGCTCACCGGCGATACGTCCGCCGTCGATACCGCCGCCGAGCACCCAATAGACCGAGCCGTGGCCGTGATCGGTGCCGCGGTTGCCGTTCTCGCGGAACGTGCGGCCGAATTCGGAGACGACAACGACGACCGTGTTCTTCCATTCGGGGCCGAGCTCCTGCGCGAAGGCTTTCAGGCCATCGCCGAGATTGGCCAGATTGTTCGCGAGTTGACCTTGTGCACCGCCTTCGTTGACGTGTGTGTCCCAACCGCCGATGTCGACGAAGCCGAGCCGGTACTGATCGCGCATCAATTTGGCGATGCGCTGCGCCTCGATAGCGAAGCCCTTCGCGCTGACCGCGCCGCGATTGGCCTCCTTCATCTCGGTTTCGAATTCCTTGGCGACATGCGCGCGCAGTTCGAGGCCATCGTTGACCGCGGCCTGCAGACGATTGCCTTGGTACATCGAGGTGAGAATCGCCGCCTGGCGCTCGTCGAACGCCGGTTTGCCGACCGACTTGAGCGAGATGTTTGGAATGTCGCTCGCGCCCTGGAACGTCAGCGGCAGTGCATCGGTGAACGCGATCGGTGGCGCCTTGCCGCTCAATGTTCCTGACAAGCGCGCCATAAAGCCCGAGTTGAAGTCCCCGTGCGCCTGGCTTGGTTCGCCGCGTTCAATGTTGTCCTGCGTTTCGAAATGGCTGCGCGAGAGATCGTCGGTGCCGGCAAACGGCACGAAGGCGGCCTGCTTGCTCGCGTAGAGGTCGCCGATAGAGCTGCGCAGCGCCGGTGCCAGCGCCCAATCGGCATCGAGCGCGAGCGCGCCGCTGTCGGACTTCGGGTCGGGACGCGGCACCGCGATGTTCGGCCGCGATTGATAGTAGAAATCGCTCGAATACGGCACGAGCATATTCGCGCAGTCGTAACCGCCGCGCAGGAAGACGAGCAGAAAACGCGGCGACGAGGCCGGCGCGGCGAACACGCGCCCGGCCATGGTCAGCGCCGGGAGCGCGGGCAGGGCGGTGGCGAGTTGGAGAAAGTGGCGACGTTTCATGGTGGCACCTCTAGCGCGAGTTGAATTCAGGCGAAGCAAGCAAGAACGCGTTCCACTCCTGCTGCGAAGCCGAGCGGTCGAGCGCGGCGAGCGTTGTCTTCGACAGGTACGGTTCGATGCCGTCGTAGTACAGCTTCGACGACAGCTTCGGAAAACCCATATCCAGGCTCTTCGTACCGTCGGCCGCATCGAACAAGCCGGCGTTGCCGCTGCCGATGATGCGGGCGATCTCGAAGCGTCGGCTCATCTGTCCGGAACTGGCCCACGCGTTCTCGGTCAGCGCATAGCCGTCGGGCGTCGAATGGCCGAACAGCGCCTCGCCCTGGTTGTTGAGCCAGGTGACGATCGGATGCATGTTCGTGATCGTCTTGCCGTCGTAAGCGAGGCGCACGCTCGAGACGACATAGTGCATCGGGTCCTTGAACTTCCTGCCGAGCGAGGTGGTGAACTCGTCGGACTCGAACATCGTGCGCAGTACGGCCGCGATATCGCCGTCGCTGTGCTGGAACGTATGCGCCATTTTCTCCACGAGCTTGGGCGACGGATCGTCGGCGACGAAATAGGCGGCAAGCTTGCGCGAAACAAATTGCGCGCAGGCCGGCTGCCTCACGAGCAGGTCGACGGCGTGTTCGACCTCGTCAAAACCGCCGCCTTTGATCTTTTGCCCCAACAGCACACGGTCGCCGAAGTCGTGGCGTTCCGGATTGAACGTGAACAACCCCTCGCGCATGAGATAGCGGCGCAACGCCGGACGCACTTTCGGATCGTCGTGGTTCGGATCGATGCCGACGCCGGTGAGAATCTTCGCGAGCTCCTGCACATCGCCCTGCGTGTAGCCGGCGTCGACGCCGAGTGTGTGCAGCTCCATCAACTCGCGCGCGTAGTTTTCGTTGATGTGGTCCTTCGCGTTCTGCGCGTTGTCGAGGTATTGCAGCATCGCCGGCGATTTCAGCGTCGCCATGACGAGGTCGCGGAAGTGGCCGAGTGCGTAAGGCCGGATCGACTGATCAACATAGTCGCCGGCAAGAAATTTCACATAGCCCTTCTGCGCGAACACGTTGAAATGGTTGAGCCAGAACCAGACCAGTTGTTCCTTGAGCTGGTCGGGCGAGTAGATCGCGCGCAAGAGTTCGCGTCGCGTCGCCTCGTAGGCCATCTTGTTGCCCATGTCGTTGCGGTCCTTGCGCGCGGACTTCTTCATTTCATCGTCGCCGAGCGCGTTGATGCGCTTCTGCTCGGCGATCTCATCAACGACGAGCTTGGCGGCGGGCTGATGGGCGATGTCGAGATCGTCGATTTGTGCCCGCACCGGTGCAGGCAACGCATCGTTCTTGCCGGCGAGCTGTTCGTCGAGGAAGCGGCGGCGCCCGAGTTCGCGAAAGCGCGCGACCGTTGTGCTGTCGAGTCCGTAGGTGACGCGGTCGAGCCAGAGCGCGTCGTCGCGACTCAGCGTGGCGGCGCTGTTCGCGGCTTGCGCGGCGCCGGCGCTCGCAAGAAACAGGGTTCCAGCGTAAAGAATTCGTGATCGTTTCATGTCCGTCGATGACAACGATGGGTGGGTACGGCCATTCAACGGACGAGACATCGATCGGATGACAGCACAGGTTCCAATGCACGACGTTTGGCTTCGCTTCAGCCTCGCTGTCAACGCAAGCCGACGACGCCCGTTGTCCGATTCGCGCGCAACATCTGCGCCCAAACCGAAGGGAGAATCCTCATGCAACGCAAATTGATCGCCATAACCGTCGCTGCCGTGCTGTTCTCGTTCGGCGCACACGCCCAGAACGCCGCCACCGAAACCGCGCGCGACACCGAGCAACAGAAGCGCATCGAGCAGGGCCTGCAATCGGGCCAGCTCTCGACCAAGGAAGCCGCGAGCCTCGAACACAAGGAACAGCGCGTCGATGCCACCGAAGCGCGCGATATGAAGGACGGCAAGCTCAGTGCCGGCGAGAAAGGGCAGATCCAGAACGAGCAGAATCGCGTCAGCTCCGATATTTACAAGGACAAGCACAACGCGGTGACCGGCAATCCGAATTCCGTCTCCTCGCAACGCATGCAGGCCGACGTGCAGCGCAACGTCAACCAGGAAGCGCGCATCAACCAGGGCGTGCGCTCGGGCCAGCTGACCAACAAGGAAGCCGGCTCGCTCGAACGCGGGCAGGCGCACGTCGATCGCGCCGAAGCGCATGCCGGCGCCAACGGCCACGTCGGCGCGGGCGAGCAGGCGCGCGTCCAGCGCAAGGAAAACCGTCAGAGCGCGCGTGTCTACAACAAGAAACACAACGACAACGTGCGTGCGACCACGCCGTAATTTCAGCGCCGAAGAAACTTGCCCCGGAGTCACGCTCCGGGGCTTTCGTCAAATCGTCATATATTGCCGTCGATAATCATCGCGGGTCCTGTTGGGGAAACGACGATGATGTTGCGTGGTCTCACGCTTGTTCCGCTTTGTGCTGCCTTGTGTGCTCTGCTCGGCGCTTGCGCCGCGCCTTCGGCGGCAAGCAAATCCGCAAACTCCGCCCACGCGGTCGACGTCGCCGAGATCAAGCATCCCGACGGCGAGACGCCGGCCTGGTGGTTCCGCGCCGGCGCGGCGGCCGCGGCTGCGAACCGCGCCGATTTGCCGGCGGCGACATCGAAAGCGAAGAACGTTATCGTCTTCCTCGGCGACGGCATGAGCACGGCGACGATCGCTGCCGCGCGCATCCTCGAAGGTCAGCGCAAGGGTGCGTCGGGCGAGGAGAACCGTCTGAGCTTCGAGACGTTTCCCTACACAGCGCTGTCGCGCACCTACACGACGGATTTCCAGACGCCCGACTCCGCAGGCACGATGACGGCGATCATGACCGGCGTGAAAACCCGCTCGGGCGTGATCGGCGTGAATCAGATCGGCAAGCGTGGAGATTGCAAGGCCGCGCAAGGCAATGAGGCGGTGACGGCGCTCGAACTCGCCGCGCGCGCCGGCATGGCGACAGGCGCGATCACAACGACGCGCATCACGCACGCGACGCCGGCGGCGACCTACGGCCATCTTCCCGAACGCGATTGGGAATACGACATGGCTATGCCCGACGACGCGCGCGAGCAGGGCTGCGTCGATTTCGCGCGCCAGCTCGTCGAATTTCCGTTCGGCGGCGGCATCAACGTCGCGCTCGGCGGCGGCCGCACCGAGTTCATGCCGGCGCCGCAACCCGATCCCCAGTACGACGGCCTGATCGGCAAGCGCCTCGACAAGCGCGACCTGATCCGCGAATGGCAGGCCAAGCCCGGCGCGGTTTATGTCTGGAATGCGCAGCAACTCGCCGCGCTCGACATGACCAAGACGACGCATCTGCTCGGCCTGTTCAATCCCGAGCACATGCAGTACGAGTACGAGCGCACCCAGGCCAAACTGGTGACCGAACCGAGCTTGGCCGAGATGACGCGCGCGGCGATCGCCGTGCTGAAGAACAATCCGAACGGCTTCTTCCTCATGGTCGAAGGCGGCCGTATCGATCACGGCCATCATGCCGGCAATGCCTATCGCGCGCTGACCGAGACGATCGCGTTCTCCGATGCGATCCGCGCGGCGACCGAGATGACCCGCGCCGACGATACGCTGATCCTCGTCACCGCCGACCATTCACACACGATGACGTTCGCCGGCTACGCCAACCGCGGCAACCCGATTCTCGGCAAGCTGCGCGGATCGAGCGGCGAGGGCGCGCCGTCGAAAGAACTGGCACGCGATGCGACCGGCCGCTCGATCACCACCCTCGGTTACGCCAACGGTCCGGGCTACGCCGGCGAAAGCGATCGCGAAGCGGAAGGCTCGAAGACCTATCCGCACAACGCGACTTCGTTCCTTCCAGCGAAGCGCGGCCGCCCCGATCTCGACCATGTCGACACGGAAGCGCCGGACTATATGCAGGAAGCGGTCGTGCCGCTCGGCGCCGAAACTCACAGCGGCGACGACGTCGCCGTGTTCGCGCGCGGACCGGGCGCCGCGGCCGTCCACGGTTCGCTCGAACAGAACGCGCTGTTCCATCTGATGGCGCAGGCCAACGAGCCGATTCGCAAGCAACTGTGTGCACTCGACAGCTGCAATGCCGACGGTGTGCCGGTCGAGGTGCCGGTTTATTCCAAGCTGCGCGCGCAGACGGCCACCTCGCATTGATCGAACGGCCCCGGCCACGCCCGGGCCCGTTTTCGACCTTTGCACCCGCGCGCACGCCTCGCGCGGGTGCGCGAGGCCAACGAATCGCACGCGCGCAGGGTGCAAACCCCCTCGTTCGGATTATCATTGCGAGGCGGCCTCGGCCGCGCGCAATTTGTCACAACGTTACCGGTGCGGCCCCAACGGCGGTCGGCGCGCCGTTTGAGGAGGGAGCATGCCCGAAGTCGTAGCAGCCAAGGTGCCGGATATCGGCGATTACAGCAACGTGCCGGTGATCGAGATTCTGGTCAAACCGGGCGACACCGTGACAAAGGATCAAGGCCTGGTCACCCTCGAATCGGATAAGGCGACGATGGAGGTGCCGTCCTCCGTTGCCGGCGTGGTGAAAGAAATCAAGGTCAAAGTCGGCGACGAGATCTCGCAAGGGCATGTCGTCGCGCTGATCGAAAGCGGCGATGCTGCCGCGCCCGCGCCCGCGCCCGCGCCCGCCGCGGCAAAGGCGGCGCCGGCGTCGGCACCCGCTCCGGCGGCGAGCGTTGCGGCTCCGGTTCCGGCACCCGCTGCCGCGCCGGCCGGCGGCGGTGGCGTGCAGGAAGCCAAGGTGCCGGACATCGGCGACTACACCGGCGTGCCGGTGATCGAAGTACTCGTCAAAGTGGGCGACACCGTGACGAAGGACCAGGGCCTGGTCACGCTCGAGTCGGACAAGGCGACGATGGAAGTGCCCTCGTCGGTCGCCGGCGTCGTCAAGGAACTCAAGGTCAAGGTCGGCGATGAAATCTCCGAAGGCCACGTCGTCGCGCTGATCGAAGCGGCGGGTTCCGCGCCTGCGCCCGCGCCGGCTGTTGCGAAGGCCGCGGCGCCTGCGCCGTCCGCGTCGGCTCCGAGCCCTGCGCCGGCGGCGGCGCCCGCGGTTGCGGCGAGCAGCCCGAGCTCACCGCCGATCAATTTCGGCGCCGACACGGTGATGCCCGACAAGGTGCCTTATGCCAGCCCAGCCGTGCGCGTGTTCGCGCGCGAACTCGGTGTCGATCTCGCCCAAGTGAAGGGCAGCGAACGCAAAGGCCGCATTTCGAAGGAAGACGTGCAGAAGTACGTCAAAGGCGTGCTGTCCGGCGCGACCGCGGCGCCGAAAGCGGCGGGCGGTGGCGGCGTGGGCCTCGATCTGCTGCCGTGGCCGAAAGTGGATTTCTCCAAATTTGGAGAAGTGGAAACCAAGCCGCTGTCGCGCATTCAGAAGATTTCCGGCGCCAACCTCGCGCGCAACTGGGTGCTGATCCCGCATGTCACCCACAACGACGACGCCGACATCACCGAGCTCGAAGCGCTGCGCGTGTCGCTCAACAAGGAATATGAGAAGGCCGGCGTCAAGTTCACCATGCTCGCCTTCCTGATCAAGGCGATGGTCGCCGCGCTGAAGAAATTCCCGACGTTCAACGCTTCGCTCGACGCGACCGGCGAGAACCTGGTGCTGAAGAAGTACTACAACGTCGGCTTCGCAGCGGATACGCCGAACGGCCTCGTCGTGCCGGTGCTCAAGGATGCCGACAAGAAGGGCGTTGTCGATATCGCCAAAGAAATGTCGGCGCTCGCGGCGAAGGCGCGCGACGGCAAGCTCGGCCCCGCGGAAATGTCGGGTGGCTGCATTTCGATTTCCTCGCTCGGCGGCATCGGCGGCACTTCGTTCACGCCGATCGTCAACGCGCCCGAGGTGGCGATCCTCGGCGTCACCAAGTCGGCGATGAAGCCGGTGTGGGACGGCAAGGCGTTCCAGCCACGCTTGATCCTGCCGCTGTCGCTCAGTTACGACCATCGTGTGATCGACGGTGCGCTCGCGGCGCGCTTCACCGCGTATCTGGCCGGGCTATTGGGCGACATGCGCCGCGCGATGCTCTAGTCCTTCGCTCGTCATTCCCGCGTGCTCCTAGCGGGAATCCAGCGACTTTGCTTTTCGCAGTCGTTAAAAAAGAGCAAAAGGCACTGGATTCCCGCCTTCGCGGGAATGACGAGCAGAACGAATCCCTCGCTGAACCGCTTTCAGGAACCGCAACATGGCCACCACCGAAGTCAAAGTCCCCGATATCGGCGACTACACCAACGTTCCCGTCATCGAAGTCCTGGTCAAACCGGGTGACACGGTGACGAAGGATCAAGGGCTCATCACGCTCGAGTCGGACAAGGCGACGATGGAAGTGCCGTCGTCAGTCGCCGGTGTGGTGAGGGAGATCAAGGTCAAACTCGGCGATGAAATTTCCGAAGGTACGATAGTCGCGATTGTCGACGCCGAAGGCGCGGCTTCTCCCCCCTCTCCCACCGGGAGAGGGGCTGGGGGTGAGGGTTCGGCAGCGAAAGGTGCTGCGAAGACGCCGGAACCCTCACCCGCCCCTGCGGGGCACCCTCTCCCGACGGGAGAGGGGAAAAGCGCAGCGCCGAAGGCTGCAGGCGCTTCCGGGCGTAAGGCCGATGTTGAATGCCAGGTCGTCGTGCTCGGCTCGGGTCCCGGCGGCTACACGGCGGCGTTCCGCAGCGCGGACCTCGGCATGAACACGGTGCTGATCGAGCGCTACGCGACGCTCGGCGGCGTCTGCCTCAACGTGGGCTGCATCCCATCGAAGGCGCTGCTGCATGCGGCGAAGGTAATCGACGAGGCCAACCACGCCGCCGACATCGGCATCGACTTCGGCGCGCCGAAGATCGACATCGGCAAGCTCGCTACGTTCAAGAACAAGGTGGTCGGCCAACTCACCGGCGGCCTCGCCAGCATGGCCAAGCAGCGCAAGGTGACGGTTGTGCAGGGCGTCGGCAAGTTCATTTCGCCGAACGAGATCGAAGTCGATGCCGCGGACGGCAAAAAGCTTGTCCGCTTCGAGAAGTGCATCATCGCCGCCGGTTCGCAGGCGGTGAAGCTGCCGGGCTTCCCGTGGGACGACCCACGCATGATGGACTCGACCGACGCGCTGCTGCTGCAGGACGTGCCGAAAAAGCTGCTCGTCGTCGGCGGTGGCATCATCGGCCTTGAGATGGCCTGTGTGTACGAGGCGCTCGGTTCGCAAGTGACGGTGGTCGAGCTGCTGGATCAGCTGATGCCTGGTGCCGATCCGGATCTGGTCAAGCCGCTCGCGACGCGGTTGTCGAAGCGCTATGCGGGCATTCATCTCAAAGTAAAAGTTGCCAAGATCGAGGCGACGAAGGAAGGCTTGAAGTCGACGTTCGAAGGCGAGAAAGCGCCCGAGCCGCAGGTCTACGACCGCGTGCTCGTTGCGATCGGCCGTTCGCCGAACGGCAAGAAGATCGACGCGGACAAGGCCGGTGTTGCGGTGACTGACCGCGGTTTCATTCCGGTCGACAAGCAGATGCGCACCAACGTGCCGCACATCTTCGCGATCGGCGATCTTGTCGGCCAGCCTATGCTCGCGCATAAGGCGACGCATGAGGGCAAAGTCGCCGCCGAAGTCTGCGCCGGGCAGAAGAGCGAATTCGTCGCGCGCGTGATTCCGAGCGTGGCCTACACCGATCCCGAGGTGGCCTGGGTCGGCGTCACCGAAGGCGAAGCGAAAGCCAAAGGCATCAAATACGGCATCGGCAAATTCCCGTGGGTCGCCTCGGGTCGTGCGATCGGCATTGCGCGCACCGAAGGTTTCACCAAGCTGATCTTCGACGAGACCTCGCACAAGATCATCGGCGCTGGCATCGTCGGCGTGAACGCAGGCGATCTGATCTGTGAACTCGGGCTTGCGATCGAGATGGGTTGTGAAGCCGCCGACATCGGTCTGACCGTGCATCCGCATCCGACGCTCGGCGAGTCGATCGGCATGGCAGCGGAGGTCTACGAGGGAACGATCACCGACCTCTACATTCCGAAGAAGAAGTAGGCGCTTCTGCCGGGTCCCGCGTAGTCCAGACTCGGCCTATTTTTTTGTCGCGCTCGGCGGAATCTGCCGCGCGACTTCGTAGTGCCGCACGAGCGGTTCCATCTGTAAGAGGAACTGCTCGTCTTCGGGGTAGTAGACCGCCTTCTCGGGATTTTCGCCGGCGAATTCGCGCACGGCGCTCATCGATTCCCAGAGCGAAATCAACATGAATTCGCAGTGTTCGCCCTGCATGCGGCGCAGGACGGTGACCCCTCGATTGCCCTTGATTTTTGCGTAGTCGGCGAGACCGGTATGGTCGAGATAGGCGAGGTAATCGTCGGCCTTTTCCTTAAGCGTGATTCCGCGCCAGATGCGAGCGATCATTGCGTATCTTCCCGCTGCGTCGAGGCAATTAGCATAGCGCAAGCGGCGTTTTAACTTGCGAAATTTGCGTTGAACTACACCATTTCCGCTCCCTCCGTTTTGCGGAAATACGACGCCACTCCTCCCGCCAGTAGGAAAGGGATTTGCCGGCGACATCGGATCGGGAAGCGTCCGAATCGCCGCACTTCTAGGGCTCCGTCAGCGCGACCTGCGCGCGTATCGAGGAATTCGGCCCACCGTTCCCGCCGAGGGATGCGGGAATAGCGGTTTGGACATTGGTGCCGGATAGCATCGACGGTAGAGCCGCCTCCACCAGCTAGACTTACAACCCTTCCCATCGCGGAGCGACAGGTTTGCCATCGATTCTGGTTTTCGGCGCAAGTGGCGTGGTCGGCCAGTTTCTGCTGCCGCAGCTTGCCGCACGCGGCGATCGCGTTCTGGCCGTCAGCCGCGCTGTTCACGCGAGCGCTGCCGGCCATGCCGCGGGGATCGAATGGCTGCGCGGCGATCTTTGCGCGGAGGTGTCGCCGTTGCCGCCCATCGACGTCGTGCTGAGTCTCGGCCCGCTCGATGCGTTCGCCGCATGGTTCGCACGTTCCTCGCCGGCGGGTATGCGGCGAGTGATCGCACTCAGTTCGATGAGCGCGGAGAGCAAACGCGAGTCCCCCGATGCCGCCGAGCGCGAACTGAGCGTGCGCTTGCACACCGCCGAAGAACAATTGATGCAAGTGGCGCGCGAGCGCAACATCGCTGGCACGATTTTCCGCCCCACGTTGATCTACGGCACGGGCCGTGATCGCAGCCTCGCCCCGATCGCGCGCTTCGCGAAACGCTTTCGTGTGCTGCCGATTCCGCGCGGTGCGAGCGGATTGCGGCAGCCGGTGCACGCGGCCGATCTTGCCGGCGCGTGTCTCGCTGTCCTCGACAACCCGCAAACTTTTGGAAAAGTATACTCACTCGGCGGCGGCGAGCGCCTGCGTTTCGACGATCTGCTCACGCGTATTGCAGCGGGGCCGCCGCGTCTCGCATTGCCCGTGCCGATCCCGCTTGCCTGGGTGCGCATCGTCGCGCGCGGGCGCGTCGGCGCCGGCATGTTGGCGCGTATGACCGAGCCGCTGATCGCCGACATCGACGCCGCCGCGCGCGATTTCGGTTACGCACCGCGCACGTTTCACGCGCAGGACGTGCTTGGGTTTGCAGATTCCTCCAATTCCGATTGACGGCGTAACAAGCGAAGCAGAAGATCAACGGCGAACGAATGGAACATCGCATGGCCGATCCGAACGGGGAGGACTTGGCAAGCGCGGGCGATAACGTCTGCGCCCGGTTCGGATACCGGCAGGGTGCTGCGATGCAGCGAGCCGAGCCGTCGAGTTCTCGGCATAATCCTCAAAACAAGCGTTTGAATTTTTCGTCATCATCCCAAAAGCATGCCGCCCCGCGCGGAGGAGAACATCATGCGCAGATTTAGCTTTCGCCCCTTGATCTTGCCGTCCCTGCTGTTGACCGCGCTCGTCGGCCAGAACGCGCAGGCGTACGACTACACCGCGCCGGTGCCGCTGCATACGACCGCGAAATACGACCCGAGCTCGGGCACGGTGCCGTTTCCCATCGACCTGCTGCGCCAGGGTTCGACCGATCTGACCTTGAACATCCCGATCGCCGCCGGTACGCCGGCCGCGCAAGTCGGGGTCTACAACGCATTGAATTCGCTCGACGGTTTCAGCACGACGGCGCCGTGGAGCACGACCTTTGCCGCGCCGCTGACCGCGAGCAGCGTCGCCGGCGGTCAGAGCGTCCACCTGTTCGAAGTGAAGACGGACCCGGCGACCGGCGCCGTCCTCGGCGTCGTGCGCGAGCTCGCCTCGCCGCAGGAATATGTCGCCACGCTCGCCTCGAATGCCGCCTCGGGCGCGACCCTTGCGCTGGTGCCGACGCGGCCGCTCAAGCAGTTGACCTCGTACATGGCCGTCCTGACCAACGCCATCACCGACGCTGGCGGCGCGCCGACGCGCCAGTCGCTGGTCTACGGCTTTGCCAAGCGTACCAAGCCGTTGTGCGTGAACGGTGCCACGACGCTGCCGGCGCTGCCCAGCGCGCAGGCTTGCGCGCTCGAGCCGCTGCGCCAGCTGGTTAACCTGCAAGAGGCGGCGGCGAACACGGCCGGCGTCAATCCATCGACCATCACCTTGTCGTGGACGGCGACGACGCAGGCGACGACGGCGACGATGCAGACGATCACTGGCCTGGTCGATGCGGCACCAAATCAGAACATCGCTGTCGTGCCGATCGGCAAGACGCTGGCGGACATCATTCCGGGCCAGCCGCCGATCGCCGATATCTACGTCGGCGTTCTCGGCCTGCCGTATTACCTGTCCGCGCCGAACACGACGAACCCGGTGGCGCCGCTTACCAACTACTGGACCGCGCCACCGTGCGGCCAGGTTGCCTCGTGCAAGGCGCTCGGTCTGGATCCGACTTCGACGAACGTGACCATCGCCAACCCGCTGCCGGTGGCGACCTCGGCGCAGACCGTTCCGGTCATCATGAGCGTACCGAACGCGAACTCGGGCAAGACCAAACCCGCGTCCGGCTGGCCGGTCGTCATCTATCAGCACGGCATCACGAGCAATCGCCTGACCATGCTCGCCGCCGTCGCTGCGCTGACCCAGGCCGGCTACGCCGCGATCGCGATCGACCTGCCGCTGCACGGCCTCGATCCGAGCAATCCGTTCCACGGCAACCAGCTGCTCGCGGGCACGCCGGGCGCCGCGCTGATCACTGGCGAGCGCACCTTCGACTTGCCGCAGATCGATCCGACCACCGGCCAGCCAGTGGCGGGGTCGGTGGCCTCATCGGGTTCGTATTTCATCAACCTCACCAGCCTGCGCACCTCGCGCGACAACCTGCGCCAGGGCGTTTCCGATCTGCTCGAACTGCGCAGCGCGATTCCCTCGGTCAAAGGCCTCGACGGCACGCCGCTATTCGACGCCTCGCGCGTCGCTTTCCTCGGCATCTCGCTCGGCAGCATCGAAGGCACCACCTTCATGTCGCTCGCGGCGACGCCGAACACGGCGGTGCAGAACGCGGTGCTCAACGTGCCGGGCGGCGGCATCACCGGGCTGCTGCTCGGGTCGCCGACATTCGGTCCGGTGATTCTGAGCGGCCTTGCCGCGGCCGGTATCCAGCCGGGCACGGCCGATTTCAACACCTTCCTCGTGGCGACCCAGACCGTGATCGATTCGGGCGACCCGATCAACTACGCCGGCGATGCGGGTACCGGTGCGGTGCTGGCGAAGAAGAGTCTGCTCGCGCAGGAAGTCGTCGGCGGCAGCGCCCCGCTGGCCGGCGATGCGACCGATCCGAAGTACTACGACGCGAACGGCCACTGGCTGCCGGATCAGGTGATTCCGAACACCGTCGCCACGTCGCCGCTGTCGGGCGGCACGCCGATCATCGCGCTGCTCGGCCTCGCGCCGATCAACTCGACGACGCAGTCGCCGACGGGCATCCACAATTCGGTACGGTTCGTCAGCGGCGTGCACTCCTCGCTGCTCGACCCCTCGGCATCGCCGCAGACCACGGTGGAAATGCAGACGCAGGCGGCGAGCTTCTTCGCCACCAACGGCATGGCCGTGCAGATCACGAATTCGGCGGTCATCAAGCAATAAACCCGGAACCTTCAAGGACATCTCGCCATGAATAAAATCCAACAACACAAGCGAATCGTTCCGGCCCTGACCGCGCTGAGTTTCGCCATTGCCGCCACCGTCGTCAGCCAGGGCGCGCACGCGAGCGCCTTCCAGCTCACCGAAAACAGCGCGATGGGCCTCGGCCGCGCGCAGGCCGGCGGACCGGCCGCGCCGGGCGACTGCTCGGCCGTGGTCAATAACCCGGCCGCGATGAGTGACTTTGTCACGCAATGCGTCGCGGGCACTCTGTCGGCGATCAATTTCAGCGCGAAGTTCCACGGCAGCGGCACCGACGCGTTCGGTGGTCCGATGACCGGCGGCAACGGCGGCGACGGCGGTACCACCTTGCCGGTGCCTTCGGCGTATTACATCCGCCCGATCAATTCACAATTCGCACTCGGTTTCGGTTTGTCGGTGCCGTTCGGCTTCCAGACCGAATACGACGATCGCTGGGTCGGTCGCTACGAGTCGGTGAAGACCAAGCTGCAATCGCCGGCGATCACGGTGGCAGGGTCGTGGAAGCTCTCCGACGAGCTCTCGATCGGCGCGAGCATTTTCGCCCAGCGTACGTCTGCGGAAATCGTGCAGGACATCGACCTCGGCGCGCTGCTCGCGCAGCCGACCGGCGGTGCGGTGCTGCCGCAGGAAGCCGACGGTCAGGGCGGCCTCAAGGGCTACTCCTGGGGCTGGGGCGCGGGTCTGGGCGTGTTGTGGAAACCGACGCAGGCCGACCGCATCGGCTTCAACCTGCGCTCGCAGGTCAACAACACGATCGACGGCACCGCGACGTTCCTCGTTCCGTCGAATCTGGCGCCATTGTTGAACCCGGCTTTTGTCACCGGTTCAGGCAAAGCCGCTTTCAGCACGCCGTGGTACGCCAACATAGGCTGGTGGCATACCGTCAACGACCGCTTCAGCTTCGGCGTGACCGCGAACTACACGCACTGGTCGAGCTTCAAGAACCTGCAGATCATCTACGCCAATCCGGCGCAGCCCAGCAGCACCGAGGTCTTCGACTACAAGAGCACCTGGTTCACCTCGATCGGCGGCGACTACAAGCTCGACAACCGCTGGACGCTGCGTGCCGGCGTGGCTTATGACCAAACGCCGACGCGCGATTCGACCCGCGATCCGAAGGTGCCGGACAATTCGCGCACCTGGCTGTCGGTCGGTGCGGGCTATCAGTACAGCGACAACCTGCGCATCGATGCCTCGTTCACGCATCTGTTCGTCGACGATGCCAAGGTCAACGACCTATCGCCGTCGCAGAGCACGCTGACCGGCGCGTTCAAGGTATACGGCAACGTGCTCGCGGTGTCGGGACAGTATACGTTCTGACCCATTGCGCGATTCGCGACGCAAAAAGGCCGGCTTTTGAGCCGGCCTTCTTTTTTTGCATCGGATTAATAGGCGATGCCGAGGCGGCGCATCAGCTTGGCCACGAGCCAGGCCGGTCCGATCAACAGATAAGCAAGGTCAGTGAGGAATGAAGGCTTGCGGCCCTCGATCTTGTGGCCGATGAACTGGCCGATCCAGGCGACGACGAACACGGCGATCGCCAGCCACTTCAACGCCGAGGGGCCGAGCAGGCGATACAGCGCTTCGGTGATCAGACCGTAAACGACGAACACCACGAGCATGCCGAACGCGAGCGGCCGCGACAGGCGCAGGTAGAACGCGAAGGCCAGCACCATCGCGGCGGCGGCCCAGAGTCCGGCGCGGCCGATCATGGCCGGAACGGGCACGATCCAAAGCAGTGCGATCACCGTCCACAGGATCGCCGGCACGCAGATCCAGTGAATCGTGATGTTGGTCGGATGGCGATGGTCTTCGCTGTAGTTGCCGAGCCAGCGGTCGATCTCGCGGCGTGTGTCCGGGTTCGAATGGAGGGCGGCTTCGTTCACGGCGGCCTCGTGCGGAGTGGGTACTCTATCCAGCATAGCGCGTGCGGTAGGCCACGCAAAAGGGCCGATGCAGCACTGCGGGGTGGGCTCTCAGGCCATCGTCGAGCGCCACAAATGCAGCACCGCGTAGGCCCGATACGGCCGCCATGCTTGCGAGAGTTCTTCGAGCGCGCGCGTCGGCACGGGCTTGCCGTCGCGTGCGACTGCTTTGCGCAGGACGATATCCGCAGCTGGAAACGCGTCGGTGTGGGCGAGGCCGCGCATGGCGAGATAGTGCGCCGTCCATTCGCCGATGCCGGGCAGGGCAGTCCACTGGCGCACGAAATCGGCAAGCGGGCGGTCGCCGCGAAAGTCGACGCCGCCGTCGCGCACCGCCGCCGCGATCGCGCGCAATGTCGCGATGCGTGCGCCGGTGATACCGAGCCCGCTCAGATCGGCTTCGGCCAGCGCTGCGGGCGTGGGGAACAAGTACACTTTTCCACTTTGTGGCATCGCGACTTCGTGGCCGAACTTGCGCACGACGCGCTCGGTCAGCGTGCGCGCGGCGGCGACTGTGACCTGCTGGCCGAGCACCGCGCGGATGGCGATCTCGAACCCGTCCCAGCCGCCCGGCAGGCGCTGGCCCGGATGGCGCGCGACGCAGGCCTTGAGTTGCCGATGCCGGCCGAGATGTGCGTTGATCGCGGCGATGTCGGCATCGAGATCGAACATCCGGCGCACGCGCGCGACGATGTCGGGGATGTGCGCTGCATCGGCGAAATCGATCTGCAAATCAAGCGCATGACCACGCGCGGCTTGGGTGACAGTGAGTTCGCCGACCTGACCGGCGAGCGTGAAGACGCGGCGGTAGCTTTCTTCATCGACACGCTCGACACCCGGAATCGCACGCTTGGCGAAGAAACCGAGCAGGGCGGGAAAATCGTGCGGCGGTTGATAGGTCAGTCGGATTTTATGCATCGATCCGACGCCATCTCCACCCAACCCTCCCCTGGAAGGAGAGGTCTTAGAAGCCATAGCGCAGGAAACCGCCGTCGACCGCAATGCATTCGCCGGTGATGTAAGAGGATGCTGGCAGGCAAAGAAACGCGATCGCGGAGGCGACTTCCTCGGGCTCGCCGACCCGGCCCATCGGCGTGCGTTCGAGCACTTCGTCGAGATAGTCCTCGTTCGCCAGCTTCAGTGCGGTGCGCTGAGTACGGATGTACCACGGCGCCACGGCGTTGACGCGGATGCCGTCCTCGGCCCATTCGCAGGCGAGGTTCTTCGTCAGCTGCGCGAGCGCGGCCTTGGTCATGCCATACGGCGAACCGGTACGCACGTGGGTCAAACCGGATACCGAACTGACGTTGACGATCGCCGCGTTGCCGTGCTCGGCGAGCTGTGGATAGGCGAGGCGGCTCATCTCGAAGGCGCTCATCACGTTCAATTCGATCAGGTTGCGCACTTCGGCTTCATCGTAGTCGAGCGTCGGTTTGCTCACGTTGCTGCCGGCGTTGTTGACGAGAATCGACAACGGCAGTTCGAGGTCCGCAACCCAGTCGAACACCTCGCGTCGCTGCTCGGCGTCGGCGACGTCGGCGGCGAATGCGACGATATCGCTGTCGGGAAACTCCTCGGCCAGCTCCGCGCGCACCGCTTCCAGGTGCGCCTCGTCGCGCGCGACCATCAGCACGTCGGCGCCGAGCAGCGCCAGTTCGCGCGCCGTGGCTTGGCCGATGCCTCGGCTCGCACCCGTGATCAGTGCGGCCTGTCCATCCAGGCGCCAGCGCGTCACATTCGTTGTCATGGCTGTCTCCTCCGGCAAAGCGTGATTGCCTTGCTTGTGTATGCAAGGTTCCACGGCGCAAACTTTAACGGCACCCTCGGGAGTTCGCCATGCGCATCGCCACGATATCGATACTTGCTCTCGCCGCACTCTCCGTTTCTTGCTCGAGCAGCCCGTCGCCGGAGGAAACCGCGGCGCAGGCCAAGAAACAAAAAACCGTGATCGACGCGCAGCTCAAGGCCATCGACAAGGCGAAGGCCGTGCAGGATACGGTCGATCAGCAGAAGAAGGATACGGACAAGAAGATCGAAGACCAGGGCGGTTGACCAGAGACTCAATTCACAGCGCCCGGCTTCCCGCTTTGCTCTTGATCCTCGGGCCCCGTTTGCCGCGGCGAGGTCAGGCCGGGATCGCCCGTAAGGTTGCACGCAGGGATGCCGCGGAAAAGCGAAGGGATGCGTCCGCCAAGAAGACCAAGAGCAAAGACACTGGATTCCGGCTTCCGCCGGAATGACGAGCTAAAGGCAAAGCTGGATTCCAGCTTGCGCTGGAATGACGAGCCAGAGCGAGTCCCGGCCCGCGACGAATTCCTGCGCGGGCCAGGTGAGTTCGGTTGGAACTTACTTGATCTCGCAGAAGCAATAGGCAAACACGCCGACTTTGTTGCTGTCGAGCGAGCGCAGCAATTTCAGCTGTCCCTGCACGTCAGGCTGCGCGAGCAAGGTGCGCATCGATTCAGGCACCACGCTCTGGACGAAGCTCGCCGAGGCGTCATTCGACAGGCTGACGACGAATCTCTCCCACGCCGACATCGGCTTCTCGACGTAGCGCACCTGGTAGTTGTCGCCAAGCTTGGCCGCTTGCGCCGCTGCTGCGGTGGCTTCGCGCAGGCCGCCGAGCTGGTCGACGAGGCCGCGCTCCTTCGCTTGCGTGCCGCTCCACACGCGGCCGCGCGCGATCGCGTCGATTTCCTCGGGCTTTTTCTTGCGCGCCGCCGCGACTTTGGTGATGAAACTTTGGTAGCCCTTGTCGATGATGCTCTGGATGATTTCGCCGACCTTCGGGTCGAGCGCGCGGCGCGGATCGAGCGCGCCGGCGAGCGGGGTGGTGCCGACGCCGTCGGTGTGCACGTTGATCTTCGCCAGCGTCTTCGGGAAATTCATGAAGAGGCCGAAGATGCCGATTGAACCGGTGATCGTGGTCGGCTCGGCAAAGATCTGGTCGCCGTTCATCGAGATCCAGTAGCCGCCCGAAGCTGCGACGTCGCCCATCGAAACGATAACCGGCTTGCCCGCGGCCTTGGTCAGCTCGATCTCGCGGCGGATCAGCTCGGAGGCGAACGCGCTGCCGCCCGGCGAATTCACGCGCAGCACGACGGCCTTGACGTTCTTGCTCTCTCGCGCCTGGCGCACGAGCTTGGCGGTCGATTCGCCGCCGACCGTGCCGGCTGCCTGGTCGCCGTCGAGGATTTCGCCCTGAGCGACGACGACGCCGACTTGCGGGCGCGTGTCGATCGGATTTTCGCGTTGCACGAGCGCGGCGTAGTCCTGGAAGTCGATCTTGCGGTAGCTGTTCTCTTCCTTCACGCCCTTGCCGATCAACATCGCCTCGGCTTCGTCGTTCGTGGCGAGCTTGTCGACGAGCTTGTTGTTCAGCGCGAGCTTGGCGAGATCGCCGTTCGCCGCCTTGATCGAGGTCGAGTAATTGTCGATCTGCGCGGCGATGTCCTTCGGATCGAGCTTGCGCGCGGCGCCGATTTCCTTGAGGTAATCGCCCCACACGCCGTTCATCCAGTACAGGTCGGCTTCCTTCGACTCGGGCGAGGCGTCGTTGCGGATGTACGGTTCGGCGTAGGATTTGTATTCGCCGACGCGGAACAGGTGCACGTCGACGCCGAGCCAATCGAGCGCATCCTTGTAGTAGGTGCGATAGCGGCCGAGGCCTTCCAGCAGCAAATCGCCGTCCGGATGCAGCAGGATCTGGTTTGCGTGCGCGGCGATCAGGTATTGGCTCTGGCTCATTGCGTTCGACACGGCGACGACGTCCTTGCCGGCCGCCTTGAAGCGTTCGATCGCCGCGCCGATTTCGTGCAGCGTCGAGATGCCTGCCGAAGCGATCTCATCCGGCTCGATGACAAGGCGCTCGATGCGCTTGTCGCCGGCGGCCGTGTCGATCGCACGGATGATGTCGCGCAACTGCACTTCTTTGACCTTCTGCCCGAACACGCCGGCGAACGCACGCTGCGCGGGATCGGATGAATACTGCTCGACGATGTTGCCCTTCGGATTCAGCACGAGCGCCGTGCGCTCCTGCAGAGTGATGCTGCCGCCCGCGCGCAGGGCGACGAGGAAGACGAGCAGCAGGATCAGTGCGATCACGCCGAACACGAGCCGGCGAATGAAATTGAACAGACCCCAGATCCAGAAGAACAGGGTGGCGAACACGCCGCGGCTTTTTTCAGCCATAAAACGTCCTCAAAAGTTTACTTGTGCGCTCATCCCTGAGCGCGGAGATCAAGAAGCGGCCATCCTGGCCGCACTTTTCAATACAGCGAACTCAATACAGCGTACCTGAATTGGCATCGAGGGGCATACGCCTTAAGTCATGCTGCTTCGGGGCCGGCTGGCGCGCAGAAAACGCAACGTTAACAGCACGGCGGCGGCGGTCAGGCCGGCGGCGAGGCCGATCCACATACCGCGCGCACCGAGTCCCTGATGGAACGCCAGCCAGTAGCCGACCGGCATGCCGATCGCCCAGTAGGCGAGCACGGTGATAATCATCGGCATGGTCGTGTCCTTGAGCCCACGCAGCGCGCCGCCCGCGGTGACCTGGATGCCGTCGGACAACTGGAAGATCGCCGCCAGCACCAGCAGCTGCGCCGCGAGCGCGGCGACGGCCATGTCGTCGGTGTAGGCATGCGCGATCGCTTGCGGAAACACCGCCATGGCTGTCGAGGCGACGAACTGGGTGCCCAGCGAGAGCGTCATGCCGGCCAGCCCGGCCGAGCGCACGCCATGCCGATCGCCGCGGCCGACCGCATTGCCGACGCGCACCGTCGTCGCCATCGCCAGGCCGAGCGGTACCATGAAGGTGATCGATGCGACGTTGAGCGCGACCTGATGGCTGGCCACCGTGACCGCGCCGAGCGAGGCGATCAGCAGCGCCGTGCACACGAACAGCCCCGACTCCATCAGCAGCGCGATGCCCATCGGCACACCGAGGCGCAGCAGTGCGCCGATCTCACGCCAGCGCGGTCCGTCGAAGCGCGCGAACGGCGCGATGTCGCGGTAATTGCGGTGGCGATTCAAATACAGCGCGAACGCCGCGGCTTCGATCCATAACACCACCGCCGTCGCCTCGCCGGAGCCTTCGGCGCCGCGCGGCGCGATGCCAAACTTGCCGTACATCAGTACGTAGCCGATCGGTGCGAGCAGGAGCAGGCCGAACAGGCCGAAGTACATTGTCGGCCGAGTCAGTGAAAGCCCTTCGGAGAAGCCGCGCATGGCAAAGTAGAACGTCAGCGCCGGTGCGCCCCAGGAGATCGCACGGACGAACTTCGTCGTGTCCTCGACGATGCCCGGATCGACGCCGAAACCGCCGAGCAGCATCGGTCCGACGTAGCGGATGAACAGCAGCAGGCCGATGCCGAGCAGCAACGCCATCCACAGTGCCTGGCGGAACAGCGGGCCGATCTCGGCGCGGCGCTGGGCGCCGGCAAGTTGAGCCACGCTTGGTGGCACCGACATCATCACGCCGATGCCGGTGACGATGGCGAGCGACCACACGCCCGCGCCGACCGCGACGGCGGCGAGCGTGTGCGCGTTGTAGTGGCCGGCGAGCATCGTATCGACGACGTTCATGCCGATCGCCGATAGCTGGCCGGCGATCAACGGCAGGGCGAGAACGAGGGTGTCGCGCAATTCGCGCCCGAACGATACCGGCGCGGCGTCTGTCGCCGGGACGGGAGGGGAAAGCATGGGGAAGATGTGCCAACTGCGGTTGCACAGTTTAGCCGATGCGCGCCGCAAACGTTGCGTGATTGGTTTCCTCCAAGCTTGCCGAAATCCGCGCTAGGATGGCGCGCCATGACCCAGACCGCCGACGACAAAGCGCCTCTCGACCCTCTGCCGCCCGTACCGCTGACGCCGCCCGCATCGGCGACGGGCGATGCCGAATTCTCCGCAGAACAGCCGGCCACCCACACCGCGCCCGCGCAAGCCGCCTGCGCGAATTGCGGCACCGTGCTGCTCGGCCCGCATTGCTATGCCTGCGGCCAGCCGGTCAAGGGCATGGTGCGGCATCTGTCGAGCATCCTCGCCGATGCGGCCGACACGATCCTCAACATCGACTCGCGCATTTTTCGCACACTGCTGCCGCTGTACTTTCGGCCGGGATATCTTACCAACGAGTATTTCGAGGGACGGCGCGTGCGTTACGTCACGCCGTTCCGCCTGTATTTCTTCCTGAGCATCCTCGCGTTTTTCCTGATGCAGTTCGCGCTCGGCGACGTCAATTTCAACAACGGCGGCCCGGATTCAGGCGATAGCATCGGCAAGGCGAAGACCGCCGAAGAGGTCATCCAACTGCGCGACAAAGCCGTCGGCGGGTTGAAGGAGGCTGAAGCTGCGACGCCAACCGTGGGCAGTCACGGCATCGCGAAGGCGATCGAAAAGATCGAGAAGAAGGCGGACAAGCGCCTGGCGTATCTGAAGAAGGTCGACGAAGCCAAAGCCAAAGGCGCGCCGGTGCCGCCCGATCCGCAGAACGAAGACTTCAATTTTGATCTCGGCGACGGCGTGTGGGATCCGAAAACGCATCCCGTCCATCTCGGCGGCCCGAAGTTCCTCGACGACAAAGCCAACCAGATGCTGTCGCACGCAAAGGAAAATCTCGACCGGCTTGGCAAGGATCCCAAGCCGCTCATCCTCGGCACCTTCAGCTCGCTGCCGCAGGTGTTGTTCGTGCTGATGCCGGCGTTCGCGCTGCTGCTGAAAATCCTTTACGTGTTCAAGCGGCGGTTGTACATGGAGCACATCATCGTCGCGCTGCACAGCCACGCTTTCATTTTCCAATCGCTGTTCTTGCTCACCCTGGTCGGCATGATCAAGAGCTGGGCGCAAACTGCGGCCCCAGGACTCGTCGGGGTGCTGAACCTCTTGATGTTCCTGATGGGCTGGTGGCTGCCGATCTATCTCTTCCTCATGCAGAAAAAAGTATACAAACAGGGTTGGATCATGACGACGTTGAAGTACAGCGTGATCGGCACCTGTTACACGATACTGATTACGTTCTGCGCGGTGGCGGCGTTTCTGGTCAGCTTAGCCACCACGTAATCTTCACCGGCTCGGTCGCTTAGCTTAAGCATTGGTCGTATTCGCGATCCTTGCGGTCGCAAGCATCGAAGCCGCTAGCGGTTGCGTTCCCCGATTTCGCGATGAACTCCTCGAAATGTCCGTGTTCTGTCCGGCTCACGTCAGGCAAGGCAGGTAACGGATACGGCATGGTGTCGGCCAGCCAGGAGAACGCGACATGCGAGTACTTATTGAAACTCAGCCCAACGACATACATGCCGACGCAGTACATTGGGCTCTGAAAAAACACGGCGTCGAAGTGGCAGTTCACCTCGGCTGCGAATTTCCGTTACACACGCAAATCAGCGTGCGGGCAGATGGAGCCCGATCGCCCGCGCTAGAGACGTCGATCCGTACCGAACAGGGTATCTTGGTTGACGCAGACAAGGCACCAGACGTGGTATGGAATCGCCGACCCGCGTGGCCGGAATTGGGCGACGATCTGCATCCGGCCGATAAGGCTTACGCCGCCCGCGAAACCTATGCGCTATTGGCAGGGGCGCGAGAGGCGATGCAGTCCCGCGCGCGCGTATTGCATGCGCGAGAGACACGGATTTTCGCCAACGACAAGCTGTGTCAGCTGGACGCGGCCCGTCGAGCCGGCTTTCAAATCCCCCTCACGCTGGCGACCAACGATTCGCAGAGCGCGCGGGCTTTCTGGCACGAGTGCCATCAACGGGTGATTTTCAAGCCGTTCCATTCGGCCCAATGGGGTCTCGGAAAAGCGGCGGCACACCTGAACACCACGCGACTCACCGGCAGCCATTTTGAGGGCGAGATGATCGAGGGCATTCGCCAGGGTCCCGGTATTTTCCAGGAGGAAGTGCCAAAGCGATCGGAGCTCCGCGTCACGGTGATCGGTGGGCGTTGCTACGCGCTTCGAATCTTTTCCCAGGAACAGACGTTGACCGAAGTCGATTGGCGGTGCGATGCGACGCTTTCGCGCACACGGTCCGAGGCGACGCGGTTGGCCGGAGAGGTCGAGGCGAAGTGCCTCGAGACCTGCGCCAACCTGGGTTTGCAATTCGGTTGCATCGATCTCGTTGAGCGGCCCGATGGTGAGGTCGTATTTCTCGAAGTGAACGAGATGGGGCAGTTTTTATGGGTCGAGGAATCCGCTCCGAAAATCGAGTTGCTGCGCGCATTCGCCGCCTGTCTGGTCGATGAAAGCCCAGAGTGCATGCGCAGCGACGTGAGCTTCGAGTTTTTTTTGCAGGCCGGACAACCTTCGTGCACCGCGAGCCGCATAAGCGTTGCGTTGCCGTTTCGGACCGTCGAAATACCTGCATGAAATCGTTTCTTGCTCCCCGCATTCAGAGGAGCGTACGAAGCGGTCGGTATCGTTTCCGGATTGAAATGATACTTATCGTGGGTCAAGGACGACGTTGTTTCTTGCAAATATTGGAACAGGAGTATTGACGTGGAAAATCGTTTGTTCGGCCGGGCTATTGCCCGAGTTGTTACGGAAGAGGAATTGACCGCCGTGTTCGGCGGTGCTGGCACGCATACAGCTCACTGCACGTCCACCGACAATGGTCAGGATGAGCAATGCGATGGCGATACAGATGCGGGTCCGCCGATTCCTCCTTTGCGGCTCTAATTCACCACCTCGCTAAAGCACCGATATGGAGTTGTTTGTTTAACGGCGCTTGTGCTGTAAACGGTACGGCACCCTATGCTCGTTGGGCATAGGGTGCTTAAAGGTTTCTATGCTTTCTTTGTTCCGCCACGAAGTTGCCGAGCAACATCACCTCGCCTATCGAGGCGAGATTTTAGTTGTTCGTCCGCTGTCTCTTCGCGTGACGGCATTGTTCGCCGCGATCTTCATCGCAGCTGCAGGCTTCTACTTGTTATGCGAAGAGTACACGCAGAAGGCGCACATCGTCGGCTATTTGGTGCCGGCATCCGGCTTCGACCGGGTGGCGAGTGCCGCATCGGGGACGATCAAGGAGCGAATGGTCGAGGACGGTCAGCAAGTACGCCAAGGCGACGGCCTTCTCGTCGTCGCCGTCGATCGCGTCAACACTTCCGGCGGCCAGACGCAAGCCACGGTTGGCGAACAATTGCACCGTCGCCTAGATAGCCTCGACGATGAGCTTTCGAAGCAGAGGACATTTTTTCGGGAGCGTCATGCCGCGTTGGATCAGCGTATTCGGGAATACGACGACGAACTGAAGCAACTGGACCGCGAGGCGGACACACAGCGCGAGCGCGTCTCGCTTGCCAGCAATGTGGAAAAAAAATTTCGAGGGCTATCGTCGTCCGGTCTGATCCCTGCGATTCAGGTCGATGAAAAAAAGGATGAGGCCCTCAGTCAGAAAGCGAGACTCGAAGAACTTGCCAGGAGCCGCGTATCACTGCAGCGCGAATTGAATGCCGCTCGTGCCGATGCGAATGAGCTGCCCATGCAAGAAAAGTCGCGCATTGCCGGGATCGAGCGCGATATGGCCGTTATCAAACAAGATATCGCCGAAAACGAAGCACACAGGGAAATCGCCATAACGGCGCCACGGGACGGGGTTGTGAATACGCTGATGGTCGACGTCGGCCAGGCGGTGACGGCCAATCAGCCGCTGTTGACCATCCTGCCTCCCGACATGAATCTGGAAGTGCAACTGTTCGCGCCGAGTAGAAGCATCGGGTTTATTAAGCCGGGTCAATCGGTTGCGCTGAGATATCAGGCATTTCCCTACCAGAAATTTGGCCGCCAGCAGGGCCGGGTCGTACGTGTGGCGCAGGTGCCGGTGCAGCCGTCTGAACTGCCCCTGCCGCTGCCTAACGCCGGTGAAGCGCTGTATCGGATCACGGTCGAGCCCGACAGCCAAGCCATCGCGGCGTTTGGCAATTCCGTCGCCCTGCAGCCGGGGATGATGGTGGATGCGGATATCCTGCTTTATCGGCGACGGCTGATCGAATGGCTATTTGAGCCGCTGTTTAAGTTGTCCAGCCCAACGTGAATGCTGTGACGGAAGGCTTTGCGCACGCGTTTCGCTGGAAACGCCATCTGCCGATGTATCTGCAAACCGAAGCTGCGGAATGCGGTCTCGCGTGTATCGCGATGGTTGCCGGCTTCTTCGGCTCGCAAAGTGACCTGCTGAGCCTGCGTCAGCGCTCTTCGATTTCGCTCAAGGGCGCCAATCTCAAACAACTGATGAAGATTGCCCATGCCGAGCAATTGCATTGCCGCGCATTGCGCGTGGAACCCGAAGCGCTCTCGCAACTGGATGCCCCCTGCATCCTGCATTGGGATATGAATCATTTTGTGGTGCTGCGTAGCGCGACGAAAAAGAAGATCGTCGTCCACGACCCCGCGATGGGCATGCGCGAACTGACGCCGGAACAGGTCGGCCGGCATTTTACCGGCGTGGTACTCGAACTTGCGCCAATGGAATCGTTCGCCCCCAAGGAAGAACGGCGGCGCCTTTCTATCATCTCCTTGGTGGGTCGAATTCGCGGGCTGGGCATAGCGCTCCTGCACCTGTTCGGCATTGCCGTTGCGCTCGAACTGATAGCGTTGGCCATGCCGTTGTTTCTCCAAACCGTCGTCGATCAAGCCGTGGTTGCGGGCGATCACGGCCTCATCGGCGTACTGGGAGTGGGCTTCCTGTTGCTCGCCTTTATTCAGGTGGCCCTCAACGCCGCACGGTCATGGGCAATCATCTACCTAAGCGCCGTGATCAACATCCAATGGGTGAGCAACGTGTTCCGGCACATGGTTCGACTGCCGGTCGAATATTTCGAGAAGCGTCATCTCGGCGATGTGCTGTCGAGGTTCGGCTCGATATCCGCCATCCAGCAGATATTGACCACAGGCGCTGCGGAAGTGCTTCTGGACGGACTCATGGCTGCATTGGCGCTGGTGATGATGGCGGTTTACAGCATCGCTCTGACCAGTGTCGCCGTGGCCGCGTTGGCGGTTCACAGCGTCGTCCGCTACCTAGTCTTCCGAAAGTCACGCGAGCTGATCGCCGAACAGATCGTCTGTTCGGCGAAGCAACAGAGCCATTTGATTGAAACCGTGCGGGGGATGACGACGATCCGGCTGTTCAGTTGCGAAGATCAACGCCAGCACCGCTGGCAAGATCTCTCGGTCGCCACGACGAACCGCTCCGTGCGGGTGCAACGCCTGAGCCTCCTGGCACGCAGCACGACCATGCTGCTCCTGGCCATCGAGCATGTGGTGATTGTCTGGCTCGGCGCGTTGCTGGTGTTGAATGGAGCATTTTCGGTGGGCATGTTGTTTGCGTTCGTCAGTTTCAAAGAGCAGTTTTCTTCCCGTCTTTCCGCGTTTTCCGACAAGGCTGTCGAAATGGGGATGCTGCGTCTCCATGCCGAACGGCTGGCCGACGTCCTGCTTGCGGCACCGGAACGCGTCGATGTGGACGTGGCGGCTGAGCCGGTTCAAGCGAAAAGCCTGCGTCTGGAAAATGTCTGCTTTCGCTACGGCGATACTGAAGATGACATTCTGAACAATTGCTCGTTTTCTATCCATGATGGCGAAAGTGTCGCCATTGTGGGTCCCTCGGGCGGAGGCAAAACGACATTGATGAAGTTGATCCTGGGCCTGCTGACGCCGACCTCGGGGCGAATCTATGTCAACGACCGCGATCTGCACCAAATCTGCGTGCGTTCCTTTCGTGACTCCGTCGGCGTCGTCATGCAGGACGACCAACTATTCGCAGGATCATTGGCCGAAAATATCAGTTTCTTCGACCCGCTACCCGATCAGACATTGATAGAAACAGCCGCGATGCGCGCGGCCATTCACGACGAAATCATGCTCATGCCGATGCGCTATCACACTTTGGTTGGCGATATGGGCACGGCCCTGTCGGGTGGGCAGAAGCAGCGTGTGTTGCTGGCAAGGGCGTTGTATCGGCAACCTTCCATGCTTTTTTTGGACGAGGCGACTAGCCATCTCGATGTCGAGCGCGAACGCGAAGTCAGTGCGGCTATCAAGACGTTGCCATTGACGCGCATAATCATTGCTCATCGTCCGGAAACGATCGCTTCGGTGGAACGGGTGGTGCGACTCGAAAACGGTCGAATCGTGGAAACTCCGGCGCGAAGGGGCGAGACGTTGCAGGGGTGGGCTGCGTCAGGCTCCTCAGTCTGACTTCATCACGGCGAAGTCGATTTTGCGCTCGCCGCTGCGCACCGCCGCGCTGACATCGATGAAGGCGCCGTCGCGATACTCGAGGAAGATCGCCTGCTCGGGAATCGAGGTGGCGATGTCTTCGCCCATGGTGAAATATCGCGCCTGCATATCGCCGATCTCGAGAATCGGAAACGGCTTGCCGGCGAATTCCAGCGGGTGCAGCGGACGATAGTCGCCGGATTCCACGCTGCCGGTACGCACGAAGTAGGCGTATGGCGCGCGTTCGGTGCTGATCAGGCAGTGGGCGAGACGTTCGGGATGGGTCGACAGGCCTTTGACGATCGGGTCGCTGTAGCCGGAGAAGCCCCACAGCGAGGATGTCTGCAGGAAATAGATCTGGCAGGTGTGCGCCGGAATTTCGCTGCGGTCGAGCGCGGCTTCGGCAGCCTCGAGCGCGGGAATGTCCTTACGCGTGCCGCTCGCGTAATCGTGCGCGATGCGGTGCGACAGCGGCGCGAGCGCGATCAGCGCGAACACGATGCCGACGGCGGACAGGCGCGTCGCCGTCGTCGCGTCGGTGGCGCGCGCCGGTGTGGTGATCAGCGCCAGCGCAGCGATCAGTCCCGCGAGGCTGAGATGGAAAAAGCGCGACGGCACGATCAGGTGGAAGAAAAACATATCCGAGCCGATCGTTCCGGCCAGATGCTTGTACGCCACGGGCGCCTGCACGAGGCCGGGCAGGAAGATCAGCACGAGCAGCGCCGCGGTGACATGCAGGCGCGGCGGACGATCTTGTGCGCGCAGCGCGGTGGCCGTCGCAGCGATCCACAATACGACGGCGAGCGCGATGAGCACGAGACTCCAGCCCGGTGCGCGCGGATCGTCGAACAAGAACACGGCGCCCGCGCGCAGCCAGTTCCACAAGCCGACGGCGAACGAAGCGGGAGCGGGCAGATGCGCCGACGCATCGCCGAACGAAGTCAGCATCGCGCGGCGATAGACGAGCCAGCCCAGCGTCAACGCAGCGATCGCGGCCAGCGCCACGATGCGCTGCTTGAGATCGAGGCGCGCGCGAGGTGCGAGCGCGATGGCAGCAAACGCCGCGGCGGCACCGACCACGCCGAGCTCCTTGCTCAGCAGCCCGAGCAGCAGTGCGCCGAGCAGGCCGAACAGCGTCGTCGCGCGCGGCCGCTCCGCGTGGGCGAACGCGGCGTGCAGGGCGAGCAGGGAAAACAGCGTGGTCAGCAGGTCGAAGCGATCCGCCAGCCACAGCGCCGTGCCGACGGCGAGCGGATGTGCCGCATACACCGCGGCCCAGAGCGCGTTGAGCAGTGCGTCGCGGCGCAGACGTTGCAGCAAAGTATACAAAGCGGCAACGCAGCCGAGATGCAGGATAAGGTTCAACGCGTACTGCGGGCGCGCTGCGTCGTCCGCCGCGGCGGCGACGAGCCACCAGAGGAACACGCCGAGCGGGCGGAAATACATGCTGCCCGGAAAATGATCGTGCACGAACACCAGCCACGGCTGATGCAGCAGGCGCACGAGAGCGAGGAAGGCGTAGTCGTCCTGGGCGAACCACGCATGCAACGCGGGCGCGTAGCACCAGGCGCCGAGAGCGAGGGCGATCAGCAGCCCCGAGATAGGCCACAGGCGAAAGGTGCCGGTAGCGGAAGCTGGAACGGGAGCGGCGCCGCGCATGCGAGGGATCGGTGGGTGGACGACGCGCGACTATAGCCGCATCGCCTCACCCATGCGAAGCGCAAAAGGGGCCTACGCGAGAGAAATCAGAGCGATGGCCGATATGAAGCCCCGAGTCAACCGTTCGCGCTGAGCGTAGTTCGCGTAGCGAACGAAGTCGAAGCGTCATAAAGCGCATCATCACAAGGCGCACCGTTCGACTTCGCGCCTTCGGCGCTACGCTCAGGGAGAACGGAGTTTCTTAAGGCTTGCTCTGCAACGCCTGACTGCGCTGGTCGGGCGACATCGTCACCATCTGGCGGCGATAGCCGTCGCGCTGGTCTTCGGGCAGCGCGCGCCACGCCTTGGCGAACGCCTGACGTTGTTCGGGCGTGAAGCCCTCGAACATCTCGCGTGTCGCCTTGCGCTCGGGCGGCGGCACGGTCTGCATCACTTCGCGCACGATGCCGATATGGCCCTGGATGCCGGCGCCGGCGAGAAACGCATCGCGTTCGCCCGGGCTCATGCGCTCGAAACGCTCGCGCAGTTGTGCGCGCTCGGCTTCGGGCAGCGCATCGAAACGCTTGAACGCGTTGAGCATGCGTGTCTGCTGATCGGGCGGCAGCTGATGGAATTGCTGATAGCGCTCGCGCAGCCGCGTGCGCTGTGCGGGCGAGAGGCTGGCCCATTTCTCGATGCGCCTGCCGAAGTCCTCGCGCTGCGCCTCGGTAAGTTTCGGCCAGCGCGTGGCGACTTGTGCCAGATGCGCCTGCACGTCGGGCGCGAGTTCGTCCCAGATGCCGCGGATCGGCGCGAGCACCTGCTGCTGCTGGCCGTTCATATCCGACCAGAGCTTGGGCGGCAGCGGCGCCTCGGCTTGCACGGGCGGCGCCGACTGCGCGGCGTACGCTTGCGCGCCGGCGAACAGGGTGAACGCGACAAAAGCGACGGGGCGGAATAGGTTCAACCGTCACCACCCTTGTTCTGCGCGTCGAGCCAGGCGTAGAACTCGAGGTCCTGATAGAACTCGAGCGAAGCTTCGTCGGAAAGGGCGTCGGCATCGCCCACCTTGCCGGCGGCTGTGGCCTGGGCGGCCGCCTTCGCGGCATCATCATGCCGGTGCGGCTGCCACACGGCGACGGCGAGCAGGAGCATGCAGGCGCTGGCCAGCCCGGCCGGCAGCAGCCACGCACGCGCGGCGCGCGGGCGATGCAGATCGAGCGCAGCCTGGCGCGCGCGGTTGAGGCGCGAAAGCGTCGCAGCGTCGAGATCACGCGCGGAATCGTCGAGCAGTTCCTTGGCCTGGCGAACCCAGGTCGGATGATCGATGAAATGGAAATCGTGATCGTTCATTGGTGATCCTCCAGCGCGCGCCGCAGAGCAGCGAGTGCGCGCGACAAGTGGGTTTTCACGCTGCCTTCGCTGCAATGCATGACCTGCGCGGTCGTCGCCACGTCGAAACCTTCCCACATGCGCAGCAGGAACGCCTGGCGTTGGCGCAATGGTAGCGTTTTCAGTGCCACGTCGAGCGCTTTGCCGGCTTCACTGCCGGCCAGGCGCATGAGCGGACCGGGGTCCTGTAGATCTTGCGCCTGCTCGATCGGGTCGAGCGCATCCTCGTCGTCGCGCTTGCGGTCGAACACGGCCAGCCAGCGGCTGCGCACGGTGCGGCGGCGGTGGAAATCGTTGAGCCGGCTGTCGAGCACGCGGTGGAACAGCGGCGCCCAGTCGCTCTCGGGCTTGGTCGCGTAGTTCTTCACGAAGCCGCACATGGCGTCCTGGACGAGATCGAGCGCGTCGTCGCGATTGCCGCAGGCGAGTTCGGCCATGCGCAAGGCGCGCCGCTCGACGCCGCGCAGGAACTGATCGAGTGCGCGCTGATTCGTGCTGATCGCGTCCACGCGTCGGGCGAATTCGGAAGAGGGGACTGCCATTGTGCCAGCGATTTCGGCCATGATTTTCACCTTGCGGCATGTTACGGGTGTCACAACGCGCCGGCCCGCCTGCGGTTGACCTGAAGGGCGGCTTTGTGCCTGGGCCGGGCCGCGTCTGTTCACAAGTGGTGAAGGCCGGCGCGCGCTGCGGCGCAGCGAAATTTTCGCTCCTGACAAGCGCCGAAAAACAAATCCAACTCGTTGATCAAACAGCTATATTTCAAACTGGTTAAAGATTCGCCAAGACGAAGAAGGGCGCGCTACCATGCGCTTTGCACGGCTTGGTTCATGCGCTCGTCCACAGACTTATCCACAATGGCTGTGGATAAGCGAAAAAGCTCAACAGAAGCACCGACTTGCGGGCTAAAGTTGAGGTCTCGATCACATTCTCCTCGCAACTGATGATTCTTCGCCGAAAGCTTCGTTTTTTCCTCGATTCGGGACCACCATGCCGGCCGTTTTGCAGCTAGCCATTCCGGTTCCGCTGGCGCAGAGCTTCGACTATCTGCCGCCGGCCGGGATCGATGCCGCCGCGATCGCGATCGGTGCGCGCCTGGCCGTGCCTTTCGCCGGCAAGACGCGTGTCGGCGTGGTAATCGGCCGCGCCGATGACAGCGCGATCGATGCGCGCAAGCTCAAGCGCGCACTGCGCCTGCTCGACGTGAAGCCGTGGATCTCGCCGGAACTGTCGACGACCCTGGCCTGGGCGTCGCGCTACTACCAGCATCCGCTCGGCGAGGTGCTCGAGACGGCGTTGCCGGTCGGCCTGCGCACGTCCAAGCCGGTTCCGATGGCCGCCGGCGAGCGTGCCTTGTGCCGGAGCGGCGGCACGACGACGCCGGAGAATCTTCCGCGCGCCGGTTCGCGCGCCGCCGCGTTGCTCGACCTGCTCGCCGCGGGGCCGCGCGGCTATGCCGAACTCGATGCGCAACTGCCGGGCTGGCGCAGCGCGGCGGCCAATCTGCGCAAGCGCGGTCTGGTCGAGACGACGCAACTCGCGATGCGCTCGCTGGCGCGCACGCCGATCGCCGGTCCGCCACTGAGTGAGGAGCAGGCGGCGGCAGTCGCCGATGTTGCCGCGCAATTCGGCAGCTTCGCGCCGACCTTGTTGGAGGGCATCACCGGCAGCGGCAAGACCGAGGTCTATCTCGCGCTGATCGGACAGGTCATCGCACGCGGCGGACAGGCGCTCGTGCTCGTGCCTGAGATCGGCTTGACGCCGCAGACGCTGCGCCGTTTCCGCGAGCGCCTGGCCGCGCGCATCGAAGTGATGCACTCGGGCCTGAGTGAAGGCGAGCGCACGCGCGCGTGGCTGGCGGCGGCGAGCGGCGATGCCGACGTCGTCATCGGCACGCGCTCGGCGGTATTCGCGCCGCTACCGCGTGCGGGCATCATCGTCGTCGACGAAGAGCACGATGCCTCGTACAAACAGCAGGAAGGCTGGCGCTATTCGGCGCGCGATCTTGCCCTTGTGCGCGGGCGCGCGCTCGAAGTGCCGGTCGTGCTCGGCACGGCAACGCCGTCGCTGGAAACACTGGCTAACGTCGAGTCGGGGCGGTATCGCAAATTGCATCTGTCCGCGCGTCCGGGCGCCGCGCGCTTACCGGCGTTCCGCCTCGTCGACCTGCGCGGCAAGCCGCTGCAGCACGGTCTGGCCCAGGAGACGATCGCCGCGCTGCGCGCCTGCATCGCGCGCGGCGAGCAGGCGCTCGTGTTCCGCAACCGTCGCGGCTACGCACCGGTGCTCACTTGCCATCAATGCGGCTGGCACGCAGCCTGCGCGCGCTGCGACAAACCGCTGACCTGGCACCGCGGCGTGTCGCGCCTGCGCTGCCATCACTGCGGTGCCGAGCAGCGCGTGCCGCCGGCGTGTCCGCAATGCGGCAACGCGCAGCTGGCGCCGCAGGGGCTCGGCACGGAACGCTTGGAAGAATCGCTCGCCGAGCTGATCCCGGGAACGCCGCTCGTGCGTGTCGATCGCGAAACGACGCGGCGCAAGAACGCGCTCGACGATCTGCTCGATTCGCTCGCACCCGAGCGCGCCGCGCTGATCGTCGGCACGCAGATGCTCGCGAAGGGGCACGATCTGCCGAATCTCACCCTCGTCGTCATCGTTGGCGTGGACGAAGGCCTGTTCAGCGTCGACTTCCGTGCTGAAGAACGTCTGGCGCAACTGGTCATCCAGGTCGCCGGCCGCGCGGGGCGCGCGCGCAAGCCCGGGCAGGTCTGGCTGCAGACACATCATCCCGATCATCCACTATTGCGGACCTTGCTCAGCCACGGCTACGCCGCGGCCGCGCAGCGCTTGCTGCAAGAACGGCGCGAGGCGGACTTGCCGCCGTACGCGCACCTCGCCCTGTTGCGCGCGGATGCGCCTCAACAAACGCACGTCGACGAATTTCTGCAGGCCGCCGCGGCGCTGGCCGGCCAGCCGGAGGGCGTCAGCTTGCTCGGACCGATGCCGGCGCCGATGCCGCGCCGCGCCGGCATGCAACGCGGCCAGCTCCTGCTCAGCGCCGACGAGCGCGCGCGCCTGCACGCGTTGCTGCCGGACTGGATCGCCGCCGTCCGCGCGCTGCGCGAGGCGCGCCGCGTGCGCTGGTCGCTCGACGTCGATCCGATCGATTTGTACTGAATCCGCAACGCTTTCTCGCGCCGCAGCAAACCGATACGATGGGTGCATGGCTACGGCACCCCATCGCATCGTTATCGTCGGCGGCGGTTTCGCCGGACTCTGGGCCGCGCGCGCATTGCGCGACGCGCCGGTTTCCATTTTGCTGATCGATCGCGCCAATCATCATCTGTTCCAGCCGCTGTTGTATCAGGTCGCGACCGCGGGCCTGTCCTCGCCCGACATCGCTGCGCCGTTGCGCCATATCCTGCGTCGGCAGAAGAACGTTGAGGTGCGCATGGCGACCGTCGACCGCGTCGAGCCGGACGCGCGATGCGTACTGCTCGACGACGGCACCACCGTCGCCTACGACACCTTGCTGCTGGCCACCGGCGCGACGCACGCCTACTTCGGTCACGACGATTGGGCACCGCATGCGCCAGGGCTGAAAACGCTCGACGACGCGTTGTTGTTACGCCGACGCTTGCTGCTTGCGTTCGAACGTGCCGAAGTGGAAACCGATTCGGAGAAACGCAACGCGTGGCTGAGTTTCGCCATCGTCGGCGGCGGCCCGACTGGTGTCGAACTGGCCGGCACGCTCGCCGAAATCGCACGGCATACGTTGAAGCGCGAGTTCCGCCACATCGATCCGGCCTCGGCGCGCGTGCGCTTGATCGAGGCGGGGCCGCGCATCCTGTCGAGTTTTCCCGAATCGCTGTCGGCGAAGGCGCGCAAGCAGCTCGAACGTCTCGGCGTCGAAGTCATCGTCGATTCGCCGGTCGAGGCGATCGACGCGGAAGGCTATCGTTCGCGCGGCGTGTTCGTGCCGGCGAAGACGGTGGTCTGGGCCGCGGGCGTGGCGGCTTCGCCGCTGGCGCGTTCGCTCGGCGTCGAACTCGACCGCGCCGGGCGGGTGCGCGTATTGCCCGATCTGACGGTGCCGGGGCATGCAGAAATTCTCGTCGCCGGCGATCTGGCCACGGTCACGCAGGACGGCAAGCCGGTTCCGGGCGTTGCGCCGGCGGCGAAGCAGATGGGGAAATACGTGGCGAAGGTGATCGGCGATCGCCTCGCCGGCCGCACGCCACCGCCGTTCCGCTATGCCGATTACGGCAACCTCGCCACGATCGGGCGCATGGCGGCCGTCGTCGATGTGCATGGATTCAGATTATCCGGCTTGTTCGCCTGGTGGTTCTGGCTGGCCGCGCACGTGTTCTTCCTGATCGGTTTCCGCAACCGTCTCTCCGTGCTGATCAACTGGGCGGTCGCGTATTGGAGCTATCAGCGCGCGGCGAGAATCATCATCGGCCACAAGTCCGCGACGGCAGAAGAAGAATCCGAAGCGGGCTAGCGAACGCCGAAACGAACTGCGTCAGTCGACCTAGGGTCGGCCCTAATTGTCGCTGCTGCGCGCGGCGCCTAAGTTGTTCCCCAAGGCCGCGCGATACGACGCGGTGTATCAAGGAGAACGCCATGTCATTCCTTTCCTCCGTTACCGGCGCGATCGGCAACGTCGTCGACGGTGCCGTGCACGGTGCCGAAGATTTTGCCAACGGTGCCGTCGACGTCGCCAAAGATGTAGCGCACGACGCGCCCAAAGTCGTCGATGCGGGCTTCGACATGCTGGGGCATGCGACCGCCGCCGCAGGCACGGTCGGGCTGACCACGGCCGTGCTCGGGCCGGTGTTCGGTCCGCTGGCCGGCGGTGCAGTGCTCGGGCTCGGCGCGCCGTCCGGGGACGTGCAGCCTGCGCCGGCGAACGGGCCGTGGTCGGCGGAGAATGAAGATCAGATCAAGGGATACATTTCGCAGGCGATGAACGATAACCACGGCGACGTGGCCAAGGCGTTCGCGCAGCTGCGCGATCTGCGTCAGGATCCGTCCGGCGCGCACTATTACGATACGAATCTCGCGATCGCCGCGGACTACCTGCGCGCGCGCTGGGACACGCAGCGCGAAGGCCCCGCCGTCGAATACACCAAGATCGATGCCTATCTCGCCGCCAAGCGTACAGTCGGCGTGCCGAAGGAAGGGCCCGGGCCGGTGTCGCCATATTCCGACCTCGAAGCCAAGTACATGTACCAGGGCGTGAAGGATCAGGTGAACAACCAGTCGTTCTGGCAAAACGCCTGGCAGGCGTCGCCGCCGGGATTGATCGTCGGCGCGGGGCGCGAAGCATTGAGCGAATTGGGGTCGCTGCTCGGCTGAGCGATCGGGCAAAGAAAAACGGCCCGCAGTGCGGGCCGTTTTCGTTTCGATGCGGGAGAAGCTTACGCCGCGAACAGCGTGCGCATCTTCTTCATCGCGTTGACTTCGATCTGGCGGATGCGCTCGGCCGAGACTTTGTACTCGTCGGCCAGTTCCTGCAGCGTCGCCTTGTTGTCATCTTTCAGCCAGCGGCGCTGGATGATGTCGCGTGAGCGCGCGTCGAGCTTAGCCAGGCCGCTCTTGAGCGCATCGAGATTGGATTCTTCCTGGTTCTCGCTTTCGAGCGCGTGGTACGGGTCGGCGTTGTCGTCGATGAGGTAGGCGACCGGTGCGGGCTTGGCGTCCTCGTCGGCATCGGCCGGCGCGTCGAATGCCATGTCTTGACCGGACAGGCGCGCTTCCATCTCGAGCACATCGGACACCGGCACACCGAGGTCCTTGGCCACGGCCTGCACTTCCTGCGAGTTCATCCAACCCAGGCGCTTCTTCGACTTGCGCAGGTTGAAGAACAGCTTGCGCTGCGCCTTGGTCGTGGCGACCTTGACGATACGCCAGTTGCGCAGGATGAACTCGTGCATCTCGGCGCGGATCCAATGCACCGCAAACGACACCAGGCGCACGCCCATGTCGGGGTCGAAGCGCTTGACCGCTTTCATCAGGCCGATATTGCCTTCTTGGATCAGGTCGCCGATCTGCAGGCCGTAGCCCGAATAGCCGCGGGCGACATGGACGACGAAACGCAGGTGCGACATGACGAGCTTCTTCGCCGCGTCGAGATCGTCGTTGCCGCGATAGTTCTTGGCGAGGGACTGTTCTTCTTCGACGCTGAGCACCGGGAAGCGATGCACGGCGGTGATATAGGAATCCAGGCTGCCGAGCGCGTTCGGAATCGGCAGGTTGTTCGAAACCAGTGCTGTAACGGTGGACATGGGTTCTCCTCTGAGGTGCAGTCTAGCACTCGGGGTATAGGAGTGCTAAAGCGCGTAAAAAGTTCCGTGACCGAACAGTAACATCCTTTTGTTGGACCGCATAGTACACGAATAGGACCGGTTCAGCGTTAAAGATCCTTCATTTGAGATAACCACCGGTAGAACAATGCGTTGCATGGGATGCGTGGCCCTTCCCGGCCTTTTGAAGAACGTCTTGTTCCCTCGACGGATGCCTTCTGGCTCCTCGAAACGGGTAAGCGGGTCGCGACCCGAAACGGATTTTCGAAAGAAGAAAGCACCGATTTCGAGCAGCGGATTTGTTTTGCCGGTACAATCTATGTTCATATATGACATAAACGTCGTTCCGAGTCCTTGCTCATCCGCCTATAGACTCTCCGCCGATGCCGTCTGTCGAAACCGCTGAATTGATGTCGCTGGGTTCGCTCGGCTTTGGTGCGGCGCCGATCGGCAATCTGTACGCCAAAGTCAGCGACGACGACGCGCACGCGGCGCTGACGCAGGCCTGGCGCCGCGGCATCCGCTACTTCGATACCGCGCCGTTTTATGGTCACGGTCTGTCCGAGCGCCGTCTCGGCGAAGCGCTCGCGGCGTGGCCGCGTGCCGAATTCGCCGTCTCGACCAAGGTCGGCCGCTTGATCGAATCCGATACGGCGAGCAGCGCGGTGACTACCGACGGTTTTGCCGTGTCCGGAAGCCGCGTCGTATTCGACTACAGCCGTGCCGGCGTACGCCGTTCGTTCGAGGCGAGCCTGCGGCGCCTGCGCGTCGATCGCGTCGACATTCTTCTGCTGCATGACGTCGGCCGTCTGACGCACGGTGAGCGGCATGCGTCGATGCTCACGCAGGCGCTCGACGAGGCGCTGCCGGAGATGGCGCGGCTGCGCGATGAAAAACTGGTCGGCGCGATCGGCATCGGCGTCAACGAGCAGGAGGTTGGCCTGGAGATCCTGCCGCGCTTCGAGCTCGACTGCATCATGCTCGCCGGCCGCTACACGTTGCTCGAGCAGCACGCCTCGCGCGAGCTGATGGACGAGGCGCAACGGCGCAGCGTCGATATCCTCGTCGCCGGCCCCTACAACTCCGGTCTACTCAGCGACGCGCGCGGTCCCGGGGCGACCTACAACTACGCCTCGGTCGACGCTCCGACACTGGCGCGCGCGCAGAGAATCTATGCGATCTGCGCCGACCTCGGCGTGGACGTCGGCGCAGCGGCGCTGCAGTTTCCGCTCGCGCATCCGGCCGTGGCGACCGTCGTCGCCGGGCTGCGTTCGCAAGCGGAAGTCGACAGTGCTGCAGCACGCCGTGATGTGGCGATTCCGGCAACGCTCTGGCGTCGACTACAGGACGCGGGTTTGCTTGCACGTGACGCGGTGCTGCCCTCGTGACGCTCGTCGACGCGCACCAGCATTTCTGGCGCCTGTCGCGTGGCGACTATGCCTGGCTCACGCCCGAATTACGCGCGCTGTACCGCGACTTCGAGCCCGGCGATCTCGCATCGCTGCTCGCCGAGAACAACATCGCCGCGACGGTGCTCGTACAGGCGGCAGCGACGGAGGAGGAGACGCACTTCCTCTTTGAGCTCGCGCGAAAGCATTCCTTCATCAAGGGTGTCGTCGGCTGGACCGATTTCTCCGCGCCGGATGCCGCGCCGCGCATCGCTGCGCTCGCTGCGGCGGGTGCCGGCGTGCTCAAGGGTCTGCGGCCGATGATCCAGGACATTGCCGATCCGGACTGGGTGCAGCGATCGCACCTCGACGCCGCGTTCGCGGCAATGATCGCCCACGATCTCGCCTTCGACGCGCTGGTCAAGCCGGCGCACATTCCTGCGCTGCTCGCGCGCCTCGCGCGCCATCCACCATTACGCACGGTGATCGATCACGCCGCCAAGCCCGACATCGTGCATGGTGGCTTCGACGCTTGGGCAGCGTCATTGAAACGCCTCGCGCGCGAAACCGGAGCGTATTGCAAGTTGTCGGGCCTGCTCACTGAAGCGCGGCCCGGCGCGAACGTGAATGACCTCGCGCCTTACGTCGAGCACATCTTCGCCTGCTTCGGGCCGGAGCGCGTGCTGTGGGGCAGCGATTGGCCGGTGCTCGATCTCGCCTCCGATTATTCCGCCTGGCTCGATATGGCGCGCGGCATGGCCGACCGCTATGCACCGGGCTTCGCGGCGAAGGTGTTTGGCGAGACGGCCGCACAGTTCTATCGGCTCGAGTTGTAACTTTTTCCATTTGTATACGTTGGAAGGTGCGAGATGGACGGAAGATTGAAAGGAAAGCGCTGTTTGATCACCGCGGCCGGCGCGGGCATCGGCCGCGCCAGCGTGCTGGCTTGCGTGCGCGAGGTCGCGAGCGTGCTCGCGACCGACATCGACCGAGCGGCGCTCGATGCACTCGCCGGCGAGAATGCGGCGATCCGCACGGCCGTGCTCGACGTGACCGACCCGGCGCAGATCGCCGCACTCGTCGCGGCGAATCCCGATATCGACGTGCTGTTCAACTGCGCAGGCTACGTGCACGCGGGCAGCATCCTCGACACCGACGAGGCGGGCTGGAAGCGCTCGTTCGCGATCAACGTCGACGCGATGTTCCACACCTGCAAAGCCGTGCTGCCGGGCATGCTCGAACGCGGCCGCGGCAGCATCATCAACATGGCCTCGGTCGCCTCCAGCATCAAAGGCGTGCCGAACCGCTTCGCCTACGGCGCGACCAAGGCGGCAGTGATCGGATTGACGAAGGCCATTGCGGCGGATTACGTCGCGCGAGGTGTTCGCTGCAACGCGATCTGTCCCGGCACGGTGAAGACGCCGTCGCTCGCTCAGCGCGTGAAGGCGATGGGCGGCGACGAGCAGCAGGTCTGGAAAAGCTTCACCGATCGCCAGCCGATGGGGCGGCTCGGCGAGGCCGACGAGATCGCCGCCCTCGTCGTCTATCTCGCCTCCGACGAATCCTCGTTCACCACGGGCGCCACGCACATCATCGACGGCGGTTGGGCCAATTAAGGAGTAACACGATGAAACTATTTCGATACGGCGAGCCCGGACACGAGAAGCCCGGTTTGCTTGATGCGCAGGGCGCGCAGCGCGATCTGTCCGGCGTTGTCGACGATATCGCCGGCAACGTGTTGACGAATGCGGGACTCGCCAAGCTGCGTGCGCTCGACGCGACGACGCTGCCGGTCGTTGCCGGCAATCCGCGCTACGGCGCCGCCGTCGGTCGCGTCGGCAAGATGATCTGCGTCGGGCTCAACTATTCCGATCACGCGGCCGAGACGAATGCGAAAGTGCCCGAGCAGCCGATCATTTTCATGAAGGCGACGACGGCGATCGTCGGCGCGAACGACGATGTGATGATTCCACGCGACTCAGTCAAGACCGATTGGGAAGTCGAGCTCGGCGTCGTCATCGGCGACGTCGCGCGCGACGTGACTCGCGCGCAGGCGCTCGATCATGTCGCCGGCTATCTCGTCGTCAACGACATCTCCGAGCGCGAGTTCCAGCTCGAACACAGCGGGCAGTGGGTGAAGGGCAAGAGCTGCGACACGTTCGGGCCGATCGGCCCGTACCTCGTCACGCGCGACGAGGTACCCGACGCGCAGAACCTGTCGATGTGGCTCGAGGTGAACGGCCATCGCTACCAGAACGGCAGCACGCGCACGATGGTGTTCGATGTGCCTCATCTGGTCAGCCACATCAGCCGCTACATGACCCTGATGCCGGGCGATGTGATCTCGACCGGTACACCGCCCGGCGTCGGCCTCGGCCAGAAACCGCCGGTGTACCTGAAACCCGGCGACGTGATGGAGCTGGAGATCGAGGGCCTCGGCAAGCAACGTCAGCGCGTGATCGCGTATCACCGATGAACCGCGAGACGACCACGCCGTTGCGGCGCGACTGCACACAAGGGAGTAGGCACTTGGCCAAAATCGTTGCCCTGGACGCGCTCGACGTGCGCTTCCCAACATCGCGCCAGCTCGATGGATCGGACGCGATGAATCCCGACCCCGACTATTCCGCCGCGTATGTCGTGCTGCGCACCGATGCGGCGGACGGTCTCGCCGGCCACGGTCTGGTCTTCACGATCGGACGCGGCAACGACGTGCAGACGGCGGCAATTCACGCACTCTCGCATCTCGTCATCGGTCGCAATGTCGACGACATCGTCAACGATCTCGGTGCGTTCGCGCGCAGCCTCACGGCCGACTCGCAATTGCGCTGGCTCGGCCCGGAGAAGGGCGTGATCCATATGGCGATCGGCGGCGTAATCAACGCGGCGTGGGATATGGCCGCGCGCCGCGCCGGCAAGCCGCTGTGGCGCTTTATCGCGGACATGTCGCCCGAACAGATCGTCGCGCAGATCGACTTCCGCTACCTCACCGATGCGCTGACGCCGGACGAGGCGCTCGATATTCTCAAGCGCGCCGAAAGCGGCAAGGCCGCGCGCATCGCCGAGCTGATCGAGAAAGGCTATCCCGCGTACACCACCTCGCCGGGCTGGCTCGGCTACAGCGACGACAAGCTGGTACGTCTGGCGAAAGAGGCCGTCGCCGACGGCTTCCGCACGATCAAGCTCAAGGTCGGCGCAAATGTCGAAGACGACGTGCGCCGCTGTCGCCTCGCGCGTGACGCAGTCGGCAACGAGGTCGGGATTGCGATCGACGCGAATCAGCGTTGGGACGTCGACCCTGCGATCGATTGGCTGCGCCGTCTCGTCGAGTTCGACATCGCCTGGATCGAGGAGCCGACCAGTCCCGACGACGTGCTCGGCCACGCCGCGATCCGCCGCGGTGTCGCGCCGATGCCGGTGTCGACCGGCGAGCACACGCACAACCGCGTGATGTTCAAGCAGCTGTTCCAGGCGCAGGCGGTCGATCTCGTGCAAATCGACGCGGCGCGCGTCGGCGGCGTCAATGAGAACCTGGCGATCCTGCTGCTCGCGGCGAAGTTTGGCGTGCGCGTGTTTCCGCATGCGGGCGGTGTCGGCCTGTGCGAACTCGTGCAGCACTTGGCGATGGCCGACTTTGTCGCGATCACCGGCAGGATGGAGGATCGCGCGATCGAGTTCGTCGATCATCTGCATGAACACTTCATCGATCCGGTGCGCATCCGCGACGGGCGCTATCTCGCGCCGTCTGCGCCGGGCATGTCGGCCGAGATGAAAGAGGCATCGATCCGCGAGCACCTGTTTCCGAGCGGCGAGGTGTGGGCGCAGTAAATCCGCACCATTGCCGTTTTTACCGTCACGAGTGACGACCTGAGGGAGAGTCGAGACATGAAGATAAAAACCAAACTCGTACACCGCGCCGTTCTGATGTCGCTGCTGGCTGCAGCTACCGTTGCGCAAGCGCAGACCGCGAAGCCAACCGCACCGGCGGCGGTTCAAGCCGCCGAAACGCCGGCACAGCGCGATGCGCGCATGGCCTGGTGGCGCGAAGCACGCTTCGGCATGTTCATCCACTGGGGCCTGTACGCGGTACCTGGAGGTGAATGGAACGGGCGCAAAGATCTGGCCGAGTGGTTCATGGACGAGACCGGCATCGCGCGCGCGGACTACGAAAAATTCGCCGCGCAGTTCAACCCGACGAAATACGATCCCGACGAATGGGTGCGCATCGCCAAGGATGCGGGCATGAAGTACATCGTGATCACCTCCAAGCATCACGAGGGCTTCGCGATGTGGGACACGAAAGGCACCGACTACAACATCGCCAAGCGCACACCGTACGGCAAAGGCGTGCTCAAGCCGCTGGCCGAGGCCGCGCGGCGTGCGGGCCTGCATTTCGGCACGTACTACTCGATCATGGATTGGCACGATCCGTCGCAGTCGCCCGCGCAGCCCGGCAAGCACTACAACCCGACGAAGATGGACCCGGCGAAGAAGCGCGCCTATATCGAGGAAATGAAGACGGAACTCGCCGAACTGATCCGCGAAACGCATACCGAAGTACTCTGGTTCGACGGCGAGTGGATGGACTGGTGGACGAACGAGGACGGCCGCGAGTTGTACACGTTCCTGCGCCAACTCGATCCGAACCTGATCATCAACAACCGCGTGGGCAACTCGCGCGCGGGCAGCCTTGCCGGTATGGACAAGGGCGAAGGCGTCGGCGATTTCGGCACGCCGGAGCAGAACATTCCGGCGCGCGGTTTCGGCCCCGGTGTGTACTGGGAAACCTGCATGACGTTGAACGATCACTGGGGTTACAACAAGTACGACGATCACTGGAAATCGACCGAGGTTGTGGTACGCAACTTGGTCGACATCGCCAGCAAGGGCGGCAACTACCTGCTCAACGTCGGGCCGGAAGCGAGTGGCGTGATTCCCGCGCCCGCGGTGGCGCGCCTGCGCGATATCGGCGGCTGGCTCAAGGTCAACGGCGAGTCGATCTACGGCACCGGGCCGACGCCGTTCGCCGGCGACCACGGCGGTTATTCGACGAGCGAAAAGAACGACGACGGCAAGCCGAAATGGATTGCCAAGTGGGACTGGCGTGCGACGAGCAAAAAAGGAAAAGTCTACGTGCACCTGTTTGAGTGGCCGGGCAAGACGTTCCACGTCGACGCGGGCGATGTCCAGGCCAAGTCTGCCTATCTGCTCGCCGATGCGAAGCATGCGCCGCTGAAGTTTACGCAGAACGGCAAGACGCTCGATGTGCAGCTGCCGGAGAAGGCGCTTGATCCGATTGATACGGTGTTGGTGATTGAGACGAAAGGCTGAGTGCGAGCGCGGTGTGTGCGGGCCGGATCGGCTATCTGCGATCCGGCCTCACCGCCAGCGCCGCCTGCAGCGAGAAAATCGGCTGCATCGCCACCCACTTCTCATCGGGTTTGGCGAAGGGCAACGCCTGCTGGAACTTCCACATCAGCGTTTCCCACTCCTGCACGCGAGGGTTGGCCGCGTCACTCGCGGCCTTGCGCTCCGCGGAGTAGCCGTCGCCGACGTCGAGTACGAGAACGAGTCGATTGCCCGCGCGGAAGATTTCCAAGTTGCGCACGCCGGCATCGCGCAGCGAATCGACGATTTCTGGCCAGACGTTCTCGGGCCGGTGCCAATGCTCGTACTCGGCGATCAGGTTCGGATCGTCCTTGAGATCGAGCGCATAGTAGAGTCGCATGCCATCACTCCGTCGCCGGTTTGCCCGCGCGCAGAGCGTAGCCGAGGATCACGGCGAAACACACCGTGGGCACGATGATCGAACGATGGATGCCGAAGGCGTCGGACACCGCGCCCATCATCGCGGTCAGCACCGCGCCGCCGATGATCGCCATGACCAGGAATGAGGACGCGAGCTTGCGGTCGTCGTCGCCGAGGCCGCTCAAGCCCAGGCTGAAAATCGTCGGGAACATCACCGACATGAAGAAGCTCGCGGCGACGAGCGCATACACGCCGAGCTGGCCGGGGAAGACGATCGCATAGAAAGTCAGGCCGATATTGATCGCGGCGAACAATGCCAGGAGGCGCACCGGCGTCAGGAACAACATGGCCAGCGTGCCGCCGAAGCGGCCGATCATAAACGCGAACAGCGAAGCCATCAGATACGTCGCCGCGTTTTTTTCCGGCGTGCCCGGCACCGTGCCCTGGATGTAGCGGATCAGATAACTCCAGATGCCGACCTGCGCGCCCACGTAGAAAAATTGCGCGACCACGGCGAGAACGAAATTGGCGTTGTGGAACAACTTGCCGATGTGCGAGGCGCCGCCGACGTGGTCGGGTTCCTGCACCGCGGTCACTGGGAAGCGCGTCATCGCGATCAGCACCGCCCAGACGACGACGATGAGACCGATCACCAGATACGGTGTTTGCACCGCGGCGGATTCCGCGGCGTAATACGCTTGGCGCACGCTGTCGGTCATCGTCGCGAGTTCGGCAGGCGTGTGTTCGATGCCGGAGAAAATGAACTGCTGGCCGACGAATACGCCGGTGATCGAGCCAAGCGGGTTGAACGACTGGGCGAGATTGAGCCGGCGTGTGGCGCTGTCGGCCGGGCCGAGCACCGTGACGAGCGGATTGGCCGAGGTTTCAAGAAAGGCAAGGCCGCTCGCGATTACGAACAGCGCGGCGAGGAACAGGCCGTAGGTGTGCAGCGCGGCGGCGGGATAGAACAGGAAAGCACCGGCGGCGTATAGCGCGAGACCGATCAGCAGCGCGCCCTTGTAGCCGAAGCGACGCATGCAGATGCCAGCCGGAATCGCGAGCAGGAAATAGCCGAGATAGAACGCGCTCTGCACGAGGCCGGCCTGAAAATCGGACAGCTCGAACGCTTTCTTGAACTGCTTGATCAGGATGTCGTTGAGATTGTTCGCCATGCCCCAGAGAAAAAACAGGCTGACGATCAGCGCGAACGCAACAAAGGCGGTCGGTGCGACCTGCCCGCGGCGCAGCGTCGTGCTGTTGCTCGCGTACTGCATGCATACCCTCCCGGCGCGTGTGGAATTGTGTTCTGATGCCGCGCAGATAGAATTTTTTGACAGTCTAGCAGTGAATTTTGCATAGTTGCAAATATAAAACGTAGTTTTTCCAAAGGTATCCGTGAGCAATGCGGCCTACCGCAGCTCAGTCAACACAAGGAAATCACAGTGACGAAAACGACCAAGTACCGCGCACCGGCGCTGGACAAGGGATTGGATATCCTCGAACTGCTTGCGCGCACACCTGGCTCGCTCAACCTGACCGAAATCGCCCAAGGCATCGGCTACTCGAAGAGCGAAATTTTTCGCATGCTGCAGGTGCTCGAAGCGCGCGGCTACCTGGCGCGCAAGGACAGCGACGGTTCGTACGAGCTGACCAATCGCCTGTTCCTGCTGGGCATGGAGCGCCCGCCAATCAAGGAACTGACCGAAGCGGCGCTGCCGGTGATGCATCGCCTTTCCGATCAGGTCAAGCACGCCTGCCATCTCGTCGTTCCTTCGCAGGATCAGATCGTCGTCATCGCGCGCGTCGACGCGCCGAGCGATCTGGGCTTCTTCGTGCGCGTCGGTCACCGGCGCCCGCTCGGGCATTCGACCTCGGGCGTCGTGCTCTTCGCGTTCCAGAGCGCGGAAACGCAGGAACGCTGGCTGGCAGTGATGGAAGCGAGCGAGCCGCGCTTCAAACGCAAACAATTCCTCGCCAGCACCGCGCAGGTCCGCGAACAGGGCTATGCGATGTTGCCGAGCGAAGCGGTCGAGGCGGTCATCGACATTTCCGCGCCGATCCTGCAGCGCGATCGCGCGGTCGGCACGCTGACGATTCCGTTCGTCGAACGCCATCCGGCCACGGTGCCGGTGAAGCAGGCGATCGAGCATCTGCGCATAGCTGTCGACGACATCTCCGCGGCGTTATTGGGCTGATCCTATTTTTCAGGGTCCGCAGTTGCATCGACAAAAAGATGCGGTTCGGCATTTCTGCAGTAATACGGTGTTGTTCGATCCAGGCGTCTCCGATAGCATCGCGGCGTGCTCGGATGCTGCCGACACACCAACATTCAACAGCAGGGGAAAAACATGAGAGTAAATATCGCGCTTTCGGCGCGTGCGGGCCTTGTCGCGGCCGCGCTTTTCATTTCGGCTTGTGCGTCCTCACCGCCGCATGCGAAGTTCGCGAATTCTTCGGCATCGAGCATCGTCATGCATGCAAGCGATACGACCGCTTTGACCGTTTCTACCGGTTCTGCAGTGGTCTTGGCGGAGCACGAAAAGTTGCGCGTCACCGAACAAATCAAGAGTCATCTTGCTGCCAAGCAGGCGCTCAATCCCGCATTACCGGAACCGAAGCAATACGCTGTCGAGGTGACGATCACGCGATACGAAAAAGGCAGTGCCTTTGCTCGCGCCATGCTCGCCGGTCTTGGACAGATTCATCTGGATGGTCTGATCAAGGTGTTCGAGCAGAACTCGCACACGCAGCTGTCCGAATTTACTCTCGAAAAGACGTTTGCCTGGGGTGGCATCTATGGCGGAACCACGTCGATCGAAGACATCGAAGGGACGTTTGCTGAGGGCTTGGCCAACGCGTTGACCGGACACGAAGACGACGCGAAGGGCGGCGCCAAATCCGCCAAGAGCGCGTCCGCGCAATAACTCGCCAGCGTGCTACCGGGGTATTCGGAGCCGATCGCCCCGGTCCTTCGCTCGATAAAGAATTTTCAGTCGAGCACGATCTCGCTCGCCGGCGGCAGTCGCCAATCGATTTCCGTTTGCCCGTGCTCGTGCAGGTACGCATTCGCGCGCGAGAAATGCCTGCAGCCGAAGAAACCACGATAGGCAGACAACGGCGAGGGATGCGGTGCTTTGAGCACGAGGTGGCGGTGCGTGTCGATCAGCCTACCCTTGGCCTGCGCCGGGCTACCCCAGAGCAGGAAAACAAGGCCTTCGCGTTCGCGGTTGAGATGATCGACGACCGCATCGGTGAAACCTTCCCAGCCCTTGCCCTGATGCGCACCGGCGCGCGCGCGTTCGACGGTCAGCACCGCATTGAGCAGCAGCACGCCCTGGCGCGCCCATGGCAGCAGGCAGCCGTGATCGGGACGCGGGACATTCAGGTCGGTCTCGATCTCGGTGAAGATGTTCTGCAGCGACGGCGGCACGTCCACACCGGGTAGCACCGAGAAACATAGGCCATGCGCCTGGTTCGGCCCGTGGTAAGGATCTTGGCCGAGGATGACGACCTTCACCTGGTCGAACGGCGTTGTGTTCAGCGCAGCGAAGATGCGTTTCGGCGGCGGGTAGATCACCTTGCCGCTGCGCAGTTCGCTGCGCAGGAATTCGCTCAGCGCCTGCATCTCGGGGCGCTGCAGATAATCGCCGACGCGCGCCTTCCATGACGGTTCGAGTTGAACGCGCTCCTCGCTCATTGCGGATGTCCCAACGTTAGCTGCCGCGACGTGGCGATCCACGCACCGAGCCAGCCGAGCACGATGCTCGTGCTGAGCAGCGCCAGCGCCTGCACGATCGACAAATCGTGGATCGCGAAGCGCGCGCCATAACTCGCGGTGAGCTGGCCGAGCGGGCCGGACAGGGCAATTTCCACCGCAGCGATCAGGATCAGCGCGACCAGCCCTGCGAGCGCGCCATACCACAGGCCGGTATAAAGAAACGGTCGGCGCACGAACGCGCGGTCGGCGCCGAGCAACTGCATCACGGAAATTTCTTCGCCGCGGCCGGCGATGTCGCCGCGCACGGTGTTGCCGACGACGAGCAGGGCGGCGAGTCCGAGCAGGATCGCGAGCACGCCGGCAAGACGCGCGGTGAAAGCGAGGATCGCGTCGAGACGCTGACGCCAAAGCGCATCGTATTGCACTTGGTCGACGTGGTGATCGTGCGCAAGTTCGTCGACGATCGGTGGGGCGCTGTGGTTCGGCATGGTCGTCGCTTTCGGCGTCACGATCAGGACGGTCGGCAGCGGATTGCTCTGCAACACTTTCAGTGCATCGGCGAAACCCGACTGGCTGCGAAATTCGGCCAAGCCTTCTTCCGGCGTCTTGATCACCACGTCGGCGACGTCGCTGCGCGCGCGCAGCGTATCGGCGAACGCCTTCGCCGCGCCGGCGTCGATGTCGGGTTTCAGAAACACGCCGATGCCTCGCGCATCATCGAGATGGCCGCCGAGTGCGCGCGCATTGTCGAGCAGCAGCCAGAGCAGGAACGGCAGGCACAGCGCGAGGCTCATGACGAGCAGAGTCAACGTGGTCGCACCGGGACGTTCGGTGAGACGGTGCAGGCTGGTGCGGAAACTGCGCGCGTGGTGTTCGCGCCAGGCGCCGATGCGCGGGCGCCCACGCGCCGGTGGCCGCGGGGCGGGCGGCGCGACGGGTTTTTCCGGCTTCGCCGGCGCGGGCGCGACGCGGCGGTTCATGCGCGCACCTCCGTCTTCACCGGTGCCGGACGGAAATCGTCGATCAACTTGCCGTGGTCGAGCACCAGCACGCGCTTGTTCATGCGTTTGATCAAGTTGAGATCGTGGCTGGCGACGAGCACGGTCGTGCCGACCTGCTCGAACTCGGCGAACAGCTTCATGATCTCGGCCGACAGCATCGGATCGAGATTGCCGGTCGGCTCATCCGCGATCAGCACCGGCGGCTTGCCGACGATGGCGCGCGCGATGCCGACGCGCTGTTGCTCGCCGGTCGACAGCGTCACCGGCGCCGACGCCTCGCGTGCAAGCAGGCCGACCTTGTCGAGCGCAGCGCGCACGCGCTTGCCGATTTCATCGCGCGTGCAGCCGGCGATCTCGAGCGGCAGGGCGACGTTGTCGAACACGCTGCGGTCCATCAGCAGACGATGGTCCTGGAACACCATGCCGACGCCGCGGCGAATCTGCGGCACCTTGCGTGCGCGGATCTTGCCGAGGTTCTGGCCGTTGACGGTGATCTGCCCGCGCGTGGCGCGGTCCATCAGTGCGACCAGGCGCAGCAGCGTGCTCTTGCCCGCGCCGGAGTGACCGGCGACGAAGGCCATCTCGCCCGCGTCGAGCTCGAAGGAAAGGTCGGTGAGCGCTTCCTGACCGGACGGATATTTTTTGCTGACTTGTTCGAATCGAATCACACGCCGTCCCGCTTGTCCGCCAGCATGCTGTGCCGGATGCCGTACAAAAAGTAGACGATAAAACCGAGTGCCATCCAGACAATGAAGCGTTCCCACGTCACCCACGGCAGCGCGACCATCAGCCAGATCGAGAATGCGATGCCGACCGGCGCGACCACCCACACGGCCGGCGTGCGGAAGCTCCGATGCAGGTCCGGACGGCGCACACGCAGTACGAGGATCGAGGCGCAGATGATGACGAACGCAGCGAGCGTGCCGATGTTGATCATCTCGGCGACCTGCACGATCGGAAACAGCCCCGCAACGAGCGCGGTGACGACGCCAACGATGAGCGTTGGCCGATACGGCGTGCCGTATTGGGGATGCACGCGTGCGAACCAGCCCGGCAGCAGGCCGTCGCGCGCGAGCGCGAACCAGATGCGCGCCGCGGCGAGCATGAAAGCGAACAAGACCGACATCACGCCGACCACGACGACCGCGGCGACGGCGACGCCGATCCAGCCGAGGCCGCGCGCGGCGAACGCGTCGGACACCGGTGCGGCGCCGCCGAGCTGCGCGTACGGCACCATGCCGGTCAGTACGAATGAGATCGCAACGTAGAGCACCATCGAGATGGCGAGCGAGGCAACGACGGCAAGCGGCAGGTCGCGCTGCGGGTTCTTGGCTTCCTCGGCGGCGGTGGTCAGCGTGTCATAGCCGAACACGGCGAAGAACACGACGCTCGCCGCGGTGACGACGCCGCCCAAGCCGAAATGCGAGGCGCCATTCGCGTCGACGACAACGGCGGGCACGAATGGATGCCAGTTGGCCGGATCGACGAGGAACACGCCGATGCCGATCACGAGCAGTGCGCCGATCACTTTGATGGCGACGATGGCGGTGTTGAAGCGTGCGCCCCATTCGGTACGCATCGTGAGCAGCACGGCGACGATCAGCGTGATCGCCGCCGCGATGACATTGAACACATGCCCTTCACCCGTGCCGAGTGCGCCTCGCGCCCACACCGGCAGATGCAGGCCGGTGGAATCAAGCAGCACCTGCACGTAGCCCGACCAGCCGATCGCGACGACGGCGACGACGAGCGCGTATTCGAGCAACAGGTCCCAACCGATGATCCACGCCACCAGTTCACCGAGCACTGCATAACCGTAGGTGTACGCGCTGCCGGTGACCGGGATCATGCCGGCGAACTCCGCGTAGCACAGCGCTGCCGCGGCGCTGCCGATGCCGGCGAGGAGAAAACTCAGCGCGACGGCCGGTCCCGCGTTCGCCGCGGCCTGCTGCCCGGCGAGGACGAAAATGCCGACGCCGATGATGCCGCCGATGCCGATCGCAGTGAGTTGCCACAAGCCGAGCACGCGGCGGAAATCGCCGCGCCTGCCCGCTTCGGCCTGCAATGCCTCGACGGATTTGTGCCGCGTGAGTTGATCGATCAGGCTCATGAACCCTCCCCGGATGATTTGCACGCGATCATAACCGAGGGGAGGTTGTTGCTGCCGCAGGATCAGATTTGGATTGCGCGCGCCTGCAACGACACCTGTTTCTTGCCACCGCCGAGCCACTGCTTGCCGACTTCGCGGAAGCCGTAGCGCGCATGGAATTTCGCCGAGGCCGGGTTGGGCGGATCGAGATCGAATTCACACGTCAGCTGCGCAATGCCCGCGGTCGCGGCGAATTCGAGAAGATCGTCGTAGAGCCGAGCGGCGAGCCCCTGGCCTTGGCGGCGCGCGTCGACGACGATGCGGTCGACGTAGAGAAATTGCGGATAGCGCTGCGCGAACCAGAGATAGTTTGGACTGTCGTAGTCGGCGCCTTCACGCAACACGAGCAGAAACGCCGCGACCTCGCCGTCGATCTCGACGACGCGGTGATAAGCGGCTTGGGCATGCAGGCGCTGCAGCCGGGCTTCGTCGAGCGGGCTGAGAAAATGCACTGACTCGGCATTGAGCGCGAGGATCGCGGGGAAGTCGCTCGCGGTCGCGTCGCGGATCATGCTTTGATCGAATCTAACGTCCGCTTAGGAGCGCTTGAACAACCGCACCACGCGATGGAAGAAGCCGGGTTTCTTCGCGGGCTTGGCGTCGGTGACGACCGGCGCCGTAGTGGTCGCGATAGTGGCGGGCTTGCCCTTGTGCGGAGCGGCGCCCTCGGCGCTGGCGACGTTCGGCGCGTCGATGCGCTCGCCGCGATGACGGCCGCGGCCGCCACGGCGACGCCGGCGCGGGCCTTCGCCCTTATGCGCAGCGTCGGGCGTCACGCTCGCGACCGGCGCTGCGGTAGGTGCGGCCACGCGCGGCGCGGCCTGCGTCTTCTTACCGCCGTCGCTTCGCGGTCCGCCCGAGCTGCGGCGCGGACGCGGTTGACGCTGACGCGGCGGCGGACCCTTGGTCGGAATGCTGCCGTCATCCTCTTCTTCTTCGACGGCGCCGGCGACCGGCGTCGGGCGGGGACGCGCCGGTGGCATCACGAGGAACGCGGGCTCGACCGTTGCGACGGGAATTTTCTGGCCGATATAGGCTTCAATGTCGGGCAGGCTCTGTGCGTACATGTCGCAGGCGAAGCTGATCGCGTCGCCCTCGGCGCCGAGGCGCGCGGTGCGGCCGATGCGGTGCACGTAGTCTTCGGCGTCCTGCGGCAGGTCGTAGTTGTAGACGTGGCTGACGCCCTCGATGTGCAGACCGCGCGCGGCGACGTCGGTGGCGATGAGGATTTCGATATCACCGCGCTGGAATTTGCCGAGCAAACTCTGCCGTTTTTTCTGCGGCACGTCGCCGGAGAGCATGCCGACGAGGAAGCCCTGCCGCTCGAGCGAGCGTGCCACCTTCTCGGCGGCGACCTTCATATTGACGAAGATCATGCTGCGCTTGGCTTCGTTGTTCGACAGCAAGTTGACGAGCAGCGGAATCTTCTCCTCGGTGGAGGGGAAGTAGATGAGCTGGCGCACGCGATCGGCGGTGATGTTCTCGGTCTCGACCGTGAGCTTCTCCGCCTCGTTCATGTGTTCGTAGGCGAGTTCAAGCACGCGGTGGCTCAACGTTGCCGAGAACAGCAGACACTGGCGGTGCTCGCGCTCGGGCAGGCGGCGCATGAGGAAGCGCACGTCCTTGATGAAGCCGAGGTCGAACATGCGGTCGGCTTCGTCGAGCACGAATACTTCGACGGCCTTGAACGAGAAGATGTGCTGCTTGAAGTAGTCGATCAGCCGGCCCGGCGTGGCGATGATGATGTCGACGCCGGCTTGCAGCGTCGCGCGCTGCTTGTCGTAATCGACGCCGCCGTAGATCAGCGCGGATTTCAGGCCGGTGGCGCGGCCGATGTGCTGGAAATCCTTTTCGATCTGGATGGCCAGCTCGCGCGTCGGTGCGACGATCACGGCGCGCGGATCGGCCGGGCCGCGCTCGGGCAGGGCCGGGCGGGTCAACAACCGCTGCATCGCGGCGACGAGGAAGGCGGCGGTCTTGCCGGTGCCCGTCTGGGCTTGGCCGGCGACGTCGTGGCCGGTGAGCGCGACCGGCAGGGTCAGCGCCTGGATCGGCGTGCAACGCGTGAATCCGGCGGCGTGCAGGCCGGCGATGAGGCTCGGGTGCAGATCGAAGCTGTCGAAAAAGGTGTCGGTTAGGGTCTGGGCAGGCATGAGTTGGATTCGAAGGTCACGCGACAAGCGCGCGAGCGGCGGCGGCTTGAAATCCCTCGGAATCGTCCCCAACTCCTGCGAATCTCGTGCTTTGCGTAATGCCGCTTGAAATGCATCCGCGCTTGGGCTGAAATGGGGACGAATCCCGGGATTTCACCCGATGCCGCGATTGCGTAATGTGTGATTGTATCGCAAGCCAGGCCCGCCCGCCGCATCTGCGCGACTTCCCCCCACGTTTCTAATGGAGTTCACCGTGAGCAACCAAGCCATTGCCCATATCAGCGACGATCAATTCGATAACGAAGTGCTGAAATCCAGCGAGCCCGTGCTGGTCGATTTCTGGGCGGAATGGTGCGGCCCGTGCAAGATGATCGCGCCGATCCTCGATGAACTCGCCGACAGCTACGCCGGCAAGATCAAGATCAAGAAGATCAATATCGACCACAACCAGAAGACCCCACGCAACTACAATGTGCGCGGCATCCCGACCCTGATGATCTTCAAGGACGGCAAGGTGCAGGCCACGCAGATCGGTGCGGTCGGCAAGAAACAGCTCGAGCAGCTGATCGACAAGGCGATCGTCCCGTCCGCGAAGGCCCAGGCGGGCTGACGCGGGCATCCGGGGGCGGCGGTGATCTGGCTGCTTCTCTTGGTCGGCGGCGGGGCGCTGGTGGTGGCCATCGCCCGTGCCAGCGCGCGGCGTGAGATCAACAAAAACAGTGTCGTGTCGGACGATTCGGCCGCTTACACGGACAGTGGGGACGGCGGAAGTGTCTTCTGGTCGTCGAGCGCCGACAGCGCGGCAGGATCCCCCGGCGACAGCAGCACGAGCTGCGATACGTCCGGTTCGGACAGCTCCAGCTCGGATTGCGGCGGAGGCGATTCCGGCGGCAGCAGCGATTAAGATTGCTTTCTCCCGCTGGACGCCCGTTTCCCGAAGTGCTAAGGTATATTTTATTCAGGGGCTCGAAAGCTCCGCTCATGCAGTAACTCCCCCACGATTGAATCGCTCGCCCGCCCGGTGCGGCAGGCAGCATCGAACTCAAGGGTATTCAAGGCTCGAGTAGCGCAGTTCTCGATCCTGCTCGTGCGCCGCATTCCATAGCGCCGTGCGAAACAGCAACCGCGCCCATTCCTCCATCCACTCTACGGCACCGAAGAAGGTCTGTTCGTGTCCGAAACCGAATCCAAAGAAAACGGCGGCGAAAGCCGCAATCCCCCCTCCGAAGGCAATGTCGCGCCTCCTGCGCAAGCCGGCGGTAACGAAGGCGACGCCTCGAAGCAGCAGCAGGGCGACGGTGGTCGCCGCGACGATCGTCGCGGCCGCGGCCGCAATCGTCACCGCAACCAGCAGCGCGGCAACGGCAATCCGAATAATCGCGGCGGCGGCAACGACGCCGACGAGGAGTTCGTCGAGATCCAGGGCCCGAACACGGGCGTGACGATCGACCTGAACGAACTCAAGCGCAAACCCGCGTTCCAACTCCTGAAGATGGCCGAAGAACTCGGCATTCAGGAAGGCGCCGCGCGTGCGCGTAAGCAGGACATTGTGTTCCTGATCCTCAAGGCCCACGCGCGTGCTGGTGGCAGCATCTATTCCGAGGGCGTGCTCGAAATCCTGCAGGACGGCTTCGGCTTTCTGCGCACGCCGGACGAGAGCTACCTCGCCGGCCCCGACGATATTTATATTTCCCCTTCGCAGATCCGCCGCTTCAACCTGCGCACTGGCGACCACCTCGCCGGCACAGCGCGCCCACCGAAGGAAGGCGAGCGCTACTTTGCCCTGCTCAAGGTCGATTCGATCAACGGCGAGCCGCCCGAGGCGTCGAAGAACAAGGTGCTGTTCGAGAACTTGACGCCGCTGTTCCCGCGCAAGATGTACCATCTCGAGCGCGGCAACGGTTCGAGCGAAGACATCACCGGCCGCATCCTCGACCTGATCTCGCCAGTCGGCTTTGGCCAGCGCGGCATGATCGTCAGCCAGCCCAAGGCCGGTAAGACGATGATGCTGCAGAACGTCGCTCAGGCGATCGTGCACAACTATCCGAAGACGCACCTGATCATCCTCTTGATCGACGAGCGCCCGGAAGAAGTCACCGAAATGCAGCGCACGGTGCGCGCCGAAGTCGTCTCCTCGACCTTCGACGAGCCGGCCGTGCGCCACGTGCAGGTCGCCGAAATGGTGATCGAGCGTGCCAAACGCCTGGTCGAACACAAGAAGGATGTGGTCATCCTGCTCGACTCGATCACACGCCTCGCCCGCGCTTACAACACCGTCGTGCCGTCGAGCGGCAAGGTGCTGACGGGCGGCGTCGATGCGAATGCGTTGCAGCGTCCGAAGCGCTTCTTCGGCGCCGCGCGCAACGTTGAAGAAGGCGGTTCGCTGACGATCGTTGCCACTGCGCTGGTCGAGACCGGCTCGAAGATGGACGAGGTCATCTACGAAGAGTTCAAGGGCACCGGCAACATGGAAGTGCACCTGGACCGCCGCATCAGCGAGAAGCGCGTCTATCCGTCGATCAACATCAACCGCTCCGGCACGCGCCGCGAGGATCTCTTGATCGAGCCCGACGTGCTGCAGAAGATTTGGATCCTGCGCAAGCTCCTGCATCCGATGGACGAGCTTGCTGCGATGGAGTTCATGCTCGACAAGATGAAGAACACCAAGTCGAACGACGAGTTCTTCAATTCGATGAAGAGGTAATTGTGCGATCGTCCTTGATCGCATGAATCAAGGGGCAGTCACTCATGGCTGCACCCTTCAAAAAAAGCCGGCCTCGCGCCGGTTTTTTTGCGTCTGATGACGGTACCGATAACAGGGTGGCGGCGGTATTTGCGCATCTTTTAGAAAGTCTTAACAAATAAGTCAGCATTGTCGGCACGCGGTAAGCCATTCGCTGCGCCGCGAGTTGCAACGGATAGTTTCATTTGTTACCTCTCAGCGCGGGGACAACATACAGCTTGACGCCGCAGGCCCGTGCCGGTCGGTTAGCCGTGGGCTTCTCCAGGGAAGGGCGTTCCCAATAAAAGCAGTTCCCTTTTTCATCTTTACTTCTGGAGACAACGGCATGCGTTTCAAAAAATCCGCGTTGCTTTCGCTGTGCATTTCGAGTGCGTTGGCATTCGGTATGGCTCATGCGAACGGCCCCATCCAAGGCGATGGCGATCTGAAACCGTCCGGCAAGGGTTGGGGCGAGGGCGATGCCTTCTCGAAACCCACGGGTAACGGCAAACCCACGAGTTCCAATGGCATCAATTACCATGGCGGTCCGCTGATTCTCGGCACGACGCATGTCTACTACATCTGGTACGGCAACTCGAATTGGCCGAGCAGCTCGGCGAATTCGATTCTGACCAACCTTGCGCAGAACATCGGCGGTTCAACGTATTTCAACATCAACACGACGTATTACGACAGCACGAACACGCGTGTCACCAACGCCGTGACCTACAACGGCGCTGCCACGCACGCCGAGACGTACGGCACCTCGCTGAGCGACAATCAGATCGAACAAGTCGTCGCCGATACGAATCCGACCGATACGAACGCCGTGTATTTCGTGCTTACCGGTCCCGACGTGACGGCCTCGTCGGGCTTCTGCACCAGCTACTGCGGCTGGCACACGCATGCGACGATCAACGGTCGTGACATCAAATACGCCTTCGTCGGCGACGCCGCATCGCAGTGTCCGTCGAGCTGCATGGCGCAAACCACCAGTCCGAACGGCGATGGCGGCGCCGACGGCATGGCTAGCGTGATTTCGCACGAGCTCGAAGAAGCCGTGAGCGATCCGGACCTCAACGCGTGGTACGACCGCCGCGGCCAGGAAAACGCCGACAAGTGCGCGTGGACCTTCGGCACCGAATACACCGTGTCGAACGGCTCGAAAGCGAACATGAGGCTAGGGTCGATGGACTATTTGATCCAGCGCAACTGGGTCAATGCGGGCGGCGGCTACTGCAGCCTGACCTATTGATCCTCGCGCAGTTCCGCGTGTAAAACCACGGTGCGGTTCGTGTAGAACCGCACCGTTTTTATTTGAAGGGCCGAGCGTATGAAATCCCCAAACTTCGTTCATGTTTCCGTAGTTGTCCTGGTTGCTCTCCTCGCTTCGGCAGCGAATGCGCAGGCGCCGGGCCGCGTAGCGACGATGACGCGCACCGCGAAGCTGTTCAGCGATCTGGAAGGGCGCATCAACGACGCGGCGAGCCGGCACGACCAAGCCGCATTGGAAAAATTCCTCGCGCCGCAGTTCGAACAGCGTGACGCCAGCTCGCCCGGCCAGCCGTTGCCGCGCGCCGATTTCATCGGCAAGCTGATGGCGCAGCCGGGCGGCGCTCTCCATGACATGGCCGTGCACGAATTTGGCACGACGTTCGTCGTTAGCTACGCCGCGAAACAATTCGTCGTCGACGTCTGGGTACGCAACGGCGACGACTATCAGCTTGCCGCACGCTACACGGGAGGCACGCCGCCGGCGAAAGAAGGGGTTGATCCCAAGTTGTAAGATCCGTTCCGCTTCTGTTTCGCGCTGGATTTTTTACAGTGTTGCGAAATCGTCGACCGCTCAGTCGCCGACGAAACGCAGGCCGAAATAGAGCTGGGCTTGATCCACGCCCACAACCGCGCCGCTGACGTTCAGGCGTATCGTCAGCTCGTGATTGAGGACGTCGTCCGCTTTCGACGCGCTCAGTCCGTAGTTCTGGATCAAACCCTGCTTGCCCAGCGCACCGGCGATGCAGACCCGGCTGCTGCTGTCGCGCCAGCTTCGATTCTCGCCCGGCGCCAGAGTGAACGTTTCGTTGTGCGAGGCAGCCACCGACGTCAGGAGCTTGCCGCCGAACGGAGCGCCCGTGTTCGGATCGATGAGCGTCGGATCGGCCAGCACGCTGCTCTCCACGGTCAAGGTGGGAGTCCAGCGCGCTTTAGCCGTGATGGGCGCCGGTGTTGGGTTGGAGAAACTGAGCGCGATGATCGGCGTCCACCAATGACACAGCAACGAGTTCGTGCTGTGCGCGGGCAGGGTGATGCGATTGAGGTCGCTGTAGTCGAACGAGGTTGGCGCCGGTGCCGCGGCGCGAACGACGCAGCGATCCTGAGCCCGGGCGGGCAGGCCGGAGCAGTCGCTGAGCAAATCGATTTCGGTGTCGAGCGAACCCAGCCAGCGCAGGCTGCGGCCGAACGAATCCGCATCGCCTACGGCAGCGGCGGTCGGCGGCGGCGCGGCGTGGGCTGCGGTAACAATAAGAGATGCTGCAAGAATCGTGGCGAATCGACGAGTACGCATGACCATTCCTTCGTTTGAGAGGGCAGACGTAACTTGTAACGTCGAAATGGGCAGCAACGTGACATGGCCTGGCGAATGTGCCAGTTCCGTCTGGGTTCATTGCGCTGAAAATAGTCTCGACGTCCTCCCGGTTCGTGATCGATCCATGCAAGCGATCTTCGTCCTCTTCCTATGCTTGTCCTCCGCCTGCGCGGTCGCTGCGCAGGCAACGGTGTCGTCGCCGCCGACGCTCGACACGGTGCTCGTCACCGGCGAACAACCCGGCCCGGGCCTATGGAAAGTGACCCGACGCGACAGCGATCATGTGCTGTGGATTCTCGGCACGCAGGCGCCGCTGCCGAAGACGATCCAATGGCGCGCCGACGACGTCGACAAAATCATCGGCCAATCGCAGGAAGTGCTGACCGACGCGCAGGCCGAATTGAAGGTCGGTTTCTTTCGCAGCGTTTTTCTGCTCCCCGCCGCGCTCGGCGCGAAGAAGAACGCCGACGGCAAGATGCTGAAGGACATCCTGCCGTCCGATCTGTACGCGCGCTGGCTGCCGCTCAAGCAGCGTTATCTCGGCAAGGACGACGGCGTCGAGCGCCTGCGGCCGATCCTCGCCGCGAACGAGCTGTACGGCAAGGCGATCGGCAAATCGGGCATGACCAATAAGAACGCGCTGTGGCCGACGATCGAGCAGATCGCCAAGTCGCATCGCGTGCCGATTAAGGAGATCGACGTCGAGATTCCCATCGACAACGCGCGCCAAGCGATCGCCGACTTCAAAAGCACCGCGGGCCAGCTCGACATCGACTGCCTGGCCACGACAATCGCGCGCCTGGAAACCGATCTCGACGCGATGCGCGCGCGCGCCAACGCTTGGGCGATCGGCGATCTGGAAAAACTGAAAAGCCTGCCGTATCCCGATCAGCGCACTGTCTGCTTGAACGCGCTGGCCGCGAACGCGAACCTGCGCGAGAAACTCGCCGATGCGAAAAACCGCATCCAGAGCGAATGGCTGGATGCCGCCGAGGCCGCACTCTGGAACAACGCCAGCACCTTTGCCGTGCTGCCGATCGCCGACCTGACCCGGCCCGACGGCCGCCTGGCGCTGATGCGCGCGAAGGGTTATGTGATCGAAGAGCCGCAGTGACGCGCTGTTGACGGAGCAGGCAGTCGCTTCTTCGGGCCGGTTGGGTTATGGAGTTGTTATCCTTTGTTGCTCCATGATCCCGGTCGCTGCGCCGCAGGCGCCGCTGATTTTCGAACGGTCGCCCATGACTAAAACCCTCGCTCTGATTTTCGACCGCTACACGCTCGCGCTGATTTCGACGGTGATCCTGGCCACGCTGCTGCCGTGCCGCGGCCGCGCCGCCGAAGTGTTCGAGGTGGTGACGAACGTGGCGATCGCGTTGCTGTTCTTCCTGCACGGGGCCAAGCTCTCGCGCGAGGCCGTAATCGCCGGCCTGATCAATTGGCGCCTGCATCTGCTCGTGATCGCCTGCACGTTCGCGCTGTTTCCGTTGCTTGGCTGGCTTGCACAGCCGCTGGCTGGTGCCGTGGTCGGCACGCAACTCGCGGTGGGCATCCTGTTCCTGTGCACCTTGCCGTCGACGGTGCAGTCGTCGATCGCGTTCACCTCGATCGCGCGCGGCAACGTGCCCGCCGCGGTGTGCAGCGCCTCGGCGTCGAGCCTGATCGGCATCGTGTTGACGCCGCTGCTCGTCGGCTTATTGATCCACGCGAATGCGGATTCGCCCGCGCCGCTCGGCGCGATCGAGGGCATCGTGCTGCAGCTGTTTGTGCCGTTCGTCGCCGGGCAGATCGCGCGGCGCTGGATCGGCGGTTTCATCGAGCGCCATCGTGCGGTGATCGGTCTCGTCGATCGCGGCTCGATCCTGCTCGTCGTCTACACCGCGTTCAGCGCGGCGGTAGTCGCCGGTTTGTGGCAGCAGGTGTCGCTGCAGACGCTCGTTCTTCTGCTCGTGTTGTGCTCGGTGCTGCTGGCGATCGCGCTGTTCGTGACTTCGCAGCTTGGCAAGCGTCTGGGCTTCTCGCGCGAAGACCGCATCACGATTCTGTTTTGCGGTTCGAAGAAAAGCCTCGCCAGCGGCGTGCCGATGGCGAACGTGCTGTTCGCGAGCAGTGCGGTCGGCGCGATCGTGCTGCCGCTGATGCTGTTCCATCAGGTGCAGCTGATGGTCTGCGCAGTGCTGGCGCAGCGTTACGCGCGGCAGGCCGCCGCGTCGAAAGGCTTGCCATGAGCGCCCCGACGAGGAATGATTTCGCGCCTTCGGTCCAACGCATCCTTATTGGAGTCCTTGATGGAACTGGTTTTTGAATCCGCTCCTCCCGTTGTCGTTCCCATCGCGGGCACGGACCAAGGGTTTCCGGTGCGGCGCATCTACTGCGTCGGCCGCAACTACGCCGCGCACGCGCGCGAAATGGGGTTCGATCCGAACCGCGAACCGCCGTTCTTCTTCTGCAAACCCGCGGATGCGATCGTCTACGTCGCGCCGGGCATGACCGGCTCGTTTCCGTATCCGAGCGAGACGAAGAACTGTCATTACGAAATGGAGCTCGTTGCCGCGATCGGCAAAGGCGGCCGCGACATTCCTGTCGACAGCGCGCTGGATCACGTGTACGGCTACGCACTCGGCCTCGACATGACCCGGCGTGATCTGCAGATCAAGATGCGCGACATGGGTCGGCCGTGGGATATCGGCAAGGGCTTCGACCACGCCGCGCCGATTGGGCCGATTCATCGCGCGGCGAACGTCGGTCATCTCACGAAAGGTGCGATCTGGCTGCAGCTCAATGGCGAAACCAAGCAAAAGTCCGATCTGTCGGACCTGATCTGGTCGGTCGCGGAAACAGTGTCCTATCTGTCGAAGTTCTTCGAACTCGTGCCCGGCGATCTGATCTACACCGGCACGCCCGAAGGTGTCGGCGCGGTCGCCAAGGGCGACAAGATACACGGCGGCATCGACGGTCTCGGCGAATTCGATGTCGCCGTCGTCTGATTGGTGGAAGACATCATGAAGCTCTACAACTATTTTCGCAGTTCGGCCTCGTACCGCGTGCGCATCGCGCTGAACTTGAAAGGATTGGCATACGAATACCTCTCCGTGCACTTGGTGCGCGACGGTGGGCAACAGCATACGCCTGCCTATCGCGGCATTGCGCCGGAGGCGCTCGTACCGGTGCTCGTCGACGGCGAGGTGACCGTGCATCAGTCGCTCGCGATCATCGAATACCTCGACGAAACGCATCCGGCTCCGCCGCTGCTGCCCGCCGATGCGGCCGGCCGCGCGGCGGTGCGCGCGATGGCGCTGGACATCGCCTGCGATATCCATCCGCTCGGCAACACGCGCGTGCTCAAATACCTCGCTGCGAACTGCGGTTTGCAGAAAGAGGGCACCGACGCGTGGATCGTGCATTGGGTCAGCACCGGGTTCGATGCGCTCGAGACGCGGCTGGCGCGAAGCCCGGGCCGCGACGGGTTCTGCTACGGCAATTCGCCGACGCTGGCCGATGTCCTGCTCGTGCCGCAGGTGTTCAACGCGCGCCGTTTCGGCATCGACATGACGCGCTATCCGCTGATCGGCGCGATCGATGCACGTTGCGCGCAGATCGCGGCGTTTGCCGACGCCGCCCCGGCCAAGCAGATCGACGCGGAGTAGCTGCCGCGTCGGCTCACCGTGCGGCGACCTCGTGTCGCCGCGCGTCCTGACTTCCAGCACTGGACGTGGGGATGCCTGGTAGGGAGAGTACGCCCTCCATTTGACCCAGGAGCCTCCATGCCGCGCATTGCCGTCAAACCTCTGCTGCTTGCCGTTGCCATCGCGTTCGCCGCGCAAGTGCCTGCCCACGCCGCGGACGATGCCGCCACACGCGTCAAGGCGCTCAACGCGCTGCTCGCCGAGCAGTGGGAATACACGCTCAAGCACTCGCCCGAATTCGCCACGATCCTCGGCGACTATCGCTACAACGACCAGTGGAGCAATGCCTCGCTCGCCGCGACGCAGCAGCAGAAGAAGGACAACGAAGCCTTCCTCAAGCGCTTCCAGGCAATCGACACGACCGGCTTCGACGAACAGGACAAGCTCAACCAGCAGCTGATGGTGCGCCAGCTCGGCGACAACATCCGCAACACCGATCTCAAGCTCTACGAAATGCCGCTCGACCAGTTCAACGGCGTGCATCTGCAGCTGGCGCAGTTCGTCTCGTTGATGCCGTTCGACACGGCCAAGCAATATGACGATTATCTCGCGCGCCTGAACAAGCTGCCGGCGCTGTTCGACCAGCTCACCGACGTGCTCAAGCAGGGCGAGAAAGACAAACTGATGCCGCCTCGCTTCCTGCTCGAGAAGGTCGTCACGCAGATCCGCGCGATCGCCAAGCCGGCCGGCGAGGAGAGCGTGTTCGGCCGTCCGGTCGCGAAATTCCCCGACGGCGTCGCCGAGGCTGAGCGCAAGCGCCTGCACGACGCGATCATCAAGGCCGTCGACGAGAAAGTACGCCCCGCGTACACCAAGCTCGCTGATTTCGTCGAGAAAGACTACGCGCCGAAGGGCCGCACGGAACCCGGCATGTGGGCGCTGCCGAACGGCGACGAGCTGTACAAGTTCTCGGTCGAGCAGCAGACGACGACGAACAAGTCGCCGCAGGAGATCCACGATCTCGGCTTGTCCGAGGTCAAGCGCATCGAGGGCGAACAGCTCAAGGTCGCGCAGAAGCTCGGCTACAAGGACCTGAAGAGCTTCCGCGAAGCCATGGACAAGGATCCGAAGACGCACGCGACCTCGCGCGAACAGATCGTCGATCTGTACAAGAAATACATCGCGCAGATGGAACCGAAGCTGCCGCAGCTGTTCGGCCTGCTGCCGAAGACCAAGGTCGAAGTGCTGCCCGTGCAGGAATATCGCGAGAAGGAAGCTTCGGGCGCCGAGTACAACCAAGGCACGCCGGACGGCAAGCGTCCGGGCAAAGTCTACGTCAACACGGGCGACTACCAGAATCGCTCGCTGCTTTCGATCGAATCGACGGCGTATCACGAAGCGATTCCCGGCCACCACATGCAGATCTCGATCGCGCAGACCCTGCCGGGCCTGCCGCCGTTCCGCCAGCAGGCCGGCTACACGGCCTACATCGAAGGCTGGGCGCTGTATGCGGAACGCCTTGGCGAGGAAGTCGGTTTCTATCAGGATCCGCTGAGCTATTACGGCCATCTGTCCGATGAACTGTTGCGCGCCAACCGCCTCGTGCTCGACACCGGCGTGCACTACAAGCATTGGACGCGCCAGCAAATGGTCGACTGGTTCCATGAGCACTCCTCGCAGGATGAGCCGGACCTGCAGGCGGAAACCGACCGCTACATCGTCTATCCCGGCCAGGCGCTGGCGTACAAGCTCGGCCAGCTGAAGATTCTCGAGCTGCGCGCGAAGGCGAAGAAGACGCTTGGCGACCAGTTCGACATCCGTGCCTTCCACGACGAAGTGCTCAACGGCGGTGCGCTGCCGCTCGACGTGCTCGAAGCGCGCATCGACAGCTGGATCGCGAAGGCCCAGGCGCAAGGTGCGAAGAAATCGTGAGCGGACAGTCGGCTGTCCGCGCTCTGTCCGCCGTCTCGGACGGACAACAGGCGGACAGCCGGCCGCCGATGAAAATCGAGCAATAGCAATAAGTTAGATCGCAGATAATTCTTGGCATGCGGTTTGCTTCGATAGAGTCGTTCCGACTTCCTCGAAGCACGCCGCCACCATGATCCGAGACACCTCCGGCCAAGACCGCCGCATCGAAATCACCCCTCCGCGGGTCAACAAGCGTTGGATTGTCATCGGTGCGACCGGCGCCGCCGTGCTCGTCGCACTGGTCTGGCTCGTTCCCTCCGTTGCGCGGCTGATGTCGGCGGGGACGTCGGCCTCGACGGCCTCGCTGCGCATCGCCGAGATCAAGCGTGGCACGTTGGTGCGCGACATCTCCGCGCAAGGCAAGGTTGTCGCCGCGCAGGCACCGACGCTGTACGCCACCGCCGCGGGCACGGTCACCCTGCTCACGCACGCGGGCGACAAGGTCGAGAAGGACCAGATCCTCGCCGAAGTCGACAGCCCCGAGTTGAACAACAAGCTGCAGCAGGAGCAGGCAACATTTTCCAGCCTCGACGTCGACGTCGGCCGCGCCGGCATCGACGCGCGGCAGAAAGAGCTGCTCGCGAAGAAGACAATCGATCAGGCGCTGATCGACCGCCAAACCGCGGCGCGCGAAGTCGATCGCAAATCGCAGGCCTTCAAGATGGGCGCGATGCCCGAGATCGAAGTGCTGCGCTCGAAGGATGCGCTGGCCAAGGCCGAGCTCGACGTCACCCATGCCCAAGCAGATGCTCACCTGCAGAACGAAACTGCGGCGTTCGAGTTGAAGACCAAGCGCCTGGCGCTGGAGCGGCAGAAGCTGCTCGTCGCCGATCTGTCGCGCCAGGTCGATCTGCTTAAAGTGCGCTCGCCGGTCGCCGGCCAAGTCGGCCAGTTGCTGGTGCAGCAGAAGGCGAACGTGCCGATCAATACCGGCCTCGTCACCGTGATCGATTTGACCTCGCTCGAAGTCGAGCTGCAGGTGCCCGAAGTGTTCGCGCACGATCTTTCGATCGGCATGCCGGCGGAAATCACCGAAGGCGCGCAGAAGTACAAGGGCGAGTTGTCCGCGGTGTCGCCGGAAGTCGTCAACGGCCAGGTCATTGCGCGCGTGCGCTTCGCCGCCGACAAACCGGCGGGCCTACGCCAGAGCCAGCAGCTGACCACGCGCATCCTCATCGACGAGCACCCGAACGTGCTCATGGTCGAGCGCGGCTCGTTCGTCGATTCGGGCGCAGGCCGCATCGCCTATCTCGTCCACGACGGCATCGCCGAGCGCAAGCCGATTCAGGTCGGCGCGACAAGCCTCAACGCCGTCGAGATCCTGTCGGGCGTCAAGGAAGGCGATCGCATCGTGATTTCCGGCACCGACACGTTCAACGGGGCGGAAAGGGTGGTGCTGAATTGAGTCGTCGATGTGAATCCAAGTCAAAGTACCTGCCGGTCATCGCAATTGCGTCTGATTCCCGGCGTCGCGTCCCGAATATCCGCCCTGCGAACGATCATCGCCGATCCGCAGCTCCCCATCTCAATTGCTGATTCCGAGGTTGACATGCTGAAAATGCAGCATCTTTCCAAAGTGTACCGGACCCACATGGTCGAGACGCACGCGCTGCGCGACTTCTCGATCCACGTGCGCGAAGGCGAGTTCGTCGCAGTGACCGGCCCGTCGGGCTCGGGCAAGACGACGTTTCTCAACATCGCCGGCCTGCTCGAAGAGTTCACGAGCGGCGAGTTCTGGCTCGACGGCGTCGACGTGCGCGGCCTGGGCGACGACGCGCGCTCGAAGCTGCGCAACGAAAAAATCGGCTTCATCTTCCAGGGCTTCAACCTGATTCCCGACCTCAACCTGTTCGACAACGTCGACGTGCCTTTGCGCTATCGCGGCTTCAACGCCGGCGAGCGCAAGAAGCGCATCGAGGACTCGCTCATGCGGGTCGGCCTATCTTCGCGCATGAAGCACTATCCCTCGGAACTGTCCGGCGGCCAGCAGCAGCGTGTGGCGATCGCGCGTGCGCTGGCCGGTTCGCCGCGCCTGCTGATGGCCGACGAGCCGACCGGCAACCTCGATTCGCTGATGGCGCGTGGTGTGATGGAGCTGCTCGAGGAGATCAACCGCCAGGGCACGACGATCATCATGGTCACGCACGATCCCGAACTCGCCGCGCGCGCACAGCGCAACGTGCATGTGATGGACGGCCAGGTCACCGATTTCGATGCCGAGCCGAAGCTGCGCGTGAACACGCGCGACTCGGATGCCGAAGCGGCGATGGCCTGATTCTCCTTTCCTTCCTTCGCACGAGGAAGGACAACGCAAAGGAACGACGATGTTTTCGTACTACCTGCAACTCGGCCTGCGCAGCCTCAGGCGCAATCCGATTCTCACCGCGCTGATGGTGTTCGGCATCGCGCTCGGCATCGCCGCGAGCATGACGACGCTGACCGTGATGCATCTCATGGGCAGCGACCCGATTCCGTGGAAGAGCGACAAGCTGCACATCGTGAACATGGACAACTGGGGTCCGGACAATGCGTTCAACGACGACGGCTCGCCCCCCGACCAGGTGACCTACCGCGACGCGGTCGCGCTGATGCGGGCTGGCAAGGCCGACAAGCAGGCGGCGATGTTCAACCTCGCCCTGCCAATTCAGCCCGAAAACCAGGAAGTCAAACCGTACCTCTCGCTCGTGCGCACCACGTTCTCCGATTTCTTCGGCATGTTCGACCCGCCGTTCAAGTACGGCAGTCCGTGGACGAAGGCCGAGGACGATGCGCATGCGCGCGTGGTCGTGCTGTCCAAGGCGGGCAACGAAAAGCTGTTCGGCGGCGCCGACTCGACCGGCAAGACCGTGCGCATGGACGACATCGACTATAAGGTGATCGGGGTGCTCGACGACTGGCCGCTGCGCATCCTGTTCTACGACATCAGCGGACGCGGCTCCTTCGAGACCCCGGAGGACTATTTCATCCCGTTCACGACCGGCATCGATCTGAAGAAACGGCCGAGCGGCAACAACAGCTGCTGGAAGGACTCCGGGCCGGGCTGGGAGGCCTATCTGGATTCCGAATGCGTCTGGATCAAGTTCTGGGTGCAGCTCGATTCGCCGGCGCACCTGGCCGACTACAAATCGTTCGTCGACGCCTACGTCAACGAACAGAAGAAGTCGGGACGTTTCCAGCGCCCGCTCAACAACCGCCTGTTCGACGTCAACCAGTGGATGGTCGAGCAGAAGGTCGTATCGAGCGACGTGAAGGTGCAGAGCGGCCTCGGCTTCGCCTTCCTGATCGTTTGCTTGGTCAACACGATCGGCCTGTTGCTGGCGAAATTCACGCGCAAAGCCGGCGAGATCGGCTTGCGCCGCGCACTCGGCGCGAGCCAGCGCCAGATCTTCGCGCAATTCCTGACCGAGTCGAGCGTGGTCGGCCTCGCCGGCGGCGTGCTCGGCCTGCTGCTTACCGGTTTGGGCCTCCTTGTGGTGCGCGCGCTCTACACGAACTTCAAGAGCGTCGCCCAGCTCGACTGGCAGATGGTCGCGCTGACCGTCATCCTCGCCATCGTCAGCGCGATCGTCGCCGGGTTCTATCCGACCTGGCGCGCGTGCCAGGTGGCGCCAGCGGCACAGCTCAAGACGCAATAATCATGCGAAAGATCGAACATCCCTGTGCGACTTCCGCGCGCACGAGCGCGGCACGGCCGCGCTACGTGCTTCCGCTCAAAAAATCTTCGCGGTTGGCGCCTCCGTGCGCCAAACATTGACTTCGACGAGGTTCACCATGGAAATCCGCCCGATTATTTCCGCTCTGATGCGCAGCAAGGTCGCGATGATCCTGATCGGCCTGCAGGTCGCGCTGACGCTTGCGATCCTGTGCAATTCGCTGTTCATCATTAACCAGCGCATGCAGCGCATGCAGCGGCCGACCGGCATGAACGAGGCCGATACGTTCGCGATCAGTAGCTTCGGTTTCGGCCAAGGTTTCAACGTGAAGACGGCGATCGATGTAGATCTCGCAATGCTGCGCAGTCTGCCGGGCGTCGCGGATGTGGCAATGATTAATGGCATGCTGCCGCTTGGCGGCAACGGCTGGGGCAGCGGCTTCAATCTGACTCCCGAGCAAAAGACCGAAACGGCGCGCTCGGCGTTCTACATGAGCGATGATCACGCGCTCAGCACCTACGGGTTAAGGCTCGTTGCCGGACGCAATTTCAAGCCCGAAGAAGTGGCCTTCATGACGATGAACGACCGCAAGATTTCGCCCGGGGTGATTGTCACGCGTGCTCTGGCCGAGAAGCTTTTCCCGAATGGCGATGCGGTCGGCAAGATCATCTATGAGGACAAGGACCCGACGACGATCATCGGCGTGGTCGAGAAGTTGCAGGCGCCCTGGACGAGTTTGGAAGACGAGAGTTTCGAATACTCCGCAATTTGGCCGACCCACCTCGCTTACGGTAACGGTTCGACCTACCTGATCCGCGCCGAACCCGGCCGCCGCGACGAATTGATGAAGACCGTCGAGACCAAGCTCGGAGAGAACAAGAGCCGCATCGTGCGCAGCCTGCGCAGCATGGAGAAAGTGCGCAGCGACGCCTATGCGGGCGACCGCGCGATGGCCATCATCCTCGGCGGTGTCATCATCGCGCTGCTGACGATCACCGCACTCGGCATCGTCGGCATGGCCAGCTTCTGGGTCGCGCAGCGGACCAAACAGATCGGTACGCGCCGTGCGCTGGGGGCGACCAAGCTCGACATCCTGCGCTACTTCCTGACCGAAAATTTCCTCATCACCACGGCGGGCCTGATCCTCGGCGGTGTGCTCAGTTACGCGCTGAGCCTGTGGCTGCTGACCCATGTCGACGGCTCGAAGCTCTTGCCGTGGTACTACGTGCCGGTCGGCTTCCTCTCGCTATGGCTGCTCGGGCAAGCTGCTGTACTCGGCCCGGCGATGCGCGCCTCGCGCGTGCCGCCGGCGGTGGCGACGCGGAGCGTCTGATCGGGAGAGTGCTCCCGCGTGCGGCATAATCCCGTCCATCGCAGCACCGGACGGGAAACACGCATGGCCTCGGCACTCCGCGGCGCTTATCTCAGCTACACCGGCAATCCATTCAAGGACGACGTCGAAAACACCCATCGATACGAAGCCGATGGGTTGATCGTCATCGACGCCGGCAAGGTCGTTTACGCGGGCGCCTACCACACCCGCCAAGTTCCGCCGGGCGTGACGCCCGACCATTATCGCGACGGGTTGATCGTGCCCGGATTCATCGACGCGCACGTGCATTATCCGCAGTTGCCGATGATCGGCGCCTACGGCAAGCAGTTGCTCGACTGGCTCACCAAGTACACCTTCGTCACCGAGCAGCGCTATCACGACAAAGCGTTCGCCCGCCGCATCGCGAAGACGTTTCTGCGCGAACAACTGCGTGCCGGTGTCACCACACCGGTCACTTACGCGACCGTGCATCCCGAATCCGTCGACGCCTATTTCGAGGAAGCCGAATCACTCGGCCTGCGCACCGGCACCGGCAAGGTGCTGATGGACCGCAACGCGCCCGCCGCGTTGCTCGATACCGCGCGCACGGGCTACGATCAATCGAAGGCGCTCGCCGCGAAATGGCATGGCCGCGGGCGGCTGTTCTACGTCGTCACGCCGCGCTTTGTGCCGACGAGCACGCCCGAACAGCTCGAAGCCGCCGGCGCGCTGTACAAAGAAATTCCCGGCGTCTACATGCAGACGCATCTGGCCGAGAACCGCAGCGAGGTCGCCTGGGTCGCCGATCTTTACCCCGACAGCCGAAATTATCTCGACGTCTACGACCGCTTCGGCCTCGTCGGCCCGCGCACTCTGTTCGGCCACGCTGTGCACTTGGTCGACGCGGAGTGGAAGCGCATGGCCGAGGCCGGCGCGACGATCGTGCATTGCCCAACCTCGAACCTGTTCCTCGGCTCCGGCCTGTTCAACCTCGAGCGCGCGCTCGTGTCGAGCAATCCGGTGCGCACCGCGCTTGGTTCGGACATCGGCGCGGGCACCAGCCTGTCGCCGCTGGTCACGCTGAACGAGGCGTACAAGATCGCGCAGCTCTGCGGCTATTCGCTGTCGGCACACCACGCCTTCTATCTCGCCACACTCGGCTCGGCGCGGGCGATTTATCAGGATCAGCACATCGGCAGCATCGAAGCGGGCAAGGACGCCGACCTCGCCGTGCTCGACTTCGCGGCGACACCGCTGCTGGCTGAACGCCAGGCCTACGCGACATCGCTCGAAGAGCAACTGTTCGTGCTGATGACGCTCGGCGACGAGCGCGCGATCAAAGCAACCTACGTCGCGGGCCGCAAGGTGCACGATCGCGATGCCTGACTGCCGGCCGCAATGCGGCCGGAATCGGTGTGCGTAATACGTTTGTCACAGCACACCCGTTATCGTGACAGTTGTTCTCACGGCGCCTCGCGGTGCGATCGATGCATATCGCCGACATCACCTTGTTTTTCGCGCCGCACTCGGGCGGGGTGAAGCGCTATCTTCTAGCCAAGCACCGCCATCTGGCGCGACGCACGGGCGTGCGCCACAGTCTTCTCGTTCCGGGCGTGACGACCGGCGAAATCGAGCCGGGCATATTCACGCGTGCCGAATGGAGCATCCCGTGCACGGGCGGCTATCGCGTGCCGTTGCGGCGCGCGGGTTGGCGACGCGAGCTGGCCAGCTGGAAGCCCGACGTGATCGAAGTCGGCGATCCGTATCATCTCGCCTGGACCGCGCTCGACGCGGCGCGGGAATGCGGCGCGATGACGGTCGCGTTCGCGCATTCGGACCTGCCGCGCATGATCGCGAGCCGCTTCGGCCGCCTGGTCGGGCGCGCCGCCGACGCATATCTGCGCCGGCTCTATTCGCGCTTCGACTTGGTCCAGGCGCCGAGCCGATTGATTGCGCAACGGCTGCGCGACAGCGGCATCGCGCGCATCGTCGTGCAGCCGCTCGGGGTCGATGCCGAGGTGTTCCATCCTTCGCGGCGCGATGCGTCGCTGCGCGACGATCTTGGCCTTGGCGACGACGTGCACCTGTCGATCTTCGCCGGACGCATGGCGCGCGAAAAAGACGTGCCGTTGCTGCTGCGAACGTTCGCGCGGCTCGGGCCGCGTCATCATCTCATTCTCGTCGGCGGCGAGCGCCGCGAAATGCTGTCGGCCAACGCGACGATGTTGCCCTACGAACAGGACCAGCTGCGCCTCGCGCGCCTGCTCGCGAGCGCGGATGCGCTCGTGCACGCGGGCGCGCAGGAAACGTTCGGCCTGATCGTCGTCGAGGCCATGGCCTGCGGCTTGCCGGTCATCGGCGTGCGCGCTGGCGCGCTGCCCGAGTTGATCGACGATCAGGTCGGCGCGCTCGCCGAAGCCGGCGCTGCCGATTCGCTCTGCGCCGCCATCGAGAAAGTCTACGCGGGCGACATCGCGAAACTGCGCCGACAGGCGCGACTGCGCGTGGAGCGCCGTTATGCCTGGTCCAGCGTGTTCGACTTGCAGCTCGATCGCTACTCGCGCCTGCTGCGCACGCGTACGCTGCCGGCGGCGGATCTCGCCGACGTGTCCGAACCGGCCGACGCGACGAGTCCGCCATGAGCGGAGAATCCGCCGATGTCGCAAAGAGTGATCGCGATGCGCGACTGTGCATCGCGCTGCACGATGTCGCTCCGGCGACCTGGCCGCAGTGTGCGCGTCTGCTCGATCTCGTCGACGCGCTCGGCGCGCCGCCCGTGACCCTGCTGGTCGTGCCCGACTGGCACGGGCAGGGACGCGTTGACGCGTCGCCCGAATTCCTCCACGCCATCGATGCGCGGCTGGCGCGCGGCGACGAAGTCGCACTACACGGCTACCGGCACCGCGACGAGGCGCCGGCACCGCGTTCGCCCGCGGCCTGGCTGCGCCGGCGCGTGCTGACGGCGGGCGAAGGCGAGTTTGCCGAACTCAGCCTCGACGAAGCGCAATCGCGCCTGCGCGCCGGCCTCGATCTCCTGCAGCGGCTGGGCTGGAAGGTCGAAGGCTTCGTTCCGCCGGCGTGGCTCGCGAGCGGTGGCACGCGCGCGGCGCTGCGGCATTCGGGTCTGCGCTGGACATCGACGCATACCGCGCTGATCGCGTTCGACGGTGACGGCGAGTGGCGTATCAGTGCACCCTGTCTGACCGCATCGCCACGCTCGGCGTGGCGGCGCGCGGCGAGTCGCACGTTCTTGCGCATCGGCCTTCAGCTCACCGCGAAGCAGCCGCTCGTGCGCGTCGGCCTGCATCCGGCCGACGCCGATCATGCGAGCCTGCTCGCCTGCTGGCGCGAGGTGCTCGGCGAGCTTTTGCGCTGTCGCTTGGCGGTGACCAAATCGCAGATGGTCGCCGCCGTCGTTCGCTCGGGCGAACGCAGCGATGTCGCAGTTTCCAGCGGCACGTTCGAGTAGACCGATGCGCCGCGCCGGAACCTTCCTGATCTTCGTCGCGCTGATCGTCGCGCTCATCGTGCCGATCTGGCTCGGCGGCCGCAACGCCGTGTTCACCAGCTTCGAGCTGCCGCTGCATGCGTATCTGATGATTCTCGCCCTGGTGTTGTTCGGCTGGGTGATGCGCGCGGTCAAACAATGGCTGCTGATCGAGCGGCTCGGTCTGCGTGTCGGTGCCTGGCGCAATTTCGCGATCTCGCTGGCCACCGACTTCGCCTTCCTCGCCACGCCGGGCGGGGTCGGCGGCTATGCGGCGGGCATCTACTACATGCGCAGCATCGGCGGCTCATACGCGCAGGCGACCGCGATTTCGGCGGCCGATCAGGTGCTCGACCTGATGTTCTTCGCCATCGCGATGCCGGTCGCCGCGCTGTGCCTGTCGCAGACATCGGAACTCTCGCCTCTACTCGCGCACGGTGCGGCGTTCGGCGGCGTCGGCGCGCTCGCGATTCTCGTCATCCTGGTGCTCGCGCGGCGGCCACTCGGCGCCTGGTTCTTCGGTGCGCGCGGACCGCTCGAACGCTTCGCCTTCTTGCGCAAGCGCCGCGATGCGGTGCGCGGCTTCGTCAACAATGTACTCGCGCAGACCCAGGTGCTGATGCGCGGCTCGCCGGCGTACTTTGCGTTCGCATTCGCTTCGACCGCGGTGCAGTGGCTCGCGCGCTATGGCGTGCTCTGGCTGATCCTCATGCAACTCGACGCTTACGTGCCGTTCTCGCTCACACTGCTGCTGCAGGGAGTGGTCCTGCATGTCGCGCAGTGGACCGGCATGCCGGCCGGCGGCGGCGGGGCCGATCTCGGCCTCGCCGCAACGCTGGCGCCGTTCGTGCCGACCGCGGCGATCGCAAGCGCGCTGCTGCTTTGGCGTATTGCGACGCTCTATCTCAGCCTGATCGCCGGCGTGATCTCGATCGGTGCGCTGCGTTGGCGGACGAAGTCGGCGCTGATCGCCGACACGGCCGCGGAATAAGCGTCAGGCCGCCGGCGCGTCGACGACGATCGGCGGCACCGTGCGCGAGCGGCGCAAGTTGCCGAGCATGAACCCGCCGCGCAGCAAGCGGCCGGCGATCATGCGGGTGATGCGGCTGACGTCGCGGAACGGCTTGAAATGGCTCGCGCGGCGTTCTTCCTCGTAGCTTGCCTTGATCGGCACCGACACGGCGTGAATGCCGCGTGCGGCGCATTCGATTAGGATCTCGCTTTCGAACACGAAGCCGTCGTGCGGCAGTGCGAGCGCGATATCGATCGCGGCGCGCGGGTAATAGCGTTGGCCGCTCTGCGAATCGACGATGCGCTGGCCGCAGGCCCACGACACCCAGAAATCGGCTTGCTGATTGCCGAAGCGGTTCTTGTCCGGCTGCGCGTCCTTGCCGAGCAGGCGCGCGCCGATGACGATGTGATTCGGATACTGTGCCGCTGCGGCGAGCAGGCGCGGCAGGTCAGCGGCGTCGTGCTGGCCGTCGCCGTCCATCGTCAGCACGCCGGTGGCGCCGAGCTCGCGCGCGAGCTCGAAGCCGTCGCGCAGTGCCATCGCCTTGCCCTGCGGCACGGCGTGGCGGATGCGCTCGACCGGCAGGTCGGCGACGACGTCGCTCGTGCGGTCGTTCGAACCGTCGTCGACGACGATCACCTTGGCGCAGTAGCGCAGCGCCGCCGTCACCACGGCGCGGATTGCGCGCTCCTCGTTCAGCGCCGGGATCACGACGACGCCCGTGGGCGCCACATTCGCGGTCTGCGCGGCCTGAGTGTTCTCCCCAATCAAAACGAAATCTCCAGATGCAGTGCCGATGAAGGTAAATCTTTGTCGCCGTGCAAGGCGAAGTCAAACCCCGCGGCGTCACCCCGTGCGAGTGCGTTCAGCAACGGCAGACTCGCTGCGGCTGGATTGCGCTCGCGCAAAGCCTGCAGGGACGCGGGCAAGGGCGCAAGTTCGGCCGCAGCATGGTCGCTTAACGCGATGCGCAAGCGCGCCACGCCGGAACCCGACACGGGCGCAAGCACGAAGGCAACGCCAAACGGCGCGTCGCAGGCGATGACGTCCGTGAGTGGGCCGACGGCGGCGGTGTCGAACGCGGCATAGAGCACCGGCGTCGACTCGCTCGCGGCGATCGCTGCGGCTTCGAGCAAACCCGTGGCGAACGTCGTCGAGCCGGCGCTCAAGGCGGTTGACGATGCCATGCAGCCGCTGGCAATCGTCCAATAGCCCGCCGCTGCATTGTGCACGGAATTGTGGAACTTGGTTGGCGACAAGTCGCGCGGAGCTTGTGCGAGCACGGTGCAGAGATAGTCGCTGATCGTGAGGTCGCCGTAGCTCGAGGCGAAGACGTTGGGCAGGTCGCGCGGCGCGCGCTGCGCCATCGTGCAGGCCTGCTCGGCGACGGCGAGGGCGAGCAGCACGGAATCCGGCGCACGGCGCCGCTCGTTCGGTGCGAGCAAGCCAGGCGCCGGCCGTGCAAACGGTTCTGTAGACAGCGGACGCGTGCCGCGCAGCACCTCCCGCGCGGCCGCCCAATCGGCCAGGCCCGCAGCGCAGATGCCGATACCTTCGATCGCCAGTTCGATCACCGCGCTCATGCCGCGTCTCCGCGCGCGAACGCGAGGCAGCAATTGTTGCCGCCGAAACCGAATGAGTTCGACAGCGCGATGCGCAGGTCCGCCTCGCTGTTGTCGATGCGGATCTGCGGGCCGCAGACCGGGTCGAGCTCGTGCGTGTTCAGCGTGCCGGGCGCGAGGCCGCGTTCGAGCGCGATCAGCGTGATCGCCGCTTCGAGGATGCCCGCCGCGCCGAGCGTGTGTCCGCTCCAGCCCTTGGTCGAGCTCGCACGCGTCGCGGCCGGAAAGCGGCGCGCGATCAGTGCGGCTTCGACGGAGTCATTCTGCAGACTCGCCGTGCCGTGCAGGTTGATGTAGTCGACCTGATCGGTGCGAAGGCCGGCGCGGGCGAGCGCGTCATCGAGGGCGCGCTCGGCACCCGCGCCTTGCGGATGCGGTGCAGACATGTGGTGCGCATCGCTCGATTCGCCGTAGCCGACGAAAAGCGGCGGGTCCACTTTTCCACTTTGCGGCAGGCGTTCAAGAATCGCGAAACCGGCGGCCTCGCCGAGCGACAAACCGCGGCGATGAACATCGAACGGCCGACATTCCTCGTTCGAGACGAGTTCGAGCGAGTTAAAGCCGAACAGCACGCTGTCGCACAGCGTATCGACGCCGCCGACGACGGCCGCGTCGGCCAGGCCCAGGCGCAGCAGGCGTTCAGCGCTCGCGAACACTTTCGCGCTCGACGAACAGGCGGTCGCGATCGTTAGGTTCGGGCCGGTGAGGCCGAGCGCATGGGCGACGAACAGGCCGAGCGCATGCGGCTGATGGACTAGCGAACCGCGCTGTGCAGGAAGAAAACGCCCGGCATCGAGTTCGCGATAGGCGCGTTCAGTCTCGCCGATACTCGACGTTGACGTGCCGAGCACGAGCGCCACTCGTCCCGCGCCGTAGCGCTCGCGCAGCGCATGCGCGCGGTCGAGAAAACCGTCCTGATTCAGGCCGAGCCAGGCGAGACGATGGTTGCGCGAATCGAACGAGGCGAATCCGTCGGGCAGGGCGAACTGCTCCAATCCATCGATGCGGCCGATCTTGCAAGTGAGCGGTTGCGTGGAAAACGAGTTGTCGATCAGCCCGCAGCGGCGCGTTTCGAGCGCGCGCGCAATCGCGCCCACCCCGCGCCCGGCGGCGCAAGTGGCGGTGTAGGCAGTGACGGCAAGCGGCGCAATGCGGGCTGGCAAGTAGAAGGGATGGAGGCGAAAATAAGGAGATGAAGTATAGGTTTGCACGGCGAGGCGCCGCAACGTGGCCATGACCCTCGTGCCTCGCTTTCTGCGTCGCGGACCGTGGCGGCGGCTATCGGATGTCGACGTACTGCATTCGTTTGCGATCGCGTTCCTCGCCTGCCTCGCCACCGGCGGCCTGCTGTTCGTGTGGCATTTCGCCCGCACGTTGCGTATTGCGTGCAAATCGCCGACGACGATGTCGCGTGCACGCACGCTGTTCCTGTTCGGCAAGCGGCTCGTGCGCGGGCGGGCCGATGCCGACTATCTGGCGCGCATCACGCGTGCGCATGAACAGATGATCGCACGGCGCTGCGATCGCGTGTTTCTGCTCGGCGGTGCCAGCCGAGGCGTCACTGAGGCCGCGGTTGCTGAGGAGGTTTTGCGGCGGCAGGGTGTACCCGAAGGCATCGAATTGGTTCTCGAAGAGGCATCGATCGACACGCTGGAAAATCTGCGCAACGTGCGCGATCTGCTTGCACCGTACGGGCGCGTGCGCGTGGCGCTGCTGTCGAGCCGCTATCACCTCGCACGCTGCGCGTTCCTGGCGCAGCAGCTGGGTTTCGAGTTCGAGCTCGTTGCTGCGGAAGATCGTTTCGTGCCGAGTCTGGCGCGGATGCGTCGTCTCGTGCTTGAAGCCGGCTATATTCTCTGCGCCGACGTCGGCATGCGCTGGGCGCGTTTGATCGGGCACCAGCGCATGCTCGAGTGGGTAACGTAGTTTTTCGGTCTGCGCTTATCGGGAGCGTTGCGACGCGCTGACGCATGGCCGAACGGTTCGATCGACGCTATCCTGCGTGCTTGTTTCCGCCTCGTCAAAGCGCATGCCCATCGACTCTCTTTCCGCCGTCGAAACCTATCTGCGCGATCTGCAGGATCGCATCTGCACAGCGCTCGAACGCGTCGACGGCGGCGCGACATTCGCCGAAGACACGTGGACCCGCAGCGAAGGCGGCGGCGGGCGCTCGCGCGTACTGAAGAACGGTGCGGTGTTCGAGCAGGGCGGGGTCAATTTCTCGCGCGTGGAAGGCAAAACGCTGCCGCCCTCGGCCACGGCACATCGTCCAGAGCTTGCCGGTCGGGCGTGGTCGGCGCTCGGCATCTCGCTCGTGCTGCATCCGAAAAATCCGTATGTGCCGACCACACACATGAACGTACGCTATTTCGAGGCACGCGCGGATGGCGCCGATCCGGTGTGGTGGTTCGGCGGCGGTTTCGATCTGACGCCCTACTATCCGTTCGACGAAGACGTCGTGCACTGGCATCGAGTCGCACGCGACTTGTGCGCGCCGTTCGGCACCGACGTTTACGCGCGCTACAAGAAATGGTGCGACGAGTATTTCTTCCTCAAGCACCGCAACGAGACGCGCGGCGTCGGCGGGTTGTTCTTCGACGATCTCAATCAAGGCGGTTTCGCGCGCTGTTTTGAGTTCATGCAGGCGGTCGGCAACGGTTTCGTCGATGCCTATCTGCCGATCGTCGAAAAAAGAAAAAGTGCACTTTTCGGCGAGCGCGAGCGTGAGTTCCAGCTCTATCGGCGTGGACGCTATGTGGAATTCAACCTAGTTTACGACCGCGGCACGCTGTTCGGCCTGCAGTCGGGCGGGCGCACCGAGTCGATCCTGATGTCGTTGCCGCCGCGGGTGCGTTTCGAATACGCGTACGCGCCGGAGCCTGGATCGGCCGAAGCAAAGTTGGCGGAATACCTCGTGCCGCGTGACTGGGTCTGATCTTTCGATCTCTTCCGACGTTTTTGTGTAGGGCTGAACGTTCACGAAATCGGCGGCGCTGTAGCCTGAACCTTTCGCGGATCCCGGAGAATCCACAGATACGCCGCGCGTGCCTGCCGCTACGCTTCGCGGCCCGCGCGCGCGGCGATTCTCAGAGGAGATCGCACTATGACTACCTTCCATCATCATCGCCTCGCGATCGTTGCCGTGTCGCTTTGTGCCGCGGCCACAGCCGTCGCTGCCGGACATAACGGCGGACCTGTCGGCGCAACTACCCGATCGCAGTCGCCTGCTATGCACGCCACGACCGTTCAGTCGCCCATGACTACCAAGACTCTCGGCCCAACGCGGACCGGTCAGCCGAACCAGAGTTGCGGCAGCGTGACAGCCCCCAATACTCCGGGCAACGCGGCGTCGGCGCCCGGCTCGGCCTTCAATCCGAACGGCCATGCAGGCACCGTCTACGCCGGCCAGCAACCGCAGAACTCCGTCAACAGCGCTTCCGTCTCGCAATACGACGCCGCCTGTTCTCATCAACCGTAGTCGCTACATGCTGCGCGAAGACCCCGGCCTTGGTGCCGGGGTCTTCGTTGGCGCGTTTCACAACGCGAGCCAGGTGTAGATGAAAAGCGTGTTGTTGTCGCCGGCTTTGCGATTGTTGTCGTCGATGTTGCTGCTTGCACCGGCAAAGCGCGTGTAGAACGTGTATTGGACACCTAGCCGCAAATTGGCGAAGGGCGTTGCCCACGAGTCGGACTTGCCGAACGGATTCCAGTCGAACTCGACGATGCCGCCATTGGTATCGGGGCGGCCGGTGCCGGGATACAGCAGCGCATCTCGGCTGCCTTTGTTGACGAATCCGGCGAGCGTGACGCCCCACGTATTTCTAAACCAGTAGCTTCCGTCGAGGTTGAACGACCGCAGCGAGTTGTGCAGCCGCGCGGCGGAGCCTGCAGCGAACGAGCCATCGAGGCGTTGGCGTTCGTCGACGTACAACGCCTTGACGGTCACGATATGGGTGCCGTCGCCGATATGCTGATAGCTGGCGTCCACACCGATGTCTTCGAAGCGATCCGAAGGCCCGGACAGCGATGTCGCATTGCCTGAGGCATCGCTGCCGACCAGCCCTCGACGCGCATTGAAGAGCACGCCGCCCACTTCGAAGTTGCCGTCCGTCATGTCCTTTGTGTACGCCATGCGAGCGTAAGGCGCGATGCCGGCGATGCGGCCGCCGAAGTCGGCGTTGACTCTCTGCAGAAACGCCGCAGATAGCGAACGGTATGCGCCGGCTTCCGCGTACCACGTGCCGTCGAGTTGCGCGTAAGCGCTGGCGCCGACGACTTGTCCGGCGAAGGCGCCGTAAAGCGCCGGCGTCGCCGGTGCGCCCGGGGCGAGATCGGCGGCCATGTACGGGTATTGCCAGGCAGGGATGGTGTTGTACACATCACTCATCCCCGGGTTGTTGTTGAGCGATATTCCCCAGAGACCCGTGTGTCCGTCGATCTGCACCGAGCGCGCGTAACGAAGCTCGGCGTTGTCCCAGCCGAGCTTGCCGCCGTTTTCCGAATACGTGGCCTGCGCGAACGCACCGAGATGATCGCTCAGGCGCCCGGCGAGAAATGCGGAGGCTTGCTCCAACTCAACGTTGTTGTTGCGGTTGAAATCCTTGGCGGGTGGATCGGTCTGCGCCTTCTGCGTATGCGTGAACGCTTCGACCAACATCATCGACAGCGGAATCTTCGTGTCGTCGCCCGCCTGAAGCGTGTAGCCGAGAAGTTTGAATTGCCGGCCGAAGGGTGTCAGCTGCGGGCCGAAGCCGCCGATGTGGCAGCTCACGCAAGGCTGGTGCGTCTGCCGCGCAAATGCGGGAACGGCATGAGCGAAGGAGAAATGCAGGAACGACCCGGCAAAAACAGCGAGGTACAGCGTCCGCTTCAGCGCGCGTCGAATTCGCATTGCTCGTGTGTTTGCGAAGCGGCTGCAAGCCATGTCGGTCTCCGTTTCAGTTGAAAGAGGAAGCCGTCTTCTGCGCGCAAGGCTGCGCGGCCGTTCGAGCGGAAAAGCAACTCCGCGGCGCAACGATGAGTCGTGCACCAGAACGACAAAGAAATTGTCCGACGGCAATCGAGTCGACGCGCTTGCGATTCGCGTCGCGTCAAGAGTCCGCTTGTGAAGCGCTCTTTTCTCGAGTGTCCGTAGATGCCTTCTTCAGGCGAAGTGGTTCATTCATTGGGTGAATGAACCCTGCGAGGTGATCGCGTGAAACCGAAACGCAATCAAATGACATTCCCGCTCGCGCGGGAATGCCGGGCAATGATGAAGTTCGCTGGTGACCTTAGGCCGAAATCGCCAGCCGCTCGCTGCGATAAATGCGCGAGGTGACGACGTAGACGATCAGCGCCGCCAGTGTCGTGCAAACGAAGCAAAGCACCAGCGCCTGCGTGGTGACCACTTCGCCGCGCAGGAAGCGCGTCAACGCAATCTGCTGCCCCATGAGAGGCACCGCATACATCCATGTCAACGGTTTGAATGGCAGAATCGTCAGCAGCATCGTCGGAATCGCGGGCACGAAGGTGAGCAGTCCGAGCCAGGTCTGCGCTTCGCGGTAGCTCTTGGCGAACGCGGCGACCATCGTCTGCAATCCGGCGAGCAGGCCAGCGAGCGGCAGCATGACGAACAGGCCGCTGAACAAAAAGCCCATGCCGATGTGCAAGTCCATGCCGAGTTTTTCGGTGGGCAGAAACCGGCTGGCGACGGAGAATGCGAGCATGCTCAGCAGCACGGTGGTCATTGAGAACGCCGTCGTCGTCGCCAGCTTGCCGGCGAGGATCTGCCCGCGCGGCACCGGGTTGGCGAGCAGCGGTTCGAGCGACTGGCGCTCGCGTTCGCCCGCGGTAGTGTCGATCGCGAGCGCCATGCCGCCGATCAGCGCGCCGAGGATGAAGAAGTAGGGCAGGATGCCGAACATCGTTCCCGAGCGGCTCTGCGGCGTCGACTGATCGCGTTCGGCGACGACCACCGGCCTCATCACGCTTGGCGACAGGCCGCGTGCGAGCAGGCGCATCGCGCCGGTGCGCTGACCGTAGCCGTCGATCGCGGCTTGCACACGGCGCACGGCGCTTTGCGCATCGCGCTGCGATTCGTCGAAGACGATTTCGACCTGCGCCGGCTCGCCCTTGTTCCAGCTTTCAGCGTAGTCGGCGGGGATGCGCAGCACGACGTCGGCGTCCTGCTCGCGCACCGCGCGCTCGGCGTTGGCCGGGCCGGGCTGAATGTCGAAGCGCTGCTGCTTGAGCGCGTCGATCAGATTCGGCGCGTGCTCGGCGCCGATCACGGGCAGCTTCAGCGGCTGCTCGGCTTTTTCCAGTTCGCGCGACACCATCGTGTTGATCAATACCACGAACAGCAGCGGACCCATGAGCGGGCCGGTGACCAGCGTGTTGATCACGGTACGGCGGTCGCGCAGGTTCTCGCGCAGTTCTTTGAGGAAAACGATCACGGCGGAGTTCATGCGGCCTCCATATGAACCAAATTAATAACGATCATGCGGCGAGTCCCTCGTCGGTGCCGATCAGTTTGACGAATGCGTCTTCAAGATTCGCTTCGCCGGTTTGCGCACGCAGCGCATCGGGCGATTCGTCGGCGACGACGCGGCCGCGTGCGATGACGACGATGCGATCGCAGAGCGCGGCCACCTCCTGCATGATGTGACTGGAGAACAACACGCAACGGCCCTCGCTCTTCAATTGCTTGAGGAAAGCGCGCATCGCGCGCGTCGCCATTACATCGAGGCCGTTGGTCGGTTCATCGAGGATCACGTTCTTAGGATCATGCACGAGCGCGCGCGCGATCGCGGTTTTGACGCGCTGGCCTTGCGAGAAGCCTTCGGTGCGGCGGTCGGCGATGTCGTCCATTTCGAGGGCGCGGATGGCTGCATCGCTGCGCGTGCGAATCGTTGCGGCATCGAGGCCATGCAATTGGCCGAAGTAGGCGATGTTCTCGCGCGCAGTGAGGCGCTTGTACAGTCCGCGCGCGTCGGGCAGTACGCCGAGCGCGCGGCGTACGGCGAGCGGATCGGTCGCCGCGTCGATGCCGTCGACGAGCACCTGGCCGGAATCCGGCTGCATCAGGGTGTACAGGCAACGCAGCGTCGTCGTTTTGCCGGCGCCGTTGGGCCCGAGCAGGCCGGTGATCTCGCCGTCGCGCGCGATGAAATGAACGCCGTCGACGGCGATCACTTTCTTCGCGCCGCTGCCGAACGTCTTGTGCAAATTGCGTACTTCGATCATGGCGCGGCTCCGTTGAAATCGATCAGCGCAGGCGTGGCGCCGAGCGCATCGACGCATTTCGCATCAAGCATTTTCGGATCGACTTTGTCGACGAATTCGCCGACGACTTTCGGAATGCAGCCGCGGCCGATCACGTTGTGGCCTTGGCCGCGCGCGACGATGACGCGAGCGTTCGTCAGGCCGTGCGCGGCTTGCTCTGCATAGCGCGGCGGCGTGACGGGGTCGAGTTCGCCAGCGAGCAAGAGCACAGGTTTGTCGGATTTCAGCGGCGCATGAAAGTCATCGGGCCGCGTGCCGCGCGGCCATACCGAGCACATCGTGGTGAGCGCGTCGGTCAAGGTCGTGCCGAGCAACGTGTTTACGTCATTCGGGTCGGGCTTGATCAGATCGGCATCTTCGGCGCAGACGACGGAGGCCTGCATGCCTCCGTTCATCGTGCCGGACATGTCGTCATGCAACAGCTGCGTCTGCCCGGCCAGCGGGGTGTAGTTGCCCTTCAGGCCTTCGGCGATCGACAGCGGCAGCAGCGCGGCGGTCTCCGGCGTGTAGGCGAACATGCGCACGAGGCCGGCGAGGCGGTTTGCGGTCAGACGCATATCGACGCCCTTGAACGTGATCGGGTCGCGGAACGAATAGTTCTGCGGCTGCGCGCGCAGCGCGTCACGCAGTTTGCCGAGGCTCGCGAATGAATCGCCGAACGCCTTTGCGCAGGCGTCGTTCTTGCCGCAGAGTGCGAACTGCGCCTTCAGCGCCGCGTCGAGGTTTTGCGCGAACTCCTGGCCGAAAACCAATTCGTTCGGCGCGACGCTGTCGAGCACGACGCTGCGCACACCGGCCGGAAAGCGCATCAGATACTGCTGCGCGACGCGCGTGCCGTAGGAGACGCCGACGAGATCGAATTGCGGTCCGCCGAGTGCCTCGCGCAACTCTTCAAGGTCGTGCACCGCCGCGGTCGTCGTGTATTGGCGCGGGTCCGCGTTCTTCGCGACTTCCGCCAGGCATTTCGTCATCGCCTCGCGCAGTTTGACCACGTCGATGCCGTTATCGGTCTCGCCGATTTGTTCCTTGTGCTTCTCGTCGTCCTTGGTCGCATCGCAATCGAGCGGATGCGACTTGCCCGTGCCGCGCTGGTCGAGAAGGAGAATATGGTGATGCTTGCGCAGCGGCGCGAGCGCACCCGCGATCTGCGGATAGGTTTCGACCGCGGCCTGGCCCGGTCCGCCGGCGAGGAAGACGACGATGTCGCTGTCCGCGCGCTCGGCATCGCTCTTGATCAAGGCGAGGTTGAGGTCAATCTTGCGGCCGGCCTTGTCGTCTCGCTGATTTTCGTCGCGACGTTCCGGCACCGAGAACGGTGCACAGAATGCGGCCGTGGTCGCGCCGGAATGCTTTTGCGGCAGCTCGCAGGCTTTGAACGCCAGCGTGCCGAGCTGGAATTCGCGCGCGTTGCCCGGAATTGCCGCGGCGCGCACAGTGGATGTGTTGCCGTCGCTCGGCTGCTGCCAATGCCGCCAGGCGAATACACCCAGCACAACAAGCAGCAGGCCGGCGCGAACGATGAGTCTTGGGTTCGTCATTCAATCCTTCCCCGGTTGAAAAATGGATTCGATCGATAAGCGAAACAGCTTAGCGATGCGGAACGCGAGCGGCAGGCTCGGATCGTATTTGCCGGTCTCGATCGCGTTGACCGTCTGCCGCGAGACGTCGAGCTTCTCCGCAAGGTCGCCCTGCGACCAGCCGTGCTCGCCGCGCAGTTCGCGCACTTTGTTGTTCATCGATCGGCGTGCTTACTCTGCCGCCAGCGACGCAGGGCCAGAATCAGGGCGCCCAGCGCGAAGCCAGTGGCGAAACCGCAGAACACGCCCACCGCGACATCGTCGTTTGAGCGGAAATAAGCCCACGCGGCAATCACGACGAACATGAGCGTGAGGACGAGAAAACGGCGATGCATAGGGATGCCGTCTGTTTCCTCGCAGATGCCGCCGCCGTAGTGCCGCGCCGCCCACGTGCGCGCAATGCTGTAGCTGAACATCAGGATCGGAAACGTCCATAGCAGCAGCGTGGCCGCCGCATCGTGAGGCACGACCTTGGCTACGGCGAGAAAGCCGCCGATCAGGCTGAACACGCCGACCACCGCGCTGGCGGCACCGAGGCCGATCAGATGCATGCGCTGTTCGAGTTCGTCGCTCTGCCAGATACGCTTCCCGAGCAGCCACAGGACGTAGAGCATCGGCACGGTCGGCAGCAACGACGACGTCAGGCGCGGCAGCAACGTCTCCGCGTGTCGGGCCTGCGGCAGCAGTAGAAGCACGAGCGCGACGTAAACCGCCATGGCGGCGAACACGCGCTGGTCGTACTGGGTTTTGGATAGGCGCGTCATTGAAAGTCCCCGCACGGCATCGAATCGGTATGTCAAGTTTGCTTGACATGCAAAGTACGGGCGCTTGGCCAATATGTCAAGCATGCTTGACAATTGTCCGGTGTGGCACCGAGATATATGAGCAGCAATCGATATGTACGTCACAGATTTTGAACAGGAATTTTCAAACTCCTTGACCCACATCACCTTAATGAAGCGCCCACGGGGTTAGCCTGACTTACGTTCAAAAGGGGAAGGGGATAATCCATGAAAAAATTATTGCTTGCGATGCGCGCCATTTCGCTCGCTGCGGCGTTCGCGGTTTGCGGCAGCGTCTATGCCGCCACCGACACGACCTCGTTCAATGTGACGATCACGATCACGAGCGCGTGCGACATTCACACCAATCCGGCCACGAACATGGCGTTCGGCAGCGTGGCATCGACCGCGACCAACGTATCGGCCACGAGCACGCTGACCGTCAACTGCACATTGCTGACGCCGTACACGATCGCACTGGACAACGGCCTGCACGGCAGCGCCGGCCCGGTGCGGGCGATGCAGGACACCGGCACAAATCAGGTCGGCTATCAGCTCTATCGGGATGCGTTGCACACGCTGATCTGGGGCAGCACGGGCGGCACGGGCGGCAACGTATTATCTGGAGCGGGGCTCGGCCTCGCGACGCCGGTGACCGTGTACGGCCTGGTCAGTAGCGCGAACTCGCCGGCCGGGAGCTACAGCGACACCGTCGTTGCTACCCTGACCTATTGAGGTCTCGCAGCCATGGTAGGCGGTCGCCCGCGCTCGATCCGAGGGTGGCCGATCGCCGCCGCGCTGTTCCTGTACGCACTCGGCGCGGCGGCCACCGGGCTGCAGGTCACGCCGACGTCGCTGACCGTGGAAGCCAACCGCAGCGCCGCCGGCCTGTGGCTGTCGAACACGGGCGAGGGACCGCTGCATGCGCAGGTGCGCGCGTACCACTGGTCGCAGGCGCAGGGCCAGGACGAACTGGTGCCGTCGCCGACACTCATCGTCAGTCCTCCGCTGGTCGAGCTGCAGGCGGGAGCGCGCCAGTTCGTGCGGGTGATTCGTTCCGGCGGCGCGCCGGCGGATCGCGAAGATGCCTTTCGCATCGTGATCGACGAATTGCCGATCGATGAACCGGCAGCGCCCATGCCGGGCAGAGAGGAAAGCGCGATACGTTTCGTCCTGCGCTATTCGGTGCCGGTGTTCCTCGCGCCGGCCGGCCGCGCCGCGCAGGCGGAACTCGAAGGCGAGGTCGACGGCAGCGTTTCGCCGCCGCGCCTGATCGTGCGCAATCAGGGCGGCATGCATGCGCAGCTCGGCAACCTCTTGCTCGTCGATGCGAGCGGACAGCGTCGCGAGCTATCGGCCGGGCTCGTCGGCTATGTGCTCGCCGGGCAAACGATGCATTGGAATCTGCCTGTGGACAAGGCGGCGCTCGCGGCGGGTGGGGAACTTCAGTCAAGGATCAACGGTGAGCCGCGCGAACGCAAGGTGGCATCGCTGGGCACGGGCCGGCCTTAGCGCCGCCCTGTTCTGCGCAGCGGCCGGGCAGGGGTCCGCGGCGGCGGACGATGCCGGCGTGCTGACCGACGGCGACGATTGGGTGCGCGGCACGAGCGTGTATCTGGAGGTCATAGTGAACGCCACGCCGAGCGGCCGTATCGCCCATTTCGACGAGCGCCACGGCGAGCTGTACGCGCGCGCGGCGACGCTGCGCGGCCTCGGCATCGTGCCGCCGGCGCAGGTCGGAGACCCGATCCGGCTCGGCGCGCTGGACGGCGCCAGCGTCAGCTACGACAAGGCCCTGCAGCGGCTCGAGATTGTGGTGCCGGCGGCGCTGCTCGCCGCGCCGCCGACGCACCTGAGCGTCCAGGACACATCGCCCGCACCCGTTGCCGCGGCCACGCCCGGCGTCCTCGTCGGCTACGACGTCTACGCGGCGCGCGGCGACAGTGTCGGCAATGTTGCCGCGAGCTTGAACGCGCGCGCGTTCGGCTTCGGCGCCGGCGTGCTCGACGACAGCCAGCTGGTACGTTATGTCGAACGTCCCGGCACGGGCTGGTCGGTGAGTTCGGTGCGTCTCGACACGCGCTGGCAGTTCGTGTTTCCCGACAGCGCGCTGCGCCTGAATTTCGGCGACGCGATCACGCAGGCGCTGCCGTGGACGCGCGCTACACGCTTCGGTGGCATCGCCGTCGGCACGGACTTCTCGCTGCAGCCGTATCGCGTGACGACGCCGCTCGCGCAGTTCTTCGGTCAGGCGACGCTGCCATCGGCCGTGGACCTCTACATCAACGGCATCAAGCAATACAGCGGCAACGTGCCGGCCGGGCCGTTCCAGCTCAGCACAGTGCCGATCGTCAACGGCGCGGGCAGCGCGCAGATCGTGCTGACCGATGCACTGGGTCGACGCGACGTCATCGACATGTCGCTGTACGCGACGAACCGACTGCTGCAGGCGGGACTGGCGGACTGGTCGGTGGAGGTTGGCCCGGTGCGCAAAAGCTATGGCATCACCTCGTTCGACTACGCCGCACAGACGATGGCGAGCGGTACGTGGCGCTACGGCCTCAGTAATTTCTTCACTGTCGAGACGCATGCGGAAGCGCTGCCCGGTCTGCGCAACGCCGGTGCCGGGGGCAACTGGCTGCTCGGCACGCGCGGCGGCGTGGTTTCGCTCGCGTACGCGCGCAGCGACGATCGCGCAACGAGCGGGTCGCTGCGCAGTTGGAGTTACGCCTGGACCGGCCGCGTGTTCAACGTCTCCCTCGCCTCGATGCGCGCCACGGACGGCTATCGCGACGTCGCTTCAAATTACGGACAGGCACCGGCGCGCGCGCTCGATACGGTCTTCGCCGGCATCACGACGGATTCGGCGGGCAACCTCGGCGCCAATTTTCTTCGCCAGCGCTATCCGGGACAGGCGACGACGCGCTATGCCGGCCTGTTCTGGTCACAGACCTTCGATCGCCGCTGGGCGGTGAATCTCAGCGTCAATCGCGACCTCGGCGCAACGAAGGGCAATTTGGTTTTCGCGAACCTGACCTACATGCCGGCCGACCGGCTCAGCTTCAGCGCGACCACGCAGCGCGATCGCGGCGAGACGTCGAGCGTGCTCGAGGCTAGCCGTGGCGTGCCCGGAGACGGCGGTGTCGGCTGGCGCGTGTATGCGCGCGAAGGCGAACGCCAGAACGGCGGTGGCGCCGAAGGTACCTGGCTCGGCGACCACGGTCTGTTCCGCGGCGGCATCTCCGCGCTCGGCGACAGCCGCTACGCCTATGCCGAGGCGATCGGTTCGGCTGTGCTGATCGGCGGCCACGGTTTTCTGGCGCGCGAGATCGACAACGCATTCGCCGTCGTCTCCACCGGCGACATCGGCAACGTACCGGTGACGCTCGAAAACCGGACGATCGGACAGACCGGAGCCGACGGACTGCTGCTGGTCACGCCGTTGAACGCCTACCAGCGCAATCAGATTGGCATCGATCCGCTCAACCTGCCCGCCGACGTGCGCGTCGACACCGTCTCGGTGATCGCCGCGCCGCGCGATCGCGCCGGCGCGGTGGTCGACTTCGGCCTGCGCCGGATGCGCGCGGCCGTGCTGGTCCTGCACGACGCGCAGGGGCGTCCGATCGCGCTCGGCAGCCGCGCGCGCATCGAGGGGCAGACGGCGGAAACGCCGGTCGGATTCGACGGCGAGGTTTATTTGGAGAATCTGCACGACCACGACGTCGCGCACGTGCGCACGCCGCAAGGAGTCTGTACCGTGCGATTCGACTATCCCGCCGCGGCGAGGAACACCGTGCCCCGTCTCGGGCCTTTGTTGTGCGCCACGGAGGCACCGTGACCCTCGAACGAAAATGGTGGCGTCTGGTGGCAACCGCGCTGCTCGTGCTCGGCGCGTTGTTCGCGCACGGCCGCGCCGACGCGGCCACGACGTGCTCGGCGACGATGACCAGCTTGAACTTCGGCGCCGTCACGCCGAACGGCGCCGCCGTCAACGCCACGGCCACGCTGAATTACAGCTGCACCTACACCGGAGGCGGCCTGGGCAGTTTGTTCGGCGTCTATGCGCGCTTGTGCTTCAGCATCGGCACCGGCTCCGCCGGCACCAGCTATGCGCCGCGCACGATGACGAGCGCAGCGGGTGACACGATGAATTTCCAAATGTATACCGACCTTCTGCATACGACCGTGTGGGGTGGCTCCGGTTCGAGCTTCGCCGTGCCGCAAGCGCTGGTGACGTTCACGATCTTGAGCAGCGGTTCGACGCAGAGCGGCACGCTGACCCTCTACGGCCAAGTCCCGGCCGGACAGGCCGCGCTCGGCGCCGGCAGCTATCTGAGCCAATTCAACGCGGCGAATACGCAGCTGACCTATGCCTACAACGAAGCGCTGCTCAGCCTCGGCACGTTTCCGACGACGTGCACGAACGGCTCGTCGGGCAACGGCACCGGTACGTTCCCGTTCGACGTCAGCGCGACAGTTCAACCGAGTTGCACGCTCAGCGGCGCGAGCGATATGGGCTTCGGTTCGGTGCCGAGCAATTTTTCCGGCAACCTCAGCGCAAGTTCGACGATCACGATGAATTGCGTGTACCGCACGTCGTGGCAGGTCGGCCTCGACAACGGCCAGAACGCGACCGGTTCGACCCGGCGCATGATCCGGGCGGGAAACACCGTGACCTACGAACTCTACCGCGACAGCGCGCGCACGCTGCGCTGGGGCAATACGCTCAACACCGACACCGCGGTAGGCGCCGGCACGGGGACGGCGCAGTCGCTGACTGTCTTCGGGCGCGTGCAACCGCAAAGCGGCCTCGGGGCGGGCACCTACTCGGACAGAATTACCGTCACAGTGACGTACTGAATCCGATCGTGCCGGACGCGGCGCGAGTCTCTCGCACGGCTTGTCGTTGCGGCACCACTCCTGGCATACGGGCCGAAAACCGAATCGCAGAATTGCCGTACTGCGTCACATAACGACGCGAAATGTGCGCATTCTTACAGTAAAAAGCGTCGGACAAATCACAAAGCGGCGTCTGCTCCCGAGAAGACCGGTCTTGGCACGAGGCTTGCTCTTAACCGCGCGGCCCACCCTCGGCGATGAAGGCTCAAGTGCCTCGTTCCGGGCCGGATTCGCCACGACAACCACTGACCACTCGGGAAAAATCAGATGAAAAGCAAACTCGCCTGCGCCCTGGCGCTGACAACGTTCGGCATCGCCGCGTCCGCCGTCGCCGCCACCAGTCCGGCCACCGCCACGTTCCAGGTGCTGATGAAGATCAACAAGGCCTGCACGGTGACGGCCGGAGCCGCGTCGAACATTCAGCTTGGCGCCGTCGCCGGCGTCGATTCGAACTCGGGCGCGAACTCGGGCAGCAACACGATCAGCGTGACTTGCTCGAAGACCACGCCGTACTACGTCGGTCTGGCACCTTCGACGACGAACGGCGGCACGAGCAACGGCACGGGCAACCTGGTCTCGACGACCGCGCCGACCACCAACACCGACAAAGTTCCTTACACGCTGTACCAGGATTCTGCTTTCGGCACGATCTGGGGCAACACGGCCACATCGACGGCCGCGGGCAACGGCAAGGGCAGCACGGGCACGGGCGCGGCGCAGTCGCTGACGGTCTACGCTCAGGCGCCGAGCGCGAACTTCACGCCGGACAGCTACGCCGACACCGTCACCGTCAACGTGAACTTCTGATCGGCGAACGACGATGCGCGCGCAATCAATTTTTTTCGCCGGCTTGCTGCTGTCGAGCGGCATCGCCGCCGCCAGCGGCCTGCAGGTTTCGCCGGTGTCGCTGACGCTGCAGCCGTCGCAGAACGCGGACGGCCTGTGGTTGAGCAACGAGGCGGAAAGCGTCTTGCGTGCGCAAGTTCGTGTCTATCATTGGACGCAGGAAGGCGGTGAGGAAAAACTCACGCCTTCCCGCGGCCTCGTTATCAGCCCGCCCATGTTGCAGCTCGCGGCGGGCGACAAGCAGCTCGTTCGCGTGATCCGCGTCGGCGCGCCGCCGAGCGGCGCCGGTGCGGCCGAGGAAACTTATCGTGTCGCGATCGACGAATTGCCGATCGAAACCAAAGACAAGAAAGGGCTGCAGTTCGTGCTGCATTATTCGGTCCCGATTTTCATCGAGCCGGTCGGCGGCGCGTCCCCGCCGCAACTGCGCTGGACCTTGTTGCGCGACGGCACGCACGTTGCGCTCGAGGTCGCCAACGCAGGCGGCACGCACGCGCAATTGGCCGACCTGAGTTTCGTCGATGCCAGCGGCCGGCGCACCGAAGTGGCGGCGGGCCTGTTCGGCTACGTGCTGCCCGGCGTGACGATGCGTTGGATGCTCAAGCTCCCTGCGGCAACTTTCGCCTCGGGCGGAACCCTGGAAGGCAAGGTCAATGGCGAAGCGGCCGCGCAGAACATTTCGCTGGTCGACCGCCCTCGCTGAGGCGCTGCTGCTGCAGATCGCGTTCGCCTGCGCGGTGCATGCCGCGGATGGCGGCGCCGCTGCAACCGGCGCTGTGGTCGACGACGGGTCCGTGTTTGGCGGCGCCGACGCAGGCTCGGCTGCCGGCGACGGTGCCGGCGATCTCTATCTCGAAGTTGCGGTGAACGGCACGGACAGCGGCCTCGCGCACTTCGGCTATCGCGACGATGCGTTGTGGGCAAGCGCTGCCACGCTGCAGCGGCTCGGCTTTGCGCTTGGGTCCACCACCGGCGGTCCCGTGCGGCTCGACAGCCTGCCGGGGGTACGTGTGCATTACTCCCCGCAGCGGCAGAGCGCAGCGATCGAGGCGCCGTTGTCCCTGCTCAACACGCCCACCACTGTGCTCAACGCCGCCGCGAGCCGCGCATCGCAGGCGACGACGTCCGCCGGTCTGCTGCTCAACTACGACGTGTTCGGCACGCAAAGCGAGCATGGCGCAGGTACGCTGAGTTCGTTTACCGAATTGCGCGCATTCAATAGTCTCGGCGTGTTCAGCACGACGACCCTGTCGGACCTGACGCACGACAATGCCGCGGGATGGCAGGACCGGGCAACGCGGCTGGACACGACGTGGAGCACGTCGTTCCCGGACGAGATGATCACGATGCGCCTCGGCGATACGTTGACCGGCGCATCGTCGTGGTCGCGCGCGACGCGCATCGCCGGCGTGCAGGTCGCACGCAACTTCGCCTTGCAGCCTTATCTCGTCACCGCGCCGATGCCGGCTTTTCTCGGTTCGGCGACGCTGCCGTCCGACGTCGAGCTGTACATCAACGGCATGCGCCAGTATTCGGGCAAGGTGCCGGCCGGGCCGTTCCAGTTGAACACGGTGCCGAGTATCAATGGCGCGGGCAATGCGCAGGTCGTGCTGACCGATGCACTCGGCCGCACGACGACGTTGAATTTTTCTCTGTACGACACGCATCAGTTGCTCGCGCAGGGCCTGTCGGACTGGTCCGCCGATCTGGGCGTGGTGCGCAAGAACTACGGCACATCATCGTTCGACTACGGTCAGGATCCTGCGGCGAGCGGCACCTGGCGCTACGGCGTCACGAACAATTTCACCGCCGAAACGCACGCCGAGGCGACGAACGGCTTGGCCAACGCCGGCGTCGGCGGCAGCTGGCTGCTCGGCGGGGCCGGCGTCGTGTCGGCAGGGGTGGCGCACAGCGACGCTCGCGGCAGTAGCGGATCGCTGCTCGAACTCGGCTACGACTGGCGCAGCGAGCGCCTCAACTTTGCTGTTGGCGGCACGCGCACCTTCGGCGACTATCGCGACGTCGCCTCGCTCAATGGCGCGCCGCCGCCGCGCGTGGCGGCGCACGCGGTCGTCGGCTACAGCACGGACGCCGTCGGCAGCTTCAGCCTTGGCTACGTTCATTTGCGCAACGTGCTGCAGCCGGCGACGCGCTATGCAAGCGCCTCGTGGTTCATGTCGATCGGCGGCGGCGCGTCGGTCAATTTCAGCTTCAATCAGAATCTGGACCAGCGCAGCGACCGCAATCTGTTTCTCGGCTTCACCTTCGCCCTCGACAGCCGCACTTCGATCGGCGGCGGCATCCAGCGCGATCAGAACCGCACGAGCGCGACGCTCGACGTGAGCAGTCCTGCGCCGAGTGACGGCGGCGTCGGCTGGCGCGCCGACGTGCGTGGCGGCGGCTCCGACGGAGGTCAGGCGGAAGTCAACTATCTTGGCCGCTATGGCCGCGCCGCGGCTGGTGTCAGCGCCTTCGGCGACAGCCGCTTCGCCTACGGCGAGGCCAGCGGTGCGCTCGTGTTCATGGGCGGCCACCTGTTCGCCGCGCGGCACATCGACGATGCGTTCGCGGTGATCTCGACCGACGGCATCCCTTCGGTTCCGGTGCAACTGGAGAACCGCCCGATCGGCACGACCGACGGCAACGGCATGCTGCTCGTCACGCCGCTCAACGCGTATCAGGAAAACAAGCTGTCGATCGATCCGATGACGCTGCCGGCCGACATGCGCATCGAGCGGGTAAAAACCGTGGCGACGCCGGGCGACCGTTCGGGCGCGCTGGTCCGCTTCGGCATCACGCCGGTGCGCGCCGCGTCGATCGTCCTTGTCGATGCACAGGGCAAACCGCTGCCGCTCGGCAGCGAGGCGAGCCTGCACGGCCAGACCGGCGAGCCGGCGCTCGTCGGCTTCGACGGCGTGGTCTACCTGGATACGCTGGAAGCCCACAATGTGCTCGACGTGAGAACGCCGGCCGGCGTCTGCCACGCCGAGTTCGACTACCGCAAACAAGGCGATGGCATACCGCAAATCGGGCCGCTGCCATGCCATTGAGAATGATCATGATGAAACCATTCCTACGAATGTGCGTCGCGCTGATTCTGCTCGGCACGCTGTTTTTGTTGCCGCTGCACGCACGCGCCCAGAGCGTCACCTGCAACGTGACCTCGATGAGCAACGTCGCGTTCGGCAGCGTCAATCCCGCGTCGAGCCAGACCGATACGACCGCAACTTTGTCCTACAGCTGCACAAACACCACGAGTCAGCAACGGTCGGCGAGGATGTGCATCAGCATCGGCGAGCCCAACGGCGCGCTTAGCTATCCGCGCCAGATGTCGAGCGGCACGAACGTGTTGCAGTTCCAGCTTTACCAGGATGCGGCGCGCAGCATCGTCTGGGGCAGCGATGGTTGGCCCGGAAATCCCGGGGGCGGATGGACGTCCAACGCCGCCACGCTCACGATACCGGCGAATCAGACGAAAACCGGTACGATGACGATGTACGGACGTGTCATCGGCGGCCAGACCGGCGCTGTTCCGGGGGCGTACGCGGACAATTACACCTGGGCGGACACGGCCATCTCGGTGAACCAGCAGACCGGCACCACGGCGCCGGCGACTTGCAGCACGACGCTGACCAACGGCCCCTTCACCTTCTCGGTCAGCGCGTCGATCACGAAGAGCTGCACCGTCACGGCGACGGCGCTCGACTTCGGCACGGTCAACGGATTCCTCACCGCCAACGTTGATCAGACCACGGCGGTGCAAACCACGTGCACGAGCGGAACGGCCTACAAGATCGGTCTCGACAACGGCCAGAATGCAGTTGGAACTACGCGGCGCATGGCCGGCCCCGCGGGCGAGTACGCCGTATACGAGCTGTATCGGGACAACAACCGCACACTGCGCTGGGGCAACGACGCGGTCAGCGGTACCGACACCGTCAATGATTCAGGCAATGGGTTGGCGAAGACGAACACGATCTACGGGCGCGTCGCGCCGCAAGCCACGCCGGCGCCGGGCAGCTACAGCGATACGATCACGGTCTACGTGACCTACTGAGCCCGTGCGGTATCAGCGCGAGGAGACGTACTTCTCGCGACGGATATGCGGAATCGGCAGGCCGGCGTCCTTGAGCAGGTTGAAGGCCTGATCGACCATGTCCGGATTGCCGCAGAGATAGGCAATATCGCGCGCCGGATCCGGCTTAATCTCTTCGAGCGCGACCTGCACGCGGCCGTTGCGGTCGTGCGCGCGCGGCTGCGCGCGGGGCGTGCGCGAAAAACAGGCGTAGAAGCGGAACTGCGGATTCTCGCGCGCGAACGCTTCGAATTCGTCGCCGTACAGCAACTCGGATTCATTGCGCGCACCGTAGATCAGCGCGACTTCGATATCGCGCTTGGCGAACAGTGTTTTCAGCTGCGGCAACATCGCGCGATACGGCGTCACACCCGTGCCGGTGGCGACGAAGACATAACGCTGGTTCGTATCGGCGTCCATCAAGCAGAAGCGCCCGTAAGGGCCGCTCGCTTCAATCGTGCCGCCCTCGGCGAGACCGCCGAGCAGCGCGGTCGCCGCGCCGCCGTCGACGTAGGACACGGCCATTTCGACGCGCTGCACGGGCGAGGTGTCGCCCGCGCCGATCGTCGCCACCGAGTAGCTGCGCTTGGTCGGCTTGCCGTCGTCGTAGTGGAAATGGACCTGCACGAACTGGCCGGGAATGAAGGCGAACGGCGCACCGTCGGCGCGTTCGAAGGCGAGATGGCGCACGCTCGGAGCGAGCATGCGGCTGTCGGCAAGGCGTAGGGAAAAGTGTTCAGCCACTTGAAAAAACCAGATTAGCAAGGAATTGGAAATGATCCGAAAAATTCCATCCAGGAATTTTTCAGATGCGCCGAGTCCGGCACGTGTCCGGACTCGGCTACGCCGAATCGAGCATTGGGCTCGATTCGCGGCGGGCCATCCTTGGCCCGCGAAAACTCCGCAAGGCGGAGTTTCCAAAGCCCGCTATACTACGCGTTCGGACCCCTCAAAGCAGCCATGAGCAACACTTTGTCACCCGTCCCGGCCCTCGAAGTCGTCGATTTGCGCAAGACCTACGCCACCGGCGTCGAAGCGCTCAAAGGCATTTCCCTCACGGTTCAGGCCGGCGATTTCTATGCGTTGCTCGGGCCGAACGGGGCCGGCAAATCCACGCTGATCGGGATTATTTCCTCGCTCGTCAACGCAACGTCAGGCGACGTGCGCGTGTTCGGCGCCTCGGTGAAGACCCAGCGCAGCCAGGCGATGCAGGCGATCGGCTTGGTGCCGCAGGAAATCAACTTCAACCTGTTCGAAACGCCGGTCGACATCTGCGTCAACCAGGCGGGGTTCTACGGCATCGATCGCAAAACCGCGACGGTGCGCGCGGAAAAATACTTGAAGGAACTCGCGCTTTGGGACAAGGCGAACGCGATCACGCGCACGCTGTCCGGCGGCATGAAGCGGCGCCTGATGATCGCGCGCGCGATGATGAACGAGCCGAAGCTGCTGATTCTCGACGAGCCGACCGCCGGCGTCGACATCGAGATTCGCCGCTCGATGTGGAAGTTCATCGAGGGTATCAATGCCGCCGGTACGACGGTGATTTTGACCACGCACTATCTCGAGGAAGCTGAGCAGCTCTGCCGCAACATCACGATCATCGACCACGGCCGCGTGATCGAGAACACCTCGATGAAAAACCTGTTGTCGAAGCTCGACGTCGAAACCTTCGTCTTCGATCTGGCGAACCCGATCAACGATCTGCCGACGATCAGCGAGGTCAAGCTTAGGCGCATCGACGAACATACGATCGAGGCGGAGATGTCGCGCGCGCACGATCTCAATTCGGTTTTCGCCGCGCTCAGCGCGCGCGGGATCACGGTCAACTCGATGCGCAACAAGGCCAACCGCCTCGAAGAGCTGTTCGTGCGCCTGGTCGAAGGTCGCATGCCGGAAAACGGCGCCGCCGCGCCGGGCCGGGAGGCCGCATGAGCGGTGCGGGTTTCGCAAAGACGCCCAAGCCGCCGTACTACGCGGTGATCTTTTCCTCGCAGCGCAACGGCCAGGGCGAGGCGGACTATGCCGACGCGGCCGACGCGATGTTTGAGCTGGTGCAGAAGCAGCCGGGATTTCTCGGCGCGGAATCGGCCCGCAGCGCCGACGGCTTCGGCATCACCGTCGCCTATTTCGACAGCGAGGAAAACATCCGCCTCTGGCGCAATCATGCCGAACATGCGGCGACGCGCGAGCGCGGCAAGCGCGAGTGGTACGAGCATTTCGAGGTGCGCGTGGCAAAGGTTGAGCGCGCGTACAACGGCCCGCGCTCCGAATGAGTGACGTCCTGAAAAAAATCCTGGCCCGCAAAGCCGAGGAAATCCGCGAACGCAGCAGCCGCGTACCATTGCGCGAGTTGTCGGCGCGCGTCGACGATGCGCCGCCGGTGCGCGGCTTCGTTGCCGCACTTGAAGCGAAAATTGCGGCCGGCCAGGCCGGCGTGATCGCCGAAGTGAAGAAGGCGAGTCCGTCCAAGGGCGTCATGCGCGCCGATTTCCGTCCCGCGGAGATCGCGCGCAGCTACGAAGCCGGCGGCGCTGCGTGCCTCTCGGTGCTGACCGACGTCGATTTCTTCCAGGGCGCCGACGCGTATCTGCAGGAAGCGCGCGCCGCCTGCTCGCTGCCGGTGCTGCGCAAGGATTTCACCATCGATCCGTACCAGGTCTACGAGGCGCGCGCGCTCGGTGCGGATTGCATCCTGCTGATCGTCGCCGCGCTCGGCGACGCGGCGTTGCTCGAATTGGCGGCATTGGCCGACGAACTCGGTCTGGACGTGCTCGTCGAAGTGCACGATGGTGATGAACTCGAGCGCGCGCTCACCACCTCCGCGCGCCTGATCGGCATCAACAATCGCAACCTGCGCACGTTCGCGACGACGCTCGACACCACGCTGGCTCTGCGCGCGCGTGTGCCGGCGGAGCGGCTGCTTGTCACCGAGAGCGGTATCGTCACGCGTGACGATGTGGCGCGCATGCGCGCGGCCGATGTGAACGCGTTCCTCGTCGGCGAAACCTTCATGCGCGCGCCGGATCCTGGAACGGAACTCAGGCGCTTGTTCCTGTCGTAGTGGTCGGCTCCGGAAAAATTTCTGCCCCCGTCGTCCTGTTCGATTTTGACGGGGTGCTGTTCAAAGGCGATTCGTTTGCCGCCTTCCTACGCGATCGTTGCAAGCGGCAGTGGTGGCGTGTCGCACTCGCCTCGCCGCTGCTCGTGGTTGCGTCGCCGTTCGTGCTGGTTCGCCGAACGCGGCCGCGCACGATGAATTTTCTCGTCCGCCTCGCCTTGCTCGGCACGTCGATGCCGCGCTATCGCCGTCTCGCCCAGGATTTCGGCAGCGCGCTGGCGCGCGATGCGCGGCACTTCTCGCGGCCCGCGCTCGAGGCATTGAATGCGCATCGCCATCAGGGCGCGCGCGTGATCGTCGTCACCGGGTCCGAGGAAACGCTGGCGCGGGCAATGCTCGACGGCCTCGGTCTGCCCGAGGTCGAACTCGTTGCCTCGACCCTGGCGCCAGGGCGTCTCGGTCCGCGTGTTGGTGTGCACAACGTGGGCTTCCAGAAAGCGCATCAGTTGCGCCTGCGCGGCGTGCGCGCGCCGTGGGACGTGGCCTACGGCGATTCCTTCGCCGACCTCGACATGCTCGCCGCCGCGCGCTCGGCGGTGCTGGTCAATCCCGACCGTGCCTTGCTCGCGCGGATGTCGTCGCGGCTCAAACATCGGCTGTCGATCATCGAGTGGTGAGACCGGCTGCCGGGTAAGTGCTCCGGCAATCCAGCAAGCGCGTCACACCGCTGTCACGCAGCATCCATATTGGCCTGCGATGCTGCCTGCCCGTTCCTCTGCGGCGCACGCCGCACGGTCCTCCGGCAGCCAGTAAGCCGATGAACTCCGCAGCACAATCCTTCGCAGCGGAACCGTCCGCGTCCACCACGCTTGCCCACGCGGCCGCGACGAATGCGGAACTGCGCGTCGACACGCTCGCGCAGTGGCTGGAGCCGGTCGCGCCGATCAGTTCCGTGCTCGCCGTCGGCGAGCGTTTCCTCCACGAGACCAGCGCGCCGTGGCTGTCGCTGCCGATCGTCGACGACGGCGTACCGGTCGGCAGCGTGAGCCGCTACGAGCTAATGCAGCGCGTCTACATCAAGCCGTTCGGCCGCGAGCTGTACGGCCGGCGCGCGATCACGAGCGTGATGCACACACGCCCGCTGATCATCGCCGCGAATGCCACGATCGAGGAGGCGAGCCGCACGATCGCCGAGCGCATCCGCCAGCCGATCATGGAAGATTTTATCGTCGTCGACGCGGAAGGCCGCTACTTCGGCATGGGGAAGGTGCTCGACGTGCTCGGTGCGATGGAGCGGCGCATGGCCGCGCATTCGCACGAACTCGAGCAGGCGTATCACAAGCTCAAGTCCTCGCAGGCGCAGCTCGTGCAGTCGGAGAAGATGGCCTCGCTCGGCCAAATGGTCGCCGGCATCGCGCATGAGATCAACACGCCGCTCGGCTACGTGCGCAACAACGTGGAGATGACGCAGACCTCGCTCGGCGACATGCGCGGGCTGATTCATGCGTATCAGCAGGTCGTCGATTTCTTCAGCAATGGTACCGACGAAGAACAACTCGCTGCGCATCTGCAGGAGCTCGAGCGCCGCCGCGAGGTGTTTGATCTCGTCGCGCTCGACGACTTGAGCGGCCTGCTCGACGACACCGTGTTCGGCGTCGGCCAGATCTCCGAACTGGTCGGCAACCTCAAGGACTTCAGTCGCCTCGACCAGGCGCGCGTGGCGCGCGTGGACGTGCACCAGCTCATCGAAAGCGCAGTGAAGATCGGCGGCAATCTGCTGCGCAAAAAGAACATCGAGATCGTGCGCCACTTCGCCGACGTGCCGGAGATCGTGTGTTCGCCCGCGCAGATCAACCAGGTGCTGCTGAACCTGATCACCAACGCGGCGCAGGCGATCGGCCATGAGCAGGGCCGCATCGCGCTGCGCACGCACGCGGTCGGGCAGTACCTGATGATCGCGGTCGAGGACAACGGCGCGGGCATTCCGGCCGAGCATCTCGCGCGCATCTTCGATCCGTTCTTCACGACCAAGCCAATCGGGCAGGGCACCGGCCTGGGTCTGTCGATCTGCTTCCAAATCATCCAGCAACACCAGGGCCGCATTCGCGCGGTGTCGACGCCCGGCGTCGGTACGCGTTTCTTCATCGCCCTGCCGATCCGCGGCAGAGGGGAGAGCGACGCATGAGCAACCTTGCGGCGGTGCTGTTCGTCGACGACGAAGAACGCATCCTGCGCTCGCTGCGCATGCAATTTCGCGGACGCTACGAGATATTGACGGCGACATCGGGCCAGGACGCGCTGGAGATCGTGCGCAACCGTTTCGTACACGCCATCGTCAGCGACCAGCGCATGCCGGGCATGCTCGGCGCGGAATTGCTGAGCCGCGTGCGCGAGATCTCGCCGGCGACGATGCGCATCCTGCTGACCGGCTATTCCGACTTGCCGGCGATCGTGGCATCGGTCAACGACGGCGAGATTTTCCGCTTCATCGAGAAGCCGTGGCAGCCGCAGCGTCTGTTCGAAGCAGTCGAGCAGGCCGTGCAGATCGCGCGGCGCGAGATTGCGGCATTCGCGGCCTCGTCGATGTCGGCGCCCACCGCGGCGCCGGATGCGGCGGGCCTGAGGCTGCTGACGATCGACGAGGATGCGGCGACATACGCGCTCGTGCGCGAACTGACCAGCGCGCGCCACGACGTGCAGCACGCACTCACTCTCGAAAGCGCGCTTGAGGTGCTGAGTGAGCAAGAGGTCGCGATCGTCGTCGCCGGGCTCCGCCACCGCAGCGACGATGTGGTCGCTGCGCTGAAGACGCTCAAGCGCTACAGTCCCGGCACGCTGACCATCGCCGTCTCGCCGCTCGGCGACAGCTACGGCCTGATCGAGCTGATCAACCAGGGGCAGATCTACCGCTTCCTGCCCAAGCCGCTGTCGCGCGAACTGCTGCGTCGCAGCCTGCAATCGGCGGTCGATCAATATCGCCGCATGCGTGAGACGCCGCTGCTCGCGGCGCGCCATGTGGTCGAGGAGGCCGCGCAGGCGCCGGAGCCGTCGCCCACGCTTTCCGCCCGCCTACTCGGCTATTGGCGGCGTATTCGCGACAACGGTCGCCTGCAGCAAAGCGCCTGATTCCCTCGATGCATCGGGCTTGCATTTGTTAGACTGAAAATATACGTTAGCACTAACGTAAGTGCTTTCGGATAGAGCCATGTTTCTGCAATCTCAGGCCGAGCTCGCGCTCGGCAGCCGTTTCAAGGCGTTGAGCGAACACTGCTATCGCATCGCCAATGCCGCCTATCGCGCGACAGGCGTTGAGCTCGATGCGCACTGGTTTCCGGTGTTGCGCTACGTGCAGGTCAAAGGGCCGGGCACGGTGACGCAGATCGCCCAGGCGATCGGGCAGACGCATTCGGCGGTGAGCCAGCTGGCGACGCGTTTGGTCAGCGAGGGCTGGCTCGTGCGCAAGTCCGATCGCGCTGACGCGCGGCGCAGCGTGCTTGATTTATCTGCGGATGGCGAACGCCGACTCGCCCACATGGGGCCGATCTGGACCGCGATCCGCCGCGCGACCGCCGCACTGCTCGCACGCCACGCCGGCGATCTCGGTGCGGCGATGATCGCGCTCGAAGCCGAGCTCTCCGGCGAGCGCGTGCTGCAGGATATCCTCGCCGAGCACGCGCGCCTTGCTGCGGCGAAGCTGGAGGTCACGCCGTTCCGGCGCGATCTGCGCGAGCACTTCTACCGCATCAACGCGCAGTGGCTGGAGCGCTATTGGTCACTCGAACCGATCGATCGCAATGTTCTCAGCGAACCGGAGAAGCACGTACTGAAACCGGGCGGCGCGATTTTCTACGCACTGGTCGACGGCGAGGTGATCGGCACCGTCGCGCTGCTCAAGGACGCGGCGGCCGGCGAGTACGAGTTATCGAAGATGGGCGTCGAGGCGGGCTGGCGCGGCCGCGGCGCGGGCAGACGCCTGCTCGACGCGGCGATCGCGGAGTTCAAGCGTCGTCGCGGGGGTATGCTGTTTCTCGAATCGAATTCGAAACTCGGCCCGGCGTTGAAACTCTACGAGGATGCCGGTTTCGTGCGCCAGCGCGGGTTGCGGCCCGGTTCGCACTACGCGCGTTCGGATGTGTACATGATCTACACCCCGCGGGCAGCGGGGCGCGGGCGAAAAACGAAGGCCTGAAAACGCCATTCCCGCGCGAGCGCGGGAATGGTTAGGGTGCGGAATCCCCGTCGAGGCTCAGCGCGAGTCGAACACGACCATGTTCTTGCCCGACACCGATATCATACCCTGACCTTCGAGTTGCTTGAGCACGCGTCCGACCATCTCGCGCGAGCAACCGACGATGCGGCTGATTTCCTGACGCGAAATGCGGATCTGCATCCCCTTCGGGTGCGACAGCGCGTCGGGCTCGTTGGTCAAGTCGATCAGGGTCTTGGCGACGCGGTTGGTGACGTCCATGAACGCGAGACGGCTGACCTTGCGCGAGGTGTTGAGCACGCGGTTGGTGAGTTGCGTGCCGATGGCGAACAGGATCTTGGGCAGATCCTCGCGCAGCGGTCCCTCGGCGAGTTGGAACAGGCGCTCGTAGCTGATCTCGGCGAGGTCGCACGGCGTGCGCGTGCGCACGGTCACTTCACGCTGCGGTGTTTCCACGAACAGGCCCATTTCGCCGATGAACTCGCCGGCGTTGATATAGGCCAGGATCAGCTCACGTCCTTCCTCGTCCTCGGAGGAGACGGTCACGGAGCCGTCGATGATGAAATACAGGATATTGGCCGAATCACCCGGCCGGATGATCACCGTCTTGCGCGGGTAATGGCGCAGATGGCAGTCCTCCAGGAAGCGATTCAGGGCGGCCTGGTCCAAGACTAAAGCGGGTGGGGTTTGCACACGCGCTACGGCTTTTTGCAGGGTGTAACGCAAGGGCTGGGGCACGCTCGACCTCGTTCTTTTAGGGTTGCTCACGGACTGTCGATCATTCCTTGATTCGCACGACGCTCAACAAGGCTCCCGGATCGACGATTCTGCATCTTAGACGAAAAAAAGCGGTTAAACCCATCGTCGGAAAAAAAATTGCATGGCCTGCCTCCATGCTGCCGCACAGTTCACGAAATCACGCTGTGGTGCGGCTGGCAAGGGCAACTCGGGCCAGTGAAAGGTGGTTTCCCGGCCCTCGTTGGCCGCTGCGGTTTTCCCTGTTGTCAACTGCCTATGTCGGCTCCACAGTTTCACCTGTCATCAACTTGGCCCATAATTCGCCCCCTTCGCCGCATCCGCGGAGCGTTTTTCGAGGAATCCCACCATGGTCAAGCCCATCCCCCGCCTTAAGCTCCAGGGCTTCAACAACCTGACCAAGGCACTGAGCTTCAACATTTACGACATCTGCTACGCCGTAACGCCCGAGCAGCGCGACCGCTACATCGAGTACATCGATGAGGCCTACGATTCCGATCGCCTGACCAAGATCCTCACGGACGTGGCCGACATCATCGGTGCGAATATCCTTAATATCGCGCGCCAGGACTACGATCCGCAGGGCGCCTCGGTCACGATTCTGATCTCCGAGCAGCCGGTGATCGACAAGCGCGACGCCGGGCGCGAGCTGATCTCGGACGCGGTCGTCGAGCATCACGAGGGCAGCGTCGTCGCCCATCTCGACAAGAGCCACATCACGGTGCACACCTATCCGGAGACGCACCCGCACAACGGCATCGCGACGTTCCGCGCCGACATCGACGTGGCCACCTGCGGCGTGATTTCGCCGCTGAAAGCCCTGAACTACCTGATCGACAGTTTCGAGTCGGACATCGTCACGATGGACTACCGCGTGCGCGGCTTCACGCGCGACGTGAAGGGCAAGAAGCACTATATCGACCATCGCATCAACTCGATCCAGGAATATCTGGCCAAGCACATCCGCAACAAGTACGAGATGTTCGACGTCAACGTGTATCAGGAAAACATCTTCCACACGAAGATGCACGTGAAGGAGTTCGATCTCGAGACGTACCTGTTCGAGGCGCATGCCAAGGATTTGTCGTTCAAGGAGCGGTTGCGCATTGAGTCGGTGCTGAAGCGCGAGATCGAGGAGTTGTTCCACGGGCGCAATTTGTCCTGATCGCTCCTGCTCGTCGTTCCCGCGTCGGCGGGAATCCGCTTTTGCTCGTCATTCCGGCGGAAGCCGGAATCCAGTGTCTTTGCTCGTGTAGCTCGTCATTCCAGCGGAAGCTGGAATCCAGCTTGTGTTGTGGCTCTTGATTCTGCTCTAACCGCGTCCCTTCGTTTTTCCGCTCGCATCCGTGCGAGCGGGTCACTTTCTCTTGCTTGTGCAAGAGAAAGTAACCAAAGAGAACACCCCCCGGGAGCCGCGCCCTCCGCGCTACGCGCTGCGGGTGCGCAAGGTCATGCCGGGGTTCGCTCGATGGGCATCCTGCCCATTCGCGAACTCGCGCGCATCCTGCGCGCGACCCTGCGGGCGGATCCGACCTGACCTTGCCGCGGCAGACGGGGCCCGAAGATCAAGAGCAAAGCCGAAGCCGGAGTGGGCGATGGTTACCTTTGGCCTATGCGTCGTTCCTGTGCGCCCAATAGACTACCCGGTCGCATTTTTCCGGAGATGGTTCATGAAACGCACGCTTGTCTGGCTGGCTTGCGCCGGCTTTATTGCTGCTTGTTCGCAATCCACGCCCCCGCCCGCTGAAAAGGCGCCCGCGGCCGCCCCGGTCGCTGCCGCGCCGACTCCGCCGCCGCCACCACCGCTGACCTCGGGTGTGACCAAGGAGAACATGGACACGGCAGTGCGCGCGCAGGACGATTTCTACCGCTATATCAATGGCCACTGGCTCGACACGGTGCAGATTCCGGACGACAAGCCGATGTCGGGTGCGTTCGTCAAACTCGACGACGAAGCCAAGGCGAACATCCGCGGAATCATCGAAGACGCGGCGAAGACGCCCGATCCGGCAAACAAAGACAAACAGAAGATCGCCGATCTCTATGCCAGCTTCTTGGACGAGGGCGCGCTTGAAACCGCGGGCCTGAAGCCGCTCGAGGCCGAGTTCGCGCGCATCGACGCGATCAAGGACAAGAAAGAAATCCCCGCGCTCGTCGCGCATTTCCTCATGATCGGCGTGACCGCGCCGTACGGCGGCTTCGTCCATCAGGACAACAAGGATTCGACCAAGTACGTCGTCGACCTGCAGCAGGATGGCCTCGGCCTACCCGATCGCGACTACTACTTGGAGAACGAAGCCAAGCTCAAGCAGATCCGCGAGGCCTACGCGAAATTCATCGAGAAGATGCTCGGCATGTCCGGCGACAAGGCCGCGGCGGCGAACGCGAAGGCGATCCTCACATTCGAGACCGATCTGGCGCGTGCGCAGTGGACCAAAGTGCAGCTGCGCGATCCGATCAAGGGCTACAACAAGGAATCGTTCGGTGATCTGGCCAAGCTCGCGCCGGGCTACGACTGGAAGAGCTTCCTCGTCGCCGCCGGCATCGACGGCAAGACGGACTACGTCATCGTCGGCCAGCCGAGCTACGTTACCGGCATGGACAAGATCCTTGCGAAGACGCCGCTCGCCACGCTCAAGACCTATTTCCGCTGGCAGCTGCTGCGCACTTACGCACGCTACCTCAACAAGGATTTCGTTGACACGCGCTTCGCCTTTTACGGCACTGAGCTGCGCGGCGTGCCGGCCGACCAGCCGCGTTGGAAGCGTAGTGTTGCGTTGACCGAGCAGTTGATCGGTGAGGCGGTCGGCAAGCTCTACGTCGCCAAGTATTTCCCGCCCGAGTCGAAGGCGCGCATGGACCAGTTGGTCAAGAACCTGCTAGCCGCGTACAAGCAGAGCATCGACACTCTCGACTGGATGAGCCCGGAAACGAAGAAGGCCGCGCAGGAAAAGCTCGCCAAGTTCATGCCGAAGATCGGCTATCCGGACAAATGGCGCGACTATTCCTCGCTCGAGATCAGGAAAGACGATCTGGTCGGCAACGTCATGCGCGGCAACGCGTTCGAATATCAGCGCAACATCGACAAGCTCGGCAAGCCGGTCGATCGCGCCGAGTGGGGCATGACGCCGCAGACCGTCAACGCCTACTACAACCCGGAACTCAACGAGATCGTCTTCCCGGCCGCGATCCTGCAGCCGCCGTTCTTCGACGCTAAGGCCGACGACGCGGTCAACTACGGTGGCATCGGTGCGGTGATCGGTCACGAGATTTCGCACGGCTTCGACGACCAGGGCTCGCAGTACGACGGCGACGGCAACCTGCGCGACTGGTGGACGAAGGACGATCACGAGAAATTCGCGGCCAAGACCAAGGCGCTCGTTGCGCAGTACGCGGCGTTCGAGCCGGTGCCGGGCTATCACCTCAATGGCGAGCTGACGCTCGGCGAAAACATCGCCGACAACTCGGGCCTGGCGATCGCGTACAAGGCGTACAAGATCTCGCTCGACGGCAAGCCAGCGCCGACGCTCGATGGTTTCAGCGGTGACCAACGTGTCTATATCGGCTGGGCGCAAGCCTGGCAGGCCAAGGTGCGCGACAAGTTCGCGATCGAGCTGATCAAGTCCGATCCGCACTCGCCGCCGGTCGACCGCGTGCTCGGCACGCTGGCCAACCAAGCGCCGTTTTACGAGGCGTTCGGGGTCAAGGAAGGCGACAAGATGTACACCGCGCCGGAAAAGCGCGTGACCATCTGGTAAGAACGCGCGTTCGCCCTCTCTCGTGGTCGGGAGAGGGCGAAGCGTAGTGTGGAGTTACGCGGCCGGCTTCGCCGCCAGTCGCGCCGCGGCGTTGAGCACGGCGAGGATCGATGCCGTATCGCGATCCGCATGGCGGCCGACGCCGAAGCGCGCGCCGGGCATGTCGGCGTGCGCCGCTTCGATGATGACGACCGAGTCGCCGTTCGTCGCACCGAGCTGCTCATGGCTGTCGATGCGCAATGGCATTGACAGCGCCTGCACAGCAGCATCAAGCACGCTGGTGCCTTCGCCCTGCAACTTACATGGTTGGCCGTCGAGTGTCACGTCAAGATCGATCGCATGGCCCGCATCCGCCGCGCGCAGACTGTGAGAGAGATAGACGACGCCGTTCGTATCGTTCGCGCAGGTCAAATAGGTGCGCTCGAACAATTTCCAAATTTCGTTGCTGCTGATCTCGGCTTCGCTCGTGTCAGTGTGCCGCTGCACGATCGCGGAGAACTCGATCTGCATGCGCCGCGGTAAAATGATGCCATGGTCGCGTTCGAGCAAATAGGCGATGCCGCCTTTGCCCGACTGGCTGTTCACGCGCACGATGCTCTCGTAGCTGCGGCCGACGTCGGCCGGATCGATCGGCAGGTACGGCATCTCCCACACATCGCCCTCGCGGCGCGCAGCGAAACCCTTCTTGATCGCGTCCTGGTGCGAGCCCGAGAACGAGGTGAAGACAAGATCGCCGACGTACGGATGGCGCGGATGAATCGGCAGTTGCGTGCATTCCTCGGCGATGCGCGCACTCGAATTGATGTCAGAAAAATCCAGGCCGGGATGGACGCCCTGCGTGTACAGATTCAGCGCGAGGGTGACGAGGTCGGCGTTGCCGCTGCGCTCCCCGTTGCCGAATAAGCAACCTTCGATGCGCTGTGCGCCGGCGAGCAAGGCGAGTTCGCCGCAGGCGATGCCGGTGCCGCGATCGTTGTGCGGATGCACCGAGATGATGACGTGTTCGCGCCGTTCCAGATGGCGATCCATCCACTCGACCTGATCGGCGAACACGTTCGGCGTTGACACTTCAACCGTGGTCGGCAGGTTATGGATGATCGATCGGCCCGGACCGGCATCCCACGCGCGCGTCGCCGCGTTGCAGGCAGCGAGCGAGACTTCGAGCTCGGTCATCGAGAAGGTTTCCGGCGAATACTGCAGGCGCCAGTCGGTGCCGGGCCGCGCGTCGGTGAGACGCTTGATCAGCGTGACCTGCGTGTCGACGAGTTTGAGCATCTCATCCACGCTCATGTTGAACACGACGCGGCGCCACACCGGCGCGGTCGCGTTGTAGACATGGACGATGACGCGGCGCGCACCGCGTACCGATTCGATCGTGCGCTCGATCAGCTCCGGCCGCGCCTGGGTCAGCACCATCGGCGTCACATCGTCGGGAATCAGGTCGTTCTCGATCAGATGGCGGATGACGTCGTAGTCGATTTGCGACGCGGCCGGGAAGCCGAGTTCGATTTCGTTGAAGCCGATGCGCACGAGCTCGTCGAACAGACGCAGTTTCTTCGCCTTGTTCATCGGGTCGAACAGCGCCTGGTTGCCGTCGCGAAGATCGGTCGACAGCCAGATCGGCGGCGCGCTGATACGGCGCTGCGGCCATTGCCGGTCAGGCAGGTCGACGGCGGGGGAGGGGCGGTATTTGGTCTGCGGATTAGGGATCATGATTCGGCCGTGGTGTTGCGAAGTGGGAGTTCGTGGCGAAACGCGCGTCTCTCCTGCCGACCTTCGTTGAAGGTCTGGTCGATGGCCGGGATCAGGGAGAGGTCAGAGTGCGAGTGCGCGCAGCGGATCCCGGCCGAGGGTAAGGTCGAGTCCAAGCAGGTGCGGCGAAAGCGACATCGTGCGCATGGCTGGATTCTAGCAGACGAACGTCGCCACAACGCAAGAGGTTCGGGTTTGGACGTCTAGACGGCGAAATCTAGGGATTCTGCGACGCCGCCAGTGCTTTCAGGCGATCCTCGCGCGCCGCTTTGCTCGCGTGCGCGAGCGTGCGAACACGCGTATAGAACTCCGGCCAGTCGCGGCCAGCCTGCGCAAACAACGCCGCGAAGGCGGGCATCCAGCCGTCGTAAAGACCGAACGGCAGCAGCGTGGCGTTATTGATCGGCTTGGCGACGAAGGCATCGTAGCGATGGTCGTCGGGGAAGCGCCGGTCGCGCCATTCGGCATAGCGGTGGCGGAACTCGGCGATTTCGTTCTGCTTCGCCGCCTCCATTGCTGCGGGTTCGATCTTGCTTGCGTAGAGTGTGCGCAGACGATCGCGCAGGTCGAGTACCAGGCGCGCGAATTCATCGTCCGCGGTGCGATTGCGTCCGCCGAGCACGGCTTCGCCGCGCGACGTGCGCCATTCGCGCAGGCCTTCGTCTGCGACGAAGCTGGCGAACGACTCGTTGAACGCGGTGTCATCCTTCACGTAGACGAGTTGATGCGCGAGTTCGTGGAAGATTGTGCTGATCAGCTCGTCGTCGTCCCAGCGCAGCATCGTCGAGAGAATCGGATCGGCGAACCAGCCCAGGGTTGAATACGCCGCCACGCCGCCGACATAGACGTCGTCACCGTGTTTCTTCAACTGCGCAGCTTCGGCATTCGCCATCGCCTCGTCGAAATAGCCACGATATGGCACGCAGCCGGCGACCGGAAAACAATGCAGCACCGCGTTGACCGAATAGCGCGGCGCGGCGAACACGTTCCAGACGACGTAGGGCCGCTTCAGGTCGACGTAATTCGTATAGCTGCGATTGTCGGGCAGATGCAGCTGCGCGGAGGCGAAGCGGCGCGCCTCCTGCGCGAGGCGCAGACGCGCGGCGAGTGTGGCGTCTGTCGAAGGCTGCGCGATCAAGGCATCGACCGACTGCCGCTGCGTCACCAGTTGCGCCTGCCCGTGCGCGATATGGGCGTAGTAGCGCAGGGTCGAACAGGCGCTGGCGAGAAGGCTGATCATCGCGAGGCAGGCGATGCGTCCAGGGAGTCGAGGTGATTGTGGTGCGAACGACATGGCGCCATTGTGCCGAATCGCTATGATGACGGCACCGTCCGCTGCGAGCGAGCCCGATGCCGTCGATGCCCGACCCCGCCTATCCCCGCGATCTGATCGGCTACGGCCGCACGCCGCCGCACCCGCGCTGGCCGAACGGCGCGCGCATCGCGCTGCAGTTCGTGCTCAACGACGAGGAGGGTGCGGAGAACAGCGTGCTGCATGGCGACGCGGCGTCCGAAACGTTTCTTTCGGAAATCATCGGTGCGCAGGCCTTCCCGGCGCGGCACATGAGCATGGAATCGCTTTACGAGTACGGCTCGCGCGCGGGTGTGTGGCGCGTGCTGCGTGCGTTCGAGGCGCGCAAGCTGCCGCTGACGATTTTCGCCGTCGCGGCGGCGTTGCAGCGTAAACCTGAACTGCTCTCGGCATACCGGGAACTCGGCCACGAGATCGCCAGCCACGGCCTGCGTTGGATCAGCTACCAGAACATCGACGAAGCCACCGAGCGCGCGCATATCTCGCAGGCGACGGCGATTCTCACCGAACTTTGCGGGCACGCACCGCTCGGCTGGTACACCGGCCGCGATAGTCCGAACACGCGCCGCCTCGTCGTCGAGCAGGGCGGTTATCTCTACGACGCCGATTCCTACGCCGACGACCTGCCGTACTGGACGCAGGTCGACATCGTGCGCGACGGCAAACCGCAGCGCGTGCCGCAGCTGATCGTCCCGTACACGCTCGACAGCAACGACATGCGCTTCGCCGCGATGCAAGGCTTCAATTCGGGTACGCAGTTCTTCGATTATTTGAAGGACGCGTTCGATGTGCTCTATCGCGAAGGTGATCCGAGCGGCCTCGACGCGCCGAAGATGCTGTCGATCGGCCTGCACGCGCGCCTGATCGGCCGGCCGGCGCGTATCGCGGCGCTCGAACGCTTTCTCGATTACGCGTTGTCGCATGACAAGGTGTGGATCTGCCGCCGTGTCGATATCGCGCGGCACTGGATTGCGACGCATCCGTTCGCTTCGTAGCAATGTGTTTCGCGGACTCGTGGTTCCGGCGGTTCGCGACGTCTGAATGATCGGTCTAACTGGAATCCAACTCTTTGTTCTTTCGCTCGTCATTCCGGCGCAAGCCGGAATCTTTTGCCTTTGCTCTCCTGCTCGTCATTCCCGCGCAGGCGGACTGCTTCGGCCGGAGGCCGAAGCGAACATTCGCGTAGCGAATGGCCCGAAGGGCGAGCCGCGAATGCGGCGAGTCAATCCAGTTCTTGCTTTTGCTTGTTTTGGCTTTAAGAGCAAAGGCTTCCACTCGCCTGCGGCGAGCGGGTTCCTTTCTTTGCTCGTGCAAAGAAAGGAACCAAAGAAACACGCCCCAGCGCCTTGCGCCGTTCGGGCTCCTGCCCGAAAGGTCCGCGCCAGCGGCCGGGTTCCGCTGATTGCACATCCTGTGCAACAGCGGAATGCGCGCGGTCCCTCGCGCGCACCCTGCGGGCCTGATCGACCGCTGCCGCCGCAAGGCCATGGGTCCCCGGGAAGAGCCAGAGCGCGCGCGTCCTGCGCGCAGAAGCGAAAGGCAGAAGCGAAGCAGCTTTGCTTTTGCCGTTGCTCTTGATCCTGGGCCCGTCAGCCGCGGCAAGGGCAGGCCGGAATCGCCCGTCAGGGTCGCGCGCAGGGATGCGCGCGAGTTCGCGAATGGGCAGGATGCCCATCGAGCGAACCCCGGCCTGACCTTGCGCAACCGTAGCGCGTAGCGCGGAGGGCGCGGCTCCCGGGGGGTGTTCTCTTTGGTTACTTTCTCTTGCACAAGCAAGAGAAAGTGACCCGCTCGCACGGATGCGAGCGGAAAAACGAAGGGATGCGGCCAGAGCAGGATCAAAAGCCAGAGCAAAGGCGCTGGATTCCCGCTAGAAGCACGCGGGAATGACGAGCTGAAGCAGAGCAAGAACTGGATTCCCGCCTGCGCGGGAATGACGAGCAGGAGAAACATAACTCGCGGATCGAGCGTCTACGACAACGGAAGAATCGTCACCGACTCAGCCAGATCTCGCTCGTCGCAATTCGGACCAGGTCCCGCGCGGTCGACGATCAGGAAATCGCTGATTTCCCCAAGCGCAAGCAGCGGATGGTGCCAGATGCCCGCCGCGTAATTGACGCCCTGGTCGCCGCGCGCGAGGAACACGCGCACATCGCTTGCGGTGAAGATTTCTCCCCGCGGTGCCACGGCGACGAGATAAGGCCGCCCATGCAGCGGCATGAACGCCTGGCTGCCGAGCGGGTGGCGTTCGAGCATGGTGATCGCGAACGGCAGCGTCCGCGGTTGCGCGCGAAAGATGCTGACGATGGCGCGACCCCGTGCGTCGAGCTGGATATCGGCCAGATCGTGATAGCGCTCGGTCGTGCCTTCATTGATCGGGAAATGACGCACGGCGTCGCTCGCCTCGATCACATCGCCGAACGGCGCGAAGGCTTCGCGCGTCAGCGGTTCGATCTTCGCGATGTGCGCGCTCACTTGGCCAGCCGTCCCCACAGGCGTAGGCGCGAGACGCCGCCATCCGGGAAGATGTTGAAGCGAATATGCGTGATCGGCCCGAGCGCGGCGATTTCCTTGGCGAAGTGATGCTCGGCGTCCATCGCCAGCTTCTGCTCGGGCAGTAGCACGGGCCAGAACATGCTTTGCGTGATCAGAGACTGATCGGTGCCGTCCTCGACGCGTGCCGCCTGGATCGAGCAGCGATCGGGATAGTTGCCCTTGAAGTGCGCGGTGTCGACGTCGATCTTCTCGACGACACCCGGCGCGCCGAGCGCGATCAGGCACCAATCGTTGCCGGGTTCGCGGCGCCGCCGCGTTTCCCAGCCGTCGCCCATGTTGATGCCGCGACCGGGCAGTAGCAGGTTCGTTACCTCGCCGAAGTGCGCGTCGTTCCAGGCGACGGCGCGGCCGCCGTTTTCGAGGGCGATCAGATCATGCACCGTGCTCGCGTCGCCGGCATCGAACGCGCCGACGACTTGGCCGTACACGCGCAGGCGCGCGACGCCGCCATCGGGATAGATGTGCACGCGCAGGTGCGACCACGTGCCGTCGTTCGCGATCTCGAGCAGATGATGGCTGTTGCCCTTCAGCGAAGTCGCTTCGAGCAGCGACGTCCACGCCGCTTGTTTCAGAACATCCGGATCGTCACTTGCCGACAGCGTGCCCTCGATTGAAACCGCCGGCGCGTAGTTGCCGGTGAAATGGCTCGTGTCGACATCGAAGCCGGCAATGCGGCCGCGGCGGCCGAGTTTGACGATGGCCCAGTCGTGCCCTGTAACGCGCTTGCGCCGCGTCTCCCAGCCGTCCATCCACTTGCCGTTCGCGTCGTACTTGCCCGGGACGAACACGGCCGGCGCCGGATTGAGCATGCGTTCGAGCGGCGCGAAGAATTCGTCCGTCGCGCAGATCGCCGCAGCTCCAATACGCGGATTGGCCAGATTGACCGCGCGCCGCGCCCAATCGGGCAGCTCGGCAGCGGCGGCCACGATCGGTGCGCCTGTCGCCTGGGATGGGGCCATGTCGTCTTTATTCCTGTTCGAGTCGAATCCGATTGTAGAAAAACCGCGGCGCCAACAAAATGCTTAGGTTTTCGAGCACGAACCGATACTACGATGGATTTGGACGCCCTCAACCGCCTTTCCGCCGCCGAATTCACCCGCGCGCTGGGCGGCATCTACGAGCATTCTCCCTGGATCGCCGCGGCCGCGCACGCGCGCGCGCCGTTTGCGGAAGCCGATGCGCTCGTCGTTGCGCTGCGCGAGGCGGTGGCACAAGCGCCTCGTACGCAGCAGTTGGACCTCTTGCGCGCGCACCCCGAGTTGGCCGGCAAGGAGGCGGCGAGTGGCACACTGACCGCGCATTCGAGCGAAGAACAAAAAGGCGCGGGCCTGATCAACTTGAGCGAGGCCGAAAAAGCCGAGCTGACCGAGCTCAACCGGCGCTACCGCGAGAAATTCGGCTTCCCATTCATCATCGCCGTGCGTCATCACACCAAGTCGAGCATCCTTGCCGAGCTGCGCCGTCGCGCCGCCGGCGACGATGCCGAGCGCGAATTCGCGACGTGCCTGGATCAGGTGCACGAGATCGCGCGGTTGCGCTTGCAGTCGCTACTGAATGCATAGCGACCAGAAAGCCTTTTGCTCGTCATTCCCGCATGCTTCTGGCGGGAATTCAGCGCCTTTTTGTTGTTGTATCGATTGCCGAAAGCGAAAGACACTGGATTCCCGCCAGAAGCACGCGGGAATGACAAGCGGAAAAAAGTGACGAAAACAATTCCATTCCCCATCGCCGAAATCCTGCCCGAGCTGCTCACGCGGCTCGACGCGCAGCCGCGCCTCGTGCTCGAAGCGCCGCCCGGTGCCGGCAAGACGACGCAGGTGCCGCTCGCGCTGCTCGACGCCGCGTGGCTGGCCGGGCGCAAGATCGTCGTGCTCGAACCGCGCCGTATCGCCGCGCGCGCGGCGGCGGAATTCATGGCGGCGCAGCTTGGCGAGAACGTCGGCGATACGGTTGGCTATCGCATCCGTTTCGAAAGCAAAGTATCGGCACGCACGCGCATCGAAGTCGTCACCGAGGGCATTCTGACGCGGATGATTCAGGGCGACCCGGAGCTGGCCGAGGTCGGCGCGATCCTGTTCGATGAATTCCACGAACGTCATCTCAACGGCGATTTCGGTTCCGCACTCGCGCTCGAAATTCAGAGTTCGCTGCGCCCCGACCTGCGCCTCGTCATCATGTCGGCGACGCTCGACGGCGAACGTATCGCGCGCTGGTTCGACGCGCCGCGCCTGACCAGCGCGGGGCGCAGCTATCCCGTGCGCATCGACTACCCGCCGGCGAAGTCGAATGAAGATTGGCCGTTTCACCTGCGCCGCGTCGTCGAGCAGGCGCTGGCCGACACCGACGGCGACATGCTCGTCTTCCTGCCGGGGCGGCGCGAGATCGAACGCGCGCAGCAGACGCTCGCGTCCGTCGCCGCGCCGAAGGCGCTGGCGATTGCGTTGGTGCCGTTGCACGGCGAACTCTCGCTTGCCGAACAACATGCCGCGCTCGCGCCCGCGCGCGCCGGCACGCGGCGCATCGTGCTCGCGACCAATGTCGCCGAATCCAGTGTCACCCTGCCAGGCATCCGCGCGGTGATCGACACCGGTCTGGCGCGCGAGCCCTACTACGATCCGAACTCGGGCTTCACGCGCCTTGAGACGGTCAACATCTCGCAGGCTTCGGCCGATCAGCGCGCCGGCCGTGCGGGCCGCGTCGCCGAAGGCGTGGCCTATCGATTGTGGCCGCAGAGCCGGCGCCTCGAACCCTCGCGCCGCGCGGAAATCGCGCAGGTGGAATTGTCCGGACTTGCGCTCGAACTCGCCGCCTGGGGCGCGAGCGACCTGCGCTGGCTCGACGCGCCGCCGTCGGGCGCACTTGGGAGTGCGCGCGATCTGTTGCACCTGCTCGGCGCGACGACCTCGCCGAAGGCCGACGCGAGTCTCACCGAATTGGGCCGCACGATGCTGGCGAGTGGCGCCGCGCCGCGACTAGCGGCGGCCGTGCTGCGCGCCCCGCCGGCGCAGCGTGCATTGGCATGCGATCTGCTCGCGTTGATCGAAGCACGCAATCCGCTGCGCGGCGACGGTGCACGTAGCGACGACTTCCGTCGACGCCACGCAGCGCTTATCGCATTTCGCAATGCCGGCGGGCGCGCAGCGCGCGAACTCGGCGCTGACACCGGCTTGCTCGCGACGATCGCGCAGGCGGCTGACGCGTGGCGGCGGCGATTTCAGGTGGCGTCGGCGAAATCGGCATCGCAACACCATCCCCACCCAAACCCTTCCCTTGAAGGGGCGGGCTTAACGGCGATCGGCGATGTGCTCGCGCACGCGTTTCCCGACCGCATCGCGCGCCAGGACCCCGGCAATCCGCGCCGTTACGCGCTGAGCAACGGCCGCGGCGCGAGTCTGCACCAAAATACACTTTTATACGGCGAGCCGTGGCTCGTCGTCGTCGATCTGCGCATGGACGAGCGCGACAGCCTCATCCTCGCCGCGGCGCCGTTCGATGCCGATTTGCTCGAACGCGACTTCGCCGATCGCCTGAAACGCGAACGCGTCGTGCGTTGGAATCGCGATACGCGCAGCGTCGAGGCGTTCGAGGAATATCGCTTCACCCAACTCGTGCTCGAACGCCGCGGTGTGCCGGCGAAAGCCGAAGACGCGCTGCCCGCGCTGCTCGCCGCTGTACATGAAGCCGGCCTCGACTCGCTGCCGTGGAGCGATCATGCGCGCGCCTTGCGCGCGCGTGTCGACTTCTTGCGCGAGATCTGCCCTGAGCTTGAATTGCCCGATCTGTCTGACGCCGCGCTGCTTGCCACCCTCGACGATTGGCTCGCGCCGACGCTGGCCGGCAAGACCAAGCTCGATTCGCTCAATGCGCAGCAACTTAGCGAAGCGCTTGCAGCGAAACTCGATTACGCGCAGCGCCGCGCGCTCGACGAGATGGCGCCCGAAACGCTGCGCGTGCCGAGCGGCAACGAGCGGGCGCTGCAATACGAACCCGGCAAGCCGCCCGTGCTCGCGGTCAAGCTGCAGGAATTGTTCGGTCTCGCTGATACACCTCGCATCGCCAAGGGCCGTGTTGGCGTCACACTGCATTTGCTGTCGCCGGCACAGCGTCCGATCCAGGTCACGCAGGATCTGAAGGGGTTTTGGGAGCGCACGTATCCCGAGGTGAAAAAGGAATTGAAGGGGCGATATCCCAAGCATCCTTGGCCCGACGATCCGTGGACGGCGATGCCGACGGCGCGCGCGAAGCCGCGTTCGCGCTGACGGGCTCTCGTTCGTCATTCCGGCGGAAGCCGGAATCCAGCTTTGCTGTGTTCTTTCGCTCGTCATTCCCGCGAAGGCGGGAATCCAGTTTTTGCTTTTGCTTGTTTGGTTGTTTGGGTTTTAAGAGCAAAGGCTTCCACTCGCCTTTCAGGCGAGCGGGTTCCTTTCTTTGCTCGTGCAAAGAAAGGAACCAAAGAAACACGCCCCAGCGCCTTGCGCCGTTCGGGCTCCTGCCCGAACGGTCCGCGTCAGCGGCCGGGTTCCGCTGATTGCACATCCTGTGCAACAGCGGAATGCGCGCGATCCCTCGCGCGCACCCCTGCGGGGCCTGATCGTCCGCTGCCGCCGCAAGGCCATGGGTCCCCGGGAAGAGCAAAGCGCGCGCGTCCTGCGCGCAGAAGCAAAAGACAGAGCAAAGCCGCTTTTGCTCTGGCCGTTGCTCTGGATCCTGGGCCCCGTCTGCCGCGGCGAGGGCAGGCCGGAATCGCCCGCAGGGTCGCGCGCAGGGATGCGCGCGAGTTCGCGAATGGGCAGGATGCCCATCGAGCGAACCCCGGCCTGACCTTGCGCACCCGCAGCGCGAAGCGCGGAGGGCGCGGCTTCCGGGGTGTGTTCTCTTTGGTTACTTTCTCTTGCACAAGCAAGAGAAAGTGACCCGCTCGCACGGATGCGAGCGGAAAAACGAAGGGACGCGGTCAGAGCAGAATCAAAAGCCACAGCAAAAGCTGGATTCCAGCTTGCGCTGGAATGACGAGCTAGAGCGAAGACACTGGATTCCGGCTTCCGCCGGAATGACGAGCTAAGGAGCAAAGACGCTGGATGACCAGCCATCCGGCTGCTGGAAACCCCGCTAGAAGCATGCGGGAATGACGAGCTAAAGAAAAAAGCTGGATTCCAGCGTTCGCCGGAATGGCGAACCGAATAGAACCAATAGATAGCGACCGCGCGTCAGCGCGTCAAAAACTTCAACACCAACCCCGCCAATTTTCCGTACGGCGGCCGCAGCACCTTCATGCTGCTGAAGTGCGCCTGATAAAGCACGGGCTTCTGCTTGCTGAAAGTAAGAAAACCCTCATGGCCGTGGTAATGGCCCATGCCCGACGGGCCGACGCCGCCGAACGGCAGTTTCGATTGCGCGATGTGCAGCACGGTGTCGTTAACGGTGACACCGCCGGCGATCGTGCGCTCGAGCACGCGCTGGGTGCGCGTGCGATCGTGGTCGAAATGATAGAGCGCGAGCGGGCGTGGCCGCGCGTTGATGAAATCGATCGCCGCGTCGACCGAATCGACGGTGACGATCGGCAGGATCGGGCCGAAGATTTCGTCCTGCATCAAGGCGAGATGCGCCGCTGGATTGATCACGAGCGTCGGCGCGAGGATACGGTTCGCAGCGTCGCCCTGCGCGAGTTCGACGACGTTCGCGCCGGCCGCGCGTGCCTCGTCGAGATAGCCGCTCAGGCGCTTGAACTGGCCGTCGTTGACGATGCTCGTGTAATCGGCGTTTGTCGCGAGATTCGGATAGCGCTGCGCGACGACGCGCTGCATCTCGGCGACGAAGGGCGCGACGCTGTCCTTGGTCATCAGCACGTAGTCGGGCGCGATGCAGGTCTGGCCCGCGTTGAGTAGCTTGCCCGCGGCGATGCGGTCGACGGCCGTCGTGATCGAATAGCCCGGCGCAAGGATCGCGGGCGACTTGCCGCCGAGTTCGAGCGTCACCGGCGTCAGATTCTGTGCGGCGGCGAGCATGACCTTGCGGCCGACTGCGGTCGAGCCGGTGAAGAACAGGTGATCGAACGGCAACGCGGCGAACGCGGCAGCCACGTCGGCGCCGCCGAGGACCGTGGCAACGCGATCCGCGGGGAACACTTCTTCGAGCAGCGTTTTGAGTTCCTGCGAGGTGCGCGGTGTGTGCTCGGACGGTTTCAGCATCACGTGGTTGCCCGCGGCGATCGCCGCGGACAGCGGCAGCAGGGCGAGATTGACCGGATAATTCCACGGTGAGATCACGCCGACGACGCCGAGCGGCTGGTAGCGGACTTCGGTGCGCGCGGGCCAGAACAGCCAGTCGGCGAGATCGCGCTTGCTGCGCATCCAGCTGTGCAGGTGGGCGCGGATGTGGTCGATGTCGGCGAGCACGGTGAACGCGTCGCCGAGAATGCAGTCCTCTTTTGCGCGCCGGCCGAAGTCGGCGTTCATTGCCGCGATCAGCACATCAAGGCGCGACTTGAATGCGCTGCGCAGGCGCTTGAGGTCGTCCATGCGCTGCAAGTAGCTCGGCGTCTGCGCCTGTTGCGCGTGTTTGAGACGCGCGAGCGTGGCGGTGAGATCGGTCGCTGCGACGGGCATGTCCATGGCGGGACTCACGATACGGTAGGGTATGTCAGTCTACCTCCGCGCAGCCGCATGGGCATGGCGGCCGCTTCCCGCTGCGGGGGGCAAAACGGCCACGGTGTTACCATGCGCGCCCGATTCTCGAATCCCGTCCTGCATGAATATCCGCCCCTATCGCGGCCGCCTGCCGCGCCTCGGCCAGAGAGTCTACGTCGACCCGGCCGCCGTGCTGATCGGCGACGTCGACCTCGATGATGATGCCTCGCTGTGGCCGTGCGTCGTCGCGCGCGGCGACGTGAATGTCATCCGCATCGGTGCGCGCACGAACATCCAGGACGGCGCGGTGCTGCACGTCACCCACGACGGCCCGTACACGCCGGGCGGCGCGCCACTGATCATCGGCGACGACGTCACCGTCGGTCACGGCGCGATCCTGCATGCGTGCACGATCGAGAACGCCTGCCTGATCGGCATGCACGCGACCGTGCTCGATCAGGTTCACGTGCACAAGCATGCGATGATCGGCGCGGGCGCGGTCGTCTCGCCTGGCAAGGTCGTAGGCGAGGGCGAGTTGTGGGTAGGGAATCCCGCGCGCTGCGTGCGCACGTTGACCGACAAGCAGATCGAGCAGCTGTACTACTCAGCCAAACACTACGTGCGTTTGAAGGACGAATACCTCGCGGCTTCGTAGGTTTTTGCTCGTCATTCCGGCGAAAGCCGGAATCCATCTTGATTCTCTGACATCAAAAAGCAAAATGGATTCCGGCTTTCGCCGGAATGACAAGCTACGAAGGCATGCTGGCTGCTTCCCACGCGGCGATCGTGCGCATCGCTTCCGCAGTGTTCGCGCCGCACATCGCAGGTTCCGGTTTGAGATTACGGCAGACCGCCGGTCGCTCCGGCTTGCCAAAAATTAAGCAGCGGTTGCGATCGTCCAACTGAACGCAGCGCACTCCGGCCGGCTTGCCGTTCGGCATGCCGGGAATCGGCGAGGAAATGGACGGCGCGATGCAGCAGGCGCCGCAGCCGGGGCGGCACTCCATGCTCAGTCTGTCGCCAGCAACGGCAGCTCGCCGCGCAGCTCGTTGTAGACCGCGTCGCTGTCGGGACGCATGCCGTGCCAGATCGCGAACGACTCGGCGGCCTGTTCGACGAGCATGCCGAGGCCATCGAGTGCCTTGCCGGCGCCCGCCGCGCGCGCCCAGGCGACGAAGCCGAATGCGGCTGCGCCGTACGATAGGTCGTAACACAGCGCGCGGGGGGCGACGAGGCCGAACGGCAGCGCGAGCGCCTCGCGCGCGATGCCCGCCGAGGTGGCGTTGACGATCAGATCGAAGCTGCCGAGCTCGCCGAGGTCGTTCCAGTAGCGCGTGTGCACGCGCGACGGATCGCGGATTGCGTCGGCGAGCGCGTCGGCGCGTTCGGCATTGCGATTGACGATGACGAGTTCGCCGATGCCCGCGTCGAGCAACGCATGCGCAGCCGCGCGCGCCGCGCCGCCGGCGCCCAGCAACAGCGAGCGGCGCGAGCGCAGATCGAGGCTGTGGCGCTCGGTGAGATCGCGGATCAGGCCGGGGCCATCGGTGTTGTCGCCGCGCCAGGTGCCGTCGATGCGAGTGAGTGTGTTGACCGCGCCGGCGCGCTGCGCAAAGTCAGACACCTGTGCGCAGAGGCGGAACGCGTCCTGTTTGAGCGGCAGGGTAACGTTCGCGCCGCGTCCACCGTCATCGGCGAAGTGCGCGAGTGTCGCCGCGAACGATTCCGCCGGCGAATCGATCGCGACGTAGTTGAGCGCAACGCCGGTCTGCTTGCCGAACGTCGCGTGGATGCGCGGCGACAGCGAGTGCGAGATCGGGTGGCCGAAGACGGCGTAGTTGAGGGTATCCATAGGTCCGGAGACGATAGCTTGTTTAGCTTCTCCGCCGTCATTCCGGCGAAAGCCGGAATCCATTTGCTTTTGACATTAAACGCAAGATCAAGATGGATTCCGGCTTTCGCCGGAATGACGAGCGACAAACAGCTTAGCCTATGCTCTGCTCTTTCAGATACCTTGCCGCATCGAGCGCAAAATACGTCAGGATTGCATCTGCCCCAGCGCGCTTGATCGACGTCAGCGACTCGAGCACGACGGCCTTTTCGTTGAGCCAGCCGTTCTGCGCCGCGGCCTTTAGCATCGCGTATTCGCCGGAAACTTGATAGACGAAAGTCGGCGCGCCGAAGCGGTCCTTCACGCGGCGAACGACGTCGAGGTAGGGCAGGCCCGGCTTGACCATCACCGCGTCCGCGCCTTCGGCGAGGTCGAGTTCGATCTCGCGCAGCGCCTCGTCGCTGTTGCCGACGTCCATCTGATAGGTGTGCTTGTCGCCCTTGCCGAGGCTGCCGGCCGAGCCGACGGCGTCGCGGAACGGGCCGTAAAAGCTGGAGGCGTATTTGGCCGAATAGGCAAGGATGCGCGTGTGGATGAAGCCGGCCTTCTCCAGCGCCTCGCGGATCGCGCCGATACGGCCGTCCATCATGTCCGACGGGGCGACGAAGTCGATGCCGGCTTCGGCTTGGGCGAGCGACATTTTCACCAGCGCCTCGATCGTCGGCTCGTTCATCACGTAGCCGGTCTCGTCGATCAGGCCGTCCTGGCCATGCGTGGTGTAGGGGTCGAGGGCGACGTCGCCGATCAGGCCGAGCTGCGGATAGCGCTTCTTCAGCGCACGCGCGGCGCGCTGGAACAGGCCGTCGGGGTTCCAGGCCTCGCGGGCGTCCTCGCTTTTGACCGCGTTGCTCGGCGAGGGGAACAGGGCCAGCGCAGGAATGCCGGCGGCAACGCATTCGCCGGCCAGCTTCTCCAGCTCGTCGATCGACAGGCGGGCGATGCCGGGCATCGAGGGGATCGGCTCGCGCTGGCCTTCGCCGTCGATGACGAAGGCGACCATGATCAGGTCGCTGGGCAGCAGGGTTGTCTCGCGCATGAGGGCGCGCGAGAACGCATCGCGGCGCATGCGGCGCAGGCGGGTGGCAGGGTAGGGCATGGTTTGTCGTAACTCTGGATCGGAGTGCACACGATAATCCAACGAGGTGCCCGTGCGGAATCGGGCAAGCCGTCGCAGACGCGCGGCAAATTTCCTGGAATTATTCAGCACGGATTCCAAGATGCCTCGGCATACTTCGCAAAAGCTCGGAATTTCATGATGGTGCCGGGCTTTTCGAGAGTTTCGATTATTAGCTTCACATAACCTCTTGGAAGAGGAAATAAAAATGTTAGCCCCGATCGTAATCACGGCGCTCTTGGGCGCCACTGCTCTGCTGTTCGTTGCGTCGATCAAACGCATTCCCGAGGGCCAGGCGTATACGTTGCGTCGGGTCGACGGTCACTTGCGCACCATCGGTGCCGGCATCCACCTGGTCCTGCCCCTGATCGAGCGCGTCGCGCACAAGATCCGCCTGTTCGGCAACGTGGTCGAAGTCGGCGAAGTCGCGGTGCCCGGCCAGGACGCCCTGCACGGCAAGATCTTCTATCAAGTACTCGATGCCGAGCGGGCCGACGCGATCATCGACGAAGTGGGCACCCGCGTGCGCGAGCGCCTGCCGGAGTTGGTCGCCGCCGCGCCGGCCCAGGACATCGCCGCCCGCAATTTGCATCTGAAGACCGAGCTGAACCGCAGCCTGCGCGAGCGCGGGTTGCTGGTGACGCGGGTGCAGCTCGCGTAAGCGGGGCGGGTTCGCACCGCTCCGCCATCCGCGGGGCGGAAGGACCGCGCGTCGGTGGTATTTGCCGCCGGCTGCCGCGATACTTGCGGGCCCTGCGCGCGACCGTTCCGCGCCTGATCCGACCTCCGCATGCCTCCTGCCTCTACCCTCGCCGACCGCGCCACATTGCACGCCCGCCTGCGCGCGGGAGCGAGCGAGCTTGGCCTGACTTTGACGGCGGAGCAGAGCGAGCGCCTGATCGACTATCTAGAACTGCTCGTGCGCTGGAACGCCGTTTACAACCTGACCGCAGTGCGCGATCCCGCGGAGATGGTCACGCGCCATCTGCTCGATTCGCTCGCGATCGCGCCCCTGGTGAGCGGCGACAGCCTGGCCGACCTCGGCACCGGTCCCGGCTTGCCGGGGATTCCGCTGGCGATCCTCGCGCCCGAGCGCCGCGTCACCCTGGTCGACAGCAACGGCAAGAAGATACGCTTCCTGCGCGAAGCCGTGCGTGTGCTCGGCCTCGCCAACGCGCGCGTCGAGCAGGCGCGCGCCGAGGATTTTCAAGGTCAATACGACTGCATCGTCGCGCGCGCGTTCGCCGCGCTCGGCGATATCCTGATCTGGGGCGGCCACCTGCTCGCGCCGGACGGCGTCTGCGTAGCGATGAAGGGGGTGATCGATGCGGAGGAGACATCGAGCCTGCCGCCCGGCTTCCATATCGAGAAAATCGTACCGCTTAACGTGCCGGGCTTGGGTGCGGCGCGACATGCTGTGATAATTCGTCGTTCCGACGGGGCGGTTTAGTCAGATGACGCGGATCATTGCAGTAGTGAATCAGAAGGGCGGCGTGGGCAAGACCACGACCGCGGTCAATCTCGCGGCGGCGCTGGCCGAGGCGAAGCGCCGCGTGCTGCTCGTCGACCTCGATCCGCAGGGCAATGCGACGATGGCCTCGGGCATCGACAAGCGCACGGCCAAGCCGACCGGCTGCGAGGTGCTGCTCGACGAGGCGCCGATCGAAAGCGCGATCCTGCCGACGCCGGCCGGGTTCGACCTGCTGCCCGGCAGCCGCGACCTGACCGCGGCCGAAATCAAGCTGATGGACGTGCTCGCGCGCGAGTCGCGCCTGAAGGAGCAACTGGCCAAGCTCGGCGACCACTACCACACGATCCTGATCGACTGCCCGCCCTCGCTGCATCTGCTCACGGTCAACGCGCTGACTGCCGCGCACGGCGTGTTGATTCCCGTGCAGTGCGAATACTTCGCGCTCGAAGGTCTGACCAGCCTGCTCGACACGGTCAAGGCCGTGCGCACGCGTCTGAACCCGCATCTGGAAATCGATGGCCTGCTGCGCACGATGTACGACGTGCGCAACAATCTCGGCAACGACGTCTCCGCTCAGCTCGCCAAGCACTTCGGCGACAAGCTGCTGCGTTCGGTGATTCCGCGCAATATCCGTCTCGCCGAGGCTCCGAGTCACGGCCAGCCGATCAATCTTTACGACCGCGAATCGCGCGGCGCGATCGCCTATTTCGGTCTGGCCGGCGAGCTGCTGCGGCGCGACCGCGTGGCCGCGGCCTCCTTGCCGGCCGCGGTGCTGGCCGCGGTGCCGATGCCGCATGCGACGGTGCCCGTTTCGCCGCCGGCCGTGGCCGCGGTCGATGACGCGGAATCCGATGCAGCCGAAGCCGATGCGCCGCCGCCGTCCATTGCGTCGCTGCTCGTGCGCTAGACTTGCGCCTCTTAAATTGGTGAATGGATAGCACATGGCAGCGGCAAAACGGCGCGGCTTGGGTTCGCGCGATCTCGACGTATTGCTGGGCGGCGGCGATGTCAGCGCCGAAACCGCCGCGTCGGGCGATGACCTGCGCACGCTGCCGGTCGACCGCGTGGGACCGGGCAAATACCAGCCGCGGCGCGTGTTCGACGAGGAAAAACTCGCCGAGCTCGCCGCCTCGATCAAGGCGCAGGGCCTGATCCAGCCGATCGTCGTGCGTCCGGCCGGCGTCGGGCGCTATGAAATCATTGCGGGCGAGCGCCGCTGGCGCGCGACGCAGCTGGCCGGCCTGACCGAGATTCCGGCGGTCGTGCGCGAAGTCGCCGACCCGGCCGTCGCGGCAATGACGCTGATTGAAAACATCCAGCGCGAGGATCTCTCGCCACTCGAAGAGGCGCAGGCGCTGCGCCGGCTGATCGACGAATTCCAGCACACGCATCAGGCGGTCGCCGACGCGATCGGCCGTTCGCGCGCCTCCGTGTCGAATCTGCTGCGCCTGCTCGATCTGCCCGAGGAGATCAAGCGCCTGCTCAAGGAAGGCCAGATCGAAGCGGGTCACGCGAAGGCACTGTTGACGCTCGAGCCCGCGCTCGCGCTTGGTCTGGCACGGCGCACGGCCGAGCACGGCTGGTCGGTGCGCGAGCTTGAAGCCGCGGCGCGCAAAGCGCAGGCCGCGCCGCAGGGCAAGGCGAAGAAAGCCGCGGCGCGCGATGCGGACATCGTCGCGCTCGAACGCGAGCTGTCGGAAAAACTCGCCGCGCGCGTGGCCATTCAGCACGGCAGCGGCGGGCGCGGTAAGCTGGTGATCGGTTATCACAGCCTCGACGAGCTCGAGGGCATCCTCGAGCGCATTCGTCGCTAAGATCAACGACCCTATTCCGAAAGTTTCGAGCCGAATTCCCGGTCATGTCTCCTGTGAGTAGCAAGCAGCGACAGTTCGACGCGCTCGTACGCGGTTATTCGGGCGATTTGTTCCGTTACGCGTACTGGCTCTGCGGCGAGGAAGCGCTGGCGCATGATCTCGTGCAGGAGTCGTTCCTGCGCGCGTGGCGTTCGCTCGACAGTTTGCGTGAGACCAGCGCCGCGAAGGCGTGGCTGATCACGATTCTGCGCCGCGAGCACGCGCGCCTGTACGAGCGCAAGACGCCGCAGCTGGTCGACGTGGACGAGATCGATGTCGCCGACGCGCGCGAGGGGCTGACGCCGGAAGGCGCCGGGGAGGACGCGCTGATCCGCGCGGCGATGCTCAAGCTCGACGTGAAATATCGCGAGCCGTTGCTCATGCAGGTGCTCGGCGGGTTCTCCTGCGAGGAGATCGCGCGCGAGTTGAATATTTCCAGCGCGGCGGTGATGACCCAATTGTTCCGCGCGCGGCAGAAATTGAAGGCGATACTCGGCGGCGAGCCGATTGAGGCACAGGTGTATGAATTGCGTTGAATTCCGGCGACAACTCGCGATCGATCCGCAGGCTACGGCCGCGGATTTCGTGCAGCATCGCGCGGAATGCCCGCGTTGTGCCGAGGCGCATGCGCGTGCGCTGGCGTTCGAGAATGATTTTGCGCGCGCGTTGAACATCGCCGTGCCCGCGCAACTCGCCGACGCGATCCTGCTCGCGCAGACCACGGCGGAGCGCCGCCGGCGTACCAACCTGCGCCGCGCCTCGATATTCGCCGTGGCCGCGATTCTGGTGCTCGCCGTCGGTGTCGTCGGCATGCGCGTCGAGGCCAAGCCCTTGTCCGTGCAGGCGGTCGAGCATCTGTACAGCGAAGAAGAAGTGCTCGCGTTGACCAAGCCGGTCGGCGAGGCCGAGGTTGTGCAGACGTTCGCCAAGCGCGGCATCGCGTTGAAGCAGGTGCCCGACGGCATCAGCTTTGTCGCTCCGTGTCCGGTCGGAAAGCATCGTTCTGTCCATCTGGTGATGCCGACCGCCGGCGGTCCGGTAACGGTGATCTACGTCGTCGATCAGGGTGTCGAGGCGGCCAAGAATTTCGAGCGCGAGGGCCTGCAGGGCCGCATTCTGCCGGTCGGCAGCGGCACCCTGATCCTGCTCGCCAAGGACACGACCGAATTCGATCGCATCGCCGCGGCTTGGCGCCGCGCGATCGCGGGCTGACGCGGCGGGCGACAAGCGTCGCCGCGGCGAGCGATAATCCGCACAGCCCTTTTCCGGATCTCCAGCGATGCCCGACCTTTCCGTCGTCGTGCCCGTGCACAACGAGCGCGACAATATCGTTCCTCTGCTCACCGAGATCGCGGCCGCGTTGCGCGGCAAGGTCGATTTCGAGATCGTCTACGTCGACGACCTGAGCCGCGACGATACCCTGGCCGTGCTGAGCGCCGCGAAGGCCCAGTTCCCCGAGCTGCGCGTGCTGCGCCACGTGGTGCAAAGCGGGCAGAGCACGGCGCTGCGCACCGGCATCAAGGCCGCGCGCGGCGCGTGGATCGCCACGCTCGACGGCGACGGGCAGAACGATCCGGCCGACATCCCCAAGCTGCTGGCGATGCGTGACGAATCGCAGGCAGGATCAAACGGCGGGCCGATCAAGCTGTTCGCCGGCTGGCGCGTGAATCGCCAGGATTCGGGCAGCAAGCGCTGGGCCTCGCGCTGGGCCAACCGCATTCGTTCGAATCTGTTGAAGGACGAAACCCCCGACACCGGCTGCGGCATCAAGCTGTTCGAGCGCGCCGTCTTCCTCGACCTGCCGTATTTCGACCATATGCACCGCTACCTGCCCGCGCTGGTGCAGCGCGCCGGGTGGCAGGTGAAGAGCGTGCCGGTGAACCACCGCGCGCGCGGCGCGGGCGTGTCGAAGTACAACAATCTCAACCGCGCCCTGGTCGGCATCTCCGACTTGCGCGGCGTGGCCTGGCTGATCCGCCGCTCCAAACGCACGGCGGTCGAAGAGCTTTGATCCGCGGCTGAACGCGGCCGCCCGCGACCTCAACGGGCCGACCTGAACCCATTGTTCGCTTGCCCGGCGTGGCAGGCTGTGGAAAAATCGGACAAAAGCGCCATTTTCCGTGACTGGTATCGGTTTCTGTCCGGGCTTGGCGGCCGTGATTTTGGAGCAAAGCGCGTGATCGATCCGGATGGCTACCGTCCGAATGTAGGAATCATCCTGTTGCATAACGACGGCAGGGTGTTCTGGGCGCGCCGTGCGTTTAAGGACGGTTGGCAGTTCCCGCAGGGCGGCATGCGCAGCGACGAGACGCCGATCGAGGCGATGTACCGCGAGCTGCACGAGGAAACCGGCCTGCGCCCGCATCATGTGCAGGTGCTCGGTGCGACACCCGGCTGGCTGCGCTACCGTCTGCCGCCGCGCATGGTCCGACGCAACCAGAAACCCACATGCATCGGCCAGAAGCAGGTCTGGTTCCTGTTGCGCTTCCTCGGCGAAGAATCCGCACTGCGTCTGGACGTGACCGACGAGCCGGAGTTCGATCAATGGCGCTGGGTGGATTTCTGGTATCCGGCGACACACGTTGTTTCGTTCAAGCGTGAGGTGTATCAGCGTGCGTTGCGCCATCTTGCGCCGCTCGCGACCGGCTATAGCGAGGCTGTGTTGAATGATGCCCTCGCCGTGGCCGAGCAGATGACCGAATCGGCCCTCGCCGCCGCCGAGACGATGGCGGAAAACGCCCGCGCGATGGCCGAAAGCATGGCCGAACTGGCCGACCGGCTCGGCGATGTGGCCCTGGTCAAGGTCAGCTAGAGGCGGAAAATACTTTCAAACCAACCGACAAGGCGCCTTTGAGGCGCCTTTTTCGTGTCTAAGCCGCGGATTCCTGA